>Ga0105240_10000035_pt1 | contig 277936 bp, 264 predicted proteins | sample KBSC54metaG_FD_80426 | JGI IMG/M metagenome (GOLD analysis project Ga0105240, IMG submission 80426) | Corn rhizosphere microbial communities from Kellogg Biological Station, Michigan, USA - KBS C5-4 metaG | ecosystem: Host-associated > Plants > Roots > Rhizosphere > Soil | place: Michigan...
GCCTAATTGCCTATTGCGCCAGAAACGCAAGATTTAACCACCCGCAACAAGCCCAGTCGCGATAAGATCGGTCCGTGCTTAGACGCATTACTCTCTCACTTGCATTGGCCACATGCATGGGGGCTGCCGTGGCGCAAACCGTGCCTAACGCGGCATGGTCCCTGTTGGCTCCGCGAAGTGTTCCGACTGTCGAATGGTCGGGCAACGGAACCTACGTCCTCTTGACTACAAACAGCGCCGTAGAGGTGCTGAATGGCAAGACGATGCAGGTTCTCTGGTCGCGAACGTCGACGGGCGCCCAGCCTACCTTTGCCTCGACTTACGGACTGTCCGATCAGGCCCACATGACACCAGACAGCGGGTTTGTCTGGATCCGCTCCGCCGCTGGTCCGACCTACACCAAGGTCGCCACCTCGAACGGGCTCAGCGTTACGAGTCACGTTTTCTCCGATTGGACTCAGGACTACATTCTTCAGCCGGTCGGTAAGGAGCTTCTCGCTTACCGCATCGATCTGAGCGGCTCCACTTACACCTACACCTATCGGGCGTACGACGGAACCACTTTCCACTTGAACGCCTCAGGAACCTTGACGCACTCTGCTTCCAGCGGTTTAAGTTCGCTAACGATTCCTACCGGTGTTTCCGGCACGAACGACCTCGCGTTCTTCTTTGATGTAAGCGTCAATACGAAGACTGGCGCGATCACCAGCTACCATCCTGGCGTCAATCAGGAAGCTTGGACGGTCGGGATCGATCCTTCAGGCGGCTTGCTACAGGCCGTTGAGTCGCTGAGTGGCGGCACGTACACTCCGATCGGAACCCAGCGCTTGTTGAGTACCGGCGCAGTGTCCTGGACTTCCAACACCTTTGCTTATCCAGCGCCTCTCGGCCCGACGCCTCCGCTTGGCTTCATGGCCACGCCTTCCGGCGGCGGCAACTCGATTGCGGTCGCATCCTTTGGCACGGGAATCGCTGCGTTCGACTGGCTGACCGGCACTCCGCTTTGGACAAGCCCGATTAGCGCCGCAGCGTACAGCTACAGCAACAAGGCGATCAGCGCTCAGACGGGCGCTCTGCTCTTGACGCAAGGCACTGCCGGTTTTGACGTTGCGACGATGGATACGTACTTGGTTAGTGGTACGGGCCTCGCGGCTCCGAGCCAGATCCAAGCGATCTTGTCCGGCGTAGCAAATGTCGAACCGATTCCGAACGGCGTTATCGCCGACGGCAATCACAACTACCTAGCCTTGCACAACTACAAGGCAGGCGCTCAGACCTGGCTCCAGACCGGTAACGGCGGACCTGTTCATCCAACTGCGTCTCCGGCAGGCGATATGGCTGCGATCGTTCTTTCCGATCGTGTTCGCGTTGTGAGCACGGTCGACGGCAGCACGATCGGCGACTACGCCGGCAGCTTCGTTGGCTCGTTCTGGGCAGGCGAAACCGGTCTCTTCGCGGTTGCTGCAGACGACTCCGCGCAGTTGCTGACGGTAAGTGGCGGCGGCTTGAGCCTTCTGCGAGCGTATCCTTCGGGATCGTTCCATGTCGGCCATGCAGTTACGAGCGACGGTGGCTTCGCGGTCGGCTACGACGGCGCCACGCTGAAGACTTTCAATCTTACGACTGGAAGCACCACGCCAGCCGTCAGCCCGTACGCGAAATACGCGACTGGCTGGGATGATTTCTTCAAATTGGTTCCGACCACCGATGCCCGACTTGCCGCTCTTGAACAGACGGCTAGTGGCGCGGACTTCGGCATCTATCATGTAGCGGGCGGCCTCGGGCTGGACACGACGTTCAACTACACCGCTCCGTTCGCGACGACGGCCACCACTTGGCTCCGTGGCGACATCAGCCCCGACCTGAAGGTTGCGGCTTACTTCGTCTCCAACGGTCCGAACGCAGGTGGTACGACGCCGCAGAGCGAACTTCAAATCGTTCGCCTCAGCGACGGTCTCGTCCTCTCGACCATCGATAACGTTTTCAGCTACATCGGTTCGCTGAAATTCTCGACCGATCGCTCGATCCTCTACGCCAGCCTTGGCGGCTCCAGCCCATCTCGATCGCTGACCGTGGATACCACGGGTTCGCAAGACGTACAGGCGATCGACGTTCCTGCTTGGATGACGGGCATGACCGCCACGTCGCCGATTGCTTCGGGACTATCCACGAAGCTCACGGTTAACCTCAGCGCTCCCGCTGGCGTGCGTGGCGTAAAGGTCAATCTGACCGCGACAAACGGTCTGACCGTTCCGGCTTCGGTATTCGTCGCCGCGGGGCTTTCCACCGCGAGCATCAACATCGCGATGCCGATCGTCTCGGCGGACACCAGCTACCAGATCACGGGTTCGATCACGGGTCTTCCCGAGTCGTTCACGGTTACGGTTCTCGACACCGCACCGGTGATCAACACCATCGCGATCGTCCCGACGACGATCCAAGCGGGTACGAGCGGCACTGGCACGGTTAACCTCACGGGTCTCGCTCCTGCGGGCGGCATCACGGTGACCCTCACCAGCAGCCAGCCTTCGGTAACGATCCCGGCGAGCGTTACGGTTGCGGCAGGCGCTCAGTCGGCAACGTTCCCGATCTCCACGGTCTCCTCCACGACGCAAATTGCGGAGACGATCAAGGGAACCACGGGCACCAAGTCGTACAGCAAGTCGTTCTACGTCTCCCCCACTCAGGTCACGAGCCTGGTATTCGACCAGTCTCCGATTACCGGTGGCGACGCTGTAACGGCGACGGTCACGATCGGCGCTCCGGCACCGGCTGGCGGCTTCCTCGTGAAGTTCAATAGCACGGCGAGCGCGGTGTTCCCGGCTTCGGTTACCATCCCCGCCGGTGCGACGACCATCGAGGTCGATGGCAACACGACTCCGGTGATGGCGACGGCGAACTCGACGATCAAGGCAACGATGGGCACGCTAAGCGCCTCCGCTTCCTTGTCCGTCATCCCGCCGAAGATCCTCGCGGTTCAGTTCGCTCAGCACACCGTAGTGGCCGGTAGTTCGGTCGCGGTGAATGTGCTGTTCAATGGCGCAACGGCGGCGGGCTCCAGCCTGGCCCTCCACTCCAACACCCCACGATTGACCACCCCGGCGACCTTCTCGGCCGTTGGCGGTAGCTCGATCCAAACCTTCAGCCTCGCCACCACGGCGGGTGCGGACATCTCCGCGGTCCTTACGGTTTCCTTCGCAGGAACATCCGGAACGGACACCGTGAAGATCGTTCCGGGCAACTAAGTCCTCGGACTTAGAGTTGAAGCGGGCGCGGGCCCTCCGAACAGGTTGTTCGGAGGGCCCGCGCCCTTTTGTCGGGGACCCGGCCGAGGGGATCTTTAGCACTCAAGGTTAAAAAGTGCTAACGAGATTGACATTCCGTCTGGTGGGCGGCGGTAAAATTAGCAGACCAGTCGCTCGACTGCTAAAAGCGATTTCGAACGCACACGGAGAAACACATGGCAAAACTAAAGCCCCTCGGCGATAAGGTCGTCGTTCAGCTCACGGAGCAGGAAGAGAAGACCGCTTCCGGCATCTACCTTCCGGACAGCGCCAAGAAGAAGCCCCAGGAGGGCAAGGTCATCGCCGTCGGAACGGGCCGCGTGCTCGACAACGGTGAGCACAACACCCTCAGCGTCCAGGTCGGCGACCGCGTGCTCTTCAGCAAGTACGGCGGCAACGAGGTCACGATCGAAGGTCAGGACTACACCATCCTGGACGAGGATCAGATCTACGCGATCCTGAACTAACGTTCACTTCCACGATTTAAGAAAACCGGAGAAACAGAATGCCCGCAAAGAATTTACTTTACGATGAGAATGCACGTCGCGCCCTTGAGCGAGGCGTCAACAAGGTCGCCGACGCGGTCAAGGTAACCCTCGGCCCCAAAGGCCGCAACGTCGTCCTCGACAAGAAGTGGGGCTCCCCGACGATCACCAAGGACGGCGTCACCGTCGCCAAGGAAATCGAGCTCGAGGATCCGTACGAGAACATGGGCGCCCAGCTCTGCAAGGAAGTCGCCTCCAAGACCAACGACGTCGCCGGTGACGGAACCACCACCGCGACCGTCCTCGCGCAGGCCATCGTAAACGAGGGTCTCCGCTACGTCGCCGCCGGCGGTAACCCCATCGCGGTCAAGCGCGGGATCGATAAGGCCGTCGAGCAGGTCATCGCGTTCATCAAGAGCCAGGCTCAAGCCATCAAGGACAAGGAGCAGGTCGAGTTCGTCGCCACGATCGCGGGCAACGACAACGAGATCGGCAAGCAGGTCGCGGAAGCGATGGACAAGGTCGGTAAGGATGGCGTTATCACCGTCGAAGAGAGCAAGGGTCGCGAGACCACGCTCGACATCGTCGAGGGTATGCAGTTCGACCGAGGCTATGTCTCGCCCTACTTCGTAACCGACCCCGAGCGCATGGAAGCCGTTCTCGAGCGACCGCTCATCCTCCTCCACGAGAAGAAGATCAGCTCCGCTCAGGACTTCCTGCCGTTCCTTGAGAAGGCCGCCGCTCAGCGACGACCGATCCTCATCATCGCGGAGGACATCGAAGGCGAGGCGCTCGCTACGATCGTTCTCAACAAGATTCGCGGCGTCCTTCAGATCGCCGCCGTCAAGGCGCCGGGCTTTGGCGATCGCCGCAAGGCCATGCTTGAGGATATCGCCGTTCTTACCAACGGTCGATTCGTTAGCGAGGACCTCGGCACGAAGCTCGACAACATCTCGATCGACATGCTCGGCACGGCAGAGCGCGTCGTGATCACGAAGGAAGAGACGACGATCATCCAGGGCGCCGGCTCCAAGGATGCCGTCCTCGGCCGAATCGGTCAGATCCGATCTCAGATCGAGAAGACGGACAGCAACTACGACCGCGAGAAGCTGCAGGAGCGACTTGCGAAGCTCTCCGGCGGCGTCGCCGTCATCAAGGTCGGCGCATCGACCGAGACCGAGCTCAAAGAGAAGAAGCACCGATACGAGGACGCCCTTAGCGCCACTCGTGCGGCCGTCGAAGAGGGAATCGTCGCCGGTGGTGGCGTGACGCTCCTCCGAGCCGCCAGCGCCCTCTCCCTTGAGGGTCTCACCGCTGACGAGGCCACCGGTCTCGCCATCGTGAAGCGTGCGCTCGAGGAGCCGATTCGCCAGATCGCGAAGAACGCGGGCCTGGAGGGCTCGGTCATCGTCGAGAAGGTTCGAAATTCCGCGCCTGGTTTCGGTCTCAACGCCATCAACGGCGAGATCGTGGACCTCGTGGCCGCCGGTATCGTCGATCCGGCCAAGGTGACCCGTTCCACCATCCAGAACGCGGCTTCGATCGCAGGTCTCGTTTTGACGACCGAGACCTTGGTCGTCGACAAGCCCGAGCCCAAGAAGGCCGGCGGCGGTGGCGGCGGCCACAGCCACGGTGGCATGGGCGGCGGCATGGGCGACATGGACTTCTGATAGGAAGTTCATAAACCCAAACGGGGGGACGGGCGTTGGTCCGTCCCCCCGTTTTTTTGTCTTTGGGGCACGCTTGGGAACCGAATTGTATGGTCAACGTATAGACAAATGGGTATTCTTCCGCCAAGATTGAACGGTCCTACTTCGATGCCAAGCTCTCAGAAAGTCGAACAACTCAATATCCGAGCCTCCGCCGCGCAGAAAGCCAAACTCGCTGAAGCGGCAAGGCTTCAGAACATGAACGTCAGTCAGTTCGTGTTAAACAAGTCTCTAGATGCGGCGGAAGAAGTCATTGCCGATCAGCGCCTCATTCGCGTCTCGAAGGAAGAATATGACTGGCTTTTGGCCAATCTTGAGAAGCCTCCGCGAGATATTCCCGAGCTGAGAGAGCTGTTCAGCAAGCCGAGCGTTTTCGAGTCGTGAGTCGGTTCATCGGACCGATACCTTTAGAGAAATCTCATGACTTCCTAGAGTTTGATTGCGGGAAGGAACCGCTGAACGTTTTTCTTCAACGCCACGCCCTTGCCAATCAGGCCAACGGCAGTGCCCGAACCTTTGTCGGACTGGAAGGCGATCGGGTGATTGGCTACTATTCGCTTGCGGTGAGTTCCATCCTTTACGACGACGCTCCCGAGAGAATGGCGAAGGGTCTTGCGAGGCATCCGATCCCCATTATTCTCATGGCCCGGTTTGCCGTCGATAAGAACTATCAAGGACTCGGAGTCGGTAAAGGCCTCTTCAAGGATGCGCTCAAGCGGTGCTTAAGCGTTTCAAAGGAAGCCGGAGTCCGTGCATTCATGACGCACGCGAAGGATGAAGATGCAAAAAGACTCTATCTTCGATTTGGGATGTTGGAGTGTCCAACTAATGCGATGCATCTCTACTTCCTTATGAAGGACGTCGAGCGGTTGATCGTCGCAAGTTAACGAGCTTCACTTTCCGCTCGCGGAGGTGTAATCGGTGTTTTGGCGTTACTACCGTTTCCAAGACGTTGCCCCAAGTCTTTTCTCCGGAGAGAAAAGGCTCGGGCTACAAATCGCTGTTCGAGAGGTTGTCGGCGCGCGCAACTTTGGCGGCGCGATTTACTTCTCGATCAGGGTTGGGACGCGCTTCGCGTATGGAGGGATCGCGGGCATGTCGGCTTCGGGGTGGTCTACGTAGTAGAGGCCGAGAGTGGTGTAGTGGTTTCGGAAGGGTTTGCGGTCTTCGTCGTAGCCGCCTCGGCCGTGTTCTAGGGTGAAGCTTAGGGACTTCGTAAAGGGCACTGGATCCTGGATGTGCCAGCGGTAGACGGTGTTTTGGATGCCGCGCTTCTCGCCGCCGAAATCGGGATTGTCGTAGTAGGTGACGCCGAAGTAGGGGGTCTGGAACGTGTGGCCGAAGTCCCAGGCGCCGCAGAAGTAGTCTTCGCTGCCGGTGCCGCTGATCGTGGGCGACTTCGCGCCGTCGACGTACCAGTTATCGTTTCCTTCGCCCCACCAGCCGTCGCTATTGGCGAGTACGGTGACGACCGTGCCGACAAAGTGACCGGCGCCCTTCACGTCGCAAATATTCAAAGGCACACCCTTTGGAGCGGGGAAGTTGACCCGGTATTGGGTGTGGAAGTAGCGGATATCGTGGGCGGCGTGGTCATCCAGGCGGTAGTCGATGTTGTAGTAGAACGCGTGCACGCGGCCGGTTCCTTCATTCGTAACCGTGATCACGGCATGCTTCTTGAAAGGCATCGGCCAGTAGCAGTTAAGCGCCATGCTGCCGCCGACCGAAACGGGCGCGCTGTGATACTCGACGTACTTACCCGGACCTTGGGCAAAGAAGTCTCCGATCGGGCATTCGACGGCGGGGGTGGTGGCGTCGTCCCAAGTCATGCGCAGAACGAGCGCGCGCAGATGGTCCTTATCCTCCGCGGCGATCGTGCACCAGAAGTGGGTGAGGCGGCCGCTACCCTCAATGTCCGCGATCTTCAACACTCCGCCCGGAGGGATCGGCCGGGAGTCTCCATTGTGGAGATTCGGGTCGGTACTTGAAGAACGGAGGGCTCGAAACGACTTGCGGTTGGCCAAGTCATCGGGGACCTGGGCAAATGCGGGGACGGTAAGCAGCGCAAGAAGGCCAAGAAGAGAAAGTTTCTTCAGCAGAGGTTGGATCATCATTGGGTCACCGGTGCGACGATGCCCAAGACTATAAACGATTCTTAACCTAGCCGGTCGAATCTTGGTCCAAACCGCCAGCCCCTGCGGGGGCGCCGGCTCCCGCGGCCGCTTTTCGAGCCGCCGACTTCGCCGAATCGCCAAGACCACCCATTCCCGCACCCTCCACGCTCTCCGATCCCGAAACCGGAGACATTCCCGTTGCGGCGCCGCTCGCCATCGGAGCGATTCCCGCGCCTCCGCCCGTAGAAGGAGCGTTCACCGCCTCTTTACTCACATTATCGTTGCCGGCCGATGGTGCAGCGGGATGGCACCCGGCGAGCAGAACCAAAGGAAGCAAATAAGCCAATCGGATTGTCATCGGATAACCCCTATGAATTCAAGAAGGCGGCGACGTCTTGCTTAAGCTGGTCCAAACACCCTTCATCGATATACATCATATGCCCGGCTGGGTAGTACGCGGTCGAGATGTTATCGCGCAGGGAAGGATCGAGCCCGAGGTGGGACATCGTATATTCCGTCGCGTAGTAAGGGGTCGCGAGATCGTAGTAGCCGGAGGCGATGAACACCTTCATATGCGGGTTCTTCGAGAGCGCGGCCCTGAGCGACTCACTGGTATCGGGATGGCCCTTGGAGGCATCGCCGTACGACCAGTTCTTCCATAGCTCGCCGGGATTGAAGACGTAGTAGGGCGCATCCGATTCGTAACCGAGATTCCGGCGGATGTGGTCGTTAATCATCGCCGTGTAGGGCGGCATCGTCGCACTCATCGAAGGATCATGTTCGACGGCCTCTCCAGCGGAGTCTACGTCGATTCCCTTAAAGCGGCTATCGAGACGACCCACGGTGCGTTTCTCCGAGCGCAATAGCTCCTTACAGAACCGGAAGATGTTGATGCGAAGGTCGGTCGATTCGAGATACTCCTCGCTCAATCCGGTTAGCCGCGCCAGCTTCTTAGTCGTGCTTGCCCGGTCTTCCGCGGATAGGCGGTCGCCCTGGGCAAGCGCCACTACGTAGTCGCCGGCGGCAAAAGCCTCAGCCTCCGCTAGGGCTTCTTCCAGCGTTGCGGCCCACGGCAATTTTTTGTGGAACCATGCAGTAGCCGTGTAGGTCGGCAAGAACAAGATGTTAGGAAGATCGTTGCCTTTAGAGAAGCGCGCGGTTTGGAAGTTGAGGATGCTCGACACGAGAAGGATGCCGTTAAAGGCAATTCCCCGCTCGATGAGACGTCCTACTAATCCACTTGCCCGCGTGGTGCCATAGCTTTCGCCGACGAGATAAAGCGGTGAACTCCAGCGGTTGTTTCGCGACAGATACAACCGGATAAATTCGCCGATAGAATCGACGTCACCATCGAGGCTCCAATACGCCTTGCCGCCGTCCTTCTTCGCCGGGCGGCTAAAGCCGGTGCCGACCGGATCGATGAACACGAGATCCGCGTGCTCCAACCAAGTTTGCGGGTTGTCGATGAGCACAAATGGCGGAGCCGGCATGTCCCCGTCCGGCTTCATTTGGACACGCTTCGGGCCGACCGCGCCCAAGTGCAGCCATACCGAACAGGAGCCAGGCCCGCCGTTGAAGCTGAACATGAGCGGGCGTTCGGAAGGATTCCCAACCCCATCCTTCGTGTAGGCCATGTAGAAGATGCCCGCCTGAACCTCGCCAAATTCATCATTTAGCGGCAGCATTCCCGTGGTCGCCGTGTAGACAAGGTCGCCTATGCGATGGTGGGTGACGACCGGCGGCTTATCCGTATCTAGCGGGTACTTTTCAAGGTCTTTCTCGGGCGTCTTTGCGGTCGGTTCAGGCACGATTTAGTATGCCACGCGTCGCAAATCGACCATAGCTTGAGCCTCCCCTCGATCCGAAGTAAAGGCGTTCCGGCCATGATGGAAGCATGCTTTCCAGCATTGGCCTGGCCGCCCTTTTCATGATTCAGAACCAAGGCACGATCTCGGACTACAACGGCTACGAACGGCACGACTTCAAGGTCGCCGGAGTCTCCGCCATCGTCGTCAAGCCCCACTCGCCGCGGCAAGGAATGCCTTGGATTTGGCGAACCGAGTTTTTCGACCACCGGCCAATGCTGGACCTCGCCCTCCTCAAGGAAGGGTTCTATCTCGTACACCTCGAAGTAGGGAACACCTGGGGCGCTCCGGCGGCGATGGAACAGTTCAGCCAGTTCTATCGCGAGTTAACCGTGAACTGGCATCTGAATCGCCGGGTGGTGCTAGAGGGGTTCAGTCGGGGCGGGTTGTACGCGTACAACTGGGCTTATCAGAACCCGGACAAGGTTATGGCCATCTATGGCGACGCCCCGGTTTGCGACTTCACCACGGCGCCTTATGGCCGCAAAGGCGGATTGAACAGCCCCGACGACTGGAAATCACTTTGGACCAACTACGGCTTTCCCGACGAGGCCGCCGCCCTCGCCTATCCCTACCAACCCATCGACAAGCTGGAGCCTTTGGCCGCGGCTAAGATTCCCATCATTCATGTCGTCGGCGATGCGGATATGACCGTCCCGGTTGCGACCAACACGGCCGTGTTAGAAGAGCGCTACAAGAAGCTGCACGGCACGATCGAGGTTATCCACAAACCAGGCGGCGACCACCACCCCCATAGCCTGGACGATCCGTCTCCGCTGGTCAAGTTCATCTTCGACCACATGGAAGACTCGGCGGGCGCGCCTCCCGCCACCGTGATTCCCACCCAAAACCCGGAGTCGAGATACGACGCAGCGGGTTGGGGTGGTCGTCCATGGCTCGCGCAAGTTGAGGATGCCAACCGAGCGGTACGGGACCTTCACCCAAAGGTGGTTCTCCTTGGCGATTCGATTACTCAGGGCTTCGGCGGACCAGGACGCACCGTGTCTAACCCCGGCGGAGCGGCCTTTGACAAGCACCTTGCCAAGTTCGGCGCCGTCAACATGGGAATCAGTGGGGATCGAACGCAGCACCTTCTCTGGCGGGTCCAGCACGGCTCGCTCGACATCGCCAAGCCCGAAGTTGCCGTGATTCTGATCGGCACCAACAATCGCCCGAGCGATTCTCCCTTCGCGATTGCGAAAGGAATTGAAGCCGTTTCTGAGGCGGTACATGCTAAGAGCCCCCACACAAAGATCCTCATCACGGCAGTTTTCCCAGCTGGAGCCGAGCCAACCGACCCGAATCGAACCATCGTGGCGGAGATCAACCAAGAGCTCTCGCGCTACCGCAGATCCTACGTAAAGCTCCTCGATATCGAGCATGCGCTCCTAAAGGCCGACGGTCGAGCGGATCTCGACAAGATGGCGGGGGATGCTTTACACCTTCAAGGGCCTGGCTATGAAGTTTGGGCGGCGGCGCTTGAAAAGGAACTAGACCGGATGGCCCATAAATGAGGGGCGAATCCCTCGGGTAGGGTAACTGCGATGTCAGATTTCTCCGTCACTTGGTCCCTCGTTCGACAGCGCTTTGAAGGCGCGATCGCCGGCCTGAATCAAGAGCAGATCAGTTGGCGGCTGCATCCGGGCACCCTTACGATCGGCGAGATGAGCCTTCATACCGCTGGCGTTGAGGTCTCGTTTATCACCCAGCTTCTGGGTCGCGAGCCGGAAGGGCTTGAGATTGCCCTAAAGCGAGCGGCGACCGAGGGAGTTGTGAACGACCTGCCGTTCCCGTTCGCGCCCGAAGAAATCACTCCTGAACTCGTACAAGAGGCGCTGACCCTTGCCGCAAACCTAGTTGCGCCGTGCATCGAGAACCCCGACGAGTACCGGGACCGGCACATTACGAGCGCACTTGGACCGGTCATCGATGGCACGGGCACGTTCGCCCGCTTGGCTTACCATCCTGGCTACCACCAGGCTCAGGTGCAGATGATCGTCACCGCCCCCGGTTTCCCGAAAGCCTAAGGCGCGATCCGATAGCGCGTCCAACCTGTTGGTTGGATTTCGTAAATCACCCGGTCGTGAAGCCGGGCGCGGCGGCCGTGCCAGAACTCGAATCGGTCCGGAACGATTCGAAACCCGCCCCAATGATCGGGGCGGGGAACCGGTTCTCCCTCGTATTCCGCCGCCAAGGCCTTGACCAATGCCTCCAAGGCTTCTCGGTTCTCGACGGGCCGGCTTTGGGGGCTCGCGGAACTCGCGAGCTGACTGTCGCGCGGCCGGCTCTCGAAGTACGCATCGGACTCGTCATCGCTAGTGCGCTCGACCCGACCCTCAACTCGGACTTGTCGTTCCAGCAAGCCCCACCAGAAGGTCACCGCGACAAAGGGATTCGTGGCAAGCTCCACGCCTTTCCGGCTTTCGTAGTTGGTGAAGAAGACCAGTCCACGCTCGTCCAAGCCCCTCAAAAGTACGTACCGGGCGCTCGGACGCCCATCCGGGCCGACCGAGGACACGCACATGGCAGAGGGCTCCACGAGCTTGGCCCGGGCGGCATCTTCTACCCATCGCTGCAACTGGACGATCGGTGAATCCGCGAGCTGCATCTCCTCCAGTTCGCCGAGGCGGTAGTCCGTGCGTTCCGTCATGCCTTCAGTGTGTCACTCCGAACCGGTGCGCGCGCAAAGGAGTAGAACCACGAGTGGATTATCTTGCTTCCGCAAAAGAGCGCGGACATGAGCTCGCAATGTTTGGCGCCGGCTGCTTTTGGAGCCCCGAGGCCGAGTTTCGCACCATGCCCGGTGTTACCGCGACCGCCGTTGGTTTCAGCGGCGGACATGTCGACAACCCGACCTACCGAATGGTCTGCAACAAAGACACCGGGCATGCCGAAGTTATCTTGGTCGAGTTCGATCCCGCCGTGGTTACCTACCAGCATTTGGTCGAGAGCTTCTTCGACATGCATTCGCCGTCCTACTGGAGCCCGGGGAACCAGTATCGCAGCGCGATCTTCACCTTCGACGACGACCAAGACGAAACAGCAAAGAAGGTTCGTGACGCTCTCCGCGAAAAGGGAGATCGAATCCTTACCGAAATCACCCCCGCGACCCAGTTCTGGATGGCCGAGGAATACCACCAGCAGTACGCCGAGAAACGGGGAAGAACTACGCCTTCAAGCTGCGGCGCCCTGTTTGATCCCGCCGCGGCGGCGACAGCGTCCTAGCTAAGGGTAAAAGGTCGGGAATGGCATCCCTCAATAGATCTCGCGAGATTTACGGCGAACTCGGCGTCGACGTCGATAAAGCGATCGCTATCGCCCTGAACGTTCCGATCTCGATCCACTGCTGGCAGGCGGACGATGTTGGCGGGTTCGAGATCCACGAGGGAGCCGTCGATTCCGGCGGCATCATGGCCACCGGAAATTACCCTGGTCGCGCCCGATCCGCAGTCGAGGTTCGCCAGGACCTCGACCAGGTCTTGGCGCTCGTCCCCGGCCGCCACCGGGTCAATCTTCATGCCACCTACGCCGAGACCGCCGGCAAGGCCATCCCGCGCGACGAGCTGAATGGTCAGCACTTCGACGGATGGATCAATTGGGCCAAGGCCGGGGCGATCGGTCTCGACTTCAACCCGACTTACTTTGCCCACCCGTTGGCCGCATCCGGCTACACCCTCTCCCATGCCGACCATGCGGTGCGGTCGTTCTGGATCCGACACGGCATCGCGTCACGGCAAATCGCCGGTTACATCGCGAATGCGCTGGGCGATGCCTGTGTGAACAACCACTGGATCCCCGACGGCGCGAAGGATTCGCCGGCCGACCGATGGTCGCCCCGAGCCCGCCTCGTCGAAGCCCTAGACGAGGTCCTGCAAACGCCGATCGACGGCTGTGTCGATGCGGTGGAGTCGAAACTCTTCGGGCTCGGGTCCGAGGACTATGTCGTCGGCTCGTTTGAGTTCTACACGTCGTACGCGCTAAGCCGCCAGGTTCTGTACTGCCTGGACATGGGGCATTTCCATCCGACCGAATCGATCGCGGACAAGCTCTCGTCGCTCCTCCAATTCCACGACCGGATTCTCCTTCACACCAGCCGGCCGATGCGGTGGGACAGCGACCACGTCGTCCTCTTCAACGACGAGTTGCGGGCAACGTTCCAGGAATTGGTCCGCGGCAACGCCCTCGACCGAGCGATCGTCGCCCTCGACTTCTTCGACGCTAGCATCAACCGAATCGCGGCCTACGTCATTGGCATTCGAGCCACGCGAAAGGCGATTCTCTACGCTCTTCTCGACCCCACCGCCCAGCTAAAGGCACTTGAGTCTAGCGGCAAATTGGCCAACAAACTCGCGCTGATGGAAGAGATCAAGACGTTGCCGTTCGGCGAGGTTTGGTCGGAACTGTGCGAGCAGGGAATGGCCCCCGACGACCGCAAGTGGATCGGCCAAGTCGACGCCTACGAAGCGAGCGTACTCGCGAAGCGCTGAACCGAACCCGTCCGAAAGCCCGTCACTGAGAAAACGGTTGACGGGCTTATGCGGAAACTGAATATTGTTGGTCTCTGGCGCTCGCGGTTCTACCTCTCTCCGGCTCCCCTTGCGAGGCGATCGGAAAGGACGGAAAGCCAGTCCTGATCGCATCGGAGACCGCGGTCATCGTCTACGACGCTAAGAAGCACGAAGAGAGCTTTATTCGCATTGCGAATTTGGAAACCGGCGCAGCCGACTTCGCGTTTCTGGTTCCAACCCCGGTGCCTCCGAAGCTTGCGGAGGCAGACGAAAAGACTTTCGGTTTCCTCCAGCGCGCGGTACAAGCGCGTACGTACAACATCGGATGCGCAAAGGAAGACGACGCGGTAGCCGGGTCCGCGCCGGCAACGAAGGACGATCCTGTGCTAAGCGTCTCGCTGGTTGCCGGCTACGAGGCGACCGTCCTGTCGCTCGCGAACCCCTCCATCGCGGCGAACTGGCTCAAAGCACGAAACTTTCCGATATCAGCAGCAAGTAAGGAGTGGCTCGACTCCTATGCGGTCAAGCACTGGGTGGTGACGGCTTTTCGGGTCGCTTCCGCAAATGGGGAAGGGCAACTCAAGCCGATTCGCCTGACTTTCCCGACGGATCGCCCTTTTTATCCTTACCGAGAGCCTGCCACCCAGACGAAGTCATCCGATAAGCCGTGGCGGAACCTTCAGCTCTTCATCCTTGCCGATGCTCCGTACCGGGGAACGATGGGTGGGGAGGCCTGGGTTGGGCAAGAGACAGTATGCGACCAACTCAAACCGGAAGAGCTTCAACAAATTCAGGAGACGCTTCCGGATGTCGATCTGTCGAATTGCCACTGGTTAACCGCCCTTCGAGACAACTCCTATCCTCGGATCGGCAAGGAAGACGTCGTCTTCACTCCTTATTTCCAAATTCCGGCGTCTTGGGTCAAGACTGGAATCGGCATCTTGGGCATCGGGACTATCGGTTCGATCGCGGTTTGGCGACGCTCCCGCAGGCGACGCTCAGCCTAGCTGCGCGGTGGCCATCGCTTCCAGGAAGATATCGTCTCGTTGTCCCGCCGCCAGACGGTGGGAGGCGGCAAGGCCGATCATCGCCGCATTGTCCGTACACAGAGAGAGCGGCGGGGTCAGGAACGTGACGCCAATCCGGTCACATGCCTTCGCAAGTCGCTCCCGCAGGGCTAAATTCGCGGCGACGCCGCCGACGAGGGTAAGTGCCTCGACCCCTTGACGTTCGACGGCCCTTAGGGCGCGCTCCGTGAGCACGGAAACGATCGCTTCCTGGAGGCTCGCCGCGGCATCCGCGACGTTCAGGGCACTGCCTTCCTTCTCAACCAAACGAAGCACCGCGGTTTTGAGGCCGCTAAAGCTGAAGTCAATTGTGTCGCCACTTAGCCCTTTCGGCAAAGGGTAACGCTTGGGATTGCCGCTGAGGGCAGCCTCTTGGATCATAAATCCACCCGGCGAACCGAGGCCGAGTAACCGAGCCCCTTTATCGAAAGCCTCGCCGGCCGCATCGTCCCGCGTTTCTCCGATGATCTCATACTCGCCCAAGGCACGCACCGAGACAAGCTCAGTATGCCCGCCCGAGACCACCAATGCCATGTGGGGGAAGGGAACCTCTTGCTCCAAACCAAGAACGCTCAACAGATGGCCCTCAAGGTGGTGAACACCGATCAGGGGAAGTTGATAGCGGTAGGCGATCGCCTTGGCGGCCGTTACTCCGACGCTGAGCGCCCCGATCAGACCGGGCCGGTTTGTGACCGCCACCGCCGCCATATCCCTTAGCGAGATGCCGGCCTCAGATGAAGCCTCTTGAAGCATGGGCAGCAGAGCCTCGACGTGAGCGCGGGCCGCCGCTTCAGGCACTACGCCACCCCACTTCCGGTGAAGATCGATCTGGCTGGCAATCGAGTTCGCGAGCACCTTACGACCCACCACGACGGCAACGCTTGTTTCGTCGCAACTAGACTCGATCGCGAGGATGGGGCCTTCAAAAAGGCTCAAGACCTGGGCGGCTCCCACTCGGCCAAATCATGCAACCACATGACGACCGCATCTTCCTTGTTGTCCGGATAGTAGCCCTTGCGTCGCCCGGTGATCGAGAACCCGAGCTTCTCATAGAGCGAAATTGCCGGCTCGTTTCCCGCACGAGCTTCCAAGGTGGAGCACTTCATTCCCGCCTTGCGCGCTCGGATCAGTAGCTCCGTCATCAACTGCCGCGCGATCCCCTGGCGCTGATGCGCCGGCACCACGGCAATCGTGGTTACATGCGCCTCGTCGATCACCAGCCAAATCCCCCCGTAGCCGACGACCTCGCCACCCATGATGGCGGTCAGAAAGATGCCGTGTTTGTGATCGAGCTCGTTACGAAAGCTGCGCTCAGACCAAGGCGCCGAGTTGGTTTGCGACTCGATCCCAAGAATCGGGGCGATGTGATTCTCTTGCAGGGTCTCGAATCGTAGCGTCGATAGCAAATTAGCCTCCGAGATAGGCTTCTTTGACCTTCGGGTTAGCGAGAAGTGCCTTTCCGGTGTCGGTCAGAACGATATTGCCCGTCTCCAAAACATACGCACGGTGCGCGATTTCTAACGCCCGGTTCGCGTTCTGCTCGACGATCAAGACCGTTGTGCCTTCCTTATTCAGGTCGAGAACGATGTTAAAAATCTCCGCCACCAAGTTCGGCGCAAGTCCCAAGCTTGGTTCATCTAGGAGAAGCAACTCGGGGCGAGACATCAGCGCGCGGCCGATCGCGAGCATCTGCTGCTCACCGCCGCTCATCGTGCCTGAGTTCTGTTTGAATCGCTCTCGAAGCCGGGGGAAGCGCACGAGCACGGCCTCCATGTCGCTCTGGATCTCGCCATCGTGCCGGATGAAGGCGCCGAGTTGCAGGTTCTCCTGCACCGACATGTTGGTGAAGATCCGGCGGCCCTCGGGAGAATGCGAGATGCCCGTCTTCACGATTTCATGGGGCGGGCAAGTGGTGATATCCGCGCCTTTGAAGGTGATGGAGCCGGTGCGAGGCCGCAGCAAGCCGCTGATCGTGCGGAGCAAAGTGCTCTTGCCCGCTCCGTTCGAGCCGATGATGGCCACCACTTCGCCCTTCTGGACATTGATCGACACATCGTTCAGCGCCTGGATCGCGCCATAAAATACGTTAATTCCGTTGATCTCGAGCATTTGAGAGGACAGTCAAAACTCGGCGCGGAAAAGAACCGGCGACGAACTTTAATGGTCGTTGTACCTAGTTTCTTATTCGCTCCGGTGATCGACGCGGAAAACGGAATTCGGCGTCTTCGATCGCATGCACGGTCGACTCCAACCCAGAATGGGTTGTCTGTCCAGCGAAGGGTTCGGCGGCGCGCCGTACCCTGGTACGCCGGGGGCGAAATGCATCCCCAACCCTGAAAGTGGTTGAATCCCTTTCGGTCGAACAACGCGCTGGTTGGAACGTGTTTCGGTTCATGCCGGAGCCAACCTCTTTCAGGGTTGCAGTTCATTTCGGCATCTCCTTAACCAGGGTACGGCGCAGCGCCGAACCCTACGCTGAACGGATAACCCCCTCGGGGTAAGGATGCGTTTCAACCCGAAGCATCACACGGATGCGGAGGAACGGTTCATCACTAAGGGCGGCGCGACCGAAATTCGGGGCCAAATAAAGTGTGATCAATCCCGGTTTGGCTAGAATAGAGGCACCCCAATGAAGCACCCGAAGTTTTCCCATGCCTTCGAAGTGGTCACAGAGCTGCCGCCGACCCTGGCCCCGCTCAAAACGATCGCCGGCAACTACTGGTGGACTTGGGACCACGACACCCGTAACCTCTTCCGATCGATCGACCGTGAGAAGTGGGACGCGTGCGATCACAATCCAATTCTGTTTCTGAACCGCCTCGATCCGGCCCAACTCAGCCGGCTCGCGATCGACAACAACTTCGTCGCGCAGATCGCGCGCAACGCGGACCGGTTGAACGAGTACCTAACCGGCGAGACCTGGTTCGACCGGACGTATCCGGACCATCGCGGCAAGACGACCATCGCCTATTTCTGTGCGGAGTTCGGGATTTCCGAAGGCCTGCCCATCTACTCGGGTGGCCTCGGTGTACTTGCCGGCGACCATCTAAAGGCGGCGAGCGACCTCGGACTCCCCCTCGTTGGCGTCGGGCTGCTTTACAATCGCGGCTACTTCAAGCAGCGCTTGAACCACGACGGTTGGCAGCAGGAGATCTATCCGAGCTACGACTTCTACCAAATGCCGCTGACCCTTATCCGGGGCGCCAATGGTCAACCGCTCCGCATCGAAGTCGAATTCCCCGACCGCGTTGTCAATTGCCAGGTCTGGCGGGCCGAGGTTGGACGGGTATCTCTGTTCCTCCTCGACAGCAATGTCCTTGAGAACCAGCCGAACGACCAGGGCATCACGGACACCCTGTACGGCGGCGACGAGGAGATGCGCATTCGTCAGGAGATGATCCTCGGCATCGGCGGCATGAAGTTGCTGCGCGCCCTTGAGATCAATCCGACGGTCTGCCACATGAACGAAGGGCACGCGGCGTTCCTCTCTCTGGAGCGGATCCGCTTGTTCATGCAGGATAACAACTGCGATTTCCGCACCGCGCGGCAGGCGATCGTTGGCGGCAACGTTTTTACGACCCACACGCCGGTGCCCGCGGGCTTCGACCGTTTCGCGCCCGCTTTGCTGGAGCGCTATCTCGGCCGGACCATCGCCGAAATCAACCTACCGTTCAATGAGTTCCTCAAACTGGGCCGCGTGGACCCGGATAATGCGGGTGAGGCGTTCAACATGGCCGTCCTGGCGATGGAGAATGCGAATAGCGTTAACGGCGTTTCCAAGCTCCACGCCGCGGTTACCCGGGAAATGTTCTCCTCGCGCTGGCCTGCCTATCCCGAGGATGAGGTTCCGATCGGCGCCGTCACCAATGGCATTCACACCTCCACATGGATGAGTAAGCGGTTCCAAGACCTCTACGACCGGTATCTCGGTCAGGCTTGGCGTCGAAATCCGGAAGACGATTCCGCTTGGGCGGGTGTCGATTCTATTCCCGATGAGGAGCTATGGAGCGCGATGGAAGCGGAGCGCGGCGACCTTATTCGCTTCGTGCGCAAGCGGCTTCAAAGCGACCTTGAGCGACGCACGGCTGGGGGATTGGATTTCTCAACGATCAACAGCGTGCTCGATCCCCGCGTTCTAACCGTCGGATTTGCCCGCCGCTTCGCGACCTATAAGCGCGCCTCCCTGATGATCAAGGACCGCGAGCGGTTGAAGAGCATCCTGTACCACGCGGAGCGGCCGATCCAGATTGTGATTGCGGGCAAGAGCCACCCGCGAGACGACGGCGGAAAGCGGATCATTCAGGATCTCGTGCAGTTCATCAATAACGATGGCGTGCGCACCCGAATGGTCTTCCTTGAGGACTACGACATGCGGGTCGCCCGCCGACTGGTTCAGGGCGTTGATTTGTGGCTGAACAACCCCCGCCGCCCGCACGAGGCGTCCGGTACGAGCGGTATGAAGGTCGTTCCAAACGGAGGCCTTAATTGCTCCATCCTCGACGGCTGGTGGGATGAAGGCTATGAGCCGGGTCTTGGATGGGTTATCGGAGATCGATCACAGATCGACGATGAAGGCCATCAAGATTGGCTCGACAGTCGAGCGCTGTATCACGTGCTGGAGCACGAGATTGCGCCGATGTTCTACCACCGGGTCGAAAACGGTGTTCCGAGAGGCTGGCTGCAGATGGTCAAACGGTCCATCCGAAAGCTGGGCCCGTATTTCTCGACCAACCGCATGGTGCGCGACTATGCGTCGAACTACTACATGCCGGCCGCGGAGACATTCCACCGGATGTCGGATCCGAGCCTGGACAGGGTTCGAGGCTCTCTCGCTTGGCGGGAGCGAATCCAAAGCAACTGGCGATCCGTTCGCCTTCAGGACGTTTCGGATACGGCTCAAACTTCGAACTTGCTGGGCCAGTCATTCGAGGTCACGGCTTCGGTCGACCTTGGTCAGTTACTTCCTACCGACGTGGACGTTCAAGCGGTCGTGGGCAAGGTTGGACCGAATCGCGAGCTTGTGAATTCCCACTTCGTGTCCCTGACGCGTACAGGAGGCGAGGGAAGCGTGCACACCTACACAGGAACCTTGCGGTTCGATGTGCCGGGTTATCTGGGCTACACCCTCCGTATCGTGCCGAAGCACGAGGACGTGGGAATCCCAAGCGAACTCGCCTTGGTCGCTTGGGAGTAGTGCCTTACTTTCCGCTGTCGACGGTGATCTGGTCGTCCAAGGTGTACTTGGAACCCAGAACACCCTTGGCGATCGCCTCCGCTCGTTTCTTCTGATCTGCGGTGGGGACGCTGCCGTGGAGGACGACCTTGTTGTCGTTTGTATCGACGGCAAGATCCTTCGTGGTCAAATCCTTGGCGGCGACGAGGGCGCTCTTCACGTCGATACTGGTCTGATCGTTGGCAGCGGCCCTTGACGTATTTGCGGCGGCTTCCTTGATCTCTTGACCGGCCTTATCGAGAGCCGGCTTCGCGGCGGCACTCGCCTTATCGGCGTCGATCTTCATTGCTCGGCCGGTCTTGGCCGCTGCGTTCGAAGCGGAATCGCCCGCCGAACTATATTCGTCCCGAGCCTCTGGGGAGCAGCCGCTTAGAACAGCCACCCCGATCGCCCCCGCCAAAATTCCATTCAAAATCCGGTTGTTCATCTTCTGCTTCCTTGCGGACTTCCATTGCATTGGCAAGAGAAGCCCGTCTAAGCGAAAGACTGGGGCGAGGAGTTCCGTGTTCCTAGAGGCGCCATTCCTTAAGTTTTAGGTCTTTGTAGGCCTGGGTAAAAGCAGGTTTATCCTTCATCGAACTCATGATCCCAACATCCGTATTTCCACGAATTCCACGGCTTTGGCAATACATTCCTAAACTAAACACCTCAGCCGAGAACGGGAAATAGCCGCCACTGATGGCCTCGCCGACGTTTTCCCCGACTTCCTTTTGGCGGTGCTTTAGCTCGATAACATCCAATCTGGCCCCACTTGATGTCACATAGCGCAAGTGGATCGCCTTGCGTGCCGGCGGCATTGTACTGTTCAAGAAGGGAATCCAAGTGAGTTGGCACTGGGTCAGCTTGTAGCCCTTACCGAGAGTCAGGACAGGGAAGTCGACCCGCTTTTGCAACTCACGCAACGTGAGGTTATGGACGGTCCAATGCAACTTTTCTTGAGGTAGATGGGCAGGGAGGATCGGCCAAAAAGGCATGATCCATTCTCCTATATTTCTTGGCATTGGCCCTAAAAAGCCTGGTCGCGGGCGGCGTAACGTTGGCGCTGAGCCTTACGCTGGGGACCACGAGCGGCACGAACATCCGTTCGCGGGCTACATTTTGAATTCGATAGCCCGAGTTTTCACCGCAGAGCGACGACAATCCAAAAACAAAAAAGGGGCTGCCTCGAAATGAGGCAGCCCCTTTGACTCCGCACGAGATTAACGTGCGTAGTATTCGACGACTTGCTGCTCTTGGAAGAACTTGGGGAAGTCTTCGCGCTCCGGGAGGGCGACGATCTTGCCTCGGAAGTTCGGAACGTCCACATCCATGTAAGGAGGAATCGCCGAACCCTCGTAGTGGTTCTCTCGGGCAATCTTGCGGCTCGAATCTCGATCGCGCACTTCGACGACATCACCGACCTGAAGCAGGTAGCTGGGGATGTTGACGACTTTGCCGTTCACCGTGATGTGGCAGTGGCTGACCATCTGACGCGCCTGGAAGACGGTGCGCGCATAGCCGAGCCGCCAAATCGCGGTCGAAAGGCGAAGCTCAAGCAGGCGAAGGAAGTTCAGGCTGGTGTTGCCCGGCATTCGCTGCGCTTTCTTGAACGTGTTCGAGAACTGCTTCTCAAGCACGTTGTAGTAGCGGCGGATGACCTGCTTGGCCAAAAGCTGCTCGCCATACTCCGACTGTCGCTGGTCCTTGCGGTTCGGTCCGTGCTGTCCGTTCGGGTACGGCCGCTTAGCCGCCGGACTCTTCGGCCGGCCCCAGATGTCGTAGCCGACGGTTCGGCAGATGTCCGTCTTTCTTCCTCTATAGGTCGCCATAAAACTTCGTTCTCGGGTGCGTCAGCGATTCGCGACTGCCCGAACAGTTGATAATACCACAGCGGCTCAACCGATTTGCGCTTACTTTCCTCACCAAAGCCGGGGGGAAGCCGTAGTATGCTTCCTTCATGCTCCTTCCGCTGGTCGCGGCGTCGCTAATGGGTCCAGTTCGGTTGATTCCATTCTTCCCAAATCACGAGTTTCCCGAGAAAGGGAAGGAAGAGGTCATCACCTACGAGAACATCGACCCGCAGATGCCGTTCGACGAAGTGGTGCCATCTTGGAACGTCGAATCCGCGAAAGGCGCCGTCCTCGAGGTGCAGATTCGGTCGCACGGCGACGACTACACCTCTAAGTGGTACACGTTCGGCAAGTGGACCCTCGAAGAGCCATCGATGCGAACGAGCGTCAAGAACCAGAAGGACGACCATGGCAATGTCGATACCGACACCTTTGAACCGGTTGGTCGCCCGAAGAGTATCGACATTCAGATCCATCTTCGCAACGAAGGAGACGGCCCACGCCCGAAGCTGAAGCTATTCACCGTATCCTTCTCCAACTTCCGGGACCATCTGGAAAGCCCAAACTTTCCATCGCCCGCCTGGGGCAAGACGATCGAGGTCCCTCAACGAGCGCAGGGCAACTATCCGAACGGGGGCGTACTCTGCAGCCCGACCTCACTTTCTATGGTGCTGTGGCACTACGCCAACCAACTAAACCGCCCCGAATTGAATCGGGATGTCCCCGAAGTTGAGTCTCACGTCTGGGACAAGTCCTACGACGGCGCGGGCAATTGGCCGTTCAATGCCGCATACGCCGGTTCTTTCCCGGGTATGCGGGCCTATATCTCCCGTTTCAAGTCGATCGTAGACCTTGAGACCTGGATCGACGCCGGCTATCCCGTGATTTGTTCGATCTCGCTGCACATCGCGGAAGGGGAGATTGCGAACAATGGCTCCGGCCACCTGGTGGTTCTGGTCGGCTTTACGAAGGACGGCGACCCTGTGTTCAACGACCCCGCACGCAAGGCTCAGGTTCGCTACACGTACAAGCGCGAGAACTTCGAGCGGGCGTGGCTCTTTTCGCACCGCACCGTCTATCTGGTTTATCCCGAAGACGCAGCCGTACCAAAGGACCTCGAGCACATTTGGATATCGGGTCCTTAGCGACAGAAATTGTCCTAATCAGCACAAAGATGTCCCCTGAAGACGCGACTCTGAGGACGGATGCTTTTTCGACCGATATGTCAGACGTGGACAACGAACGGAAGGAAATGCACGTGGACTTGCTGGGAGAGCGAATGACGCTTAAGGCTCCCCCGGTGCCGATGCGCGTTTCGACCCCTGCGCGACCCGTGCAAGAACTCTCGGCGACCTACATGGAAGAGTCCGAAACTCCGGCTCCCATCAAGGTTGGCCTGTTTCAAAAGCTTACGGCGATCTTCGCTTCGCCGAAATAGCTTTTCGTCATCCACTCCACTCGAGTCCGCCGTGATCGAGGACGAGATGCCCTTGGGCCTCATTCGGCGGCATAAGTCGCCACTCTTCGAAATACTCTTCCTCAGTGGATCTCGGATCGATGCCTAGGCGGTAGCCACGGCTCATTTCAATTCTAAGTCCACCGTTCTCAAGGACTTCTACCGTCTGGACGATGGGCGGTTCGTCATCTAGCGACTCATAGAAATCCTTTGCATGTTCATCGTGCCGTTCTGGTGCGAAGTGTTCGGAGGATAGTGCGAAGCCGTTCGGCCCCGAGAGGTGCCAAGCGCCGGCCACCACCAGCCCCCAATCCGCCCACGTTGTCTCTTCCCCCTTGCGATTGAGATGCGGCTTCTGCTCACCAAACTCAAACTTCTGGCTGCCATAGCGCCACATGTCGGAAAGAGGGAGCCCGATGAGAGGCGAAAAGGCCTCCTGTGCGGCGGTGCGGGTCTCCTCGCTGAACCTCATATAGTGAAGGCTACTTACGACACAAACCGAAGCGCCTAGTGGCCAGGTTTTGAGGAGTGGTAGCGGCGACCCGATTTGAACGGGTGACCTAACGGGTATGAACCGTTCGCTCTAACCAACTGAGCTACGCCGCCGAACGAACGAAGATTGTACCGCGTTCCCAAATTCAAAGCACGGGCGGATAAGCTAGCCGCGTGTTCTTTTTAGGAATTCCTGCCTCACTGCCGCCCCAGGCGAGCCACCGGTTCGAGCTTGCCGGCGAAGAATTCCGGCTCGACGGGAAGCCGTTCCAGATTCGGTCAGGCGAGATGCACCCCGCTCGCATCCCCGCTAAGTATTGGCGACAGCGCATCCAAATGGCCAAGGCGATGGGCCTCAACACGATCGCCGCCTACGTGTTCTGGAACTACCAGGAGCCCGAAGAAGGGAAGTTCGACTTCAAGACCGGCAACCACGACATCGCACGGTTCTTCCGGATCTGTCAGGAAGAGGGGATGTACGTGCTGCTTCGCCCCGGCCCCTACTGCTGCGCGGAGTGGGATTTCGGCGGCATTCCGCCCTATCTCCTCAAGTATCCAGATCTGAAAGTCCGCTGCATGGACCCGCACTACATTTCGGCGGCGGGACGCTACCTCACAAAACTGGCCGACCAACTACGCCCCCTTCAGGTCAGCCACGGCGGTCCGATTCTGATGGTGCAGGTCGAGAACGAGTACGGCAGCTACGGCAACGATCGGAATTACGTCAAGTGGGTCGGCGACTTCTGGCGAAACCACGGCTTCGACGTTCCGTTCTACACGGCGGACGGCCCGACCGACTTCATGCTCGAAGCTGGCTCGCTTCCGAATTGCGCGGTCGGTTTGGATTCCGGGTCTTCCTTGGCCGACTGGGCGCTTGCCCGAAGAACCAACCCGGGGGTGCCGATTTTCAGCAGTGAGACCTATCCCGGCTGGCTCACCCACTGGGGCGAGAAGTGGGCGCGCACCTCGACGGACTCCATAAAGGGCGAGGTCAAGTTCCTTCTCGATAACAAGAAGTCGTTCAACCTCTACGTTGTCCACGGGGGTACGAACTTCGGATTCAGCGCGGGGGCAAACGCGGGCGGAAAGGGATACGAGCCCGACCTGACGAGCTACGACTACGATGCGCCGATCGACGAGCAGGGAAGGGCGACGCCGAAATACTTGGCGTTAAGAGATCTGATTGCGAAATCCATTGGGCAGTCGCCCCCGCCTCTTCCGTCGGGAGAGCCCACAACGCCGGTGAACCCCATTCAAATGGTGCCCGTTACGACGCTTTGGGATAACTTACCGAAGCCGGTCTCCCTGGTCCAACCCGTTCCATTCGAGACGCTTGGCCAGAACCAAGGGCTGGTGCTTTATCGAACCAAATTGGTGGGGCATAAGAGCGGGAACCTATCCGTACACGAGCTTCACGACTTCGCCACGGTATTCGTAGATGGCAAATTCGTGGGGACCTTGGACCGGCGAACGGGCGTCAGCTCAATTCGGTTGCCGGCGGGGACGAGCAAAGATCCGGTGCTTGACATCCTTGTGGAGGGAACTGGACACATCAACTTCGCTCAGGAGATGATTGATCGGAAAGGGATCACGGACCGGGTCACTCTGAACGGAATGACGCTCATGAATTGGCAGACCTATCTGATGCCCCTCAAGGACGAGTGGATTTCGAAGCTCAAGGTCTCAACTTCTCGCGAGATGCCTGGCACCCTCTTCAGGGGTCAATTTGGACTTCAGAACCCGGCGGACACCTTTCTCGACCTATCGAACTACAAGAAAGGCTACGTCTGGGTGAATGGGCATAATCTCGGCCGGTTCTGGGAAATCGGACCTCAAAAGCGGCTCTACTGCCCGGCAAGCTGGCTCTATAAAGGAACGAACGAGATTCGTGTTTTGGACCTGCTCAGCACAAAGGCCGCGACGATCGAGGGATTCGTAAATCAGGCAGATTAAGAAATCCTAACGAGACGGGACTATCGGCGAAATCGTTCGTGACAACGAAACGAAAAAGCCGTCGCTGGCGTGGAAAGGAGAGCATATCCCTCCTCAACCCCCGAACTCCTCGCCTCGAGGATAGGGGGTCTTAATATTTACCGCCTTATGCTTACGGGGATAGACTAAAGCGATGATTGCGGTCGCACTTGCTTTTGCCTGGATAGGGCAAACCACGGAAGTTCACGTACGGGCGGCGGCGTCCTTGCGGGAGAGTTTTCAGGCCATCGCGAAGGCGTATGAGGCGAAGAATCCGGGCTTGAAGATTGTGCTGGAGTTCGCGGGCTCGCAGGAACTCGCCGCCCAGATCAATCAGGGCGCCCCGACCGACATCTTCGCCAGCGCCGCGCCGAAGAACCTTGAGCAGATCGCCTACGATCCGACTTCGCGCCGGATCTTCGCATTGAACCGGTTGGTCGTCGTAACCCCCACGAGGCATAAACTAAGCGACTTTCGAGGCCTCGACCACACAAAGAGGCTTGTTCTCGCCGCTCCGGCGGTGCCGGCCGGCGGTTACGCTCGGCTGGCTCTGAATCAAGCCGGTTTGGCCTATCGAGGCGGCTGGACGAAGCGAGTCCTATCCCACGTCGTCTCGGAAGAACAGGACGTGCGTGCCGTCCTTAGCAAAGTCCAACTTGGGGAGGCGGACGCCGGCATCGTGTATGCGAGCGACGCCGTGGCGGCAAAAGGGAAGGTAGCAACGACGGCGATTCCGGCCGAATACCAACCCGAAATCCAATATGTGCTCGGAATCCCTAAAGCCGCGAGCCAAGCTCACGAAGCGATGCACTTCATCCACGCGATTCTCGCTCCGGGCGGACAGGAAGCGCTACAGGGGCAAGGGTTCGTTTCGATCTTGGGCCATGCGACGAAGCTTCGCGTCCATTTCGGCCGGCTCAATATGGTGCATAAACTGCCGCTGTCAGGGATAACCAAGACGGTCACCGCGACCAACCCGGGTGGTAAACCTCAGTCCTACACCGGTATGCCTTTTGAAAAGCTTGTGCCGAGCACGTACGGCGACATCGTGAAATGCATCGGAGCGGACGGATACGAGCAGATCTTCAGCTACGCGAAGCTAAGGGCGGCGGGGGCCGTGATCGTTCCGTTCCAAGAGAAGTACGCCCAAATCGTTATTCCGGGTGAAAAGCCTCGCGCGTGGGTCAGTTGGCTTACCGATATCGTCGTTCCGGGCAGCCTTCAGAAGTAGCTCGGTAGCGCGCAACCGACTACAGGGGTTCGATCTGTCGCGATCGGTTTCCCGGTTCGTAGAGCTTCGAGCGCCAATCGAAGGTCTTTTCGGCGTGGCTGAGCCAATTCGACGCCGAGAGCGGGGAAGCGGTCGTCGATTCTTCCCCGGTAGACGAGCCGGCCGCTCTTGTCGAATAGGGCCGCGGTAGGCACGGTCGTAACCCCGCTCGCCTTCGCCCAAATTCGGTTCCTATCGACCAGTACGGGACAGTGCAACGAGAACTCCGCCGCATCGGCTCGCGCCATCGCCGGATTGGCATCGGGATCCGTCAGAACCACCCGGAATGACACCCCCGGATAGTCCCGGATGAGCCGCTGAATCTCCGGCGAGTACTTCCGCGAGATCGGGCAATCCCGCAGAACAAACAGCGCCACCGTCGGGCGGGCTTGCCCAAGAACCGGCATCAACTGGCCCGAGCCGTCGGCCAACCGAAGCTTCGTTTGACTCAAGAGGACGGCGGCGAGGACCATGGCTCCTTTCCACGCTAGACCTGAGCGCCGAAATACTCTTCGAGTCGCAGGCATTCGGCAATCCCGGGCGAATCGAAAGCGTCCAACGCCTTTGCCAAAGCGCCGGCGGTATCGATACTCGTCACGCAAGGCACCCCGGTTTCGATACACGCGCGCCGAATGCGGGCGGCTTCGCTCTCGCTGGTCTCGTTTAGTCCGGGCGTATTGATCATCAGACTCACGCGACCCTCCATGATGAGATCGAGGATGTTCGGCGAGCCCATCTGGATCTTCTGAACGGTCTCGCACGGGATGCCAGCGTCCAAAAACGTTTGTGCAGTTCCCGGCGTTGCCGCGATCTGCCGTCCCGAGGCGTGGAGCCCGCGAGCGATCTCAAGAGCGGCTTCCTTGTCCTCTTGCCGAACCGTGATGAGTACGCAGCCCGTGCCTTTGAAAATGATCCCACTCGCCACCAGGGCCTTGTAGAGGGCGCCTTCGAAGGTCAGGTCGATGCCCAAAATCTCACCGGTTGACTTCATTTCCGGACCGAGCGAAGGTTCGACCCGGCCGAGCTTTTGGAAGGAGAACACCGGCGCCTTAACCGCAAACAGCTTCGGGCGCGGAAGGTCAGGACAGCCGTGAGCAAAATCGGACTCGGCAAGGATGTAACCTTGCGCGTTCGGCTTGGGCGCGTATGTGGGAGCCTGCCCAATCGAACCCAGCACCCACAGGCCGCTCGCGTAGCCCATGTTTTCCAGCTTCTCGCCCATCATGCAGCGAGTCGCGAGGTCGACCATTGGGACACCCGTAACCTTGCTCAGGTAGGGGACGGTGCGGCTCGCTCGAGGATTCACTTCAAGAACGTAAGCCACCTGTGTGGTCTCGCCGGTAACCGGGTCAGGGGCAGAGTCGGCGATGACGAACTGAATGTTCATCAGCCCCTTCACCCCAAGGGCGCGGGCGATATTGCAGGCTGACCGAACCATCTGCGCCTGCACATCGGGAGAAAGACTTGTCGGCGGGTAGACCGCCATCGAATCACCCGAGTGAACGCCCGCGCGTTCGATATGCTCCATGATTCCGGGCACGAGGGTCGATTCGCCGTCGGAGATGACGTCGACCTCCGCTTCCTTGCCGAGCAGGTACTTATCGACTAGAACTGGCTGATCAGGGTTTGCAGCCTCGGCTTCCGCGTAGAAGCCTTGGAGCTGGCCCTCGGAGAAAACGATCTCCATGGCCCGGCCACCAAGCACGAAGCTTGGCCGCACGAGCACGGGATATCCGACTTCCTCGGCCACAACCTTGGCTTCGGCCAGAGATCGAACCGCTTTTCCACGCGGTCGCGGGATTTGAAGTTTCTCAAGGAGCGCATCGAACTGCTCCCTGTCCTCGGCCTGGGCGATCGCGGCGGGGCTGGTGCCGAGAACCTGAATCCCGTAGTCGCTGAGCCCCTGGGCGAGGTTGATCGCGGTTTGGCCGCCGAACTGGCAGACGACGCCGATCGGCTTCTCGTGGGCGATGACGTCGAGGACGTCCTCCAGGGTCACCGGCTCGAAGTACAGGCCGTCGCCGGTGTCGAAGTCGGTGCTGACCGTCTCCGGATTGTTGTTTACAATGATTGCCCGGTAACCGAGTTCACGCAGGGACCACACGCAGTGGACACAAGAATAATCGAACTCGATCCCTTGGCCGATACGAATGGGGCCGGAGCCAAGGACAAGAACGGTGGGCTTCACTAAAAACTGATTGTGACATGCATCTTCGCATGAAATATCGCTCGGGTTTTCGAACGTATGGTCGTAAAATATCGGTATGCCCTCGCCGAATCGGCACACGGACTTTCAAAGCTTTCTTGAGCACTGCATCCGTGTCATCGGGGGGACCCATGAACCGGAGCCACTCTCGGTGGATGACTTCGATAAAATCCAGTACGACGACGATGCGACGAGGATCGCGCGTGGGATAACGGCGGCATCCGTGCGTACAGGTCTCTTCCTCGAGAAGATGAAACCTGTGTTCGCAGGCCTGGCGGCCGTGGCGCTGGTCGCGTTGCTGCCTTATCTTTGGGGTCGATTCCAAAAGAGTCGCCCGCCGGCCGTCGCCCGGAATCCCTCCGTGAACACCGATGCCGCGGCAAAGGTAGCTCAAGAACTGGCGAACGGCATGAAGGTGCCCGAGATGAAGTCGGAGTTGAACGCGATGAACGACGCTCCGGTCTACCAGCCGCCCGCGTATCAACCGCCGGCTTACATCCCGCCCCCGGTCTACACCCCGCGGCAGAATTACTATTCGTCGCCGTCTTCGGGCGTGAACCCCTGGACTGGAGGCGCGCGCCGTCAGAACGGCGCTCCCAATTGGCGAAATCAGGCAGTCCTAATCCGTGATCCTTGGAGCGAAACGCTCGATGCGTACAGCGATCGGTTGCAGCGTCAATCCAGTCAGCTCCCTCCCGATGAGGATTCACGCGATAACCGAAACATCGGTGTGAATCGGTAGTTTCGCGGTTTGTTTCTTGCTGGCTAAAAAGCACTCTCTGACTTCCTGAATCGCTTCATAGTCGGCCGGTTTTACACCCTTGCGAAGGTCGGTTAGATTCTCTAAGTCTCCACGAGGAGCGCTTCCGGAAAGACCGCCGCCAGAGACTTGTCGAAGGTTGCCAGGACGCCATCATGATGCTCCGCGAGAGCAACGAGATAGGCGTCGGTTACCTGCCCATGGCCAAAAACTTTGGGCCATGCCAACCCGGCATATCCAATGTCGTTCGGCCAAAAAACGTGCTGCTCCAGAGCCGTGATTTCCTCAAGCAGTAATTTCGCTGCTATTGGCGAACCGGGGGCATTTCGCAAGGCATATCTCACCAAGGCTCCTTGGGTTATGGGGCAAGTAGAAAACCTTGCATTTCTCGACGCGAACCATTCCGAAGCAGCATCGTGGTGGATATGACCAGTGAACGCAAGCGAGATGAGCAAGTTTGCGTCGAGCAGGATGGTCTTATTCATCGAGCATTTCCGCTACCTCTTCGGGCGTTATCGTGCGGCCAATATCTAGCGTGGGGAATCCGGCTTTGCTTCGGCCAAACTTCGGCGTAGCCAGCGCGGGTCCACCGCCATAGCACGACGAAATTGCCTCTGCGACGACCTTGCCTAGACTGATTTTCTTTTGTGCCGCTATCGCCTTGGCAAGGCGATAGGTTTGGTCGTCCATGTCAACCGTGGTTCTCATATCTCAATTTTAGCATCATGATGCGATGATGAGAAGGTGAGAGGGTGAGGCTATTGGTCTTTCTGCGAGTGCTCTGGTCAGCGCTTCACCCAGAGGAAAACTGGTCGCTCGCCGATCTTTATCGCCACTCCTCCGTTCGCACCCATATTGACCGGAACCGCCGCCGCCGGCTCGGAGCTAACCGGCATTTGCTCGGCGCGCACGACTTTGCCCCTCGGATCAGGCAGGACAACGTTAGCCGTTCGCTCCGAACCGGTTGGCGACCACACCGCCCAGATGAACTCAGTGGGGTGAGAGACGCTTTGGTATTGGTACAAGTACACGTCGCCCGCTTTCTGCAGAATCGCCTTATCGAAGCGGTAGTCACCTAACGTTTTCTGAAGGTGAGCAACCGCATAGTAGGACGGCTTGGGCACGTAGTTCCGGGTTAAACCCGACGAACCGTGAAGTTGGGGATCATCAGTGTCGTTGAACCAGTAGAGGTAGGCCCGCTGGATGTCCATCGCGGAAAACACGAGATAAGACCGGACGATGTACTTTGCTTGCTCCAGGTCAGTATTCCCGACCCATTTCGAGAAATCGCCGGTTGTCTTATTGGGTTTCGTGGTCGAGTCGTAGCCAAATTCGGTGATCCAAACTGGCTTGCCCGGCGCGTGCGCGTTACGCCACTGAATGACCTGGTCGGCTTGCTTTAGGTAGTTGATGCTTGGGTCTTCCGGGAAGCTGCGCCGCCAAGTCGGCCACCCTTCCACGAACGCATATGTGTGCACGTTGACGACGTCGATGAGGGACTCGAGGCCCTCCAGGCAAGCCACATCCTTCGAATACTTATCCTGCTTGCCGATCGCCACCGCACAGGTGACGATCTTGAGCTTCGGATCGCCCTTGCGGACTCCCCGCGCCATGTTTTCGTAGAGTTGCCGGTACTGAGTTTCATTGAACTCCGCCGGTTCGTTTCCGATCTCCATCGATTCGACCAAAGGATGCGATCCGGACGGGCCGAAGTAGCGGGCAAAGGACTCGCCATATGCGGACGCGTTCGCCGCGCTCCAAGTCTCCGGCTTCAAGCCGTCGTACTGCGTGGATACGTCGATTCGGTAGCCATCCTTGACCCAGCTTCCGTATAAGTCCTGCCAGTTCACGCCGTTGCGAGACATCGGAAAGGTCGCAGGGTTCGCGGAACTGTCGCCGAGGTCCCAGTTGACCCCGTGATAGTCGCGCACCACCGAGGTCACGGGTTTGTAGAGCGCGGGTTTGAACTGAACCGTATGGACGTTCAGCCCAATGAAATCACGCATAGGCGGCCTTTGGCCAAGCGCGAGCGTGAACAAGAGAGGAAGGAGAGGCATGAGGTTTCTAACCGCCGGTGGTAGCGGCCGCAGGCAAGGGGGCGCTGTCCGGCTTCCCGGTCGCGCCACTTGGCTTGCCGATGAAAGCAGGTCCCTTATGAGCAAAGTTGATGGGCGGGAGCTTGCTCATGTCCACCTTCTCCGGGTGTTTGAACATTTCCTCCTCCTTCGCGGTTACGCTCGCCGACGAGCCTCCACTGCATCCGTAGAGGCTCGCGGAGGCAACCAAAACTAAAAGGAAACTCAGCTTCACTATCGGTACCCGTTCCACATGTTGTTTAGCGGCTGGTGCACGGGATCGGGGTTCGTCGAGACCGGGTTCAACGCTTTCGCATGACCGTCCGCAAATGAGAAGATCCCAAGATTGGCGTAGGGAGCCGCGATCGCACCAAACCGGTTATTAAGGTTTACCGTGTATGGGTTTCCGTTTACATCGGGCGCCTGATAGATTGTGCCGTCGCGCGTACCGTCGGGTAGCAGTCCCGCTCCGCTGCTGTCCCACCAGTTCTGCCCCGGCATCATATCGCCGTTTTGGAAGCAGTTATTGCCGCTAAACCTCGAGGCTAAGAGAATCGAAGAAGCGGATTGGTTGACCGCACTCTCGGTTGTCGTGCCGCGAAACATCCAACCGCCCGGCTGCGTCATGTCCTGCTGCGAACCCATCAGACCGTACAGACCCCATCCTTCGCCAAGGTTGTCGAGATATCCGTTAGAGGCGTAACTGATGCTGACGGTCGAGAAATACTTGTACCAATCCTGCCAGTTGTTTTTCGATTGCGGATCGCTTGGGTCGCGCAGGATCTGGAGATTTTTGATATACGGCTGGGTGTCGACCGACCAGCCGCCCGCGATCAAATAAATCCCCTCGCTGCCCATCCCCATCGGGTACATCCCGTCATCATCGTTCAAGTACATCAGCACCCCGAGAGAGGTTTGCTTTATGTTGGATACCGAACTCGTCTTCTTGGCGGCGGCCTTCGCTTGGGCGAAGACGGGGAAGAGGATCGCCGCCAGAATGGCGATGATCGCGATGACGACAAGCAATTCGATAAGGGTAAATCCCTTTGCGGTACGAGAATTAGATGGCACGGTGGTTTCCTCCATTGGAATCCTAAGCTCAGATCATTGAATCGGCGCCCCCGGAATGAGGGGGTGCGGTTGAACTCCGCTGTACGAGAGTGGGTTTGAATAATTGGGTTCCGGTCGAGACGTCTTCGCCCTCGATTCGGGCGATAAGTAAATTGGTAGCCGCCCTGCCAACCTCGTTAAATGGTTGCCGCAGCGTCGTAAGGGACGGGCGGATCATCGCCGCCATGGGTCGATCGTCTACGCCGACCAGGGAAAGCTTTCCGGGAATATCAACTCCCATTTCGGCAGCCGCTTCGATCACCCCGAATGCGATCTCGTCGTTGCCCGCGAAGATGGCGGTAGGCGGGATCGGAAGCTGTAGCAACTGCCGCGCTTGCTCGTAACCGTCCTTAGGCGAGTAGTGGCCGGGCCGGAGATAGTCTGGGTCTGCGACCACTCCGCGAGCGGCCAAGGCGCTCAAATACACCCGCCGGCGGATCTGGCCACTGATGAGGTTAGGATGGCCGGTGATATGCGCGATCCGGTGGTGACCGAGTTCGAGAAGATGATCCATCAAGAGCTGCGCACCGAACTCATCGTCGACGTCGGCCGAAGGGATCATCGAATCGTTGTCCGGCCACGAGACCGCGACCAGCGGCATATTGAGGGTCTGCAATAGCGACATCAGGCCGGAATCCGTTGGTGGCGCCACGACGAGGAACCCGTCCGTGCGCCCGTCTCGAAAGTTAAGATTCGGGGCTTCGGCATTTTGCCAAGGCTGGGTGATGTGCGTTACGTTGTAGCCTCGCTCGGCGGAGACGGAGAGCACCGCCTGGAGGATAGCGAGGGAATAGTCGTTGAGCACGATCTCCGAGGCTTCAACGACGCCGAAAATGATTCCGAGCGTGTGCGTCTTTTGCCTGGCCAGCCCTCGGGCGATCGCGTTTGGATAGTAGCCGAGCCGCTGGATGGTCTCCAGGATCTTGTCGCGCGTCTCCGGGCGCACGGGCCGTCCTCCGTTGTTCACCACATTGGAGATGGTCGCCAGGGAAAACCCTGACTCGCGCGCCACGTCGTAAATTGTCGCCATAGAGTGTCAACACTGACCCAAGAATCGTAATCGAAGCGCTTCGATTACGATTTCAGTATAGAGTGAAGCGCTTCGATTCGCAAATAGAAAATAGAGGTTGGTCTCAAAAGGCATCGCCTTTGAGACCAACCTCTATTTCCACTTCGTGCTTTCGCTGGCACTCTCTCTGCGGTTTGCGGGTTTTGGGGATCTGCGGTTGGGTTTAGACGGTATTCCGGCAGTTGAGGGACCTTAGGCTGGCGGTAGGGACGTGCCCCCCACCGCCAGCCTAAGGTCCCTCCTTGGAGTTTTGTTTTTTGACATTTTTTGACGCGCCTTCTGCCTTCGCTGGGCTACGGCGAAGGCGGTCAAAAAATGTCCTGGGGGAATGCACCCAACCAGATAGCTTAGGGTTACGTGTGCGTAATGCGCGCTTCCGTTTTTGGCGTCAAAGGCGAATTTCGTTTTACGTAGTCGAGAAGGGCGTCCAAGTCGATGAGGCCGGTGTCGGTGCGGGCGCCCTTAGCGTTCTTGAGCACGTCGTGGGCGTCGCCGCCGTTGGCGGTGAAGTTTAGGAAGGTGAAGCGGTAGGTCTTGGCGGGGTCGACCGGTTGGCCGGCGACAGAAAGGTCGATTACTTGAGCTCCCTTTGGTCGCGAACGGTCGATCTTGTAGCGAGTGCCTTTCGAAGGATAGAGCTCGCCGCCGGTGCCGACGCCTTCTTCGATCGCCGCCTTCAATTCCGCTCCACTGAGGTCCAAGAGCTGGAGCGTATTCCCGAACGGCTGGATCGCGATGGCTTCACCGTAGGTGATCTTGCCGGCCTCAAGTCCACCTCGGACGCCACCAGAATTCACAAAGGCCGCCACCGCGCCGGCTTTCGATGTCGCGTCAAGCATGGCGTCGGCGATGATATCGCCCATTAGACTTTCGCCCGTTCCGTTCGTCTCCTTCGGGATCGCGATGGTGGCTTCGCCCACGGCTTGGTTCTTAAGGCCCGATATCGGCTTCTCGAACGCCGCCATCAGCTCCTTCGTCTGCAAGTCCTCGGGGACTTTCTCATCGAGCACGATGGGGGCGGCTTGGATGACGTTGGCAATGTGTCCCTCGGAATCAAAATCTAGGGTGATTCGGCCGAAAACTTTGCCCCACTCGTAGGCTTGGACAATGAGCATGTCTTTGCCTTGCGCGTCCTTGACGAAAGTCGGATAAGGTCCCTCCGACTTCCGCCAGCCGGGGAGATCAGGCGTGCCCAAGGGAGTATGGGAGTGTCCGCCAACGATCAGAGCCACGTCGTGCAGGCTGTGGGCCAAGGCTTGATCTTCCGCGTAGCCGATGTGGCTGAGCACGATGATCTTGTTGACGCCGCGCTTCTTGAGTCCATCGACTTCCGCCTGAACGCTAGTTTGCAGATCCTTCAACGTCACCGTAGGGCCGGGACTGGAGATGTTGGTGACCGTGGGGGTTGTGCAACCGACAACGCCGACTTTCTCTCCACCTACCGTCAGTACGGTCGAGGGGAGAATCTTGCCCCTAAGCGCTGGTTCGGCGTCGACGTTCAGATTGGCGCTCAAGACAGGAAATTTCGCCATCCCCGCGAAGGCGCCCAGCAAGCTGGGTCCGCGGTCGAACTCGTGATTGCCGACCGCCATCGCGTCGTAACCAATCTCGTTCATGAACGCGAGGTCGGCCAAGCCTTCGTATTCGTTAAAGTACAGCGTCCCTTGGAACACGTCCCCGGCGTTGAGAAGAAGCACGTTCTTCTCGGCAGCTCGGATCTGCCGCACGATCGTCGCCTCCCGCGCGTAACCGCCGTACGACACCTTCCGGATCAGGAAAGGCTCGTCGTGAGCGTGGAGGTCGTTCGAGTGGAGGATCGTGATCCGGATCGGGCGATCCGCAAACGAAACGGCTGAGGCCAGAAGGAGGGCGAGCAAAGAGGGAAGTCGTCGCATCCGAACTTTGAGGATGCACGAAGTCCGCGGCTTCGTGCATCGCTAGCGGCGAAACTTAAACGAGCACGGGAACGGCGTCGTCTTCCTGCTCGAAGGTTCCGTAGTAGTACGGCGTGCGGGATTCGAATTCGCCGGCGCAGGTGTCGACCATCTTAAAGACCGGCATGACCTTCTGCCGGTCGATCTCGATCGCGGCTCGCGCCTGATACTCCAACCGGCGTCGGCGGTACTCGGGCTCGTCGACATCGTCCGGCATTTGGGCCTGGCAGACCGCGGCCAATTCCGTCTCTGTCACCGGAAGCGCATGGGCCGTCCGTAGACGGATGAGCGAGCCGGAAACCTCTCGCGGAACCTCCAACAAAGACTGGATGCTCGGCGAAGGGAAGCCGATGCGGAAAGCCCGCTCGATCAACTCGCCCAGATCGATGCCTTGGCCCAAGACCTCGGCGGCGCGCACCAACTCCTCCTCAACTTCGAGGATACGGAGGATATTGCGGAGGAACCACCGGTCCACCCGGCTCAACCGGTTCACCTCGTCCACGCCCCAGTCGCGGCGCAGCGCCTCCGCAAGCGCCCAAAGCCGCTCATCAGTCGGCTTCGAAACCGCGTTGCGCAGGTCCGCATCCGACATCGGTGCGGAAACCCCGCGAATGCCTTGAAACTTCGCGTGCCGGAGATCCTTCTGCTTGATCTCCAGACCCCGAATCGCCTTCATGAAGGCCGCTTCGAAGGAACGGTCGATCGCCATGACCTCGCCGGTGGCCTTCATCTGGGTGAAGAGCGAACGGTCGCCGCTGGCGAACTTGTCGAACGGCCAGCGGGGAATCTTGACGACCACGTAGTCGAGCGCGGGCTCAAAACAAGCCTTCGTGGTGCCGGTGACTTCGTTATCGATCTCGTCGAGCGTCTTGCCGACCGCGATCTTTGCGGCGACGCGGGCAATCGGATAGCCCGTCGCCTTGGAAGCCAAAGCGGAAGATCGAGAAACGCGCGGATTGACCTCGATGATGTAATAGTCGAAGCTATCCGGGTTGAACGCCAACTGGACGTTGCACCCGCCCTCGATCCCCAGCGCCTGGATGATCTTCAGCGACGCCGTCCGGAGCATGTGGTACTCGATGTCGCTGAGAGTCTGGGAGGGCGCGATGACAATGGAGTCCCCGGTGTGGACGCCCATCGGGTCCAGGTTCTCCATGTTGCAGACCGTGATGCAGTTGCCCGCCTTGTCGCGCATCACTTCATACTCGACTTCTTTCCAGCCGAGCAGCGATCGCTCCACCATGACCTGTGATCGCATCGAGAGCTTCAGGCCCTTTCGGCCAGTCTCCCACAGCTCTTCGCGCGTATTCGCGATGCCGCCGCCGGTACCGCCGAGGGTGTACGCAGGGCGGATGATGCAAGGATAAGGAACCTTGCCCAACACGTCCTCAAGTTCGGCCTCGGTCTGAATGATCCAGCTCTCGGGAACGGGCTCCTTGATCTCGTGCATCAGGTTGCGGAAGCTCTCGCGGTCCTCCGCCATCTTGATCGCACTCAGGGGGGTGCCGAGGACCTTGACGTTGTACTTCTCAAGGATTCCCGCGTCGGCAAGCTGGGTCGCAAGGTTCAAGCCAGTCTGGCCGCCGAGGGTGGGCAGAAGCGCATCCGGCCTCTCTCGGGCGATGACGCGCTCGCAGAAATCGACGTTCAACGGCTCGATGTAAAGGAAGTCCGCCACGCCGGGATCGGTCATGATCGTGGCTGGATTCGAGTTGATTAGAACGACCTGGTGGCCCTCTTCACGAAGACTCTTGCACGCTTGCGTGCCCGCATAGTCGAACTCGGCGGCTTGCCCGATCACGATGGGGCCGGAGCCGATAACGAGGACCTTCATTCTAAGACGACAGTGTACCGCCCCGGCCCTAGACCCTACTTCGCCTTAAGCTGAACCTTCAACCAAGTCGCGAAATCTGCCAGCGCGTTCTTTTGCCCCGGAATGCCCGGTTCGAGCCCATGCTGCATCCCCTGGACCATCACCATTTTGGTTTCCACGTTTAGCGATTTCAGCTTGTCGTAAGCAGATTTCGACTGGTCAGGTGGCACGAGGGGATCTTGCAGGCCCTGAATGAAATACGTCGGCGCGGAGGTCGCGCTTGCAAACGTTAAAGGGCTGGCTTGCTTCTTTTGCTCCGCGCTTGGGTTCGCGTCGTCGGAGAGGAGCTGTTCGACGATGTGATACTGCTCGCCGGGCCGAGTCAGCTTTAGGTTCAAGTCGTGAATGCCGGAGATGCTGCCGACCGCTTGGACCTTACTGCTCACTCCGCCGACGGGCGCGTCCGTCACGCCAAGAAACATGGACAGGTGCCCGCCGGCGCTGATCCCCGCAGAAGCGATCTCGTTCGGGTCGATGTCGAGTGTCTTCGCGTTGGCCCGAACGTACCGTACCGCGGCTTGAACATCTAACAACTGCAAGGGCCACCGCTTTCCCTTGGCGGCCAGCTCGTAGCCGACCGGAATGCCCGTGAAGCCCTCCAGCGCCAAGGCGTCGGCGATGGACATCATTTGCACCTTATTGCCGCCGACCCAACCTCCGCCGTGAATGAGCAACACCGCGCGATGCAAGTTCTTGCCGCCCTTGGGAGGCACCACATACATGCCCACCGCGTCATGGCCGGGCACCGGAAAGCGCGTCTCTTTCAAAGAGTTCTGGCCGGAATGGCCTGAGATCAATCTCGGCGGCTCCACGGTCGAGTCGTCTTCGTCCGATTTTCCGCAACCGAAAGCGACGACGATCAGGGACAGCAGAGCCGGCTTCAAATATCTCATGACGAGAAGATCCTATGAAAGTGAATTTGCCTAGGGGTGTATTTGACCAGGCTTGCCCATCATACCGGCCAAAGCCGCCAGAGGGGATTTCTTCAGTTCCACAGTCTTCTTGTCGATTTCTTTCTGGAAATCGGCGGGGAGTTCGTTCGCCGAGATCGGTTGGGCGTCTTTCGCCATGTGATGATCGGAAAGGCTCGTTCGGATCGCCACTTGCGGTGCTACATCGAATGTGAATGCGTAGGTCGTCACCTGTCCGATCCGCACTTTGTTCGGCGTCGGCATCATTCCTGAGAAGGAGGCAAACTCCGGCGTTTCCTTCATCATCTTGATCGTCGCCAAAGTAGTGGCGTCCATCACCGAACTGCCCATCGAGGCGATGCTTCCCGGCGGCACGACGGCGGCCGCATAGGAGCCGTTGGAGAGCTTCAGCGTGATAAGCCCATTCTGCGGCAGACCGTTGGGCATCACTTCCGTGGGCTCGCTTCGATAGTCGTTACCGTTGGCGCCGGGCATGAACATCCGCATGTAGTTCGGCAGCGAGTCGTCCTTCTTCGCGTTGGGATCGCTCACTTCAAGCATCGGCATGGCGCCGAACGCCATTCGGTGCACCTGGTTCATCGCGTCCGGGCTCAAAGAAGACAATGGCAGCTTGCTACCGGTCGCCAATGTCTGCCGCTGCAAGGAATCGAGGTAGCCGTAGAAGCGCATGGCTTCCCAACTCGTAAAGCCGGATTCGCCCGCCGAGAACGCGGATGGCACGAGACCGAAGACGTAAAGTTGGCCGACCCCGCCTTCGAGTGGCGAGGGAGCTTTGATCGAATAGGCGGCCACCTGGTCGAGCGTGGGAACGTCGCCTTCCTCCACCACGTGTAAAAGGTCCGTAAGGGCGTCGCGGTCAAGATGGATGGCCCGCGCATGCGCCGGGTCGGTCGGTTTCAGCACCACCCAGGCCGGATCCTTGACTTGAACCATCGTGGCGCCTTTTTCAATCGATTGTTCGAAGGCTTCTACGGTCGGCTTCTGATCCGGAAGGACAAGCGAGAGCATGGAAGCGCTCTCGTCGGAGAGGGAAGCCACGAGCGGCTGCCCCTTCTTTTTGGCCAGCGCAAAGATCTGATCCGTAACCATATAGGAGAGCGGATCGAATTGGTTCGGATGGAAGAGTTTTTTCTTAAACTCGGGGGTCACCGGAGTTCCCTGGCTCTTACCCGCGGCGGCGAAGTTGAATGCCCCGGCAAACGCCTTGGTGTCCGCAGACATCTCAACGGGCGTGCTTGTGGTCGGAGTTGCCGGCTTCTTGGCCTTCGGGTCGAGGGTGCTCGCAAGGTTCATGAGCTCCTCCATCGAATTTCCGGGGGTCTCCAACTGCGCCTGAGCCGAGTGCACGGACTTGCCCTTCGTGTCATAAATCCGAAGCTCCGCGGAGACCATGTCGATGGTTCCCAGACCCAGATTTGAGACGACGAGCAGCACTTTGCCGATGTCCTTCACGGGATTGCGTTGAGCGGCCATCATCTCCTTCACGAAGTCGGGGAGGTTCGCCGTGGCATCCGCGGTGTCCTCGGCAGGCTGCGCCTTGATGTTCTTGTTGTGCTCGTCCACAAGCGCCTGAACGTACGGCGATATGTCGCCGCGAAAGGCATGTTGCATTCCCGTGGGTTGCGTCGAGAACACGAGGCGATCGTTCGAGCCCATCGCGGCGATCGGATCCAAGTCGATCAGGTTAAGGATTTGGTAGAGGTTCTTATCCCCACCTCCAAAGATCGCGGCCGCCCCGCTCGCCCCTACCGTAACGGTAGTGTCCTCGCTTCGGGTGGTGGCGCCCTTCTTCTCCTCGACAAGGTGTTTCTGTATCGATTTGCCGATGGCGGCGATTCGAGCAGAGAGGGCGATGTCCTCCTCTCGGCGACGTGCGGACCGGTCTTCGACCAAGACATAGCCAGTGGCGTCTTGTTTCCACGCCCCAGTCGTGGCGGTGGCGATGCGCGCCATCATGTCCTTCAAAGGGACATCCGTGGCGGAGATAACCAATGTCTCGGTCGCCGTGGCGGGAATGGTTCTTAGCGAAACCCCCGCGGCCTTGCCCAGATCCTGAATCGCTCGTGCCGCGGACTCCGCTCGGCACTGAAAGGTGACCTTGGCCGAGATGTCTTGATGGAATGCCCCTGAACTGAAGGCGGCGATTAAGGCAAGGGTCGAAGACATCATGAAGACAGTTTACGACTGCCCTGGGATTTGGATGCAAACCACGTCAAGATCGCCAAAAACACGATAGCTCCGGCCATGTCCAGCATCACGTCATAGATCGATCCGTTCCGGCCCGGTTGGGAACTCTGCCGGAATTCGTCGAACGATGCCACGAGCAAAGTCCAAAGGAGTCCATAGCGTAGAACGACCGCCATTTTCTCTCCGGCGTTGGCGGCCGCGTTCCTCGCGGTGCAACCGAGAAATCCATAGAAGGAGAAATGAATCGACTTCCTGACGATATGAACGACTTGGTGGGCGTCGTCCAGGCTCATGTGCAAGTAGTGGGTGAGGAAGGTCACCATGCGCCCGGCGCCTCCGACCGATGAACTGGCCATTGAGACGATATATGCCATCGTGACCGTCACCAACATCCACCAACCGGCTCGTCTTTGTTTCGCCGGCATCCGCCACTGGACGACGACGAATACCAAGAACGCCCCTCCGACGATTGGCAGGAAGATGAGGCTCGGTCCAAACATCACGTCGATTTGGCGCGATGAGCCGGTAGCCGTTGCGAACCACCCAGACGTCACCGCGGCGATGAGCCCGATCGAAAGTGGCCACACGATCCCGCGCTTAACTGCCCAAGGCTCCAGGAACATGAGCCCGGACCCAAGACCGCCGAACGCGACGGGTAGCCAAAGTTCGGGATAAGCGTAGGTGAGTACGGCGAGAACCACGATTCCGCCCGCAAGTCCAAGGCCAAACGCCAGCGCCCCGCGCAGAACCCCCACGCCAATCATTGAACCTCACATAGCTAGAGCACGACGCAAAGGTTGCAATCCCAGGCGCACGGGTATCCTTGCCCGATGCCCGTTCCCGACCCGAAGACGTTTGCTAAGATGCTGGATGCCGCCCAGGCCGGGCACTATGCGCTGGCGTCCATTAACGTCACTTCCTCCAACACCGCCGCGGCCGCCTTGGCCGCGTTCGCAGAAACGAAGAGCGACGGCATCTTGCAGATCAGCACCGGGGGCGGCGAGTTCTTCAGCGGTCCCGCGAAGAACATGTCGCTCGGGGCGATCGCGCTTGCCGAGTACATCCACCGGATTGCCGAACATTTGAACGTCTACATCGCGGTCACGACCGACCACTGCGTTCCCGCGAAGGTCGATACTTTTCTGCGTCCCCTGATCGCGGAGGCGAAACGCCGCCACGAGGCCGGCCTCGGCAACCTTTTCTCGGGCCACATGTTTGACGGCTCTGAGCTTCCGATGGAGAAGAACATGGAGGTCAGCCGAGAGCTTCTCGCCGAAATGGCGCCCCTCGGATTGATTCTTGAGGTCGAAACCGGCGTGGTCGGCGGGGAAGAGGACGGCATCGACAACACCCATGCCCACGCCTCGAAGCTCTACACGACGCCCGAGGACATGCTGTACGCCTACGAACAGCTAAAAGATATCGGCAGATTCACGTTGGCGGCAACGTTTGGCAACGTTCACGGCGTCTACAAGCCGGGCAACGTAAAGCTGACGCCGACCATCCTTCGCGACGGAAACGCCGCGGTGACCTCGAAGTATGGAGACGGCGCGAAGCTGGATCTCGTATTCCACGGAGGCAGCGGCTCGACCTTGGAAGAGATCCACGAAACGCTCGATTACGGGGTCGTCAAGATGAACGTCGACACAGACTGTCAATACGCCTTCAGCCGGCCCATTGCCGATCACATGCTGAAGAACTATGATGGAGTTCTAAGGATCGACGGAGAGATGGGAGACAAGAAAGTTTATGACCCGCGCAGCTTCCTCAAGAAGGGAGAAGCGGGGATGAAGCGCCGGGTGGTGCAAGCTTCGGAAGAACTCCGCAGCCTGGGCAAGACATTATTTGGAGCATAAGTTGAACAACGTACTTAAAGATCAGCTCGGCAAGAAGATTAGCGTGTACTCAAACTCGCCAGGCATGGAGCGCCAAGACGTCGGCATCCTGGAGGACTACAACGAGACCTGGATCAAGGTCCGGAAATCTGAATCTGAAATTATCTACTTCAGCGTCCATCAAGTCCGAATGATCAAGCCCTTCCACCAGTAATTATTAAGTGCCTTTAGGCACGATCGGGCCAGCCAGCGCAACGCGCCGGCTGGCCCGATTCCATTTAGTTCGGCTTACGGGAGGTAGCGGCGGCCGGGGCCGAGCGCTTTGCGACCGAAGACGAGGTAGCCGCAGTAAACGACGCCCGCGACGATCGCGACCGGCACCAGCATCGAGAGGATTCCGACCACGAATCCGAGGACGATCTTGATCGCGAATATGCCCACCACGATTGTCGCCAGGAAGACCAGCAGGTTTCTGAGATTTGGATTCATCTAAAGTTTTTCTCCGAGGGATGGTCGCTTTGACCACCATACACAGGATAGAACGGAGCGCGCGGGGAAGAGGATGCAAGCCGTTAGGTCTTTCGGGCGAGTAACCTTAATCTATGCCGCTGCCGGTAACGCTCGCACCGTCCTTCGACCACGAATCGGACCATGCGCTTAGGATCAACGGACCTCTCGTCGCCGACTGGTTGGTGCGGTTTCTGCGGGATGAGTGCATTCGCCGGCGCAACATCCACCGCGCGGTTCTCGGGCTGAGCGGCGGCGTGGACTCCGCGGTCGTGGCTTACCTTTGCGCCCGTGCCTTTGGACCGGAAAACGTTTATGTCTTCCGAATGCCCTACAAGCTTTCTTCTCAGTCGAGCCTCGACGACGCGCAATTGGTGATCGACGACTTGGGTATCAATACCCGCACCATTGAGATCACCGGGATGGTGGACGGGTACGTCGGCACGATGGAACCGGATATCTCTCCCTCTCGGCTCGGGAATATCTGTGCCCGCTGCCGGATGATCACGGTGTTCGACCAAAGTGCGAAGATCGGCGGGTTGCCCATCGGCACCGGGAACAAGAGCGAGCGGCTCTTCGGCTATTACACCTGGCACGCCGACGACTCGCCTCCCATCAACCCGATCGGCGACCTATTCAAGACCCAGGTTTGGACGCTGGCCGAAGCGCTCGGCGTCCCCCGGCAGATCGTCCACAAACCCGCCAGCGCGGACCTCATCAAGGGACAAACGGATGAAGGCGACTTCGGGATCACATACGCGAAGGCCGACCGCATCCTGCATTACATGACGCAGGGCTATACGCGAGACAAGCTGGTGCAGTTCGGATTCAGTAGAGACGAGGTGGATCTGGTTTGGCGCCGGGTTGACGGCACTCACTGGAAGCGCCGCCTTCCCACGGTTGCCATGCTGAGTTCGACGGCGATTGGCGAATACTATCTCCGTCCCGTCGACTTCTAGGACCATCCAACCTCGGCTTCGGTATGGCCGACTAAACCGGCACGAGAAAGACTGCGACCCTCATGTGGATTCGCGGAAACGCAAAGCGAGTCAGCGAGTTTCGTCTCCTGCCCCTTGCCTTAGGGGTGGGATCCCTGACGCTGTTCGGATTCAGTCTCCGTGCTCCGGTTTATGATACGGCGTGGCGCGATACCGAGATCGCGAAGATCTTCACGCCTCTCGCCCGGAAAGACGGACAGGCCATCTTCTCTCGGCAGGGCATGATCGCCCGGTGCCGCAATCTATGGATTTCTCTGCCGGCCGAGGTCAAGGGAATCGCCCACCGGGCTCCTTCGACTCCCCAAACGAAAGACCTGCACAACTTTCTGTCGTTCGTCGAAGCGGAAGCGAGGATGGGCAGGGAACCATCGGCCACACGTGCCGAAGGCGCCCTTGGGTTTATGGATAGCGATCGGCAGTATTGGGAGTCTTCCTCCCCCTACTTGGTCTTCCCGCCCCTTCTCGCGCAGACCTCCTTCCTAAGCTGCCTCGAATCGCCGGCTACGTATCCGGACGCGCTGAAGATGATCGCGGCCCACAACCGGATGCTGCCTCCGGAAAAACGATGGACAACCCTGCTGTACCGGTCGCAATTCATTCGGTCGGTCGATCAAACGTCGTATGGAAGGCTGCTGATCTTTATCCCCGATGAGGTGGATGCGGACGGGTCCGTTACCGACCGGTGGATTCAGTTCGCGATCGCGACCCCGGACTTGGCGGCGACCGTCCATCCGGTGAGCGTGTCGATGATTGCGGTTCGGCGCCAGTTGCCCGCCTCGCCGCCCATGGCCTATCTCGCCGACTTCTTCCGGACGCGAAATACGGGGACCGGTGAGATCGAGTTCGTGCCAACCATGTTCGCCAAAAGGGACCCGAGCACGAACTGTTTCGATTGCCACAAGTCGCCGGTGATCGCCCTTCATCCCGCCGAAACGTTTGCGTTTGACCGTGCTGGCCGGCTAAGTCCCATGCCCACAACCGTTCTCGATGAACTTAACCATCGTGCCCTTGGCTACCGAGACGTGTCGCTAGCCGATATGAATCAGGCAGCCTTTGGACCTTCGATCGGTACCGCAAACCTTGATCCCGCCGCCTCGACGGAGCGGATTCGAGAAGCCATGAAGTGTGGCGCGTGCCACGGCCAAGCGACCCCGCTGAACTTCCCGATGCCGCTCGCCACCGACGCGGACATGGACGCATTCGCCCAGAAGCAGAGCCTCGCGAAAACCTATATCGAACAGGGGCGTATGCCGCCGAACAACGACCTGACGGCGGAAGAACGGCAGATCCTGTGGAAATGCCTCTCCAAGGCCTATCTCGATCCCGACAAAGGAACCGGGACGTTCGTCGATTGGCTCAAGGGCAACTGAACCTAAGCAAGCCGGGTCGGTATACTCGGCGAATAATATGCCCACCCGCGTAGAAACCGTCGTTTTGCACGATAGCTCGACTCCGGTGATCGGGGATTCGCAGCGCGCCGGAAGCGTCGTCGTGACGAATCTCGAAACCCTGTTGAATCAGGCGCGGGCAAACTCGCTTTGGCCCCTGACCTTCGGCCTGGCCTGCTGCGCAATCGAGATGATGTCCACGGCTGCGGCTCGGTTCGACCTTGCCCGGTTTGGCTCGGAAGCCTTCCGCGCAACGCCTCGCCAAGCCGACGTGATGATCATCGCCGGCCGGTTGAGCAAGAAGATGGCCCCGGTCTTGCGACAGATCTACGATCAGATGCCGGAGCCGAAGTGGGTGATCTCGATGGGCGCTTGCGCGAGCAGCGGCGGCGTCTACAACAACTACGCGATCGTCCAAGGCACCGACCAGATCGTTCCAGTAGACGTTTACGTGCCCGGCTGCCCGCCGTCGCCCGACGCTCTGATCTACGGCATCATGAAGCTTCAAGAGAAGATCAAGCGCGGCCGGAATGCCAGCAAGTTCACCGAATTGCGAATGTTCGAAGTACATCCGCGCGAGATCCAGGACGTGGAGATTTAACGGTGGAACTACTAAAAGACGTCGTCAAGCCGATGATCGCGGGCTTCGGAATCACGAAGCGCCGGCTCGCCCACAAGAAGGTGACCATTTTCTATCCGGAGGAAAAGCGCGAGCAATTCCCCCGCACGCGGTGGCGTCACGTTCTCACCCGGTACGAAAGCGGCCTTGAGCGCTGCATCGGTTGCTCGCTCTGTGCGGGTGCATGCCCGGCGCGCTGCATCTACGTGCAAGCGGCGGAGAACACCGACGAAGAGCGATTCTCACCCGGCGAGCGATATGCCGTCCGGTACGAGATCAACATGCTTCGCTGCATCTTCTGCGGCTACTGCCAGGAAGCCTGTCCGACCGGCGCCATCGTGCTGCGGAAGGACTTCGAACTCGCGAACTACCAGCGGGAGCAGTTCATCTACACCAAAGAGATGCTGCTTGAGCCGGCCACGCGCGACTAGTTGATCGTTACGTTGCGGGTGACATCGGCCACTTTGCGGCCCTCCGCGTCCTGAACCACGAGCTCAATCTTCGTTGGGCCTGAGACGGTGGTTTTTGGGTCGAGGACCCAGCGATGCGGGCCAGGGAGGGTGGAATCGACGCGAACCTCACCATTGACGAGCCAGGTGACCCGTGGGGCGTCGTCATAAGTTTTGACCCAGGCGCTCAGTGACGTCGGGCGGTCGATGATCGCTCCGTCCTTAAGCGCAAGGGCTTCTTGAGGAGCTGACGCGTGACCTTGCCGCGGGACCTTGGATAGGAAATAGGGGTCTCTCAGGAGCCGCTCGTACCGTTTCCGGGCGCCCTCGTCACCGAGGAGCGAGTAGTCATTCAACTGGCGGCCAGGAACGGCGTGCTTTATTGCGTTCATGCTGAGCCAGCAGACGGCTTTGACGCGCGGGTAGAGGCGAGGAAGCGCGGCGTAGAGCTCGCTCATCTTGGTCTGGGCGAACTCCGACCGGAGGGCTCCATCTAGTGACGAACGGTGCGAGGCGGCGTACTCGCAGATCATGATCGGATGCTTTGTGGCGTACAAGCCGTACACGTACCGAAGCTGATCGGCAGGGTTTCGCCAGGAGGCGGGGTGCTTTGCGCTGTTGTCCCAGTACGGAACGCTGTAGATGTTGATGCCCGCCCAATCTACGCTTTCGGGGCCGGGGTAGTAGTCCGGGATGAGGCGCGTGGGCGTCTCGAAGGGGCACCAAACCATCGCGACGTTGGGCGCTTCTTCGTGCATTACGCGGGCGACAAGGCGAAACTTTTCTTTGTAGAGCTCAGGATCGCCGTGATAGGGGGTCCAGTCGCCGTTCATTTCGCTGGCAAATCGAAGGAAGATGGGGGTCTTCGATGCACGGGCGTCATACGCGAGGCGATGCAAGTAGGCGTCGTCGCGGACGTCGCTTAGGTGAGCCGGCTCCAGAGCGATCTGGGCGGCGGCGCCATTGTCGTTCATGTGGCGGACAAATGCGGCCGGGAACGACCGGCCGTAGCCGAGGTACATGAAGAAGATCGCGTGGTGGGTGTTCGTGAAGTGGTTGAACGCGCTGGCGTCCCGCCGCCACTCGCCGTATTCGTCGCGATAGGTGCCGCGGATCGAGTCCTCGTGGTCGATGAACGCGCCGGTGTAGCAACCGTACGCCGGCTCATATTTGGCGAGGCCCTCTTGAGGTTTTTCGGCCGTAGGTTCGTGGATGAAGGGAATCGCTTGCGTCTCGTACCGTTGCGCAAGCCGTTTGGCGACGTAGCCCTCGGCGGTGAGTCCCTTCGAGGTGTAGACAACGGAGGCCAATAGGTAGTCGTGGCGGGCGGATTCGTAGTCCTTAAGCTCGGCATTCATGTTGCCGAGCAAGGTGTAGTTCGCGCCGGTAGGTTCGCGCTCAATGAGGTGTTCGAGGGCACTTCGCTCCGCGAGCCGGCCCTTGGGTACGGCATGCCGCCGGGCATGCATCACGGCAAAAGCGCCCATGAAGAGGATGTAGATGAAAACGAAGACACCGACGCCCTTCGCACTCCCCCGAAGCGTTCGACTTAGCCGCACGCTTTGGCTGACGCTTGGGAGTCGCTGTGGTTACTTCCGTTAGGTTAGTTCAGCCAAAGCTGAATTGCCTCATCGAGCATCCGTTCCGTGAGTCGACCAGTGAAGGTGTTTTGTTGGCTGGGGTGGTAGGAAGCCACCAGTTTTGGACCATCCGGGAGTTGATGGACCGCTCCATGGCCAAAGGGCGCTTTCTTGACGCCGAGCGTGCGATGCGCGATATCCCACGCGACTCCGCCGAGGCACAGGATTGCTTCCCACGAGCGTAGGGCCAGCAGGCGGCGTAGGTAGACGTTGCAATTCGCGAGTTCTGAAGGCAACGGCTTGTTGTCCGGCGGCGCGCAGTGGGCGGAGGCCGCCATCATCGCGCCCGTCAAAGTCAGGCCGTCGTCGATCGACACGCTCTGGGGCTGATTCGCCATCCCGGCCCGGTAAAGGGCTGCAAAGATCCAATCGCCGCTACGGTCCCCCGTGAACATTCGCCCAGTGCGATTCGCTCCGTGGGCGGCCGGGGCTAACCCTAAGATCAACCGCGTCGCGGTGAAATCCCCGAAGTATGGCGCCGGCCGTCCCCAGTACGTGTCGTTCATAAAAGACTTCCGCTTTTCAAAAGCGACCCGCTCACGCCATTCGACCAAACGCGGACATTGGCGACAGGAGATAATCTCTTGGTTGAGAAGTTCGATGGAATCCATCCGTAGGGAAAACTACCAGGTGCAAGATGCCCGTTTATGAATATGAGCCCGTAGACCCCGACTGCCTTATGTGCAACGGCCGTGTCGATGTCATTCAGTCCCTCGCCGACGAGCCCCTGAAGTACTGCCCGCACTGCGGCATGGATGTGAAACGCGTCATCAGTCAGGTCACCGTCAAGCTGGCTGGGGAAGCACCCAAGATGGATAAGGCCGGTAGCAAAGGCTTCACCACTTACAAGCGCGCCGAAAAAGGGGTCTGGGAGCGTATCGACGGCGTCGGCCCGGACGCGATTGTCGGCTCGAAGGAAGACATTGCCGCCGTCGAGGCGGAGAAGCGACCATCGAAGGTCCTCGACCTTGACGCGACTTAGGAAATTCCCAAAGTCTCTTCGAAGCCAGCCATGACGTTCATGGCGTGAATGACTTGCGCGGCGCCAAGTTTGCCGTTTAGGTCGGCCAGAACGCGCACTTGCAGGAGGGACACCGGGTGCTCGACCGAGATCGCCAACCGGTAGCAACCGTAGGGCTGCCCAAGAACCAATGAGCGGTCCCAAAGGCTAGTCTCGTCCCGCCTTAGATAAAACGACCGTCCGAACCGTTCCTCATACTGGGCATCGATGTCATCCAGATCGGGCGGCGTCGTTACGGCAACCATCACCGTGGCCGCGGCCACCCCGTCGAGCGAAAGCGGCTCGGAGTGAACGGAGATTCCCTCCGTCCATCCGGCCGTCAAAAGGAAACGGCTGACATCTTCCGCGTCCGCCGGAATATTCAAGACCAGCGTCGGAGATTCGGCGATCAGCCCCACCGCGGCCAAAGGCCCAAGGGCGATCAGGGCCAAAGTTGCTGCGGGAGAGGGCACAGACATCCTGTCCGCGCAAACCAAGGGATTGTTGTCGAGCAACTCCACAAGGCCGTGCTCGGTAACGGAGGCACTGCCGACGAGCACCTCGCGCTTCCAACCGTCGATCTCAAACCTTAGTCCGAGCGCCCCGTCCGGCTCAACAAAGTCAACCCGCGGATGGTTGGCGAGTAAAGCGAGAACCGCAGAATCACCACTTGAGGCTCGCAGCATGACTACTTTCGCTTCATCGAGGAAATCATCGTGATTCCGCTGAGGTTTATCGTGACCACGTTAGATTGCAAAAGGCCATCGCTAACTCGGAGTTCCATGACTCCTGTGCCACCCGCCATTCCCTTGATCGCGTAGTCAAGGCGAACCGTCGGAATGCCGTCCACGGTGTGCGGTCCGACGAACTTGTAGGTGACCTTCATCTTGCCGTCGGGATCCACGCTGGTGGAGATGGGCGTCTCTTGGGTCCAAGTCTGGCCAATCTTAACCGGCTTGAGGGGAAGTGGCGCCACGACATTCGCCGCGGTCGCACTAACTTTGCCTTGATTGCGATCGTTAAGTTCGACCACCGCGCTCTGGGCAGGACTAATTTGCTGGCCCCCGATCTTGCCGACGCCAAGCTGAATCTGTACACGCGCCAGGCCATTCTGAACGCTGAGCACCTTCATCGAGATCGGGATCCCGACCTTCAGATCTTTGCCGCCGTCTCCCTGCCCCTTAACCGTATTCGTGGAAGCCAGACTGATTGACAATCCCTTCGAATAATGGGCGCGGAGCAGATATCCGCCGCCCTTCTTGGTCACCTGTGCATTGCCAAGGGTGCTGAGGGCCGTCAGCAACAGCAACGGCGTCAACCGAGAACGGAGCATAGGGAAGTTCACCAAGTGCTTAACCAATCTTCTTCAGCGTTACGTCGAAGAAAATGACGCTGTTGGCGGGGACAATGTCCGTGCCCTGCGGAATTCCCTTGGCCGGCGGAACCTTAAGGTATCGCTCGCCCCCTACCTTCATTCCCATCACTCCGGCTTCGAGACCGGGAATTACTTCATCCTTGCCGAGCGTAAAGGTCACGTCCTTTCCGTGCTTTTTGGTCGAGTCGAATTCGGTACCGGTGGGGAGTGTTCCGACGTACGAGACCGTAACCTTGTCGCCTTTCTTCGCGGCCTGGCCCTGGCCCACCTTCTTCTCGGTGACGTCGACGAGGTTGGCTTCATTCGCCTTTACCAACGCGACCGCCTTGATGTTGAAGAACAAGTCTGATTTGGGAGGAATCGTGTCCCCTTGGCCTTGCTCCTTATAGGCAAGCATGTAAGGGATCGAGAGGTTTCGTTCCCCCCCTTCCTTCATTCCTATCAGTCCCTGCTCCCAGCCTTTGATAACCGCGCCGCCACCGAGTTGGACTGCGAACGGGGTGTCGTTGCGTTTTGAAGTCGAGTCAAACTCCATGCCGTTGCCCAACTTGCCGCTGTAGAGAACCCAGATCGTATCGCCATTGGCCGCGGGGGCTCCCTTACCCTCTTTCACGATGTCGACCTTGAGCGCGGTCACTGGCGGTTTTACGGTGGCGCCTTCCTTACCAGCCGTCGAACCGGTGGTCGTCGTCGCATCGGCGGCCTTCGAGTCCTTGGGACCGCATCCGATAAGGCCGAAAACAATTGCAAGAGCGTAAGCCAAGGGCTTGGGGCGCATTGCTTCAATCTACCTCCGATGAAGCGCCGTAGGCGAGTACACTCTCTAGCCCATGGCTAAGAAGGGTGGAAAAGAGAGTACGGCCCCGCGCTCGGTGCAAAACCGCCGAGCGCGGTTCGACTTCGCCATCTCCGAGACCTTTGAGGCGGGGATGGTGCTGGTCGGCTCAGAGGTCAAGTCTCTGTACCTCGGCAAGGCCCATCTCACCGATTCCTATTGCCGCGTCCTCAAGGGAGAGCTTTGGCTCTACAACATGGATGTCGAGCCGTATGACAAGGCGAACGTGTTCTCGCACGAGCGCCGGCGGGACCGAAAGCTTCTGATGCACCGCCGCGAGATCGACGTGCTCGATCGTAAGTCGATGGAGAAGGGACTTTCGATTATTCCCCTTGCCACCTACTTCAAAAATGGCCGCGTCAAGGTTGAGATTGGCCTCGGCAAGGGTAAGGCCAACTACGATAAGCGCGACAAGATCGCCAAAGACGACGAGCGTAGGGAAGTCAGCCGCAGCCTCGCCGGGCGCGACTAGGTCTTCGTTCCCGTCGCAGTAGACTCGGGTCGATGGACCCTATTCGTCTCACCGCCGGCCTACTCACGATGTCCTTCGAGCCGTGGAGCGGCATGGTCCGCCATGTTCGATTTGCGGGAAGGGAAGTGTTGCGCGGCGCCTATGCGGTGGTTCGCCGAGGCGATTGGTCGACGATTCCGCACCAGGTTGAGGACGTCCATTCCGTTCAGGACGCGACTGGCTTTAAGGTCACTTGGCACGACGTAAACGGCCCAGTCACCTGGGAAGGCTCGCTGACCGGCGATAGCAATGGGGTCGAATACCGAATGCGGGGAATCGCGACCGAGGAGTTCGAAACAAACCGGACCGGGCTTTGCATTCTTCATCCGGCCAAAGAGTCGCGGGGCGCCCGCGTCATCGTCGAGCACGTGGATGGTTCGACCGAAATCGTTACCTTGCCCGAGACGATTTTGCCGACGCAGCCGGTTTTCGATATCCGATCGCTGACCCAGGAGGTTTTGCCGGGTCTGTGGTTGGAGATGGACCTTACCGGCGATACCTTCGAGATGGAGGACCAGCGCAACTGGTCGGATGCGTCCTTTAAGACTTACTGTCGCCCGCATCGACTTCCGAAACCGTTTACGATTCCTGTCGACGAGCGGATCGAGCATGCGGTACGGTTTCGCCTGATCGCCACGGAGGCGGCGGGGCCACCCGTCTCACTGACCAGTGTCCGCGAGACTCTCCCCTTTTCGGTTGGTACGCTGGTCTTGGCCGATACGGACGTAGCGGAGCTAGCCAAGCTGGATTTGGGACATTACGCAGTAAAAGTCGATTTTTCGAAGGAAACGAGTGGATTTGAATTCGCCCGGGAAGTGGCCGCAACTACCGGTAGGCCGGTTCATCTTCTCGTATCGCGTGGCTCGTCAGACCAAGTAAAGTCGGCGCTCGAAGCTTTGCCCGACGCTCTCGCTATGGTCGAAGATAATGCGTTACTTGCCGCCCTTAGCGGGGTCGAACGCGTGTTTACGGGCACGAGCAGTAATTTCACAGAATTGAATGGGCAGCGTCCGAATTGCGAAGCCGTCACCGGCGTTGGCTTCGCCACGAACGCACAGGTTCATGCTTTCGATGACGTCTCCATCAAAGAGACGCTCGAGGGACTCGAGCACACGGTGGAATCGGCCCTTGCGATCTGCCCCGGGAAGCCGGTTGCGGTAGGTCCGATCCGGTTCGGCCCGGAAGACGACGCTCGGATTCAAACTCCCTTTGGTGCGGCCTGGGCGGTATCGGCGGTTTGGGCGGTAGCCAGAGCCGGGGCAAGTTCGGCGACCATTTTGACGGCGGCCGACCTACTTTCGCCGGCCTTCGAAACGGCGTTAAAAGCACTTCAAGGCATCTCGAAAGGCCAAGCCTTGGCTACTAGCGATCCGCTGCGGGTTCACGGCTTTAGAGTCGGGGAAGTGGTTTGGCTGGCTTCCTTGTCCGATCGAGCGGAAGAAGTCGACCTTGACGGAGTCAGTCAATTCGACCTCCAGCCGTTTGAGGTTCGCAGCTTCCCGTATGTTAAGGCGTAACGAAAGTTGCTGAACTTCTGGAACGCGTGGGTACCTCCCGTCGTTGGAATAAATGAGAGCGAGCCCCTATCTAAAGGAGCCGCATGACGCGAAGACGCAGATTCTCCTGATCGCGGGCGCTAGATTCCCTCATCTAAGGCGCCCGCTTTTTTTGTTTCCGGCAAGGCTTTGGTACACTCTTGCCGCATGCCCGAACTCGATCTGGAAACCGTGCGTCATGCCTTGGAGTTGGCCCGCAAGCACGGCTTCGCGAGGGTTGAACTCTCGACTGGCGACGATCAGTTCCGTGCCTACCTAATGCGTGATCCGGCGCCCGCGACCGCCGTAGCCGCCCCTTCCGATAGCCCCACGGCTGAACCGACTGAGCCGCCGCTGTTGTCCATAAAGGCAACTCTTGTCGGTTACTACCAAGAAAGCGCGAAACCGCTTGCGATTGGGGCGACCGTGCGTAAGGGAGATATAGTGGCCGTAATCGCCGCGCTCGGTCTCGGAAACGATGTGGAGTCGACGGTGGCTGGGGAAGTCGTCGAGGTTCTCGTCGAGCCCGACCAACCGGTGGAATTCGGCCAGATCCTCGCGAAGGTGAAAGCGATATGAATAGACGTGGAATTTCTCTCGCCAGCACGCTGGTAACGATGGCCCTCCTCGCCATGTTAAGCGTGGTCTTTATGTACGGGAGCGGCATCTTCCAGAAGGGTGGGCCGAAGTCGTCCCGGGCGGATGGAAAGGGAATCACGGTCCCGGGCGCGGCCGAGGCGGCAGCGCGGGACACCGTTTGCCAAAGTAACCTCCAACAGATTCGGATGTCGATGATGGCCAATGCCGGCGGGGATGACACCCATCCCGCTTCGCTCGCCGACCTGCATCTTCCCGCGGAAGTGCTGAAGTGCTCTTTTGGCGACATGTACGTTTACGACCCGGGCACGGGCACCGTCCACTGTCCGCACCCGGGCCACGAGAAATATTGATGCTCAAAAAGGTTCTGATCGCCAACCGTGGCGAAATTGCGTGTCGCGTTATCCGAGCCTGCCGAGAGCTTGGCATTCCGAGCGTCGCCATCTACTCCGAGGCGGACCGGGAGAGCTTGCACGTGAAGATCGCCGATGAGGCGGTGTGCGTCGGGGCCGGCTCCAATGGCGATTCCTACTTAAACTTGGGCAACGTCCTGATGGCGTGCCAAATCTCGGGGGCCGAGGCGGTTCACCCCGGTTATGGCTACTTCAGCGAGCGCGCCAATTTCGTCAATGCGTTGCACGCTTTAGACATCAAGTTTATCGGCCCGCCGCCGAACGCGATCGAGGCAATGGGTGACAAGGCCAGCGCAAAGCGTGCCGCGATCATCTCCGGGTGCCCCGTGGTTCCGGGTAGCGACGGCGTGGTGGCGAACGAGACCGACGCGCTCGACGTTGCCGACGAGATCGGTTATCCGATTCTTCTGAAGGCCGTCGCCGGCGGAGGAGGACGAGGCATCCGCCGGGTCGATACGCCCGAGGACTTGCCGGGCCAATGGAAGGTCGCCCAAGCCGAGGCGCAGGCTAGTTTCGGGTCGGGCGATATTCTGATCGAGAAGTGCGTGGTCGCTCCCCGGCATGTTGAGATTCAGATCATTGGGGACTCCTACGGAAACATGGTTTATCTGGGCGAACGCGAGTGTTCGATCCAGAATCTCCGCCACCAAAAAATCGTGGAAGAGGCGCCCTACGCCGACCTTCCGGACGACGTCCGCCGAGCGATGGGCGAAGCGGCCGTCAAAGTCGCGCTCAGCGTGGGCTACCAAAACGCAGGCACCGTCGAATTCTTGGTCGACAGTGAAAACAACTTTTACTTCCTGGAGATGAACACCCGACTCCAAGTGGAGCATCCCGTCACCGAGGAAGTCACGGGTATCGACCTCGTTCACCTCATGCTCGGAATCGCCGCCGGCGATCCGCTGCCGATCACCCAAGCCGACGTATGCCTCAAGGGACACTCGATCGAGGCGCGGATTACCGCCCAAGATCCGGATAAGGACTTCGCGCCGAGCACGGGCAAGATCACCGGTTGGCGTGCACCGATGGGGCGAGGAGTCCGCATGGAGACCCACTGTTACGCGGGCTACTCCGTGAGTCCGTTCTACGATCCCATGCTGGCGAAGCTGATCGTTCGCGGCAAGGACCGCGCCGACGCGGTGCGGAAACTACAAACAGCGCTTTACGAATTTGAGGTTGAAGGCATCGCAACGAACATCCCGTTCCTCCGCCGTCTCTGTGCTTCCGATGGCTACGTTTCGGGTCGCTTCGATACCGGCTTCGTCGGCCGCTATCTCGCCGGGGAAGAGAGTTGATCATGCTTAGCCGCAGCCGCCGTAAGGCAAGGGAAGGCGCGATGCGCGTTCTCTACGAATTGGAACTGGGACACCCTACCACCGGCGACGCGATCGAGCACGCGGCGATGGAAATGGAAATCACCCATGACCTTGCCGACTACATGCTGCGCCTCGTGACCGGGGTTCGCGAGAATCGGGCAAAGATCGACGAAACCGTCGCGAGCTACGTGAAGGGTTACGACTTCGACCGGCTCGCCGTCGTCGACCGAAATATCCTTCGTATCGCGGCGTTCGAGCTATTGTTCGTTCCGGAGATTCCTCCCGCCGTCACGATCAACGAGGCGATCGAGATTGCCCGCCGGTACTCGACCCTGGAGAGTCCGAAATTCGTGAACGGCGTACTTGGCGCGTTGGTGCGGAACAGCGATAAAGCCAACTGGGATCCCGCCACGGCACCCGCCGAGTTTGGTGAGGAAGGCTCCGCTGAAAGTGAGGCCCCGGACATCGAAGAACTCGAGGTTGCTCCGGACGATGAGTCGTTCCGGGTCGCAAGCCGCGTCGGTGGTTGGAAGATTCGACAAGAGTAGCGCGGCAAAGCGGAGGCGTTCTCAGGTTTGATGAAGGCATGCCTCTTCGCGCAACTTTGATCGGCGGTGGCGCATGAGCGCGCAGATTCTCGATGGCCTCGACCTAAGCCGGGTGACCCGCGCGCAGCTAAAGGAGCGCGTCGCGGCTCTGGCGCTTAAGGGTATCACCCCCCGCCTTGACGTCATCATGGCCGCCCAAGATCCGGCGAGCGTGAAGTACGTCGAGATGAAGCGCAAGTGGGCGGACCAGATCGGAGTAGCCGGCGAGGTCTACCCGGTCACCGAGTATACGACCCAGGATGAGCTCATTGCGAAGATTCGCGAGCTTAACGAGGACCCTCTCGTCCATGGCGTACTGCTGCAACACCCCCTGCCGAAACACTTGGACGAGTCAGCGGCTTTGATCGCGCTCGGCTCGAAGAAGGACGTTGACGGGATTAGCCCGGAGTCGCTCGGCCGTTTGGTAGCCGATCTTCCCGGATTCCGAAGTGCGACCCCGATGGGAGCAATTCGACTTCTGGAACGGTACGGAATCGATCCCGTCGGAAAAAGGGCATTAGTTATCGGCCGATCGGTGATCTTAGGGAAGCCGATGGCGTTGATGCTTTTACAGAAGCACGCGACCGTCACCATCGCCCACTCGCGCACTCAGGATCTGCCCGCCCTTTGCCGGGAAGCCGATATCCTTGTGGCCGCGATCGGACGGGCGGAGATGATCAAGGGGGACTGGATCAAGCCGGGAGCGGTGGTGATCGACGCCGGCTATAACCGGGTGGAAGGCCGAAAGGGCGACGTCGGCGACGTCGATTTCGCAACCGCCAAGGATGTCGCGGCGTGGATAACTCCGGTGCCGGGTGGTGTGGGACCGATGACGGTGGCTACCTTGTTGAGCAATTGTGTTGAAGCGGCCGAAGCGGCGATGGCGTAGGGTGTTCGAGTGGATTGCCGCCCTCGGGGTCGGCTACCTCGTCGTCTGTTTCGTACTCGCGAAGGCGTACGTGCGGCCAATGCGAGGGGTGCCGGGCCACGTTCCCGACCTGACTGAGGTGATGGTGCCGGAAGGGAAGGACGGTCCGGATCCCGCGTGGTGCTCACCCGGCCTGCTTTCCTCTCACCCGAGTCAGATCGTTTTTGTGTTTGCCCACGGCTACGGGGGTAGCCGCTCCTCGAACGAAGGCCTCATGCTGCAACTCGCGAAACACGGTATCGATTCCGTCGCGCCTTGCATGCCGGGGCAGGACGCGAGTCCGCAGCCGACGGTGGGGTTTGGCGTTCGGGAGGCGGCAACCATGGTCGCGACGGCGAACTGGGTCCGCACGAAGGTTCCTAAGGCAAGGATCGTTTACGCCGGGATTTCCATGGGCGGCGCGGCTTCTTGGCTTGCATCCGAGCTCGATCCTACTGCCGCCGGAGTCATCAGTGAAGGTGCGTACGCGCGATTCGATGAGGCGATGCGAAACTGGTTCGAACGCAAGGCAACCGGAGCGAGCATCTATTTACGTCCGGTCGTCTGGATGGCGTTCGCGATGGCCGGCATTAATCCCAGCAAGGTGATCCCCTTAAACGCGGCGATCAAATGGAAGGGACGTCCCGCATTGGTGATTCAAGCCGGCGACGACGACCTCATCGATCTCAGCCAGGCCCAGCGACTTTCCTCGGCTTCGGGAGCCCCGCTCTGGGTGGTGCCCGGCGCCGTCCACGCGAATTGCTATGGCACGGCCAATACCGAATATCTCGACCGCGTCCTTGCCTTCGTAAAGGGGTTGGGAAGTTAAGGACGCACCTTCTCGAAAAGAGTCTGGGATCATTCTCCGGCTAGCATCCTTTCTGGCCCCCTATCGTAGGAACCTCGTCCTTGGCTTCCTTTGCCTACTGGCCGATGTCGCCCTCGAACTCTCTCCCGGCTTCGTTTGGAAGTTCGCGGTAGACGACGTGATCATCGCGCGAAAAGCCGAAGGAATTCCTTGGGTCGTCGGGTGGCTGACGGCGATCGCTCTTGCCGAAGCCGTTGTTTCGCGGTGGCGTAGGCTTCTGCTGGAGCAGACCGCACAAGGCTTCGTCTTTGATTTGCGAAACGAGCTAGTGGCGAAGCTTTCGCGCCTGCCGCTGGCGTTCTTCAACGATTCCCGCACCGGCGACCTGATGAGCCGCGTGTCCTCCGACGTGGAGGCGGTTCAGGACGTCGTCGTGAACGGGACCGACTCGCTGTTGGCCAATTTCCTCCGCCTCGCCGGCGTGATCGTGATCTTCTGCTCCGTCAATCTCACCCTCGGATTGGTCACCGTGGCGCCGATCCTGATCGTTGGTTTTCTCCTGCGCGCGTTCAACTCGCGGGTGAAATCGATGTACAAAGCGGCCCGCGAACGGCTTGGTACGCTTAATGCCCGGCTCAGCGATACCCTTCAGGGAATTCGCGTCGTAAAGGGGTTCGCCCGTGAGCTTGCGGAGCGGGAAGCCTTCAGTAGCGTAAACCGGCTGTTCTATGACTCGAACATCCAGGCCGTGCGGGCGCGGGCAAATGTCTTTCCTTGGATCGGTTTTGTGGTCTCGTTCACGAACACACTGACCATCGGTTTCGGCGCCTACTTGATCCTCCACCACCGGTTCACGCTTGGCGGACTGATCATGTATCGAACCTATGGCCGCTTTTTCTACGGCCCGATGGACAGCCTGACCCAGATCAACGACATGTACCAGCGCGCCCTGGCGGCGGGTCGGCGCATCTTTGAAGTGCTCGACTCGCCGGAGTCAGTGAGCGACCATCCGGACGCGGTCGAACTGGCGCCCATCGACGGCGCGGTTGTGTTCGATGGCGTGAGCTTCGCCTACCACGCGGAAGACGAGAGCTTCGCCGCCAACCTATCCCAGATCGACTTCCGCATCGAACCGGGACAACAGGTGGCGCTGGTAGGAGAGTCCGGAGCGGGGAAAAGCACAATCTTTGCCCTGCTTTCGAGGTTCTGGGACCCAACCGATGGCGCGATCCGGATCGACGGTCAAGACATCCGCCAAGTCACCCAGCAATCTCTTCGCCAACAGGTAGTGATGGTGCAGCAGGACACATTCCTCTTCACCGCAAGCATTGCGGCCAATATTCGCTACGGTCGGCCGGAAGCGGACGATGCCGAGGTCGAAGCGGCGGCGCGCGCCGCGAATGCCCACGAATTCATCGAGCGGCTGCCGGAAGGATACGAATCCGTGGTTGGTGAGCGGGGGGTGAAGCTATCCGGCGGGCAACGGCAGCGCATCGCGGTCGCGAGGGCGTTCCTTGCGAACGGCCGCCTCATCTTGTTGGACGAGGCGACCTCCGCGGTGGAACCGGAGTCGGAGCGACTCATTTACGAAGCCCTGGACCGGCTCCTCAAGGGCCGAACCTCCATAGTCGCCACCCATCGCCTGGCGACTATCCGTCACGCCGACCTCATCCTGGTTCTATCGCGAGGCCAAATCGTAGAACGGGGAACTCATACGGAATTGATGAAACTCCATGGCGTCTACGCCCATATGGTGGCAAGTGCGGACCGAATTCTCGCCTAACTTGCCCCTTTTAGCTTCAATTTCCTGGGAACGAATTGTCGGATGGCGCGTCTGAAAGTCGTATCTTTTTTCGTTTGGAGACAATATGAGGCAAACAGTTACTCTTTCACTTTTCGGGGCGGCAATGGCCCTTCTTTTGGTTGGTTGCGGAGGCACAACGGGCACGGCTCTCGGCCAAAATTCAAACCCAAGAATCCGCGTAGTTAACGCAATTGGCACGCCGAACAAGGTCAATGTTACGATCGAGAATCAGCCGATCCTAACTAGCGTTCAATTTGGAACCGTAAGCGATTACAACATTTTCAAGAATGGTAGCCGCGACGTTCAGTTCCTAGATGGCACCTCGAACGGCTTACTAACGGACACCGATCCGTTGTTCTCGCTCAATTCCTTCTCATCGGTGATTGGCTATAACACCGCCACCGGCGTTTCGTCGTTCGTTCTTTCAGATGTGCCGACTTCTCAATCAGGTTCGACTTCAGAAGTTCGCGTCGTAAATGCTGATAGCTCTGCAGGCGCGCTTGATGTTTACGTGACTGCCGCCGGTGCTTCGATTACTGGAGCTACCCCGACCTTCGCAAATGTCGCAGTCGCCGACGCCGCACAGCCATACACCCAGGAGATTCCCGGCCAGTTCCAAGTCCGCGTGACGACGGCAGGAACCAAGACCGTCCTGGCAAGTTCGATCATTAACGTGACCGCCGGCCAAAGCATCACGCTCGTCGCGGCTGCGTCGAGTGGCACAAGCCACCTGATCACGTTGCCGGCGTTCTCTTACTAAGAGAGCATCGCCTGCGTTCAAACCAAAACAGAAAGAGCGGTCGCCGAGAAACTCTCGGCGACCGCTCTTTCCGTTCTTAGTTACCGCGGATCGCGATCTCGTCGTCGTCGATCTTGTACTTGATCTCGAACTTCCCGCCGGGGCGGCCGCCGAGCGCTTCTTTTTGCTCGCCCGTAAGGTCATCCCACCAGATGTATCCGCGCTTGGACATCTTGTCCTTTTGATCCGGAGTTAAGGTCTTAAGGAATGCCTTGACGTCAACGGGATGTCCGTTGAGCTTGAACATTGGATCCGATTTCCATTCGAGCTTCTTGCCCTTGAACAAATCGTGATCGAAGGTTCTCGGATTGAACTCCTTCATGAACTTGTCCGACTGTTTGAATAGCTTGTCGAAATCGGCCTGATCCTTGGCGGAACCAAGGTTTCCATTCTTCAGGAAGAAGGGGTCCATCTTGAAGGTCTTGCCATCGAACTGCTTCGACCAATCCTTCATCTCCTTCTGGAATTCCGGGCCGAATTCCTTCTGGAACTTCTGCTCGTACTCCTTCATCTTCTTCTGATATTCCGGCCCGAAGAATTTATTCTGCTCGTCGGTGTAGAGCTTCATCTTCTTCTCGTATTCGGGGCCGAACTTCTCTTGGAGTTTCTTGGAATACTCCTCCATTCGCTTTTGGTATTCCGGGCCGAATTTCTTCTGAATCTCGTCGGTGTACTGCTTGATCTTCTTCTCGTAGTCCGCGCCGTACTTCTTCTGCCAATCCTCTGAGTTCATGCCCCGGTCGTCAAACTTCGGCAAAGGAGGCATCGCCGGCATCTTGGGCATCGACGGCATGGGTGGCATCGGGGGCATAGGTGGCATCTTCGGCAACTGAAAGCCATCCTTCGCCCAAGGCGCCGACTTGGAAAGCTCAGCCCAATCCTTCGCCGAACTGAGAGGGCCTGCCTGAGCCCAAACCTCGGCGCCTCGCCGCTTGAAGATGCGCACCCCGTTGTCTCGCTCCCATCGCCCACCAAGCGCCCGGGCGATCGCGTTGAGCGCGGTCTCGATCGGCTCATCCTTCAGGTTCAGCGTAATTCGCGCGTCGTCGCTAAATTCGCCCGAGGAGGCGACGAAGTTGATGCCGTGGCTCTCAAGCCAGGCGAAAACTTCGGACGGTTTCGCGTTTCGGAAATGAAGCGAGATGCGGCTGTCGTCGACATCGGTCGACGTGAACGTGTCGGAGGCCTTGGTGGCAACCGGAGCAACGATCTGGGTGTCGATGCTCGGCTCCTGAAGGGTGCCGGAAAGGGCGAGTCCAGAAAGGATGATGATCGCGGAACGAAGCGGCATACGGTTGTCTCCTCAAACACAAGGTCCGATTCGAACTGAGTGGCTTAAGCCAATCTCGATGCAAAGCGGATTGAAATGCGCTACGCACATCCGCCCCGCAATGTTCCAAGAATTCGTGCTCCTCGTAGATTTACGGGTCCCATCGTTACGAACACGAAGTTGCGTCGGCGAGTCGAAAACAAAATGGTCCCCGCACGTAAGAACACCAAAGAAATCAACGCTGCCGATGTGGAGCACCTAACCGCGCTTATCGCGGGTGGGCTGCTGCTCGTGAACGGCTTCAGAAAGAAGGGTTTGGCTGGTTCGATATCCAAATTGGCCGGCGCGGCATTGCTGTTCCGCGGCCAGCAGGGTTATCGACGGCTCTATGATTTACTGGGCGTTCCTCTCGCGCAATGCCCGACCGGCGTAGGTCGCCAGAACATGCGGGTCGAGACCGAGGTCACCGTCCAGCGCCCACGCCGGGAGCTTTACCGGACGTGGCGCAACGTCTCGAACCTTCCCGTCTTTATGGACCACCTACTATCCGTTCACGAGATCAGCGACACCCGGAGCCTCTGGGTCGCCAAGGCGCCGGCCGGGATGGTGATCAAGTGGGAAGCGGAGATTATCAACGATATCGAGAACGAGCTGATCGCCTGGCATAGCCTTGAGGGCAGCGGCGTGGACAATGCCGGCTCCGTGCACTTCAGCGACGACCTTCGCGGGGGTACTCGTATTCGGGTGGTGTTGCGATACGATCCACCCGCGGATCTCTTCGGAATTTTCGTCGCGAAGCTGTTCCGGAACGACCCTCAGCGACAGATCGAGCACGACCTGAAACGCTTCAAAGCAATCATGGAGCTAGGGTCAGAGGGTGAAGAAGTGGCTACGGAAGTCGTGGTGACCACCAAGTCGGTTCGGACGAAGTCCTCTCGCAAGGTCGACGATTCTTCCGGCGCTGAACTTCACTAAAACGAAAGAGGCTCGGCTCACCGGCAGAGGGTGGGCCGAGCCTCTTTATGTTCCCGCGCGGCAGAGGGTTAGGCGCCGGTAGCGGAGAAGTCGTGCTCTTGATCTTCCGTGCGCACCGCTTCGTGTTTGGCCATGGTGTTGAGGACGCCCTGAGCTTCGCGGCGCTTCAGACGCAGGTCGAGGGCGTTCTGCGCCTCTTGGAGGCACCGAATCGCTTCTTGGTTCTCGGCGCACGCCAATGGGCCGTTTTGGTACTGGCGTAAACGCATGGCGGCGATCGCGAGGAGATCGCCGACTCGGCACCCGTTGATTCCAACCTCGGTGGCCAAGCCGTGCTGAAAAGCGACGTGAATGAACGGCGCTTCGTACACCTCGCCTTCGCCGATCTGACTGGGTACTTGCTTGAATCCGGCTGGGATTTCGGTGGTTCGCATGGTTTCAGTTTGCATGGTTGATCGCTCCTACGGCGTGATCTCCGAACATGTTCCCAAAATCTCCGCGCGGCTGGGGAGGCTTAACTTCGGTCAACAAAATCGGAGCGTCACTGGACTATACGGTAACTTTGCGCTGCTCGCAACCGAGGCGATGGCAACGCCAAAAAGGCCGACGAATCAGCCGTGTCCCTGGTCGAATCCTTTCGAAACTTCGGAAACGAGGGCGCCGACTTCGGGGGCTGGGATGTGCCGGGCGATATCCGCTTGGGAGATCATTCCGACAAGCACACCCGCGTGGTCCACGACAGGAAGCCGGCGGACTTGGTTGAACGTCATCAGCCGAAGCCCCTCTTCAATTGACGAAAATTGGCTGACGACGGCGGCGGGATGGGTCATCGCGTCGCAAGCCTTTGCCTGATCGGGATCGCGTCGAGCCGCCACGTGTCGCGTGGCAATGTCGCGGTCCGTAATGACGCCGATGACGGTGCGGAGCTGTTCGTCGCCCGCCACAACGGGGAGCGCTCCGCAATCCCGTTCCAGCATGAGTTTGGCAACCTCGTGGAGAGGCGTTTCTGACCGGCAGCACGCAGGGTCTGCGGTCATGATATCGTTGATTTGCATCGGGAATACTCCTGACGACCGTGCTCTTGGACACCGCCGCCCCTAGGTAAGGGAATTCATTGGCGCTCGACTTGTTCCGTTTTCTTCGTTACGCGGCTTCGGAAACGGGAGCGAAACTGCCCACGGGTCCAGGACGGGCATTCCGCCAATAGATCGCGAGGATGAGCAATTCGGAGCTGAGAGCGACCGTCATCGCGAGTCCGGAGATGAGAGGAGGCGCAAGCTTCATTGAGACCGTAACCGCCACCGTGGCCGCCATCAGCACGCTGGAACCCAAGACCGCGGCCATGCGCGCCATCGTGAGGTGATGGGCGGTGAGAACGCCCAGCACATAGGCCATGCACGCATCCAGAAGGGGAGCCAGCGCCGAGGTCAGGAACATCCAGTGGCCCATCTCCGCAAGGTCGGCTTGGGCGTGAAGAAGCTTCGTGAAGATGAACACATCCAGCCGGGTGATCCCGAGGAAAAGGAGCAACCCCGAACTTGCGGCCCCGATCGCGAGCGAGAACTTGCGGAGCACGGGCCGGGTCGCGTCGTTGCTATAAAGCGCGATCACGACCTCCGGCAGACAGAACGCGATCGCCCGGAAGAGAAACAGCACGGTTCCGGCCACCTCGTACGCGGCCAAGGAATGAGTCGGCTGGAATGACCTCGCGAGGCCCGCCGCCACCACCGGGCCGGTCATCAGCTTCATCATCGTCGTCGCGGTGAGCGGCATGTGAAATCCAAAGAGCTTCCGCATGCTGAGGACGGGTCCCGTGGCCGGCGTAGCGGCGACCTTAGCTACCGTCGGCCTCGACACGAAATGCGTGAAGATCGCCTCCGCCGCCACGGAACTGAGCAGGCCGATCGAGGCGGTCACGATGCCCGAGAAGCCCGACCACCTTGCAAGTGTCCAGTCGGCGATGATCAAGACGGTCACTCGCAGAAGCGTGCCAATGCCGATCAGCCTCGTGGCTCCATTGCGGATGAGCAGGCCTTGCCGCGAACGGCGCCAGCCAATGAAGCCGCTCCACGGGAGCATGATCGCGAGGCCAAAGCGGGCGGCTTGGGCGACATCCGGCTTAACGCCGAGAATTTGTTCGGTGATGACCCAGTAGGCGGGGGTCAGGGTGACAAACGCATGCGCCAAGGTCACCCAAAGCACCAGATACGCCACGAACCGGTTTAGAACGGCCAGGGAGGGCCCATCTTTCCCCAGCGTGGTCGCGGTAGAGAGCAGATCGATCACCGGACTCTCGATCCACATCGCGACGGCGATGATGATGAGGAACGCCGCGGTATTCACCCGGGCGTACGGAAGATCCGACAGGACGGCGACCGAGATCGGCCCGTCGAGCCCCATGAAAAGCCAGGACAGGGCGAGCGGGTAGTAAAACCGGAAGACCGTTCGGCTCGTCAGGGATTCGTTCGCCAAGATCGAAGGTTACCAAGGGGGTGGCGCCTCGGACCGTCACAGCGCGCCCCGATATCGCTGACACAGCGTTAGAATGGAGCCGTGAAATTCGAACTCGCGGCCACAATGGCCCTCTTTCTGACGCTCGGAACGCAACAGTGGCCGGCGAAGATCACCCCCGAGCGACGCGCCGTCCTTGATGCCATTTCGGAGGGCGATCTTCGCGGCAATCTTTCGTTTTTGAGTTCGGATGCGCTTGAGGGACGGGGAACGCCATCGCGCGGCTTGGACATCGCCGCCGAGTTCATCGCCTCCCAATTTCGCCGAGCGGGCCTGGAACCGGCAGGTGGCGACGGCTATTTCCAAACTACCAAGTACACACCTCGTAACGGCGGCGCGCCTGGTGACGTGCGCAATGTCGTCGGCATCCTGCGCGGCTCGGACCCCGTGCTCAAGGACACCTATGTCCTCGTCACGGCCCATTACGACCACCTCGGCATGAAGAAGGAGGGCGCCGGCGACCTGATCTACAACGGCGCGAACGACGACGGCAGCGGCACCGTGTCCGTCATCGAACTCGCCAACGCCATGGCGCAAGCAAAGTACCACCCAAAACGCTCAATCGTCTTCATGACCTTCTGGGGCGAGGAGCGGGGCTTGTTGGGCTCCAACTATTACGGAAAGAACCCTCTCTTCCCGATCGCGAAGACCATTGCCGACGTCAACCTGGAGCAAGTTGGCCGTACCGACGACTCGGAGCGTCCGCGCGTCAACGCCGTCTCGATGACGGGAGAGGATTACTCCGAGGTCGGTGCGATCTTTGAAGCCGCGGGCAAGGTTCTGGGGACGGGCGTCGAGTGCCATCCGCAGTACAGCGACGCCTTCTTCGACCGCAGCGACAACCGGTCGTTGGCTCTGCAGGGTGTGCCCGCGCATACGATTTGCACCGCTTTCGAGTACCCCGACTATCACCAAGTCGGCGACGAGTGGCCGAAAGTCGACTACGCGAACATGGTCAAAGTCGACCGGTTGACGGCGCTAGGGCTCATGATGATCGCCGACAGCCCGAAGGAGCCGGCGTGGAACGCGAGCAATCCGAAAACCGCGCGGTACATCAAAGCTTGGCAAGCCTCTCACGCCGCCAAATAAGCTTTAACCCCGACTCAATTCCCGGACAAACCAGTCGGCAAGCTTGTCCATTTGAGTGGAGAAAAGCAGCGTGGCGTCGTGTCCGGCGTTTGGAACGATGATGAGCGTGCTCGGGACGCCGATCTTTTGGAGGGTGCCGATGAACAGTTCGGCTTGCTGCTTGGGGACGAGGATGTCCTTATCGCCCTGGATGATATAGGTGGGCGGGAACTTGGCGGTCACGTAATTGATCGGGGACAGTTTCTTAGTGAGGACCTCGATGTCGGCGTGCGGAGTTTGCGCGGTTACGCCGAATGCAGGCCAGAACACCTTTAGCATCGGCACATCGATCGCGTTTTGGCCGGGTTTTCCGAAGTTATCGAAGTCGGTCGGGGGGAAGAACGCGCCTACTGCCTCTACTTGACTGCTCACTCTATCGACGGGATCTTTAGCGTCCGCCTTGCCGGTGTCGCCAAGGCCCGCAGCCAAGAGAGAGAGGTGGCCGCCCGCGCTGGCGCCGTAGATTCCGATTTTATTCTGGTCAACCCCATAGGTGGCGGCATTTGCCCGCACGAACCGGATCGAACGGATGATATCGAAGATGATCTCGTTGACCTTGAAGCGAGGCTGGGAGCCATGGACGACTTCAAACACCGTGACGCCCCGATCGTTCAGCGGCTTCGCGATCAGCGCGTTGAGTTGGTCGTGGCTCGATACCCAGCCGCCACTTACCACGAAGATGACACCCATACCGTTCGGCTTCGCCGCCTTGAAGACATCCATCGTCAGAGCTACCCCTTCGTGCTTGGCGTAGACGACGTCGCTGACGCGCTCCTGAGCAAATCCGAGGGCGGCGAATAACGCGAGGCTGGCGACAACGAGAGCGCGGCGAAGATTCATGCCTCAGAATAGCTCCGCAATGTTAGTTTTTTGGACCTAGTGGCGGAGAAGGCAACGTTTCGTCCAAACTAGGGAGGGTCAATGGCCCACCACCAGACCGTTTTCGTCGTCGACTTCGGCGGACAATACACCCAGCTCATCGTCCGCCGGGTTCGCGAGTTCGGAATCTACTCCGAAATGATCCCTTGGACGAGTGCGGCCGACCGCATTCGCACCGAAAAACCCGACGCCGTCATCCTTAGCGGCGGTCCCCGTTCCGTACTAGAGCCGGGAGCGCCCGATCTCGATTTCTCCGTCCTCGAAGGGATTCCTACGCTTGGCATCTGCTACGGCCACCAACTCATGGCGGCTCGCACCGGCGGTCGGGTCGTAACTTCCGACCACAAGGAATACGGACATCGGGTTTTCCGTCCCCTTTATGAGAGCTCGCTAGTCAGCGGGCTTAGCAGCAATGAAGTCTGGATGAGCCACGGCGACCAGGTTTTGGAGGTTCCGCCCGGCTTCACGGTCACCGCGGAAACGGATACCTGCCCCGTCGCCGCGTTCGAAAACCCTGCGGCAAAACGTTTTGGCGTGCAATTTCACCCCGAGGTAACTCATACGCCCGACGGTAAGACCGTGCTGCGCCGCTTCCTCTTCGATCAGGCTCACCTAAAGGGGGATTGGTCCAGTGAGAGCTTCATCGAGGAGCAAATTGCCGCGATCCGCGCGACAGTCGGAGAAGGGAAGGTGCTCTGCGCCGTCTCCGGCGGCGTCGATTCCAGCGTGATGGCCGCGCTGCTCATTCAAGCCATCGGAGATCGAGCCGTTTGCGTCTTCGTGGACCACGGGCTTTTAAGAAAGGGCGAAGCCGAGCAAGTCATCGAGACTTTTAGTGGCCACTTCCACGCGAATCTCAAGGCATTTAACGAGAAAGATCGATTCTTCACCGCCCTTGAAGGAGCCACCGACCCCGAGCGTAAGCGAAAGATCATCGGCGAAAACTTCGTCCGCGTCTTCGAAGACCATGCAAACGAACTCAGCGGCTGCGATTTCCTTGCACAGGGCACGCTGTATCCCGACGTTATCGAGTCCGGTTCTCCTACCGCCGCCAAGATCAAAACTCACCACAACGTGGGCGGACTGCCGGATTGGATGCGGATGAAGCTCGTCGAGCCGCTTCGGTGGCTGTTCAAGGATGAGGTTAGGGAAGTAGGGCGTCGATTGGGCCTCCCCGAGGACATGGTTGAGCGTGAGCCGTTCCCGGGACCCGGTCTCGGCGTGCGCATCCTCGGCGAAGTCACTCCCGAACGCGTGAAGATGGTGCAGGACGCGGACTGGATCTTCCGGTCCGAATTACGCGCGAGAGGACTACACAAGGGAATTTGGCAAAGCTATGCGGCACTGCTCGATATCCGAAGCGTCGGTGTGATGGGCGACGAGCGAACCTACGAACATCCGATCGTGCTCCGCGCCGTGGAAAGCGAAGATGCCATGACGGCGCGCGCGGTCCACATTCCGTTCGAAGTTCTTAGTCACGTTGCAAGCCGGATCGTGAACGAGGTCGCCGGCGTAAACCGCGTGTTCTATGACCTAACGAGCAAGCCGCCGGCGACGATCGAGTTGGAGTAGCCATGGCTGAACAACTCGACGTCCTGATATCGGAAGAATCTCTGCGCGCACGCATCGTCGAGCTCGCACGCGAGATCGAAAAGGATGCCGACGTAGGACCGGTCCTACTGATCGGCATTCTCAAAGGGTCGCTGCATTTCCTCTCGGATCTCGCCCGAGAGCTGAAATTGGACGCTCAAATCGACTTTATGCAGACATCCAGCTACGGTTCCGGAAAATCTTCACGCGGAATTGTACAAATTCGTAAAGATCTCGACACCAACATAGAGGGTTTGAGCGTCATTATTGTGGAAGACATAGTGGACACAGGAATCACCCTGAGCCACTTAAGGGAGCTTCTCTCCACTCGGAACCCCAAATCGCTAAAAATCGTATCTCTTCTCTCGAAACCCGAGGCTAGAAAGGTACATCCCGCCGTGGAATATATCGGTTTTGAGATTCCGAACGAATTCGTGGTAGGATACGGTCTAGATTACGCGGAGCGTTTTCGTAACCTCCCGTACATCGCGATCCTGCGCGAAGGGTAGTGATTTTCCCTAAAGGTCTGCCCAACTGACCTCTGCCTCGCCAGGCATCCAAACACCTCCAATCGGAGATCTATGACCCATCAGTTTCGACCCCGCAAACCCAGCGGCCGTAATCGCGGCCGCAATCGTGAAGGCCTGCCCAAGAATGATCCGCAGGTCGATCTCGAACTCCTTCCCGATAAGGACTACAACCTATACGACAAGATGACCCCGGCCGCGCTTCTCAAAGAAGCCAAAACGGCCAAGCTTGACGCCAAGGTTCTGCTCCGCCACGAGCTCGTCGAGCGCCTGCTTCCGATCGTAAACAAAGACAAGGAAGCCGTCTACGCCAAGGGCGTGCTCGATCTCATGTCCGACGGATGGGGATTCTTGCGACGCGACAATTACCAGCCGTCGCCGGACGATGTTTACGTTTCCCAATCGCAAGTCAAGAAGTTCAACTTGCGCGCCGGCGATACCGTTTTCGGCCTTATACGCTTACCCAAAGAGGGTGAGAAATATAGAGGAATGCTTCGCGTTGAGAGCATCAACAGCTACGCGACGCAGTCTCCCGAAATGCTCCGCCGACGCCTGTTCGACGAGCTAACGCCGCTCTATCCTAACGATCGTTTGAAGATCGAGACGACCATGGAGAACATTCCGGGCCGACTCGTAGACCTTCTCTCCCCGATCGGTAAAGGCCAACGGGGTCTCATCGTTTCCCCGCCGAAGGCCGGAAAGACCACGATGATGAAGTCGATCGCAAACGCGATCACCGCGAATCACCCCGAGGTCTACCTAATGGTCCTCCTCGTGGACGAGCGACCGGAAGAAGTTACCGACATGCGCCGTTCCGTGCGTGGCCAGGTCATTTCCTCCACGTTCGACGAACCAGCCGAGAACCATATGCGGGTTGCCGACATGTGCCTTGAGCAGGCAAAGCGCCTGGTCGAAGTCGGCCGCGACGTCGTTATTTTGCTCGACTCGCTCACGCGTCTTTCCCGCGCCAGCAACTTGACCATCAACCCTTCGGGCCGAACCCTTAGCGGCGGCCTCGACCCCAGCGCGATGTTCCGCCCTCGCCGATTCTTTGGCGCCGCGCGAAACATCGAAGAGGGCGGTTCGCTCACCATCATCTCCTCGGTCCTCGTGGACACGGGTTCGAAGATGGACGAAGCGATCTTCGAGGAGCTGAAGGGAACCGGCAACATGGAAATCATCCTGGACCGCGACCTTGCCGATCGACGCATCTGGCCGGCCGTGGACGTTCGCCGAACCTCGACTCGACACGAAGAGCTCCTATTCCGAAAGGAAGATCTGGAAGGCATCGTGCAGCTTCGACGGCTTATGGCGAAAGAGCAGAGCTCGATCGACGCGACGGAAGGCCTTATCAAGCTTCTGAAGCGCACGCCGACCAATGCCTCGTTCCTCGAAAGCGTCGTGGCGCGAACCAAGCCTACGCCGTAACCTCCTGATGAACCCCAGCCTTAACCAGCGCAAAGGTATCTTCTAAGGACATGCCCGAGGAATATGAGGGCCCTGAGGGGCCGGACAATCTAAACGAGCCCCCTCCGTTCTTTCCGTACGACGGAACCGGAGGGGAAGTCGAGGCCGCGGGCTCGAACGAACTCATCGAAGTTCAGGTCGAGGGCGTATTCCAGGCGGAAAGCGGAGGCTCTATCTCGCGCTTCGTCCTCGTTTCGGACGGCGGCCGTAAGTTGCCGATCCAAATTGGCCCGTTCGAAGCGCAAGCGATTTTGCATGTCATCGACAACGATCGTCCCGATCGCCCGATGACGCACGATCTCATGCGAAACATCCTGGATCGCCTGGGAGCCTCGCTCGTCCGCGTCATTATCGACGATGTCTGGAACACCATCTATTACGCGAAGCTTTACGTGAAGAAGGGCTCTGAAGAGATCGAGATCGATGGCCGCCCTTCGGATGCGATCGCCCTCGCCCTACGTTTTGACGCGCCGATCTTCGTTACGGAAGCCATTTTGGCCGCCGCGATGGAAGACTAGCCGTCCGTTGGTATGATTTCGGGGATGGAGCGGCAATCCCCAACTCCCGAAATCGCAGCCCGTGCCTCTTTCCTCCAAGCGGAGTTGACGCGGCACAGCTACCTGTATCACGTTGTCGACACGCCTGAGATCGACGATTCGACTTACGATCGTCTGTTTCGGGAACTGCAGGAGATTGAAGCCGCTCATCCGGAACTGGTTACTGCGGATTCGCCAACTCTGAAAGTTGGCGCCGCGCCAGTTTCGTCCTTTCCTCCGCATCGGCATACCGTGCCAATGCTGTCGCTTGATAATGCCTTTGGCCAGGAAGAGTTGCGGGCGTTCGATGAACGCGTCCAGAAGGCTTTGGGGACCTCGCCCGAGTACTTTGCCGAACTGAAGTTCGACGGGGCTTCCATTTCTTTGACCTATGTGGACGGTCTACTGACGGTCGCCGCAACGCGCGGTGACGGGACGACGGGAGAAGAAGTTACCGCCGGGGCGCGTACCGTTCGTGGCATTCCGTTGCGACTTAGAGAGCCCTTGCCGGGACGAATCGAGATTCGGGGCGAGGTCGTGATGCTGAAGTCAGTCTTCGCGGAACTGAACCTAGCCCGGGCCGAACGGGGGGACCAAGTATTTGCGAATCCTCGAAACGCGGCGGCCGGAGGTTTGCGACAGTTGGATAGCCGTCTCACCGCACTCCGAAAGCTAAATTTCTTCGCCTATGGAGTTGGGCAGGTTGAGTTGACAGCGAATGGTCGTACGGTTCGGCGCCTTGCGGAAACACAAAGCGGAGTGCTTCAACGACTACATGCGCTCGGTTTTCCGGTTCGGCCGGAAGTGCGCGTTGTCTCCGGCGCCGACGAGTTGGTGGGTTTTGTTCAAGGCGTTGCCGACGCTCGGCCCGGCTTGCCCTTTGGGATCGATGGCGCCGTCATCAAAGTGAACAGCCTGGATGAGCAAGAGGCGCTTGGTTTTAACGCTCGGGGTCCTCGCTGGGCCGTCGCTTATAAGTATCCGGCCGAGCAAGCGTTTACGCGGCTAAACCGAATTTTCGTTCAAGTCGGGCGAACAGGGTCGATCACACCAGTGGCCGACCTTGAGCCGGTCATCGTCGGCGGCGTTACGGTGAAGCGGGCGACACTGCACAACTACGACGAGGTACGGCGGAAGGACGTTAGGGAAGGCGACACCGTCATTGTCCAGCGCGCCGGCGACGTAATCCCTGAGGTCGTGGGCCCGGTCTTGGACAAACGCGAAGGCGACCTTCCAGAAGCCGTCGAACCGACAGAGTGTCCGGAGTGTGCCACGGCCCTGGTCAGGAAAGAGGGCGAAGTGGCGTTGAAGTGCCCGAACCGCCATTGCCCCGCGCAGATCTCCATGAAGATCGGTCACTTTGTGGGTCGCAAGATGATGGACATCGACGGCCTCGGCGACAAGCTGATCGACCGCTTCCTTGAGCTTGGCCTGATAAAAACGATCCCGGACATCTTCCGCTTACACACGCATAGGACCGAGCTAGTGGAATTGGATCGCCTGGGCGAGCAATCCGTGGACAACTTGATGACCCATATCGAAGAGAGCAAGCACCGTCCTCTGGCGCGCTTTTTGTTCGCCCTAGGTATTCCCGAGGTCGGTGAGCGAGGGGCCCAGGATCTCGCCCGCGAACTCCGTACCTTTGAGGCGATCCGGCACGCGGACTACGAAACTCTACTGGCCATCGAAGGCGTCGGACCGCGTACTGCGGCGGAAATTCAGGAGTGGTTCCAGGATGAGGAGAACCAGGCTCTCGTCGACGACTTGCTGTCACTCGGCGTCACGCCCGAAGAGGGAGCGCAACCAGCTTCGGACCTGTTTGCGGGAAAGACCTTCGTCTTCACCGGAAAGCTTGAACGATTTTCGCGCGAACAAGCGGAAGCAGCGGTCCTGAATTTGGGCGGCAAGGCCGCAGGCAGCGTTTCGAAGAACACCTCAATCGTCGTGGCAGGTCCCAACGCCGGTTCCAAGCTTGCGAAAGCGGAGCAACTCAAGATCGAGGTGATTGATGAGGACGCCTTCCTCGCGCTTTTGCCGGAAGGGACACTGTAGGCCGCTTGTTCAACTACGAAATCAGCTCGTCCGCTTTCGATCTGCCGATGAACGTTACCGGCGGCCAAGTGTTTCGCTGGCGTGAGCTTGAAGACGGCCGCTGGCTGGGAGTCGATGGCAGCGCATGGTTCGCCGTCCGGACGGCCGCCGACCGTTATCACGTCCAGTCAAATCAGCCTGAGCAATCGTTTGTGCGCCTCTTCAGTCTTGACGTCGACCTGCGATCGCTTCATGAAGCCCTACTCGGAAGGGGACCGGAGTTGATGCCATACATTGAAGCCTTTCCGGGTCTCCGGCTGGTTCGGACCGAGGATCCCGTTGAAGGCCTCTTTAGCTTCCTTTGCACGCCTAACAACCATATCAAGCGAATCGCCGGCATGGTGCGCTACCTCGCATCGGTGGGTCCCCTGCTCGACACGGTCGAGGGTGAAGCGATTCACCGTTTCCCCGGACTGGAGCTGATATCCGCGATTCCTGAAGAAACGCTCCGCACGAGTGGCTTTGGCTACCGCGCGGCAACGATTCCGAGAGCCGCGAGCGCCATTCTAGAGCGCGGGGGCTCCGCATTTCTGGAGCGGATTCAGCGTTTGCCATTCGAAGAAGCTCACCAGAGCCTTCAAGAACTTCCGGGCGTCGGGCCGAAATTGGCCGATTGCATCCTCCTCTTCGCATTCCACCGCACGGAGGCGGTTCCCGTCGATACTCACATCTGGCAGGCCGCCACCCGCCATTACTTCCCGGAGTGGCAGGGAACCGACCTCACGGGCAAGAAATACGCCCAGATCGGAGCCTTCATGCGGGAACGCTTCGGCAACCACGCAGGCTGGGCGCAGCAGTTCCTGTTTCACGACAATATGCTCAATTGGCGAACTCGGCGCACTCAGACTTCTTCTTAAAAATAGCTGCGATTTCCCGCATATGATATCGAATCGCTAGCATTGATTTCTTCGTCCTTTGGTGCAAGGGAGATTGGCATGAGCCCGTTACCTTTAGGGGACGGTTAACGGCGCATCTTTACCCACATCTGACGCGGCTTTCTGGGCCTCTTGTCAACCCTAATTGAACTTTTTTCCATTTTTTATTCGTGTAGGTTTTTCCGACAAACCTACACAAGACGATTGCGCATGTTTGATCGGCAAGTAAATATACTGGCTCAATTGAATTTACCGGCGGTATAACCTTCTCGTCGCAGCCAGGCAAGAGGAGGTTCCGAATGCGTAACTGCTCACAGAAGGTGGGTAGCGTTTTGGCCCTGACGACCGTCGCCACGATGGCATTGGCGGGAGGTAAGGGGCAAAAGATTGATATTCAGGTGGAAACCCATACGGATAGGATTCCGGCGGGTATTCGCTATGAATTCAGTCGAACCGTTCGTCCAGGACGGTTAGTGAAGGCCCAGGATGGGCGCGAGGGGATCGATAAGAAGACCTTTCGCATCACTTATCACGACGGGAAACCCGTCGGAAAAGAATTGTTGAAGGAAGAACTGTCGGAAGCACAACCGACGCTGTTCTTGATGAGTCGAGCCGGTTGGCAAACGAGCCGCGGTGGATTCACTCGAGGACGAGTTCTTTCGATGAACGCAACGGCATATCCGGCCATGGTGACAGGCACGGGCAGGACAGCGTTAGGCTATCGCGCCGGTTTCGGGCATGTCGCAGTGGATCCCCGGGTTATTCCTTTGGGTTCGATGCTTTACGTGGAAGGCTATGGTTTCGCACTCGCATCGGATACGGGGAGCGCCATCAAGGGCAATCGAATCGACCTATGTTATGCCGATTTCGGAACGGCAAACCGCTACGGCCGGCACAAAGTGACCGTTCACGTGCTCGGTAAGCGCTAAACTGAATATCGATTGAATCGTTCAACCATTAATTTGTGCGACCCAGAGACGCTCCAAACGTTTCTGGGTCGTCATGGTTTTGGAGCTATCAAAAAGCTCGGCCAGCACTTTCTCATCTCTCGCCACGTCGTGAACGCGATCGTTGGTGGCGCCGAAGGAATGGCCGGCATCTGCGAGATCGGTCCTGGTCCCGGCGTTCTCACCCAGCCGTTGAGCGAAAGCGCGGAGCGCCTCATCGCTCTCGAACTCGATGCCCGCATGCCTGCGCTCCTCGCGGAATCTGCCCCGCAGGCCGAGGTTCGCTCCGTAGACGCGCTTAAAGTCGATCTGAGGGCCGTTCTGGGGGAGCTCCCGAGTCCGAAGGCTCTGGTCTCGAACATGCCTTACTACATCTCGGGGCCGCTCCTGCAGCGGGTTGCCGATGTCGGCCCATATCTTGATCGGGCGATCCTAATGATGCAGAAGGAAGTTGCCGAGCGGGTCATTGCCCCTCCCGGCTCAGGGGACCGTGGCTCCCTCTCCGTATTCATGCAGACCCGCTTTACAATCCGAGCCCTTGCCAACGCCCCGGCAACTGCCTTTTTCCCGCCTCCCCAGGTGGATAGTAAGGTTCTGCTCTTTACCCCGCGCGAACCGCACGGGGGACCTTCCGAATTTTACGACCGCCTCGTACGCTTCGGCTTTACGCAGCCACGCAAGACGTTGACCAACAACCTCGTATCAGGCCTTCGACGCCCGAGAGAGGAGATTGTCGACGTCTTGGAGTCGATCGGGCGCTGGGAGAAGACCCGGGCGCAAGAACTTCCGGAAGAAGACTGGTGGCTTTTGGCTGAACGTCTCCAGCCCACGAGCTAGGATATTTAAGTGACCGAAGCATTGGTCAGGGAAGCGGAACGCCTGGGTTTTGACCTATGCGGAGTAACGCCCGCCGTCGAAGCCCCCCACCAGCAGGCTTATGAAGCTTGGATAGCAAAGGGCTATCACGGATCCATGTCCTACCTGAAGGAGCAGATTCCGCTCAAAGCGCACCCGGAGAATCTTCTTCCGGGAGCCAAGTCGGTCGTGGCGGTCGCCCTCAACTATCACCAAGACAACCCGCGCGAAGACGGAATGCCGCGAATCGCCGCCTACGCCCTCGGGCGTGACTATCACAAGGTAATCCGAGGCAAGCTGAAACGTTTGGGCACGTGGCTGGAGGCACAAATGCCGGGCTCGAAGAGCCGTCCATGCGTTGACTCCGCGCCGATCTTCGAGCGGGACTTCGCTCACCTTGCCGGGCTTGGATGGTTCGGGAAGAACACGATGCTGATCAACTCGAAACGAGGAAGCTGGTTCTTCCTCGGCCTGCTCCTCACGACGGCAGAACTAGAACCAACCCAAAGATCGGAAGGTGGGTGTGGCAACTGCCGAGCATGTATCGATGCTTGCCCCACCGGGGCAATCATATTTGAGGATGATCGGTGGCAGATCGACGCCCGGCGCTGCATCAGCTACCTCACCATCGAGCATGAAGGCCCCATCCTGGAAAACCTAAGCGGCTGGACTTTCGGTTGCGACGTCTGCCAAGAGGTATGTCCTTTCAACCGGCCACGGGAGAACGCTCCGCTACGGGCACAAAGGACAGAGGAGCCCGACTTCCTCAACCGCCGCAATTGGCCATCCCTTGCGAAGCTGGCCGGTATGACGGAAGCGGACTGGGACGAACTGACCCGAGGATCCGCGATAAGGCGAACCGGCTATGAGGGCTTGCGCCGCAACGCCCTCATAAACCTCAAGCAGATTCGTTAGGCGATCAAGACTTCGCCGACTACGCGGTCAGCGCAGGCGGCTTCGTAGAGGTGGGCATACCGCGCCGCGCTTCGGGACCAACCGTAGTCACCGATCATCCCTTCGTGTTGTATCCGCTTCCAAGTCTGTCCGCTCTTGAAGGCATCCACGGCCCGGGTAACCGCCGCCACGAACGCCATCGGCTCTTGCCGGTCGAATGTGAAGCCGTTCACGCCCTCAAACACCGTATCGGCCAGGCCGCCGGTGCGCCGAACAACCGGTACCGTGCCGTATCGCATCGCGATCATCTGTCCCAAGCCACAGGGCTCGAAAGCACTGGGCATCAGGAATCCGTCGCAACCTCCATAGACGCGCTGAGCCAAAGGAGCGTCGAAGCGCTCGATGAACCGAAAGTTTTCCGGGAACCGCCGCTCCAATGAACGAAGCGCCTCCGCGATCGGGGGCTCGCCAAGACCTTGAATGATGAGTTGGATGGGCAGTGCGAACAACGTCTCTGCCGCCTCGACGATCATATCCAAGCCCTTTTGGCTGCTCAGTCGGCTGACTACGCCGAAGACGGGAACGTCGGGGTTCGAAGGTAACCCAAGCTCCCCAAGCAATGACTCACGCACCTGAGATTTATCGGCGGGTGAGGAAGCAGAAAAGTGGAAGGGAAGTGCCGGATCCGTCTCCGGGTTGAAGACACCGGTATCGATACCGTTCAAAATGCCCGAAAGCCGGTGCTCGTCGGAGAGCCGACGCATGAGGCCGTCAAGCCGCACACCAAATTCTGGCGTCTGAATTTCGTGGGCATAGTTCTCGCTGACCGTATTTACGCGATCGGCATAAACGCACCCTGCCTTGAGGAAATTGACGCGCCCCCAGGCTTCCACCCCTTCGGGATTGAAAAGGCGATGAGGAAGATCCAGAGCGTCTAAAACGTCGGTGCCGAAATCGCCCTGATAGGCGAGGTTGTGAATCGTGAAAACGGAGGCCACGTCGTCCCAAACTTTGCCCGCCTTCTCGCGCATCAAAACAGGGAAGAAACCCGTGTGCCAGTCGTTCAGGTGGACGACGTCCGGAATCCAGTCGAGCAACTCCATCGCGCGCATGACCGCCGCGCAGAAAAAGAGGTGCTGCATGCCGCCGGGCTGATAAAGGGTCTCGCTGGAGACGGACTCGGTGAACCAACGATCGGTCCCGATCAGGCCCACCGGCATACCCTCAAACTCCATCTCGCGGAAGCTGGCGGGCTGCGTCCAATGAGGGTTCATCTCGACGTCGAACCGCTCGATAGCCGAATGAATGGACCAGCGGGGGTCGTCTTCGATCATCCGGTAGTCCGGCATGATCAGCCGGGCGTCATGTCCCATCGCACGAAGGGCTTTGGGCAGTGCCCCGGCGACATCGGCCAGACCGCCCACTTTGGCGAAAGGCGCGGCTTCCGCGGAAACGAAGAGAACCTTCATCAATTCCTTATGATCAGCAACCGGCCGCTTCTATGCCACCGGAATGAGTCGTTCGCGGTAAATATCGGGTCTATTTAGCGAACCCCACAGTGCTACCCGTTTTCGAGTAGGCACATTGCCCGCAATAGTACGGGCTGTTTACATCGCCTCCAGGAGCACAGCAACGGCTTCGCCGCCACCGATGCAAGGGCTTGCGACCGCGTACCGCCCACCGCTTCGTCGCAGTTCGTGGAGCGCGGTCAGGATCAGCCGGGCTCCGGTCATCCCGATCGGGTGGCCCAGGGCGACAGCGCCTCCATTCACGTTGAGCTTGTCCGCCGGAATTCCTACCGCATCCGACACCGCCATCGCGACGACGGCAAACGCTTCGTTGACCTCGAACCGATCGACGTCCGCGACGGTTAGGTTGTGCTTGGCGAGCAGCTTCTGAATCGCAAAGCTAGGCGCCGTCGTAAACCGGCTCGGCTCCTGAGCATGGCTTGCGTATCCTATGATTCGCCCAAGCGGCTTCAGCCCACGGGACTCGGCCAAATCGCCGGACGCAATCACCAGCGCGCATGCTCCGTCGTTGAGCGAACTGGCGTTAGCAGCCGTAGTGACGCCGTCTTTGCCAAACGCCGGCCGAAGGGAAGCGAACTTGGCGGGATCGCCTTTGCCTGGCTCTTCATCCTCCGCAAACGGGATCGGCTCGCCCTTGCGTTGGGGAATTGGGACGGGCACGATTTCGTCAGCAAAACGACCCGCCGCCTGCGCGGCTCGGGCCCGGGCGTAACTTTGCGTGGCAAAGGCGTCGATCGACTCGCGGGACATACCGAGCTCGGCCGCCGTGGCGTCTCCGCAGGTCCCCATATGGCAGTTGCCGTATGGATCCCAAAGACCGTCGTGGATCATGGTGTCGAGCAGGGTCCCGTTACCCATCCGATAGCCACTACGGGCTTTGGGGAGCGCATAGGGCGCATTCGTCATGGACTCCATGCCGCCGGCCACTACGATGGCGCTATCGGCAAGCATGATCGACTGGGCCGCCAGCATCGCGGCCTTCATGCCGGAACCGCAGACCTTGTTGATCGTCAGCGCCGGAACCGAGACCGGGATGCCGGCATGAATGGCCGCTTGCCTCGCGGGGGCCTGGCCAACGGCTCCCATCAAGACCTCGCCCATGATTACTTCGTCCACTTCATCGGGGGAGATCCCGGCGCGGGAGAGGGCCGCCTTAATCGCGATCGCTCCAAGCTCGGGCGCGGTGAATGCGGAGAGCGAGCCCATGAAGGCGCCGATCGGCGTGCGAGCGCCGGAAAGAACCACAACGTCGTGCATAAACTTAGTTTGGCTCAGGGACCGATTCGCCGGCTTTCACAATTCCAGTCTCATCATCAGAATCGATTGGGAGCGTCGCCGTGAACGTAGAGCCGTGATTCAGCGCACTTTGAAGCGTCACCGTGCCCCCGTGCGCCTCGACGATGTGCTTGACGATGCTGAGGCCGAGTCCGGTGCCGCCTGAAGTGCGGCTGCGTCCCTTATCGACCCGGTAAAAGCGCTCGAAAACTCGTTTCTGTTGCTCGACGGCGATGCCGATTCCCGAATCCGATACGGAGAAGACCGCGTTGTCGCCATCCCGTAGGACCTCCGCGCGCACCCATCCGCTCTGGGTGTAATTGATCGCGTTCTCGATAAGGTTGATCGCGACTTGGGTCATCTGCGCCGAATTGGCATGAATCCGCAAGTGATCAGGCCCTTCGTAGCTGACATCGATCCCTTTGTCGCCCGCCCGGCCGTGAAGCTGGCCGACGATTTCCTTCACAACGTCGGCAAGGTCGCAGGAATGCTTTCTTACCGGGTTCGATTCGGCCGCGCTCAAGATCAGGAGATCTTGCGAGATCATCGAAAGCCGGTCCACTTCACCGATGATCTTGCCTAGATATCGCTGACCGAGCTCATTGTCGGCGTCCGTTTCGTCTAGCAACGTCTCCGCCATCGCCCGAATAAGTGTCATCGGCGTGCGTAACTCGTGGGATACGTTGGCGACGAAGTCTTGCCGCACCCGCTCTAAGCGCCGCAAATCGGTAACTTCATACACGGAAAGGAAAACTTGGCTTCGCTGCACGCCCGACGCCCATGCGGTAGCCACGCCCATCCACTCCCCCGGATAGGTGAACACAAATTCCGACTTCTGCGGTCCAGATTCTTTAGCGGCACGTAAGACAACCTGCTCTAAATCATAAGAAAGACTAATTTGGAGAAGAGTTCGACCGATAGGATCGGTAAATCGGAATAATTCACAGGCGCGGCGGTTTGCATATAGGATATGCGCGCGCGCGTCAAGAATGAAGATGGCGATATCGAGACCATCGGCGAGCGCATCCACCGACCGGCGTTGCTGTTCTAGTTGCTGCTGAAGGTCTTCGGTTTGCGCCTGTTTGGCGGTAACCATATCGGTGGTTAAATCCACTACCGACCGGCTTTGGACGCCGACTACGATCAGCAAAGCGGCACCCACGAGGAAGGCCCAGCCAGCCCCGAAGGACAGAGGACCGGCAAACAACGCAATGGCGACTACCGCCATTAGGGCGGAGCCGCCAAAACATATTCCCGTTATCAGGATCAGGGGCCGTCGAGTCACCAAGTAGAAGTACGTACTTGAGGCCCGGTTTGCCTCAGCTTCATGCTAACTGAGGCAAACACATAAGGATTCTTAACCCGAGAAGCTACTGGACTTCTTGCCAATTGGCCCAGAAAACGGGAACCGGCGCGGTCGAACCGTTTCCACGGAGCGCTTTCGTTCGGTAGTCCTCGGAGCCATCCGTCGGCTTGAGGATGACAAAACCAGTCGCGAGGTCTACGGCGGTTACCGTGTGCTCGACGCCGCTCTTGTTCCGAACCAGCTTTAGGCCCTTCGTGATGAGGGGCTTAACCGGGCGAGGCGTGGCGGAACCGTACGGAGCGCGAACCTTGGTCTTCACCTCACCCTCACCGGCCGCGACGGAGGTTTCCTTTCCGTCGGCTTCGACTACCGTTAGATTTCCGCGGCTGTCGAGAGAGTAGCGATAGCCGCGAGGCAGCTTCGGCAATGCACTGAGTGCATTTTGGGCCGCAACAACTTCGGCAGGCGGCTCGGGCTCGGGCAACAGCGACTTAACGAGTTTGCCGACGGTCTCGGCGTCTGGCTCGGCAATCACCTTTACGGCGCGGCTTGCGGATCGTCGGTCGATTTCCAGGAAAATCGTCTGCGAACCAATTAGCACGGCGGCATAGTCTTCGCTTGCTAGCGTGCCAACGTATAGAGCGCCGTTTAGGATGTTGTACGTAGAGCCGTTAAGTTTTACGCTGAGGGCGTTAGGAGCATCTTCAATATGAGATTCCAAAACCTTGGCGAGTCCACGGGGCGTGCTGATCGGTTTAGCCATGTGGGATGAATTCTGGCACGAACAACGAAATAAATGCATTTAGCACGGGATTTTTCGATTTCCGAAGTCTCGCTAGCAGAAAAGCGCACTTGCGGCCATTTGCAACCAACTGCGTTAAATCTTGGAGTAGCGATAGCCCCATTGGGAAAAGTGCATGCAGCTTCAGGTTTTCCGGGTCCAAACCAAGTGTAAATTCTAACGGCGGCGCGACTATCTTGATTGTAGCGGCGGCGGCCGCATATCGATCTCAGCAGAAATCCTAGTTGGGAAACTAGCTAATATCATTGCAGCATCCTAAAGTTGCCTTAAAAGAAGTAAATAATCACGGTCTGGCTGGAATGTGTCGCTAGTGCGCCCACGCATAGGCCGTAAGTCATGTATTGCCAGGTGCTTCAACGCTGCGGCTAACTGCCGCTCGGCCCGCCCGCAGAATGGCGCCAAGGGGGCATTTTTCCTCACGACACAACTTACTTACACGAGAAAGTTGATCCAAAGGTGAGAGGCGATCATGATGAAATTAATCAAGATCGCCTCCCGCTATGCCTTCCAACCGATGATTGACCGGTCCGAGTTTAGGGTGTCACCGTTAACACCGCGGTCTTCGAAACGCCGGCCAAGGTGCCTTTTAGCGTAACCACGTCCTTTACCGAAACTTTCTTACTTGTGACGGCGAAGGTGGCGCTGACCTTGCCGACGGCAATTTTCACCGTCGCCGGGATGGTCTCGTTGGTGAGCGTAGTGGGGCTCCGTCGCCCCGAGTCCCGTCGCCGAGACCGTCACTGCGGTCGAGGTAGTAACCGCTGTCGTCGTGATCTTCAAGGTCACAACGTCTCCGAAAGGACCGGCTCCCGCCGTCAATGCCACCCTCACGGGGCTCTAAGCCCGGTGGCATTGATCGTAGGGTTAAACGACTTGCTGAGGTTGTTACAGGAAACCCCGATCGCCGCAACCACGACTGCGCTGATGGGACTGGTATTCAAGTTGAAGGTAAGCGTCGTCTGGCTGGCGGCAATCGACCCCGACCCGGCGGAGGCACCGTTCACCGTTAAGTTGACCTGTGCAGCTTAACTAGGGATGACGTCGCGTCAGCACAACGTCATCACGAGCGGTCAAGGAGTAACGGTAAGGTTTGCCGACTTCGAAATGCCCGCATAGGCCGCTCCGATCGTCGTCTCGGAGTTCGCCGCCACTTTCTTCGTCTGAATAGTGAATTTCGCGGACGTCTGACCCGCCGAGAGGGTGAGCGTCGGGGGAACGGTCGCGTTGCCGTTACTGCTTGTTAGGTTGATAACCGCTCCGGCCGGTCCTGCCGGGCCACTGAGCGTTACCGTCGCCGTGGTCGATGAGGAGCCCTTTACGCTGGTAGCGGCAAGCGTAAGACTCGACAAGATCGCGGGGTTGATCGTGACCGTACAAGATCGTACGGAACCCTCCAGGGTCGCGGTTAGCGTCACGACCGTCTTCGCCGAGACGGCCTTCGTGGTCACATTGAACGTGAGCGTCGTCTGCCCGCTCGGCACGGTCACCGCCGCCGGAGGCGCGATGAGGGTCGAGTCGGAACTGAGTGAGACGATGTCGCCCGTCGATGCGGCGGGGCTATCCAGGATGATCTTTACGGGAAGGACCACACTGCCGGTGATGTTGCTCGGCGCGGTAAAGGCGGATATCACGGCCGGGGTTACAGAAATATTTGCGCTCGCACTGGCCCCTCCCAGCGTCGCCCTTACGGAGGCAATTCTTGATTTCGCCACGGCGACCGTCGTCGCAGTGAACTTGGCGCTCACCGCACCCTCGGGAATCGTGACGCTTGCGGGAACCGTAAGCGCGGCCGCAGAACTGGATAAAGTCGCAGTGAGCCCTCCGGCGGGCGCCTTGCCATTAACAGTGACGGTGATCGAAGCCGTTTTTCCGCCTTCGACCGACGAAGAAGCGGGGAGCACCGCGACTACTTGAATCGGCGTCAGCGACAACGAAGCCGTCTTCGAGACGCCAAGCGCGGTCGCCGTGATCGTGACGGGCGTATTGTTTTTCACCACAACGCTCGTGACCGCGAACGTCGCCGAACTTTTACCCGCCGGGATCTTGACCGACGCCGGGACCTTGGCGGATGCCGAACTGCTCTTCAGCGCGACCGTCAAGCCGCCGGCGCCGGCACTCCCCTGGAGGGTTACCGTTCCCGTTGTGCTCGCTCCACCAACCACTGTCGACGGATTCAGAGTCAGGCCGGAAAAGGTAGTCGCGCCACCGATGTTGAACTTCGCGACAAAGCCGTCCAGGGAGCCGGGGTTACCCCTCGAGTAGGCGTTGTCCGTCACCGGAAGATCGTCGGTCGCAATATCCCCAACGACGGTTGCGTTACCGAGCGAGTCGAAGGACATCCGATTTAGATCGAGTTCACAAATACTTGATGTGCCTGAAAAATAGGAGCAATAGACAAGACTCTTGCCATCGGGGGCGATGCGGCAAACGTAGCCACAGACCTTTCCGTTCATCGATGGCATGTAGGCATCCGCCGTCGTGGGGAAGGAACTGCCACAAGTCAAGCCGGCCACGACCGCATTTCCATTGCCGTCGATCGCCGCAGAATTAGCGCTGTCCGTCGGACTGATGCTGCCCGCGCCGCCTAGGAGCGTACTGTAGGTAATCCCCTTGCCGTCGGCGGGGAATCTCGCGATGAAAGAGGCGCCCGAACCGGGCAGCTTGCGCATGATCACGCCGTCGGTGGTGGGGAAGTCCGAGCAAGAGGTTCCTCCACAGATCACGGCGCTTCCATCTGAATCTACGGCGACCGCGTTCGCCGATTGCGAGATTTCGGTAGATGTCCCTCCGATCATCGTCGAGTACATCAAGTTGCTAAACGATGGGGAGAACTTGCTGAGAAAGCAAGTGCCGACTCCCTTTATCGCCGCCTGAAATGCGCCGCTGGTGGTCGGGAAGTCGGAACTTGAGGTCAATCCGCAAATGTAGGCGTTGTCGGCGGTGTCCAAGCACAAACCGTTGGGAACCGTTGAAATCTTGCCGCCAAGAAAAGTGCTCGCCAACAGCTTTGTTCCGTCCGGAGAAACTTTGATGAGGAACGCATCTTCTTTTCCAACGAAACTGGCCTGATATCCCCCCGTCGTGGCGGGAAAGTCGCTGGCCTGGGTTCGCCCCGCCACGACGATGTTTCCGGTCGAATCTAGGGCCAGGGCTTGTCCTTCGCTGTAGTCGCTTCCCCCCAAGTACGAGCTGAACACCAGCCGCGACCCATCGACCGACAGCTTGGTCAGGAAGCCGGTTATGAAGTAGGGAGATCCAAACTGGAGCACCCCTTGCGTCACCGGAAAATCCGTCGAAAACGTGATGCCGGTAACAATCGGGTTTCCAAGGGAATCAAGCGCAATCCCTTGGACAATGGTTTCTTTCGTGCCATTCAGAAATGTGCTGAAGAGAAGCTTTGAACCATCAGGAGAAAGCTTAGAGATGAAGCCAGATCGGTCGGCGTGGGTCGTCTTTTGGTACGCGCCCGTAGTTATGGGGAAGTCCGCTCCGTCGGTGTAGCCGACGACAAAGATGTTTCCCGACGCGTCCGTCGTCGTCCCGAGGCAATTCGCGCCGCCATTATTTCCCAGATAGGTGCAGGCGACCAAAGGATCCACCACGAGCGCCCTCGACCGGTCGTAGTTTCCTAGCGAGAACCCGATATGGTTTCCAGTAACCGTCATCTTGCATGGCACTTGGCGCTGACCGCCTTCGACGATTTGATAGGCGTACAGGCCCTTTTCTTGAACCTCGCCCAAAGATGTCTCGATAGCCAAGTCGCCGTTGGGCAGCGTCTTCAGACCCTGCGCGCCATCGATCCTCATTGAAACCTGGTTCGGGTCCGCCCCCGGGGCGACGATCAAATCGTATCGAGGCGCGCCCTGGTCTCGGTAGTAGCGCGCGGAGACTCCCGGATAGAGCTCCTTCGTCGAGACCTCGTCGAAGCGACCGACATGGCTTTGCCATTTCGCCTGATCGTTGCCGACGAAGAAATTGACGTCGCCTTCCAACCGGCGGACCCCGGCTACCGCGCCTTTGGCCCCTTCAAACGTCATTCGGACAACGTCTCCACTCACAACGCCGCCTTCATACTTGTCTCTGGCCCGCCTAGGCGCCTGCCGATAGAGATTCATCACGGCACCATCGGCGGTTATCCAGAAGTCGACCCCAGGTGATCGAGAAAGAAACTGAGCTTCGGCAGGCCACTGGCCGCGGTTCTCGATGAACGCGCCGCCTGGAAACGTCGTTTTAGGTGCAAGCAAAAGGCCAAGGCAAAGTTGAATCGGCAACATGAAACGCTCCAAGGGTAGGGCGAAATGCCCGCCCAAGCCAACTGTTAGTGTTTGGCGAAGGGTCGAATGGCCCAATGAACGTTGCCAATTCTTCTCAAAGTCCGAGAGAACCGTTATGGCCAGGTTTTATACGGGATCTTAACGGCTAGGCTGGCCGCCAAGCGGGTACGTTTACTGACCGAGGTTCGAAGATGAACGCTCGATAAACAACATGAAGCGCATCGAGGCGTATATACGCGTCAACAAGTTAGAAGAAGTCAAACAAGCCCTTGAGGATGCCGGTGTTTCCGGACTCAGTTGTGGGCAGATCCGAGGTTACGGACGGCAGCTTGGCCGCACCGACAAATACCGAGGCAGCACCTATGCGGTCAATCTCCTCCCCAAGCTTTGCGTCGAGGTTTTCGTCACCGACGAGCAGCTCGACGACGCGGTGGACGCGATTCAGAAGGCGTGCCAAACCGGGGAAATCGGGGATGGGAAGATCTTTATCAGCGAGGTCGTCGACGCCATTCGGATCCGAACCGGCGAAAGAGGGGATGCCGCGCTTTCCTGACGTCGTCTAAAGTGACGAGTGGCCTGGACTAACTTCAGTATCTGGAGGGGGCGATTACCCCATTGGCGTGCGGACGGCGTCAGCTACTACGTCACGTTTCGCCACCGACGTCCTCTCACGCCCGAAGAGCGCACGGAACTCATGGGTGAGTTCTACCGGTCCCATGGAAAGCGGTGGAACCTGACGGCGGTTTGCATTCTGCCGGACAAGACCGAGCTCATTACGAACGTCAATCTTGGGCCGGACGATACGCCGCACGAGTTGAGCGACATCGTGGAAAAGGTCAAGGCGCGCGCGGCGAAGGCGATCATGAAGAAGTCGGGCGAACGGTATCCCCCGTATTACGCGGAGAGTTACGACCGAATCATTCGGGATACGGACGAGTGGACGCTGTTCCTGTCCCAAATCATGTCTGCTCCCGCCATCGCCGGCGAAACGCCGCCGGAATCCCCATATGAATGGCTGGAGTTGGACTTCCCCAACGTCCCCGCCCCATTTCGTTCCTGATCGCTGCAACGCGGGGGCATTCATTCGAGTAGAATGAATGTAATTCACGCACCTGAGTGCATGAGGCTCAAGTAGCCTGCGCTTTAGAGTATAATAAGGGGAAGGAAAAATGGGAAAGACAGTAGGAATCGATTTAGGAACGACCAACTCGGTCGTAGCAGTTATGGAAGGCGGCGAACCGGTCGTCATTTCGACCGCGGAGGGTACGCGCACGATGCCCAGCGTCGTTGGCTTTAAGGCGAACGGCGAGCGACTCGTCGGCGTCACCGCGAAGCGCCAGGCCGTCGTCAATCCGGACAACACGATCTATTCGATCAAGCGGCTCATGGGGCACAACTACAGCGAGGTCTCGGGAGAGGCGGCTCGCATCGGATACAAGATCAAGGCGGGCAAGAATGGCCAGGCCGTCGCCGTCGTGCCTGCGCTCGGCAAGGATCTGACCCCGGAAGAGGTCAGCGCGATGATCCTTCAGAAGCTGAAGACGGATGCGGAGGCTTACCTCGGCGAGACGGTCGACCAGGCGGTTATCACGGTCCCGGCGTACTTCAACGATGCTCAGCGAACGGCCACCAAGAATGCCGGCGAAATCGCGGGCATGAAGGTGCTCCGAATCATCAACGAGCCGACGGCCGCTTCCTTGGCTTACGGCCTCGACAAGAAGGCCAACGAGACGATCCTCGTATTCGACCTTGGCGGCGGTACGTTCGACGTCAGCGTCCTCGACGTCGGTGAGGGCGTGTTCGAAGTCCGCTCCACGGCGGGCGACAGCCACCTCGGCGGCGACGACTACGACAACAAGGTCGTCGACTGGCTCGCGGCGGAGTTTAAGAAGACGCAGGGCGTTGACCTTCTCAAGGATAAGGCCGCGGTTCAGCGACTCCGAGAGGCCGCCGAGCGCGCCAAGATCGAGTTGTCCGGCCAGATGAGCACGCAGATCAACCTGCCGTACATCACCGCCGACCAGGACGGTCCGAAGCACCTCGACCTCACCCTGAGCCGCGCCAAGTTCGAAGAGTTGACCTCCGGCCTGATGGACCGCGTCAAGAAGCCGTTCTTCGATGCCCTCGAGGCCGCGAAGCTTAAGCCGAACGAAGTCGATGAGGTCATTCTCGTCGGAGGTTCGACGCGAATGCCGCAGGTTCAGGAGCTGGTCAAGAAGCTCACGGGTAAGGAAGCGAACCGCTCGGTCAACCCGGACGAGGTCGTGGCGATCGGCGCCGCGATTCAGGCCGGCGTCCTTGGCGGCGAAGTCAAGAACATCGTCCTGCTCGACGTCACCCCGCTGTCGCTTGGTGTCGAAACTCAGGGCGGAATCTTCGATAAGCTGATCGACCGCAACACGACGATCCCCACGAAGAAGAGCCGCGTGTACACCACCGCCGTCGACAACCAGCCGGAAGTTGAGATCAACATCCTGCAGGGTGAGCGACCGATGGCGCGCGACAACAAGACGCTGGGCCGCTTCCACCTCGCCGGTATCCCCCCGATGGCGGCTCGGATGCCGCAGATCGAAGTCACCTTCGACATCGACGCCAACGGCATCTTGAACGTCAGCGCTCAGGAGAAGGGAACCGGCGCCAAGCAGTCGATCGTGATCACCGGCTCGGGCAACCTGAACCGCACGGAAATCGACCGCATGGTCGCCGAGGCGGAGATGAACCGCGACGCCGACCAAAAGGTTCAGGATCTCATCGAGCTCAAGAACCGCGCGGAGAGCCTTGCGTACCAGACCGAGAAGACCCTCAAGGATCTCGGCGACAAGGTCGACGAGGCGACGCGCCAGTCTGCGACCGAGAAGGTCGAGGCACTGCGAGCCGCTCTGAAGGGCGAGGACGAGTCCGAAATCCAGGCCGCGTTCAACGCGTTGGAGACGGAGTCCCACGGCCTGAGCGAGAAACTCTACGCGAACGTCGCCCAGGCGGCGGATGCAAGCGAGCAGGGCGCCCCGGGCCACGCCGGTGGCGACGATGTCATCGACGCGGAGTTCAAGGAAGAGAAGTAAGGGTTCCTTGACGGATTAGGAAAAGGGGCGGGCCATTTGTTGGTCCGCCCCTTTTTGTATTCATGTAGTCTGCGAACGGATGTTTGTGCCGCTCGCGGTCCCCGGAATTGGGCGGACTGTAAAGGTTTCACCGGAGAACACGTGAGGTTTGTGGCGTACCTTACGCTTTCACGGCAAGTGGCACATCGTCCGATCGCCGCCCACCCGGATTTCGCCACTTTATGTGAAATTAGTCGGTGCATTTCGACGCTGAATCCGCCATCAAATCTTCAATCAACCTCATGTATTTGGCGTCAATTGCCCGAACTTGCCGATAGTAGTCCGTTCTTCTAAGGTCGAAACGATCCTTTTCGATCGCTTGCTTCCACTGGAGGCTTTGGACGATGCCCTCGTTGCCGCGAGCACGAGCGATCGCAATTCGTAGCTCGAGGCTGAAGATCTGTGCGGCGAGAGGGCGTAGGTTATGGAGATCCCGGTAAACGGATTCCAATTCGGCCGCCTGCCCTCTGCACATCCTCCGGCCTCGGTCCTTTTGGCTGGCCGGCAGACGATGGATCAAGCAAGCAATAGATCGCTCGTGACATCCGCGTTCCGATTCAAGGATGGTTTCCTTGACTTCTTCGACGGCCCGATGTGCAGCTTCGGCTTGCCGTCGCAAACGCTCCATCTCCAGCAATTCTCGGTCGCTTAGGCTTCCGTTCAGAATGCAGTGTTGGGCCAATTGTTGGAGTTGACAAAGCCGCCGGTTTTTCTGAACGATGGCGGCCACCGCCACCTGTTTCGCGCCGTTTATCGCCTGCCAAAATGCCTGGCGAGCCGCTTCCCGGCACCTGTCCGATTGCTCATGGCTTCGAATTTCAGATTTGTCTTTAGTCGAGCTTTCGGTGCCCGCTTCCTTCAAATCGTCCTGTGCCACGAATTCGATACGGGCAAGATCTCGGCTCGGATGCGGCCGGAAGGCAATACGCCCTGCGAAAACATCTCATTCCTTCCAGTCTCAACGAACCCGTGCGGGATTGGGATGCCTAACCCAACAGCGGCAGTTCCATCTGTCGAGTGGACAACCACTCACAAGCTTTCGCGCCCACCCGAACCATCTCCTCCAACCCCAAATACCCCCGGTTAGGCACCATCACTCCCAGCTCCAGGGTGTAGACCTCGCCTTCCTTGATCGCCCGGTTCGGCGTGTCGCCGTAGCGTTCCCACTGGGGACCCAATAGCGTTCCGCCATCGTGAGCTACCCGTCCAACTTGGTGGCCGAAGGCGTGCAAGTACTCTGGGTAGCCGTCAATCGCAAGGGATCGGCGCGCCGCTGCGTCGACTTGCCAACCCAAAGCACCCGGCAGGAGGGATTGCGAACCCAACGAGATCGCCCGGTTCACCGCATCGAACGCTCGTTCGACCTCTGCCGGGACCGACTCGCCGATATACCAGCAACGCTGCAAGTCTGAAGAGTAGCCCTGGATGGTGACGCCGAGATCCAAATGCAGGATATGGCCCCGGGCGACGGCCAGATAGGGCGACGGAATTCCGTGCCCGATCATGGAGTTCGGTCCGGAGTTGACGATCGGGTTACCCGATGCCTCCCAGGCGAACCCCAAGTTCCGTTCCTGGATCAGACCGTGAACATGAGCCTGGATGTCGGCCTCCGAAATACCGATACGGACATAAGAAGCCACCTCGGCAAATAGCCGTTCCGTCTCCTCGATCGCCATGCTCATTCGCACGACCTCGGTGGAAGACTTGATCCCCCGCAGTTCGCCAAGAAGCAACTCGGCCGAAACCAGGTCGGCGTTAAGCGGACGAACGATCTCCTCCAGCAGCAGATACATGCCATGCGAAAGACCGTCCGCCTTCTCATCGTTCAACGAGAAATTCGCGCCGATCCGGCCACGACGACCGGTGGGCAACTTCGAACGGAGTAGTTCCCGAAGCGGCTCGCGAATCGACTGGACATAGGGCACGACCTGAGCCCAATCACCCGAGCCGGCGACCGCGTTGGCATCGTAGTTGCCGATCACCGCCGCCCGATGGCCGTCCGGAAAAACGCAAAACGCGCTGTGCCAAGTGAGTCCCCCTTCGTAGACGAGCGGCAGGATAGGGTCGCTGCCTCCAAAGGTTTCCCGCACAAAGGTGATCCAAACGTCGAGTTCGTTATCCCCGACCAGTTGCACTGCTTGTGTGAGTTTCTCCGAGGTCAAAAAGGACATTAGCCGAATTTACTTCGCCGGGCTCGGGTAGCGTTGGATGAGTGGACCTCTGGCGGCTCAGCCTCTCGACTTTTGGCCTTGGATTGACGTTTCTTGCCGTTGGCCAGCTCAAACCAACCGTCAAGCCCGACGACTATAAGCTTTGGGGCCGGCTCGGCTCGCCCTTGATCTCGGACGACGGCCACTGGCTCTCCTACCAGATCGCCCACATCAACGCGGACGGGCAACTGTATCTCAAGAACAGCGACGGTCCGCAGTCGACGACGATTCCGAACGGCGGCCGGGGTGCGTTCTCGGACGACTCGAAGTGGTTCGGCTACTTGATGGCGCCGCCGAAAGAGACGATCGACCGTCTGCGCGCGGAGCGCAAGCCGATCCAGACCAAATTGGGCCTGCGAAACCTAGCTACGGGCCAAGAAGTCGTCTTCGAAAACATCTCCAACTTCTCGTTTTTGAAAGGAAGCAAGTACCTCGTCGCTGAGAGGTCGCGCGGCACGACCAAAAGTGAAGGTGGCAGTGACTTCGTGCTCCTGAACCTCGATACCGGAGTAGATCTTACGATTGGCAACGTCGTGGGGATCGCACCGAATGAGACCGAGACGTTGATCGCCCTGAGGATTCAAAGCGACAGCGGCAACTACGGGGTTCAAGTCCTAGACCCGGCAACCAGGTCGCTAACGCCGCTGTACTGGGGTAAAGATCAAGTGCCGGTCGTTCGATGGGCGCGGAAGGCCGATGTCCTTGCCTTTCTCGCCGGGGCGACGGATGAAAAGCACGAGGGCCTCGGCTTCCGAGCGATTGTTGCGACCGACCTCAAGTCGGGCTCGCCCAAGATGAAGGCATTCATGCCCGAGAGCCGAACCGGATTCCCGGCCGGCAAGCGGATCACCGACCTCGCGCCCATGCAGGTGAACGAAGCGGGCGAGGCCGTCGCCTTTGGTGTCCAAGAGTGGCTCCCGAAAAACAAGCCATCCGGACGTCCGGAAGATCGGGCAAATGTGGAGGTCTGGAATACCCACGACACGATCGTTTATCCCCGGCAAATGGTCACGGCAGACGCGATCCGCAACAAGTCTTCGGTCGTGGTTTGGCACCTCCACGACGACTCGTTCCGGGAGTTTGGCGATGGCAAGGTGGAGTCGGTCCGCTTGCTGCCGGACTACAATCACCTCCTCATCTCCGACCCCAAAGCCTATACGGCGCCCGGCATCGACATCCTGGACTTCCATGACGATTGGCTTGTGGACACCCGAACCGGTGAGCGCACCAAGATCGCGTCGAAAACCGAGTGGCCGCTGGAACCTAGCCGCACCGGCAAGTATTTGGCGTACTTCGAAAGAAGAAATTGGTGGCTTTACGATGTAGAGAAGGGCACCAAGCGCAACCTGACCGGCGACGTGAAGGTCGACTTCGAGGACACGGAGGATGACCATATCGTGCCGGAGAAGCCACCGGCTGAATCAGCGATCTGGCTTAAGAACGACGACGGATTGTTACTCTCCGACGAGCACGATGTCTGGCTCGCTTCGACGACGGTTCCTAACCTGATCCAGCTAACCCATGGCCGGAAGGACAACGAGGTTTACCGCTTCGTAGATCCAAATCCCGCGGAGCCCGATGGTCCGGCGATGAACGCGCCACTCTTCTTCTCGTTTATTGACCGAGATACGGAGTCGGCCGGCTTCTACACGAGCGACAGCGCCGGAAAAGGCAAGAAGCTCATGGAGCAAGATGCCGCCGTCGAAGACCTGGTGAAGTCGAAGAAGACCGACCGAATGCTCTTTACCATGGGCTCCTGGGTTAAGTCTCCGGACCTGTATCTAACGAATGCGGCGTTCACCGCGATCAGGCCCGAGAGCAAGACGAATCCTCAACAAGCGAATTTCTCCTGGGGCAAATCGGAACTGATCACGTACAAGAGCCGGTTTGGAAAGGCGCTGCAAGGTGTCTTAATCTATCCCGCGAACTATGTCGCGGGGCGGGTTTATCCCATGGTCGCCGTCGTTTACGAGAAGGAGAGCGACCACCTCAATCAGTATTCAGCGCCGATCGACCCCGATCCGTACAACACGCAGATCCTCTCGCAGAACGGCTACTTCGTGCTGCTGCCGGACATCGCTTACCAGCCTCGCGATCCGGGCCGGTCTGCCGTTGAATGCCTGGAACCGGCGCTAAATGCCGCTTTCGCGAAGAATGTGGGGATCGATCCCCAGAAGGTCGGCATGATCGGCCACTCATGGGGCGGATATGAAACCGCATTCGTGACGACCGTGAGTAAGGCGTTCGCCGTCGGAGTCGCCGGCGCCCCGTTGACGGAACTCACGAGCATGTACAACAGCTTCTTTCTCAACTTGGGGTTGAGTCAGCAGGGGATCATCGAATCCAAGCAGGGAAGAATGGGGGTTCCGTTCTGGCAGGATCCGCAGGCGTACATCGCGAACTCGCCAGTCTGGCAGTCCGAGAAGCGCAGATCTCCAATCCTGATCGAGTGCGGCGACGCGGACGGAGCGGTGCCTTGGCAGCAGGCTCAATACCTGTACCAAACGCTCCGAAGGATGGGCAAGGATGCGGTGCTCCTGGTTTATCCCGGCGAGAATCACGGATTAGCGCGTACCGCAAACCAATTGGATTACGCACACCGTCTTCGTCATTACTTGGACGTCTATCTCAAGGGTGCGAAGCCGGAGCCTTGGATTACGGAAGGCATCCCCTTCGTGAAGAAGGACAATTGATCCCGTTTTTTCAGGCCCCCGCCATAAGAATCGTACTGCCGGACAAGATGTTCGAACGCGAGTTGCGTTCGAACGAGAAGTGGCACTACTGGGTCGTCAGCGATTGGGACGGCACGGCGGGGAAGGCTCACTACGAGTACCAGATGGAGTGGCAGGTCGAGAAGACCGCCCAGAAGAAGGTTATTTTCACGGTCGTCGCCAAGCTATCGAACCTGACCGCGGTTTATGACGGCGTACCGACCCACGAGAAGCTATTCGGAGTCATTCCCACACTCATGTCGGCATCTGGACCGCCAAAGAACATGAGCGGCGGCGGCACGATCGCGACGTACTCGATTCCCCTACTGGCCTTCACCTTGCCGGACTCGAACCCGAGCCTGATGCCCAGCTTTCCCCTCACTCCCTTCGCCGTCGACCGGCTGGGTTCGGTTTACGGGTCGGGACGAATCGAGGGGTTTCAGAACCACCGGATGGGAATCCTGTTTCAACTGACCGTCGGCCAAGGTGACGCCGCACCGACCATCGCCATTCATTCGAAATTCCGTATGGGAAGTGGCGCCTTGGATAGTGCCGAAGGAGTCTACAAAGACCCCTCCGGCACGCTCACGTTCAAGATCCGCCGCGACTAAAGCTTGGCCATCAGTTGCGGGATCACGTCGTAGAGATCCGCGACCAATCCGAGGTCCGCCGACTCAAAGATCGGCGCATCGCCGTCCTTGTTTATGGCGACGATCAGCTTGCTGTCCTTGATGCCGGCCATGTGCTGGGTCGAGCCCGAGATTCCGGCCGCGATGTACAGGTCCGGAGCGACGATCTTGCCGGTTTGACCCACTTGGAGCTCGTTCGGGGCGATTCCACTGTCCACGGCGGCTCGGGTGGCGCCGACGGCGCCGCCCATCTTATCGGCTAGGCCGCCGATCACTCTTTCGAATGTTTCGGCGTCTTTCAGGGGTCTGCCGCCACTGACAACGACTTTCGCCTGGGTCAGGTCGGGCCGCGCGCCTGATCTCGCCGACACATGAGTTCGGCGGGCCTTGGAACTCGCCTCGATGGCGGTCGGCTTCACTTCGGAAGCGCCGGCGCGAGCAGGGGCGGGGAATCCAGCGGGGCGGAAGGTGATTACCACTGGCGTAGCCAATACCTCAACGGTCGCGATCACAGATCCCGCGACCATGGGACGTGTGAAGGTCGTCGACGAACTTACCCCGATCGCATCGGTGACCATGGCCGCGTCAAGGACCCCCGCGAGGCGTGCCATCACGTCCTTGCTCCGCATCGACGACACGGCCGCGATATGCGTGTACTCGCCGGACACTTGGGCCAAGCTTTTTGCGAGACCGTCGGCGGTTGGGATTTCACTCAAGCCGGCGGACAGGACGGTCCCTGCACCTAAATCGGTGACGGCATCGCCGCTCAGTTGGAGGATATCGAAGGGAAGCCCAAGAGCATGCGCGAAACCTGCTCCGGAAAGGCTGTCTTGAGCCGAAAAGGCAACGAGAAGAAGTTTCATATCGCTCCGCGCTCCTTGAGCACCGCTACCAGTTCATCGACGCTGCCGAGTTTTCGCCCGGCGGCGCGAGGCGCGGGGGACTCGTACTTCGTCACCTTCGTCTTCGGTGTCGCGGTCGTCGCTCGGGGTCGTCTTTCCAGCGGCTTGCTGCGAGCCTTGATGATGCCAGGGAGGGCGATGTACCGCGGCTCATTCAAGCGAAGATCTGTGGTCACCAAAGCGGGGAAGTCGAGCTCCAATGTCTCGTCTCCGTCGTCCGTTTCCCTCGTCACCTTCACCGTCGAGCCGGACACCTCGACCTTGCTCGCGAAGGTCGCCTGCGGCCAATCGAGCCGGGCGGCGAGCATTTGAGCCGCTTGGTTGTTATCGTCGTCGGTAGCCTGCTTGCCCATTAGTACGAGATCGGGCTGAAGCTCACGTACGACGGCTTCAAGTTCTTTGGCCACGCCGAGTGAATCCAGGGATTCACTCGACTCGACAAGAATGGCCTTGTCCGCACCCATCGCCAGCGCCTTGCGAAGTTGCTCCTCGCCTTCGGGGCCGCAGATCGTGACAACGACGATTTCGACGGAACCCAGCTTCTCGCGGAGCCGGACGGCTTCCTCGACCGCGATTTCGTCGAACGGATTGATCTCGAACTTGACCCCTCCGGTATCGATGCCACTGCCATCGGCAAGCGGGCGCACCTTTGCGTACGGGTCGATGACCCTCTTAATCGGAACTAGAATCTTCATAGGCTAATTACAGGGCGAGCTCGGCAAGTAACTCGCCGGTCTCCGCAAGGGCGCTGTCGAACGCGTCGACGGCGAAATTGATCTGGTCGTCATTGATGATCAGCGGCGGCTCGAACCGCAGAACGCGTGGATTGCTCAGCGCATAGGCAACGCAGACTCCTCGCTTGAGGAGCTGGGCCACGACAAGCTCGCCCACCTCGTCCATTTGGAACTCGACACCAAGCATCAAGCCGCGTCCGCGAACTTCCTTGACCAAATCGTTATGGGTTCCGGTGACCGTCTCAAGGCCAGCGCGAAGCTTGCCGCCCTGAACGCGAGACTTCTCGACGAGTCCCTCATCCTCGATGACGTTCAGAGCCGCCAGGCCCGCCGCGCACGCGAGGGGGTTGCCGCCGAAGGTCGAAGTGTGGGAAAGCGGGTTCGACTCGTAGATGCCGTCGAACAATTCCTTCGTGCCCATCATCGCGCCGAGAGGCATGACGCCGCCGCCGAGCGCCTTCGCGAGCGGCATGATATCCGGCGAAACGCCGTCATGCTCGGAAGCGAACATCTGACCCGTTCGGCCCAGTCCGGTTTGGACCTCGTCACAGATCAGCATCGCGCCGTGGCGGGTACAAGCCTCGCGGATAGCCGATAGGTAGCCGTCGGGAGGGACCACAATTCCACCCTCGCCCTGAATCGGCTCCACGATAAACGCCGCGGTTGAATCATCGATACAAGCGACTGCCGCCGCTGCATCCCCAAACGGCACAAACTCGAAGCCGGGAACGAGCGGCATGTACTTCGCCCGATACTTGTCCCTACCCATCGCGGACAAGGCGCCCATCGTCTTGCCGTGGAAGCTGTTCTCAGTCGAGATCACCTTCATTCGGCCAGATACGCCTTTGGCAAACTTCAGAGCCGCTTCGACCGCCTCGGCCCCCGAGTTACAGAAGAACACGTACTCAAGGCCGGCCGGGGCTACGCTCGCGAGCTTCTCAGCCAAATCCGCGCCCGGCTTGGAGAAGAAGGCTTTACCGCCGAGTGGCATTTCGTCCAATTGACGCTTCACCGCTTCGATCACCCGCGGATGACGATGGCCGAGGCTGAACGTGCCGTAGCCGCCCAGACAGTCCAAAAACCGGTTGCCTTCGTGGTCGAAGATATAGCAGCCGTCCGCACGCATCTCGACCCCGAAGCCCGCGAAAGACATGAGTCTGGCCAGGTAGGGATTGAGGTGGCGGCTGTACTTACCGACTACTTCAGTGTAGAGCGCGTCTGCGTCCATGCTCCGGAGTATATCTGCGCCCGCCGAGTTTCCCGTTAGGCTCAGCCGGGACCGGGGGAGGCAGCACAGTTCCCGAGAAGACCTCGGGCAGCTCGGAATCAGGGCTGTGGTACTTCGTCTGGATCGCTTGGCAAAGCGCTCGGTAGGCGGTGGCTGCCGCAGGGACGTCTCTCTCCGGCAAAGGCTCGCATCTGCCTACCCGGTCGCGAGCGGGATAAAAGCGTAGTTGCCGTCGCTTCCCATCGAACGTAACCTTCACAAAACCCGTAGCCGCCGGCAAAGGGGAGATGAGATTGCCCATTGAGTAGAGGATGGGCACGCCTTTGTAGATCTCCGCCCCTTGAAGCACATGAGGGTGGTTGCCCCAAACGACGTCCGCGCCCGCATCGACCAAGGCTCGGCCGAGCGAGACCTGATAGGGGTTCGGCACTGGCTTGCGTTCCGTCCCCCAGTGCACACCCACAACCACGATGTCGCACGACTTATGCGCATCCGCGATCCACTCGCGAAGGCTGTCCTTAACTTCGTCGTCAATTCGACCATTGAAGTCCAGGGTGGAAACTCCAGCTGAATCCTCCGTCGCCGGGGTGGTCTTGGACAAAGCCTTCGAGCTCAGGAAGGCCATTGCGGAGAGCAGCCCTACCCGGACTCCGCCCCTTAACCCAACGATGCAAACCTTTCTGGATTCAGCCAAATTCGGACCGGCGCCGGTGTGGTGGATGCGTGCTCGGTCGAGCTCGCCCATCATTTCGTCAAGCCCCCTTGCACCGTAATCCATCGCGTGGTTGTTGCCCAGCGTAACTACCAGGATTCCGTTCTCTTTCAAAAAAGGGATGTGCTTGGGCGAGCCTTTTAGGATGAATTGGTCGCGCCGCTTCAGTTCGTCCGCCGTCTTTCGCTGGGTTCGATCCGTCGAGTCCGTTAAGGGAACCTCTAAGTTCGCGAAGGTCACGGCCGAAGTCAGCAACGGCCGCACGGAGTACAAAGTGCGAGCCGACGGCGGAATTCCGTTTAGCATGATGTCCCCGCCGAACAAAAGCGAAAACGGCTTTTGGGCAAGCGCGAACAGCAAAGACGTGGTGAAGAGCATCGCGGAACAGTAACCCAATGTGTTTTCGACACGTAACATAGAGCCAAGGCGAAAACTCGCCCTCAACAAAGAACGCCATGCAACGAATTAATCGAAGTCTCATTGTGGCCGCGATGGCCCTCGCCTCTGTCGCCATGGCTTCCCAGGGGGGCGTTGTACTCAGACGAACCCTCGTGGAGAACTCCACCGACACCTATAAGGCGGAAATCAAACTAAAGCAAAACGTCACGCTGCCCACCGGCGACCAGGACATGGCCCTTACCGAGAAGGAATCCTACGTCGTCAAGACGGGCAAAGTCGACCCCGCGACGAAGACGGCCGAACTCACGGTGACCCGCACCGTGGATAGCGTCGACGGCGATCCCGGTCCCGCGCTTGAGATGGCGAAGTCGAACATCCCCAAGCCGTTCTCCACGTCCGGAAAGCTCAACGAAATGGGGCACGTGGTCTTCGACTTGTCCAAGCTGACCGCGACCCAGGCGATGGCCGTTGGCCAATCGGGAAGCGGCAATCAGTTCATTCAGGAGTTCCCGGAGAAGGCAGTCAAGATTGGCGACACCTGGGATGTTCCGATCCCGAAGAGCCTCATCACCTCGCCCGTCGATCAGAAGCTCACGGCGACCCTTACCGGCGAGAAAAAGGTCGGCGACAAAGACTGTTGGGTCATCACGACCGCCGGCACCCTGAACATCGACATCGACACCGAGAAGCTGCCGGAGGACCCTGACGCGACCGGACCGATGGGCAACCCCAAGATGCACATCACGGGACCGGCCACCATCACCATGGAAATCTTGGTCGACAAGTCGAACGGCAAGACGATCAAGGTCGACGCTAAGTCGAAGTCCACGTCAAAGATCGAACTCGCCGCGGCGGGCCTTACGATCGACGCGACCTCCGTCGCCACTTCGACGATTACGCTGCAGAATTAGCCAGCGCGTCCTGCTCGGCCCGGGTCTCCACTTTCGCGAGTTGACCATCGCGGATGTGGAAGATCCGATCCGAGACATCCAGCATCTTGTGATCGTGGGTGGCCGAGATAATGGTCACTCCACGATCGGAGTTTAGGTGGCGAAGCAAGTCGATGATTTCCTGACCCGTTTTTAGGTCCAGGTTGCCCGTAGGTTCGTCTGCGAGGACGATCGACGGACTATTCGCCAAGGATCGGGCAATCGCGACGCGCTGTTGCTGCCCACCCGATAGCTCACTCGGCCGGTGATGGTAGCGATGTCCCAGTCCCACCAGGGTGAGCAACTCCATCGCCTTCTCCTCCGCTTCGTCCGGCGGCGTGCCTGCGAAAAGCATCGGGAGGGTCACGTTCTCCAGCGCGGTCCGGACCGTGATTAGGTTGAACGTCTGAAAGATGTAACCGATGGTGTGGCAACGCAGGAAGGCAAGTTCGCGAGGGGTTAGCTGGGCGATGTCGACCGAGTTGACGAAGACGGAGCCCTCGTTCGGCTTGTCCAGGCCGCCGACCATGTTGAACAGGGTCGATTTGCCCGAACCGGACGGCCCCATGATGGAGAGGTATTCGCCGGTATAGATCTCGCAGGTGACGCCGTTTAGGGCGCGTACGGCGGCTTCGCCCTCTCCGTACTGCTTGACCACGTCAACGGTCCGAACGACGACCTCTCTCTCAGCGACAGTGCTGCTCATTTTTCGGTTTTCCTAACTAGATATCCATTCGAAGCGCCGCCGCGGCGGGCATCTTGGCCGCCTGAATCGCCGGCGCCACGGCCGCGCAGACCGTCATGACGACCCCGATGACCGTGCCCATCAGGGCGGTTAAGAAGGAGCCCAACAGCGTCACGTGACCGCCCTGGTTCGATTGCACGAACGACATCAGTCCCGTGCCGAGGATTGCCCCCGTCGCCGATCCACCGACCCCGAGCAGCAACGCCTCAAGGAAGAACACCTTAACGATGAAGCCGTCGGATGCGCCGAGGCATTTGATCGTGCCGATCTCCCGAAAGCGCTCCGTAACCGACATCAGCATCGAGTTCGTAACCCCGACCAGGCACATGACGAGGCTCGTACCGACAAGCCATCGAAGCTGGTCTTCGGATTGAACGGTCGGACCGCCCGCGACTCGGATGGTCTGCATGCTGCAGAAGAAGGCGATGCCGAGCGCGATGCCTGCGGTGGTGATCATCTGCCGGAAGAACCGGACGCGGATGCTCGCCTTGGCTTGGTTCCAAGCCACCCAGAATGGCGGATCGACATTCTTAAAGGTGGTTTGCTTCACTGCTTTACGTTCCTGGATTCAAGATGATGAGCCGCCGCTGGCCTAGCATGTTTAGGAACGCCGTAAGTGCGGCGTCCGCTTCAAGCCGGTTCATCTTGTACTGTGTTTGAAGCTTACGGGAAATCGTCTCGAAGGTGTGCTTTCCGTCGCACAAAGACCAAACGAACGCTCCCACCGGCTCTAGCTCAAACGACTTTGTGTCCGGCGCGTTCATTTTTTTCGCCATCCATCCCAGATAACCCTTCCCCTGTAGGACGAGCGGTGCGGTTAGAAGGATCACGCCATCTTCCCCCGGCGCCTCGGTGACGGCCGGATTCTTTGCCGGTTTGGCGCGCCTTAGCGCGTCGGCCGAGACGGGGTTCTTAGGTTCGACCCACTTCCTGGCTAGTTCAACCAGTCGCACGTAGGCCTCCAGTCGGGGTTTTTAGATTCGCTGCGGAGCACGATGAGCTGGTTGCGGTCCGCCTGATGAACAACCAGCGCTTCCGTGCGACCACGCCAAAAGGGCCCAGGAATGGAGGCGCGGAGTCCATCCGCGTCCTCTTGTAATTTTCTTGGTTCGACGCCGAGAATCGCCGCTGCCCACTCGGCCTGACCATGCCGACTCAAGAGCTGGTCGGCGAGCCCCCAGCGCTCGGCGAGGAGCTTGCCCGGCTTCGCACGCCAGTTGAGGCGCGTCTTACCCGAGAGGAATTCCTGCTTCTCAACCTCCAGCCCTTTGGGCAACGAGAGATCGAGACCGAGGACGCTCCACCGATCACGGACTTCGCCGGCCCGAAACGAGCGCGTGGCCTCCCGCAGGATCGTTAGGGAAGAGTCGTTCTTCGAAGAGACCACTTCAAAAACGAACGAGCGACCGTCGTTCGCATCGTAAAACATCGTGCCCCGCCCATAGACGGAACCCGTGTAACGGTAGTGAACGCGCTCGCCCTCGGTTTGGCGTTCGGAATCGAAACTCTGTTTCGCTTTCTTCGCGTCTTGACCGAGACGACCGAGGTAGGCGTCCAGAAACGCGGTCGCGTCAGCGGGTTTCTTCGCTTGCCGCCAACGCACCTGCAACATCAAACGACCGGCCGAAGCGATACGGACATACCCTTCGCTTCGCCGGCCGCTTAAGACGGTTGGCAACCATTCGTCCGGATGATCGAACGAGAACCCTTCCCAGCCGAAGGTCACGGCGGAGATTTACGGATTGGAGACGGTGGTGGTGGTTACGGAATCCTTAGGAATCGTTCCCGTTACCACGACGGCTTCCGGCTTAGGGGCCATCTTCTGGGGCGTGTCGACGACCGGCTCTTCATTGATCGAGGTGTGAAGGGCGCGCTTACCCTCTTCAAGACCCTTCTGGAGCTCACCGACGCCGCGGCCCATACCGCGCATCAGTTCCGGAATTTTCTTGCCTCCGAAGAGTAACAAGACGACGGCTCCGATAATGAGCCACTGTTCAATTCCCATTAAGTTGGCGAGAAGGTTGATCATGGTTGCCTTTGACGTCTACTAGTAGCGTCTAGGTTGATTATACGTTGCCCCGAGGGAAACCGTTCACCTGCGCAGATTCTTTGAGACGCCTATATATCCTGACACCACTGCGACCGCGGTTATTCCAGCTTAAAGCCACTTGCCGGATCCGGAGTATCGCTTACCTTGCCCTCGCCAGGCTGGGTTCCTCCCTTTCTGGCGAGCGCTTCCGACGATGGTTTTATTTGTCCCCGTCACCGGTAGACGCGGGAGGCGAGAAGTCGTTCTGAGAGGTCCCGAAATTCATCTCCGCATTACCGGTCTTGGGATTTCCGGCAACGGTGGCTTTCATCCATCCGCGGTGCTTGCCGAAAACTTTTGGCGACAGGCTAAAGTCCGGCTCTTTGAACGTTTCACTCAAATTCGCCTGGAGGTTGGTGGTCTCGAAAACCAGGACGGTTTCCATCGGGTCTTTGATGTCGGATACCTTCTTTCCGGACAGGTCTTTATTGAAGGCGATACCCGTCTTCACGCCATCGGTGGTGCAGGCGAAAGGTTCGCCATCCGGCATCGAACCAAACACCTTATCCGTATCCTTGGTCCTGGCTTGGGCTTTACGGTAATACGGCCGAATGTCGTCCATCCAGGTCGCCGCTTTGGGAAGTTTGCCCTCGTGATCCTTCGAGTAAAGAATCATAGCCCGTTGGATACGTCCCATCGCCAGACCGCAAGCCGCCGTGTCCTTGACCTTGCCAAAGGCGAATAGACCAAGTCCCGCAACGAGCCCGATCGGCAGGAGGCAGCAGAGAAAGATGCCGCCAAAGATCAGGCCGACGATCATTCCGGTCCCCATCTTCTTCTTTGGGGGAGTGTACGAAGGAGGTGCTTCCATCTGGAGAATCATACAGGAACCAGGTCTCTGCCGTTGCGGCGACTTAGATTCGATAGAATGACTCTGTGGCCGATTCGAGCGGAAATGATGCTTCCTTCCGCAATTTGCCCAGTGTCAATGAGCTTGCGTCCTTTCGCGGGTTGGCTTGGTTTCCGACGAGCGTTCGTATCGCCGCCGCACGATCCGCGATTTCATTGGCGCGCCTCACCCTGAGCAAGGGCGAGCCCATGCCCAACCTCGACGGTTTAGCGGTCAGGTTCGCACGCCGGCAAACCGATGTTTCGCTGCAACCCGTTATTAATGGAACGGGAGTCATTCTTCATACCGGCCTGGGTCGAGCGCGGCTGGCGGATTCGGTGGCGGCGCATATCCGATCCGTCGCCGCCGGCTATTCCGCGCTCGAACTGGACTTGGAGAGCGGCGAACGTGGTGACCGGCAATCGCATGTGCGCGACATTCTCCTCTTTATCCTGGGAGGAGAAGACGCGCTCGTGGTGAATAACGCGGCCGGCGCTCTGTACCTTGCGCTTGCCTCCTTGACTCCGGGACGAGAGGTGGTCTTGTCCCGCGGTCAAATGGTCGAAATCGGCGGCTCGTTCCGGCTTCCCGAGATTGTTTCGACGAGCGGAGCTCGATTGGTCGAGGTGGGTTGTACGAATAAAACTCACCTCGAGGACTACCGGCGCGCGCTCGGACCAGAGACCGCCGCGATCCTTCGTTGCCACCCAAGCAACTTCCGAATCGTCGGCTTCACTTCGGAGCCTTCGCTAGCAGATCTAAGCCACCTTGCCCGGGAGAATGACTGCCTACTCATCGACGACCACGGCGGGGGCGGACTCTTGGATTTACGAACAATTGGTCTTACCGACTCAAGTTCGTTCGTGGCGAGCGTCGCCCACGCCGATCTCGCAATCGCGAGCGGGGATAAGCTTTTCGGCGGGCCCCAAGCCGGCATCATTGTCGGCAAGCGAGCCCTGATCGACCAAATCCGCAGGCACCCGCTCGCCCGCGGTCTGAGGATCGACAAGCTATGCTTGGCCGGTTTGGAGTCCACGCTTCGCCTCTGGGCGAACGGTGAGGAGGACCAGATTCCAACGGTTCGCTACCTGCGAAAGTCGCTTGGCGTGGTCAGGGAAGAGGCAGAACGCATCGCATCCGCTTGGCCGTTCGGGGTGGTGGAGGAGGGAATAACCGAAGCCGGTAGCGGCTCCGCGCCGGGAACCGGAATTCCCACCTACCGCGCCGGCTTTGCCGCCGCTTCCTTGGAAGAACTGGCGCGAACCTTGCGCTCGGGAAGCCCGCCGATCATCGGGCGGATTGAAAAAGGTCGCCTCTGGCTAGACCCACGCACGATGGAGCAAGAAGAGGTCGAGGTCGTAATTCGGCGGTTGAAGGAAATCACACCGTGACCCATCGCGAAAAGAACCGCATCATCCGAGCCTTGCTTGACGAACTTAGGCAACGCTCCCCCTGGGAGGGCCGCCATGCCGACCAGGTTGCGGTCTACGCGGTGACTACGGGCAGTGTTTTGGGATTGGGGCGCCGCGACTTACTTGACCTTCGATTTGCCGCCACACTTCACGACATCGGCAAACTGCGGTGGTCCGATTTAGAAGACCCTTCCGCAGAAGAGAAGCTGGGACATCCCGCCGCCGGCGCCGAGATCGTCGGTCACCACTCCTGGTTACGGGAAGCAGGGAAGTTGATTCTCGCGCATCACGAGCGACTCGACGGGAGCGGCTACCCTCACGGCTCGAAGGAGATTCCGATTGGCGCCCAGATCATCGGCGCATGCGAAGTAGTAGATGTCTGCCTAAACGGCGCAGCATGGAAGACGGACGAATACGCGTGGCCCCAACTTTCTGCCACCACCTTCGATCCCGCGATCGTCGAAGCCCTGAGAAAGGCCGCCCGTCTGATCCAGCCTCTATCAAGAACCGCCTAAGGCTAGTTGATCGAGGACGAAACGTCTGCCTCACGCCGAATGATTTTTGGCGACCCGGCATAGTGGATGGTCGACGCGCCTTCCGCGACCATGTCGAGCTGTTTGGCAGATCCGAAATCGACCAGCGAAGCTCCTGAGCAGTTAGCCTTGGCCTCACCCACCTCGAACCGTCCAAAGTTCACTTTCGACGCTGCCTCTACCGTAAGGTCACAAGAAGATGCGCTCCCAATCCCTTCCAGCCGGGAGCTTCCATCCAGGTGTGCCTTCAACGCTCCTACCTTTCCCCCTATCGCCCCATGGCTAGCTCCGGAAATATTGACAGCAAAGTCTCCCGATGCCAGTCCTGTGGCGAAGAAAGTGGAGGCGCCATCGGCGCTGATGCTGTCGAGGCTCGGTACCACGATATGGGCCTTGACTCTGGAATAGGTGTTGCCGGACCCGGTCAGTTCGACGGTCAGAGTTCCTCCGCTTACGGAAGTTGAAATCCGCTTCATGTAGTCGGGATTGGCTTCGATAACGACCGAGGCGGGCGAGCCGATCTTGATATCCGCCTCGATGGTCGAACTGATCGCGACTCTCGTGAAGGAATCCACCCTACGCGTCTCGGTCTTCGCCGGCTTCTCGTCTTTGATTTCAGTCAGCTGATTGTTCTCGCCCGTGACCTCAACCTTGCCATCGGTCGAAATCTGAGTAACCGGTCCAGTGCTCCTCGACTTAGCATCTCCACCATTACAGCCGGCGGCCAAAACTACGCAAACGGCCATTGCAACCGAACTCGAGAACCGCATAGCGACCTTATACCGCGCAGCTAACGAGTCCGTTTCAATCGGGGGAACTAATGCTTGATGAGCTATCCGCGTCGCTCCGGACCACCTTCGGAGATCCGGTGTAGGTAATCGACGAGGCGTCCTTCGCGACGAAGTCGACCTGAAGTAGCGAACCGAAAGAAACCGTCGAACCACCCGAGCAGTCGGCCTTTGCGGCCGAAATCTCAAGTTGTTCTAGTGTGGCGGTTGACGCGTTGTCAACCGTTAAGTCACAAGCCCGTGCGCTACCTAATGCCGATAGATGAGAGCTTCCTGCCAACTGGACTTTCATCGTTCCCAGACTTCCGCGCAAATTCAGATGACTGGCTCCGGATTCGTTTGCCACGAGATCGCCCTTCAACCCAGTTGAGGTGACTCGGGAGGCGCCTTCGACGGTAATGCCGTCCAGAGTTGGCGTTACGATATGCGCCTTAATCACCAAACGGGTAGCGACTTCACCGTCCAGTTGGACGGTCAAAGTACCCCGGGTAACGGATGTCGAAATCCGCTTTAGATAGTCCGGGTTAGCTGCTATCACGACCGAAGCCGGCGATCCAATTTGGATATCCGCTTCGATCGCAGAATTGATCGTGACCCTCGTGAATCCATCTACCTTGCGTGTTTCAGCCTTCGATGGCTTCCAACCCTTAATTTCGACCGGATGATCGAACCCACCGATGAATTCGTACCTGCCATCTTGCGAGAGTTGTGGAAGCAGCTTGGGTGGGCTCGCGCTAGCTGACTTTACTTTTTCTCCCCTGCATCCCCCGGCGAGCCCCACACACACGACAATTGCGGCAACCGCAGAGAAACGCATAGCGATCTTTTACCGCGCCACTGGTAGGTCGGTTTCAATCGGGAGAACTGATGCTCGAAGCGCCATCCGAATCGCTTCGGACCACCTTCGGAGACCCGGTGTAGGTAATCGACGAGGCGCCGTTCGCGACGAAGTCGACCTGCTGCAGTGAACCAAACGAAACCGTCGAAGCACCAGAACAGTCGGCCTTTGCGGCGCCAACCTCAAGGGGATCTAGAGTCGCGGTTGACGCGCCTGCAATCGTTAAATCGCAAGCGCGTGCGATACCCGATGCCGACAGGTGAGAGCCTCCGTCCAACCGGACTTTCAATGTTCCGAATTTTCCGTTCAAATTCAATTGGCTGGCTCCGGAGACGATCACCGCAAAATCGCCCGTCAGCCCTAGAGTCCCGACATTGGAGGCGCCATCGACAGTGATACCATTCAGGGTCGGCGTCACGATATGCGCCTTGATCGCCAGGCGAGTATTGACCGTTCCGTCGAGTCGGATGGTCAGAGTTCCGCCGCGGACGGATGTGGAAATCCTCTTTTGATAGTCAGGGTTAGCTTCGATCACGACCGAGGCCGAGGACCCAATCTTGATATCGGCCTCTACCGCCGAACTAATTGCGATGCTTGTGAAAGCATCTACCTGGCGCGTTTCGGCCTTCGATGGCTTCCAGCCCTTAACTTCAACCGGCTTGCTGCTCCCAGGAATGAACTCGTATCTGCCGTCTCCCGAGAGCCTTGGAACCGGCTTGGGCGTGCTGACGCCGCCAGACTTAGCTTCTCCCCCGCTGCAACCCGCCGCGAAAACCACACAAACGACAACTGCGGCAAAAGCAGAGAAACGCATAGCGACCTTATACCTTCCCGGTTGAGATCAGCCGCGTAGGTATCCTCTTCACCACGATGACCGTACAGGATATGATCTTCCGGCTGAATGCCTACTGGAGCGCCCAAGGCTGCGCCATTCTTCAGCCGTACGATACGGAAGTCGGAGCCGGGACCAAGCATCCCGCGACCCTCCTTCGCTCGCTCGGCCCCGAGGCGTGGAACGTTGCGTACGTTCAGCCTTCGCGCCGGCCCGCCGATGGCCGCTACACCCGGAATCCGCAGCGAAGTCAGCGGTATTACCAATACCAAGTGCTGATGAAGCCCTCGCCGACGAATATCGTCGACCTGTACATCGGCTCCCTTGACGCGCTCGGTTTCGATACCGCGAAGAACGACGTTCGGTTCGTCGAAGACGACTGGGAAGACCAAGCAGCGGGTGCCGGCGGTGTGGGTTGGGAAGTTTGGGTGAACGGCGCCGAAGTTACCCAGTTCACGTTCTTTCAGCAAGTCGGCGGTATCGAATGCAATCCCGTTTGCGCGGAGATCACGTACGGCCCCGAGCGCCTCTGCCTGATGCTGAGCCATCAGAATTCCTTCTGGACCGACCTCCAGTGGAACGACACGACGAGTTACCGAGACGTCGACTGGCAGCTAGAGATGCAGAACAACGTTTACAACTTCGAGGTTGCGTCCACCGACGTTCTGTTCTCGCTCTTCAACACCTATGAGTCGGAGTCGCGCCGCGTCATCGAGACCCCCGTGTTCTGGGATAAGGAGCAGGGAATCATGACCTCGGATCCGACGCTTGGCTCGGTGGAGTTTCCGCCTGAGGCCGGGCCTCGTGCGCTGGTTTATCCGGCTTTGGATCTGGCGTTGAAGTGCTCGCACATCTTCAACGTCTTGGATGCGCGGGGTGCGGTCGGCGTGACGGAGCGGGCGAACTACATCAATCGGATTCGTGGCCGAGTGCGTGCCTGTTGTCTAAAGCACGTCGAACAGTACGCGGTGGCTAAGGTCTAAAACCGAAGGCGAATGTGTGATGCTGTCGCGCGGTCGGTTTGGCCCTGAAAGGGCCTTATCTAAGGACTATTTTTACTGAGACGATCTCTACCCTGGGTAGGTCGCGACTCCGCATTCGCTACGTCGCGCCCAACCCAGGGCTACGAGGGAGAACCCGCTTCGGGGTTCAAAAGGACACTAAAGGAGACCTACTCCAAAACCTGGGCGGCAAGAGGCTTAAGCCTTCTTACAAACCTCAATCCCGACCAGACTTCGCTGATCGCGCAGACTTTGTTGTCGACCAACCCGGTCGGCAGGATGATGTCACGCAAGGTGTCCTCGATAATGTCGGTCGGCACCTTTGACGCCTTCTTGGGCCACGCGATCCAGAGTCCGCCGCGATCCGCGAGGCCCAGGGTGGCCCTCTCAAGCTCATTCGACAGGGCCTCTCGTTGAGTGACGAAGAGAACGACGACGTCCGCCAACTCGCCCTCCGCCGCCATCGAGTAGTCGGTGATGTCCGCGATCCACTCGGGGAACTCGCTCGGAGCGTTAAGCAAGCGCAGGCGGCAACCCGGCTTCATGCCGAGCTTCTTTCCCAGCGGCGTTCCCGAGTAACCCGCGCTCATATGCCGTAGATGTCCGAATACTTCGCTTGGGCGTAGCGCAGCCAAGGCTCTGCTTCCATGGTTCGTCCGGTGACCCTCGCGACCAGCTCCTTCGGCGTATAGCGCTTACCTTGCCGGTAGATCTTCTCCGTGAGCCAGTCGAGAATCGGCGCGAACTGACCGTCGGCCATAAGGTCCTCGGTGTTCGGAATGTCTTGGTTCAGCCGCTCCCAGATTTGCAGGCCGATCAGGTTGCCCATGCTGTAAGTGGAGAAGTATCCGACCGAGCCCCGGCTCCAGTGAACATCTTGAAGCACCCCGAGCGTGTCCGTAGGCGGCACGATCCCAAGATAAGACTCGTACTTCGCGTTCCATGCCTCCGGGAGATCCTTCACCTGCAACTGCCCGGTGACTATCTCGACCTCAAGCTCGAACCGCACGAGGATGTGCAGGTTATAGGTGAGCTCGTCCGCCCCGACCCGAATGAAGTTCGGCGCGACCTTGTTGATCGCCCGATACATCTCCTCGTCCGTCAAGCCGGAAAGCTGCGGGAATGCCAACTGAAGATCGGGCAAAAAGCGATGCCAGAAGCCCCGCGAACGGCCGATCACGTTTTCCCAAAGCCGAGACTGGCTCTCGTGGACCGCAAGCGAAATCCCTCCGCCGAGTGGATTCGCATCCCATTCCTTCGGCATCCGCTGTTCGTAGAGGCCATGCCCCATCTCATGAAGTGAAGAGGAGACGATCCCTTTGATGTGGTCGCTTGCCCGGGTCGTCATCCGAACGTCCGAGCAGCCAAGGTTCGTGCAGAACGCGCTCGGAGCGATGTTCAGCATCCCGTTGTCGTAGTCGAAGCCGATGCAAGCCGTCGCATGCTGGGCGAATTGGCGAAGCCGCTCCTTATCCCAGTCGGCATGGAGGATCGAGTCGTCAACCGGCCGGCTCGAAGACTTAATCTGCTTTACAAGCTCGACGATGGGAGCCTTGATCGTCTCAAACATCCTCGCCGCGTCCGCATGGGCGGCCCCGAGTTCATAGAGGCCGAGCAGAGCATCGTAGGGGTGATCTTCGTAGCCCAGGGCTTCGGCAGTTTCCTTCGCGATCTCGAACAGCTCTTCGTAATACGGAACGACCGCGGCGAAATCGTTGGCTGGCTTGGCTACCTTCCAGACCTCGTAGGATTCCGACGACGCCTTCGCCTTCCGTTCGACAAGCTGGAGGGGGAGCTTCGTTTCGATGTCCAGGTCCCGCCGCAGGGCGGCCACTGCGCGACCTTCATCGGACTCTGGATCCTCATCCTTCCCGGCTTCCTCGACGGTTCGAAGCATCTCGTCCGAGGTGAGACGCTCATGGATCATGCTTCGGATTCGGAAGCTGTGGGCGGCGCGAGCCTCCGCGCCACCGCGAGGCATCAGGACTTGCTGGTCCCAGCCGAGCAGGTGGTCCGCCGCCTTCAGGGCGGACACGTCGGCATACAAGGCCAACATTCGTTGGTAAGCAGACATTGCAAGGGATTCTATCCGCCCACTAACCATGTGAGTCGAACCGTGGCATAAAGGTCACGAAAACGTTATCTTCGCCCCCACAAAACTGGAGGCGAAGATAGCGACCCTAGCTTGGGCGGGACGTGGCAGGCTTCGTTTCCAAAGCCAGTCGAAGCACTTGGTCCGCATGCTTCACAAAGTGCGCCTTAAGCTTCTCCCGAATCTCCGGTGGAACGTCCTCTAAATAGTCCTTCTCATTCTGATCGGGAAGAATGACCGTTTCGACTCCCGCCCGGTTGGCAGCGAGAACTTTCTCTTTAATCCCACCCACCGGCAGCACCTGGCCGCTCAGGGTGATCTCTCCCGTCATGGCCAGCCGAGGCTTGACCTTTCGGTTTGTAAGCAGGGAAGTAATGGCCGTGAGCATCGTCACGCCTGCGCTGGGACCATCCTTCGGCACCGCGCCCGCCGGAACGTGGACGTGGATTTCCGTCTTCTCGTAGAAGTCCGGGTTGATCTTGAGCTGGTCGGCATGGCTGCGCACATAACTGAGCGCGGCGGTGATCGACTCCTTCATTACGTCGCCAAGCTGCCCGGTGATGATCAGCCCCTTATGGCCGGACATCTTGGTCGTCTCGATGAAGAGGACATCGCCACCGACCGGAGTCCAAGCCAAACCGACCGCGGTGCCTGCGTTCAACTCACGCTCCATGACCTCGTCATGCAGGAACCGGGGCGCGCCAAGGGAAGACTCGATGAACTTCGCCGTGACGTTGACCTTGCCCTCGTGCCCCTCGGCGACCATGCGGGTCACCTTTCGCACAACGCTACCGACCTCACGCTCCAGGTTTCGAACTCCGGCTTCCCGCGTGTACTGCCGAACCAGCTTCACCACCGCATCCCGGCGGAACGAGATCTGGGACTTCTTGAGTCCGTGCTCACTGATCTGCTTCGGAATCAGATGCCGCTCCGCGATCTCAACCTTTTCCTCTTCCGTATAGCCACCAAGCTCAATGACTTCCATTCGGTCCCGCAAAGGCGCCGGGATGGTGTCCAGCCGGTTTGCGGTTGTAATGAAGAAGACGCGGCTCAGATCGAACGGCGTGTCCAAGTAGTGGTCGCGGAACGTCGAGTTCTGCTCGGGGTCTAAAGCTTCCAGCAGCGCCGATGAAGGGTCGCCCCGGAAGTCGTTCCCGAGCTTGTCGATCTCGTCCAAGACGAAGAGCGGGTTATTACTCTCCACTCGCCGAAGGCTCTGGATGATCTGGCCGGGGAGAGCGCCGATGTAGGTTCGCCGATGACCCCGAATCTCCGCCTCGTCCCGCATGCCGCCGAGGGAGATGCGTCCGTACTTGCGGTCCATGGCGTGGGCGATGGATCGGCCCAGGGAAGTCTTTCCAACACCGGGAGGGCCGGTGAAGCATAGAATCGGCTGTCGAACGGGACCGTCCGTCTTGACCTTGCGGACGGACAGAAACTCGATAATTCGGTCCTTGATCTTTTCCAGGCCAAAGTGGTCTGCATCAAGCACTTCCTTGACGTGCTTAAGGTCAAGGTTATCGATCGTGGATTTGTTCCACGGCATCGCGACCATCCAATCGATATAGGTGCGCGCGACCGTGTATTCCGGTGAACCCGGATTCATCCGGCGAAGGCGATCGAACTCTCGATTGACTTCACGCAGGGCTTCCGCCGACATCTCGCACTCGTCGATGCGCGTGCGCAACTCGTCTAGCTCCTCGCCGCGATCGTCGCTTTCACCGAGCTCACGCTGGATCGCTTTGAGCTGCTCGCGCAGATAGTATTCGCGCTGCGTCTTGCTGAGTTCGGTGTTGACCTCGCTCTGAACCTTGCTCGTGAGTTCGAGAACACGAACTTCCTTTGAGAGCATTTCCAGCAAGGCGCGCATGCGGTCCTGCAGGTCCGTCGTCTCGAGGATCTTTTGCTTGTCCTCGACGCTGAGCGTCATGTGCGCGGCCACGAGGTCCGCCATCACGTTCGTCTCTTGGACGGCCTGAGTCAGCGTGCGCAACTCGTCCGGCAATTGCGGTGAGAGTCGGATTGCCTGCTCAAAGAGGGCCGCGACCGAGCGTCGAAGCGCCTCGATCTCCTCTGCCATATCGTCACCGGCGGGAATCTCGTCGAGAACCTCGATTCGGGCGCGCAGGTACGGAACCTCCTGCAAGCGCTCGACGATTCGGAATCGGCTGATGCCCTGGACAATCAGGCGAACGGCATCGGGCATCTTTACAAGCGTGCGAATGATGACGGCGCAGCCGTATTCGTACACATCGTCGAATCCCGGGCTTTCGTCTTGCATCCGGCGCTGCGCGACCACGCCAATGACGCGGTTGTTGCCGACGACGCTCTCGTCCAAAAGCTGGACGCTGGAGTCCCGAGCCACGCTCAGAGGCGCGATGAGCATCGGGTAGATGACGCTCTCGCGGAGGGGCAGAATGTTAATTTCGGAGGGGACGTCGGGTTTGACCTCCTCCTCGCCGACCACAGGGTCTTGAATTTTAGGTTCGCCGAGATCGATATCCGGCGTTTCCTCTTCAATCGGTAGCTTAAGCTCTGCCATCAAATATTCCTAAAGGTAACGGTGCGAACGACGACGTGCCGGTCGTACTTCGGGATCATGACGAGCAAGAATCCATTGCGGTAGGTCGCTCTGATCCGTTCGGCGTCGATCGAGACGTCCGGGAGACGGACCTCGCGCTGAAAGTCTCCGTATAAGATCTCAAGTTGGTGGATGCCGGTTCTACGTCCGTCGGTATGGTCTTCTTCCGGCCGGAATCCGCGAATGAGCATGCAGTTCCGCTCGGGCACGTAAAGCAGTTGAATGTCCTCGCCTCGGACGCCGGCGATTTCAACCTTCATGAGGAGACGGTGTTCTTCCTCGACGAGGTCGACGCGGGGCTCCCATGATCGGGCGCTCGCCACCGAGGTCCGGGAACGATTTATTTCCGCCGTCAAACCCTGCATTTCGTTTCCGAGTTGCCAGAACCACTCTTCGGTTTCGCGACGGGCCATACCTTTCATTCTACTGCGCGCCCCTTGATTTAGATTGCACATGGGGATACGTGCCATCCTCCGTTTAGATGGTGTCTCTCGGGCTCATATTCTGCTTGCTGACTCAGGTCCCCCGGGTACAGAATGGGGCGGGTTACCGGCCGCCGCCCTTAGTCGGTGAAGCTGATCCGTACGTTCGTTTCTTCGTGTCGGCAGATTCGAATGCGGCCTACGATCACATCTGGGTTCGCATCAAGCAGATCTCGATGATCGGGGCGGGCGGAGACCGGACCGTGTTTTCGGACGATCAAGGGTTACCAATCGACCTTTGTTCGCTGAATGGCGCGTTTGCCTTTTTGGGAAGGCACCGGGTGCCTAACGGCGTCTACGACGGGGTTCGGATTCTGATGACCCAGGACGTTTCGCTTATCAAGCATGGGGCCAAGGAGGCCGCGCTCGCCAGGTTCGCCGACTCGAAATTCAAAGCGAAGTACTTGATCGCCGAATATCCTGCACCACGGCGAATCACCGAGGGACGAAACTGTGGCGCCATTTTTAAGATCGGCGACTGGCAAGTTGACAAACGAGGGGTCGGCCCCGGCAAAGGCCCGATGATCGATCTCACCGACAAGGGCGATTTCAACCGGCAGGCGCCTGTGGATTTTCAAGGCGTGGTCGTTGGGAAGGCGGCGAAGACCTCGAACCGTTCTTTCGAATTAAGAGGGCAGGGAAGTTCGGTAAAGGTCGAGTCAGATTCCAAAGCCGATTTTGTGGTTAAGCCGGGGTTGAATTTGCGGGTGGCGGGAATCTATGAGGTCTCTCGCGATGCGCTGCTCGGGTCCAGCCTATCCGCCGTCGAACGTCACCGCAAGAAGGGTGAGATCTACGCCTACGTCCGAGTCGTGGGGCCGGGAGATGGCGGTGCGACGCTGGGTCGGGTTTTGAGAGCAGATGGGTTTCTGCCGGATACGACCGATCTGAAGATCGTCTTCAATGGCGCCAAAGCTCCCGCGATCGGCGCCGAGGTTGGGTTGACGGGAGTTTTGACCGGAGATACGCTGACGGTCGGCGAGCTATCGGGAGTCGAGCACCCGAAAACTGTTGTCCCGCAGGTTCCACAATCCAGACCACCCCAATAAGCTTGGGTTACGAATTCCGCATGGTGCGGTTGATCGACAGCCAGTAGAGGCCAAGCTGCTTCACCGCGTCAATGAATTCGTCGAAGTCGACGGGTTTGCGGATGTAGGAATTGGCGCCGAGGCTGTAGCTCTCGACAATATCCCGCTCTTCGTCCGAAGAGGTGAGTACGACCACGGGCAGCATTTTGCTGCTGGCCTCAGCCCGAATCCGCTGGAGGACTTCAAGGCCGGAAACCTTCGGCAGCTTCAGGTCGAGGAGGACCAAGTCGGGCAAGCGCTTGCCGGCGCTCGCACCGAACAGATGGTCGATGGCCTCGGCCCCGTCGCGAGCGACTCGGATAATGTTCGGTACTTCACTCTGGCGCATTGCGCGCAGAGTCAGCTGCTCGTCATCCGAATTGTCCTCAACTAGCAGGATTGTTTTTGGTTCCGTTGCCATATCGCTCAATTATCCCACGACAGTTTGAACCAGCTAGGACCGATCCATCTGCGTCTCCCCGCGCACGACCAAGTACTGCGCACGCGTTCGCGTGCCCACAACTCGCATTATCTCCCAACTGAGTCCTGAACTGCTAGGGAGTAGTGCGTGATATGTGAGAAGGGCCCAACCTTGCGGATGTTTCAACCGTAATTACTGTTGGAACTCCCATGGACTTAGTTCTTGCGCATCTCTCGAAGATCGTCCGGCCGACGGACCTTCACAAGCTCTCGGATCGTGAACTGAAAGAACTGGCGGACGAGGTGCGCCAGGCCATCCTCCAAAATGTCAGCCGCACCGGCGGCCACCTGAGCTCCAACCTCGGCACCGTCGAGTTGACCGTGGCGATGTACGCCGCTTACTCCATTCCTCCCGACAAGATCATTTGGGACACCGGCCATCAGGCGTATCCCCACAAGCTTTTGACTGGCCGCCTTTCGCAGTTCGATACGCTACGAAAGCATCGAGGTCTCAGTGGCTTCCTCCGAAGGGAAGAGCATGAGTTGGACAGCTTCGGCGCGGGCCACGCCGGAACCGCGATTTCCGCCGCCCTTGGTTTCGCCGCCGCTCGGGACCGTCTCGCCGAGAAGTCGAAGGTCGTCGCCGTCACCGGCGACGCCGCGATTGCCAGCGGAATGAGCTGGGAAGCGCTGAATCATGCCGGTGAGATGGGCACGGACCTCTGCGTGGTGCTGAACGACAACCGAATGTCGATCGCCCCGAACGTAGGAGCTCTGACGAATTACCTTTCCAAGCTGCGCTCGCGTCCGCTGATCCAGCACTTGGCTCGCCGCGCGAAGGGCGCCCTGGAGAAGATGCCGACTCCGGTCAACCGGGTCGCCGCCGGTCTTCGGCACGGAATTACCCACTACATGGCCCCGGAGGAAACGGGAACGATCTTCGAAGAGATCGGCTTTGAGTACATCGGCCCGGTCGATGGGCACGACCTTCCGACGCTGCTCGAAGTCTTCCGCAACGTTCGAGACATGAACTATCCCGTCTTCGTGCACGCCATGACGGTGAAGGGCAAGGGCTATGAGGTCGCCGAGGAGGACTCGCGCAAGTGGCATGGCGTCGTCCCCTTCGATCTTGCCGCGAACGAGATGGTGAAAGCGGTCGGCCCGATCACCTACACCCAAGCCTTCGGTGACGCCGCTTCGGCTTGCGCCGAGGTCGACGAGAAGATCGTGGCGATTACGGCCGCGATGCCGGACGGAACCGGTTTGACCGGCTTTGCCAAGCAATATCCGGACCGGTACTACGATGTCGGCATTGCCGAACCGCATGCCGTTACTTTCGCGGCGGGCATGGCCGCGGGCGGAATGAAACCTCTGGTTGCGGTCTATTCGACCTTCATGCAGCGAGCTTTCGACCAAATGCTTCACGACGTCTGCCTTCAGAACTTGCCGGTTCGGTTCTTCCTTGACCGCGCGGGATTGGTCGGCGACGACGGTCCCACGCACCACGGCGCCTTTGACCTTTCCTACCTATCGCTCATGCCGAACATGACGATCCTGGCCCCCCGCGACACGACCGAACTGCGCGAGATGACGCACTGGATGGTCGCCTATGGTGATGGACCGACGGTGGTTCGCTATCCCCGCGGCTCGAGTGACGACCGGCTCCCCGAAGGTCGAAGCCCGATTCAACGTGGAAAGTCAGAGGTATTGCGCGCCGGGACGGACGTGACGATCGCCGCCATTGGCTCGATGGTGAGCGTGGCCTATGCGGCGGCGCAGAGCCTCACCAAGCTGGGGGTCTCGGCGGAGGTCATCAACGCCCGGTTCTTGAAGCCGCTGGACACGGAAACGATCGTGCAGTCGGTTACCAAGACTCGGCGGCTAGTGACGGTCGAAGAGAACTCTCGCTCGGGAGGGTTCGGCGAGGCTTGCCGATCCGCGCTTCACAATGCCGGTTTAGGCCGCCTTGGGCAGGAATTGATGACGTTGCCGGACAACTTTGTCGAGCACGGAACTCAAAGCATCCTACGCGACAGCGTTGGATTGACGGCGGATTCGGTAACCGAGGTCGTCCGCAAACTGGTGCAATCGCCAACGAAGTAAACTGTACGTTATGCCGAGTTGGAAAGAAGGTGATCGAGTCGCCGTTATCACGCGAGCGGTAACCGAAGAAGATCGCAAGAAGAACCGATATTACAGCCACATGGCAGGGCTGGTCGGCGTGGTTCAGAACGTGTACGGCGAAAGCGAAATCGCCGTACGCGTGGACCCCGAGAGCATGCCAAAGATCTCCGCCGAGGTCCACAAGGCCGCGAATCAGCGCATGCGCGACCGCTTCCAGAAGGACACTTCGGAAGAGCAGAAGCGGCAGTTGAGTAAAGAAGAGATGGAATTCAAGGCCAATTTCGTCGTCCTCGTTCAATCCTCGGATCTGGTGGCCGCTTAAATGGCCGCCGTTGATTTCAGCTTCGACATCGTGTCCAAAGCGGACCTGATGGAAGTCAAGAATGCGATGGGGCAGGCGGAGAAGGATCTGGCCAATCGCTATGACCTGAAGGGCACCAAGTGCGAGATCGTTGCCGAGAAGGACGAGTACTCACTGATCGCGGACGACGAATTCCGCATGGATCAGCTCAAAGACATCGTCTTCAGCAAGCTCATCAAGCGCGGCATCGACGCACGCAGCATCGAGTGGGGCAAGATCGAACCGGGCGCCGGTATCAGTGTGAAGTGCAAGCTCACGCTGAAGCAGGGGATCGCCCAAGAGAAAGCCAAGCCTTTGATTAAGCAGATCAAGGACAAGGGTCTCAAGGTCCAAGCTCAGATTCAAGGCGACGAGATTCGCGTCTCGGCGAAGTCGAAGGACGATCTACAGAAGACGATTCAGTTCGTGAAGTCGCTGGACCTCGAGTTTCCAGTTGACTTCGTCAACATGCGTTAGAAAAACGACCAGCAAGTCGTGTAGCCGAGACCGGAGCCCGGCGATGGTGTCGCGTGTACCGCCAAACCTTCGTCGGAAAACCGACAATCTGTCCCAGCGCTTGGCGCGCGACACCATCGCATTCGCTCCGGTCTCGGCTACGCCTGCCGACGGCCGGAATGAAATCCTATAAACGCTCGTTCGGCGACCAATTCGCCCAGCCGTCCTTGAGCAGGTCCAACAAGTGCCAGGTGGCGCAGAAGTTGTCGCCCTCGCCGAACTCGTCGCGGGCGATCTCCACGATCGAACCGTCGTCTTGTTTCCGTAATCCGACCGCCGCCGGCCAAGGGGTCCCATCCTCCCCGCTAAGCGACATTGCGTCCCGAAACTCCTTCGAGTTGCTCACGAGGCGGAAACGCCAGCCGCGGCCGGCCGCGAACGGAGCAGCGACCTCGATCGGGTCAGCGGACGAGAAGACGAGAGCGGCTCGGCTCTCCAACTCCGGCACGACGCCGTTGAATCCATCGGCCCAGAGCGTGCAGTAGTTGCAGCCCTTGCCCATGTTGGAGATGAAGATCATGTCCTTGTTTTCACCAAACAAGTCGCTCAGCTTCACGGGCCCGTCCGTGGTTTGAAACTCCCAGTTGGCGACCGGCTTCGGTGGCTGCTCTCGCCGCATTTTCGCGAGCTCGCTCTTAAGCTTAAGAATTTGAGATTCGAGGGCTTTGATTTCTGCTTCCGCCGTTGTCGACATGCAATCAACTTACACCCAGTTGCTACGCAACCGCAAGTTAAGGCCCGCGCCGAACCTGCGCGATCACGGCTAAAATACATGGCCGCGTATTGTTGCGCCACTCGGGGAAAAGATGTCCAAAAAGAAGATCAACGTCGGTCTCATCGGCTACCAGTTCATGGGGAAAGCCCACTCGAACGCTTACCGCCAAGTCAATCATTTCTTTGACCTGCCCGTCGAGGTGAACATGCACACTCTGTGCGGCCGGAACGAAGCCGCCGTGCGGAAAGCTGCCGACCAGTACGGCTGGCAGAACATCGAAACCGACTGGCGCAAAGTCGTCGAGAATCCGGAAATCGACGTGATCGACGTCTCCACCCCCGGCAACACTCACGCCGAGATCGCCATCGCCGCCGCTAAAGCCGGCAAAGCCGTCTTCTGCGAGAAGCCCATCGGCAACACCCTCGCCGAGGCGGAAGCAATGCTGAAGGCGGTCGAAGAAGCGGGGGTTCCGCACGCAGTCTTCCACAACTACCGCAAGGCGCCGGCCGTTGGGTTGGCGAAGCAGCTCATCGAGAGCGGCAAACTCGGCCGGATCTACCATTTCCGCGCCACCTACCTTCAGGATTGGATCGCCGACCCGAATTTCCCGCTCGTTTGGCGACTGCAGAAAGAGATCGCCGGCTCCGGCGCCCATGGCGACATCAACGCCCACATCATCGACATGGCCCGCTATCTCCTCGGCGAGTTCGATGAGGTGAGCGGCCTTCTTCACACCTTCATCAAGGAACGACCGATCGCGGGTGCAATCAACGAGAGGCTCGGCGCGGAAGCCACTTCGGAGATGGGCCAGGTCACCGTAGACGACGCCGCGATGTTCCTCGCCAAGTTCAAGAACGGCGCCCTTGGAACGTTTGAGGCCTCCCGCTTCGCGGTCGGACGCAAGAATTACCACCGGTGGGAAGTGAACGGCAGCAAAGGCTCCGTGGTCTTCAACCTTGAGCGGATGAACGAGCTCGAATACTACAATGAGGACGATGAGGCGAGCGTACGCGGCTTCCACCTCATTCAAGCGACCGACTCCGTTCACCCGTACGCAGGCCACTACTGGCCCGTCGCTCACATCATCGGTTACGAGCACACGTTCATCAACTTGCTCGCCGATGCCTTCACGAACATGGCGGAAGGGAAGCGAATCTCACCGGACATGGTTGACGGCTATGAGAATCAGCGCGTCCTGGACGCGGTCGAGCGGTCCAGCGAAGGCAAGTGCTGGGTTAGCCTCTAAGGGAAGCGCAAGCGATTGGGCAGCCTAGTTGCTGCCCAACTCGTAACGTACGCCTTCGACCGCTTCCGGTCTCATGAAGCGGGTGAAACCCTCGGCTTCCAGCCTGTTTTGCAGTCCCGAGGGATCTTCGGTGAGGGCAATGACGGTGCCCCCGAGCCCCGCGCCGGCGAGCTTCGCGCTGATCGCGCCGTGAAACTTACATCGTGCTATCAAGTGGTCGATCGCCTCGCCGCTCCCACCGAGGTCGGCCATAAGTCGATGATTTTCGTCCATTAGCGCGCCTAGCCCGCGCCAATCCTGTGCAAGCAGCCGCTCGGCTCCCTCGTAACCCAGCTCCTTCAAACGCGTCATTGTGTCCTGCACAAGCGCTTCGCCAGCTAGCCAGCGGTCAATCATGGGGCCGTGAACTGACCCACTGAGCCTCTCCACGCCCGTAGTGACGAGCAAAAAGGGAAGCGGCGCGTCCAGAGCAGACGTGGTTCCAAACGGCCCCGGATTCGCGGGATGTTTGCCGGGGAACTCCATCTTCCGAAGGCCGCCCAAGGAGATCATGTAAGCATCTTGATAGCCTGCTTTGACGCCGGCTTCAAAAACCTCGATATCTCGTACCAATTCCGCGAATGTGATCCGGGCGTCCGTCGACAAAAGGTTGGCCTCTTCGCCTCGCACTTTCAGGACGCAAGCCAGGGTTGCCGCCAATAGGGCGGTTGAACCGGACAAGCCAGCTGAGCGTGGAATGTCGGTTTGCCAACTCACCTGAACTCCGCTCGGCAAAGGAAATCGCGCGACCGCTGCATCCCAGAGCCGTGTATCTTCCGGCAGTCGGTCTTCACCGCCCAAAGTAAGCGTGCAGGTCGCGCGAGCCGGAATCGAACACGAAACGACGCACCCGCCGTATATGTCACTCGGGTTTCCGACGATGCCACAGCGGCCGGGAGCGGAGGCGACGACTTTCATGAGTCCGATTATGAATTCAGTCCCAATTGAGTCGCCGAGCGGCTTCGTATTCTTCCGGCGTACCGCAATCGACCCGCTTCTGATCGGGCTGAAGCGCTACCGCCTTAAGTTCGGCGCCGTCGGCGATGGCGCGTATGAGGAGGGGGGTTAGCGGAATCTCTCCCGGTTCTCGCGTGGCGGCTTCCTCCGCCAACCAGTGGGGAAGCGCCGACATCACCGCCGCGGAAAAAGCGTAACGAGCCGCAACCGCCCACCGGCTCACGATTTGGGAAGGTTGGGGTTTCTCGACGATTCGGCGAATCGTGCCCACGTCGTCCACCTCGCACATCCCGTATCGGTGAACTTCCGCGTCCGAGACCATCTCGACCGCGATGCATCCCGCTAAACCGATCTCAAGGAGGTTGGCCATGCGAGGCGAGGGGGAATTGCCGAAAATGACCGAGTCCGCGAGCATCACGAGCGCGTCGTCCGTCACTTGGGCCGACAGGATCGCGTCCGAGAGGCCGCACGGCTTGTCCTGGTACGCAACCCGCAGATTCGCCTCTCGGAATCGGCCTTTTCTCCACTCGGCAATCTGCTCTTCGATCTGAGGCTTTGACCGCGAAGAAACGACGACGATTTCATCAGCCCCCGCTACGATGGCTTCGTCGATGACTCGTTCTAGAACGGAATGCCGTCCCAGCGTCACGAGCTCTTTCGGCGTACCGCCGGTGAGCTTCGCCATGCGCGTGCCCAATCCGGCGGCGGGGAGAATTGCGACCATGCCCTATTATGGGTTTCCGATCGCCTCTCAGACTGCCCGGGGGCTTCTAGTTGGTGATGACGATATCGGTGTACTCATCTTCACCACCCGGTTTTCCGTCCGCACCGTACGACTCCAACATAAAGTCCGCACCATTCGGACCGGGTGTCGAATCCCAAGGGTCGCGCAGAACTTCCTTCGTGAGATATGGCCCTTTCCATCCATGAGCGCCGCGCGGACGATGACGCAGAGCATCAAGCCCTTCTTCAGTCGTAGGGTATCGACCGCAATTGAGCTTGAACTGTTGAACTGTGTCGCTCAGAGTCATTAGATCCGATTGGGCCGCCGCCCTTTTCGGGTTCCCATGGTCGCTCCTAACTTTCGGCATGAGGACCACGGCGTAGAACAGAAAGGCGAATATCGCGATTAGCGCGTAGATGGTCCAGGTTGGCGTGGACGACTCCTGCGTCGCGTTACCGGTCGTGGCGTTCATGTTTATCGTCTCCTCTCTACCCGCGCCTGTGGTCTTATGGGGCACTGACGAGACAAGACATAATTCGTATCAGTGCGGGAAATTAAGGGAACGATGAATGCCGGCGGGAAGCGATTCACGATCGTGGTCAGCCGATGGAATGAACTGGTGACAAAGGAGCTTCTGGCCGGAGCCCTCGACGAGATGCGCCGCTTCGGCGACCCCGACGTCGAGGTCATCCACGTGCCCGGAACCTGGGAAATCCCCGTCGTGGTCCGCGCGGTAGTTAGCCGGGCCGACAAGCCCCACGGCGTGGTCGCCCTTGGATGCATTCTTCAGGGCCAAACTCCGCATGCCCAACTCCTCGGCTCGGACGTTGGTTCGGCGCTGATGTCGCTCCAGGTTGAGTTCGGCGTCCCCGTCGCATGGGGCGTTTTGACTCCGGACACCCAGGATCAGGCGCTTGACCGGTCCGGCATGAAGTTCGGCAACAAGGGCAGGGAAGCCGCCCTGGCCGCGATCGAGATGTCCGGCGTGCTGGAGAAAATCTGAGCGCGCCTGACCTATCGGTTCCGCATGTCGCCATTTTGTTCGTGGTGGGTGCGGTGGCGAGTGGGATCAACGCCGTTGCCGGCGGGGGGTCGCTCGTTTCGTTTCCGACCTTGATGTCGGTCATCCAGCTGAATTCCGTCGTGGCCAATGCCACGAACTCCGTGGCGCTCTGGCCCGGATCGCTTACGGGTGCGCTGGGATTCAAGGACGTTCTCTCGAAGACCGTCCATCACCTGAAGAAGCTCGCCCTTCCCACCGTATTGGGTTCGGCTTCCGGCGCTTGGCTGCTCAAGCACACCGACGCGAAAATCTTCGATCTGGTCGTGCCGTGGCTGATCCTCTTGGCAGCGGTTCTTCTCCTGCTGCAGCCCAAAATCAAGAAGTTCGCTACCCGCGGGACGGGAAAAACTCTTCCCGCCTCAACGGGAATGGTGATGCAGTTCTTAGTCGCGGTCTACGGCGGCTACTTCGGCGCCGGGATGGGCATCATGATGCTTGCGGCGTTTGCCCTTTACGTCGACGGCAACATTCACGAGCTGAACGCGGTCAAAAACGTCCTCGGCTTGATCATCAATTTCACTTGCTCAATCGTTTTTGTTTTCCAGGGTCTTGTCGAGCCGCAGGCCGCGCTGCCGCTCGCAATCGGCTCTCTCGTCGGAGGCTTTGCCGCCGCGAAGGTATCGCAGAAGGTCGATCCCGACAAGCTTCGGTCGGGGATCGCGATTTATGGCGTGGCCATGGCCGGTTATTACATGGCGAAAGCGCTTCACTGGATTCATTGAGCGGCCAACGGAAAATGTAACGGGGTAACATCGCTACCATCCATGCCCAGTGTCGACGTCAATATCACCGCGATTAAAGAGCAGGTCCAAGAACCGTGGCTTTGGCGGCTTAGCCGAGAGTTCAACGTTCGCGTGAACGTCCGTAAGGCGAACGTCGACGTCGATTTCGGATGGATGCAGCTCGAGCTTGAGGGCGCGGAAGAGGAAATTCAGCGGGCAACCGCGTGGCTCATGACCACCGGCATGCACGTTGAAGCGATGACCCGCGCCTTAGGGGCCTAGTGCTGCCGTCTTCGGGCTTTCCCGAAGACTTCGCGGAGTTCTGGCACGAAGCACTGGCCGAGGCCAATGCTTATCCGCTCGATTTCAAGCGCAGTCTGACCAACGACTACGATCGCCCCGGCTTCATCGTCGAGACGCTCTCTTTCGCAGCGCCTGGCCGGCGTCGCTTGAACGGTTGGATCGCGTACCCGGAAGGAGCGCGCCGCTTAAGGAGCTTTCTGTGGCTTCCGCCGTACGGAAGGGAATCCAAGCTGCCCGACGAGTACGGGACGCGTGAAGGCTTCGTAAGCCTCAGCTTTAACTTCCACGGCGAGAGCGCGTTCCACCAAGAAAAGTATGTGACGAGCCGCGGCTACTTCGCCCAGGGTGCCGCCTCGCCGGAGACATGGATCTTCCGCCGGATGTTTCTGGATGCCGTGATCGCAGCACGAGTTTTACAAGCCCAGCTTGAGGTCAACGAGGATCAGATCGGCGCCATGGGCATGAGCCAGGGGGGCGGCATGGCAATCTGGCTGGCGGCTTGGTGCCCGATCATCAAGGTCGTCTGTGCGGACATGCCTTTCCTCGGCCAAATCGGACACACCCTCACCCAGACCGTCCATCGCTACCCTCTCAAGGAGCTCACGGAGTTCATGGAGGAGCTGCCGGTGGGCGAAGCGAGGGTGCTCAACACGGTTTCGTACTTCGACACGGTGCATCAGGCGCAGTTTTGTCATCGGCCCACCCAAGTCTCGGTCGGTCTGAAGGACCCTGCGGCGAGGCCGGAAACCGTCAAGGCGATCTTCGATGCGCTCCCTGGCCAAAAGCAGCTCCGCACTTACGATTGGGGTCACGACTGGCACCCCGAAATGGTGGAGAACAATCGCGAGTGGCTGCTCTACAATCTTCGCTAAAAATCCTTCAGGTCGCGAGTTCGCTTGAGGATTGGGGCGGCATCGAGCGGTATGTCGTCTACCTGACCCAAGGTCTTGAGGAGCGTGGCCACCAGGTAACCGTCGCCTGTCCGTCCGGCTCGCCTATCGCCGATCGGCTACCGGGCACGGTTCCGATACGGATGCGGCGAAAGCTCGACTTTCAAGGTTTAGCCGCCTACATTCGGTTGTTTCAGAGCCAACGGTTCGACGTCGTCCATGGCCACTTCAGTCCCGACTTTACGCTGCCCGCCTACGCGGCCAAGCTTACGAAGCAGCCGCTCACTGTCATGACGCGCCACGTCTGTCTGCCCTGGCCGGCGGCGAAGGCCGCGGCGTATCTCAGGCTTTGGAATCATATCGTTCCCGTTAGCAACGCGGTCGAGACTCGCCTTGCGGAGTCGGGGGTGCCCAAGGAGCGAATGACCGTCGCGAAAGCCGGTCTGAGCCCGCCCTCGTCAAAGAAGGCGCGTGAAGAAGCCAGAGACGAGCTTCGGCTCGGCAAAAACGATTTTGCCGTCGGCAGTTTCGGCAGGCTGACGACCGAAAAGGGTATCGGCCATCTCATCGACGCCTCCGCCCAACTCCAAAACACCAAGATCTGCGTCTTCGGAAGCGGACCGATCGACACCGAGTTAAAGAAGCAAGCGGAAGGGAAGCCGATTCAGTTCTATGGTCAAATAACCGACGTGGCCGACGCGATGCTCGCCATGGACGTCATCGCCATCCCGAGCGTCTGGGAGGAAGCCTTCCCCTACGCAGCTTTGGAAGCGATGGCGTTGGCGCGGCCTGTCGCCGCCTCAAGAATCGGCGGACTACCCGAGATGGTCGAGGACGGCGTCAACGGCCGACTCTTCAATAGCGGCGACAGCCAAGACATCGCCGTGAAGCTAAACGAACTCCGACAAAACCCCGCGCAAAGAGAGCAAATGGGACAACAGGGAAGACGACGCTACGAGAGCGAATTTACGATCCGCCACATGGTCGATCGCATGGAAGCCGTCTACCGCACCGAAATGCTTAAGGGGACCCTACGGCGCTCCGGATCCTAGCCACCTGTTCCAAGAGCTCCCGAGCCCGCGCAAGGGGCCATTGCGTGGCCGAATCTGACAAAGCATGCGCCGGGTCAGGATGAACTTCGAGAAACAGGGCGTCGATTCCGACGGCAACTGCCGCCCGGACCATGGCCGGAATGGATTCCCGGACGCCACCCGTCGAAGTTCCCGCCGCCCCTGGCCGCTGAGCCGAGTGGGTCGCATCGAAGCAAACGGGCACACCAAACGAGCGCATGGTCTCCAACCCCGGCATATCCACGATCAGCGTGTTGTAGCCGAAGGAAGCACCGCGCTCGGTTAACATCGTCCCGCGAGCGCCAAAGGAAGCCAGCTTCTCGACGATGTTCTTGGTGTCCTGCGGAGCCAAGAACTGACCCTTCTTCACATTGACGGGGACGCCCGTCGATGATGCCGCCTCAAGCAGATCAGATTGGCGGCATAAGAAAGCCGGAATCTGAAGCAAATCGGCCACCTGTGCTACCGGCGCCGCCTGATCGGGAAGGTGGATGTCCGTGGTGACTGGCACTCCGTACTTGGCCTTCATTTGGGAGAGCAGATCAAGCCCCTCTTGCATCCCCGCCCCTCGGACCGAACCCGAGGACGTGCGGTTGGCCTTATCGTACGAAGCCTTGAAGATGTAGCCGAACCCAAATTCGGCGCACAAATCCTTCATCGCCGCGGCGACGACGTCGCAGACCTCGTAAGACTCGGCCAGACAAGGACCCGCGATGATCGTCAATGCCCCCGAGCCAATCGGAACATCGCCCGCTAAGAAGGGCTTCAAGACTTCTTAGCGACCTTCAGAGCGTCCTTAACGACCACCACTCCGGGCGGGAAGCAGGAGTTCGCGTTGCACTCTTGGTAGTTCACGCGGATATTCACGTTGTAGGTGCCGGGTTTGGTGGCCGCCTTCAGCGTGATCGGAATCGTGATTTTGCCCTGGTAAACCTTCGCCGGCTTCGTCTCACCGGCCATCGAGAAGTCGACGCCCTTAGGATAGGAAGCCTTAACGAGCGTGAATCCTTTCTCGACGACTTCGATCTTTACTGGAATCTGGAACTCGTCCGAAGGAGGGTTCTGGTAGCCATGAAGCCCCTCGGCGAACGTCAGGGTCAGCGTGCCCGTGACCGTGGCGCCGGGTACCGCCGACGGCTTGTCGAACTTCAAAGTGGCCGTCGGCGGCGTGCCGCCCTGCCCAAAGGCAGCGGCTGCAAGTACGAGGGAAGAAACGGATAAGACAATTCGATTCATGGTTCTCTTTAGAGGACGCCCATCCAGCGCTTCAGTTTATAGACGGTCGTGTCCCGGTTCAGTTGCGCGATCGCACGGGTCAGAGGAACGGCTTTCGGGCAGACCTTCACACAGTTCTGCGCATTTCCGCAGCCCGTGATGCCTTCCTCGGTGGTCAAAAATTCTAGTCGGTCGTTCTCAAGCGACTTGCCAACCGGGTGGAGGTTGAAGAGAAGCGCCTGACCCATTGCGGCGGGGCCTACGAAGGTCGACTTGTCGTTGACCTGTGGGCAAGCTTCCAAGCAACAACCACACGACATGCAGCGGGAAAGCGCATAGCGAAGTTGCCGCACGTGGTCGTCCTGCGGAGGCGCCATGCCGAGATCGAAGGAGCCGTCGATCGGAACCCACGCCTTTACCTTCACCAGGTTCTCGAACATCTTGCTCCGGTCCACGACGAGGTCGCGGACGACGGGGAACTTCTTCATCGGCTCGAGGGTGAGGTGATAGCTCTCGCCCTGGTCCTCGGCGACCTCCTCAATGAGAGCGGTACACGCCTGACGCACGGTGCCGTTGATGTTCATCGTGCAGGAGCCACAGACCTCTTCGAGGCAGGCCGCGTCCCAGGCCGGAGGTCGAACCGTCTTACCATCCGCGGTCTGCGGGTTCTTCTGCAGTTCCATCAGAAGGGTAATCACGTTCATCTTCTCGCGATAGGGAACGACGTAATCTTCCCAATAGCTCTCGGATGATTGATCCTTTTGACGCAGGATCCTCAAACGAACCTTAGTCGGCGAGGCGGTTGCGGGCATAAGTGTCTTATTGTACGTTCCTAGCCTAGTATCTTGCTTCCACCTAGCCCCGTTAGTTCATGTAGAATGGCGACAGGCATGACGGCCATAAGCAACCTGCCCAAGGATGCAGACCGCGTGGTCATTCTTGGGGTCCCCATCGACAGGATGTCGATGAACCAAGCGCTTGATCGGATGGGCGAATTTATCGCTTCCGGTAAGCCTCATCTCGTGGTCACCGCGGACGCCGCGGGAATCGCCCAGGCTCAAACCGACCCCGCTTTGATGCGGATCTATAGAGATGCCGCGCTCGTGACTCCGGACAGCATCGGCGTGCTCTGGGCGGCGAGACGCCAGGGAGAACCGATCTCCGAGCGAGTCAGCGGCGTGGAGATTCTCGACAAAATGTGTGCGCGGAGTGCCGAGCACGGCTACCGCCTCTTCTTTTTGGGGGCCGAGCCTGGGGTGGCCGACTTGGCCGCCGAGAAGATGCGGCTGCGGCATCCTGGCTGTAATATCGTGGGAACGCGACACGGCTATTTCCCGCCCGAAAGCGATGCGGTGGTCGCCGCCGAAGTGGCCGAGTTCAAGCCGGACGTTCTCTTCGTGGCGATGGGAATCCCCCGCCAGGAGACGTTTATCCGGGAGACCGCCCATATCATCGGCGCGAAGGTCGGCATCGGCGTCGGCGGCTCGTTCGACGTCTTCAGCGGTAAGGCGAAGCGAGCACCGGCCGTTATCCAAAAGATGCGAGCGGAATGGGTCTGGCGGACCCTGCAGAACCCGAAGAAGATTAGAAAGGCGATGTGGCTGCCCAAATTCGTGGCCTACGTTCTTCGCACCGGCAAGAAAGCTCGATGAAGATTTACACCCGCGCCGGAGACGACGGCAGCACCGGGCTTTATGGCGGCGACCGCGTCGCCAAAACGTCGGTCCGGATTCAAGCCATCGGCGATGTCGATGAATTGAACGCATGTCTCGGGGTCGCTCGGGCGTTGTCTACCGAAGATTGGTCGTCCGCTTCGCTGGCAACTATCCAGGGTTGGCTCTTCGAATTTGGAGCGGAGATTGCCGCGCCGCCGGGTAGTAAATTTCAGGAGACAAGAATCCGGCCAGAGCATGTCGTTTGGCTGGAGAAGGCGATCGACGAGGTTTGGAATCCGCTGCCACCCCTGAAGGCCTTCATCCTTCCCGGGGGATCGTCGCTCTCCGCTCAGCTACACTTCTGTCGAGCCGTTTGCCGGCGCACGGAACGGTCCGTCTTCGCATTGGACCGGGAAGAACCGGTGGGTGAGGCGGCAAGGCGCTTTCTTAACCGGCTCTCTGACTGGTTATTCGCTGCGGCGCGAACGGCGAACGCCAATGCAAACGTCCCTGACCTTGAGTGGCATCCCTCGAAGGAAATTTGACCATGATGTTTTCCGCTGTTTGTGTCCTCCTGGCATCTGCCTCCCTCGCACCTCAAAAGACCGCTGGCCAAGTGGTGTCCGCGGTGTTTAAGCATTATTACGATGCCCCTTCGCTCGCGGGACACTTTCGTTTGACCCAGAGTGCGCAAGGCCACCAGGTGGTGATCGAGACGAACGTGGCGTACGATCGGCCCTCGAAGCTAAACATCGCGCAGGTTCGGGCTGATACTGGTAAACGATGGCGCGCCGTTTCGGACGGCCGTATATTCTGGTACGACCGCCCCGCGAACGTTTACGGTAAGGACCGGTTCTCTGAGCCGGTGGCCCAAATCGGTCGCAGTGAAACCCTGGCTGACATGTATAGCGGCGCTGCCCGCAGCTTGGGGGATAGAAGTCCCATTCTCGACATGGCGATCGCGGCGCCGGAAGACCTCAAGAGTCTGCGTGCGCATTGGAACAACCTACAACTCGGTGGAGAAGTCACGCTCCGGGGTCAGAAAGCGTTGGTCGTGAAGGGCGATTACTTCGCGATCGTCGGGGCAGATCCGACCGGAACGTTTGAGCTATATACGACCGAGGATGGCGACGTACTACGCTACGTTCAGATCGCCAAATACGCGATTAAAGTCGAGGGACAGGCCCAAGCCACTCCGATCGAGGTCACCTCGGTTTGGGATGCCGATCTCAAGATCGGCGCCATCAACGATCCGAAGGTTTACGCGGGCGGCATGTCTAATTAGCCTGATGCATTGATTTAGGACCGTTTTTGCTGACCACGGGAATGAAACCAGACTTTTTTGGGTAGATTAAATTGTGGCTGTGATAGGCGAGTCCAAAGTCTCTTTCGCGAACCTTAAAAAGGGCATGCGCGCTCGGGTTAACCGAGTGACCTCTCATTCCGACGAGACCGTCCGGTTGCAGGAGATGGGGCTTACCGAGGGCACAGAGTTCACGGTAGTAAAGGTCGCCCCTTTTGGCGATCCGATCGAGATCGAACTGCGCGGATATCGACTTTGCCTTCGCAAGCGAGAGACGGACTGCTTTGAAATCGAAGTCGTCGCTTAGGGAATCCGGCGGCGCTTCCATCCCGCATGATAAGCCGCACGACAAACCTCTGGTCGCCCTGGTCGGAAATCCGAACGCCGGCAAGACCACCCTCTTTAACGCACTTACCGGTTCCCACCAGAAGGTAGGGAACTACCCCGGCGTGACCGTCGAAAAGGTCACCGGCACCCTCAAGCTGGACGGCATGACCGTCGATTGCACCGATGTGCCCGGCTTGTATTCTCTGCAGGCCGTCTCGGAAGACGAGCACGTGGCCCTTAAAGTTATCGAGGGAAGCCTCGAAGGGACCCGCCGGCCGGATCTGTTGGTCTGCGTTCTCGATGCGACCAATCTGGAGCGGAATCTCTACTTTTACCGACAGTTGGTGGACGCGGGCCACCGTATCCTCGTGGCCTTGACCATGGTGGATCGACTCCGGGCCGACGGTGGGGAAGTCGACTTACCCCGTCTTCAAAACCTGATCGGCGCCGACGTCGTTCCGATTGTCGGTCACCGTGAGAAAGGGATCACGGAACTTCGGGATGCGATCGCCCGCAATCTGGAGTCCCCTCGGCCACCGCCGTCCTTGGATGAACCAAACGCAAACGCCACCGACGTGAAGCTTGCCTCCCTGCGTGAGGATTTCGCCCGCATCGGGATGTCGCCCACTCACGACGAGCTAAAGGAGATGCTCCTGCAACCGGACGCCGAACTCACGGCGACCTTGGAAGCCTATCCAGAAATCGCGGAGTCATTGCGCGAGGCGCGGGAGCAGCTCAAAAAGACATCATCGGCGGCAACCCATGTAGCGACCCGCTACCAGTGGGCGACCGTCGTGCAGCGCGCGGCGATCCGCACGGTGGCGGCTTCCAAGAAATCGCGGACCGACAAGATCGACGCGATTCTGACTCACCGAGTTTTCGGGCTGATCGTGTTCGTCGGCACGATGTATCTCGTTTTCCTGAGCATCTACCGGTTCGCACAGCCGTTTATGGATGCGATCCAGCACGGGTTCGACTTCGTGCAACAGCACATTCGTCCGTTGCTCGCGGGCGTTCCGGTCCTGCAGTCGCTGATCGTGGACGGAATCATCGGCGGCGTCGGGGCGATGCTCGTCTTCCTCCCGCAGATTCTGATCCTGTTCTTTTTCATCGCGGTGCTTGAGGGCTCGGGCTACTTGGCGCGCGCGGCGTTCCTGATGGATCGGCTCTTGGGCTGGTGCGGGCTGAACGGTCGCGCCTTCATTCCGCTTTTGAGCAGCTTCGCGTGCGCGATTCCCGGCATCATGGCGGCTCGGGTTATGCCGGATCGCAATAGCCGGTTGGCAACGATTCTTGTCTCGCCGCTGATGTCATGCAGCGCGCGATTGCCGGTGTACTTGCTGCTTATCAGCGCCTTTATCGAGCCCCGCTACGGCGCTGGGTGGGCGGGATTCTCGCTCTTTGCGATGCACTTGCTAGGCTTGCTGGTCGCGGTTCCGATCGTGTGGTTCCTGAATCGCAAGGTGATCAAGGGGAAGCGGCTCCCGTTTCTGCTGGAACTGCCGCCTTACCAGTGGCCGAAGTGGAAAGACGTCGGCCTCGCCATGTACTTCCGCGCTAAGGTTTTCGTGAACGTCGCGGGAACGATGATCGTGGTGATGTCGGTCGTCATCTGGGCCCTCTCCTACTTCCCACGGTTGTCCTCCGAGGCCAAGGCTCAAGCGGAGAGGACCTATCTCGCTTCTCACATCGGCGCTAAGCAAGAGGAAGTGGACAATGAGGTCGATCAGGCCCAGCTCGCTCATTCCGCTCTCGGAACGTTCGGCAAGGCAATTGAGCCCGTCTTCCGCCCCGCCGGCTTCGACTGGAGGATCACCACCTCGATCCTCTCCGCATTCCCGGCACGTGAGAACGTCGTACCGACGCTCGGCATCATCTTCTCCCTGGAGAAAGGCGATGCCGACGAATTAAAGGGCTCGACGAGCCTGCGGAAGTCGCTTCAGACCGCGACCTGGCCGGACGGACGACCGCTGTTTACGCTCTGGACGTCGATCGGCCTCATGGTCTTCTTCGCGCTTTGCGCGCAATGCATGGCGACTCTCGCCACCGTCCGTCGTGAGACCGGCACGTGGAAATGGCCGGTCTTCATGTTCTCGTACATGACGGGCCTCGCTTACATCGGCGCGGTGCTGGTCTACCAGATCGGCCAACTAATCTCGCGAGGTTAAGCTCCCGGCGGGATGCGGCGATGGAAGTCCGTCGCGTTTTGGAAGTCCTTGACAACCCTGTAGCAGATGTCCTCACGCATGGCCGGAGCAAGCACCTGGCACCCGATGGGCGCGCCTTGCTCGAATCCGACGGGGAAGGCAAGGGCGGGCCAGCCTAAAAGGTTCGAGGGGCCCTCATCGCCGCCCATGTTGTTGAACGTCTTGTCGAAAGGCTGATCGATGGGCACCGAGCGGTGGAGGAAGGTCGGGGTGAAGATACAGTCGCACTTCTCCCAAACTGCGTTCGCCTGTAGGGCTTCCGAACGTAGTCGCATCGCCCAAAGGTAGTCGACCGCTTTCGTTTGCATCGCGGCCGCGAAGCCGGCAACCTGGTTAACATCTTGCAGCTGGTGGAAACGGTCGCTGCGGATGAAATTTTCGTGGGCGCTGGCCCCTTCCGCGTCGACGATGATGTTGATCGCGGTGGAGTACGGCATTGCCGGGTAGGCGACTTCCACGGTCTCGTAGCCTTGCTTTCTCAGCAGATCGAGAGCGGTGTGGTAAGCCTGCTCCATCGCGTCAGCCTTGTTTTCCTTGAAGGCTTCCTTCAGTAAGCCGATTCTCGGCTTGGGGCCTTTCGCTCTTAGCGACAGCTTGGCGGGCATGAGGGAGTGGTCTTTGCCGTCGGGGCCTGAGATCACATCCAGGACGGCTGCGCAGTCTTCCGCCGACCGGCAGATCGGGCCGATTCGATCCAGGGACCAGCAAAGCGCCATGGCGCCATAGCGGCTGACCCGGCCGTAGGTGGGTCGAAACCCGGTGGCGCCGTTGAACGCGCTTGGGCACACGATGCTGCCTGCAGTTTCGGTTCCGATCGAGAAGCCAACGCAGCCGAGGGCGGTGGTCGCACCCGAGCCGCTGCTGCTTCCGCCCGCCCAAAGGGTCTTGTCCCAGGCACTGAGGCAGGGTCCCATTCGGCTGGCGTTGGCGACATTGTAGTTGCCGCCACCCGCAAGCTCGATCATTTCAAGCTTGGCCAACAATACGGCCCCGGCATCCTCAAGCCGCTGGACGACGGTGGCATTGTAGTCGAACATCTGGTCGGCATGCCCCGGCGAGCCCCAGCGGGTGGGAATCCCCTTCGTCGCGAGCAGGTCCTTCACGCCGAACGGGATGCCGTGGAGAGGAGATTTCGCCGGGGAGTTGTCCGCCGCCTTCGCCTGTTTGCGGGCCAACTCCTCGGTCATCTCCGCGACCGCGTTGTGGGCCTTGCCAAGGGTGTTCAAACGGCCGAGATACATCTCGGTCAGTTCGACGCTTGATACCTCTTTCCGGTCGAGGGCACGCCGCATGTCGCGGATGGAGGCAAAGGGGCTGGCGCTCATGGCTTCACCGCGAAGGTGAAGCAAGGCTCGCTCCCTTCCGGAAGCTTGTGGGCCAGCCGGTCGGATCCGTTCTTCGCGTTCGCTTCCAGAGCCGCCTTCAAAAGCTTCTTGGCCTCATCCGGTAGCGGATGTCCAAGCTGCTTCTCGATGTCGTCCGAAGTTGGAAGCGTCTCCGCCATCGCCGTTCCCGCGCCGACGACAGCGACCACCGCCGCCCCCGCCCCCATTTTCAAAAGATCCCGCCGCGAATTCTTCTCCATTGGCTCCTGAGTCGTAGCTTAACGAAGTTTGGGTGGAAATATTGCGAGAACGCCAAAAAGTCTGCTCCCGCTCCGTGGGCGAAGCCTACGGAGCGATATGAGACTTTTCAGTTACAACTGTGACGGCGGCGCGATCGTGATCTTGAACGGAGGATAGGAGGGTAGGGTCAGTCGATGCGGAAAATTGCTGAGGGCGACTTATTCTTGTTGACTAGGTTTACTCCCCGATTCATATATGCCCAGATATTGCGGTGCGATGAATTTAATTCCTACGTTGTCCAAGCTTTGGAATCTGACGGGCCCTGACATGCAGGGAATGATCTTCAGGGAATGAGCAAGGTGCTCGGACCCATCGCGTGCTTTTGTGGTGACTTTGTTCGCACCGGAGTATGGGAACTGGCGGGGAATCAGCCCTTGGGATCTTCGAATACGCCTAGATTTATCCAAAAGAGCCACTGGCCTTTCCCAGACGAAGGGCAGTGGGTTCTCCTCGAAGGGAAAAAACGGCGTGTTTTGGGATCGGAAGTTCCGATTGAATTTCATAAAATCGAACAAAGCGGAACATACGAGGCCGCATTTGTCGAAGCTCGGATAAAGTTCGGCGATCGCTACAAGGTCTACTGCTCAAAGGAAGAAAGAGCGCGTGATGCGGAGTTCTACGCAGAGTTTCAAGAGGAAGTAAACCGAATACGTGCGGAAATCGACTCCCGCTTGCCGCGATCCAAGTACACGGATGAGAAGTTTTGGAAGCGGATCGACGAGGCCCGGAAGCCGCGGCGAGGGCAGCCGGAACGGTCGGCGACGGGGGAGCGGATGGAGAAAGTCTTCGAAAATCGGTCGGTCCAAGACGCCGGAGGGTTCGGTCAGTACTTCAGCCGCAAATTGGAAGAGTTGAACACATGGGAGTTGTGGGGCGCCGGATATGTGATCGCCGGGGGAATGAGCGACGATGCGTTCCGCTACTTTCGTGACTGGATTATCGGCAAGGGGGAAGCAGTGTTTAACGTTGCCCTCCACAGTCCTGATGACCTGGGGGACTTCATCGCCCAAGGTGAGGAAGTCCAGAACGAAGACCTTGAGAACGCAATCGATCTCGGACCCGATGAAGAAGGAGAGACGAGGGGGCACCCTTTCGACGAAGAAACCGTCTGGAGCAAGTACCCAAAGCTCACCGCTCGCTTTGGCCCCCGATCGGGAGCCTAGCGTCTAGTCTTCCAACCCGAGGGCGTCGATCTCCGCTTCTTCCTGCTCTTTTACCAACCCTAGATTTGGGATGCTGACGGACGGCCGGGGGCGTTCAATGACCACACCTTCGACGGCTTTCTGCTTGAGCTTGAGCTCGGCCGCTCTTTCCGTCGCGCCGGGGGAGACGGGCCATACCGTGCCTTCGGCCCAGTAGCTGTTGAGGAACTCCGCCCAGACTCGGTCGTAGACGGTGATCGTTTGATCGGCGATCAAGCCCCAATCGAAATCGGTTCGCAACCGCTTCCGGGCGTTCTCGCCGAGCCGCTTGGCACGCTCGGGATCGCGAAGCACATGAAGAATGCCCCACGCCAGCGATTCGGGATCGCCGGAGTAGCAAGACGTGCCGGTCTGATCGTGCAGGACGACTTCCTTGAGCCCGCCGGCATCCGATGCCACCACGGGCGCTCCGGCCGCCATGCCTTCCAGAGCCACAATGCCAAACGGCTCGTACAAGGAAGGGAAGACGGCGACGTCCGCTACTCGGTAGAGCTGGTGCAGCGAGCGATTCGCCATGAAGCCGGTAAAAAGAACCTTCTCTCGAAGTCCGGCCCAATCGAGGAACTTCTCAAACCGCTCCCGGTTGCCGCCACCGACGATCAAGAACTTGGTGTTCGGCTCCTGCGCGAGAACCGTACTCGCGGCGTTTAGGAGAACCTGGATCCCCTTCTCGCGGACGAAGCGGCCTACGTACATCACAATCTTCTCTTCCGGCAAAGCGAGCTTCGCGCGGTGCGCGGTGCGCTCAGCTTCCGACCACTCGAATTCGAATCGGGAAGCGTTGACGCCGTTGTAGATGATGTCGATCTTATCGGCCGGACACTCGAACAGCCGGATCGCCTCGCCCTTCATGAAGTCGGAGCACACGATCACGCGCCAGGCCTCGTAGGTGAGCCAGAACTCCTGCTCGTGGATGTAGCGATGCATGTCCGTGAAGATGCCGCCGTGGCGCCCCCACTCCGTCGCGTGGACGGTGGCGATCATCGGGAGTTTGTACTCGTACTTCAGCTCGCGCGCCGCATCCAAGGAGAGCCAGTCATGAGCATGGAAGATCGTTGGTTGACCGCCCGGCCGCCAATCTTCAAGAAGCTGTCGCACGCGTCGATCGGTAGCGTCATTCAGGAGCTGGATCTCATGGACGAAATCCATCGGCTTTTCCGCCAGATGGACCCGGTGGATCTGCACGCCACTCGGCTCGACTTCCTCGTCCGGAGCATTGGGCGTCTCCTTCGTGATGACGTGGACTTCGATCCCCTTCCGTTGGAGCTCTTGAGAGAGCTCGAAGACGTGCGGGGAAATGCCTCCCACAATCCGAGGTGGGTACTCCCACGAGAGCATCATGACGCGCATTTGAACGCTAGTATGCCCGCTCAGGAGTGCTGAATCATGCTTTCCTCGCGACCGCGTTGTGAACCGTATTTCGTCGCGAAGACAAACGTCATCTCAACTCCAAAAAAATACACCTGGGATGTGTAGTAGATCCAGAGGAGAACGACCACAAGCGCGCCCGCCGAGCCATAAGCCGCACTCACGTTGAAGGCCCCGAAGTAGAGGCTTAACAGGTACTTGGTGATCGTGATACCGATACCGGTCACGATCGCTCCCGGAACTACATCCGACCAAGTGAGGCGGTTCTTGGGGAGGCTGCGCAGACTTATCGAAAAGAGGGCGGTCAGGTACACCATCGAGCCGACGAACTTCACAACGCCCCAACCCAAAAAGGTCGGAACTTCCTTCACCAAAAGACCGAGCCAGGTATCCAGCCCAAGCCAAAGGGCAATTGCCACACCAAAAATCAGCACGCCGATGAACGCGGTAATCCTGGTAACGATGAGGTTTCGAAAGAAGGAGCCCCGAAGCTCGATGGCCCAGATCGAATTGACGGCATCGTCGAGTTGGAGAAACAGGTTCGATGCGGAGAAGAAAGTCACGATGATCGAGAAAGTCGCGGCTACCGTGCCCGCCTTGCTATTCATCGCCCCCTTAATCATGTCTCCGACAAGGTCACGCACCGGCCGTCCGAAGTTCTGATTGATCCCTTCAAGGAGGGCGTGCATCGAGCTTTCTCGATGGCCGTAAAAGATGGCCAAACCGACCACGGAAAGCACGAGGAACGGCGCCAATGAAAGGATTGCAAAAAAAGAGAAAGAGGCGGCTAACCGCGGAATACGGTCGGCGCCCCAACGCTCAACGGTTTTGAGGACCAGATCTCTGATAACTGGAAAATTCCAGATCGGATGACCCGACGTTTTTGGAACTTTTGCTACGGGCGCCGTCTTATCACTCATCGCGCAGTGCTCTCCGACTGATCCTGCATAGCCCCCTGTGCGACGGGCAGGCTAGTTCCCATGTTCCGATGAACCGCAGATGGTAAGCACAAGTATAAAGATATCGATGTCCCGCTTCGCCCGAGATCTGTTGGCCCTGAATGAGAACGGGCTGTTTTGCGAGCAAGGCGGTTTCTACATCGACCCTTGGCGAAGCGTGGACCGCGCCGTCATCACCCACGCCCACTCCGATCATGCGCGCTGGGGGATGAAGAGCTACATGTGCGCCCGTCCTGGGGCGGCCGTGCTACGTATGCGAATCGGAGATGAAGCTCCGATCAAGAAGGTCGCGTACGGGGAAGTCGTCACGCTGAACGGGGTTCATGTAAGCCTCCATCCCGCCGGACACATTTTAGGTTCGGCGCAAGTTCGGGTGGAATACGAAGGGCAAGTTGTAGTCGTCTCGGGCGACTATAAGCTTGAGCCGGACATCACTTGTGCGGCTTTTGAGCCTTTGAAATGCCACACCTTTGTGAGCGAAACGACCTTCGGGCTCCCCATCTATCGCTGGCCCGATCAAGCGGGGGTGATCGACGAGATCCACCGGTGGTGGAAACGAAATCAGGAGGCGGGGAAGTGTTCCCTGCTTCTCGGCTACGCGCTAGGGAAGTGCCAGAGGGCTCTGGCGCGTTTGGATCCCGAAGTGGGGCCGATATTGCTTCATGGGGCAGTCAACAACATGACGGATGCGTACCGATCGGAGGGTATTCCACTTCCACCCACCCGTCATGCGGCGACGGCGGAGAAGGGTTTTGACTTTACGAAGGCGATCGTCCTCGCTCCGCCGAGTGCGAACGGCTCGACTTGGATCCGGCGGTTTGGGGACCACTCCACCGCGTTTATGTCCGGCTGGATGGCGATTCGCGGCGCCCGGCGACGGCGCGCGGTCGACCGAGGTTTTGTGATCAGCGACCATATCGACTGGCCATCTTTGCTGACCGCGGTGGCCGCTACGGAAGCGGAGTCGGTCTGGCTAACTCACGGCTATTCAAACGTCGTGGCCCGTTTTCTGGCGGAGAAAGGACTAGAGACACGGGTGTTGAGCACGAGTTGGGAAGGGGAAGCGGGCGAGGCCGAGACCGATACTGCCGAGGAGAAAGCGGAATGAACTACCGATACTTAAATGCGCCGGAGGAGCCAGGTTTCGCCCGAGTGCTCGACATCTACCACGCGGCCTTCGAGCGCGATAGCCGGGAGCCGGATGAGCGGTTAGTCGCGGAGCTTCGAGGCGAGTTCCGATTGCCCTTCCACTTCTTGGTGGTAGAGGAAGACGGCCAAGTCCAAGGCTTTGCTCGCTTCTGCGAGATTCCGAACTCGCCCTACGGGTTCTTAATTCACATCGCGATGGACGAGGCGTCGCGGGGCTCGGGTCATGGTTCGCGGTTGCTGCAAAGGGTCATCGAAGAGCTCGATCCCCGCCCCATGTTGGTCGAAATCGACCGCGAAGGCCCTGTACGTCGCTGGTATGACCGGCTCGGATTTTGCTCGCTGACGGAAACTTATACGCAGCCCTCCTTGCACGATGACACGCCGTCGGTGCCCTACGCCTTGTGCGCTTCGCGGCCGTTGGTCGATGCGGTGGACGCCGTCGAGAGCTTCTATTCGAATGTCTGGGAGCTCGACCCTGGCCACCCATTTGTACGGGATGCGGTGGCCGGAGTGAAGCTTTGAAGGGCTTTGCCGACCTCTATACCGCGATCGACGAGACCAACAAGACGAATGAAAAGGTTGGCGCAATCGCCGACTACTTCCGAGCCGCTCCGCCTAAAGATGCCGCCTGGGCGATCCACTTCCTAACCGGCCGGCGGCCGAAGCGCGCGGTCAATTCCACCCGCATGCAGATCCTGGCCGCGAGTATGGCCGGCATCGACACCTGGCTTTTTACCGAGTGTTACGACGCCGTCGGCGATCTGGCAGAAACGATCTCTCTGATCCTGCCGGACTTTCCGGATGCCGAAATCTCTAATGACAGTCTTGCCTACTGGGTCGAGGAGCGGCTCTTCAAGCTCGCTGGACTGCCTGAGGAAGACCAAGTGCGGGCGCTTGCCGACGATTGGCGGTCGCTTGATCGTCCAAGCCGATTCGTCTACAACAAGCTGATCACGGGCGCGTTTAGGGTCGGCGTCTCCCAGGAGCTCGTCGTGAGGGCGTTATCTCAAGTCGGCGGGGTCCCGGTACCCGTCATTTCTCACCGCCTCATGGGCGACTGGTCCCCCTCGGAGGCGTTCTATCTTTCGCTACTCGCCGAAGACTCCGGCGACGCAAATATCAGCCGTCCCTATCCGTTCTGCCTTGCGCATCCCCTTGAGCTCGCGCTCGACCAACTCGGCGACGTGAGCGATTGGCACGCGGAGTGGAAGTGGGACGGCATCCGCGCTCAACTGATCCGGAGGGATGGTGAATCGTTCGTGTGGTCGCGCGGGGAAGAGCTGATCACCGACCGCTTCCCTGAGATGAGGGCGATCTGCGAAGCCTTGCCGAACGGCACTGTCCTCGACGGAGAAATCCTCGCCTGGGGCGACGGCATCCCGCAAAAATTCATGGCTCTGCAAAAGCGGATCGGCCGCAAGCTCCTCTCAAAGAAAATCCTTGAGGAAATCCCCGCCGTCCTTACCGCGTTCGATTTGCTAGAACTTGCCGGCGAAGACTTTCGGGAGAGGCCCTTGGCCGAGCGGCGCGCCAAGCTGTCGGAACTGGTCCAAACTCTCCACGACCGGCAACCCGATCTTCCTTTGGGCGCCGAAAGCGCGCGGCTGCCGAAGCTGAACTTACGCCTTTCCGATCAAGTCACCGGCGCCACCTGGGAAGAACTCGCCGAGCAGAGACTTACGGCACGAGAAAAGAATGTGGAGGGCCTGATGCTGAAGCGGCTGGATTCCCCCTATCTGGTCGGCCGAAAGAAGGGCACGTGGTGGAAGTGGAAGATCGAGCCCCTCACCGTGGACGCCGTCCTCGTGTACGCGCAACGCGGCAGTGGCAAAAGGGCCTCCCTCTACACCGATTACACGTTCGCGCTCTGGGACGACGAAGGGAAGTTGGTGCCCTTTGCCAAGGCTTACAGCGGGCTCAACGACGAGGAAATCCGACGCGTCGACGCATGGGTCAGGCGCAATACGAAGGAGAAATTCGGCCCGGTACGCACGGTAGAACCCGAGCTCGTCATGGAGCTAGCCTTTGAAGGAATCCAAATCTCGACCCGCCACAAATCGGGCTTGGCCGTAAGATTTCCGAGAATCGCGCGTTGGCGGCACGACAAGAAGCCGCCGGACGCGGACACTCTAAAGCTCGTAAGAGAGATGCTCGGCGCGCTCTAATCTTCCGGATCGGACTCGGGAAGCATGCCCGGAATCAGCCTCACCGTGATCTGCTCCGAGTCAAGATCGACACTGACCACGAATTCCTTCACGGCGGGAATCATGATGTCGCCGATCACAAGTACGGGGTGAGCCGGTGTCGGCAGGACTTCATCGACTTCGCCAAGCTCTTGGCCCTCGACGGTGACCACCATCAACCCCAAAAGGTCGTCGGCATAGAACTCATCGTCGTCAAGGTCGGGTCGATCGCCCGTCACCTCAAGATATTCCCACTGGAGCTTCTCTGCCGCGTCGATGGAATCGACCCCGGACAGCTTCAACAGCGGCCGGTTCTTGTGTTCGCGGAAGCCTTCGACGGTAACCCAGTTACCTTTGAGACGCAGGCGCGAGCCTTTCTGAAAGCGCTGCCAAAAGTCGGTCAGAGGTTCGACTTTCACTTCGCCCCGGAGGCCGAAGGCGCCGACGATCTGACCGACTCGGATGCTTTGGTTTTCCGTCAATTCGGAATCTTAGTCCGTTACGATCTTGACGAACGCCTTCTCGCGAGACTTGGCGGCGACGGCGCTGACCACGAACCGAATGGCGGTGACCACGCGGCCGCTCTTGCCAATGACTTTGCCTACGTCTTCCTGCGACACCCGCACGTAGAAGGTTCGCGTTCCCATCTCGGTCTCTTCGTCGATGTGAACTTCGTCGGGGTTCTCCACGACGGACTTAACCAGTACTTCTACAAATGCGCGGTAGCTGCTCATCAGGCGGTCTCGGTGGTAGCGGCGACGGAAATGGCGGCGGTTCTCTTGTCTAGGAAGGAGTACTTCTTCTTCTGGCTAGGTCGCTGCTCAAGGAAGCGGGGAAGGATGCCCAGCTTCTGGAGAAGGTAGGCGGTGGTCTCGGTCGGCTCGGCGCCTTCCATCAGCCAGTGGAGCGCGCGCTCCTCGTTGATCTGAAGCTGCTTAGGCTGGGCGACAGGATCATACGTGCCGATGTTCTCGACGAAAGCGCCATTGCGTCCAGAGGTGCTCTCAGCGACCACCACGCGATAAAACGGGCGGCCTTTCGCGCCAATCCTCCGAAGTCGAATCTTTACCATGCTTTGTTTACTTAATCCTCGTTATCGTCGTTTGCCCTGCTTTCTGAAGAGTTTTTCCAGTTTTCCAAACTCTTTCATATTGCGGCGCATCTCGTAAAGCTGGCGGATGAGATGGTTGACCTCTTCTACGGTCGTCCCAGCCCCACGAGCTATACGCTTTCTTCGCGAACCGTTGATTATATCTGGATTCTGACGCTCTTTTGGCGTCATCGAGAAGATGATCGCTTCAATCCGGTTCACACCCTTGTCATCGATGGCATTTAAAGCCTCTTCCGGGATCTGAGCGCCGATCCCCGGCATCATTTTTAAGATGTTCTGGACCGGGCCCATCTTGCGCATCATCTTGAACTGGTCCAGCATGGTGTTGAAGTCGAAGTCCCCTTTCTTGAACTTCGCCTCCATCGCCTCCATGTCTTCACCGGCAAAGGCGAGTTCGGCCTTCTCGATGATGCCCATGACATCGCCCATACCGATGATCCGCTGGGCGGTCCGATCGGGATAGAACGGCTCCAGCGCGTCCACGGCCTCGCCGACGCCGGTGAAGCGGACGGGAACCCCCGTCGCCGCGCGGACGCTGAGAATCGCGCCGCCACGCGTGTCGCCGTCGAGCTTGGTGAAGATAGCGCCGGTTACCGGGACCTTTTCGTGGAACGCCTTCGCGACATTGACGGCTTCTTGACCGGTCGTACAGTCGAGGACAAGGAACGTCTCGTTCGGCTTTGTAATGTCGTAGATCTGCCGAAGCTCGTCCATCAACGCTTCGTCGATCGAGAGTCGGCCCGCGGTGTCGACGATCAGCACGTCGCACATCAAGTACTTAGCGCGCTCCAACGCCTCGCCGGCGATCTTGACCGGGGAAGTGCCGTCCATCTTGCTGTAGACGGGAACCCCGACCTGCTCACCGAGGACTTCGAGCTGTTTAACCGCCGCCGGACGCTGAATGTCGCACGCCGCGAGCATCGGCTTTTTCCCCTGAGCGACCAGCCACTTGGCCAACTTGGCCGTCGTGGTCGTCTTTCCCGAGCCCTGAAGGCCACACATCAGGATGACGGTGGGGGGACGAGAGCCGAAATCGAACTTGATTTGCTCATTGCCGAGCATCTCGGTCAGCTCGTCGCGGACGATCTTGATGATCGTCTGGTCGGCGTTGAGCGAACCGAAGACCTCCTCGCCAACCGCCTTGGCCTTGACCCGGGCGATGAAATCCTTGGCGATCGCGAAGTTAACGTCGGCTTCGAGGAGCGCGACACGGACTTCACGAAGCATGTCGTTGACATCATCTTCTGTAAGCTTTCCGTGCTTACGTAAATTCGCGAGAATCCCGGCCAGACGGCGGGTCAATGTATCCAACATGCAGCCGTCAGTTTACCGGTATGAACCCGCGGACCTAATTTGTGTGAAGGCGCAACGTTTTGACGCCGAAAATGGTCAAATAGAGCAGAACACTCCATGGCCAAAGATCCGAAACTAAACGCCCCAACGATTGTGGCAACCTGCGTAGCCGCGGTAGGTGCCGCCGTCGCCATCTCGCTCGTCATTCGCAAAGCGGTCATCCGTCGCCCGTCCTACGTCTTCAACCGCTGCCTCCGCGCCGCCGAAGAGCTGGATCGCAAAATCCACTGCGCCGGCGCCAAAGCCTAGGGCACCCCTGAATCCACTCGCCGGCCTGCGGCACGTCCGAAATGTTGCTTCGCATAATCATTATTATGAAGTTGGGACAACCTTCGCGGCCCCAAAACGTTTCCGAGGCAGGTCTACCGAAAATGGACGCCACGAGCGTTGCGACTTGGGTGTCTCTGGGAGATTAGAGATTGCGCCATTGGGTAGGCATGGAAACGTGGGATATTGACCGAACCACCGCCGAGGTCTCTGCGCTTCGAAGTTCCGACGCAAGAGGCTCCTAAATTCGCACATATCTCGACACCAGAGTTCTCATCGACGCATTGCGCGGCGACTTACCAGCAAAGACGAGGGCGCCCTCCATTAAGGCGCAGATTGATGCCAATGCGAAGACTCGTTCGTTATCTGACTGGTGAATGCTCGGATATCGGTTCTTCGCGAAGGCGGAACCGGTTGCTCCAGCACTCGAAAATGCAAGGGTAACCCGGTCCAACCGTCTGGGGGATGATGCCCCCAATATTGGCGAGGAACTAGCCCTTTGCCCCGTTTCGTCCAAGGTAACAACCGCCAGCCGGTTCTTGGTTCAGAGCACGGAAAAATGAGCGGATCGAGATCTATAAGCATCCAGTACCCGTGTTCGGGACTGTTCCGTGCAAATTCGCTTGCCGCATCGCAGACGGCCTCAGTGTTCGGCTCGCTAGCGCACCGAAGAAGATCTGAAACGTACACGCGGGCTCGCACTTCTAACTGATCCAGTCCAAAACTCTTGGGAACGCACGTCTCGGCGTCCTGCAAAAGAGCCAGAAGTTCTTGACCCTTTGACGAAAGGTGGCGAGGCTTTAATCCGGCGATTTGCCTTGAACGCGGATGAAATTGCAGCCTCATGTCCGGCGCTTGGCGTTCGCGGATCGTAAGGGCGCAACTTAATGCTAGAAAAAGATCCATGAGAAGATCGACGCCAGCAATTATAAGGTCAACACGTTAGCGTCTCGCCGAAGAAACCATGCAAGATTTCCAAAATCAGTTAATGCTGCGCCAGCGACCTGGCACGAAGGCTGTCATGCGGCAGTGTTGGAGATCGCTGTTGTTCCTACACTTCGCATGCGACGCTAACGAAGTCCAGGCCCTCCTGCCGACCGGACTCGAAATCGAGACGTTTCCCGACGAAACGTGCCGTGAGCGTGCCTGGGTAGGGCTGGTTCCGTTTCGGATGGAGGGTGTGCGGCCGGTCTTCCTTCCCGCGGTTCCCTACCTGTCCGCCTTCCCCGAGACCAACGTGCGGACCTACGTGAGACATCAAGGCAAAGCGCCGGGGGTTTGGTTCTTTTCGTTGGAGGCCGGAAACGCGCTGGCGTGCAAAATTGCCCGCCGTTTCTTCGGGCTGCCTTACTTCGCCGCCGATATGTCGGTCATTGAGGAAGGCGACCAAATCGAATATCGCAGCCGAAGGCGCGGCCACGGCGCCGAGTGCAATGTGACCGCCCAGTTCCAAGATCAAATTGCCCTCGCCGAGCCGGGATCGTTGGAGTTCTTTCTGATCGAGCGTTATCTCCTATACGCGCTGAAGGACGGCCGGCTTTACTCCGGTCGAGTGCATCACTCGCCCTATCCGCTACGGAAGGCGCATGTAACGAGCACGCAAGAATCCTTAGTCAAGGCCGCGGGAATCGAACCGCGGCCCATAACCCACGTCTGCGCCAGCGATGGCGTCGATGTGGACGTCTTCCCCCTAAATCCACTCTAAATACCGAGCCAAAGGCTGCGCGTTTTGGCGGATTCCCTGATCCAGGGCTTCCCTCCAGGAGGTCCAAATGTGCGAGGCCTGCACCTGAACCTCCGGCCGGTAGGCGGCAAAGAACCGCGCCGTCAAACTTGCCACCGGACCCTCCGCCACGATCATTAAAGGCGGCGCCTCGGGCTGACTAACTAGCGTCTTGACCGACGCCAACATCGAGGTAAACGCGTCCCCCGCGAGTCCAGCGCCGGCAACCTCCCAGCCCTGGGGCCCGCCTGGCGTATACACGTGGAGTAGTTGGGCGAAGACCTCGGCCACGCTAAATCCGAGCAAAATGCAAAGCCGCTGATCGATCTGCTCGACGGGCAAGGACACGGAACTTCCCTCTTGCGGGGTTAATATTCCTTCGTCATGAATCGCCAGGATTCCGCCTGGGTGGAGGTCTGGAATCGAACCGTACTTCCGCCAAGGCGCTATCCGCGTCTCGCGGCGATACGGCTCCTTAGCGGACGAAGCCAACGCATCGTTCAGCAAATCCCGGAAGGACAAAGTGCCGCGATCGGCAACTGACGTCACCAAGAACTCCGGACTCTGCGGATCTTCGGTTCCCGCGGGATAAGGGTTTAATCTGCCGTCCGTGAGAGGTCGCGGCTCCGCCTTGTAGGGCGCACAACCTCCGCCCTGAAGGTGCTCGCAGAAGAAAGAAAGCGCAGTCTCGCGCATTCGACGGTTATAGTCGTGGCCACCAAAGAACCGCTCGAACCGGTAGTGAGAGGTATTCGACTTCCCTTTATAGATCCTGCGCAACTTCTCGTCCGTCCGAAGGTGACCCTCGATCGGAAACTGCGGATCTTCTTCAACCGCCATAACCAGCACCCTTCCCTCCGGGGCGCGCAGGTCTAGCAAATCGCTCCGATCGCCAGTACTCATGAGTCCCGGCACGTGGTTGCAGAGACACGCCAAAAACGGGTTGATTTCCAAACTGGCGGCGGAAGCGACGGGCACGGCAACCTTGATCCGCTCGTCGAGGGCGTACGCATACATCGCCACGATCCCACCCGCGTCTTCCCCGGTGACTCCAATATTGAAGGGATCGAGTTCGTCGCGCATAGCGACATAGTCCAAGGCGCGGAGAACATCCCACACGTACTGCCCCTGAACCGGCGAGCCCATCGAGAGGAACCAATCCTCATGGGAACCAAGCTCTCGCCGCTCGTTCTCAGCGTTGTCGTCCCACATGAAGCCGGGGGACTCGATCACAAGGCACGCAAACCCAGAAAGCGCCAGCGAAATCGCGCCCGCCTGCACCGTCACGTCCGATTTCTTCTCCGGCCAATGTCCGTGCGTTCGCACAACCACCGGAAGTTTTAGAGTGCTATCCGACAAGTAAAGGTGAGCGGTCACCAGAACCCCTGGGCGGGATTCGTAGCGAATTTTCTCAATTCGGTACCCATCCCGAAACATAACGCCCCTAACCGTGGCGTTAAGGTCCGTACGTTCCGGCAGAGGATCAAGACCTAGGCAGCGGCGAAGCGTCCGGCGACGCTCCTCCGGAGTGCCTCCCGGCGGTTTCGAAGCCAGGTCTTTAACGCGTAGCTCCAACATCCGGTTTATGCTTCTGGGGTCCATGGGCAATCCAAGAATGGCAGATGCTGGGAGCGGCGGTAGCAAGCGTGGAGTAAAATCGGGTGTGGAGCGAATTATTCTCGCCGCCCCGCGTGGACTTTGCGCGGGGGTTGCCTACGCGATCGAGGTCGTGGATCTGGCCCTTAAAATTCATGGCGCGCCCGTTTACGTGCGCCATGCGATCGTGCACAACGAGTGGGTGGTCAAATCTTTCGAGAACCGCGGCGTCATCTTCGTCGAGGAGCTTGCGGATGTCCCCGAGGGATCTGTCCTCGTCTTCTCGGCCCATGGCGTCTCTCCGGCGGTCAGAAAAGAGGCGAAATCGCGTCATTTGACGGTCATTGATGCGACCTGCCCTCTCGTCACCAAGGTCCACAACGAAGCGAAGCACTACGCGGCGAAAGACTTCCACATGATCTACATCGGCCACGCCGGCCACGTGGAAGCCGAAGGCACGATGGGCGAGGCTCCCGGACGCATGACCCTCGTCGAGACTCCTGAAGACGCGGAGAACCTAGTACTTCCCCACTTCGAAAAGCTGAGCGTCTTGACCCAAACCACGTTGAGTGTCGACGAAGTCTCGGCGACGATGGACGTCCTTCTCCGCCGCTTCCCGCAGATTCAGCGTCCGCAGAAGGAAGATATTTGTTACGCCACGACCAACCGCCAAGCCGCGATTCGTGCGCTGGCGAAGGAGTGCGACCTCGTCCTCGTGGTCGGTTCGCCCAGTTCCTCGAACTCAAATCGACTCCGCGAAGTGGCGGAGGGGCTTGGTACCGAAGCGCACCTTCTTTTGACTCCCGACCAAGTCAAGCCCGAGTGGAAGACGAATTTCAGCACCATCGGAATCTCTTCGGGAGCCTCTACGCCGGAAGAGCTCGTGGAAGGCGTAATCGGAGAATTGCTCAAAGGTCGCCCCGAGGTCCCCGTTACCATCCTAGAAACCGTCAAGGAAGACGTCACTTTCCGCCCTCCCCGCGATCTCATCCAGTTGGCGATGGCCAAGTGACCCAAACCGCCCTTCCCGGCTTCAAGGTCGGCAACGTCGACGTGGATGTGCCCCTGCTGCTCGCACCCATGGAGGACGTCACCAACCTTCCGTTCCGGCTAATCGCTAAGCGCGTTGCCGGACCGGGACTGATGTTCACCGAGTTCGTGAGCGCCATGGCCATCCACTACGGTGCGGTCAAGACGTTTCGTAAGATGCGAATCGACCCCGGCGAGAGACCTTTGGGAATCCAAATCTTCGGCGGAGATCCCGAGATCATGGCGGAGACGGCGAAGATCGCCGAGGAGATGGGCGCAGACATCGTGGACATCAACATGGGCTGTTGGGTGCCCAAGGTCTGCAAGACCGGCTCCGGAGCGGCGCTGCTGAAGGATCCCGTGTTGGCCGAGCGGATCGTGGATTCCGTGGTGAAGGCGGTTAAGGTCCCCGTAACGGTGAAAGTCAGGGCAGGCTGGGACTTCTCGCTCTTCGCGGCTCCGGATCTTGCCAAGCGCTTTCAAGGCGCGGGAGCTCAGATGCTGACCCTCCACGCCCGCTTCGCAAAGCAGGGGTTTGAGGGCGAAGCCGATTGGAGGCTGATCTCGGCCCTCCGCGAGGCGGTCCAAGTTCCGCTCATCGGCAATGGCGACATCAAGACACCCGAGGACGCCCTGCGTATGGTCGAGACCACCGGGTGCGATGGCGTCATGGTCGGCCGCGCGGCCATCTCCAATCCTTGGGTGCTGCGCGACATTCAGCGCGCGATCACTGGCCAAGCTCCCGGAGAGCCGGCCGGGCTTGGGGAGCGAATTCGAGTGGCTCTCGAACACCTTCAGATGATGGTCGCCTGTGAGTGCGACGCACCCACCTTCGAGGAAGCCAAGCACTCCGCCAACTTCGCCGATGGAGAACTGCGGGCTTGCCGAGCCTTGCGTGGTCAAATTCCCCTTTACATCAAAGGCGAAGTCGGGGCGCCGAAGGTGCGCGAGAAGCTGACGAGGTGCTCCACCGTCGATGAATTCGAGGATGTTCTTAACAGTTTTGCTGCCGCGCTTGCAAATTCGCCCTCCAGCCATTGAACCTTGCGGCAGATTCCTGTTATCATACTGCTATCGTGGCGCAGGTACTGATTCGGCAGCTTGATGAGGACGTAGTAGAGGCGCTGAAGCGCCGGGCCAAAGCAAGCAACCGCAGCCTTGAGGCCGAGCTTCGCGAGATCCTCCGCGAGGCCGCAAACGATCCGTGGCAGGAGCTTTTACGTATCCGCGAGGCTCTCTCTGGCCGCTCACATCCTGATAGCAGCGAACTTGCTCGGGATGGCGCCCGGAAGTGAATCGGCTGGTCGTCGACGCTAGCGTCGCTCTCAAGTGGTACTTTCACGAGCCGTTCTCACCGGAGGCCCTGAAGCTTATCGGCGGCGAAACCGAGATCCTCGTCCCGGACATCATCTATGCCCAAGTCGGCTCGGTGCTCTGGAAGCGGGTTAAGAACGGGGAGATCAAACGCGAGGAGGGTCACCGTATCCTTAATAACCTCCGTCGCCTGCCGCTAACTGCGGTTACCGCCGCTGATCTCGCCCCTGCCGCTCTGGAGATCGCCACCAACAGCGCGCGCACCTACAACGAATCGCTGTTCTTCGCCCTCGCGATTCGCGAGGACACCACCCTGGTCACCGCCGACCGCTGGTGGTATTCCCTACTTTCCACGGGCCCGATGAAGCGTTGGCTCCAGTGGGTCGGCGACGTCAGTTAGTCTGTGTGGGCGGAACGTAGGCCGGCGCGCTGACCGTTTCGGTCGGAAAGAAGTAGTTGTAGTGCATACCGAGAGCGATCGAGGCCACAGGAATCGTAGCGAAGAGGCCGATTCCGCAGGCGCAGCCGCCCAACATCATCACCAGCCCCATCACGATCTGGAATATGACCATCAGAAAAATGAATGGCTTCAGGGCGTTGAAGCTGCGCTTGATTGCCTCGAAAGGATTGACGGGTTGATCAACGCTAATGACCACCGCGAAAGAAAGTGAGCCCATGATGAAAAGTCCGGCGACAAGTCCAACTAGTACCATTCCGCCCCCCAGCGGCAAATAGGAACCTCCCGAAATCATCATGTAGGTGCCAACCCAAACGCCGACACTCCACGTAAGCGTGTTCAGCAGATTAAGCAGAATGGTTGTGCCGAAAACGAAAACCGCCCTGCGAAACCCATAAAACAAGTCACCGACCCCAACCGTCACCCCTCGCGCGGCAAGGGCGCCCATTCGCACCATGCCTCCATAAAGGGTCGTTTGAATAGCGCCCGAGACGAGGCTGACCGCAAAATGGAGCGGATTGAAAGCTTGAACATGTAGCCGGGAACAGTGTTCGTCACCCTTTGCGGCATGAACGAACCCCCGTTAGACACGTAGACGCTCATGGCCAAGAGGGGGACGCTAATTAGCCCGGCCACGAGGACGCTCAAAATCCATGTTCCCGTGTCCTGGTTGAATATCTGCCAAGCCTCACCGATCGTCTCGAAATAGACGCCGGGAGGCCGCGAAGCCGGCCCAAAGGATGCTCTAGGATAGTTCGCAAACTGCGGCGACTCGGGTAGGGGATTTTGATTCATAAGAATCGGCTCGGATCAGGTTTGCGTGGTCGGATGAAGTGTTGGCTTCATCGGGCTGGCTAGCCACGACAGCCTATTGGTTATAAAAACCCGGCTCGTAAGGGGCTGGCTCTCCCGACAGGACCGGCGGAAAGAAGTAGTTATAATGAATTCCTAAGGCAATGCAATAAATCGGGAGCGTCAAGAGCACACCGATACCACAGGCAAACACCCCCGCGATAAGGATCAGGCCCAGCACGAATAGTAAGGCAAAAATCGCCCAGGCATGAGGTTTCGCGGCCTGGAAGGTCGTCTTGATCGAATCTATGGCGCTTAAATCCGTGCTTATCGCAACCAGCGGCGCGAAGGCGAGCGCACCGCCTAAGTAAATGCCCGGAACGAGGCAGAGCATCGAGCCCAATCCTACGGCGAACCCCATCGTCACGTACGCTCCAGCGTACGATGCAAACCGGCGAAAGCCATAGAAGATGTCACCAAGAGAAACCGGCAAGCCGAGTGCGGCCTGAGAGCCCATACGCATCATGCTCACGAGCATGCAGTAGTGTAGGAGCCCGGCAAGAAGTCCAAGCGCGATTACCGCGAGCAACAGCTCGGGTGGCAACGATGCCGCAGGACCGAACGGGCCATCGGATGCCGTGGCCGGCGATAGATGACTGAACTGGATTACCTGGCTGGGAATTTGAAGGATGACGTAGATGATCCCAACCACAAGGGATGCTCCTACCCAGGTCCCCGCATCCTGCTGAAAGATTCTCCACGCGTCGCCGATTGCGTCAAAGTAAACCCCCGGGGGGCGGCCGTTCCAAATCGGAGCGCCTTGGCTTGGACGGGGGTAGTTCGCAAACTGCGGCGGCTCGGGGGTGGGATTTTGATCCATGACAATCTGGTCAGGTCAGGTTACCAGTCAGCCATTCCCCACTCTCCAAACGAGAATTTTCGGCGAATTCCCCTCGAGCAATTTTTGGCGCCGAAGGCGGCCAAAAATTGCAACTTAAAACCCTCCGCCGCGCGGGGCGCAGCCCCGTGCGGCGGAGGGAAGATTGACGAATCACGAAACATTTTTGGGGGCGGGCTCAAAGGCAAAGCCTTATGAGACAGGCCCACAAAACGCTAGGCGTTGATCTGAACCATCTCGTAGGCTTCGATAATGTCGCCTTCTTTGAAGTCGGTCCAATCCTGGAACGTGATACCGCACTCCATTCCCATCGTGACTTCGCGAACGTCGTCCTTAAGGTGCTTGAGCGAGCCCAACTGGCCGTCGAGAACCAAGTCTCGACCGCGTCGCACCCGGCACTTCGCGTTTCGGACCATCTTGCCTTCCGTGACGTAAGAACCGGCGATGATGCCCTTCTTCGAGAACTGGAAGCGGACCCGAATCTCCGCCGTGCCCAGATGCTGCTCGGCGAACTTCGGTTCGAGCATGCCCTTGAGCGCCGCCTCGATGTCCTCGATCAGTTCGTAGATGATGTTGTAGGTGCGGATTTCGACGTGTTGCTTCTCCGCTTCCTTCTTCGCGCCGCCCTCCGGCTTCACGTTGAAGCCGACGACGATCGCGCCAGCCGCGCTGGCGAGTTGGATGTCGCTTTCCGTGATCTGCCCAACGCCGCTAAGAACGATCTTGGTTTCCACCTCTTCGTTCCGCAGCTTCTCAAGCATTCCCTTGACCGCTTCGACGGAGCCTTGAACGTCCGCCTTGATGATGAGATTGAGCTGCTTCAGGCCCTCTTCCTTCATCATCTTCCGCAGGTCGCCAAGGGTAAGACCGCGGCTCTTCTGGACGATCGTCTCGGATCGCCGCTTGTCCTGTCGGGACTCCGCGATCTCGCGAGCCGTCTTCTCATCCTTGACGAACATAACCCGGTCTCCCGCATTGGGGACTTCGCTTAGGCCGAGGATCTCGACCGGCGTGGAGGGTCCGGCTTCCGTGAGCTTTTGGCCCCGGTAGTCGAGCATCGCCTTCAAGCGTCCATAAGTCGGGCCGACCACGACCGAATCGCCGAGCTTCAACGTGCCGGTTTGCACGAGGATCGTGGCGACGGGACCGCGGCCGCGCTCCATCTTCGCTTCGATAACGGCACCCGTCATCTCCGCCTTCGGGTCCGCCTTCAAGTCCATGATTTCGGCTTGGAGGAGGATCATTTCGAGGAGCTGGGGAACGCCCTGGCCGGTAAGGGCCGAAACGGGGACGGTGATCGTCTGACCGCCGTAGGCTTCCGGAACGAGCTCGAACTCGGTCAACTGCTGCATGACGCGGTCCGGAGAGGCGTCCGGCCGGTCCATCTTGTTGATCGCGACGATGATCGGAACCCTTGCATTCTTGGCGTGTTGGATGGCTTCGCGAGTCGTCGGCATGATGCCGTCGTCCGCCGCTACGACCAAGATCGCGATGTCGGTAACGCTCGTTCCTCGGGCGCGCATCGCGGTGAACGCGGCGTGGCCCGGGGTGTCCAGGAAGGTGATCTTCCCTTCTGGAGTGTCGACTTGGTACGCACCGATGTGCTGCGTGATACCGCCGAATTCCTTGGCGACGACGTTCGCTTTGCGGATGTAGTCCAGCAGCGAGGTCTTGCCGTGGTCGACGTGGCCCATGATGGTGACGACCGGAGGTCGCACGAGAGCGGCGGATTTGGCGATTTCAGCCGCAGTCGGAGGCTTCGGCTTCGGCGCGGCCGGTTCGGCGGTGACGACGGTGTAGCCGAAATTCTGAACGAGCTTTTCCAGCACGTCCGGCTTCAACACGGTCGTTAGGGTGGCCATCGTCTTCAGCTTCGTGACGAGGGTCTTCTGAACTTCCGGCTGGGCGATCGCAAGGGCCATTGCGACATCCCGAGGGGTGGCGTTCGGACGCAGGACGATTTCCTTCGATCCGCGCATCTCACCCAGAGACTCGCTGACAAGCCCAACGGTGTCGTCATCTGCTTCAAACGACGTGCCGTCATGCTCAATCCCAAGCTCGTTCAAAACCCCATAAACGGTGCCCGGGACGAGTCCGAATTTGCCAGCTAACTCCGCGATATTTACGGTCATATTTGTTTTCTTTTCCTCAGTTACCATATCAAAACTTGTTGCAAGGCAGCTCGATCCGCCTCAGAAATGCGGCATCGGAGCGCTCGCTCAAGCCGACCTTTGGTCATTGCCGCCCGAGAGCACTCGGGGGTCTTACAGATGTAGGCGCTACGCCCGAAGCCGTCCCATAGAGACGGCGTCCCCGACTTGGTCGGTGAAATCCTCGTGAAGGAGGTTTGATCTCCCTTGCGCCGACAGGCGACGCAGGTGCGCTGGGGGATTCGAGGTTGATGGGAAGCTTCCGGGCTTGGCGAAGAAGATAACGCACGAAGCTCGACCACTTGGGGACCGTTTTCGCTCAGTATCTCACTCACCATAATGCCCGGAACCTACATTCCCATCTCCCTATCCTGAATCCCTAGTGTCACCGTCATTGGCTTTATTACTTCTTGCCCTCGCCCGCGGCCTGAGTTTCCGATCGAATATCGATCTTCCACTCGGTTAGACGTGCCGCAAGCCGCACGTTTTGCCCGCCTTTTCCGATCGCCAAAGAAAGTTGGCTGTCCGGCACTACTACGTATGCGCTCTTCTCCGCTTCGTTCAGCCTTAGCGAGTTCACCTTAGCCGGTGAAAGCGCGTCGGTAATGAACGTCTTCGGGTCTTCGCTGAACGGCACGACGTCGATTTTCTCGTCGTAAAGCTCGTCTACGATTGCTTGTACGCGTGAACCCCGCGGTCCGATGCACGATCCAATCGCGTCCACTCGCTCGTCCGTAGAAGAAACCGCGATCTTGCTGCGCTGCCCCGGCTCTCGCGCCACGCTCTGAATCTTTACGATTCCCTGCGCGATCTCCGGAACTTCCAGCTCGAACAGCTTACGAAGCAGGTTCGGGTGGGTGCGGCTCACGATAACCCGCAGCCGGCGCTGAGAGTCATCCACTTTATATACGTACACGCGAACCCGATCATTCGGTCGATACGGCTCGGTGGGAACCTGCTCGCGCCGCGGCAGCTCCGCTTCGACGCGATTGACCTGAACGTACACGCTTTGCCCATCCCGCCGGCTGACGACGCCGGTGACGACCTCGCCGATCTTCTCATTGAAGACGTCATGGATACGGCGGGTCTCCGCCTCGCGCAGCTTCTGGCTCAGCACTTGCTTCGCCGTCTGCGCCGCGATTCGGCCGAACCGGTTCGGGTCGACTTCGGTGGGAATGAAGTCGCCGATCTCAGCGTCTTCCTTTCGCTTTCGCGCGTCGAGCAGACCGATTTGGTAGCTCGGCTCGCTCACGATGGCGACCACTTCCTTCTCCACGCTCGCCGTCCATCCCTTACGGGGATCGAGCCGAACGGTAACCTCGCCAGCGGCGCCGACAAACCGTTTGTAGGCGACCGCGAGGGACTCTTCAAGCTCGCGCTGAAGCTCCTCAAGCGGGAGATCCCGCTCCTGTGCGATCTGGTTTAGCTGCTGCAGTATGTCCATCGCTCTTTCCCTCCTGTCCCCGTTTCCGGGATTTGGAAGCCTCCAAAACAAAAAAAGGCGGCTATAAGCCACCCGTGTTCGGTCGCTCCTAATTTGAAAGTTATATTACCACACGAAACCCCCTGAAATCCCCTCCCGAGCTCCCCAATCGAGGGTGTAATGAGGACCATGGTGACCGTCTTCGTTCGCGGACTCGAGTTCTACGGATTCCACGGCGTAGCCGAGGAAGAGCGGGTGATCGGGCACCGATTCCGCGCCGATCTGGAATACCAAGTCGGTTCCGTCGCCTGCGAAACGGATCGGATCGACGACACCGTGAACTACGGTAACGTGGCCCTTTGCCTCGTGGAAATGGGGCAATCGCGCCAGTTCAAAACCGTCGAGCGGCTTGCCACCGTGATGCTGGACGAACTCTTCGCCCGGTTTCCGGGAATTCAATCCGCGCAGTTGAGGCTGGCAAAACGGCTCCCGCCGGCCCCTGTTATCGCCGAAGAAGTGGGCGTCGAAATTCGCCGCTCGCGTTAGGAAAGAGCCTGTAGTTCGCGCAGAGTTTCGTTGTGCGGAGCCAGCTTCAGGAGATCGTCGATGGTCTCAATATGCTCTCTCTCCAACGGCTTTCGACGAAACGATTTCCGCCAGATTCTTTCCAGGGAAGCTATCGCGAGTTCCTTGATCGCCCGCTCCTCTTCCTTGTCGATCCGAACCTCCGCTCTCACGGAGAGCGCACCGTACAGATAAAGAACCCCAACCAAGCTAAAGATCGCGGCACCGGAAAACATCCCTTGCCGCAAGCGATCTGGGGCGATCGAGGTTGCCACCAGACACGCGAGGCCGACGGAGAGCATAACCGCCGCCAAGATCGGATGCTCTCTGAACCGGTTGCGCGGCTTTAGCTGCTCTCGCGTAATGCGCAGAACCGCCGTCACCGCGCGCATTGACTCTTCTTCTTCGCATTTGGCGAAAGCGACCGCGAGTTCGGCCACGGTGCGCTTGTCGTACGCCGGGCCGCGAGCGCGACGCCTGCCCATGGGGTTCGGAGCGACCGTTGCGCGAAACTCGCGTATTTCCTCGCTAGGCAACGGGCGTCTCCCAATTTACTTTGAGAGCTTGTGTGAGGCGCCGGCGAGTCACATCTGAAAGTACGCCAGTCGCGAGATGAGGATTCATGATCGCACTAGTTCTCCGCCAAGAGCTCTCGCAGGGTGGCCAGGTCTGGACGAGCCTTGACGAGGTCACGTAGCGTGTCGACGTGTTCGCGCAGCAGGGGCTTTCGGGGGAAGGATTTCGGCAAAAGGCGATCGAGGGATTCGCATGCCAGCCGCATAATCGCCTGCTCCTGGGCCACTGAGGCCTGCCGTTCCTTTGCTCCGGTGACTGCCCCGTAAGTGAGCAAGAGGCCCATTACGAAGAAGCCCATCCCGCCGATTGCCGCCGTCTTTTGCAACCCCTCGGGGACGTAAAAGTAAGCCACCAGCAGGCCCGCCCCTACTACCGACATCCCCAGCGCCATGCGAGGATAAACGCCCAACTGACCTCGGCTTCGGCACTGCTCTCGCGTCATCCGTAGGATCGCGGTGACGGATCGCATCGAAGGATCCGCCTCGCACTTTCTGAAGACTTGCTCGACTTCGGCGACGGAGAGCCCAACGTAGGCGCCGTGGTTGCCGCCGCGCCCGATCAGATGTGGGTTCATCTCGGTGGGCGCGGACTGTGCTTGTTGTGATTCCTCGTCAGGCAACCGACCACTCCGTAGTGCGCTTCAACGCGGTCTTCAACATCTGCGCGTAGTGCCGGTGAGTCACTTCAAAAGCTCCAAGTGAGGCCAGATGCGGATTCAATATCTGCGCATCGAAGATAGTAAATCCCAACGACCGGCATTTGTCCACCAGCGCGTGGAGGGCCACCTTCGAGGCATCGGTTTCGCGGTGGAACATCGACTCCGCACAGAAACAAGAGCCTAAAGCGATTCCATAGGCGCCGCCGACCAGCCGGCCCTCATACCAACACTCCACGCAATGCCCCCAGCCCTGCCGGTGGATCTCCGAGTAGACGCGCACGAAGTCCTCGCTCAGCCAGTTATCTTCCGGGCGGAAGCAATGACGCATGACTTCCGTGAAGTTCGTATCGAACCGGACTTCGAAGCGCCCGCTCCGGATCGTCTTCGCCAGGGAGCGACTCACGTGAATCCCTTCAATCGGAAACAGGCAGCGCCGAGTCGGCTGGAACCAGCCGATCTCGCCGTTTTCCATGGTCATGGGAAAACAGCCCTGCTCGTAAGCGTATCGGATGAACCAAGGCGTAAGCTCTCGTCCCTCCACCTGGCTATTCCCGTTCCCTGACCATTGGTACTTCCCTTCGTCTGCCGACTTTGTTAAACGGCCCCAAACCTCACCCGATTATGTCGGTTCGCGCTAGTGGCGGAGGTAAAACGGCGGGGTTATGACGGCCGCCGAACTACTTAAATCACAAATTGACGAATCGGAATTCCAGCTCAGAAAGATCTTCGAAGGCATGACCGACGAGCAACTCGACGCGAAGCCGATCCCAACCATGGGCAGCGCCCGCGAGCAGGCCGCCCACCTCGTCGAGGTCTATGTCGCGACGGTCAAGATGGTGAACGGGCAGGAGCACGAATGGGGCTCGGTTGTCCCCGACGATATGTCCTGGCCGGCCCTCATGGACGACATGTTCGCGAAGCGCGCGGAAGCTACCGTCGCTGTTCTCGCAAGCGAAGATCCGAAGGCGCTCGGCACCGGCGCGGCCTTCCTCGGCACGCATGACAGCTACCACGTCGGCCAGATCGCGGCCATCCGCATCTCCACCGATCCCGAGTGGAATCCCTATTCGATCTACCGGTTCGAGTAGTTCGCTACCGGCGAGAGACGGTTTCCGTCTCTCGCCTAACCCAACCTGTGCAATTCCAGCAGCGTTTCGTTTGCCGGCGACACTTTCAGGAGCTTCTTCAGCGCTTCAGTGTGCTCGTTGTTGAGCGGCTTGCGAGGAAAAGGTTGCCGCCAGATTCTTTCCAGAGATGAGGTTGCGAGCTTCTTGATCTCGCTTTCCTCATCTTTGTATTCACGAACAACCGTTCGGACGCTGTAGGCCCCGTAAAAATAAGTCAGGCCGATTGCATCGAAGAAGCAAGCAAACACCAGGTTATGCAGATGAAGTCTTGCCGGAAGTGCAAAGTAACCCAAGGTAGGCGCTAGGCCGGCAAAAAGATAAACGCCACCAACCGCAAGGTTCCCTTGAGACTTACTTCGTACTTCGAGTTGCTCTCGCAAAATCCGCAGGATAGACGTCACCGCGCGCATCGAGTGATCTTCTTCGCATTTCGCGAACGCCTCCTCGAGATCCGCGACGCTCCGTAAATTGCTTCCCCGACCTAAACGTCGGCCCCGACGTGGGGTCGCAGCGACCGTTGCTCGAAACTCGCTTTTCTCGTTTGTATCCATATCGGGACAATCGTTAACCGTACGGAAGGCGAAGCGCCGACGTTGCCGTTTTCCGCCTCAGGTACAATATCCACCGAATCGAATTCACACGGGTCGGAGCGCGACCGGGTCCCTTCAAGCGAAGGGTTGTCAGCGCAAATTTAACACCGGCTCGGAGGAAAAACCTGGAGGCTACATATGGCTCAGCTCAGTATGAAAGAGCTGCTTGAATCGGGCGTGCATTTCGGACACCAGACTCGTCGCTGGAATCCGAAGATGAAGCGCTACATTTACGGCGCGCGCAACGGCATTTACATCATTGATCTTCACCAGACGATCAAGCTGTTCGAAGACGCGCTCAACTACGTTAAGAAGGTTATCGAAGACGGCGGCACGGTGCTGTTCGTCGGCACCAAGAAGCAGGCGCAAGCCGCGGTGAAGGAAGCGGCGGAGCGATCTGGCCAGTACTTCATCAGCGAGCGCTGGCTTGGTGGCACCCTCACCAACTGGAAGACCATCCAAGGGCGCGTCAACCGCCTCAAGGAACTCGACCGGATGGAGACGGACGGCTATTTCGATCGCCTCCCCAAGAAGGAAGCCCTGAAGCGACGGGAAGAGCGAGATCAGTTGCAGCGATTCCTCGGTGGAATCCGCAACATGGCCGCCGCCCCGACGATCATGTTCATCGTCGACTTGAACAAGGAATCGATCGCGGTCAAGGAAGCCAAGAAGCTCGGCATCCCGATCGTCGCGATCGTCGACACGAACTGCGATCCGGACCTCGCCGATGTGGTGATCCCCGGTAACGACGACGCAATCCGAGCGATCCGACTCGTTACGCAGAAGGTCAGCGACGTCATTCTCGAGGCTCGACCTCTGAGCGAGGCGCTGACGGAAGGAACGACCGTGGAAGGTTCCAGCTACGACGATGGCGAGAACGCCCTCGACTATGCGGCTCCGATTGACGCTGAACTGCTCAAGGCATTCGGCGGCAACGAGGAACTCACGATCTAATAGAGAAGAAGATGGCTAATTACGGCGCACAAGAAGTTAAGAAACTAAGAGAAGAGACCGGCGCTCCCATGATGGAGTGCAAGTCGGCCCTTGACGAGGCCGATGGCGATTTCGAGCGAGCAAAGGAAATCCTCCGCGAGAAGGGCAAGGCAGCGGCCGGCAAGAAAGCCGGACGCGCAACCTCGGCCGGCGTGGTGGCTTTCAGCGCGACGGCAGACAACAAAACTGTCGGCGCGGTGCTCGTCGAGACCGAAACGGACTTCGTTTCCAAGAATCCGGAGTTCGTTTCGATGGCTCAGGAGATTGCCGACTACGTTCGGGACAATGGCGCCGATGACACTGCCAAGCTGAAGGAATACTCCGACGGCATCATCGCGAAGTTCCGCGAGAACGCCCAGGTCGCGAAGGCCGTCCGGCTCACGTCGGATTCGCCGATCGCCACCTACGTTCACTTCGATAAGACGAAGGGCTCCGCGATGGTTTCGACCGGCGACAACGCCGGTAATGAAGCGGTCCGCAAGGTCGCCGTCCACGCCGTCGCCTTTCCCCCGGAAGTCGTCAGCAAGGATCAGCTCTCGCAAGAGAAGCTGGACAGCGAGATCGAAATCGAGACCCAGCGCGCGATCAACGAGGGCAAGCCCGAGAACATCGCGAAGAACATCGCCCAGGGCCGCGTCAACAAGGAATACGTGAAGAGCGTCGTCCTTCTTGAGCAGCCTTTCTATGCGGACCCGAGCAAGACGGTCGCCGCTTACCTGGCCGAAGAGGCTAAGGGAACGAAGGTCACCGACTTCCTTTATCTCGCGGTCGGCCAAGGCTCGTAGTCTGGGCTCGCAAGCTAGGCTTTTAGCCTGCGTGATTAAGAGGCATCCCCTTGTTTGTACTAGGGATGCCTTTTTTCTGCATTTGCTGGTAGCCTCATCGCGTGTTTCGTGCGCCGACGGACGAAGAGATTCGGGGGATTCTCGAAAAACACGCTTTACCGGCTGATGACCCGGTAGAGGAATGTGTTCACGAAGGAGTGGTTAACCACGTCCGGCTGGTGGGCAATGTGTGCGTACGCACGCTGAAAGACCCGGATTTCAAGAGCGATATCTATACCGAGACGCTAGCCGTTCCGGCCGTCCGGAGAGCGGGAGCGCGTGTACCCGAGCTCCTCGTCTTCGACCCCGACGAAGACATTATTCCGGGCCTGATCACGATTTACGAACGAGCCCGCGGGCGCCCCCTCGGCGCGGTGCCCGACCATATTGATTTAGGTTCGATTTACCGCGACATTGCGTACGAGATCGGGATCTGGCATCGGGGCGTAAAGTTCCTCCACGATCCCAACAAACGTCTCGATATCCCCGTACTCGACGACCCAGAAGAAGCCCTGAGACGAAACGCAGATCGAATGCAGCCGGAGGAAGTCGCTTGGGTCGAAAATCTTATCCGCCGCCTGGAGCCTGCACAACCGAACGAGACCGGCTTCGTCCACTGGGATCTGCATTCCTTCAACATCATGATTTCCGAGGATCGACTCTCGGCGATTCTTGACTGGGGCGACGCGGGATGGGGCGAGCCCGCGATCAACTTTAGAAACTTCCCCGCCGCTTACCTTCCTCAGGCGTTGGACTCGTTTCAAAATACGGACCCGAGCCTGGTCGGCCGGGTGATCGTCGGCGTCTTGGCGCATGCCTTGGACGAGATTCATTGCCCGGACGATCCCGATATTCCGAACCACCACGCGGGCCACAAGTGCTGGCAAAGCCTCCAATACCTTTATCTAATGCGGCACGACGAGGTCTGGAATCAGTGGCTCGGCGACCCTCCACCGGGCACGGAGTTCCCTCTCTAGTCCTGGTTTCCGTAGGCCGAGGCTGGGGTCGCGGGGTATCCTCCCTTTGGCCTGCGAACGTAGCCGTTCTTTCGCGGGACCCTTACTATGTCTACCGATTCCATCCTGCAGCGGCGACCGTTTAAACGGATTCTTATTAAACTCAGCGGCGAGGCTCTCGCCGGCGATCTCCATTTCGGGCTCAGCCCGGAGGTCCTCAGCTACATTGCCGGCGAAGTCGGCGAAGTTAGCCGTCACGGCGCCGAAATCGCCATCGTCGTCGGCGGCGGCAACTTCGTTCGCGGCGCCACCTTCTCGGCCGACGGCGCGATCGACCGCACTGTGGCCGACCAGATGGGCATGCTGGGAACCCTCATGAATGCCTTGGCGTTGCAGTCGGCGTTGGAAAACAAGGGCATTGCAACCCGGGTACAGAGCGCCGTCGCGGTCGCGCAGGTCTCCGAAATCTTCATCCGCCGGCGGGCGATGCGGCATTTAGAGAAGGGCCGCGTCGTCGTCTTCGCGGGAGGAACCGGCAACCCTTATTTCACGACGGATACCGCCGCCGTTCTTCGCGGTCTCGAAATCGACGCGGACGTGCTGGTTAAAGCCACCAAAGTCGACGGCGTTTACGACAAAGATCCAAAGAAGTTCTCAGATGCGGTCAAATACGATGTGTTGGAATACTCCACCGCCATCGAGAACCGCTTAGGTGTGATGGATCAGACCGCATTTACGATGTGCCGGGAGCACAAGCTCCCCCTCATCGTCCTAGATTTCAATAAGCCGGGCAGCCTGCTTCGCGCCATATCGGGCGAAGCGGAAGGCACCTTGGTTGGAGGCGAATAATCATGGCAGTCGCAGATATTCTTAGAGATGCTGAGCACAAAATGAAGGGAGCCATCGAAGCGATGGTTCACGACTTCTCCTCGTATCGCACCGGACGCGCGTCGTCCGCGGTGCTCGATCGGGTTCATGTCGAGTACTACGGCACCGAAACGCCGATCAGCCAGGTGGCTTCGATCAGCACTCCTGAGCCCCGGCAGCTCCTCATCGCACCTTACGACAAGAAGATGATTCCGATCATCGAGAAGGCGATCATGAAGAGCGATCTTGGGATCAACCCCATGAGCGACGGTTCCGGCATCCGTTTGAACTTCCCGCAAATGACGGAGGATCGCCGTAAGGACATGGTCAAACAGGTCCATGCTCGAACCGAGCAGGGTCGCATCGCCATCCGCAACGTTCGCCGTGAAGCGATCGACGGTTTGAAGGCCCTCGAAAAGAAAAAGGAAATCACCGAGGACGAGGTGAAGGGCAACGAAAACAAGGTCCAGAAAGTTACCGATCAGTTCATCGCGCAGGCTGACGACCTCGGCAAGAAGAAAGAAGCCGAGTTGATGGTCATCTAGTCTTTCGGCGCCGCTTCGAATGAGCACTTCTTCTAAAGTTTTGAACCCGCCGGCGCCCAATGCCGCAATCACGGCGCGAATCGAAAAGGTTCGCGCCGAAGCTCTTCGGGCGGGTATCGACTTGAACGCCCTGCCCAACCATGTCGCGGTGATCATGGACGGCAACGGCCGTTGGGCCCGTCGCAAGGGCTTAGGTCGTTTGCTTGGGCACCGCGAGGGCTACAAGGCCTTGCGGCGCACTCTTTTGGCTGCGAGCGACCTTGGGATTCGATATCTGACCGTTTACGCTTTCTCCGCCGAGAACTGGCGGCGACCACAGGAAGAAGTATCGGGGCTCATGAAGCTCATCGAGACCGCGGCGCGCGACGAGATCCGGCAGATGCACGCCAATAACGTGCGCGTACACGTCGCCGGCCGAATGGAAGAAGTTCCTAGCGGTTTAAGACGCGCAATCGAGCAAGGGATGGAGACAACGAAGGGCAACACCGGAATCACCTTCACCCTCGCTGTGAACTACGGCGGCCGCGCGGAGATCGTCGATGCGGTGAAGTCGATGATCGCGGAGGGTTTGCCGGCCTCCGAGGTGACGGAGGAAGCGATCGCAGCCCGACTGTACAACCCGGACCATCCGGAACCCGATCTCATGATTAGGACCGCCGGCGAGATGCGGTGGAGCAATTTCTTGATCTGGCAATCGGCCTATTGCGAGTTGGCGGTCACCGATGTCACCTGGCCAGAGTTCGCGGCCAAGGACCTGATGGACGCCGTCATCACCTTCCAGCGCCGAACCCGCAAGTTCGGCGCTGTGGTTGAATAGGGTTCAGTCGCAGAGGCTGTACCAACCCGACCAGGCATTCGGATCCGTTGACGGATCTCCTGACCGGTGCCCTGCCGGATCTACCCGCGTATCGTCGAACTGGCCCGGGCTGTTCAAATGCTTCGCGTGGCTGTCGGAAAAAATCACCGACCCACCGGAAGGATCCCAATTTGAGAAGTAACTAGTCGGTGAACAATCGTATCCATACCGCGCGCAACCCGGATCGGTAGCCGCCGAAAAGAACCCGAACATCTCTAACCGGATCAACCGAGTATCCGCCGGCAACTCCACCGACGTCTCCACCACCGGTCGCGTTACGTCGTACGTCTGCGAAATCACATCGTAAATCTGGAACGAGTTGTTCTGCGAAGACTCATTCGCCGCGGTCGTAAACATACAGTGATCGAACCGATAACTTGTCCCATAACCCTTCCAGTAAGAAGAAGCTCCCTTCGCTTGTCCGACTTCAGTTGTCAGATAGGGCCCGCCATTATCGAGAGGACTCTTGAAGAGGTCGACCGACTTTGAATACGGTTGCAGCAGCACTTCGGTGCCGTGATGCACCGGCGGATTGTAGATCGTCGGATCGCTGTTGTAAGCGTAGAAGATCGGCATCGTATCGTCGGCGTCGTTGATGTACAGCTTTACCGCGAGACCAATTTCCTTCGCATTCGAAAGGTCGACCGTCTTCTTGGCCGCGAATTTAGCCTGGGCGAAGACGGGAAAGAGGATCGCGGCGAGGATCGAGATGATGGCGATGACCACCAAAAGTTCGATGAGCGTGAAAGCCCCTCGTTTTGAACGTAACAGCATCGGTTATCTCCTTACGGCATGAAAAAAGCGCCTTCGCGATTGCGAAGGCGCCCTTTCGATTAGATCAAACCGAAGGCCGCATCTTCCACAATCCCTCCGCTGGTACTAACCAGATCAGGTTCCGGGGTCGTCTGTTCGGCGCTTTCGCGCTTCCCAAACCTCTCAGCCATTTAAGGCTCCCCCTTGCGGGCGACGTTTGCCGTTGAAGCTATTCTACCCTTCGTTAATCTTCGCGATCACCGCGTCGACAAACTCCGTGGTGCCTGCGGACCCGCCGAGGTCCTTGGTGGTGTGCTTCCCTTCCGCCGCGACCTTAAGGACCGACTTACCAATTTTGTTTGCAATTGCAGGCTCCCCGATGTGCCGAAGCATCATCAGCGCGCTGAAGACGAGCGCCGTCGGGTTGGCGAGATCCTTGCCGGCGATGTCCGGCGCGGAGCCGTGAACGGCTTCAAAAACCGCACAGTGCTCGCCGATGTTTGCCCCCGCCGCAAGACCCAGGCCGCCGACTAAGCCGGCGCACAGGTCGCTGACGATGTCGCCGTACAAGTTTTCCGTCACGATCACGTCAAACTGCTCGGGCTTGGTCACGAGTTGCAGGCAGCAGTTGTCGACGATGATGTCGTCGGCGATGACATCCGGATATTCCTTGGCGACCTTATAGAACTCCTCAAGGAACATCCCGTCGGTCAGCTTCATGATGTTCGCCTTATGAACTGCCGTAAGCCGCTTCCGGCCCTGCCGTTTCACCATCTCGAAAGCGTATCGGTGCAGGCGATTCGAACCTGGCCGGGTAATAACCTTCACCGCCTGAGCCATGTCGGGATGCGGTTGGAACTCGATGCCGGCGTAGAGGTCTTCGGTGTTCTCGCGAACGATGATCAGGTCGATCAGCTTGTCATCGAATGGCCCCTTCAAGCCGGGGATACTTCGCGTCGGACGAACGTTGGCAAATAGGTCGAGCGCCTTCCGTAGGGTGACGTTCGCGCTGGAGTGTCCCTTCCCTACCGGAGTCGTCGTCGGGCTCTTCAGGGCGAGGCCGATTTCGCGAATGGTGTCGATCGTCTCCTGCGGCATCGCGGCCAAGCCCTTCTCGACTGCGTTCAGTCCACCTTCGAGGGGAACGTATTCTGCTTCAAATCCGGCCGCGCTCAGAATCTTCTGAGTCGCGATCATGATTTCAGGGCCGATTCCGTCGCCGTTTATCGTTGCAATCTTTCGAAGAGCCATCTACCTTCAGTCTGACATCGCTACCCTTGGAAAAGATGTACACGAAATCGGGGCCAAGAACCGCACATTGAGAAAAACGCTGGGCTAGGTTCGAACGTCATGACTCCCTAGAGGCTCAAACTCCCCCTATGTATATATCGAATTGGAAGTTTTTAACGATGGCGGCCGTTCTGGCTTTAGGTTCGGTTGCCGTTGCTCAGGATAAGAATCACTCTTCGAACGGCGGCTCTTCGCACTCTTCGGGCAAGTCCGCTCCAGACCGCCATTCCGATCGGCACAGTTCCTACGGCTCCGACCATAACGCTCACTCCGACGGCTACAAGCCGGGGAGTATCCACTACGCGGGAGGACCTGGTCACGGCAGTTCCTTGCCCGCTCCTGGAAGTCACAACTCTTCGGGCTCCGCTCCGGCGGCCGTACACATTTCGCGTGCACCCAACGTGTTCATCCACCCCGGTCCCGGCTTCGTCCGGCCGATCCACACCGGCGGGCTGGTCGATCACGGATACCGCTACGGTTACTACCACTACAACCGGCACTTCCGCGACGACCACTTCTTCTTCGGGTTCTACGTGTTCGAGCCGTTCGGTGGACCTTCCTGCTACTGCTCGCCCTGGTACTACTACCCTTGCCTTCCGCCCTACTTGGCTCCCGGCCATGTGGTGATCGTGGATTCGTTCTACAGCACGGGCTGGGTTGGCCGGCCGTACGCCTACACCCCGGTTCCCGTCAACCCAAACGCGAACAAGGCGACCGACCTTGACTTCGCAGTGCAAGACATCGTCGCTGCCTTCCAGGACGACGACCGACGGGCACTCGGCGACCTCGTGCCGAAGGACGGCAAGGTCAACATCTTCACCGAGGGTAACTACAGCTACTCCCTCGGCGCGGATGAGTTCTACGACCTCTACAAAGACGGCATCGAGAACGTCCACACCCAGCACTATTCGATCGAGAAGGTCGAGACCAGCGAAAAGGGAGACGTCCGCGTCCTCGCCCGCCACGACTACACCGACCCATGGGATCAAGAGCAGACGGTGTACCACACGTACTATCTCGTTCACGAAGGCCAGAACTACGTGATCCGCGAGTTCGGTACGAGCTACTACGACAAGGGCTGGTAGTTTTCCCAGGAGTTTCCAGAGGGTTCATGGCAACCTTCTGAGACTCCCGGCTTAGGTAGTTTCTGACATCGGCGCAGCTTTTGTTGCGGGCCTAAGTAATGGCTTTATAATGCAAAGTCAAGCTGCCCTTCAAACCTTATGCGCTATTACGTCATCGCCGAAGACGGCAAGAAGTACGGACCAGCCGATCTAACTTCGCTCAACGAGTGGATTGGTCAAAGTCGATTGCACGCGGCGAATTGGCTCGAAGAGGAGATGACCGGCGCTCGGGTGATGGCAAGTGAGGTGCGGGACCTCAACTTCGCGAAGTTAAATCAAGACGGAAATTCAGTGCCACCCATCACCCCGCCCCCGGTTTCCCCACGGACCGGCTACCAGCGAGCCAGCGGATCGGGACTAGGCTACGGAAGTCAAGAGCTTCAGATGGCATGGGTCTTTGCGATCTTGTCACTCGTAACCCCCTGCGGCGTTGTCCTGATCCCACTTACTTTTGTTAATTGCCGTAAAGCGGAGGCGCAAGGCCACTCAAATACCAAGGGACCACGAATTTTAGCAACCGTCGCGGGAGTATTCCTGGTTCTAGGATTAGCTCTTAGTCTCATCTTGATTTTGATAGCGCCACATGGCGATTCCCCGCCGTCCCCTTTCTCGTCTGGATTTCCTCCAGGAATGGAGCGCATTATCAAAAAATAGAATGCGCTCGTGATCCTCAAAGTAGACGAGAATAGGCCCCAAGCACGGCCGGGGCAAGCCAGTTCCCTATTTTTCCCAGAGCACCTGGAAGGTCAGCTTGCTCGGGTGCTTCGCGTCGTGCAGAACTTGGTTCTTCTGCACAATCATTCGCGTCGCATTCTTGATGGGTTCGCCCGTGCCGAGGTTCCTCGCAAACATCGGGAATCCCGTGCAGATGATAAGCACTCCCAACCGGTGACCGGCTTTCAATTCATGAGCGCTATCCCAGGGTTTGATCTTGGCGACGTAGTCCCGGTTCGGCGTTAGCGGACGCGGGCGATCCAGACCGCCGATGTACGAGGCCCGAATCTTGCCGGTCGTGCCAAAAGCGCGCGAGTGTCCCTTCTCGTCGATATCGATGAGTGCAGCGTAAAAGTCCGTATCTCGTGCCGACGTTCGGAAATGAAGTTGAACCTCGTAGGGTCCTGAGATGGCCATCGTCTTTTTGAGGACGTCCGACTTGAAGACGAGGCTCCCGGGCGCTTCGAGCCCCTTCGTTACATCCATTGAAGCCTTGGAAGGGTCCACCTTCAGGATTGCCTGCGGGATAACGGCCACCTTGGGGTCGTAGGTGATCTGCGTGACGCTTTGCTTCCCGGCGATCTTTGGCAAAAGCTGCCCGCCGCCCTTGAGTCCGTGGCCACTGCCTTCGGATCCGAAATAGAGGCTTCGCGTCGTCGAAGTCGGTGCGGGCCAGTCCGAGAATGAGACCCACTTGTTCGCACCGGTCACGAAGGCTTGGACATGGGGAATGTTGGCCATGCCAACGTCCATATGCTTCAGCCAGGTGTCAAACCACCGGATGTACAAGGTGTCCAGATCGATAATCGCGGAGGGGCCGAAGTCGGTGTCACCGAGCTTGGTGTCCGTGTTAAACAGGTGCGACCAAGGGCCGTAAATAAGCCACTGGTTCTGGCGTTTGCGAGCGCGCATCGCCTCCCAGTTCAAGTTCGTCCCGATCTCGTCACCATCCCACCAGCCTGAGATGTGAAGCGCGGGAATCGTGACGCGGTCGAGGTCGCGATAGAAGTTCCAACCTTGCCAGTCCTTGAGGCCGGTTCGATCCAGCCACTTTTCGTAGAACGGCACTTCAAAGCCGAGGACCGACTTCGGAGTCTTGGCCAGCGGCAGAGTCTTGAACCCTTCTGGGTTCGGCAGGGTGGCAAAGATCTTTGAGGGATCGAGATCCTTTGTGTGAACGATGTTGCCCCACCAGATATCGCCCCACAGGAAGAAGATTCCGTGATCGTACGGCAGGTTCGTCATCGCATCGAGCGGAGGCGAGACCTGGGGCACGATGCACTTCAAGGCCGCCGGCGCCTGTGACGCCGCCGCCCACTGAACGAAGCCGCCGTAGCTCGCCCCGATCATGCCGACGTTGCCGTCGCACCAAGGCTGCTTCGCTATCCAATTGATCGAGTCGTATCCGTCGTTCGCTTCGGTCACAAACGGATCGAAGCTCCCCGTGCTATCACCCCGACCACGGCAGTCCTGGACGACATACGCATAGCCGCGCGTGGTGTAGAAGGCAGCAAGGATCCCCTCCGCACTCCGGCCGTAAGGTGTGCGCTCGAAAATGGTTGGAAACTTCCCGGCTCCTTCCGGCAGATAAATCGTTTGGGCAAGCTGCACACCGTCGCGCGTGGTCAGCTTTTCGATTCGCGGCTCGGCGGATTTCAACTTCCCTTGACTCAGTTCCGGATACTTCTCAAACGGATCGATGAAGAGCGCACTCCAACCGTCCTCGATGAACCGAAGCTTCTGAGACGGGACATCTACCGCGACGACGCGGCCGTCTTCCGTCATGTAGTAATCGAGCGTGAGAATCCCAAGGCGGATCTGATACTGCTGTACTTTGCCCGCGGTCGTCGTCTTCGTCAGCAACGGGGTGATCTGCAATGAGACCCCGGCCCCCGCATCGATCATGTACGCCTTAAACGTTTGGGCAATCTTCTTGGAGACAACAACCCGCTTCAGGATCGTCTCTGAAAGCTGGGGGATAAGGTTGCCGACGTAGCCGTCGACGGCGCCGTCAAACGGCAGATCCTTCGTCTTGCCATCGGGGCCGATCGCACCGAGTTTTCCGTTCGCGAAGTGAAGCTTTACGTTAGCGCCGGGGCGGTTTTGGGTCCAGTCGTAAGTAACCAGCTTGCCCGCCTTCATCTCGCCCTTGATCTCACTTTCGATCTTCGTAGGGCCGAGAGCAAGCAGCGTCTTGCCGCTGAACTTTCCGTCCGGGGTATCGGCAAAGTCGGCCGTGCCTACCTTGTTGCCATTGAACGAGATGTTCATATGGATGGCACGCGGCACTTGCCGCTGTCCAAACGCGGCGGAGGCGGCGAGGCCCAAGGCCAGCAAGTGAATGGAACGCGCTTTGGTGAATAACCGCATTGTTTATATAGTCCGGAGGAACCTTACCGGGAGAGCGGGCTTGGCGTTGCACTGGACTTCCGGCTCGGCTTGCCGAGGTAACCTTCTGCCACCTTATGAAGCTTCACGAATACCAGTCGAAAGAGCTCTTGTCACGCTACGGGGTGCCGGTGCCTGCGGGCGACGTAACCTCCGATCCTGCCGAGGTCCGAGCGATCGCCGAGAGGCTCGGCGGCAACGTCGTCGTCAAGGCGCAGGTCCTTATGGGTGGGCGCGGCAAGGCCGGCGGTGTGAAGTTGTTCACTGATGCTGACGCAGCCTCCGCCTTCGCGAAGGATTTGATCGGCCGCAAGCTCGTCTCCATCCAAAACCCCGCCGGCATGGTCGTGGAGAAAGTCCTTGTCGCCGAGACGGTGGATATCGACAAGGAATTTTATGTCGCGGTGCTCCTGGACCGCAACATCCAGAAGAACATCGTGATGATCTCCGCCGAGGGCGGCATGGAGATCGAAGAGGTCGCGGAGAAGAACCCCGAGGCCATCATTCGCGTCGCCATCGATCCCGCCTGGGGCCTGAGCGACTACGAGCTTCGGAAGGCCGTTCTGGACGCCAACATTCCCAAGGTCGCCCGCAACCAGATGATCGCCATGATCAAGGGACTGGTCAAGGCATACATCGACGCCGACGCGGACATGGTCGAGATCAACCCGTGCGCGCTCACCCCGGACGGCAAGCTGATCGCCGCCGACGCCAAGGTGTCGATCGACGAAAACGCGCTCTTCCGGCATAAGGATTACGCCGCGACGAGCAGCGACAGCGCGGAGGACCCGATCGAGGCCGAGGCGCAGCGCCGAGGCATCGCTTACGTCAGCCTGGGTGGCGACATTGGCATCATGGGCAACGGGGCCGGTCTGGTCATGCAGTCGCTGGACGAGATTAGCGCCGCTGGCGGACGGGCCGCTAACTTTCTGGACGTCGGTGGTGGCGCGCAGGCCGAACGCGTTCGAAGCTGCGTCGAGCTCATCCTGATGGACCAGAACGTCAAGGGGCTCTTCATCAACATCTTCGGTGGTATCACCCGCGTGGACGAAGTGGCAAAGGGCGTCCTCAGCGCACTGGATCAGATCGAGGTCAATATCCCGATCGTTGCGCGCATCGAAGGCACGGCGGTAGAAGAGGGACGGCGCATCCTTCAGGGTAGCAAGGTCGTTCCGGCCGCCACGGTCCGCGAAGCGGCAAAGCTTATCGTCGAGATGGCCCACGCCTAGACTTTCGCGACCGAAAAACAAAAAGTCCGAGGCTTCCTAATGGAGCCTCGGACTTTTTTGTATCGACTTAGATTAGGAAGGCTTACTTGCCCTTCTTCATCATGCCGCCCTTCTTCGGGGCAGCCTTTTTCATCGCCGGAGCCTTCTTGGCCATAGGGGCCTTCTTCATGGCCGGAGCCTTCTTTGCCATTGCCGGCTTCTTGGCCATGGCGGGCTTCTTGGTCTTGCCCTGAGCGAAACCGGAAACGGTGAGCGCCGAGATTGCAACTGCGATAACTAAAGTTTGGATCTTCATAAGACTTCTTCCCCCAATGCGATGACCAGGAATCTGGCCGACAGAGATTTTAGCGCAGTACGCAAAGGCGGCATTCGACCTATCCGTTAGTCAATAAAGCCCTTTAGCCTAACATTCTGAATTCAATTGACCGGCATCCTAACGCCAGCTAAAGTGATACCTAGCAATTCACCTTCGGAGATTTTGGATCGGAACCTCCAAAAAATGTACACCGGGGGTGTACACCCAGGGCGTAAACCTTGCCCGTAGGTATCCTTTTTACTTCCTATGGGTTTTGATCAGCGTACGATGTCGTGTGGAGACCTACGTGTCTCCCACGCCGGCCAGGAAGTTTGCCTAAACGGTTGGGCACATCGGGTCCGTGATTTGGGCGGCGTCATCTTCATCGATTTACGGGACCGCACGGGCCTCGTACAGCTCACGCTCGATCCAAATCTTTTCCCCAATCGCAACGAGTTACGCAATGAAACCTGCCTGAGCTGCGTCGGTGAAATTCGGGAGCGAGCGGAAGGAACGAAGAATCCCCGCATGTCGACGGGGGATATCGAGGTCGTTGTCACCCGCTACACCATCCTCGGCCCCGCGAAGCCGCTTCCCTTCCCGGTCAGCGACGAAGAGCAGATGCAGTCGGTGAACGAGGAACTACGCGTCAAGCACCGCTACCTCGACCTGCGCCGCCCCTCCATGTATCGCCGCCTGGCCCTCCGTGCCGCCGCTATGCGCCGTGCGCGGGCTTACTTGGACGCCCAAACCTTCCTTGAGGTCGAGACGCCGATAATTACAAAGTCGACGCCGGAGGGCGCCCGCGACTATCTGGTGCCGTTCCGTCAAGAGGCCGGCATGTGGTACGCGCTGCCCCAAAGTCCGCAGCAGTACAAACAGCTTCTCATGGTCTCGGGAATCGAGCGTTATTACCAAATGGCGCGCTGCTTCCGCGACGAATCCTCTCGTGCGGATCGTCAACCCGAGTTCACGCAGATCGACCTGGAAATGTCGTTCGTACGCCAGGAAGACGTTCTCCAATTGGCCGAGGGGATGACCCGGCACGTCATCAACGGTCTCATCGAGGAGTTCCAACTCGACAAGGAGCCGGTTCCTCCCTTCGAGCGGATCAGCTACGACGAGGCGATGGACAATTACGGTTGCGACAAGCCAGACCTCCGCTTCGGCCTTCCGATTTTCGATGCGACGAGCCTGTTTGCCGAAACGGAGTTCGCGGTCTTCCGAAACGTCGTGGAGTCCGGCGGCTCAATCCGCGCCCTTCGGTATCCAACCGGAGGTTCCCTTTCCCGAAAGGAGATCGGTGTGCTAGAGGAGTTCGCCAAGGAACTGGGCGCGAAGGGCCTAGGCACGCTGATCCTCGAGCCTTCCCTGCGCGGCTCGATTTCGAAATTCGTCACGCCGGAGATCGGCGACGCGCTTCGAGCTGGGATGTCGGCGGAGGACGGCGACTTGCTTCTGTTCGTCGCCGATGAGTATTCGGCGACGAACAACGTTCTCTACCGGCTTCGGCTTGAGATCGGCGACCGACTCAAGCTGCGCGATCCTCGCGTGCTCAAGTACATCTGGGTTCTCGACTTCCCTCTTGTCGAGTGGGACGCGGACGGCAAGCGGTGGTCTTCGATGCACCACCCGTTCACGATGCCCCGCGAGCAGGATCTGGAGTTTCTGGAGACTGATCCTGGGCGGATCAAGGCCGAGGCATACGACATGGTTTGCAATGGCACGGAGTGCGCCGGCGGCTCGATCCGAATCCACCGGTCGGACATCCAAGCCCGCATCTTCTCCATGCTCAGCATCTCACCAGAGACTCAGCAGGAGCGGTTCGGCCACATCCTAGAGGCCTTCTCCTTCGGCGCCCCTCCCCACGGCGGCATCGCCTGGGGCTTCGACCGCTTCGCGATGCTCCTGACGGATACGGAAAATATCCGCGAAGTCATGGCCTTCCCCAAGGTCGCCAACGGCTACGACCCGTTGATGGATTCGCCAAGCACGATCGACCCCCAGCAGTGGGCCGAGTTGGGCCTGCGGCTTAGTAAGTAGTTAGATCATCAGGGTGTGCCAGCTTCGGCATGCCCTGATGATCTACGGAGGTTGAGTCAGAGAAACCCTGTTTCAAAGCTTAGTCTCTCGACTTCTCCACTTCGAGCCTATGCTTATACGTGGTCTTGGCGGCCAAACGGTAACGACGTAGTCTTGGCGACCATCTCCAGACCGCGACTTTCGCCTCGTCCAGTGGGTTTTTAATAGTTGGTCTTCGAGGATAGTCTGATATGACAATCACGTCGACAATTCCGTCACCGACCAAATCGATCAGTTCAGGTTGGAATTGGTACGCCATTTCCGCCGTGACACTGAGAAGCTCACGCCACACGCCGTGCGCGTCAGGTCCGACGATTTTCAGCAGATTCGATGAACCGGTGGAAAATTCGTAGGCAATAAAGAATCCGGCGACATCGCCATCTTTCGCGTGAATCCTCCAGGGCAGCGCATAGTTCACCGCAATACCTGGCTGGTAAGCGGTATAAAGTGTTTTCTTGCCCTTCGCTATCGAGGACGTAACCGTCAGTTTCGGGAACCCATCTACAGTCTTACTCGATAAGATCAGATCGTCGTTACTTACGAGCGGCCGCTGGGCAAGGCTCGCGGTGACCAGAGCAAGAAGGACACCGCAGCATACAAAGCATTTACAGGTCGAACGTAGGTCTACGATCAAGCTCCCCGGACTGCCTTACGCATCTGGCTGAGTGATGACCTGCTCTGCCACCAAAACCTGGCCAGCATCCTCGGCCGCCAAAACCGCCTTCAACGCGCTCAACGAGACCTCGATCTGAGAAGGATCCGGTTCGCGCGTCGTCAAAAACTGGCTCCAAATGCCCGGCTTGAAGAACGCGTTGACGATCGCCTGGTTCCGGAATTTGCCCGCCAACCGAAGAAGTTCATAGGCGATGCCGCTGATGATCGGAAGGATCAGGATCTCGATAAGCACGCGAACGGTGACGTCCTTAAAGAAACTGCCCTGGTGGCCTGTGATCGGATAGCGCGGCACAAAGGTGAACGTCAGCAAGCCTAGCAGCAAAACGATGATCGCAAAGCTGGTCCCGCAACGGGGATGAAGTCGAGTCTGAGCGCGGCAGTTCTCCAGATTCAGGGTCTGCTCGGCTTCCAGCGTATTGATCGCCTTGTGCTCCGCGCCATGGTACTCAAACACCCGCCGGATGTCCTTGTTTAGACCGATCGCACCGACGTAGCCCAAGAAAAGGAAGATCTTGACCGCCTCGGCGATAAGGTTGATCTGCGTGGAGTTGTGATTCCCGATCCATCGCTGGGTCGACTCCGCCAGTAGATTCGGCAGGTAAGTGAAGAGGAACAGGCCGAAAACGACTGCGAACAACATCGTGCCGCCGATCGCCGCATCTTGGACCCGCTTGTTGGAGGTCGAAGGGACCGGGATGGGTATCTCCGCAACATCCACCATGGGCGTGGCTTGGTGCGAGGATCCCGTCAGGGGCGTTCCGCCGTACTGCGGGTCGATCTGGACGTTCGTCGCGAACTTCATCGCCCGCGACCCGAGCGCCATGGAATCAAACAAAGCCAGGCTGCCCCGCAGAAATGGTTTGTGGAGCCACTTCTGGCGCCCGATCCAGGTTTTGGAAACCGCCTCGGTTTGAATGACGATTTTTCCGTTGGGCGCCCGGCACGCGATGGAAAAGAAACGAGGCGAGCGCATCATCACGCCTTCGACGACGGCTTGGCCGCCGTACTGCAGGTATTCGCCCTTGGGCATAGGCTTAGGAGTATACAGTCCGGCCCGCTCTAACGCTGGTCGCCTCTTTCCGGCCGCTAACGCAGCTTTTATGATGATATCGACCTTTCCGGAAAAATAAGGGGCTAAGGACCTATTGTGGTCGGCGATTTCGCCGAAGTGTACGTCAGAATATTCATGCGTTACGCGCATAAGGAGGGCAGCATGAACACTGGACAGAGTCCAGAAGGACTGAGGCTCACCGAAGAAGAGGCGTTTGCGCTGTTGAGCTTGTGTCTCACAAGTCCCAATGGCCTGGACTCAACCTCGGAACGGGCGTTACGGAAGTTGGCGGAATATTGTACTTCGCGGAGCAATCCTGATCATCATATATTGAAGTCCGACCACCATCCGGTTATCGCACGAGCCATCTAAAGGAAGGCGGGGGTTTCGGCCCCTGTTCTTCCTTCTCCATTTTAGGATGGCGCCCTGACGTTAAAATTAGTGCATGCCTGCATGCCGAGACATTCTTTCCGCGCTTGAGACGGTCGCTCCTGCGCGCTACGCGCTGGGCTTCGATAAAATCGGTCTCCAAGTAGGCGATCCGAATGCCGAAATCACCCGCGCCGTCGTCTCGCTCGACCGCTCGCTTGGGGCCGTCGACTATGCGATCGAAGTCGGCGCCCAGATGCTGGTCAGCCACCACCCCCTGATCTTCCAGCCGATCTCTACGGTGGATACGCGTTCCCATGAGGGACGAACGATCATGCGGATGATCCAAAACGGCATCAGCTTTGCCGCCGCTCACACTAATTGGGATGCCGCGCAAGGCGGAATCAATGACGAACTCTGCAGGATGTTCGATCTGCGAGACGTCACGAGCATCGGCATGGTCTCCGAAACCTGCTCGGAACAGCCTCTGGGACGTGCAGGCACACTACCAACTCCCATGACCCTGGAAGCCTTTGCCGCCCACGCAGAGGCGATCCTGGACACCCGCGCTTGGGTATGGGGCAAGACAGAGAAGATGATTAAGAAGGCCGCCTTGATCGGTGGCGCCGCAGACGGAGATTGGATGGCGGCTCAGAGGGCCGGAGCGCAGGTGTTATTGACCGGCGAAGTGCGCCAGCATATCGCGGTGGAGGCATCCGAATCCGGGATGTGTATCATCGCGGCGGGACACTACGCGACCGAGCATCCAGGTTCAGGCGCGCTGAAGAAAAGGCTGGCCGAAGCCTTGCCTGAAATTGAGTGGTTGCTGTTCACTCCGCCGAAGGGACGCCATGGTCGGCCTCTCTGAATTTGGGGAGAAGCTGTTTCGTAAACAGCAAGTCGCAGGTTCGAATCCTAACGACAAATCTCGTGGTAGCCCGGACGGGACTTGAACCCGCGACCTCCGCCTTGAAAGGGCGGCATCCTAACCACTAGACGACCGGGCCGAAGCTGTACATTGTAGCATAGCCCTGCCCGTACGAGGCAAGGAAGCGGAGATTGAAACGCCAAAGGCTGCCCACAACTCTGGGGACAGCCGGCAAAAGCGCGCCTACTTAGGATCGGCGGGCGGATCGAGCGGCGGCAGCGGATCGTTAACCGTCAACTCGTGCTTGGGCGCCTGGGAATGCGCCTTGGACTTTGCGATACGTCGAGCCGCGACGAGTCGCTCCTTGTAGTAACCGCTGTTCAAGCTATTAACCTGAACGTGCCCGCCGGCGCTGCTGGCGTGCACAAACTTGCCCTTACCGACATAGATGCCGACATGGGTAACCCGAGCGCCGCGCATCGTGTGGAAGAACACGAGGTCGCCAGCCTTCAGATCCTTCTCACGCACCGGGATACCAGCATGAGACTGCTCGCTGGACGTTCGCGGAAGGCGGTAACCCGCGCCCTTGAACACCTGCGAGGTGAAGCCACTGCAATCGGTCGCCGACCGGGACATGGAGCCCCAGTGGTACCGCGCGTTGCGGAAATTCTTTACGTTGCTGAGGATCTTCCCGCCGGCATCTTCATCCGTCGGAATGTCGGCCTCAACCGACTTGATGCTTCCACCAGCCGACGAGTGATGCGTCGTGTGGTGGCTGGCGACCATCGGCTGGCGATGGTGCGATCGACTCGCCACGCGCTGCGTCGGCTGGTCGTCGTCTTCTTCATCGTCGTGATGTCGAACATGCTCGACGTGCGGCGCGGAGACGGCCCTCAAAAGGCCGCCGCGGATCCAGCCTTCGCTTCCGTGCGGGAAGCGCAAGCGGTACCAATCTCCATCGCGGTCCAGAACGACGACACGGGTGCCGGCGTCAACCTGAGCGACGGTTTCCGAATCGGTATCGGGCTCGCGGCGAATGTTTACGTCGTCACCGTTCACCACCGCGTAGCGGGAATGGATGCGATGCGTCGAAGCGACCTTTACCGATGCATTGCCCGGAATCCGAATCTTTTGACCGGTTCTCAGCGCCGAGAGATTAACTCCGGGGTTCAACTTGCGCAGAGCCGCCGTGGTGATCCCCAAGTGATGGGCGATGATCCAATCGTTCTCGCCCGCGGTAACCGTAAGCATTCGGCCAACCGGCGCGGACTTTTTAGAAGACTTGAGCGAGGCCAGGGTGGCCTTCGCCTTCTTGGAGGCGACCTTCTCTTGGGCGGGCTTAGCCGCGACGACCGACTCGCCGTTCGAAGTGCGGAGATGCTCACCCGGGTGGATGGCGGACCAGTCGACGTTGGGATTGAGAAGGTGAAGCTGGTGGGTGGTCAGATGATGCCGGTGGGCGATGGTCCAATCGTTCTCGCCGTCTTTGACGACGTATCCGCCATGGGCAGAAGGAACCTTGCTTTCGTGACCGGAGTCGGAAGATACGGTAGCACTTGGAATTTTTAGGATTCGTCCGAGCTTGAGCGGGTTGTCTCCCGACAGATCGTTGGCTTTCGCCAGCGCATGGGTACGAATGTGGAACTTCCCTGCAATTTCGGAGAGAGTGTCTCCGTCTTGGACCTTGTAGCTCTGATGTTGAGCTAGGCAAGTTCCCGATAAAAGCAGAGTAAGTCCCAAGGTTAGATTCTTGATTGGCATCAATCTCCTTCGTGCCGCATAACCAGCACGCTGCCTACCCATGAATGGGTCCCTTGGCAAATTCAAGTAGGACCTTACCAGTCCTGCCCCGCCGCGGTCAACCCCTGGATAGCGTTACATACACCTGCCGTAATGACGGTGTCAGGTTCATGTTGGCTTCGTTGAACTTAACATGAACCGCAGATGAAGCGGTTTTAAGCGCAACATCACCCACCGTCCGTAGCCGTCCAACTGCCATTGCAAGGGGCGGCGGCGCTGTAAACTCCCGCCGTGCTTAGCATTTTGATCGTGAACTGGAACACGCGGGCCCTCCTCGCGGACTGTTTGCGGTCGATTTACCAGCATCCGCCGACCGGCCCCTGGGAGGTTGTGGTCGTAGACAACGCCTCTACCGATGGCAGTGCCGATATGGTCCGCTCGGACTTTCCAGGCGTCATCCTAGTAGCGAGTGCGGTCAATACCGGCTATGCCAAGGGCAACAACCTCGCCTTCGCGGCGGCCAAAGGGGATTTTCTTCTTACTCTGAACCCCGACACGGCATTCCTCGACGACTCCCTGGATCGTGTCCTCAAGGTGCTAGATGACCATCCAAATCTTGGGTGCCTGGGGGTGAAGCAGATCGGAGTGGACGGACAGGTTCAAAGCTCGGTGCGCGGCTTCCCTACCGTGACCGGCATCTTCGGCGACCTCTCCGGCTTGGGGGCGAAGCTCGGCGGCAAGTGGGATTCGTACCGGCTGAGTCGGTTCGACTACACCGTGGAGCAACTGGCCCCGCAGCCCATGGGGACCTTCCTTCTGTTTCGTGCAATCGCACTCGCCTCGATCGGAGACGTTCACAGACCCTTCGATGAGGAGTTCCCCATCTTCTTCAACGAGGTCGACCTTCTCTACCGGCTGAAGCTCGCGGGATGGGATTGTCTCTACACCCCGAACGCCTCGATCAAGCACTACGGAGGCGAGGGAACGAAGCAACGGCGTAAGAGCATGATCTGGGAGTCGCACCGAAGTTTGGTGCATTACTTCCGCAAGCACCACGGAACGGGTTTTGGCCGGGTAGGGTTACCATTCTTGGCTGCCGGCGTCTACGCGGCGGCCTTTATTCGCGCCAGAGGCTTCCATGCCGGATTTCGACCTTAGCATCACCATATGCAGTTGGAACACCAAAGGTGATACCCGCGCCTGCCTGGAAAGCTTAGCCATCGCCCGCCATGAGATCTCCTGCGAGGTCATCGTCCTCGACAACAACTCCGAAGACGGCTCGCCCGACATGGTGGCCGAGGAGTTCCCCTGGGTGCGGCTGATGCGGATGCGTTCGAACCTCGGCTTTACGGGGGGGCAGAACTACATGCTTCAGGAGCGTCTGGGCAAGCACGCATTCTTATTGAACTCCGACACCGTCGTGCCCCCCGGGTCTCTGGCGAGCATGCTTGAGTTCTTAGAATCCCGGCCCGACGTGGGAGTGGTCGGCCCGAAGGTACTCAACCCAGACGGTTCCCTTCAATATTCGGCCCGCCGCTTCCCTACTCCCGGCGCGGCATTTTTCCGGAACACCCCGCTCGGCAAACTGTTTCCCAACAATAAATTCACCCGCGACTACTTAATGCAAGATTGGGGGCATGATGCGGTTACGGAGGTCGATTGGGTGAGCGGCTGCGCGTTGCTGGCCCGAGATTCCCTCATGGAAAAGATCGGTTTTCTGGACCCCGAGTACTTCATGTTTAGCGAGGACGTCGACTATTGCTTCCGAACCTGGAAGGCGGGCTACAAGGTGGTTTACTTCCCCGGCGCGCGCATTACCCACGCCATCGGCCGAAGCACGGACAAAGCGCCGAATCGTATGATCGGACGCTTCCACCGGTCGATGTTCCGCTTCTATAAGAAAAACATGCTCCCCGACGTCGCTTGGCCCCTGCGTCCCTTTGCACTTGCGGGCGCCGGACTCGCCCTCATCGCCCGCGCGAGTCTGTTCATCACAAAGAATAAGATCGACCAGATCAAAAGGGGCGTCAAGAAGTGAAACCGGCCGCAACCATCAAACGATTCCACCCCTCGTTAATCCTCCTTTTAATCGCGGCTTTCCTAGCTCCGCTCTTGGGCGGCCAGGTCCCGGGGCCGAGTGATGCGGCAAGGATCTCGGGCGGAATTGGGTCGGCCCTGTTGGAGGTGCTTGGTTCGATTCTACCGACGCCGTCTGCCTCCTCGTCTTCCAACGCCCCGCTACTGGCCCACTGGATTATCTGCGTGCTTGTCGGAGCCGCCTTCATCGGGTTGATGCTGGATCGGCGAGTTGTTCAGGTTCCAAATAATACGGTTTGGCTGGGATTTGTCCTCTTCTTTGGTCTACTGACGGCTTCCTCGCTTTTTAGCAGCTACAAGACGATCTCGTTGACCGCCGCCAGCGAGTGGCTCTTCTATGGCTTGGCTTTCTTCGCCGTCATCGGTACCGCCGGTCGAAAGGAAGGCCCCGCCGCGGTGATGACCGCTCTCTTTGCGGGTTGCAGCGTCGCGGCCTTGAAAGCGGTGCTGGAGTACGGCGTAAACAAGGCCACCGATCCAACCTGGCGCGTATTCGGAGGGTGGGTGAATCCGAATGCCCTGGCCGTCATGCTCCTGATCGGCTTCTTTGTCGGCATGGGCCTCTTGTTGACTTCGGAGCGGGTTGTCTCTCTGGTAATCGGCATCGGGATCATCCTGATCGGCCTTGCGCTCCTGCTCACCCAGTCAAAAGGTGCGCTGCTGGTTCTGGTGCTCGTTCTGCTGGCAATGGGTATTGCTCTGCTCGTTGTGGGCGATTCTGCCAGCCGCAAGCGAACCATTCAACGCGCGGGCGGCGTGTTCGCGATGATCGTGCTTGTCGCGCTCGCTCTCCAATTCTCCCAACGTGCCGCAACAAATAAGGCAGGAACGGCGCTCAACCACCTAACGAACGCCAGCGAAACGGCGGATCAGTCTGCCGGTTTCCGTAAGCTGCTTTGGCGGAGTTCGATCGATCTCATCAAGCGTAACCCGACCGGATACGGAATCGGAACTTTCCGAAACGAGTCGACCCGCCCGGGGCTTGCCACCCAGACGATGTTCGCGCACAACTTCTACTTACAGTTGGCGACCGAGGGTAGTCCGATCCTCTGCCTATTGCTCCTCGCGTCCATTGGCTTGTGGGTTCGCTTCCTATTTCGGAACCTAAAATCGCTTCCCCCAACGTCGCGGATCTTGGTCGTGTCGATTGCCGCCGCGGTCTTTGCCCTGCTGGGCCACGGACTCATCGACAGCGACCTTTATTACTTCGGGGCCGGCCTTTCGACCTTCCTATTGTTCGGGCTCGGGATGCTTCTCAGCTCCGATTCCGTCGCGCCGGAGTTCTTGTTCCCGGTCATTCGACGCACTTCCGCGACCTTCGCCGGACTCCTTATTCTTTGCCTCGGCTACTTCGCCTATGTAGAAGTGCTGCGCAACTCGGTTCGGTCAGACCTTGAAGGCGGTAAAGCTCAAGAAGCCCTCGCGACGCTCGATACCCTTCATAGCATCGCCCCCGCCGACGGGGATGCTTGGTATCTGACCAGCCGCCTCGCCACCGATGCCACTCAAGGCTTGGCTGCGGCCCAGAACGCGGTGGCAAATGCGCCCAGCGCACGCGACTATCGAACTTTGGCTCACTTCCAGTTGGAGCAAGGTCAGGTCGGCCTGGCAACCACTTCCTATCAAAAGGCCCTCCTCGTCGATCCGAACAACCTCGAAACCGTGCTTCAGTTGGCCCAGTTGCAACGGAAAAACGGCGACCCCGAGGCTTACCAAGCAACCCTGAGGCGACTCATCGCGATCGAGGACACCCCTTACTTCCAAATCAAGAGCTTGCCCGAATTGGTTGCCACCGAGACCTACCAAGCCCGGGTCGAACTCGCCAACCAGATCGAGGACGTGACCGAGAAGCGCAAGCTCCTTAAAGGAGCCGTAGATGGGTACCGGCAGTATCTGAAGAAGACGCTACCGACCGTACTGAAGATGTCCAAGCTCGATCCACCGATCCCCTATGGACCGGAGTCGCTGGCCTCGGCCCAGTCGAAAATGAAGGACGCCGCCGAGGCGGCTCAGTTCTTGTCCAAGCTGGATTCGACGGCAGGCGACCCGGCCGGAGCCTTGGCGGCGGACAAAGATGCGGCCGACTTCTTAGGTGCCATCAAATAGTGCTGAACGAGATCCTTGCCGACCGGCGCGGCGTACTCGCCGCCGTGGCCGACATCTTCAAGTAGCACGCAGACAACGATCTTCGGGTCGTCCGCCGGGGCGAATCCGACAAACCACGCATGCGTCTTGGTCTCGGACTTGGCCTTGTCCTTGACCTTGTGCTCCGCGCTGCCCGTCTTGCCGCCCCACGTAAGGTTCGGAATCTTGCCGCTTACCGCGGTTCCGCGCTCAACCACGCCAACGAGGGATTGCTTCACCGTGGCCCAGAAGGGGGCCGGCAGATCGACCTGGTGGGCGATTTCCGGCTCGAACTGCTTAATGACCCGCTTGCCGTCCGGGTCCTTCTCGCACTTAACGAGGTGCGGCTTATAGCTAGTGCCGTTGTTCGCCACTAGGGCCATGACGTTGGCCATTTGAAGCGGCGTGGTCGCCATGTAGCCCTGCCCGACGGAGAAGTTCGCGGTATCGCCAAGGTACCAAGGCGGATTCTTCTTGTGAGAGACCTTTTGCAACCACTTGACCGTCGGTACCACTCCCGCACTTTCGGTGCCTCCGCCGATCTCGAGCCCCGTCCGCTGGCCAAGGCCCATGTCGAGCGCGGCTTGCCTTAGTCCGTCCTCGCCCACCGCCACTCCCATATTGCAGAAGTAGGTGTTGCAGGACTTCTCCATCGCCGTTTGAAACGAGATCGCCCCGTGGTGACCAAGGCATTTCAAATGAACCCCGTGGCGATAGAACCCGCCGGGGCAGAAGTAGCTGGTATTTGGGTCGAACTTCCCCGCCCTTTGGGCCGCGACGCAGGTCACGAGCTTGAAGGTCGAACCGGGCGCGTAGACGCCGGCGATCGCGCGATCGACCTGCGGCTTGTTGGGGTCGTCGTTGAGCTGCTTCCACTCTTCGTCCGAGATTCCGCCCTTAAATAACTTCTGGTCGAAGGTGGGACTGCTCACGAGGCATAGAATCTCGCCCGTTTTAGGATCTATCGCGACCGCGCCGCCGACGTATTTCTTCTCCTTGAAAAGTTGCGTCATGTATTCCTGCAGGCCCGCATCCAAGGTCAGTTGCAGTTGGTTGCCAGGGGTCGCCGCGTCACGCCCTTCGATCCGGATTGGGTGACGTTGGGCATCGATCGCCACCTTCTCTGCTCCGGGCGAGCCCATGAGGTCGTCGTTGTAGGCACGCTCGATGCCCATCTTCCCCACGTAATCGGGAACCGCCCTTCCCTCTTTCGTGATTCGCTTCACATCCTGGTCCGTCGGCACCCACACGTAACCCAACACGTGCGTGAAGCTCGTGCTGTCGGGGTAGTAACGCATCGGCTCGGTCTCGACACTGATCCCTGGAAGGTCTTGACCGGACTCCGCGATCTTCGTGCCCGACTCGATCGTGGCGCCGACGTAGATCGGCGACGGGAGGTACGGCTTCCAAGCGGCGTCCTTCAGCTTCCGCTCAAGCTTGTCGACCTCGACGTTCAGGATGCTCGCGACCTTATCCAGCACCCATGGATTCTTCTTTACGACGTTTGGAACGGCGGTAATGACGATCTCGGGCCGCACGGTAGCGATCCGCTCCCCGTTCCGATCCACGATCAGTCCGCGCGGCGCCGGCTTCGTCATAGGCACGACACGCGAAGCCTCGGCGCGCTCGACAAGCGAAGGTCCCTCGACGACTTGGAAGTACCAAAGCCGGAAGAACAGCACGCCCAGCGCAAGAATCATCACGGCCGGAAAGGCAACCATCCGGACATCGAGGTCGGGCTTTCTCGGCGTGTTGATGACGGACATCGACTAACCCCCTGGCCCGTGCTGGGTGCAGTATCGGCGCGGCTGTTTGCCTCTCGGGAAGGTTCGGGTGACGGTTTCCGGGCAGTAAGAAGTCGCAAGTTGGCCGCTGGTGGCGCAGACTTCGACTGACACCGTTTCGGCGCCCTTGACCTTAGGTTCTCGCTCCGGAGTCGGCTTGGGCTTTACCGGAGGATTGTCGACATCCCCCGGTGGAGGCGTCGTCTTTGTGCCTCGGTTGTCCGGAATCGTATCCGTCGGCAGCGGAGCCGTATCCGGTTTCGTGGCGCCGGGGTTCGGGTCGTGGGCGTTGGGGTCGTCCGGATCGACGACCTTGCCGTCAGGAACGGTTCCGGGCGGAACGTCGCCGTCTGGAGGCATTTTCTCGGTGGCATCCGGCGCAATGGTAGGTTCGGTCGGCTTACGTGGCGCGCGAGGAGGCACATCGACGACGGCAGGCTTCTTACCGAAACGCTCCACCGCTTCCTTCATGACGTCGACCCAGATGTCAACGGCGGTTGTTCCGCCAAAGACGCGCGAGCCCATCGCGAGCTGCTGCATCTTGCCTTTCTTGTCTCTTTGCTCATTACCGCACCAAGACACTCCAATGATGCCTTGTGCATAGCCGTTGAACCAAGCGTCCTTCGCTTCGTTCGTGGTTCCGGTCTTTCCTCGCGCGTCTGGGATCTTCTGGGCGTGGGTACCAGTTCCGTGCTGAACGACTCCCACGAGAAATCCATCCATCTCGTCGCAAATCGTGGGGTCGAAGACGCTGCTGAACCGCTGCGGGTAGTACTCCTTGACGATGTCACCGTCCGGACCTACAACGCGGGTTACGGGATAGGGGTGAATCCGATCACCACGCAACATGAAAACGCTGTAGGCCTCTATGTTTTCCAGCGGACTCACCGGCATGGCGCCGAGTGCCAGCGAAGGGTACGGGTCCAATTTGGAGCGATAGCCAAAGAAGTCGTGCGCGTACTGGACCACAGTTTGCGGCCCGACCTTCATGATCGTATTCACCGCCGACCGGTTGATTGACAGTGCGATCGCCGACGCAACCGAATACGAGGACTGGTTTTCGCGCGGGCTGGAGTTTTGCGGCCAATCATCCTTATACGGCGCGTTCGAGATCATGTCGTTCGGACCGATCGCGCCTTCTTTCAGCGCCGTCGCGTAGACGATCGGTTTGAAGCCGGATCCCGGCTGCATCCTGCCCTGCGCCACGATGTTGAACTGATCCTTGTGGAAGTCGACGCCGCCGACCTCACATAGAATCTTTCCGTCACTATCGGCCGCCACAAACGCGCCCTGGTTAATTTTCTCGTGCCGGTGGGCCGCGACGACACGCCGAACCGCCTCCTCGGCGTGCCGCTGAAGGTGACTGTCGATCGTGGTGTAGATCGTATAACCGCCGCTCTTAAGGTCGATGCCGGGGTTGTCGGCCTCCACCAAGTCGAGCACGTGGCGGATGAAATACATGCCGTAGCCGCCGGTGTAGAACGCGGTCGAGTGAGCGCGCGTCTTGGCGATCTTCGGCTTTTCCTTGAGGGCCTTGTCGTACTCCTCGTCCGTGATCATGTTCGCCGCATGCATGCTATTCAGCACGACGTCCCGGTTCTCCATGGCTACGTCATAGCTGCGAATCGGGTTTTGCTTATTTGGAATACGGACGCATCGGGCAAGTAACGCGGCTTCAGAGATCGTGAGATCCTTGACTTCCTTGTTGAGATAGACCTTGGCGGCGGCGCCGATTCCATGCGCGCCTTCCCCAAAGTACACCTGGTTCATGTACAACTCGAGGATTTTGTTCTTGTTCGCGACGGTCTTCTCGATTTCGTAAGCGAACGCGATGTCCTGCATCTTGCGCTTGAATGTCTGCTGGTCGCCGTTGTACAACCGTTTGGCGAGCTGCATCGTGATCGTGCTGCCTCCGCCCGAGATGCGGTGCTTTTCGAAGAGAGATGTGAAAGCCCGACCCAGTCCTTTGTAGTCCACACCGTTGTGACTGTAGAAGCGGATATCCTCCGCCGCGATAATTGCATTACGGACATGGACCGGGATATCCGCGAGCTTCAGCGGAATTCGGTTCTCTTCGCTGACGCGATAGATCTCTTTGTTGTCCGCCGTCATGATCCGCGTGGCGGGACGGCTGACTTCCTCGAACTTTTGTTCGAGCGTGCCCATCTGCTGCTCCGCCTCTTTGACGGCGTTGGCGAACATGGTCGCAACGGTGATGAAACCCGCGAAGAAGAGGATCAGGCAGATGACGATCGCAAGTTTGATGCGACGTATCCAGGGCGATCGACGCCGGCTTGCGGTACGCGAGCGAGTTATCGAGGCCACATCAAATTATAACTTACCGTCCCACGACGGCAGTTCCGCCGGAAATCGGTCCGGCAATTTGCAGCAAGCTATTCGCATCAATTCCTCCCATCAGTACAAAGCTCTTACCTTGTCCCTGCCAATAGACGAACTCCAGCTCCTGCCGCTTCGCGAATTCTCGCAGTCGGAAAGGACTTACCGAGGAGGCGAGCTGAAATAGGGTCAAACGCCGCCCTTCCTTGGAACCGTACGTCTCCATCAAGACGTCGACCCCTTCGATTTTGCGAGTCATGGTTCCCTCAAGGTGGAAGCCACTCGACGATGGCAAGGCGATGGGCAGAAACCCGGACTTCTTAGCCGCCCGCCTCATCAACTCTTCCGGGGTGACCAGAAGCGCGCCCTTATGGGAGATAGTGAACAGACTCGGCTCGATGTGGGGCGAAAGATCGACACGTGTGAACTCGAACCCACCCATCGCCGTCCCGACCTGATCAAATAATTGCCGCTTTAGAATCAGGCCCGAAACCGAGTCGATGTAGAGGCGCTGGGTCACGTTCCCCTTCTCGTCCGCCACCACCACCTGTTCGGTGCGAATACCGGCGATCATCTGGCCAGGCGCCATAGAGAGAACGAAGTGACGCTTCCCACGGCCCATCTGACGTGCTAGCCGCTCCAGTGCCTCCTCTCGGCGGGGCGGGAGGATCTGAATTTCGTTCTTGTCCGGAAAGAAGTGCCGTCTCTCGTGGCTGTTCTCGACGATCACCTGTCCGGATTGCGGCCCCCCGTCGGGAAAGTCGATTCGAACGTGGCTACCTTGCCGGGTGATCGTTTCCTCGTGCTTTGAGGGGACTCCTTCGCGCCGGAACTCGACGACTCGAGTTCCAATATAAGAAAGCTTACGCGAGGCCACCAAGGCCTTTTTCACGATCGGAGGAAGCGTGTTCTCCTCCGTCGGAGGCGGCCCTTGGTGCATCTTGAGCGGCCGTTGGGCCACACCGCTATTGATGAGGCCGAAAAGCGCGAGACCAGAAGCGAGGGTTGGGCAATGCCGAATCATAAACTTTCAAGATCGTCTTCGCTCCATCCACTCGATGAACCAGAAGACCGAACAGGAACAGAATCCGAATCCGTACTCATTTCGACGGGATTCAAACCAACCCCGGCTACATCCCACGCTACCGTAGACTGGCGGTGCGTCGTAACGAGCGCCGCCTCGATTCCCGATTGCGAAACAACTGGCGGCTGACCTTGCGAACGCTTCGCCGTCGGCGCGGGGCGGAATACCACCAGCACCGCCAGCGTGCAGGCCAGACCCAGACCCAGCGCAGGCCGCAGGTACCAGTTAAAGCGCTGGCGCTTCTTCTGCACGGCAACTTCGGCTAACAGTTTCTCGTTGAGCGAACTGCGCCAAGCCATGCTGAGCGAGTCGTCGGGAATGTTCCGGACCACATCGCGCATCGCCTGCTGGGCGGCAGAATTCAAAAGCTCGTCGTTCACTGTGTTCTCTCGACTCAATCGGTCGTTATTGTTCATCACGCCTCTGCCTCCGTGTAACGTCGTAGGGCATTTTGCAAATGGGCACGGGCTAAAAAGAGCCTACTCTTAACTGTGCCAACCGGCAAGCTAAGCATCGAGGCAATCTCTTCGTACGCCATATCTTCTTTATCATGCAGCAGCAACACGCTGCGCAACTTTTCGCTCATGCTCATGATCGCCTGTTCAACGACCGTCATGAGCTCATCATCCAAAACCATTTGATCCGGCTGCCAGCGGACATCTGAAATCTCGATGTCTTCGCCTTCATTGGGATCGACCAAACCAACTTCCGCAGGAGCACGGTGGCTCCGGCGGGCGCGGTCGATGCAGAGGTTGTGGGCAATTCTAAACAGCCAGGTGCGAACAGAGGAGCGGCCATCGAAACGGGCAAAGTTTTGCCACGCTCGAATGAATACTTCCTGAGTAACGTCGGCGGCCTCGTCAGGATTCGGAATCATGCGCCGCACGAACCCGAAGACGCGGTTTTGATAGACGTCTACAAGCTTCCCGAAGGCCTCAAGGTCTTGCCGGCGGCACCGCTCGACGAGCGCGTGCTCGGCACCCTCTTTAGGCTCCGTCATACCCATCATCGTTGTTCGGACCGCTAGCTCCATGGCTGAGAGTACAAACGCTCCCAACCGGCATATGTTCAGTCCTCATATACAACGACGCCCGATCCAGGACCATAGGTCTGAACCGGGCGCAATTTTTTATTTGGAAGGCGTTTAGAATCGCGCGCCGACGAAGAAACCGAAGCCATTGAGGGTTGAGTTGCCCGCGCCCATGAACTTCGCTTCCACAAAGATCGGGGTGGATCCGGTCGCGATGTCGTAGCCGACGCCCGCATCGTAACCGAAGAAGGTTTGGCTGCTGGTGGAGGCTCCATCTGGCAACCGGCCGAACGTAAGGCCGGCGCCCGCGAAAACGTAAGCTTGGCCCTGGCGAATGACGTAGTTCAAGATCAACGGAACGGTCCGGATATTCTCGCGGCCCGCGTAGTCCAGCGAGACTGAAAGCGCATTCGACTGGTCCTTGTTCGTTCCTTCGAACTTGGCCAGCTTGAAGTCAACGCCCGCTCCGAACCACGAGTTGCTGACATCCTTCACTCCGTTGTCAGTCGGCAAGAATATGCCGATTCGCGCGGAGAGTCCGAGGGGCTTGGTTTCTTGCCCAAAAGCCGGTACCGCGGCCAAAATGAGTGCCCCTGCCGCCGTCATGGTGATGATTTTTTTCATATCTAGATATTCCTCCCTGAATTTGGGACGTGTCCGCACAAAGAATAGCACTCGTGGCATCGCCGCACTAGGGGGACGATTGACTTTGCCTGTTGCGGGTTAAGAACTTTCACGTTCCGTCTTCGCCGCAGTCAGTAAAACCTCGAGCGTGAGCCTCGCCGTAGCGATGAGATCCGCCCTCGAAATGTGCTCTTCGTGAGTGTGAATCTTTTCCATTCCCGTCGCCATCACAATGCAAGGCAGACCTTTCGCGTTGTAGACATTCGCATCGCTGCCCCCAAGAGTCGTCCGCAGTGCCGGCTCCAGACCGAGCGCCTTACTTGCCTTTAGCGCGACTTGGACCACCTGTGAATCGGCGGGAATCTCATAGCTTTCGTAGTGACGGGCGTGCTCGATCTCGACGGTCGTTCCCCACTCTTTCGCCGCTTGCTCGAACCGGCCGATCATGTGCCCGATCTGAGCGTCGAGTTCCTCGACGCTCGTACTTCGTGCCTCCGCCCGAATCTTGACCCAGGGGCAAACCACGTTGACCGCCGTACCGCCTTCGATGATGCCGAGGTTGGCCGTAGTCTCCGGCCCGATCCGACCGACCTTCATTCCCACGATCGCGGAAGCCGCCACCTGGATCGCGTTGATGCCGTTCTCTGGGTCCTTCCCAGCGTGGGCCGGCTTGCCATGGACTAAGATTTCAAGCTTGTCGTGGGTCGCCGTCCGATTTACGAACGAGCCCACGGGAGGGCTGGTGTCGAGCACGTAACCGAAGTCGAGATCGAGTCCGTCGAGTTCAAGCGCCTCCGCTCCTTGCAGACCGATCTCCTCCGCCACGCTCAGAAGAAGGCAAACGTCCCCATGAGGCTGGCCGGATTCCATCAGGGCATGAACGGCTTCTATTGCGGGGGCCATGCCGCCCTTGTCGTCGGCGCCGAGGATGGTGTCTGATTTTGCCGAGAAGATGCCGTTGGTTTCGTCGATGACGAGGCCTTCCGTGGGCTCGACGGTGTCGAAATGGGCGGACAGGAAAACCTTGGGCGCGTTCGGCAATGTGCCCCGAAGCCAGACGATCAGGTTGTTGCCGTTCCCGCCGATCTTTTCGCCCGCGTTGTCCTCGGTAACCTCAAGTCCCAGACCGGTCAGATAGGCTTTTGTCCAGTCGACGACCGGCTTTTCCTGGAGCGCGGGCGAGTTGATCCGGCAAAGATTCAGGAACAGATCGATCAGGCGTGCTTCGTTGATCACGCGGGTTAATTTACCGGCAACGGGTATCCGCCAGGAGCCCCCTTCAGTCGGCTATATTCATTGCCTATGCCCGTACATACCGTGACCGCCGAAGGCTTCGCCCCATTTGAAGTCGAACAAGGAACGAAGCTCGTTTTAGCCCTGGAGAATAACGGCGTCGATGTCAGCCACCGATGCGGCGGCCAGGCCAAGTGCACGACTTGCCGCGTCGTGTTCAGCACCGAGGAGCCGGCGATGGGCTCGGTCGAGCACGATTCGCTCGAAGAGGACGGCGTTCTCGGCCAGTTCCGGCTCTCCTGCCAGATCCGAGTCGACCGCGATATGGAAGTCAAGGTTCTCAAGCTGGCGAGCGTGGAAGGTTGGGAGCCCGGCCCCACCCCCGAACCCTAATCGCCGCTGTGCCCTAGGCATTGGCGGTATCTTACTTTTGAAATGGCTGACCTACTTGCCCGTGACCTGATTCGCGACGTTCCGGATTTCCCTAAGCCGGGCATCCTCTTCAAGGACATCACCCCCGTCGTCGAGAATCCGGCGGCATTCAAGCAGGTTAGCGAGCTCCTCGCCGCGGACGCCAAAGCCCGCGGCGCGGACGTCATCGTCGGCATCGAGAGCCGGGGATTCATTTTTGGAATTCCCATCGCAGTGGAGCTCGGCTTGCCCTTCGCGATGGCTCGAAAGCTCGGCAAACTACCTTACGAGCGGATCACCGAGGAATATGCCCTCGAGTACGGCACGAACACCGTCGAGATGCATATCGACTCGGTCAAGCCGGGGCAGCGCGTTTACATCATCGATGACTTGCTTGCGACCGGTGGTACCGCGAGTGCTGCGGTTCGACTTTCGGAGCGCTTGGGCGGTCAGGTCGTCGGATTCGGCTGCCTCATCGAGCTGACCTTCCTGGATGGCCGCGTGGTACTCGGCAACGTACCCGTGACCGCGCTGATGGCCTACTAAGGCGTGAATCCCCGCCTCATCGCGGTGATGGGCCCGACCGCGTCGGGCAAGACCGAAGTGGCGGAGCGATTGGCCGACGATCTTGACGCGGCGCTGATTAACGCCGATGCCTTTCAGGTCTATCGCGGCCTCGACATTGGCACCGCGAAGCCCGTCGCTCGCGAACGGTACGAACTCCTCGACATCAAGGACCCCGAAGACACCTTCGGGGTCGGGGAGTTTGTGCGCCTGGCGGCAGGTTTGCTGGAAACCTATTTCACCGAGGGCCGTAACGTCATCGTGGTGGGGGGAACCGGCCTCAATATCCGAGCGTTGTTCGAGGAGTACTCGGGAATGGAGGACAAGCCCTCCGATGAGTTGCGCGAGGCACTTTCAAAAGAATCGTTGGAAACCTTGGTCGAACGCTTGCGGGTTGAGGCTCCACAGGTCGCTGACCGCATCGATCTCAAGAATCCAGCAAGAGTTCAGCGCGCCCTCGAACGTGCGCTCGTCCCATCTCCGTCCATCGAAATGCGCCTTCCGCCTTTTCAACGCACCAAGCTCGGAATCGTTGGTCCGACGGAGGTTCTCGACGCGATGATTGTTTCACGTTTCGAGAGAATGATACAAAATGGATGGATAGACGAGGTCCTGAGTCTTCGCAACCAGGGGGTCCCAAACGAGGCTCCCGGGTTCCGGGCGATAGGGTATCGTCCATTATTGAAATACCTGGGGGGAGAACTCGAGATCGATGCGGCGAAAGCCACCGTAGTCACCGACACGAGGCAATATGCCAAGCGTCAAAGGACGTGGCTTCGATCCGAAAAGAACCTCACGGTATTGAATTGGAGCGACGCGCTAGGCGACGCGCGACGTTTTTTGAATCTTAATTAGGCTAATTTTTATGGCAAAAGCGATTAATCTCCAGGACATGTTCCTGAATCAAGTCAGGAAAGAAGGGATCGGAGTCACGATCTACCTCACGAACAGTGTCCAGTTACGGGGCCAGGTACGAGGCTTCGACGCCTTCACGGTCTTGCTCGATGCACCCGGCAAACCGACCCAGTTGGTCTACAAGCACGCGGTCGCGAGCATCGTGCCTAGCAAGCCGATCTCCTCCTATCGGGCGAACCCTGATGACGAAGGGCCCGATCGACGCGTAAACGCTGAGTAGTGATCCGTTTCGAAAAGCTTCAAGGCATCGGCAACGACTTTATCGTCGTCGATCTGCTTGCGCCCGACCCTGGGTGCGATTTGTCCCAGGGTCCGGCTTTGGCTAAGAAGCTGTGTGATCGGAAATTCGGTATCGGCGGCGACGGCTTGATCTTCCTCACTTCGGGCGAGAAGGAGCCGTTCGCGATGCGAATGTTCAACCCCGACGGAAGCGAGAGCGAGATGTGCGGAAATGGCCTTCGCTGCTTGGCGCAGGTGATGCGCTCGCACGGTCATTCCTCCGCTTCGTCGGTTTCGATTGAGACAGGCGCAGGTGTCTTGCAGGCCGACTTTCTTTCCGACGGCCAAGTCCGGATCGACATGGGGCCTGCTCGAACATCCCGTAAAGAGATTGGAATGGCGGCGCCCTCGGACGAGACTTTCATCGAGCAACCTGTCGGCGGCGGTTTCTTAGGCACTGCGGTCTCAATGGGCAACCCCCATCTCGTAATCTTCGTGCCGTCGGTCGGTGCAATCGATTTGCCCGGCTTGGGTCGGCAGTTCGAGCACCACGAGCTCTTCCCTAACCGAACAAACGTTCATTTCATCGAAGTTATCGACCGCAATACGTTAAAGCAACGAACCTGGGAGCGCGGAGCCGGCGCAACTCTCGCCTGCGGCACGGGTGCTTGTGCTTCCGCGGTTGCGGGCTTCTTGACTGGCCGTTCGGAGCGAACCGTCGAAATGCGGTTACCCGGCGGCAACTTACGGGTCGAGTACCTAGAGAATTGCCACGTCCTCATGACAGGCCCGGCCACGTTGGTTTATGAAGGCGTGACGGCCTAGTCGCCGATAAGGGCGTCAACCCGCCGCGCAAACTCAAAGTCGTAGGGGGACAGGCCGCCGACCGAATGCGTGTTGACGCTCAGGCTCACCTTGCGGTACGTCAACAGGATGTCGGGGTGGTGGTCCAAGCGATCGGCCACGAATCCTACTGCGGAGGCGAAGACGACGCCATCCTTATAGGTTGCGAATTCGACGGTGCGTTGGATCGCGTCTCCTTCTTGCCTCCAATTCTTGTGGTCGGCCAGACCCGATGCAATTTCTTCGACAGACAACTTTCGGTAAGCAAGCTCACTCATCCCCCTACCGTACCTTTGAAGCTAACCGGTAAGACGTACAGGCGATGTGGGCCGGGAGGGAACAAAGTTAGCACGCTACGAGAGCCAAGGGCACTCTCGATGGGGGCTCAGCCGTCCTTAGGGCTGCTTCTTCATCTTGTGGGGTTCGACGTCGTTGCCAGACATAAATTCGATCTCCGAATCGGAATCGAATTTGACGGACCCGTCTCTGAACATCGAGCCGACCGCCTTGATCAAGTCGGGTTTGGCCTTATCGAGGTCCGCCTGCTTTGAAGGATCTTTTGTCTTCATATCGGAATCGGTTACCGTCACGTTCAAAGCCCTACCGCCCTTCAGAACGGGACTGTCGCCACCAAGTTTGTAGGTACCGATAAACGAGCCGGTCATCTCGGTGTCTTCGCCGCTCATGGTAAATTTCCCGTCGGCGTCGAAGGTACAGGTGGACATTTTGCTGTCGGACCACTTGCCCACGAGTTTGGCCGCGTCACCATCTGCCGGCACGGTCTTGGCCGCTGCGGAATTGCCCGTCGTAGCCTTTGCACTCGTCGCGGTGGCCTCGCCGGAAGAGTTGCAGCCAGCAACGAACAGGACGGCAAGGGCCGATAAAATTGCCAACTTGTCTTTCACAAGCCTCAGCATATCCACCGCGAGCCGCTCCAAACTCGGTTCGAAGAGGAAAATGGGAGCTCCCACCGTGCCGGTTGCAGCGAATTTTCGGCGAGAGCGTAAGGCGTGCCGTCGGTCCATACGCTCTCGCGGGAACTTGGCGGAGTTCAGGGCAGCTTCTTCATCTTGTGGGGTTCAGTGTCGTCGGCGGACTTAATCTCGATCTCCGAATCGGAATCAAATTTGACGGCCGCGTCCTTGAACATCGCGCTGACCGCCTTGATCATGTCGGGCTTGCCCTTATCGAGCGCCGCCTGCTTCGCCGGATCTTTTGCCTTCATCTGAACATCGGTAATCGTCACACTCAAGGCCTTACCGCCTTTGATCACCGTACTATCGCCGCCAACCGTGTAGGTGCCGATAAAGGAGCCACTCATGTCCGTATCGTCGCCGCCCATGGTGAACTTGCCGTCGGCGCCAAACGTGCACTTTGTCTTCTTATTGTCCGACCAGTCACCCACGAGCTTCGCGGCATCGCCGGCGGGCGCATCTGTCTTCGCCGGCGGCGTCGCAGCGTCGCCGGTGGTGGCTTTGGCGGTCGTCGTCGAGCCAGTCGTGGTTGCCGGAGCATCGGTGGACGAACCGCATCCCGCAATGAACAGGACGGCAAAGGCTGATAAAATTACTAGGTAGTTTTTCACAAGCCTCAGCATGGCCAGCGCTAACCGCCTCAGACTTGGTTTGGCGAGGAAATGGGCCTTCTCACCGTTTCGGTTGAGTCGCTAGTCCCAAGAGGCCAGTATTGAACATGTCAATCCTTCAGCTTCCAAGCGATCGGATGAAACGCCCAGTGCGGGATTTGGACTTCAAAGTGCAGGCCTGTGAATCGGTATTCGTAGGTACGCGCCTGAGAATCGGTCGCTAAGATGTGCGCCGGGATTTGGTAGCCGTCGACGGATTGGAAGTCATCGAACCGCTCCACGACCGGCACGTTGCCAATCTCCCGCCGGACAACCAACCAAGTCGAAGGCGAGATGTAATCCAAAACCTCCGGACCTGAGAAAGGAATCTTGCGGACGACCACCAGCGAATCAACTTCGCCAACCATCTCGACCTTCTTGAAGACCCGCCGCCAATCCAGCTCCTGCACTGGCTCCGAGACCAACCAGTCGTCGAGGACGTCGTTGCCGCTCAGTTCGTCTAGACGGAAATTTGTCTGGGACGCCTTCGCCCCTTCGTCGCACTTCCCTACCTGAGCCATGAAGATCGGGCGGCCGAGGGCGTAGTCTTGCTCTAAATATCCCACCTGGCGGTCCGGGCCGAGGTACCAGAGGCCTTCGCCGGAAGTGCCTTGCGTTGGACATTTCATCGTGTACCGCGCGGCTAAAGTGCGCTCAAACAGAGCCTTGCCGCCCATCGCAGCTCGCGAGCGGTCCATCACTTCGGCGACTTTCAAAGGTCCGGCATACGGTAAGTCGCGAGCAAACTCCAACCGCTGGCCGCCAACATCCACGTGGACTCGTTGCCATTGCTTTCGCCATTCCTTCGCGAGTTCCACCGTCACGCCTGCCTGTCGGGCGTCGGCGGTCTTCCACTGTTCATTCCCTTGGATGGCGAGCCGGATACGGCGTTCATTGTCCAGGCAGGCGTAGAGCACCTTGCCTCTCGGGAATAGTCGCAGGATGTGATGCCGCGAAGCATCGACGTACAAACCGGAGGCCTTCGCCAACTCCTTGTCGCGAGTTTTGTTCGCCTTTCCCACGAGCCGATCCAAGATGAGGCTTGCCGCCGCGAAGTTTCCCGACCGCCCAGAATTATTGGTCAGAATCGCGAAACCCAAACGCCGCTCGGGGACGAGACCGACGTAGGCTTGAAAGCCGGTCAAGTAGCCGTCATGTGAAATAACCTGCGCCGGTCGGTCGTCATTCAGAAACCAACCGAGCCCTGCGAATTGGCCGTCGCCGTAGTCGCACCAAGGCTTGTAGGCTTCGCCAAGCACGCCAGGAGCAATAAGCGACTTCCCTTCAAACGAACCGCCCGCCAGGTGGAAGCGAACCCAATTCGCCATGTCGCGCACGGTCGACTTCACTCCGCCTGCGGCGACGATGGCCTGCTCGTGGTCCCACGCCTCAGCCTCGATCTCTCCCTTTGCATTCACGCGATAGCCCGTCGCCATCCGCCTGGGATCAATAAACTTCGACCGGATCGTTGTCGTGGAGGCCATCCCAAGCGGATCGAGGATCTTCGTCTTCAGAACATCGGGCCACGACGCCCCGTACGCCTTCGACACCACCGAACCGGCGGTCTGGACGAGGATGTTCGAGTACTGGCCGACAAGTCCGTAGGGATAGGTCGGCTCCGAGGTGGCCAGCAAACGAATGCATTCGTCCGTCGACAGCTCACCCGAGGCCCAAGCGTCGTCGGTGCGAGGCAACCCGCTCCGGTGAGACATCAAGTCCGCGATCGTGAGGTGCTGATCCGCCTCCGGATCGAACAAATGAAACGAAGGAAGAAACTTCCTCGGCGGGTCCGACAGCGCTAGCTTCCCCTCATGAACTCCAAAGAGCACCAAGGCGCTGTTGAACGCCTTCGAACAGGAGGCGATCTCGAAGATCGTATCCGGAGTCACCGGACGCTTTTCCTTCACGTTCGCAAGGCCGTATCCCTTGAGCAGAACGACCTTGTCGTCCTTGATGATCGCCACCGCCATTCCGGGAACCTTGAGCCGCTCTAGAGTGGCCGCAAACTCGCCGTCCAGGGACTTCAAGGCGCGCGCAAACTCGGCCGGCGTCATCTTGTCCACCCCCTTATCGGAGACAGCAAACGTGGAAGAAGCCAAGGTTAAGAGACAAGCCCCAAGGAGCCAGCGAGACATGGGAAAAGTCTATCACTCCCCTCTGAGACCATAATGTACGAGTGAACGATCGCGTCTTGGTTTTCGACACCACGCTACGGGACGGGGAGCAAAGCCCGGGGGTACGCCTCTCCCTTGAAGAGAAGCTGGAGATCGGAAAACAACTCGTGCTTCTTGGCGTGGACATCCTCGAAGCAGGTTTCCCAATCAGTTCCCCCGGCGATTTCGCGAGCGTGCATATGCTCGCCACCGAGCTTAAAGGGGTTACGATCTGCGGCCTTACCCGCGCCCGCGAGAAGGATATCGAAGTCGCCGCCGAGGCCCTCAAGCCCGCGGAGCGAAAACGGATTCACACCGGCCTCGGCGTCAGCGAGAGCCACCTTCAGCACAAGCTTCGCATGTCAAAGGAGCAAGCGCTGGAGATGGGAGTGGCTGCCGTCAAGGTCGCCACGAGATTCACAGACGACATCGAGTACTTCATGGAAGACTCCGGCCGAGCCGACCTCGACTACGTCTACAAGGTCGTCGAAGAGGTCATCAAGGCGGGCGCCACCACCATCAACGTGCCCGATACCACCGGCTTCACCTATCCCAACGAATACTTCCACCTGATCAAAGGGATTATTGAGAACGTCCCGAACTCGGATAAGGCCGTCTTCTCGTGCCATTGCCACAACGATCTCGGAATGGCGACCGCGAACACCCTCGCCGGACTCATGGGAGGCGCGCGGCAGGTCGAGGTGACCATCAACGGCATCGGCGAGCGTGCGGGCAACACCGCGCTCGAAGAGGTCGTTATGGCGCTCTTCATTCGCGCGGACAAGTTCGGCCTTCGCACGGGAATCGATACGACGCAGCTTCTTCCGACTTCACGCCTCGTCTCGCGTTTGACCGGTATGGTCATCCAGCGGAATAAAGCCGTGGTGGGCGCGAACGCGTACGCCCACAGTAGCGGCATCCACCAGGATGGCGTCCTCAAAGAGCGTTCGACCTACGAGATCATCGATCCGAAGTTGGTCGGTGCCGAAAAGAGCGAGATCATCCTGACTGCACGAAGCGGTCGCCATGGCCTGAAGCACCGGCTGGCCGAGATCGGCTTCAACTTCTCCGAGGAGAGGTTTGAGGGGATCTACAACTCCTTCGTCCAGATGGCAGACACGAAAAAGGAAGTCACCGAAGACGACCTGCGCGAACTCGTCCGCTGACGCGAAGATATCCGGTCGGCTGTACCGCCGGCCGGATATCGAATTGTTCCCATGGGCGGGATCGCCAGCGATGTAGCATCCGGATGTGAACCCGCCACTCTACATCGTCGATGCGTTTACGAATACTCCCTTCCGGGGTAACTCCGCCGCGGTTCTGATCTGCACGAACCCGCTTGCCGAACATCTTCATCAGAGCATCGCGATGGAGATGAATTTGCCCGAGACCTCCTTTGTCATTCCGAAGGGCGACGGCATCTTTGACCTTCGATGGTTCACCCCGGCCAAAGAAGTCGACCTCTGCGGACACGCGACCCTTGCCGCCGCACGCGCCCTCTACGACTACGGATTCGACGAAGAGGAGTTCGGCTTCGACACGCGAAGCGGCCGACTCACCGCACGCCGCCGAGGTGACAAAATCGAGCTGAATTTCCCCGACGAAGCGCCGTTTCCCTGGCGCTTGCCCCACGACCTGTCGTCGCTCGGCGTCGAACCGATCTGGACGGGCAAGAACCGCCTCGTCTGGTTCGTTCAGGTTCCAAGTGAAGACGATGTTCGAGGCTTCAACCCGACCACCGCAGACTTCGCGGAAATCGCCGCGCTTGGCCAAGGCGGACTGATCGTTACCGCCGAGGCCGATGAAGCGCGCGACTACGACTTCGTATCACGTTGCTTCTATCCGAATCTGGGCATCGATGAGGACCCGGTGACGGGTTCAGCCCACTGCGCGCTGGCTCCGTTCTGGAGCGAAAAGCTCGACCGCAAAGAGCTGACCGGCTACCAGGCCAGCACTCGGGGCGGTCTGGTTGAGGTGGAATGCGAAGACGATCGCGTGCTGCTCCGAGGCCACGCCGTCATCACGGTTCGGGGAGCCTTAGTCGCATAGCATTCTCCCGCGCAATTTTTGCCCGGCAGAGCGCCAGCGAAGACGGGCAAAAATTGCAATAAAATATTCCCCGCGCTGGTGACGGCCCTTTGGACAAACGAGCCAAGTACTTTCCAGCGCGGGGAGCGGGGGGACAGTTCCTAAACAAACGAAAAGGCTGCCTCAAAGTCATCGACTTATGAGACAGCCTCGTAACCCAAAGGTGTCTACTTAAAAAAGTCGAACGCCTGAAGCCGATCTCGAACGCCGGCGAGGAACTTGCCGGCGAGCATTCCGTCGATGATCCGGTGATCGTAGGTGAGCACCAGGTGCATGATCGAGCGAATCGCGATCATGTCGTCCACGATCACCGGTTGCTTCGTGATCCCGTAAGCCCCGAGAATGCCGCCCTGCGGAGCGTTGATCATCGGCGTACCAAACAAAGCACCATAGGTGCCGGGGTTCGTCAGGGTGAACGTGCCGCCCTTGATGTCTTCCATCCCGAGCTTGTTGGCCCGCGCCTTCTTCGCGATCTCGTCGAGGTCGCGAGCGATTTCGATCAGGCCCTTCGTGTGGCAGTCGCGGATGACGGGGACGATCAGCCCCTGATCGCCACCCTTGCCGAGCGCTACCGCGATGCCCATATGGACGCCCTTCGTCATGACGATCTGGTTATCGTCGCGGAGGCTGGCGTTCACGAGCGGAAACTCCATGAGCGTCTCGGCGAGCGCCTTGATGAAGAACGGGGTGTAGGTCAGCTTGACGCCATAGGTGGCGAGGAAGTTGTCCTTGTTCAGCTCGCGGAACTTGACCATGCTTGTGACGTCGCACTGGGTCACGGTCGATACCGTGGGGATTTGCGAGGAGCGGATCATCGCCTCGGCGATCATCTTGCGCATTCCGACCAGAGGAACGAGTTCCTGATCGGCGCCGGGCTTCGTGGCAGGAACGGCCTTGGGTTGCGGCGTCGGCCCCGGGGTTGGACTGGGAGTCGGAGCTGGCGCCGCCGCGGGAGTCGCCACCGGAGCAGGCTTCCCTTTGGCCAAATAGCCTTCGACGTCCTTCTTGGTCACGCGTCCGGCTTCGCCGGTGCCCGCGAGACCCTGGAGTTCGGCTTCGGTAAGGCCGTGCTCCTTCATCATCGCGCGGACCACCGGGGTGAAGAATCTGCGCTCCCCGTCGGCTACCGGCGCAGGCTCCTCCACAGGTGGGACTGGAGCATAGGCTACAGCCTCTTCCTTGGCGGCGCTCTCGGTCGGAGCCGGAGCGGCAGGCGCCGATGCGGCGGCCGAGCCTTCTTTTTCGATCAGACCCATCGCGTGCAGAACTTCGACCGTGCTGCCTTCGGGAACGAGAATTTTCGACAGAATTCCGGTGGCGGGGGCGCCGAGCTCGGTGTTCACCTTGTCGGTCATGATCTCGACGACCGGCTCGTCTTCTTTGACAAAGTCCCCTTCTTTCTTAAGCCAACGGGTGACGGTTCCTTCGTAAACCGATTCGCCCAATTCCGGCATCGTTATCTCGACAGGCATGAGCCGAGTTTACCGAACCTGTTTGGGCGCGGCAGTTGGTGGAGAGGCGATCGGAGCCGATGTTACGGAAGATGAGGGCGTGGGGGTCTCCAGTACCGGAGTTGCCGTGTCTGTTAGCGAGGTGAGTGCCGCATACATCGTGACCATGAGGACGGTTAGACCAAGCATCAAGTAGGCGTAACCCAACATGATCGACTTGATGAAGGTCTTGATCCACCCCTGCCCGTAATTCCCCTTGAGCGCCAGCAGCGAATAGATCGGAAAAACACCGAGGCATAACCATTGGGGCATCAAACCGATCGCGGTGTGGCTAGGGATCAAGGCCACCGCGGTCAAAAGCAGGAAGTAAAACGCGTGGCAATGCAGCGCGAAAACCAAATGCTCCACATAAAACCGGTTGTTTCGGATGTAGAGCAGCCACAACACGCCCGCGAATAGAGGCAGCACCACGAAGAGCGCGGTCGGCATGCGGGCCACCACTTGATCGATCAGGGCGTTCCGCTGCTTCGCTGAGCCGGAAATGACCGAGGTCAGCTTATCAAGCCCAGTTCCCGTAAGACCTTCGTTGGCACGGCGGGAGCTTGCCGTCGCTTTTGCGGGCGCCGCGGCTACCGGAGCTGAACTAGCAATCGCATCGTCGAACCCCATGTGCGGATGGATGTACGGCACGACCAGGAAGTAGATCGCAGTGATCGTCAAATACAGCTTGAGCGGCGAGAGATACCGAGCCCGCCGGCCCTTGGCCCACTCTTTGGTTAGAAATCCCGGCTTCGTTACGAGAGGCTTCAGGGTGGTCAGAAGCTTGGAGTCGAGTCTGATGAATTCCTCGCTCGCTTCCCTGAAAATCTCCCACAGCGAGATGTTGATATCGACGTTTTCCTGCCCGCAATGCGGACAGTAGTGGTGATCCGTCGAGATCATGCCGTCGCAGTTCAAGCACATTTGGCGGCGGCGCTTTAACCGTCGATGCGGCAACCTCGGGCGTCGGCGAACCTTGGTGGGCGGCACCGGCTGAGGATCTATGACATCCGGTGGGACATGAACCGGCGGAGGAACGATCGTCTGAGCAGCCGCGAATGGTGGGGGTGGAGGCGGCGTGAGCCGAGACTCGTCTTCAAAAGGTCTCGGCTCGTTGATACTCATGGCGGTGCGTTACGGCTTGACGGGCTCCGGTAGTGGCACATGGAGGTGCCCGGTCTGCAGGAGAACAATAATAAGGATTCCGAACGCAATGCGATAGATGATGAAGCCCTTCGTCGTGTGCTCCTTCATAAAACCAAGGAACCAGTTCACGACGACATAAGCCACCACCGCGGCTACCACGGCAGCGATCAGATCCGGAACGAGTTCGCCTCCGAAACCGTCGCCCTTAACTACCTTGAAGACCTTATAGAGCCCTGCAAGTGTGATCGCCGGGATTGAGAGGAGGAAGCTAAACCGCGCCGCGCTCTCTCGGGTCAATCCTTGGAATAAGCCGGCCGTGATCGTGACGCCCGAACGGGAAGCACCCGGAACAAGCGCTAAAACCTGCGCCCAGCCGATGACTTGGCTCTCCTTCAAAGTCAGTTGCTCAAGATCTCGCTTCTTCTTGCCTTGAACCTCGGCGACGATCAGGACAAGCGCCAAGACGATGAGGCTGCCCGCCGTCACGTACAAGCTGCGAAACTCCTTGTCGATCTTCTTCTCAAGCAGGACGCCGAAAAGACAAAGGGGAAGAGTGCCGAGGATGACGAACCAACCGAGCCGAGCATTCGTGTCCTTGTCCCGGTCCTTGAAACTCGTTTTGGTAACTCCCTTGAGGTATTTCCCAAGGTCGTCGCGGAAGAACGCGATGATGGCGACGATCGGCCCCAACTGAGCGATCGCCGAGAACGCCGCGCCGGGATCGCCCATCCCGAATAGCTGCGGAATAACCTCCATGTGCGCGGTACTGCTGACGGGCAGAAACTCCGTCAAACCCTGAAGAATTCCGAGAAGAATGGCCTGGACGATGGTGAGGTGAGGGGCGATTGTCGATCTCCTTTTGGCGCTTGGCGGCGTCGCCGGCGTTCGCAAGCGTGATTGTGAACGATAGAGGTCAAATTGGACAATCAAAAATGGGCGGGTAGTCTGCGCGCATGCTTCTGACGCTGGCCCTCGCCGCGGTTCTGACCGGTATGAAAGATTCTAAAATCACCCCTCCTCCGACTCCATACGGAGTCGTTCCGACGGCTCGGCAGGTCGAGCACAGCCGGCTGGAAACCTACGCCTTCCTTCACTTCTCGCCTAATACTTTCACAGGAAGGGAGTGGGGCAATGGGGACGAGGACCCCAAGATTTTCAACCCCGACCACTTCGATCCCGACCAGATCGTCATGGCGCTGAAGTCGGCCGGAATGAAGGGGGCCATCCTTACCTGCAAGCATCACGACGGCTTCTGCCTTTGGCCTTCGAAGACCACGGACCACAGCATTGCGGGCAGCGGATGGATGGGCGGTCAGGGGGATGTCGTCAAGGCTATCTCCGACGCCTGCCATCGGCACGGCCTGAAGTTCGGCGTCTACCTCTCGCCCTGGGACCGCAACAATGCCCACTACGGCAAGCCCGAGTACATCGGCATCTACCGCTCCCAGCTAACCGAGCTCCTAACCCACTACGGCCCCATCTTTGAGGTTTGGCACGACGGAGCAAACGGTGGAACGGGCTACTACGGCGGCGCGAACGAAGCCCGGTCCATCGACCGCAAGACCTATTACGATTGGCCGACGACTTGGGCGCTCGTGCGAAAACTCCAGCCAAGTGCCAACATCTTCAGCGACATCGGCCCCGACCTCCGCTGGGTGGGCAACGAAAGTGGCTACGCGGCGGAGACCTCTTGGTCCACGTTCGACCCGATCGGAGAAAAGGGTGACGAGGCGGCGCCTGGTTACGTGAAAGTCGAGTACAGCGAAGGCGGCCACCGGAACGGCAAGCACTGGATCCCCGCCGAATGCGACGTCTCCATCCGTCCCGGTTGGTTCTGGCATGAGGCCGAGAATTCTAAGGTTCGCAGCGTGCAAAACCTGCTGGAGCTCTACTACAAGTCAGTCGGTCGCGGCGGCAACTTCCTTTTGAACGTGCCCCCGAACCGTCACGGCCTTGTCGACGACGCGGACGTGGCTTCCCTGAAGTCGTTCGGCGACACGATGAGGGAAACCTTCAGCCACAATTTCGCCGCCGGCGCTCATGTTGAGGCTTCCAATGTCCGGGGAGGCGATCGGACCTATTCCGGCGACCACCTTCTATCCTCTGATCTTCACCGTTACTGGGCGACCGACGACGCGGTCACCACGCCATCGGCCGAACTCCATCTTCGGCATGAGGCCACGTTCGACGTCATCAGGCTGCGCGAAGACATCGAGTTAGGTCAACGCGTGGATGGAATTGCCGTCGACGCGTGGCAAGACGGGGCTTGGCAAGAGGTCGGAACCGCGACAAGCGTCGGCAGTTGCCGACTCATCAAGCTCGCCCAGCCCGTCACGACAGGTCGCGTTCGGTTGCGCGTAACGGGTTCGCCCGTTTGCCCAGCGTTATACGATTTCGGGCTGTTTAAGGAAACCGTGAAGTAGTATTCGCCCGATAGGGCGCTAGCTGAGACCGGAGCGAACCTGCGATGGTGTCGCGATAGCGTCACGCGAGCAAATCACGTGACGCTATCACCTACTTATTCAAAACCTGCTGGATGGTGTAACCATCCTTTTTCAGCAGTTCAAGAATCCCTTCTTTGCCGAGGTAGTGCGCGGCGCCGACCACGAAGAAGCAGGGCTTCGAACCTTTCAGATACTTCTCCGCCACTTTCACCATCTCCACGTTTCGATCCTGAAGTAGCTTTCGGCTGAACTCCTCCGGCATGCCCGAGGAATCGTCGACGGTGGAAGCAAGCGCGACACTATCGCCCTTGATCCAGTCACTCACGAGCTTGTTCATGGTCGTTCCGCCCGTGGTGTCGGTTTGCTTAACGACGGACTCCAGGTAGGAGTCTTGAACTTTGTCGGGCATGGAGGCCAGAAGGTTCAACTGGAACTCTGCCGTCTCCACCTGCTCTACCGGCTTCTTCATCTTGTTCGCCTCGGCCATGAAGTGATTGTCGATGCCAAGGTCTGGTTGCATGCCCTGCGAGAGCAGCGGCAGCACCTGCGCCATCATCGAGGCTAGCCAGGGCTTCATCCCGGAGAAGATCATTTCCGGGAAGGAGTACTTCTCACAGAGCGACTTGATCTGCTTCTCCGTATCTTTCGAGACGTGATTGTAAAGCGTGTCCCCTTCGGGATACTTGCCCTTATCCGCAATCAAGGTCAGCATTTTTCCTTGATCGAGTTTCGTCAAATCGACCTCGACGATCAGAGCGGTCGACTTCTTGAAGTCGTCCTCCATGTACGCCGGTAGCGGATACATTGCCTTACTACCGATGTGGATCGATCCGAGCAGATAGATCGTCGTCGTGGGAGACGTCGCCTTCCAGAAAAGGCCGCTGACAGGGGCTTTCGCCGCGACGGCCGCTTTGGCTTTCGCCGGCTTCTTGTGCGCGGCTTGGAGGGGGCTCGTGGCCGCACTAAGGGTTGCGGCGGCCAGGCAGAGCCCGGCGACAAGCACCTTCCAGTTTCGAATCGATTTTCTAAACATGTTCTTCTTGCTATCCAGTCTATTTTAGGCGGAGGCGCTCCCTTTGATGAAAACCTTGCGCTTCTACGCCAACCGGGGACAACAGGTCACTCTTGGAACGTTGGAATGCAATTATTCATTCCGCATCTGGATTGCTATCGTTTCTGCTCTGGGCTCTAGGTCCCAGTGAAAATACCTGACTTACACGTGTAAGTCCAAGCAGATTTTGCTGGCGCTGTCGTTTTCCGAACACTATCCCATGTTCTGTGGTCACGCAGACATGAGGCGGAACACTTCCCTAAAAATCTTTATCGCTTCCCTTGGCTTGCTTCTCGTCGGAGCCCTAATGATGCCGGATGAGGGCCAGGAAAGGCCTTGGATCGTTAGCATCCACCACACTCACGTGCGATAGTAACGGCGTCCCAAAAATGAAAAAGGCTCCAGAATCAAATCTGGAGCCGCTGATAGGATTCGAACCTACGACTTGCTGTTTACGAAACAGCTACTCTACCCCTGAGTTACAGCGGCCCTGGTTAGGTGGCTGCCGTTCGGGCGAAGACCGCACCGAAGACAACGGGTGAAATTCTACCCCACCCAGGCCTTCAGGTCAACCAGGAACGAACCAGTGGAACTCATTCCCAAGTTTCGTCCGCCGTGGAATAAGGCGCTCGGATTTACGGGCGCAGCCCTGGGTGTCATTTTCGCTGCCTGCGCGATCTACGCTCTTCGCAGCGCCACCGACCCTAACCAGTTAGAGACGAACGGAAAATCGGCGTTCAGCGCGGCTGGCTGGTGCCTAGGCTACGGCTTTCTTACCGTCGACGCCCTTTTCATTTCTTGGCTGGGGTTCAAAAGTTAAACCGCTCAGCGACCCTTGCGATCCGCACCTCCGAGAAGCTGGAGGATCGTCGATACAAGCGACTTCTGATTCAAGGCGCCTTTCACCGAGATCGGCGACATTGCTCAAAGCAGCACAAGCGGCACCGGCACAGAACATCCTCTCGACTAGCCCGCGTCCTCGCAACATGAAGCGTTTGCTACGTTTAGGCTTGATCGCTACGGTAGCGGTCGCCGGTGGTTTCGCCGACGCATGTCTCAACGATCGAGACAGTCTCTTCATCGAGACGATGGGGCATCAGCGGGACTTGCTGAAGACGGTCATCGGATGGTTTCCGGTCCACTCCTCGCTGTACTACCAAATGAGGATCAAGCGGTGCGAAGCCGAGTTGGTCACGCACCCCGAGCACCTCGCGATATATGACGACCTCGCCGTCGCCTACGACCGCCAGAACGACGACGTCCATGCCATCGAGGCGATTGAGCGGAAGCGAACATACATGCTCGCGCACGGCATTAAGGAGCATGTCGTTGTCTCGAATCCGGAGCAATACCCCTCCAAGGACGACATCGCGAAGTCCTCCATGGACCCCTGGTACCGCTACTACGCGAACGTCGGCACCTTCTGGGCGCATCGTTGGTTTCACGGCGGCATGCCCGAGGACAAAAAGAAAGCGTGGATGGACCTCGCGCAAACGGACATCGATCACGCCATCAAGCTGAACCCATACGCCCATGGTTTACGCGAATTCGCGCAGGCGGAAGTCATCCGCTGGGTTCGCACCGGGAAGCCGAAGCAGAAGCTATCCGACTTTATTGAAGACGAGAATCTGACTTCGGTCGCGGGTCTCGACACTGCGCTTGCTGGACTCGTCGACCTCGGCGGCGCATGGGAAAGCCCGGACGTATACGAGGCACTCTCCACTCAGGTCGCCTTGTCGAGGCCAGATCTCAGCTACTTCATCTACCTCCGCGCGGAGGAGTTGCAGCGGTCCGGCAAGAAGTCTCGAACCCGATTGAGCTTTGGCGCATTCGAGAGTATCGCCAAGGTCGCAGATCCGACAAAGGACGAGCAAGAGTTCAAGAACCTTCGCGAGGCAGCGGAAGGTTATCGCAAGGACCTTCTCGCCTTCGAACAAACCCACCTGGAGGCCGGCCACCACCCCGACGACGATCCTCAGTTCTGGTCCGGTTACACGGAACCGAAATTTCCCGACTATGGCCGTCGGCCGACACCTTTCATCTGGCCCCCAGCGATTTTCTGGGTCGTCCTCGCGCCAATGGTCGCCTTCGTTGTGGTGGCGTTGCTGGTTGTTCGCAACTGGATTCGGGGTCGGCGAACGCTTCGCGAGTCACGCGCCCAGTGAGGCTCGGGAAGCAAACTCAACCATAATAGGGAATGCAACTCAGCGTCGAGCAGGTTCGTTTCTTCCATCTCAACGGCTATCTCTCCATCCCCGAGGCGGTGACCAGCCCGGAAGAACTGGCCTGGATGCGCGAGGTCTACGACCGGATCTTTGCCGAGCGCGCGGGCCGGCAAAGCGGCGATCAGTTCGACCTTGCGGGCTCCGACGAGGAAGGCAAGGCCGCTTCCCTGCCCCAGATTCTGAATCCCGCCAAGTACGCGCCGGAGCTGAACGACGGACAGTTCCTGAAGGTGGTTGATTCGATCGCCAAGCAACTTTTCGGGCCTGAAGCCGCCGCCGGAATCGGTCACGCGATCTTCAAGCCCGCCGGCACCGGCGCGCCGACGCCCTGGCACCAGGACGAGGCGTATTGGGATCCACAGTTTCAGTATCAGAACTGCTCGATCTGGATGCCGTTGCAGGAAGCAACCATCGAAAGCGGCTGCCTCTGGTTCATGCCCGGCAGCCACGAGTGGCCGATTGTTGAACATCGACCCATCGGCGGAAATGTGAAGGTCCACGGTCTCGAGGTAGTGGACACGGAGCTCTTCAAGGACGCGGTAGCGTGCCCCCTCCCTCCCGGCGGCATCACGATTCATCGGAATCGCACCGCCCATTACGCGGGCCCGAACACCACCGATATTCCCCGCCGCGCGTTGATTCTGGGCGCGGGTCTCGCCTCGAAGCTGTATCCTGGGGAGCGAAGTTTCCCCTGGAATGAGATCAAGCAGACGGCGCGTGCCGAACGGGCAAAGGCAACCGTTTAGGAGATTCCGACCAAACCCATGTAGCCCGTGAACGGATGATTGTGCCGCTCGCGGTCCCCGGCGCAAGGTAGACGGCAAATGTTACGTACTCGCCGCCGGGTTGCTTTGTTTATCTCGCACGTTACACCTCTCGGCGCCGATCAGTAGGATGAAAACACGATCCTAAACGACCCGTTCGCTTCCGGCTCAAAAGACAAATCATAGTAGTCATCCGCCCAGACTTCCCACCCTGCGCCCATATCCTGCACTTTTTCTTCTCCTGCGTTTAGCATCGCAGCCTGCTTGCAAATCTCTTTTCCGTTCTTAAACGAGTCGCAATGGAAGGAGCCCTCGTAGTTCCGCTCAGGATCGGCATATGTACAGCTCGTTAGCCTGCAGCCGGCCGGGAATTTAAGCGAAGAAGTTACACCGACCCCGCAAGGCCGTCCTGATGGATCCAGCCAGGTCATAAAGCTAGTCCAAACCCAAAGCATGCACAAGACAAAGCACAGCGTTCCTAAAATTACAGGATTGCTCTTCTTCCGCCAAGCTTTGCCGGCTGTCTGTTGGGGAGTGTTCATTGGCTATGGTTGCTTCGTATGCTCATATTAATGCCTCTCGAACTCGCCCAAAATCGTACAGCGCGGATCGTTCTTAACGCAAAACCGCGCGGTAATTGAACCGATCATCCGGCGCGGCATCTCCGTTCAAGGTGAAGTCAGTCCAATCGCCTTTGGCATAGCAATGGTCCGCCCATTTGAAGTCGATCGAGCTCGGACGTCGTTTTACGCCAATGAGAGCCAGCGGAATCGTGACCTGCAACTCGTTGTCGCGCACCTTGTATCGCACGTCGCCGACCTTCTGCCACTGGTAACGCCCCTTCACGTTGCGGTCCAGTGACGCAGTTTGGGACCCTACGCGACGGTTCACCACGAAGTCATATCCCAGCCAGCCAGTCTTATAGTCTGCGTCCGAGTTGATGTAGAGAAGCATCCAATCCGGATCGGTCCGAGGCGTTAAAGGCGAATTCGTCCGAACGTAGAAGTAGGCGTTGTTCGCGTCATAGGCCACCTTCGCCGCAACAATGTCGTTCCTCCCGGTCTGGTTCACATATGGACCCGCCGAACCTACGCCCGTCGCGTTCCGAGGCGCAGTGTCCCCAATCGAATCGCGAAACTCTGGCTGCACCGTCCTCCACTTGGAGAAATCTCCCAAAGGAATGGAAGCAAGAGGAACGGGCGGCAACGCACGCACCCCCTTGTACTTCCGACTCTCGGCGACCAATTGATAGTAGTAGTCGTCGCCATGCCCGCCGCGCATCGGCTCGATGTCGCGGCTGAACTCCTGGCTAAACTCATCCACGAAGACGGCGGGCGGGGCCTTGTAGCCGGCCCAATCCGAGTAGAAACCTGCCGTCCATTCGTTCCAGCCGGTTACGAAGACGTACGGCGGATCGACCTCAAGGGCTCGCTTCCATTGCTCCGCAAAGTTAAAGCCGAACCTCACCGCCCCCGGAAGCGGATCAAGGAAGCCGTCGTGATAGCTCCGCCCGTAGGCGCCCGGAAAACTCATGGGAGCCAGATGGGTCTTGGAGTTGTAGTTCTGCGCGACGCCGACGGTGATCTGCTCGACCTTGCCCTCGGGGCTTAACTGAGCCGCTTGGGGATAATTCTGAAGCCACGCCCAGCCACCGGGTTCAGGGTGCTTCACATCGTAGGGAGCAATCGGAGTGCGGAAAGTAAAGAAGTTCCGAATCTTGTCGGCTCTCGCCTGAGCAGCCTTAGAATCCATAGGGGCAGAACCCAGTTCTTCTGGCCGCCCTCCAGATCCGTACGCAATCCGGAGGAAGCGAGCGCCCGCCGTCGGCTTTCGGTCGGTCGTGGCCCCGGCGGACAGACCACCGAGATTTGTCCACCAAGCGATCGTCCCGACCGGGCGGGTCATCTCAAGGAGATAGTCTCCGGCCGGAAGCAAACCCGGGACATCCAACATCACCGTCGCGTTGTCGGCGACATCGGTGAACTGTCGGCGAGCCAAAGGGATTCCCCGCTCGGAAGCGCGATAGAGCGATAGCATCATGCCCGCGCCTTTCGTCGCATAGGTCGGAAAAACGCCGCCAACGGCGTGGAACGGCCGAACCGCATGAAAGACCTGCCCTAAGGACCCTCCGGGCGGCAAGCGTGAAGGGTCCTTCAACAAAGCGCTCAACCCTTCTAGGTTCGCATAGGAAGCATCCGCCATGATCACCGGCTTGCCCGCCCAGCGGAACCAAAGATCGGGATACAAACCAGGCCCGTAGACCGTGTCGTACAGCTCGCCAAGCGTTCGGCTGCCGATCGAGTCAGGATTCCCAAAGGGGCAAAGAAACGCGATCTGCGGCGTCTTGCCGCCGTGACGCCGAATGTCTTCCCAAACATCCATCAACCGGCGGCGGGCCGTATCGTAAGTGACCGCGTTCGAGTTGTCGAAGACCACGGCATCTACGCCGGCATTCACCAGCATCTGGGCGTGCTTGCGCAACACCCAATCGTCGTCGCTGGCGTAGTAGCCGAACAGCGGCTCGCCCCAGTAGTGGCTCGAATTGAGCGGCCCCCAGGCGGGGCCGTGGATGTTGTTCAGGGCTTCTGGATGGGCGGCGAGAATCTTCGTGTTATCGAAGGGGCCGATGCCGCCGCGATCAAACGTGAGGAAGTAAAACATGCCCAACGTCTTTCCCCGACGGGGCGCTCCTACTGCATTCTGCCCAGGAAGAATGCGGCCAAGGGCATCGACGCCCACCCAGGTATCGGGAAACGTGTCCCACTTCGGCGCGGCAATCTGCGACGCTTGGAGCAGCAGGGATAAGAGGGCGAGCGCGGGCATCGCCGAACAGTTTCCGCCGTTGCCCCGAGAAAAGATAGTCGGTCTACTTCGCCCACTCGACGCAGGCGTCGAAGCACTGGCGGCAAACGGCCGCGCAACGCTGGCACGGAGCATGGTCGTGACTCCCGCACTCGTCGGCGCAAAGTTGACATGCCTCCGCGCAAGCCTGAGAATCGAACTCGCCGCCATCTCGCAAAGCCTGGGCTCCGTCCATGCAGACCGCCGCGCACTCCGTGCATAGCCGCACGCACTCTTCCATCTCCACGAGATCCGCGCAGGCTTCTATGCACCGGCCACATTCGTCGGAACAACGCCGAAGTGTTGCTTCAAGCTGGGTAGAAGAAAGGGTGGAGGAAGGTTGTGCCATGGGATACACCTCGCTTCGTGAAAAGACGTAGGGCGCATTGACCAGGTTCCCCTTGGGTGAAGGCCGCATAATTGACGACAAACTTCGGTTTGCGCACGCGAAACAGTCTTTTTGCCCGTCAAAACCTTATCGACATCCCGTCGTCCAATAAATTGCGTGACAATAAAATCGTGAACCGCCGTCCTCAGTCGTAATCGAGTTGAAAGAGACAGACATGCCCCTCCGCTCCGTCACCTAAGCTAATGGATCCGCAGCTCACCGACCCGCAAGTACGCGAAGCGCGAATGCTGGCCGCGATCGTCTTCACAGACGTCGTCGGCTTTTCGAAGCTTGCCGCCCAACACGAGGCGCGAGTTTATGGGGCCTTGCAGCGAGACATGGGGGTAATGACCAACCTCTGCCGAGCGCACGGCGGCCAAGTCCTCAACACGATGGGCGACGGCATGCTTCTCTGCTTCACCAGCGCGGTCGATGCGATGGCATGCTCGGTCGAAATCCAACGGACGCTGCACAACCAGTCGCATTCCCTGCCCGCCGTCGAGATTCTTCATCACCGCATCGGCGTCCACTTGGGCGACGTCATCATGAACGGCGACAACATCTTCGGCGACGGCGTCAATGTCGCCGCCCGCCTTCAGTCGCTGGCCAAGCCGGACGCGGTTTGCTTCTCGCAGACGGTTTACGAGGTCGTCAAAAATAAACTCAAGCTGGATGCGAACTACCTCGGCCCTCGGCAACTGAAGAATCTAGGAGAGCCGGTCCGCGTTTGGCAAGTTCCGCCAATTGATGAACGGGCGAGCAACCTCGGTAATCAGAACGACCCAATCCCCGTTTCGAGTGAGCCGGATAAGCCGGTGGGCGCTTCCGGCATGAAGGCGGCGATGCTGGTAGCCGTAAGCATTGTAATGATCGCGGCCGTCGTGTTCGGCTTCATGAAGATCAAGGCCCCCAAGATGGGGCTCGACGCGATGCCCAGCCGTCCGACCGCTTTCGGCACCGCCTTTAAGAAGCACCTGAAGGACCAGGAGCAGCCTGATGCCACGGATACCACCCCCCCGGCGCCGGTCAAGCCCAGCGTCTCGGCCCTTGAAGCGCAGGCAGCGACGCTCAAAAAGAGCTACTCCTTCACGAAGCTCGTCGATTTCGTAACGTTAAACCGAGACGTGCTTCCGGAAGAGGCGCTGAAGCTCGAAACGTATCAGACCTTGGCCGGCCTCGAAACGTATTTGCAAGCGCAGGGGGCCGCCGCTTCGGCGATGAATCCGATTCAGGTCACGCACTTCGACACTCCCAACGGAGCCGGCGTGACTTCGGTTCGCGTCTATGCGCCGGGTGGAGTTCTGACCGTGGAATCCGACACGATGGGCGCGAGGACGATGAGTTGGGGGGATCTGACGCCCGTCGAATACCTCGAAATCGCCACTGCCGCCGTGAATCAGCCGATCGATACCGGTACAGCCATCACGGATGGCGCCGCCGCGCTCCAACTGTTCTCCAAAGAGTATGGCGCGGTTGTAACTTCCTGACCCTCGCCCTTCGCCGACATACTGGCGATAGATAAGCGGTCGAAGTAAGTGGAACGCCGGAACCCCCATTCCGATCCAATTGCAACGAACCCGCACCCCTCGCGAGCGAAGGAACACCATGACAGATACTTTTCCGATTCGGCGTGTCGACCATATTCGCCACTATGTGAACAACGCCCGGCAGGCGGCTTACTACTACCAACACGTTTTCGGATTCGACATCACCGGTTTCGCCGGACTGGAGACGGGCCGGACCGATCAGGTGGATTACCTTCTGGAGCAGAAGGATATTCGCGTTGTATTTAGCGCGCCGGTTCGCCCCGGTCACCCGATGGCTTCCCTGATCTCCGCGCACGGCGATTTCGTCCGTGATATCTGTTTTGAAGTCGACGACGTCGATGTAGCGTTCGCCGCTGCGGTCTCACGGGGCGCGGAAGTCTCGTACGAACCCTTTTCCTTGGAGGACGAGCACGGCTATGTTCGGATGGCCGGCATCAAGACCTACGGCGACACCATACACAGCCTCCTCAACCGGGATAACTATCGCGGACACTTCCTTCCTGGTTTCCGTGAGGAGAACCAAATGGGCGTGCCTCTCGGCCTCCAAGAGATCGACCACTGCGTGGGCAACGTCGAACTGGGCCACATGAACGAGTGGGTGGGCTGGTACGAGCACGTCCTCGGTTTCACCAACATGCTCTCCTTCGACGACAAGGACATATCGACCGAGTTCACCGCCTTGATGTCGAAGGTCATGGCAAGCGGAAACGGACGCGTGAAGTTCCCCATCAACGAGCCCGCGGAGGGCAAGAAGAAGAGCCAGATCGACGAATTTCTGGAGTTCTTCGGCGGTCCAGGTGTCCAGCACGTCGCCCTTCGCACCGAGAACATCGTGGAGACGGTTAAGGCGCTGCAAGCTAGAGGACTCGAGTTTCTCCGAGTGCCGCACACCTATTACGAAGTCCTCGAAGAGCGCGTGGGCAAGATCGACGAGAACATCGATGAGCTTGCCGAGCTCGGAATCCTGGTCGACCGGGATGACGAGGGGTACCTCCTCCAGATCTTCTCGAAGCCGGTGACCGACCGGCCAACCCTGTTTTACGAAATCATCCACCGCAAGGGCGCCAACAGTTTCGGCAAAGGGAATTTCAAGGCTCTCTTCGAGGCGATCGAGCGCGAACAGGCACTTCGGGGAACGCTTTAACCGTACACCTTGGGATGTCAAGTTAGGAGCTCAAATGAGCCATCCTATTAATGCTCCGTTACCGGGAACTTGACGCGGCGACGGAGCATTGTGACGTAGACCAACAATGATGAACCGCGTTTTTCGGCTTGCGCTTATCCTCTGCGCCCTCTTGGTTCCTCTTCTTGCCTTTGGGCAAGATGTCGTCAAATGGAAAGCAAGTATCCCCGCGGACGCGAAGCCCGGTTCGAACGTTACGGTTAGCCTAACGGCGAAGATCGACAAAGGATGGCACCTCTACTCAATCAATGCGGTTGAGGATGGGCCAACTCCGACATCGATCACGGCTTCCGACCCGCTCAAGTTAAGCGGCAAGTTGGACGAATCCAAGCCACTTAAGAAGTACGATCCGAACTTCAAGAAAGAAGTCGAGTTCTACGAGGACGAGGCGACTTTCACCGTGCCCGTCACGCTCGGCCCAGACCCCACCAAGGAGTCCGTTCAGGTTCTTTACCAAACCTGTAACGACAAGAAATGTAACATCCCGAAGACGGTCGATGTGCCGCTAAGCGGCGAAGACGCGAAGCCGATCGTCATTGTCGGCGAAGTAGATCAGGCAAAACAAAAGGGCCTTCTTTCCTTTATGGTCCTTGCCTTCACGGCTGGCCTTCTCGCACTGACCACCCCGTGCGTCTTCCCGATGATTCCGATCACGGTTAGCTTCTTCTCGAAGCGGAAGGAGGGCGCGGGGCCTCGGGATGGGCTCAAACAGGCCGGCGCTTACTGCTTCGGCATTATCGGCGCGTTCACCGCAGTTGGCCTGCTCATCTCAGTGCTGTTCGGCGCGAGCGGCGTGCAGACCTTCGCGACCAATCCCTTCGTCAACATAATTCTCGCGGCGGTCTTCGTGTTGCTTGCGCTGAGCCTGTTCGGGATCTTCGAACTCCAGCTCCCGGCGAGCGTAACGAATGCCTTCTCCCCCCATAAGCGGACAGGGCTGCTGGCTCCGCTCCTGATGGGCTTAACTTTCACGCTGACGTCCTTCACCTGTACCGTTCCGTTCGTAGGGACGATTCTCGTGAGTGCCGCCAAGGGCGATCTTCTCTATCCGCTGGTCGGCATGCTGGCCTTCAGCACGGCCTTCGCCTTGCCCTTCTTCTTGCTCGCTCTGTTCCCTCAATATCTTGCCAAGCTGCCGAAGAGCGGTTCCTGGCTCGAAATGATGAAGGGTTTCATGGGCTTCCTAGAGATTGCGGCGGCCATCAAGTTCATCTCGAACGCCGATCTCGTTTGGGGTACGGGTCTGATTTCCCGATCCGCGTTCTTGGTGATTTGGGCAGTCATCCTCATCTGTAGCGCACTCTATCTGTTGCGCGTCATTAAGCTTCCGAAGGCCGACGTGCCGGAGAAAATCGGTCCAGGCCGAATGGTCGTCGTTGCCTTGACTCTGGCAACCGTCGTTTGGTTGAGCCTTGGCGCTGCCGGCCGCTCCCTTGGTTTTGCGGAGGCGTTCCTGCCCCCAGGCAAGGCAGATGGTTGGATCGAGGACTATCCGAAGGCGATTCAGATCGCCCGCCGGGATCACAAGCTGCTGCTCATCGACTTCACCGGCGTCACGTGTACGAACTGTCGCCTAATGGAGCGCACGGTGTTTCCGGAGCCTGAAGTCGCCAAGGAATTTGGCAATTTCGTCCTGACCCGCTTGTACACGGACCGGCCCCAAGACAAACCGAATCAGGCGCTGCTACTGAAGCTCACGAACGAAGTCAGCATGCCGACGTACGTGATCCTCTCACCCGACGAGAAGGTGCTCGGCCGCCTCGAAGGGGCGACGGACGTTCAGAGTTACCTGACCTTCCTCCGCGCGCCAAAGCGTGTCGCATTGAACCACTAAGCGTTCAGCAACAGGATGGCCGCTGCCGCCGGCGCGGCGTGGTCGACGCGGAGCACGCGGGGGCCGAGGGTTACGCCTCGGCCCCCGATTTGTTCCAATTCCCGGTTCGACCAACCGCCCTCGGGGCCGACGACCATCGTGATCTCGTCCCGGTCAGTGGGCAAGTTCCCCGTCAGGCCCTCGACTTCAGAAAGCACGACCGCCTCTGGCAGTTTGGTCAAGACTTCAGAGAGGTCTTTGGCTACCGCGAAGGTGGGCAGTTTCGTACGGAAGCTTACTTCCGCCGCTTCCCTGGCGATCGCTTCCAGACGGTGAACCCGGTCCAGCGTCTTCTTGTCGTCCCAACGCACGATGGTTCGGTCGCTCGGGAAGACGATGAACCGGGCGACTCCGATCTCCGTGCAGGCGCGGACGATCTCATCGAGCTTGTCGCCCTTGGGCAATGCCTGGGCGATCGTCACGGACCGGCGAGACTCCGTTTGAAGTCGGATGACCTCGTTGGGGATGGCGGCATGCCCCTTCAAAGTGCAGCGAATCAACGTGCCATCGTTTGGCAGCACCGCGATTTCGGCGCCCGAAGAAAGTCTGAGCACCTTACGCAGCTTATCGACCTCTTCTTGAGGCAGCGCAATCTCGCCGGCCGTAGCGTCGGCGCCAGGAAGGAACAAGCGCGGGAGCGCGCGAAGGGAAGTCACCTCCGTATTGTGTCAGTCCGCCAGCATTTTATAGTTGCCCGGCTTGCCGGCGGGTTTCACATGCCAACCGGAGGCCAAAGCCAACGTCCAACCGTCCCCGAAAATAATCTTTGCCAATAGAACGGTCGGGGCGGTTACCGTGATGCCCGACCAGTCAGGTTTCATCAGCGCTCCCTTGGAGACGGCCAGAATGCCCCACTTGTCGACCACCCGAATCGTCGGATAGACCGTCCCTTTGTCATCCAGCGGCTGCAGGTTCGAAGGGTTGAACTGAACCGACATCTTCTTGAAGGGGATGTACAAGGTCGGTCCATCGAGAAACTGTTTCCGCAAATCCGCGAGAAGCGCCTGCCGCTTCTGATCCCGTGCGGTTTCGCTGGCCAGCAATTTCTTCCCGCCGTAACGAACGCATGTCGAGCCTAAGGAAGATTGCCGGACGGGCGGCGGAACCGCGGCGGCCAAGAGTTCATCCATCGATTGACCGTGCTTGAGCGCCTTCCTCCAGTCCGGCCGGTACCGATCCAGCAGCAGCCCGTAGGCGGGCCCCGTCGCGTAAGCGAAGGAACGTACGAACGTCGGGTTGGTTTCGTGGGCGGCGAGATCGTACCTGGCGGCGGCGATGCGCTCTTTGTCCGTCGCGTTGCCCACAAAGACGCCCGTGTATTCCGCCAAGCCCTCGTTGCCTTCCAAGGCACGCTCTTCGGCCGCCGCCCTGGGAAAGAGCCGATATCGCTCCTTTCGAAAGCTCAAGGCATCCTGAACAGGCACCGGACTCTTAGTGCCCAGTGCGCGACCAAGGGCTCGCCACTCTAGTTGGAGGTAGTAACGCCCCATTAGGCTATCCAGGTGGGCGTTCTCCGTCGTCTTTGTCTTCGGCAACCCAAGCTGATCTTGAATCCGATGAAAGAGCTCGTGGGCTTCCATCGTGCGCCGAATCGCGTCGTCCTTGGGTAACGGCCACAGAATCTGGGTCCAGTGCGTACCAGACCAATGAAAGTCCGTATTCGCGATGTTTTGATCCTTGCGTAAGGTGCCAACGAAGACACCATCCCGCGGAGTCAGCCGTCCCTCCTTATCTGCCTGGTTCGTAACGATGCGGCGCGACGGTCCATCCACGAACATAATTGGCCCATCAAGGCTCACCCCCCAAAGCCGCCCATTATCGGTGGCACAAACCGCCTTCGCTTCCGCGAAGATGCGGCGGGCATCGGCAGTCGGAATGGGATCGGCGGACTGATGAACAACAAGGGCGAGCAGGAAACTACAGATCATGGGATTCGACGGCGCAATGATACGCCTTGGGGCGAACTGCTGACTTGGTCCAAAGCCGTTCCAAGAACGGTGCTGTTTAAGCCGAATTGACCATCGCCCAATACTCGGGCGACTCCATCACTGGGATGACTTCGAAGTCCACGATGTCGGACCAAGCGTCGAGCCAAGGCTGGAGAGCTTCTTGAGATGGGGCTTCCATCACTTGGTAGCAACTAGCGGTCACGGGGTCCAGCCAGCTTGCCTTATAGACAACGCCATCGGGCATCATGCGCCCTTTCGCCTGAAAACGTTCGCCGACCGGCTTTGGGTCGCCGTTTCGAAATCGTTCGATGATCATGAACAGCATTGCTACGCCGCTAGTTTGAACTTTGGCCCGACGAAGTCTTCGCTGTACCGATAAAGATTAGTTCTATAGGCGCACAATTCTCCGGCCACGATGTAGAGAAACGGAACACTTTTGGCATTCGCCTGTTTGCAATGAAGCGCTGAAGGTGCGCGGTATTTGAAGCCAGGGTTGGAGCGTAGCGCAGGCCCTGGATCCCGCGCCACCCTCCCAAGCGGACTGAAGGTTCGCGATATTCTCCGACCATCGTTCGTGCCCCCGAACACCAAATATCCCGTGCCTTCAGCCCGCTGATCTGTGCCCGTCTCTAACCAGGGCCTTTACCTGGCTACAAATGCCGCGCGCCTTCAGCGCTTACCGGACCGGAAATCCTTGGCCAACTTCGCTAGGCCGCCAATCTAAACCGAGCCGCGACCCAATCGACTTCTTGGCGCTGATCGACTAGCTGAAAACCGCCGGCAAACGCCGCAGATAGGACATCCGGCCAGTTGGTCTCGATAATGCCACTGACCACCCATCGGCCGCCGGGTTTGAGGGCCGCCGCGATGTCCGGGGTCATACGAATCAGGACAGCACTGATGATGTTCGAAACCACCAAGTCGAAGCGGGGCACGATCTCGCTTGGTGTAGCGATCACAACCGGCGCATGGTCGGCCAAGGGCGTCTCATCCTGCTCCCACTCTGCCCTGGCGGCAATTTGTGCTTCCGTGTCCGGCTCGGAAGTGTAAAACGCGCCGATTCCTTCCCCGACAATCGCGGTGAAGGAGACCTTATTGAGTGCCGCGTTCGCTTTCGTGACTTCGACCGAAGCCGGCTCGATATCTACTGCCAAAACCTCGGCCGCGCCGAGCAGGCAAGCGCCAATGGAGAGGATTCCGCTGCCGCAACCGACGTCGGCCACCGTCTTCCCCGCCACATCCGCCCCTTCGAGAAGCTCAAGGCACATGCGGGTGGTCGGGTGGTCACCGGTTCCGAACGCCTCGCCGGGATCTAGAACGATCACACAGTCTTCCGGCCCGGCCGAAAATTCTTCCCAAGTGGGGCGAACCACAAAGCGGTCGCCGACGCGTCGGGGCTTGAAGTATTGCCGCCAAACCTGTTCCCAATTCTGCTCCTCGAACGGTTGAACCTCGACGGTTAGTGCTCCAAGATCGAGCAGGGCCGCCTTTAGAGAAGCGATTTGGGCTTCGACACCGTCGACATCCACGATGCAGCCGGAGAGCGAGGAGCCGTCCTCCTGCGTGTTCTCAATGCCAAACGCGCGGAACTGCTCGACGAATGGCGAAGTGTCATCCACGGGCGGCAATTCCGCCCGGACCTCAATCCAACTCACTTCTTCTTACCGAAGAGGCCGCCCAGCAAACCCTTGTGGTCTTCGCCCTTGGGAATTCCGTCGCCGCTGACTTCCGCGAGTTCCTTGATGAGCTTGACCTGGGCCTCGCTCAGCTTGGTCGGGACCCGAACTTGAATGCGCACAACCATATCGCCCCGACGGCTGCCATGCAGCGCCGGCAAGCCCATTCCCTTTACCGTCACGTGCGTTCCCGGCTGGGTACCCGCGCCGATCGTGATCCCGACGGTCTCGTCAACGCCTTCGATCTGAATCTGATCGCCGAGCGCGGCCTGCGCGAACGAGACGTCAAGGTTCGTGACCAAGGTCTGACCGTGGCGCTCGAAGCGGCCATCGTCCTTAACGCTGAGAAATACGTAAAGATCGCCTTGCCGCCCCTCTCCAACGCCGTCGCTTCCCTGCCCCGGGATCTGCATGCGAGCGCCGGTTTCGACTCCGGGAGGAACATTTACGGTGATCGTCGCCGTCTCGGGCACGACCATTTGGCCGCGGCATTTGTGGCAAGGATTCTTAATTTGAACGCCCGAACCGTGACAGGTCGGACACGGTGCGCTGGTCCGCATCTGAATACCGAAGGTATTGCGAACTTGGCTGACCATTCCCTGGCCCTTACAGGTGGGACAGGTGTCGGGCTGGCCGCCGCCCTCGACGCCGCTGCCATGGCACGAGTCGCACTCCGCCATGCGGCGGACTTGGACATCGGTTTGAACCCCGGTGAGCACTTCCCCGAGAGTGATCTCTAGGTCGGCGCGAACATCCTCACCATCGCGACCGCGTCGCGGACGACCCTGGCTCTGGCCCGCCCCGCCGAAGAACATATCGAACAGGTCGCCGATGTTGGCGCCGTACTGCTCCTGGGGGATTTCGTCGGCGGTGCCGTACTGGTCGAATCGGGCTCGACGCTGGGGGTCGGAAAGGATAGAGTTAGCCTCAGCTACTTCTTTGAATCTTTCCTCAGCGGCGGGATCATCCGGATTTACGTCCGGATGATGCTTCCTCGCCATGCGGCGATATGCCGACTTGATTTCTTCGGGGCTCGCATTTCTAGCTACCCCAAGGACCTCGTAAGGATCCCGCTTCGCCATAGGATCAGGCCTCGTCGGCATCTTCGTCGTCGGCGCCCTCTTCTTGCTCGGCGATATCCGTTAGCGAGAGAGTGTCGTCGTCGGCAGCGAGCGGCGTGGCGTCGTCTTCCTCTTCGACCAAGTCGGAAAGGCTCAGACCATCCTCGTGATCCGAATCCATATCCGCATCCTCTTCACCGACGGCGCTGACCATAGCGGCTTCAGTTTCGTCGAGGGCCGGAAGCAACATTCCAAGCTCGGCCGGTACCGTCTCGTCGATGAGCAGCGGAAGATCGGTCGGTTGGATCGATTCCACATGGCCAGACAGGATCGGCTTGATTTTTCCGGCGGCGATTTCTGCCAACGCGATGGTTAGCGGGTGGTTGGACTCGATTTGCACGAGCGCGGGGGCACCTTCTCGAAGCTGCTTCGCGCGCTTCGCTGCCAAATTCGAAAGCACGAATTTGCCGTGCTCGTAATCGTTAAGAATATCGGGACTTGGAAGCATTAGGCGTACGTTCCGGAACCTCAAAGTATACCAAATCTTTCGGGGTTTGGTTTCGGTATTTATCCCCCGCCGGTGCGGCACTCTGGGATTGACCTTTTCGGCCTCCTGTTGCGACCAATATAAATAGCGATCGGCGTCGTAGCCCTCCCTCGGTCGCCACCGAGCGTTAAGGAGATCGACCAAACCCGCACGGCCCAAACGACATTTTCTGGACGCCGAAGGCGGCCAGAAAATGTCCCTAAAATAATAAGTTACGGCTCCTGGGCGAAGCCCAGGAGCCGTAACCAAAGAACCCCGTCGATAAACCCTTCAAGGACTGTCTAAGAGACAGCCTTACGGGATTATCGGCCGCCCTGCGCCTTCGCCGTGATTTCCGCGGCGATGGAGTTCGGAACTTCCTCGTAGTGCGACGGCGTCACGTTCGGCTGGGCTCGGCCCTGAGTGAGCGAGCGAAGCGTGGTGACGTAGCCGAACATCTCGGAGAGCGGGACGTGGGCGCTGACGACGGTGGCGCCCCCGACGACGTTCTCCATTCCCTCGATGCGTCCGCGTCGACCGTTCATGTCGCCGACCACGTCGCCGACGTTCTGGTCGGGCGTCGTCACTTCGACGTGCATGATCGGCTCCTTCAGGACCGGGTTGCACTTGCGCATCGCTTCCTTGAAAGCGATCAGACCCGCCTGCTTGAAGGCGTTTTCGTTCGAGTCGACTTCGTGGTAGCTACCCTCCGTAAGCGAGACCTTAATGTCCACGACCGGATAACCGGCGAGGACGCCCGCGATGAGACCCTCTCGGATTCCCTTTTCGCAAGCCGGGATGTACTCCTTCGGAATCGAACCACCGACGACCTTGTTCTCGAATACGAAGCCCGAACCGGCCGGCAGCGGCTCCATCTCGATCCAGCAGTGGCCGTACTGACCGGAACCACCCGTCTGGCGGATGAAGCGACCCTCGGCCTTCGCCTTGACGCGAACCGTCTCACGGTACGCAACCTGCGGCTTGCCTTGGTTTGCCTGGACGCCGAACTCTCGGTTCAAGCGGTCCACGATGATTTCAAGGTGCAGCTCACCCATACCGGAGATGATCGTCTGACCACTCTCAGGATCGGTGAAGACACGGAACGTCGGATCTTCCTGAGCCAATCGCAGAAGCGACATGCCCAGCTTCTCCTGGTCCGCCTTCGACTTCGGCTCAACGGCGATCTGGATAACCGGCTCAGGGAACTTGATGCTCTCAAGTGCGATGAGCTTGTCGTTGTCGCACACGGTATGACCCGTGTTGACATCGTTCAGACCGATGACGCCCACGATTTCGCCGGCGTACACCTCGTCGATGTCGTGGCGAGCGTTGGCGTGCATTTCCAAGATTCGACCGATGCGCTCCGTTCGATAGCGGAAGTCGTTCGTGATCGGATCGCGGAACGTGACCGTGACCGACGTGCCCTTCTTGAGCATGCCCGAGTAAACGCGCAGGAACGTAAGTCGTCCCACGTATTTGTCCGACATGATCTTGAACGCGAGCGCGCTGAACGGCTGCTTGTCGTCCGGACCTCGGCTCTCTTCCTCTTCCGTTCGCGGGTTGACGCCCTTCACTTCACCGACGTCGATCGGCGAAGGCAGGTAGTCGACGACCGCGTCGATCATGGCTTGGACGCCCTTGTTCTTAAAGGACGAACCGGAAACGACCGGGACGACCTTGTTCGCAAGGGTGCCTTCGCGGAGAGCCGTTCGGATCTCGCCTTCGCCAATCTCTTCGCCTTCGAGGAAGCGCTCCATGATCGAGTCGTCGAAGTCGGAGATCGATTCGATCAACTTCTCGCGATACTCGGCCGCCTGGTCGCGCAGCTCTTCCGGAATGTCCGTGGTTCGGAACGTTTTGCCCTTATCGTCATCCAGGTCATAGATCGCCGCCTTCATCGAGATGAGGTCGACGTAACCGAGATAACCGGACTCCGCGCCGATGGGAATTTGGATGGGGGCCGCGTTCGCGCCGAGACGCTCCTTGACGCGCTGGAGAACCGTAAAGAAGTCCGCGCCCAATCGATCCATCTTGTTTACATAGATGATCCGGGGGACCTTGTACTTGTTCATCTGGCGCCAAACGGTTTCCGTCTGGGGCTGAACGCCGCCGACCGCACAAAGGACGCAGACGGCGCCATCGAGCACACGCAGCGAGCGCTCCACTTCGACCGTGAAGTCGACGTGGCCCGGCGTGTCGATGATGTTGATCTTGTGCTCAGGCTTGTCCTTGTTGGAACCGCTCCAGAAGCACGAGGTCGCCGCCGACGTGATCGTGATGCCCCGCTCCTGCTCCTGCTCCATCCAGTCCATCGTTGCGGCGCCGTCGTGGACTTCGCCGATCTTGTGGGCCTTTCCGGTGTAGAAGAGAATCCGCTCGGTGGTGGTGGTCTTTCCCGCGTCGATGTGCGCGGCAATTCCGATATTCCTGACTAGCTCGAGTGGGTGACTACGGGGCATTTCTTTTCCTTTGGGTTATTGGTGTGGGGTTTGTGGTTTGCGGATTTGCTATCCGCAAACCGCAAACCTCAAACCATTAGAATCTATAGTGGGCGAAAGCTTTGTTCGCTTCCGCCATTCTGTGCGTATCCTCACGCTTCTTAATCGTGGATCCCGTGCCGTTGAAGGCATCGAGAAACTCCGAACTCAGACGGTCGATCATGGTCTTCCCTGACCTCTTACGTGCGTTGGCGATTAACCATCGCAGCGCAAGCGTTCGGCGTCGATCCGGACGTACGTCCATCGGCACCTGGTAGGTCTGACCACCGACACGGCGGGGGCGGACTTCGACCGCGGGCATGACATTCTGGATGGCCTTATCAAAGACCTCGAGGGCCGGCGTACCGGACTTCTCTTCGCAGATCTGCATGGCACGGTAGAAAATCTTCTCCGCAACGCCTTTCTTGCCATCAACCATCATTCGGTTGATGAACCGGGTCATCATCTCGGACCCATAGATTGGGTCCGGAACGGTAACTCGCTTTACTGGGGGACCCTTACGCGGCATTAGCGGCGACCTCCCTTGGCCGGAGCACCCTTAGCCGGCGCCTGGCCTGGCTTCGGTCGCTTCGTACCGTATTTCGAACGACCCTGCATTCGCTTGGACGTTCCCGCCGTCTGCTGAGTACCGCGCACGATGTGGTAGCGCACGCCCGGCAGGTCCTTCACACGACCGCCTCGAACGAGGACGACCGAGTGCTCCTGCAAGTTATGACCTTCTCCCGGAATGTAAGCGGTAACTTCGATTCCGTTCGTCAGACGAACACGAGCCGTCTTTCGAAGGGCCGAGTTCGGCTTCTTGGGGGTCATCGTACGGACGATGGTGCAAACTCCTCGCTTGAAGGGGTTGCTCTTGAGCGCAGGTGACTTTGACTTCACCTTCGGAGCGCTACGACCTTTGCGGACCAGCTGATTAACGGTCGGCATTCATACCTCTGTATTGCTTCATTTGTCTTGCTTCCTTTTACAGGGGTAAGCGGCCAAGCTTAGGCAACAAAAAACCCCTGCGCACGGCGTCACGCGAGGGGCACGAGTGGCTTTCAGAAAATCTTCCTGCAACTTGTTGTGGACGTTTCTCCGGAACCCGGCCCGCGCCTCCTCTGACGTAATGCATCTGGAGACATAAAGCCGCCAGACAATCCGAGAGTATATCGCCCTTGACCGTACAGAGTCAAGGTTTCTACGTGTCTAAGATTGTCGGACCCGTGTCAAGAAGCGGTTAAGTAACCTCGATTGATCATATCGCCTCCGTGGGCAGCCGCCGGCGAAGGTCTGTGGCCGGGCGCAAGCGTGTCGCCGGTTGCCTCTCCTCCACCGTTCCTCGAACGTTACATATGAAAGCGCCAACGGCGCGCCCTATTGATAGCCAGGGTCGCAGGCGCATCGCGCCGCAGGCCCTGGACCAAGGCGCCTGTACGGAGGAGGTCTGAAGGACCGATATAATTTCCCCTTCGCCGTCCGGCTCAACGAACCACCCGGTCGAAACCGATCCGCTATGTCTCCGGCGGCAAGTAAACTCTCAGGTTCCTATGTTGGAAGAATTGTCGCTACGAGAAATACGCCTCGTCAAGCTTTCGCGAATGCGCGAGCTTGGCCACGACCCTTACCGGGTCGAGAACTTCAAGCGTACTCACTCGGCGAAACAACTCTTCGAGCAGTTCGACGACCTGTCTCTCGAATCCGGACAGGAGCTCAGCTTCGCCGGTCGCGTGGTCTCCTACCGGGACATGGGCAAGGCGGGCTTCGCCCACATCTCCGACGGCGATGGGCGAATCCAAGGCTATTTCCGGAAGGACGAACTCGGCGAGACGGGTTGGGAGCTCTATCGGCTCCTCGACATCGGCGACCACATCGGGGTCACCGGCTACATGTTTACGACGAAGACCGGCGAAAAGTCGATCCACGTCAAGTCGCTGACCCCGCTCAGCAAGTGCCTGGACAACCTCCCGATCGGCAAGGAGAAGGACGGTCACACGTTCTACGGCCTCACCGACGTCGACCAGCGCTACCGGCACCGCCACCTGGACCTGATCACCAACGCCGACGCCCGCAAGACGCTGCTCGATCGAATGAAGATCGTCCGCGCGGTGCGGCGCTACTTCGACTCGGCCGACTACCTTGAGGTCGAGACCCCAATCCTCCAGCTCGAAGCCGGCGGAGCCTCCGCCCGCCCGTTCAAGACGCACTACAACGCGTACGAGACGGACGTGAAGCTGCGCATCTCGCTGGAGCTGTATCTAAAGCGCCTGATCTGCGGCGACATCCCCAAGGTGTACGAGATCGGTCGGGTCTTCCGAAACGAGGGCGTTTCCCAACGGCACAACCCCGAATTCACCCTCCTCGAATTCTATGAAGCCTACGGCGACATGGAGACGATGATGATGCGGGTGGAGGAGTGCTTCCGGTACGTCGCCAACGACGTCTTCGGAACCCCCACGATCGTCTTCCCCGGCGAAGCCGCCGAGGACGACCCGAACGCCGCCGAAGCCCCCGGCACCACCCTCGACTTCTCGAAGCCCTGGCACCGCGTCGACCTTCTCGACGAAATCGAGCGCCACACTTCCCTTACCCGCGACGACCTATCCTCGCTGGAGAAGGCAAAGGAAGCCATGGGCACGCGCGTGATCGTCAACCCGATCAACGGCAAGCGGATCTCCCCGGGCGACGAAGGCACCCTCGGCGGGCTCATCGAGAAGCTGCTCGAAGTCTTCATCGAGCCGACTCTCCAAGAGCCAACGTTCGTCGTCGGCTACCCGATCGAGACGTCGCCCCTCGCCAAGAAGGACCCGCACAACCCGCGCATGACCCGCCGATTCGAGGGATACATCCGCGGCAAGGAAGTCTGCAACGCCTTCTCCGAGATCAACGACCCGATCGACCAGCGCGAGCGCTTCGAGCAGCAAGCCGGCGAGCGCGCCAAGGGCGACGACGAAGCGCATCCGATGGACGAGGAGTTCCTCTACGCCTTGGAGACCGGCATGCCCCCCACCGGCGGCTGCGGAATCGGCATGGACCGCATGGCAATGATGCTCACTGGCAGCGAGCACCTCCGAGAAATCCTCCTCTTCCCGTTCATGCGCCCCCACAACGCGCCCGAAGAGTGAGTCTAAACTTCGGTTTCCCTACTAACCAAAGGTGTTGAAGCGCGAACACCCTGTTCGCGCTTCAACACCTTCACCGCATCCGCGTGCTTCGAACCGTGAATCGAGAGGACGACAGGGATCAGGAAGTACGCGCCCCACGAGAAGTAGGCGATGTTGCCCGGACCGAAGGCAGCCACGATAATCTGCAAGATGCCGACGCCCGCCATCAAGAAGTGCTCGAAGATGATCCAGCGCGTCTGCAGAGCTTCGAGTTCGTTCAGTTCGAGCTCACGCCGCTTGCCCAGCGCGTGCCGATACATCAAGCCGAACAAGCTGTAAACCGTGGCGAAGCCGGCCCCGTAGATCACAAACAAATGCGGCTGATCTCCCCGGTGCATAACGATCGGCGTCGGACGAGCCCGGAAGGAATCGAAGAAGAGCGTGAACAGGAACTTCAGCGGGTAGACGTACGCGATCACGACGAACAGGAGAATCCCGTTCAGAAGGCGCGTGATCCCATCTTCGAGACCGTACCGGCGGAAATATAGGTAGTGCCGGTTCCAAATCTGAAATAGGATCATCGAGCAAAACCCGGACCCGATGAACCCCTGCAGCGTGTCCGTTAGCTCCGCAAACGATTCCGGCGGCTTCAGCGAGACGACGATCAAAGTGATCGCGAGCCCGAACACCGCATCGCTGATGCCCTCCACCCGCGACACCTGCGTCCCCCGCATCCGAAACCCTTCGCCATCGGTAGAAGGCGCCTTTTCCATCCACCGCTGCCTGAACATCGCTTGAATGGTAACGGTTAGAAACGGATGTTGCCTAGGTTAACCTCAAAAATTTGGATTCCCGGAAACCCATGTAGCCCTCGACCGGATGTACGTGCCGCTCGAGGTCTCCGGCATAAGGTTGACCAAAGATGCTTCGCCTTAACCGCAACCCAAACTAACTCTTGGCAGGCTTGCCCGATGCGACATCGAACGGCACATTGGGCCAATCCTTTTCGCCTGATGAATGCCCATAGATGTAAACGCGGTGGCCATTGTCCTCAACTACGAAGCTCGCGGTTTCGGCCATCGCTTTGCCAAATTTGTTGACCTTGCCGGTGGCCAAGTCCAAGGATTCTGCTGTGACTTGCGGAAACATCGAACCATCGGGAGCGTTAGGCACTAACTTCCGTTCAACCAACAAAAGATATCGGCCAAGAACAAAGCCCTTGACCTCGCCATCGATATGAAACTTCGGCTTACCGAGCCCGCCCTTCGCGCTCAAGGGACAAAGATCGTTTTCCTTCAAGACGAATGTGCCGAACTTAGTTTCATACACTCGTCGAATCCAAACCACCGCCCCGGTCGCATAGCAGGTCGGGGTACCTAGGTCGAACTCATACGACATGCGCAAAGGATTTGTTCGAATTCGGCACAGATACGCGAATGCCGGCGACCCCGAATAGGGCCGCAGAAAATCCAGGACCCCAACCACCGAGTGGTCAGAAAGCACAATATGCTCACCTAACGTCGGGATCAGCTTATCGACGGTATCTATGTAACGAACCTCGTTCGTGCCGGGAGGCCGGGTAGCAAGCCACTTATGGAAGTCGGCCACGAGATCGACTTTTTCGATCACCTTGTCCTGCTTTGCAAGCTCCAGCACGCGCATCGTATCGGCTTCGTTATCCACCAGCCGAAGGCTCTCACCGTCTCCGAGCGAAAACGAATCTCGAATATGTAGCTTTCCCTCGGTCTCGATTTGAACCCCGGCAAAACCTGGCTTTACGGAATGACCGTCCAGAATCAGCCGGGATTTCAGGAGAACGATCGGCAGCAAGCAGGCAGTCATAACGTTTCTAACCGATAACCCCGCGACCGCAGTTGACGCACGATCTCGGGCAACGCCTCGATCGTATCACTTACCCCCGCGTGAAGCTGAATCTCGCACCCCGGGCGGACGGCGGACAGTACCCGACGGAGCAACTCCCGAGAACCCGGTCGAGTGTAGTCATAGGGATCGACCGCCGGCAACTTCGCGGGCAACCCAACGATTTTCTCGCTCCCGGGCGCACGATAGAGACGAAAGGGCTGCCCCAAAACATGCTCAAAAGCAGCCCGGCACCGCCCTAACTCCGGATTCACCGCGTCGTGCTGCCAAGAGTGGCATTGCAAAGAATGCCCCTCCCGAGCTGCCCGCTTAACCAACTTCGCATCCGCCTCAAGGTGCGAGGCGATGCAAAACAAAGTCGCCTTCGCCTCCACGGACCGCAAGGCATCCAATAGCGCCAGGCCGCCGTCGCGGGGCGGAAAGTCGTCAAAAGTGAGAAACACCGACCCGCTGTCCCTAACCGTTCCCGCCACACAGCCCCGAACCGCGGCGATGACGTCGTCGCTACGGACAATGCCGCCAAAAGCAAACACGACACGCCCCGCTTGATCCACTACCAGCGTGGTCGGGACCTCGTCGATGCCGACTCGGCGTGACCACTCCGCCCCCGCATCCCGCCAGAGAGGCAAGCCGCCATTGTTCCGCGCCACCTCTGCCCAGCGGCCGTCCGTCGAGATCGTCTGGATGTCCGCCGGCAGACCTCGCAGCGTATTCCGGGCGAGGGCTAACCGTGGGACCTGGGTCTTCCACGTGTCGCACCAGTAGGCACAGACGGAGAAGACGGTGACCCGCCCCGGCTGCCAGCGGTGGATCGCCCCCGCCGTGTCGACCATCGCGAACGGCGTCAACCGATCTCCAACCGCGACTGGCCGGATTGCCTGAAGCGCAAGCAAAGCAACCAAGGGAATCACGGATGCACCACTAGCGGCGTCGCCGCACTCTGACCCTTCTGGTCGGGGCGCCGCATGTACTCTGCGATGGCCGGCAGTGCGGTCAACCGACCATCCGACTCCGCCCGCAGGTAGTACCGGAAGTAGACCGGCGCGCCGCTATTGACGATGTAGTGGACGACCGCCCCGTCCCGAACATCCTCCCGTGCCCCGTTCGTCACATCCGAGTCCGTGAACTCGAAGCCAGTCGGAATCGGCTCGGTGACCCGAACCGCGTCCTCCCGGTCGTCACCCCAGACCACGACCGTACACCGGACCGGCTCGCTCGGATGAATCACCCGGTTCACCTCGGTCCAAATCCCGGCAGCGTTCTTTAACTCGTACCGGCGGCTCACCCGGATGCCCGTCGAATTCTCTGTGAGGATGCGGCGGTAGTAACGCACCGTGGCGGTGTAGAAGACTTCCCCGCCACTCTTCCGATCCAGACGAATCGGTCCGATGGGCACGCTCGCGAGCGGCAAATCTAGCGTTGAACTCTGCGAAACCGTCGAAGGGACCAACGCGTACGTCTGCCCACCGATCGTCGCGGTGACCGGGCCGACCTCGGACGCCGACGGATTCCGCGACAGATACAAGATCAGAGCCCGGGCTAGTGCCGCATTCTCATCGCCCGAGCGATACGGGCCGCGACCCAACGTCAGCCAGTTGACCAATTGCCGCTGAAGGTCCGTGTATTCGTTCAGCCGCACAAGAACGGTAAGCAGCTCAGCGTTCGTGGCGAACTCCGTTGCCGTCCAACCGATCCCATCGCCGACCGGAAGATAAGAAGACTCCGGCCCGGTGGAGACCTCCTTTCGAATCTCCTTGACGATCGACAATGCCCCAGCTTTGTCCTTCGAGACTAAAGCCTCCGCCATCCGAAGCTGCGCAAACGGAGAAAGGTGTAGCCCCCGTTCCCGAACTTCGGCCAGGTTCTCCATGCCGTTGTCGGCTTCCAACTCCACGAGGGTCGCCGCAAGCTGGGCCTTAAACTCCCAAAGGTTGGTCCGGTCGAACTGGGCGCGGGCCCCATTCTTCGCGGTCTGCCAGGTTTGGTCAAAGATCTGCATCCCCGCGTGGCGCCCCAGGGCAAGCGCATGCCCTACGTTCGCCGTGATCACGGGATTGGCGGGCGAATCCTCCCACCATCCCCAGCCATCCGGAAGCTGGGTTCGCGAAAGCAAAGCGAGCGCCTCGCGGACGTCGTCAGAGTGTGCCTTCACCCCCACCGCCGTCGCCGCCATCAGCGCGTTGGCCCCCCAAGGACTGCCATAGCGGACGTTACTAAAGATGTCGGCCGCCGCATCGTTGGCGCTCGCCCCAACTCCGGCAAACACTCGCAAGCTCAAGACGGCGCCTTCCCGAATCGCTTCCGGCGCAAGTTGCAGGCTGGCGGAGGCGGAATGCGTAAACGCCGCCCCCGTCTGAACCGTATCCCGCACGCCCTTCGGCACGATCGGTACGCTCACTTTAAGCGAGTCCGAATAGTGAACGTCCGGCCCGGTAGCGGAGGCGAGCAAGGTGAATTTCCCGTCGGTGGGAACCTTTACCGCGTGCAGCGCCCACTTCACGATCTTTTCGCCGTGCGCGGGAACGTCGACCTCAACCGGTCCGCCAGGAATCTCGATTCCGTCGGGAGTGATCTCGATTCTTTCATGGACCGCCTTCGCCGACCGGTTGTTAAGCGTGCCGATCAGGGTGAACTCGTCTCCTTGCGCGACCTGGCGTGGCGTCGCTAGTCTTAGGGTCAGGGCGCGACTCGCCATAAACGAATCGCGCGCCACTCCAACCTGGGTGTCCGTAGTGAAGCCACGCGCGGTGGCCCGCCAGGTCGTCAGGTTGCCGGGGACGTCGAATGCGACGGTCGCATTTCCATCGGAATCCGTCTCCACCGTTGGGTTCCAATAGGCGGTGTCTTCGAAGCGTTGGCGGACCGGCGCGACTGCGTTCGTGGGCTGATACGCTCCGCCCGACATCTCTTCCGGAGCCGACTGCCCCGTCCCCACCCAGTTCGGCCGGCGGCCCCAGTAGAAACCGTACGGATCGGCGGTGGTGTCCGGACTGAGCGCATAGATCGCCTCGTCCACGACGCTCAAGGCGACCTCCGTCTTAACCGGCTTGCCCTGGTAATCCACGGCCCGGACGTGAAGCTTGGCTCGATCTCCCGGTTCGACTTCCTTCTTCTCCGGGGTGACCGTGAGACTGAAAAGCCGGCTGGGATCGGGCACCGGAAGGATAACCTCGGTCCCGCACCACCGGGCATCGACGTGCTCCATCGCCGCGATGAACGCATTCGGCGACTGCGCCACCGATGCGGTAACCCGCCATTTCCGTTGCGACGTTCCCGCCGGCAGAACCCGATAATCGAAGATCTCGCGGCCCTCCTCGGTCACCAGAATCGGTCGCTTGGGACGGTTCGTGCTGACGTAGACGAGCACAGGGTCGCCGGGTTTGTAGAGCCGTTTATCTAACCGAACGTCCATCGTCGGCTCGGTCCGCTCTTTCGGCTCTTTGTAATCGGGACCAGCCACGTATGCGGACATCTCTGCCTTCGCGGTACGTCCCGTACCATCCGGCGCCTCGGCGCGAATGATGAGGACGCCTTCCCTCTTTGCCGGAAGATTCGTGTTCAAGCGCCCGGTGGGAGGGACCCGCAGATGCTGCTCCGAAAGCAACCGTTCCCGAGTGCGCCCTTCTTTCTCCACCCAGTAAGTTTCAAAAAGACGAATCGTAACCGGTCCGCCCACAGGCCGCCCATCGAGATCGGTGGCACGAACTTCGACCGGAATAAGTCCACCCAAGGCCGTCGTGCTTTGGGGGCTCGTCAAACCGATTCGCTTGTTCGCCGCATAAACCGGCGCGGAGCTTGCGCCCTGAACCTGACGCCTAGAGGCGTCCTCCACCGTCACTTCAAGGCTGTACTGCTGATCCTCCCCTTTGGGATCAGTCTTGATCTGGATGTCGACCTTGCCCGCGTTATCGGTGAAGACCTCGCCTTCGCCCGCGAAGGGTTGGCTGGCGTAGGTGTCGGACGGGTACAGGTTTCCATCTCCGCCATAAAAGTAGCGGCTATCCGGATCCGGTGTGAAGTACGGCATCCCGGAGGACCGCGCCACCCATCGCACCTTCGCGTTTGGCACTGGCGCGCCGAAATAGTAGGCCGCATTCACCCGGAACGTGATCGTTTCACCCGCGAGGTACCGCTTCGCGTTCGTGGTGATGTCGACCTTATATTCAGGCTTCCGGTACGCGGCGACGGTGAAGGTTTGAAAAGCCGTCTGCTGGCCAACCTCGAGCCGGATCGAGTAAGGCCCCGTCAATCCCTCCTGGGGAATCTTGAATGAACCTGAAACCGAGCCCATGTCGTTCGGCTTCACATGAAATTGGTCGAGCGGATTGTCTCGGGGATCCCGAAGTTGGACGACTACATCCGGGTCGTGCACGACGTCGTATTTCTGCCCACGGATCCGGCGCAGGACGGCCTTGTAGTAAACGGTCTGACCCGGCCGATAAATGGGGCGGTCCGTCTGAAAGTGAGCCTGAAGCTGGCCGTCCGGGTCTTGGTAGCCGCAGTTCACCCCCGCCAAATCATCGCCGCTTCGAACGATGATCGTACCGCGGCCGAGTTGACCGTTGAACACGATCGTGCCGTCAGCTGCGGTCGTGCCGGTGGCTTGTGTTTGGTTGGCTTCGTTCACGTAGCTAACGCTCGCGCCAGCCTTCAAGGCGCCCGACTTGGAGTCTGTCACCCACGTCAGAAGCTTCGTCTTGCTTCGCTTGAGAAGGACGGCGAGATTGGTGACATTTACCACCCCGTAAGCGGTCTTTCCTTCCCCTCTCAACGCGAGCAAGTAGACGCCGGGCCGCATAATCGGCAGGTTGACCTGCCGGCTGAAATAGTTGTCGTACTTGTTGAGCGTCTGCCCCGGCCGGGCGACGGTTACGTCCCAACCCAGCACGGAGGCGCCCGTTGGCTTCGGCCACGATGGCGGCTGATTGCGCTCTAAGTCTCGCTTGACTAGCCAAGCGCGCCCATCGACAGGGAAAGCGTCGACATGGACCACGCGAACGTTCCGGGTGTTGATATTGAGCCGGATCTTGGGTCCAGGCGCGACATCCTTGGCGACCCAAACGTTGATCTCGTGGTTGACGTTCGGCGCTACTTGCTCTTGTGCCGATTGACCGAACATCACCCCGGCCGCGAGAAGCAGGAGTCCGCTCACCCTCGCCACCTCTCCGCCGTCATCTTCTCAAGTCGAGCCGCAGAGCCAATGGGAACCCCCGCTTTCTGATAGGCCCACCGAAGCCGGACATCTGGATCTTTGCCCTCCCAAGGCAGAACGATCCCTGTCCGCGTACCCGACGTCAAAACGAGCCCATCCGCAGGGCGCAAGCCCTGAACCGAAGAAATCGCCTCCAGGTGATCCACCACGGTGACCGTCACAAGGAAGTCTTGGACGTCGCTTCGCGTCAAAGGACGGTAGCGAGGATCGTGCGCGCAGGCGGAACGAGCGGCATCCGAGATCTCGTCCCCGAGGGTCGTTCGATGGGTCATGACAGACCCGCGGCAGCCTAAGATTGCGCCGTGACGTTCGATCGTGACGAAAACGGGTTTGGCGGAACCAAAGGCGGGAACCTTCACCGCGGGCGTTCCCGTAACCTGAGCCGTAACCGTCGCGCGGGCAAACCTGACAAGCTCTTCACCGCTGAGTGAAGGGCTCACGCCTTGTAGCGCCATTGGCAAGAGTAGAGCAATCCCCATCGGGGACCTAGACGCGCTTCCCTTGCCCTCGTTTCGCTAGCTAACGCCGCCCAGGTCCGACCATTGCTTACGCTGTGGCTCGGTGAGCGCATCCAGGGCCTTTAGTTCCGCGGCATGCTCATCCTTCAAAGCTTTGCGGCGAGAAGGCTTGTAGCTCGCGTTGATCTCGGCGCTGTGCTTCGGATCCTTTTGGATTGCGTTGGTGATGGTGGCGTCGAGCTGCATCGTCTGGGCTTCCGCGGCGTCGATCACCTGGTGGATGCGCTGAAGCTGGTTTTCCCCGATGCGAAGCGCCTTGATGACCTCCGGCTCCAAGAGCCCTGGAATTCCCGCGTAGTGCACCGCGAGCTTTGCAAGGTCGGCCTGCTGCGCGTTGGTAAGAACACGCAGGACAGAATCGGTCGCGACTTTGTCGGCGTTCTTGACCGCCGCTTCATCGGGACGATCGGACGCCAACTGCGCGCCTTGAGTCTCCCCCAAACGCTGGAAGATGCGGCCGATGTTGATGCGCTGCTCGTCCGAAAGCTTCATCTCATCCTGAACCGTCAGGGTCGTCAAAAGGAACGTGCCGCGGTGAAGTAAGTCGAGATGCGGCGCCGAAGGCAGTTGCTGGGCCATCGCCCCACAGGCGAGGACGAAGGAGCCGACGAGCACGAAAAGGGTTGTCTTAAGTCGCATAAGAAGTCTCTGACCAGGGCATTACTTGGCCGGGCTTTTAGGTTCGGGCTTTTCCTTGTAGGGCTTCCCGAGCAGGGCGGCGTAGGCCGCTTTCTGAGTAGACGTCATGATCGCCCTCATCCGTTTGTCGTAGTCGTCACGGATCGCAAGAAGGGGATATTTTGCGATCGCGAGCTTGCCTTTCAGCTCCGCCCGAATCGCTTCCGCCTCCGCTTGGGTGTGGGGCACCTTTTTTCGGTAAGGCTCATAGACCTTCCCGAGAGCAGTATCGAACTTGAGCTTCCCCTCATCGTAGGTCGTCCGCATCTTCTTCTGCTGATCCGGACTTAGTCCAATTTGCTGGCCAACCACCTCATCGCAAAGCGCAATCAGACCGAACTTCTGCAGGGAAATCTCGCGCAGCCGAACCACCTGCTGATGCGATAGTTGCTTCAGGACCCCGGCCTTCAGTTCGTCGAAATAGTCCAACAGCCGTTTGTCAGATTTCTTCCCGCTGGCTTTAAGTTCCTCTTTCAGTTTCTTCGCCTTCGCGTCGTAGGCTTGCGCGAACACGTTCATCTTGTCGCGCTGATCTTTGGTGACGGCAAGCTCCGATTGAACGGCCTTCGTCTGCAAGATCATGATGTCCGCGCAATGGGCGTCGAACCTCTTGTCCCGCTCGGCTTTGCTTAAAACCTCAGGCTTCGCCTTCGCCTGCGATGCTCCGTGAGCGGCGCCGACACAGAACAACGACAGGGCGACTAAGAGGCCGGCTGGCTTCAATTGGACCTCCGCTCGCGGTGCTCGATATCGAGCTCGCAACGGACGAGGCTGTCCCCGACGGCGCGCTTAAACGTGTCTGTCGGATTGACGTGGGCAGTGAGATAGAGCGGTTGAGCAGAACCAGACATGATGTACAAAACCACCTCGTAATCCCCGGGGTGGTCGTCGACGAGCTGACGTAAGTGATGCACTTGACGCTCGGTAGCGCGCCAAACGTTAATTGTTACGGTTCCCGCGGCGGAATTGCTCCCTTCGTTCGGAAGGAGACTTGCCTCTAAAGGACGTACGTCGTCGATCCGGATTTCGATGGACTTCTCGCCTCGCATCTCGCGGTGAAGCGTAAACCCACTGAGTTGCACCACCGAGTCTTTGACGAGGGCGTCCTTTAGCTTTTCGTAGGTCGCGGGAAAGGCGATCGCGCTTACCTGACCAGTGAAATCCTCCAGGACGATCGAGGCCATCTTCTTCCCTTCCGACTTCGTCAGGATCGTGCGCATCTTCGCGATAACTCCGGAGAGCTTCACGGGGACGCTGTCGTCCAGTTCCATGACCGCGGCGCAGGAGTGGGAGGCGTTTTGCTGCATCGTCCGCTCGTGGCCACGTAGGGGATGGTCGGAGACGTAAATCCCGATCACTTCCTTCTCCATCGCGAGGTTTTCGCTACGGCCCGGCATGTCGCATTCGGGAAGTGGCGGATATGACACGCGCCCGGGCCCCTCGTCGGTACCGAAGAGGTCCGCCTGACCCGCAAGCCGCTGCCGGTTCTGCTGATCCGCGTACTGCAAAGCCCCTTCGACGTGGTTAAGCAACTTGCGCCGGTTCGGCTCAATGCTGTCGAAGGCGCCCGCTCTGACCAGGGCTTCCAAGGCGGTACGGTTCATGCCGAACGGTTTGGTCCGATCGCAGAACTCGAAAAGGTGGGTGTACGGTCCGTTTTCGGCACGATCTTTAACGATCCCCTCAACCACCCCGTCTCCTACTCCTTTGATGGCGATGAGCCCGAAGCGAATCGCGTGGGTGGCAACGGGTGTGTGCTTGCCATTCTTCTCGCTTGACCGCTTGATGTTCGCCGAAGAGGTGGTGCCGTCGTTAGCCTCGATGTGGAAGTCGCCGAACGACGCATTCACGTCTGGAGGCAACACCGAAATTCGCTGCCGCCGGCACTCCTCGATACACGTCGTGACCCGGTCTTCCTTATCCAGATAGACCGTCATCAACGCGGCCATATACTCGACCGGATAGTTCGCCTTGAGGTAGCCCGTCTGATAGGAGAGGATTGCGTAGCAAACCGAGTGCGCCTTGTTAAACGCGTAGCCGGCGAACGGCAGAAGGAGCTCCCAGACCGACTCGGCGGCTTTGGCGGCGACGCCCTTCTCGGCGGTTCCGTCCATGAACTCGACCTTCATGCTCGCCATCGCCTTGGCGTCCTTCTTTCCCATCGCCCGGCGGAGCACGTCGGCTTTTCCGAGCGAGAAGCCGGCGATGGCCTGCACAACTTGCATGACCTGGTCTTGGTAGACGATGATCCCGAAGGTCTCTTCGAGGATCGGGCGCAGGCGCTCGTCCACGTACTCGATCTTCTTACGGCCGAATTTGGAGTCGATGAAGTTCGGGATGTGCTCCATCGGACCCGGCCGATAGAGCGCGATCATAGCCGCGAGCTCACGAATGTTGGCCGGCTTGAGCTGCTGGACCCATCGAGTCATACCGCCGCCTTCCATCTGGAACACGCCGATCGTCTCGCCGCGGGCGATCATGTCGTAAGTCTTACTGTCTTCGTCGGCTACGGCCTGGATATCAAGCCGGAACCCTTGAGTGCGCTCAATGTTATCGACGGCTTTCGCCAAAACCGTAAGGTTGGACAGGCCCAGGAAGTCCATCTTGAGCATCCCGATCTTCTCGAGAATGCCCATTTCGAATGCGGTGACCGCCTGCCCGTCGTTGCCCCGATAGAGGGGAATGTATTCAACCAGCGGATCGCGCGAGATGACTACGCCTGCCGCGTGAACGCCCGAGTTGCGGGCCATGCCCTCGACGCTCTTCGCCGTGTTGTACAGGTCGCGGATGCGTGGATCGGCGTCGACCATCCCCCGGAAGTCGCTCAGTTCATCGTAAGCCCGGGTCAGGTTCCAACCCGGCAGGGTCGGGATCGTCTTCGTGAGCCGGTCCGTTTCCTGGGGCGTGTAGCCCTGCACTCGGCCGCAGTCCTTGATCGCCGCTTTCGCGCCAAGCGTTCCGAATGTGACGATTTGCGCGACGCGATCCTTGCCGAAGCGCTCGGTGACGTACTGGATGATCTCATCCCGTCGGGCGTCCTCGAAGTCCATGTCGACGTCGGGCATCGAGATGCGCTCCGGGTTCAGGAATCGCTCGAACGTGAGACCGTACTTGACCGGATCGACGTCGGTGATTCCGACGCAGTAAGAAACCAGCGAGCCTGCCGCCGAGCCACGCACGCCGAACTGAATCTCCTTCCGACGAGCCTCTTGGGCGAACTCGCGAACGAGGAGTACGTAGTCGGTAAAGCCGGTCGATTCGATGACCCCAAGCTCGTAGTTGAGGCGGTCCAGCGAAGCCTCCGGACACTCCAGGCGCTCCTGCAAGCCCTTTTCCGCCAACTGACGCAGGAACGGGATGCTAGTCATGCCTTCCGGAACGAGGGGCTCGGGCATGGGCGCCCGCTGCTTGTCGAGCTCAACGTTGCACATCTCGGCGATCATCGCCGTGTTCTCAAGCGCCTCGGGGAACTCCTTGAAGAGCTCGCCCATCTCGTCCTGGCTCTTGAGATAGAACTCGTCGGTCTGAAACTTGAACCGTTTCTCGTCGCTGACCAAGGCGCCGGTCTGAATGCAGAGCAGAACGTCGTGCGGCTTGGCGTCGCCTTTGCAGAGATAGTGGGAATCGTTCGTGGCGACCAGAGGCAGCTTCAGCTCATGGGCGATTCGCAGCAATCCGTCCTGGATGCGCGCCTGCTCCGGTAGCCGGTGGTTCTGCAATTCGATAAAGAAATTGCCGTGGCCGTACATCTCGTCGTACATGCCCGCGACGTACTGAGCCTTTTCGTAGTCGCCCTTCATCAGTTCCTGACAGACTTCCGAGCCGAGGCAAGCGCTCGTGGCGATGACGCCCTTCGAGTGCGCCCGCAGAATTTCGTGGTCGACGCGTGGCTTGTAGTAGTAGCCCTCGAGCGCCGCGATCGTGGAAAGTTTGCAGAGGTTGCGATACCCCTCCAAATCCTTCGCGAGCAGCAGCAGGTGGTAGGCGTTCTTCTCCCCGTCGCCCTTTTTGTTGGCAATCCCCTGGGGTGCGACGTAGGCTTCCACGCCGATGATCGGCTTGATGCCGGCCTTCTTGCACTCCATGTGGAACTCCATGACGCCAAACATCACACCGTGGTCGGAGATGGCGAGGGAACTCATCTCAAGGGCTTTCGCCCGTTTGACCATGTCGGGAATGCGGTTGGCGCCGTCGAGTAGGGAGTACTCGGTGTGGTTATGAATGTGGCAGAACGATTTGCACATGCCGGGCAATGGGGTGGCCAGAGCAGAAGTTGCTCCGACCCTCTATTGTGACGGCCAGAACTGCCCGGACGCCGCACGAATCTTGCCCAAACCCGCTTGGCACACAAACACGGCAACGAAAGTCAAATCGCAACATGACGCCAACGACCGTTGCCACCCGCGACCCCTTGCGCACGACCTTCGAACCGTCCTCGTACGGGCTTACCCAACCGGATCCGCCGATGTGGCCTCTTCTCGGATTGCCTTTCCTAGTTTGGTTCGCTTACTGCCACTTGCCGACGATGGGCTTCGAACTCGCTATCGGCGCAGGACTGTTCGCCCTGGTTCTTGGGTTTATCGGCGGTGTCGTCTCGATGGCCATTCTCGCCGTCGCCGACTTCGTGCGTCACATGCCGCGGTTTAAGCTAGTCGCCACCGACGTCTTCAACCCAGGCACGTAGGATCTCGGCAACACTCCAAGCCTGCCAGGGGCACCCACCCGGACTCTGCGGTTCGTCGCCGTCATACACTTCGGCAATGCCGGCTAGGCCGTAGTCGTCGAGCATGGTGCGAGCGTTTCGAAGAATGAGTTTCGCCTCATGCTTGTCGCCCGTAAACCGAACGAGCGCGGTCGCATAGGAGCCGAGCAGCCAAGGCCACGCCGTCCCCTGGTGGTAGGACGCGTCCAACTCCGGCAACGTGCCCGAGTACTTCCCTTTATAGCCAGGTTCGTTCGGACCGAGGGTTCGAAGCCCATTGGGAGTGAGCAACTCTCTTGCCACGACGGCCAGCGCCTGCTTCGCCCGATCCGGCCGGATGGAGCAGAAAGGAAGCGCCATCGCGATCACTTGGTTGGGTCGCAACGACGCATCGACCGGGTCGACGGTATCCAAGAAGTGACCGCGACCCTGGTGCCAGAACTTTTGGTCAAAGCTGGCTTCCGCTTTTGCCGCCGCCGCGGCGAACGTTTCCGCCGAATACTTCAGATCGGCCTCGCCCTCACCTAGCTTCCCACTGAGCCACTCTAAGACCCGGAGCGCGTTGATCCAAAGCCCGTTGATCTCGACCGGCTTGCCGTGGCGTGGAGTCACGACCCAGTCGCCAACCTTCGCATCCATCCAGGTCAGTTGCACACCCGGCTCGCCTTGGGTGAGTAGGCCATCCTCCGGGTCGACGCGGATTCCGTAAAGCGTTCCCTTCGTGTGCCACTCGTAGACCTCTTCCAAGGTCTTCATCATCCGCATAGCGAACGCGGGCTCCCACTCCATTTGGAGCGTCTTGTAGATCGCGTTCACGAACCACAGGGTCGCGTCAACGGTGTTGTAGTCCGGCCGCTCGCCGCTCTCCACGAACCGGTTCGGGATGAGACCCTGGAAGCACTGCGTCGAGTAGTCGGTCAGGATCTTTCGAGCATCCGCGACTCGGCCGTTGTGCAGGCATAGACCAGGCAAAGAGATCATCGAGTCTCGTCCCCAGTCGGTAAACCACGGATAGCCGGCGATGATTGAGGACCGATCGCGCGTCTTGACGAAGAATTTGTCCGCTGCCTCTCGAAGGTGCGCGCTAATTTTGAGGTCCTTGACCTCCTCGCCGCCCGTTTCTAGTGGAACCACGCCAGATTCCGTGGAGGCGACTAGCACGGCCTTTTCCCCCGGACTCAGGATGTAACGAAGCTCGCACGGACAGTAGAGATCGTCGCGATCGGCAAGACCTCGCTCGGCTTCCCGAGCATGTTCGAACCGGTAGTACCAACCCTGGACGGGAACGCGGTCACTGGCGCCATGCCCGAGATGGAGATCGACTCCCCGTGCGGAAATTACGGTCTCGGTCGGGCGAAATTCGACGTGTTCCGGATACTGCGGGCTCTCGTAAAAGTTGCCGTGGTAGTCCTTGTGGCAAACCAAGGGTCGGAGCACGAGGTGAACGGGAGTCGCACCCGCGTTCTCGTAAGTCACCGTAACCGCATTCACTCCCGGGTGAATTTCAATCCGCTTAACCACTTCGGCGCCGCCGGCTCGGTATCGCCATGCCGCCTCCGAATCGACGGTAAAGCTCTTCAGATAATGAAAGCCTTCCGGATAGACCGCGCCTGGGTATTGATTGGCGCAGATCCCCATCGGGTTGCCGTCCGTTTGAACGAAGGCATCGATGCTCGCGAGAAGCACCATGCGCCCGGTGGGCGGAATAGTCGCGGCGACAAGATGTCCGTGATAGCGCCGGGTGTTGATGCCGCCCGCCGTCCCCATCGCGAATCCCCCGATCCCGTTGGTGAGCACCCATTCACGACGAGTCGAAACCTCGATGTTCCGACACTGTTGTTCGTCCAGGCTGTATCGCATCTCGCTGATTTAATTCTGGCTGATCGGCACTTCACCAACCGCCAACCCAGCGAGCTACGGGATAGACAGACCAAAGGTTTGCCTATTCGGAATAAATATCCCGTTAAGGCTCGCCCCCCCTTGAAGTTTGCCGCCCTTAAGGCTTGCCGTTCGGCGTGGGGCTGATAACCGTGTCGCCGACCGGCGCAGGGCGCTTAAAGTTCCGGTGACGGAGGACATCGTAGAAGTCGTCCAGCCGCAATCGAAAGCCGAGGTTGTACGAACGAGGCCGCTCCCGAGAGATCAAATAGGGCTCGATGCAGCCGACCACCTGGCTGATCGTGTACTCGCGGTCAAACCAGCCAAGCGCCGGATCGTACTTGATCATGTAGCTAAATTTCGTCGGCCCTAGGTTGAAATCGGCGCGCCCAACGTATCCCCGCTTCGCGAAAAGAGGGTCGATCACGAAGAGCGGATTCCCAAAATCCTGCGACGTAAAGTAGCTGGAGGACAGCGTGACCTGCTTGACCGGCTCCCACGCGAGCCCCGCGCTCCCCCGAACCCAGCCATAGCTATTGCCGGCGAAAAACTCCGAATCCAAGCGTCCGAGCAGAAGCAAGTCTTTCCGCAACTTGATCGCCGGTGGGCCGACCGAACCGTTGAGGATCGCTCGCTCGTGAAAGTCCTGTTTGTATTCCTGAATCGTTTGGAACCTGACTTGGGTGTCGAAGTTCACGGGTCCGGCAGGTCCGCCCACCTCGTAAACCACTTCCGCCGGCTTGGTAAAAGGCAGTCGCTCCGGCCGGTCGGATACAAAGGAGTTCCACGAAGTGTCAAAGCTGATGGATCGCCTCGGCGTGCTTAGAAAGCGCGCCTCCTGCTCCGGAGTCCGGACCTGGATATTGTCGAAATAGCCGAATCGGAACCGCTCGCTGAAATCGGAGTCGGGAGTCGAGATCGGACTGTCCTCCGCTTTTGGAAGGAGCGAACGAGTCACCACCGCGCTATAGCCGGGTCGAGAACCATCAATGGCCCCATAGCTGACCTGCAAGTTGGTAACCGGGCCGAGAAGGAAGCCGCTCTTGAACGAGACCCCTACTTTCCCGTCCTCCCGGTGGTAAACGATGCTCGGATACTGGAACCCCTGAGTACGGGGGTCTACGGCAACCGTCTGATCCGGAAGCGGCAGGATCGGGCGGCCGAATAGCCATAAGACCGGCTTCCGAATCTTCGCGTCACGCCCCGGGCGTACTTCAAGGTGCTTGGAATGCACCTCGTAGATCGGAGGCATCTCGCGGCAGTTCGTGCCGACGACGTCGTAAAGATCCCACTTATCGGGGGTGAGATCGACCTTCTTCGCCTTGAGAGTGACGTTCGCGATGTGGATGACGGCATTCTCGGCATGACCGGTCCGAGCGTCCTTTTTCCACGAGAAATTGATGTTGTCGGCGGTAAGGATCCCGGCCGGATCGTCGACTTCGACACTCCCGATCGCCTCCGCGCGCTGCTCCGGCAAATGCAAAATAAGCCGCTGGCAGTGGATGACCGTGCCATCGTAACTGGCGACGACCCCGTCCGTGAAGGTTGCCGTACCAGTCGGTACGTCCTGCTCGTAGCTGTTGTACTGAACGGTGATGCCGTCGAAGTTCTTTTCTTGGGCCTCCGGTTTCGTATCCGCCTTTGGCTTCTGCGCCGGCAACGGAGGTTCCTGTCCGCCCAGGCTAATCGCCATGCTGAGAAGGTCAGACACCTCGGGTTGCGGAGGCGTAAAGTCGGAGGCGAACTGGATCCAAAGGGACAGGATCCAAAGGTGCGGCATGACGCCGAAGTCTACCGGACGTACATTCGGTTGTTTTGACTTTAGCGGCCGTCAACTCATACTTGCATGAACGTTAGCGTTTCCGGGAAACGTCTTGTATAGTGCAGTGGAACTATCCGTCAGCACCATGATTGAAGCCCGCACCGCCTCGCCTCTCGCCTCCGATGCCGCCGCCCAAGAACGGCAGTGGGTTAGCCGATGCCGTCTCGGCGACGAGACCGCGCTGGGATGCCTTATCGCACGCCACCGAAACCGGCTCGTGCGAACGGCGACTAACCTTCTTCGGGATCGCCACGAGGCCGAAGACGTTGCGCAAGAGGCTTTCCTGAAGGCATTCCGTGAGATCGCGAAGCTCCGTGACGACCGCGCATTCTCGGGATACCTCTATCGCATCTGCGTCCGGCTTTGCATGGACCGGCTTCGCCTGAAGCGAGCCGAGTTGGTCGAGTTCGACTCTGCCCAGCCTCACGACGGCGGAAAAGTAGAAAACCGCGTCGTTATCGAAAAACTTTTGGCCCAGTTGCCCGCCGAACTCCGAACGACGCTCGTCTTACGTGAGATGGAACAACTGAGCTACGAAGAGGTGGCCGAAGTCATGCGTGTCCCGATAGGAACCGTGCGGTCGAGACTGCACACGGCGAGGGAGCGTTTCCGGAAACTTTGGATTGAGGCGGTCGGCGAGTGAAAATCCGAGTATTCGGGTGTCGCAAGTTCAGCCGATTGCTTAGCGACGGAGCGGATCGGGATCTATCCCCGAAAGAGTCGCGATTCTTGGATCTGCATCGAGACGCGTGCGGCGAGTGCCGTCGTAGCGAGCGGTCGTCCGACTGCGCGCTGAACATGCTGCGAGCCGCCGCGCTTGAACCGGAAATCGAACCGATGTTCGAGGATCGGGTCATTCGCAGACTTCGCGTTCAGACGGTCAAAGAGAGCCTCAACTACTGGTCGCCGGCTTTGGTCGGCGCGGGAATTGCGTGCGTCGCCCTCTTCGTTGCGCTTCATCTCGCGACGATGCCCGGGCAAATTAACCGCGGGGCGAACGTGCCTGCGGACGATGCGGCGTTTCGCTACAGCGCACCGAAGGGTGTGCATCACCTTGAGCTCAGCAACATTCCCGAGTTTCAACGCTAACGCGGCCCCGATGACCCGGCCTAAACAACCCACTCCCTCGGCACGGCGAATATGACGCCGATCGGTCGGGCGAGTCTGGGGGCCTTACTCGGGGCTTTGCTGACCCTCTTCATTCATCCGGTTTCCCGCCCCTTTCTCCTGTCTTCCACTCAGCGAGTGTCAAGCCGGCAGCTCCAAGGTTGCTTCGATACCTCGGCCAACCCGCTTCCGCCGCCGAAGGATCTCAAGGGCGCCAGCTTGTGGCTTCAATTCGCTTCCGAGCGAATCGTTCACCGGGACGAACTCTCCCCAAAGGAGCTTTCGACCGAGCTGCTCATTGCCAAGAAAGCCGGCGAGATCGATCCTCAAAACGCCTTTTGGTTTCAGGAACAAGCTGTTCTCCTGAATGCGTCCGGAAAACCGAAGGACGCTCTTGAAGCTTGGATCCAAGCGTCCCACTGCGCCACTTGGAACGATCTTCAGACCGCTCGTTTATTCGACGCCCAAAAGGAAATGTCCCGGATGATCGGCGCCAGCCAGGCTTGGCAATACTCCTACGCCTACGTCAATCGCTCCGCGGCGCCGGCGGCCCTCATCGAGCGATACGGCAGAGGCCTCCTCGCTCAAACCGGATTGGAAGGTAAAGATGCTCTTTCGATTCGATACGCCACCCTCGTAAATGGTGAGTTGCTCCGCCTCGGATCGCGCTCCGTGACCACGGGCATCTTGGGCGCGAACCTTGAGGAACTGTCCGCCTATCCGCGCGACCTTATGAAGACGCCGAGCCCGAAGCGGCTGTGGGTCGCCCAAAGCAAGTTCTTGAATCAGCTCACCGCGGTCGGCTTGACGGAGGCCGCCGCCAAGGCAAGAATCTCGTTCAGCCGAATCGAGAGCTGGCGGGCACTGATCCTGTCGCAGGACCCCCCAGAAAAATTCAACGATTTCAGCGCGGGCGCGGTAGTGTCCGGAACGTTAATCGGCGCTTGCGCCTTCGCCAGCATCATCGGAGCCGCGCTGTGGCTGATCGGTTGGCAGGTTTCACTACGGCTGGGGGGCGCGACTCGCCTCTCTTTATATGTCGTCGTGCCGTTTGCCATCTTCCTTGGCGGCATCTCCACCTGGCTCACCCATGATTTCTGGGCCGGCTTTGCAAGCTTGCTAGCGGGCGGATTTTTATACATGGCTCCCGCTAACAGCCGTAAGGCAAGACCGGAAGACATCGGGCCCCTGTTCTCTTTCCTTCTCGTTGTGATCGCCACGATGTGCTTCGGCGCATTGGGCGCCTTTGCGATCGGTCGAACACCGGCGGCGAGGGCAATGCTTCCCCGGCTGGGAGTTGCGACCGATTTCTATACGACGCCCCTCCTTATCGGCATGGCCTTCGTCTTCTTTGCCCTCGCACTGGTAGCCGTACCGATCTGGGCGAAGGTGCAACGATTGGGGACGCCGCATATCTTCGGACTCGCGCTTCGAAAGCTCGGGGCCTACTTGGGCTTCGGAGGTTTGGCGGCCGGAATCGTTTTCGGACCGATCGCCGTATACGCGGACATCCGGATCGGGCAAACTCTGTCCAAGTTGATCGGTAACGAGCCGGTCTACTACCTGGCCCGCCCATGAGACCCGAAGCCGAACAACGAGTCGTCGCGATATCGGAACTCAGACAGGCACATTTGCGCCATCTGGAAGAGCATCCCAGCGGTCTAGCCTGGTGCGCAAAGCACAGCGACATGGCCGACGAAATCGTGCGGCTGATTCACGACGACATCCGCGAGAGCTTCGACGGACTACCCGAACTGGCTTTGATCGCCACGGGAGGCTACGGCCGGCGGGAATTGTGCCCTTTCTCCGACATCGACATCACCGTCGTTCCGTCCGACGAAACTTCCCCGCTGCTAGATCAAGCGATTCGGCGGCTTTTTCAAGACCTCCATTGGGCCTTCTGCACGGTCCTTCGCCTGGACGTCGGATATGCGTACCGCCTTACCGCCGACGCGCCGGGGCTTGACGCAAAGACTCGGTCAGGGCTCATGGACATGCGCCACCTCAGCGGCTCCTACGACCTCACCCGCGGCCTGGATGCGGCGCTAACCGAGTCGTTCTCCGCGGGTGAGTTCGTCCTATCGAAGATCTTGGAACGGAACGAGATGTTCGAGAAGCATCACGACACCCCATACGTGGCCGAGCCGCAACTCAAAGAAGGCGCCGGCGGCCTCCGGTGCCTGCATGCTTCCAACTGGATTCGCAGCGCGATCGGCGAGCAGTCGGCACGACCGAGCGCGGCTTTCGATACCATCATGCGGTTCCGCAACCTGCTTCACCTTCGAACCCAGAAGCATCAAGATTTCTTCAGCCGCCAGCGCCAAACCGAGATCGCGGAGATCCTTGGCCTGGATCCAACCGCGATGATGGCGGAGGTTATCGACAGCGGTGCGCAACTCCATTCCCACTACCGCCGGGCGACGGAAAAGCTTCGCGAGGGCCGCTTTTCCTTGGCGAAAGGCGTTCTTTCCGTACAGGGTGAAGCCCGAGTCGTCGGCACTTTCGATGCGGGCGAGGCGGCCGTTGGAGTCGCGATCGCCACCAAGCTGGGCTTGTCCGTGAGCGATTTGCCCGTAGGTACGACAAGCGGCATCCACGGTCCCGCCGCCGCTTTTGCCCTGAGCACCGGAGAAGCCACGCTTCGAAATTTGGATCGCTGCGGGTTGCTGGACCAGATCATTCCGCAGCTAACGAAGTGCCGCAACATCGTTCCCGAAGATTCCGTGCATATGTTCACGGTCTTCGAGCACACGTTTCGCGTAATTCGAAACCTGGATTCCCTTGAATCCGGAACCTTCCTCGGCGACGTCAAGGGAACGATCACCGATCTTGAGCCTCTGTACCTGGCGGCCCTTCTTCACGACGTCGGCAAGGCATACCCGGAACACTCCCACAGCGAGCTGGGCGCCAGCATCGCCACCAACCTTTGCCGGTACTGGGGCTTGGCCGATAGCGTTACGGAAACGGTCGGTTGGCTTGTGGACCAGCACCTGACGATGGCGCGCTTCATTAGGGTCCGGGATCTCGCCAACCCAGAAACGATCCGCGAGTTCTCGGAGATCGTACGTGACTCCACGCGGCTTCATCTGTTGACGCTCCTAACCTGGGCGGACGTAAGCGCCGTGAATCCTTCCGCTTGGACGCCCGCCCAGGACACCTTCCTTCGCGACCTTCATGCGCGAACCGAGTCCCATCTTCGCAGCGACGCTTTTTCCGAACCCGATCCCGCCCTTTACCGCCAACGGTTGCTTCGCCAGCTTAAGAGCCAGGAAGAAGACACTTCACGGGTTCAGGAATTCGTCGAGAGCCTGCCCGCTTACTACTTGACCGCAACCCCGGCCGAGGTCGTGAGACTCCACATGGGCTTCGTTCATCAGGCCGAGCTCGGTAAGCCAACCGTCGAACTATTCCACCGGCACGACTTGAGCGCGACTGAAATCACGGTCTGCACGATGGACGCGCCGAGGCTGTTGACGCGCATGCTCGGCGTCTTCTATGCATTCGACCTCGTCGTTTCCGGAATTCGAGCATCCACCACGACGACATCCCCGCACGTCGCCTTGGACGTATTCACGGTTCACTTCGGCGGACGGCCCGTTCCTTCGGCAACGGCGAAACAAGTGAGTGCGAGCCTCCTCGATGTGCTGGAGGGCCGCCAAGAAGTCGAGCGGCTGCTGGAATCCAAGGGCAAGGATCCGCTGCGTGTTCAGCGAATCTACAAGCACTCCTACATTGCCGGCCAACCCGGGATCTTGGAGATTCAGGCGCCGCGCGGGCGCGGCATGCCCTACCGCTTTTCGCGCCTGGTCGCCGACCTCGGCTGGAACGTGGTGTCCGCCCGTTTCGGGCAGTGGGCGGGGAACGCTTCGGCGGCCTTTTATATCCTCGGCCCGGGCGGATCGGCGCTAACCCCTGAAGTCGTCGAAGCCGCTCTTTCTAGCCACTAAAAATCTCCCTATCCGTTCGGCGTGTCCCCTGCTCTAGGAAGGATGGGACAGCAAGATGCAGCCAATGAAGTGGACGGCCGAGGAGGAGGAAGCGATTGTGAGCGCGGCGCAAGCCGGAGATCTCGCAGCTTTCGACCAGCTCGCCGCTCACTACCGCCCCGGCGCGGTCCTCATTGCTCGGCAGATCGTGGCGTCCCGGGACGGCATCGAGGATGTCGTTCAGGACTCGTTTTTGGCGGCGTACAAGGCGTTGCCTCAGTTACGCAATCTGGGTGGGTTCGCGTACTGGATGGCCGCCATCGTTCGGCACCGATCGCGACGGTTTGCCGCCGGTGAACGCCGGGCGCCCTTGCCGCTCGACCAATTGATTCTCATCCATGCGCCCTCGATCGGGGCGCATTTGGAATCCCGCCACCAATCCTCCGAGATCGCCTGCGCCGTGCGTGGGCTCCCGGATGAACTGAGACCGATCGCCGAGTTGTACTACTTCGACGATTGGTCGGTCGGAGAAATCTCGACCTTTCTCAGCCTGCCGGCGACCACGGTCAAATGGCGGCTCAACACGTTACGCAATCGACTAAGAAAGACACTTAGCCACCTAGAAGAGGAATTTTATGGATAGAAATATTGAGATCGAATCGTGCCGCGGCATGTTGAACGACATGGCGAGCATGTGCGAAGAATCGTCCCTGACGGGGAGCCTCGCCTCCGGCGCCGGCCGAACGGCCCTGCGATACAACGCGGTTTTGGCGCGGCTCGTGGAACTCGACGCAGTATCTTCCGCGCTCTTTCCGCCGCTCAGCGAGAAGGCCGACTTCGGGGAGATCGGCGTCGATGCCCGCATGTTGGCGTCCTTCCTGAAGGATCAATATGGGAAGAAGGGGCGACGACGGCGGGATGAAGACGGAGAAGACACCGATGGGCTGGATCGAAGCATCGTTCTTCGCCTCGCCCCCTTCGTAAGTAGCGAGGACCTCGGCGAGCTCGTCCGCGAGCAAATGCGCCAAGGCTCGAGCTTCGACATGGATACCCTTCCCGCTTTGGCCCCATTTCTGAAGCAAGAGCTGCTCGGACAATTGCTCCGGGAAAACCTTCGAAAGGTTCATAGCCTGGGCCCTTCAACGGAACCAGAGCAACCGGCCGCGCCCGCCGCCGCTCCCGCGCCTGCACCCCAGCCACCCAGTCGCGAGATCGTCTCGGCGGAAGCGCCACTCGACAAGATCGACGACCTGGTCGAGCTGCTTAAGAATCCACACCTGTCGTCCGACGAACGCTCGGACCTCCATGCTCGCATCCGGGACGCGGCGCTGCGCGGAGGCTAGACCTCAACCCTCCACGTGGAGGGTCTTTTCGTTCGTATACAGAGCCGCTCCCGCAGCGGCTCCCTTCGGCCTTCGCACGTACTTTTTGAGCGTGTAGTCCACGGCGACGTACCCGCCGTGCTTATTCCCCGAGTTCTGGACCGCCACCTTCGCGGCGAACATGAGGGTCTCCTTTTGCACCCGATCCGGTTGATTCCGCGTCACGACGACCACATGCGCTGAGGTTCCGCCCCTGACATGCAGCCACCAGTCATTCGGTTTGGCCACGCGCAAAGTGAGGTAGTCGTTCGACTCGGCGTTCTCTCCGTAGAGCACCGTATATCCTCCTGGTCCGGAGAGTTCTCGAATTCGGTGGCCGGCATAGGGCCGGTCTTCCTTGTTCTTCGCAACCGGCGCCTGAAGCGTGAGCCAGCGCCGCTTGCGAGCTTCTTCCTGAAGCTCCTGCATCGCGTCATATCTGGTGGCTTCCTCGACCCGGCGTCGGAGGTCGGTCGCAGCGATCAGTTCGGCGGTGAAGCGCCCGATCTGGTTCTCAACGAAGGGGATTCGAGCCCGTGCTCGCTTTGCCCGGTCGAAGTACGCCGCGGCGTTCGTTTTGAAATCCTCGGCAGGATCCACGGGGACGCTGATCGCCGAGCCGTCGTAATCCCATACATCGAGTGCCGTGGCCCCCCATGTCACTCCCGGACCGTAGGCAAGGATGAGCTCACCGTACCGCTGCCAACGACCCGCACCGGCTCCGGCCTGAATCGCTTGGTTCAAATCCGCGAGCGCCGTCTCCCTCGCGAGTACAACCCTTCCGATCTGGCTAAGCAGCGTCGTCCGTAGTAACTCCGTCGCCTGCGCGGGAATGGCTTGCGCGTAGTGCTGCTCCAGCGCAATCGAAACGGAAGCTCGTGGGAACTCAGCGAATCCCAAAGAAGCGACGGAGCAAGGATAGGCGCCATATCCTGGACTGAGAACCGCCTGCCCTTGTATGGGAGCTTGGCCGAGTGATTCCGCAAGGGATCTGTAGAACGGAGACGTTTTCAGCTCTTCGCCACCCTTTAGCACCGGCGGCCAATGGTAGGGGGTGCCGCTTTGGATCGGCCGCGAGCTTTTGCCGGCTCCCACCCACTTGGCCGCCGCCAAGACGCGGCCACCTGGTTCGATGAGAATCAGGTTCGAATGCTTGCCCATCAACTCGGCGATGAGCCGGTGCGGGCCGAAGGCGCCTTCGAAGGTCAGCTCGATGAGGCGGTCGCCCTGAACCTGCCGGATGCTCTCAAACTTCGCCCCGTCGATGCGCGCCCTTAGCGTTGCGCAGAAGGCCGGCGGCGGGGTCATCGTCGCCAGCCGCTTCGTGATGAAATGCGCCCGCGCGAATACCGGGTCGCAGGACAGAAACAAGACCGCTTCTCGACCGTTTGCGTAGATCGCGATCGAGATTTCGTTCTCGTTCGGCTGACGAATCCCCTGTACCTTGCCTCCGACGTATTCCCTGACTTCCTCTACCACGGAGGCGAGAACAAAACTATCGAACGGAATCTTCGGTAACGCCATGCATTTCGCCTAGGTCAGCACGGCCGACTTAGTTAGGGACTCGAACAATTCTACGTCCTTCTCAATCTGCCTCAGACTGCCTTCCCAGAAGGCGCCGGTCATGATATCGATACCGAACTGATTCGCGAGAGTCGCAGCGTCGGCCATCCCAGTCGAGGAGAGCAGATCATCGTATCGAGCACGGAATGGTTCGGGATCCTTATCGTAGATCGCGTAGAGTCCGAGGCCGAAGAGGAGGCCAAACATGTACGGGTAGTTGTAGAAGCTGCGCCCGTAGTAGTGGCCCTTCACAATCCACATATAAGGATGAAGGAAGTTATCGTCGAGCCCGTCGCCATAGGTCGATCGCTGCGAATCCAGCATGATCTCGCAGAATTCCCTCGGCGCCAACTCCCGCTGCTTTCGACGACCGAAGACTTCTTTCTCGAACCGAAACCGGCTGGTGATATCTACGACTACTTGCGTCGAGCCTTGAAGCGAGTCGTCGAGAATGGTCAACCGCTCGGCGTCCGTCCCGTTCTGAAGAATCGCCTGCCGGATGATCGTCTCGCAGAAAATGCTCGCCGTCTCGGCCAGCGCCATCGGAGTGGAGCGCTGGAGCGGCGTCCGATGCGCGAGACAAAGGTTGTGATAGCCATGACCCAGTTCATGCGCGAGCGTGCTCACCGAGCCGAACGACGGCTCATAGTTCATGAAGATCCGCGACTCGTCGGCCCGAAGGGACATGCAGTAGGCGCCGTCCCGCTTCCCTTCCCTTGGCTCGGCGTCGACCCACAGTTCGCGGATCGCGCGCGCTGCGTAGTCGGCGAGCCGGCTCGAATACTTACCGAACTGCTCGACCAGAAAATCGGAGGCCTCCTCGTAAGACCAAGTGCGCGAGGCCGCCGTGACCGGAGCGAAGAGGTCATACCACCTCAACTGTTCGCTTCCGAGCAACCGCGCTTTGGCTCTCAAATAGCGCCGAAACACCGGAAAAGCGGCATCCGCGGCGTCCATCATTGCGGAGAGGGTCGCCGGGCTAATGTTGTTCCCTTCACACGCCTCGTCCAGGGGCGACGACCACCCTCGACGCCGGCCCAATTCGCCAACCTCCCCTTTTACGGAGTTCAGCGCCGCAGCCATCGGGAACTCAATCGTTCGTAAACCGGCGATTTCCGCTTCGTAGGCATTGCGTCGCACCTCTCGATCGGCGTCGCTCGCAAGACCTCGCACTTGGGGCAGCGGGATTGTCTTCGCTTCCCCCTTGATCGTCGCCGGCACGGACAGTTGGCTGGTCATCGTGCCGTGCAGCTTGATCCAGGCGACGATTCCGGTGACTTCCAAATCCGAGGCAAGGGCTTCTTCCGACGGCGACATCAGATGCTTCGCACCGACCTTTGCTTTCTGGATCACAAAGGCATGGTCGCGGGCCACTTCGCTCACCCCGTACAATGCCTCGTCATCGATCGCCCCGAGCCAAGCCGTGAGACGCTTTCCTAGCTTCCGCAGGCGGGTCAAGTAAGGATCCATCTCGCTCGCCTTGGCACGCGCCAAGTCATCGCGCGAGTCGGTGGAAACGAAGGCGGCGATGTAACCAGTGACCACTTTCACCCAGTCCATCGTCTCGTTGGTCTGCCCGATCAGGCCATCAAAGGACTCGGCGCTTGGGTTAGCCGGCTGATCGGTTCCGACACCGAGAGCATCGAAAGTTGCCTCCAAAGCCGTCAACAGATCTCCCACTTTCGCCACGGCCGCTTGAAATTCGGCGGAGTCCAGGCTCGGAAAGACGACTTCCATGTCCCAACGCGGCAGCGACAACTCTGGCATAGGCCCTATTCTATTCGTTGGCCCTTACTAAAACGCCCCTGCTGTGCCCCACGTCCGCCCCAAGTGGTGGAAAAGATGCCGCACGAAGCGGTGACCCCGGAAGGCAAGCAACGACACGATTAGTTTCACTTCTTAGGTTCGAACCCCGCAATTCACGGGCATATCTCTCAGAAGCCAACGAAAATTCGGCCCAATCCTTATATTGTTAGGCTTCGATGCGCCACAATAGGAATTGTGAAAACTCATCTCGACGAAGTCGACGTCCAGATTCTGGCGACGTTGCAAGATGATGGCCGAATAACGAACGCGGATCTCGCGAAAAAGGTGGGCCTCTCGCCACCATCGGTGCTGCAACGCGTAAGAGCCCTGGAGAAGGCAGGCCTGATTCGCGGCTACCACGCCATCCTCGACCACGAGCGGCTTGGGCTCCGCATCACTGCGCTCGTCATGATCCAGCTTTCGTTGCACCAAGAGCAGCCGATCGAGCGATTCCGGCGGGGCATCCAAGACATTCCGGAAATCACCGAGTGCTACCACGTGAGCGGCGATTTTGATTTCCTTCTCAAGGTCATCGTCCGGGACATGCGCGCTTACGAAGTCTTCCTTCGCGAAAAGCTCTCGAAGATCAAGGGAATCGGCAAGATCACGACGAACTTCGTTCTCGCGACCAACAAGGTGACGACCCAGATACCCATCTGATCGCAAACATAAACCGGTCCCGAAGCGCGGCTAGCCAATATACTATGTGGCTAAGATGAACCACGCGCGCGTCGATGAAATGATCCGAATGCTCGACGATGCCGTCGAGCGGCAGGAAGTCCACGGCTGTTGTACGGCGGTCAAAAACACTCTTGAGACCATCGTAAACTCGGGGGAGGACTTCATCCCGGCCGAGTTTCTGAAGCCGAGCCCGGGGCAATACTCCCGCCGGCTGCTCCATCTCGACCCCAACCACCGTTACTCCGTGCTCGTTATGGTTTGGGATAAGGATCAAGGAACCTCTCTCCACGACCATGCCGGCATGTGGTGCGTCGAGTGTGTTTACCGCGGTCGGATTAAGGTCACGAGCTACGCATGCACGGGCATCAAGGCCGGACTCCATCAGTTCCACCCCGAACTTGAAGTCTTTGCGACCGCCGGAGAAGCCGGCGCCTTGATTCCTCCCTTTGACCATCACGTACTCGCGAACGCCGACGAGCAGCCGGCGGTAACGCTGCACGTGTACGGTGGCGAGATGCTCTGGTGCGACGCCTTCGTGCCGGTTGAAGGCGGCTATAAGATGGTCAAACGAGAATTGGCCTATACCGCCCAAGCTTAGGGAAATCTATATAATTGGCTATTGCATAACGGCCCGCCAGACCTGTTGAGAATGAGCATGCATGCCGCTAATTCTAGTGTGGCAAGCCGAACTTACCCTCCCCGAAGCCCGGTCACAGGGCGGAAACTCGGGGGATATGCTCTTCTCATCGCGTCGCTTGCCGTGTGGATGGGATCCACTTCCGCGATCTGGGATTTAAGCGAGCGCGGCAGTTCGTCTTCGATGTTTGTTATCGCCGCCGGAGGCGGATTCTTAGCCGCTGCTCTCGCCACGGCGCGGGCGTACCCGGACACCATGCCGCGCGGCGAGTCGTGGATTTTCTTCCGTATTTTGACGACGTTCGCCTCGTCCGGCATTTGGCTCTACATCCTGCACGACGTCTCGAAGAGCCCCGAGTTGAACGCGCGCTGCATCACGTTTTTCCTCGGCGTGGTCGCCTATACGCTAACGAAGGATCTCCTCCAGACCGGGTTCTCGGCTTACTTGTCGAACCGGATTGCGCAGCAGAAAGAAAATCTGAGAATCGCGCGAAGCAAACGCGCCATGGAAATGGCCGAACAATCCCGACAGGCTTAGGCGCTAGTGGTGGTCAAGGAGATGGTCGGTCAGGGACGGCAAAACCCTTGTAGGCGGCGATCGGATGTATGTGCCGCTCGCCGTGACGGTCTAAGGCCAATCCCAGAACCCACGAAGCTGCCGTCCCGCTGAACCGCATCGCAACCTCGACATTTTTTGACCGCCACAGGCGCGTCAAAAAATTCCAACCAAGGAGGGGGCTGAGGATGGCCGTGGGTGCATCCCCCACGGCCATCCTCAGCCCCCTCAACTGCCGGCAAACCGGCCCTACACCGCGATTGCGTTGACCTGGCCGATCTGCTCGGCCAGACTCGTCTCGCGCTGCCGAATCCGGACCCACTCTTCCTTTGGCACCAGCGTGAACGCCCGGAGAATGGCGGGGTCGTACATCGTGCCGCTTTCGGCGAGCAGACGCTCGGTCACCGACTCGATGGAGATGGGGTCGCTGTAGGGACGCTTGCTGGTCATCGCTTCCAGACCGTCTACGACGGTGAAGATGCGCGCAACCAGAGGAATATCGACCCCGCGCAGCCCGAACGGATAGCCGCGCCCGTCCCACTGCTCGTGGTGGTATTTGATGACCGAGAGAGCCAAATCAAGCGTCGGGAAGCGCTGTACAATCTGGGCGCCAAGGCGCGGGTGCTCCCGAATAACCCCCTTCATCTCCAGATCCAACCGGCCCGGGAATTTCAGAATAGTTTCCGGCACGCCGATCTTGCCCATGTCATGCAGGAGGGCTCCGTAGGCGAGGCAGCGCAACTCCTGCTGCGTCATCGCGCCAATCTCACTTTCGATGACGCTCTGAGCCAGGCGCATCGCGTACCACATGACGCGCTCACTGTGATCTCGCGTCTCCACGTCTTTCAGTTCCAGCGTGCCGAGGAGGCCGCCGGCGAGTTGGCTATCGGGCTCGATTCCCAACGCTTGCGGGTGGTTACGCAAGCCCGCGGAAAGGACCGCGGCCAGGCCCATCGGCTCGTTCGGATCAAACTCGGACATTCCCTCATCGAGAATGTCGAGGCTCAGCCGCTGTCGATCCAGGTCCGTCACGAGCACGGTGCGGTTCCGGCCCCAGTTCTTCGCCGCGTACAAGGCGCGGTCGGCTTCGCTCACGAGAGATTCCGCATTCCAGGACGGCTCCAGAGCCGCCACTCCGCACGAGATCGTAATGCGCCGCTTGGCGCGAAGCCGGGTGGAAATTGCGCGCCCCACACGCTCGGAAACCAGGATCGCCTCCGCAGCCGTCAAGTACGGCAATATGACCGCGAATTCTTCCCCGCCGTAGCGCGCGGGATACGCCTTCTCTCCAACTTCCTCGATGATTAGCTTCGCTATCTGCCGAAGCACGTCGTCGCCGGCCGGATGGCCGAACTCGTCGTTGTAACGCTTGAAGTAATCGACGTCCGCCATGATGAGCGACAACGGGTGGTGGTGATGCTTTGCGGCCTCGACCTGAACCCGAAGATGCTGCTGGAACGCCCGGTGATTCTCTAATCCCGTCATACCGTCGATCGTCACAAGTTGGGCGAGCTGAGCATTGGCATTTGTCAGCTCGACGTTGTTAGTCTTGAGCAGTTGAAGTGTTTCTTGAAGATGATTGTTGGTTTGGTTAATGACCGTGTTTTTGGACTTTAGTTCCGCATATGCCAACTGCAACCGCGTCAAAAGCGTGTTGTTGTCTCGAATCGCCAAGACCTGCCGGATCAGGAGGCAAACCACCATCACGCGGCTGCCGAGCACGATGCCGGACTCGAACGGCTTCGCTTCCGGATGGCTTACCGCGTAGATCATCAGGAGCGCCACGCCGGGAATCAGCGCGTACGGAACGAGCGAATACCACGGCCGCGCCGTCAAGGCGAGGTCAATCTCGGGCTCTTCGACCCGGATTGGCTGCTCACGACGACCCTCCAGGACGAATAGATAGGCCGCCAAGTTCGTTAGCGTGCAACTCAGCGGCCAAGCCAGTTGAAGGATCCAGCCCGGCGCCGGAGACTTGGGGGCTTGGATGACGTACCAAGCGAATGCCCCATCGGACAGGATGATGAAGCTCAGGGCGAGTAGGAGGAGCCGAGCGGCCGGTGCGAAGCGCGGATCCGGGTTCCGCCGAACCATTTGGAACACGCAAACGACCAGCAGCAAACCCAAGATCGGGATGCCGATCGTGAAAAGTTCCATCGCCGGCGGTCGCCGGTTCATCGCCATCTCCGGACCGATCACGAAAACCCAAGCCGCCGCCCATAGTCCCGCCGCACCGACGAACAGGTCGATAAAATTCCGGAAGCGCTGCGAGGGAGGATTGCAGAGGGATGGCCACCACAGCATCGCCGCCATGAGCAGCGGATAACAGCCGCAGAAAACCAGGTCTTCCCAAATGAAGGCTTTCACGCCTCCGTGCAACCGGCCGCCGACAAAGAACAGGGCTTGGCTGCCCGCGAACGCGAGTGAAGACCACCCCAATAGCCGAGGAACCTTGGCAAACCGGCCGGGTACCGAAATAAACGCGAGGTGAGCGGTGGCCGCCGGAATCGCAATGGAAAGCAGGCCCATCACCAGCGGCATCTGCATCGCAAATTCGCCGTGCAGCAGGTAGGTCGCCGCGAGGATGACGTTAAGCCCCAGTCCGAGCGCCAGCCAGGCCCAAAAACTCTGGGTCTGCGGCGTTCTCTGCTTTTGGGGTTTGGAAGGCAAGCCGGAGGGCGGGGAACTTGAAAACTCCATCTCCGCGCTTTGGCCGTTCAACATCTTGATCGCACACGTAGGCTCGTCAACGAACGTGCATACGTAATGTATCGGCCATATTGACTCAGGGCTCAGGGAACGCAGGGTCACGCATTTACGCGACGGAAGGCCCTATTCCCGCGGTGAACTTTTTCGGGGGCAACGCTCTTGGGTTCACTGCCTTCGGAAATCGCCGAATTTCGTCGCAATTTCGCCCCGGTCTTTGTCAAAGCCGTGTTAATATATTTCTTGAGGACCTGCCACCGAATTCTCAGTAGGCCGGAGCCCAAGGACCTCATGAATGTGTATATGTTGGGCGACGCCCGCGGCTAGTGCCGCCTTGGCGACCGTCAGTGAGGTCTCACCGATTGCATCGGCGGGACCAGTGGCCACGCGCTCGTGTTCTCACGCGAGAAAACGTGGCCGTCTTAGGGGCGAAGCCGCCTACCAAGACACCCCGCCCCCTGGCCACGCCAGGCGTTCTCGTTTCTGATTTGCGCCGGATTTTTCGGCGCTTCCGACATCGAGAAGGGCACCAGGCTCCGTCCTACGCGTGCTCTCATCTATTGCAGGAGAACTCTTTTTACAATGCGTAAAGCCTTTACTCTTATTGAGTTACTCGTCGTCATCGCGATCATCGCGATCTTGGCAGCGATCCTCTTCCCTGTCTTCGCGCAAGCCAAGTTGGCCGCGAAGAAGACCGCCGACCTTTCGAACATCAAGCAGCTAGGCCTCACCACGGTCATGTATCAAGGCGACAACGACGACGTGTTGCCGCTGATCCGCATGAATCCGAACCCGGATTGCCACGCGCCGTTCGGCAACTGCCACCAGGCCCTCGGTATCGTTTCCGCCCTTGACCCCTACATCAAGAGCCACGACATGTGGAAATCTCCGCAGGACACGCTCACGCACTGCGATAGTTCTTCCGGCGCCGAACCAGGCGGATGCACGCCTCTGCAAACCGGCGGTCCGATCAGCTATGCGCCGACCGAGAACCTTTTAAATCACCCGATCAGTACTCAGAGCGGTGCCGACTACACATATAAAGCTTTCGGCGTGTTTGGCTACGACCGCATACGCTCTTCGGGCGTTCCGTACAACGACAACTACGGTTCGCTGAACAGCTCTGAGCTTGGAGCACCTGCATCGACGATTGTGTACGGCCCGATGTTCATCTCCTGGAGCTATTGGTCGGACATCGTCCAGCAGCGCACGGACCAGCGCGAGTGGGCGTTTAACGACCCGACGTTTCCCGGCTATATTCCGGACTATCCACAGGTTGCGTCTTGTCCGTTCTGCTGGTGCTGCCCGGGAGACGCTCTAACGATGGAGTCGTTCAACGGCCAAACGAACTGGCTATTCGGAGATGGACACGCGAAGTCGATGCCTCGCTCCCAGACGATGGATCGCCTGTGGGAGACGGACCCCACGACCGCTCTTGCCCAACACAAGAAGAACCTGATCCACTGGGATTCACAGTATCACTAAACGGAACAGCATGGACGAAAAAGCTAAGAAAGTGCTTCTCATTGTCATCGCTGTCGCTGCGGTGGGGGCGGCAGCGTTTTTGGGAACCAAGGCGCTGAAAGAGCCAACGTTGACTCCCGCCTACACCATCGGCGGCGGGAAACCGGGTCACGGCATGAAGGCCGCTGAGCGGGAAGAAATGGCTGCTTCGAAGGCCGGCAAGCAGGGCGGCGGCGACAGTGGCGGCGCCGATCCTTTAGCCGGCGGCTAGTACGGCTGCACCCAAAAGGGCGCGCAATTCAGGCCCTGGCGTTTACCAGGGCCTGGACTTCATACGCCAGTAAGGCGGAAGGTAAGAATGCACTTAGCAGAACCTAGTGCTCTGCCTAATCCATCAATTGCGCAAAGGGGCCAAGCCAAGGCTCGTATTTTTTCCACCGTTGCAACGACCCCGTATACACCGGCTGGCGGACCTGCCAGAAGCTGGGGGTGACGACGGTCCGCAGGTTGTCCTCGGGATGAAGCGTAGATTCGCTCCACTCCAAACCCAAGAAATCGAGGACTCCGCGGGTGACGCGCTCTCGATCCCCAACTAGGTCCTCGTAAACAACCTCAAGGAACCGATCCGCCGGCAGGACGGATTTCCAGTGGGTGACCAGCCGCTCGTGCTCTCGCAAAGCGAACACGATATCTTCCTTGTCGCCGACAAACGGCGCCCCCGTGCGAATCAACGTGGTGTAGATCGAGATCGCCACATCGACCGGGTTTCGCTTCATGTGGACGATTCGCGCATCCGGGTAAGCGAGGTGCATTAAGCCGTAGACCAAGCGGTTCGCGGGGTTCTTGTCCGTCACGAACGGCTTGCCCGGCGCGATTTTTGCTAATCGCTCCGAGAACTCCTCAGCTTTCGCGGCAATCTTCTCGGATCGAACGCGATGGCCTGCATAGTCGACGCACTCCAATTCGGCGGGTCGCCAGAATGCCTGTTCGCCGCCTCCACCCACGTCGGGATGGCAAGAAATGATTTGCTCGGCGAGCGTCGTTCCGGATCGCATTATGCCGGCGATGAAGATCGGGGTCGGCGAATAATGGCCTTCCCTTCCCTCTCGCTGCAAGAATTCCTTCGTAAAAAGGCCGATGATCTGGTCGATGTGCCGAGAAGCCTCCGCCCGGTCGAACGCCCGGGTCCCCATGCGCAGCGACCGCATCAGCCGGTTTCCTTCGTCGAAGTGCCGCATCGCCGCCCCATAGTCGCCGAGGTTGTCGTAGGACTTCCCAAGCGCGAAATGCAGGTGAGCCGTCTCGTCCGGAATCATTCCGCCCTTCTGGATCACCGACTCCATCTGCTCCACCAACGGGCGATCTTCTTCCTTCATCCGCCGCCCGGCCGTGATCCCGTAGTACGCGACGCCTTGCGACGGTTGAGCCTCCACTGAGCGCCGGAATTCGGCTTCCGCCGCCGGAAAATCCCCTAAGGACTGTAGCCGTCGCCCGCTCAACGTGCGGGCGATCGGCAGATCGGGGGACGTGGCCATGAGCTTGGCCAAGGCGGCATCTTCATCCGTCTCCCTCTGTGCATTGCGGTAAGCGCGGGTCAGTAGCACGAGTGCCTCGGCCATGTCCGGACGCCGCTTCAACACTTGCCGCGCGCACGAAATCGCCTCGTCGGGGTCCTCGCAAGCCAGCGAAACCTCGCCCAACTTCAAGAGACCGTCGTCGCTGGGAGCCTGAGTAAACGCGTTGCGTAACGCGGCGCGAGCCAAGAACGGCTCTCCCAACCGCAGATACGAAGATGCGATCCCGTAGTAAGCCTCGGGCCGCCCCGGATCTAAGTTGATCGCTCGTTGGAAAGACTTTATCGATGCCTCGAACCGTTCCAGACCAAACTGAGCCGTCGCCAGGTTCAACCATATCCCGTAATCCCTCGGGCGCAACTCGCTGGCTCTACGTGCGCAATCCAGGGCTTCCTCATGCCGGTTCAGGTACGAGACCACAGCACCCAACCACACGAGGGCGTCGACATTGCGGGGGTCCCGCTCCACGACTTGCCGGAGGTACCCCACGGCCTCATCTTCCCTATCCGCCTGGGCCAAAAGCGTGCCCAGGAGCAGGAGGGTGTCCAAGTTACCGGCGCTCTCCGCCAAGACCTCCCGATAGATCGCCTCGGCCGAGCCAAAGTCGCGCGCCTTTTGCGCTGCCAACCCTTCCTGGAGCCTTGTCTGGAGCCGACGGTTCATCCGAACCTATGATATCCACTCGCCTGAGCAAGGTCGCCCCCTTAATGGAGGGCCAAACGCGAGCCGGTAGACTGGACGCCTATGGGGATTGGCAAGAAGACCGTTCGCGACATCGATGTAAAGGGCAAGCGAGTGCTGGTGCGCTGCGACTTTAACGTCCCACTCGAAAACGGAGCGATCACCGACAACCGCCGAATCACCGAGGCGCTCCCGACGATCCAATACCTGCTGGAGCAAGGCGCGACCGTCATCCTCGCCAGCCACCTCGGTCGCCCCAAGGGCCCAACCCCCGAGTTTTCCCTTAGGCCCGTCGCCGAAGAGTTGACCAAACTTCTCGGTAAGCCAGTGCCTCTTCTCCCTGACTGCGTCGGTGAAGCTGTATCGGCCGCGGTCAAAGAAGCCAAACCTGGCGACGTGCTGCTCCTTGAGAACGTACGTTTCCACCCCGAGGAAGAGAAGAACGATCCCGCCTTCGCCGCTCAGCTTGCGAGCCTCGCCGACGTCTACGTGAACGACGCGTTTGGCACCGCGCACCGAGCCCACGCTTCGACCGAAGGCGTAGCCCACCTGCTTCCCGGAGTGGCCGGCTTCCTCATCGAGAAAGAGATTAAGCACCTAGGCGCCGCGATCGAGAATCCGAAGAAGCCCTTCGTCGCGATCATGGGCGGCAGCAAGGTGAAGGATAAGATCGCGCTGATCGACAACCTTCTGCCGAAAGTGGATCGCCTGCTCGTCGGCGGCGGCATGGTCTTCACCTTCTTCAAGGCGAGCGGCCACGCCATCGGAAAGTCGCTTCTCGACGAGGGCAGCTTGGAATACGCCGGTAAGTTGCTCGCCGAGAATCCCGACAAGCTTGTCCTTCCGACCGACATTGTCGTCGCCAACAAGTTCGCGAACGATGCGGAGACCAAAGTGGTCGGCATCGACGGAATCGAGGACGACATGCTCGGCCTCGACATCGGGCCTGCATCGCAAGCTGCCTACGCGGAAATCATCAAAGGCGCCGGAACCGTTCTCTGGAATGGCCCCATGGGCGTCTTCGAGATGAAGCCGTTCGAGGCCGGTACCCGCGTCGTCGCCGAGGCGATGGCCGAGAGCAATGCCGTGACCATCGTCGGCGGTGGAGACTCGGCGGCCGCAGTCGAGAAGTTCGGCGTAGCCGACAAGATGACCCACGTCAGCACGGGCGGCGGCGCAAGCCTCGAGTTCCTCGAAGGCAAGGCCCTCCCGGGCATCGTGGCCCTCCAAGACGCCTAAATACGGCGGGAACGGTCGATTCCGGTAAATTATCGGAGCAGACCGTTCCCATGTTCCTGACCCTCCGCATCGACTTGGACTACGTCCCCTGGGACACCCCCGATGCCGCGGAGTTCGGACACGGCGAGCCCGCCGCCCTCCTGCGCATCCTCGACCTCGCGCGGCACACCGGCTACAAGCTCCAGTTCTTCGCCTCCAACCGCGTCCTGCGCGCCTTCCCCGCCAATGCCGAGGCTGTCCTCAACGACGGCCACGACCTTGACTGGTTCTGCAAGCACCCTGAAGACGCCTCCGACCGCTTCAAAGAGGCGGTCAACCTCTTCGCGACAATTGGCCATACGCCAATGGGGCTCAGTGTCCGAGGCTCATGGCCGTCGGCCGAGACGGTCTTCGACGGGATAAAAACCCTGAAATTCATCAGCGCCGCCCCGGGCCCCGTGCCTCCGGGAATAAAGCTTTTCCCGGTCGAGTCGCGCGCAGTTAGAGAAGCCACGCGCGCCGGCCTCAGCGTCCGCGCTTGGACCGACGTTTCAAAAACCCAACTTCGCGATGCGGCGAGTCGAAACGTGGGTCTGACCGTGGTCGCCCGCCCCCAAGTCCTCGCCCGGGTGGACCCGAAGCTGGTTCATCTGAAGGAAATTCTTGATTTCGCCACGGCTTTGGATGTCCCAATCCAGACATTGCGCGACCGCCTTCGGCCTACCGCCTAGGAGACTGAACACATCGAGAATAGACCACGACCAGATGTTCGTGCCGCTCGCGGGAGGGCGTAACAAATGAGGACTACATTCCGCTCTAACCCTTCTTGTGTGCGGCCTTCATGAGAATGTCCCACTCCTTCTCGGTCACCGGCATGACACTCAGCCGCTGACCCTTGCGCAGTACCCACATGTCCTCCAGACCGTCGATCTCGCGCATGTCGGCCATGCTGATGACCTTGTCGAACTTCTCCTCAAAACTCACCCTGGGCGCCAGCCAACGCGGAGCCTCCGGCTTGCTCTTCGGGTCGAAGTACATGCTGTTCGGGTCGAACTGAGTCGGATCCGGCTCGGCTTCGCCGGTGATCTTCATGACCCCGGCGACCCCGGCGGGATTCGAGTTCGAGTTGTGAAAGAACGCCAAATCGCCGACCTTGAAGTCGTCGCGAAAGAAATTGCGCACGGTGTAGTTCCGGCAGCCTTCCCAGATCGCGGGGCCTTTCTCGGCCGCCACGTCGTCGATCGAGTAGCAATCGGGCTCGGACTTCATCAACCAATAGCGCATAACTTTTAGATTACCGTCCAAGAAAAAAATCCCGGCCCCGGAGGCTGCGCCTCCGGGGCCGGGATTTTTTTGATTGAGTTTTTTGGCTACCCAAGGTGGCCAAAAAACTCGCAGCGGGAGGCTACGCCATAACCGCGTCGCGCATCTCGACGCTGACGTCGCCCGTAACCGCGCTGACGTCCATCGTGCCCGTACCTGCGCCCAGCTTGCCCGTGATTCGGTGATCCTGCTTCACTTCGTCCGTAAGCTCTAAGTTGCAGGAGACATCTCCGCGAAGGGTCGAGAGACTCACCCGGCAGTCGCTGCCATCCGGAACCGAGAGGGATACGCTACCACTAACCGTTCGCACATTCAACGAACCCGAGACTGGAGAGGTCAGATCGATCGAAACGTCGCCTGAGACCGACTCCACCGCCACAGTCTTTCCACTGACCTTCTCAAAGGTAACCGAACCGGAAGCCGTCCGTGCGTTAATGTTTCCGCGAAGATTCTCGACTGAGATGTCGCCGCTCTTGTGGTCCAAGGTGAGCGAAGGCGTGGTGACCGAGACGACCGACACGTTGCCGGATTCGCCCGTAATCTCGACGACTCCATTGAGACCGCTAACACTAACGTCACCCGACCGTGAGTTAACCCGGCACGAGTTACCCGTCTCGTTAATCGTGACATCTCCCGACTCCGATCGAACTTCCACTGGCGCAAACCCTGGCATGTCGATCTCGATATCCACATTCAAACCGCTAACGTCGGGCTGCCGGATAACCACCATGTGGTCGCTCTCTTCGATGATGAAGGCGTAGGCCTCCGCCTTGGCGCGTGCATCCTCGATCGTCTGTCCCTTAAATTTCGCGTGGGCGACAACCTTGCCGAATTCCTTCCCGCCGACAATTTTCACGTCGCCGCAAAGGTTTTCGACTCGCAGCGTCTTGCCCGAGGGAAGCACGAGCGGAAGTTCGATTTCTTTCGTCTCGCTCGTAATCATCCAGCCAAGGTTCACTTTGCCCTTGCTGATCTCCTCAATTCCGGTTCTAAGCGCATCGAAGCCGCGCCGGGCGTTCGTCCGGGCTTGCTTGCTGACTTCGGTCCAATTGACGGAATCGATTCCCTCTTTCGTGAGCTTCTCGATCGACTCGACGATGGATCGCAACGGATCCTTGTGCGAGGCGGCGCCGGTCGGCCCGCTTTGGGTCGAGGTCGTCCGGCCGGCATCGGCGGCGTCGCCGGAAGGTGGTGGCGTGGCATCCGCGGCCCTGGCGCGTGCCTCGTAGTCCTCATTTCGCTCGCTCGCATAGAATGCGTCGATCAATTCCGCCGCGTCCTCCGGACTCAGCTTCCCTTCGGCAACCAGCTTGCTAATTCTTCTTACTTCGTCCGTCATTTCAAGACTCCCATCTTGCTCTTTGCTTCTTCGGCCGTGATTTCGCCGCGCTCAAGCTGTTCCAGAAGCTTAAGCTTCTTCTCCGCCGACTTATCCTTCTTCTGATCTTCTTCCTTTGTCGGCGTCAAGTCAAGAGCGTCGAGGAGCGAATCTAGGCGGGCACGAACGGTCGGGTAACTGAGTTTCAGCTCGCGCTCCACCGAATTGAGCATGCCCCGGCAACGTAAAAACGTTTCGAGAAAGCGCTGCTGCTCAGCATCGAGGCGCGCATAGCGGGGAACTTCAAATCGCCCCCTGATCGTGATCCCGCTCTCCTCGCCGGCGAGCTCAGAGATGAAGAGATCGCCCCCCGAGACCGGATCTTTCGCCGGGATAGAGTGGTATTTTTCCTTGCTCATGGCCCAGTTTACGAGATCGTAAGGCCAACCGTTGCGTTTAATGAGGATTCTGTAGCTATCCCTCAAAATTTTGAAGGAAAATCACGTTAGTTTTTCAACGGTTGGCCCAAAATTCGCCTCATCTGGACCAACCTTTACGACCGAAAGGCCTAGTCGACGACGATGACTTCCACGTCCGGCACGATGCCCGCCTTGGCTCCTTCCGCCAAGAATAGGCGGATGGACTTGACGCCCTCTTCACCCATGTCGCGCGTCCGGTCGTTGACGTACATCCCGACGAACTCATCGCTCGTCGACTCGTCCATTCCGCGTGCGAATTGCAACGCATAGTCGAGCGCCTTTCCGCGGTGATTCAAGCCCGCGTCGATGCTCTCTCGCATGCATCGGCTGACTTCCTGCACGACATCCTCGCCGAGGTCCTTCCGCACCACATTGACGCCCAACGGCAGCGGCAATCCGGTCTTGGTCTTCCACCAAACGCCCATGTCGGCGATCAGGGTGAGTCCTTCCTTGCCGTATGTCAACTGTCCTTCGTGAATAATCAGACCCGCTTTGTACTTCCCCGCTTGAATGGCCGGAATGATCTCGTCAAACGGAACAACCTCGTACTTCGGCTTGACGCCAGGGCCGAAGGTGTCTTCGAAGTAGAGGTTCAGTGCGAGAAACGCCGAGGTACGCAGACCCGGAACCGCGATAACCGTCTCTTTAAGATCCTCGTTCGAAATCGGTTCGGAAGCGACGATCATGGGGCCGTAGTCGTCGCCAAAGGATCCGCCGTGGCGAAGTAGCGCGTACCGATCGGCCACATGGGCAAAGGCGTGGACCGAGATCGCCGTGGACTCCAACTTCCCTTCCATCGCCCAGTCGTTCAGCGTCTGAATGTCGCGAAGAATGTGCTCGAATTCGTAATCCGTTTTGACCTCGCCGCGCGCGAGTCCCCAGAACATGAATGCGTCGTCCGAATCCGGGCTGTGCCCAAGGCGAATTTTCAACATCTTTTGAAAGTTTACCCAGGCGTTCGCGTCGCCGCTTGCACGTTCCCCTCGCAAGGGAGGGCAAAATAAGACTGTGGCGCGAAAGTTGAAGGAACCCCGGATCGTGACTCCGCGAAAACCCACGCTGAGTCCGAGCAAGTTCACGACTTATCTCGCCTGCCCGGTCAAGTACCGCTGGACCTACGTCGATGACCGTGGCAAGTGGTACCTGCGCGCCAAGAGCTACTACTCCTTTGGCTCCACCCTCCACCGAGTCCTAGAGCGCTTCCACGATGCGGGGGATGCGGGCGTCAATACAACCGAGGAAGTGCTTGCCGCATACGAAGAAAGCTGGATCGACGCGGGCTACAACTCCGCGGAAGAAATGGCGGAAGCCTACGGCGAAGGCCGCGAAATCCTCGAACGGCACATCGAGGAGCTAACCAGCCGCCCGAAGGAAGCCACTACGATCCTGGTCGAGAAACAACTCCGACAAGACATTGGCGACTTCGTTCTTATCGGCAGGGTCGACCGAGTTGACGAATATCCAGACGGAACCCTCGAAGTCGTCGACTACAAAACCGGCCGAAAGGAAGTCGATCCGGAAGAGGTGGCTTCCGATATCGCGATGAGCTGCTACCAGATCCTTCTCCGACACAAGTATCCGGGCCGCCCCGTGCGAGCACGTATCGTAGCCCTCCGGACCGGAAACTCGGCCGTCGCTTCCCTAACCGACGAGGAAGCGATCCAGTTCGAGCAAGACATCCACTTCCTCGGTCAGCAAATCCTAACCGAGGAGTTCCACGAACTGACCCCAGTTTATAAACCCCTCTGTCAGAACTGCGACTTCATCCCCCTCTGCCGCAAGCACGAGGAATTCGGGTTCCACGAGGCCGACTGATCCTTGGCTAGGCGAATTCGCGCATTTAAGCACTGAAGGTGCGCCCGATTGTGAGCCAGGGTCGAGGCGAAGCGCAGGCCCTGGGAAGGGCAGCAGCCTGGAAGCGGACTGAAGGTTCGCGATATTTTCCGTCGCGGCTCCTGGCCGCGAGACGGCCTGCAAATAAATCGGGCCTTCAGCCCTTGGGTCAATGGCCACTACGAATCCAGGGCCTGCGGCGCGAAGCGCCTCCAACCCTGGCTCACAATTTGGCGCACTTTCAGCGCTGAACACGCAAAAACTTCCTGGTTTCAGTGTTCCGCCAAACTCCTGCGACACACGGTGCAGAAGAGCGCAAAGGGAACCGCGCATTTTTCCCATCCGACAGGTTTGAACGGAGGCGCTGAATGCGCCAGATGTTTGCAGCCAGGGTTGGAGCGACGCGCAGGCCCTGGATTCACCGTCCCCACACCCGAGGACTGAAGGTCCGAAAACGACTAACCCGGCAGAATCCGAACCTTCGCGCCCTGAACCACCGCCAACGAAGCCGCCTTCAAATCCGCGAGCGAAACCTGGCGCATCTGAACCAACAAATTGTTTGCGTCCCAAGGCTGGCCCGTCTTCAACTGCCAATACGTATCCAAGAACGTCCGCCCTTCCAACGAACTCTCCATGGAACCGAACGGCCCAAAGGCGAAGGGCGAGAACTCTACCCCGCGAGCCAAAACCGCGTCCGCCATTCCGAGTGCCCGCTCCAGATCCTTGTCCGACCACGCGTTGATGTCGTCGGCCAAGGCCCCCCGAAGCGTCTCCGCCTTCGCGGGTAGATCGCCAACCGGTTTCATCACCAAGATGAGCCGCGACTGCCAACCATCCGTCACCGGATAAAGGAGAGCTTCCTGCCGGTAGCTGTAAACGAGCTTCTGCCTAGCGATCCGGAACAGACTCGCGCCCTTACCGCTGCCCAGTGCGAACAAACTCAAAACCTTGGTCGCTAGCGTTGGATCGTGGGCGGGAAAAACCGGCCCGGCGAGTTCCAGGGTGGACAAGCCCCCAATGTTCGAAGTCAACCACTTCGGATCGGGCTCGTTCTTGGCGGCGGGAAGTAAGCGCGGAACCTGCCACTCGCTCATTCGATTCGCCCAATCCGCCTGGGCTTTGCCGGGCATGATGGGACCGCCGACGCCGATCGTCAAGTTTTCCGGCCGGAACAACCGCTCGTACAACTCCTTGGTATCGTCCACGCGCGGAGGGTGAGAAGGGACAAAAGGGCGAAGCGCGCAAGTCCAAGCCGACATGCTGACGCCAAGCGGGTGGTCGGATGGCTGCAACGAGGAGTGGCGAGCAATCGCCTCCATCAGCCCGAGCCCGGCCCTCCAGTTGTTCGGCAGGACGTGAAAAGAAACCCGAACATAGTCCGGTCCGACCACGACTCGCACGGGATCACCATTGGTGACCGTCATCACGTCGATCTTGCCGTAGCCTTCGATCGACCTCGCCAGGTCATCCGCAAGGTAGTCGAGCGCGTCCGCTTCTTTCGCCGTAAGATGCGGCACCCGCGCGAGCATCTGGATCGAGACTTCCGAGGCGGTCGGCTCGATGTGCTCGATCACATTAGATTGAGCGGCCCGAGGAATCAGGGAGAGACCAAATGCGAGCAAACCAATCATCGCGGAGAACCTCCGTCGTGGCCGGCGGTTTTGAATTCCTGAAGAGCGGCCTGAAAATCGGAGAACTTGAGCGCATCGAGATTCTCCAGCATGGTTTCTGGCTTGAGGTCCCGTTCGTCCACCATTAGCATCCCTCGGAAAGCCGCTTGTTCGGCGGGCTCCGCCATCCGGGCTTGCACCCAGCGGATCGCCATGACACGGCCCAGTTTGAATAGAGTCGCCGGATTCGCGTGGTTGATCGCATCATCCAGCTTCCCTTCGGCATCGCCCAACAGGACCAAGCCGGGACGAGCCGAGGGGGTGTAAATCACCGTTCCTCGATTCGCTTCGACCGCCACGGCGAGGGCGGCCGCGAGTGTTGCCGCGGTCAGCGGAGATCGGAAACCTGGCACCGGCACCCCCCGGTACTCGCCGGCGCCCTGGTGAACAACCACGCTCTTAGGCTTCGCCGCCGTCGGTCCTTTGTCTGGCTTGGCGACCGGCAGCAGACCGACCACGTCGGTGACGGCGTTAATCGTTCCGTCCAACTCGACGTCGCCAGAAACGACAATCAACAGGTTGTCGGCCGAGAAGGCGCGATTACGGAGCTCCACCATGTTCGCCGTCGTCGTTCGCTGCAAAATGTCCATCGAGCCAAAGGGGTCCAGCCCGACCGGTCCGAAGGCCTTGTCCCAAGCTGCTTCTGAAGCGTGCGCATCCATATCTCGCAACGCCCCTTCCTGGTCAATGAGAGAGGCTTCGCGCGCGATTCCCGCCTCATCGATCGTAGGCGCCGCCACCAAGTCCTTCAACGCGGCGAGGGCAAGCTTTAATGAGGTCGGCGGAAAGCTCATCTCGTAAGCTGTCGAACCCCGCAAGGTTCGCGCCCGCAAAAAAGCGCCTCCGGATTCCAGCCGGCTATCCAGTTGCCCGTCGGGCCCAAGCGCGACCAGGTGCTCCAATAAATGCCGGCGCCCGTGCGTTTCCGGCGTCTCTTCCGTGCCTCGCGACGACACGAAAAGGTCGACGATTAGCGATTTGGCGTGCGGAACGCGCTCCACCAGCACCAGAGCGCCGTTGGGCAACATCTTTCGAAGGCGCGCAGGCTGCTCGATCGGGACCTGAGTAGCAATGAGAAACGCTAAGGCTGAGAGCATAAGAAAGGGTTCGATTCTGCCACGAACGAGTCGCGCGCGAAGTTAAGGTCGGGAGGACCTACGACCAAACGACAAGTATGCGCCCTGCTTTCGTTCGGGCGGGGTGTAATCTTGCGCAGATGGCGAAGTATTCCCTGGGCGTCGACTACGGTACGAATTCAGCGCGGGCCCTCCTGGTCGACGTGGCGAATGGGCGCGAAGTAGCGTCGGCGGTTTATAACTATGCGAGCGGTGAGGCGGGGGTGATTTTGGATGCGAACGATCCAAATCTGGCTCGGCAAAACCCGCAGGACTACGTCGATGGGTTCTTCTCGACCGTCCAAACGGTACTCGAAGGCATCGATCCCGAAGATGTTATCGGTCTCGGCATCGACACAACGGGCTCGACCCCAATGCCAGTCGACACCGAGGGCATTCCTCTGTCGTTCCACCCCAAATTCGCCGACGAGCCCGCGGCCATGGCCTGGCTATGGAAAGACCACACCTCTTACGCCGAGGCCGCCGAGATCACGGCAAAAGCTAGAGAGCGCGGAGAGCCGTACCTGGCCAAGTGCGGAGGCACGTATTCCTCCGAATGGTTCTGGTCCAAAATCCTCCACTGCGCACGCACCAAGCCTGAAGTTTTCGCCGCGGCCTACGCCTGGGTCGAACTCGCGGACTTCGTTCCCGCATACCTCACCGGAACTTTGCGGCCTGACCTGACCGTTCGATCGGTTTGCGCGGCCGGCCATAAGGCGATGTTCTCTGACGACTGGAATGGCCTCCCCTCCCGCGAATTCCTGAGCAGCCTCGATCCTCGCCTCGCCGACTTACGCGACCGCCTCTATTCGAACGCCTACCCGAGCGACAAGCTCGCGGGCCGTTTAACCGCCGAGGCGGCCGCGAAGTCTGGTTTGAAGGAAGGAACACCCGTCGCCGTCGGCGCTTTCGATGCGCACATGGGCGCCGTTGGTTCCGGCGCGAAGGCAGGCACCCTCGTGAAGATCATGGGGACCAGCACATGCGATTGTATGGTGCATCCGTTGGACCAACCTCTCGCGGACGTTCCGGGACTTTGCGGCATCGTCAAGGGCTCCGTCCTCCCCGGCTACTTTGGCTTGGAGGCCGGCCAAAGCGCGGTCGGCGACATCTTCAACTGGTTCTCCTCGTTCTGCGGTCGCTCACATGAAGACCTGACCGCAGAGGGAGCCAAACTCGCAACCGGCGCTTCCGGCTTGCTCGCCCTCGACTGGAACAATGGAAACCGCACCATCCTCGTAGACCCCCTCCTGACCGGACTCTTGGTCGGCCAAACGCTTCACACCACCCCCGGTGAGGTTTACCGAGCCCTCGTGGAAGCCACCGCGTTCGGCGCCCTGAAGATTATCCAGCGGATGGAGGAGTACGGCGTTGAGGTTCGCGAAGTCATTAACTGCGGCGGTATCGCGGAGAAGTCGCCCTTCGTCATGCAGATCTACGCCGACGTCTGTAATCGACCGATGAAGGTTTCCCGTTCGGGTCAGACCTGCGCGCTCGGCGCAGCTATCTTCGGCGCGGTCGTGGGAGAGGCGTATCCGGACGTCGAGTCCGCCCAAGATCGCATGACCGGCGTCAAAGAGCGGATCTACACCCCGGAACCCGGGTCGGCGGCGGTCTATGCTCGCCTGTATGAGCTCTATTCTCAACTGCATGACGCTTTCGGCACCCAGGAGTGGAGCGGCAAGATGGGCAACGTGATGAAGGAACTGCTCAAGATTCGGGCGGAAGCGCGCGCTTGAACTCGCTCGTCGATCGCTTTCGCCTTGAGATCGAACACGGAACGCTTATTCCTACTGGCTCTCGTTTGCTGGTTGGCTACAGCGGCGGCGCCGACAGCACCTGCATGCTCCACATGCTTGCTTTGGCCGGGGTGGACGTGGTGGCGGCGTATCTCCATCACGGCCAACGCGACGAAGCGGACGAGGAATTGCGCAAGTGCGAGGAATTCGCCACGAAGCTTGCCATTCCCTTTGTCTCCGGCCGGGCCGACGTGCCCCGCATGGCGCGCGACCTTGGCATCGGTTTAGAGGAGGCCGGCCGAGAGGCTCGCTATGGCTTCTTCCGACAAGCCGCGCACCGCTTGGAATGCGACCTGATCGCCACCGCCCACACCCGTAACGACTTCGTCGAGACCATGCTCCTCAATCTCACCCGGGGCTCGGGTATGGCGGGTCTATCCGGAATCCCTGAACGCCGGGAAAACATCGTGCGGCCCCTCCTAGCGTTTACCCGCGAGGAAACACGCAGTTACTGCGAGGAGCACGGCTTTTGGTTTCACGAAGATCCCTCGAATTCTGACTTGCAGTTTTCGCGGGCCCGCATTCGGCATCGCGTCCTCCCCGAACTGAGGGCGATTAATCCCGCCGCAGAATCCGCCTTCACCCGGTTTGCCAACGTCGTTCAAGAGGAAGATCGCTTCCTAAATGGGATGGCGGCCGCGGCTTTGGAGCAAGCGGAGATCCCCCTGAATGGCGAACTTCGCTTCCTTTCTCTCGACGCCGAGGTGGGTTTCGACCGCGCAACCCTCGCTTCCCTGCCCCCGGTGCTATTCCGCCGTGCGGTTCGTCTCGCCGCGCAAGCGCTGGGCTCATCGCTGAATCATGAACAAACGCTCTTGCTGACCGCCGGAGTCGCCGTCGACGAAAAGGGATCAGTAACCACGGACGGCGGCGAAGTGGTCTTCGAATGGAATCACGAATCGGTACACGGTCGGAAGCTCAAGCCGACTTCCCCCTTTCGATACGGTCTTACCATCCCCGGCGAGACGATCAGCGAAGAGTTTGGGTGGTGTTTCGTAGCCTATCGCCAGCCTTACGACGGAGCCGCCCCGGCTCGGACGGCGTTGGACGTTCAGCTGGATGTAAAGAAAACGACCGGTACCCTCTACTTCCGGACCGCGCAACCTGGCGACCAGATGTCTCCTTTGGGCTTCACGGGACACCGAAAACTGTCCGATCTCATCAGCGAAGCGGGCCTCACGACGACCGCGCGCACCCGTCTTCCGATCGTTTGCGACATGATCGGCCCGGTTTGGGCGCCTGGCGTCTGCCTCGAAAACCGCGTCCGGCCGCTCCCCGAGACGAACGAAACCTTGCGAATTACTTTCCGCCCCATGGAACTTTGACCCTTGTGGCCTAAGATTTCCCTTTCCCAATCCGAAAATGAGTGACAATTGAGGGCGTTAAAGGGGTGAGACTCCTTAATGCTAGGCACGTCTGAACCTGGGAGCGTTTATGGACGCCATAATGGAAACGGCCAATGCTGCTTGAACGTAGCGTAGATAGAACAGGTAAACATTCCTTGGAGACGATTTGAAAAATCCCGCACGTACCTTATTGGTAATGGTCTTGGTGGTCTTTCTGGCCATCGCGGCGCTGAGCGTTTTCTCTTCCGGCTCCGGATCTTTTAGTTTTGCCTCAGAACGCAAGGTTCTGAGCTTGAGCGACTTTTACACCAAGCTCAAGGCCAATGCGGTTGATACCGCCGACTGGCAGCAACAACAGATCACAGGAAAGCTGACCGGGGATGAACCCGGAAAACTCTATAAAGTCTTGGTCCCCGAGGTGAGTACTCCCGGTGGCGCCGAGGTTATGAAGGAGCTGAAGAGTAGCAAAGCTATCTGGAAGCTGGAAGATCCCCCCGCGATCAACGCAGTGATGAGCGTGATCTCCGTGATGGTTTTCCCCATCATGATCCTCCTGCTTATCTACTTCTTGGTGCTTCGCCCGGCCCAGATGGGTGGCAACCAAGCGCTAAGTTTCGGACGCAGCAAGGCCAAACGAGTCGGTGAAACCGGCCCCAAAATCACTTTCGACGACGTTGCCGGTATCGAGGAAGCCAAGCAAGAGCTCTTCGAGATCGTCGACTTCCTCAAGAACACGAAGAAATACGCGGCCCTGGGAGCCAAGATTCCGAAGGGAATCCTCCTTACCGGCCCTCCCGGTGTCGGTAAGACCTACCTCGCCCGAGCAATCTCTGGAGAAGCCGGCGTTCCCTTCTTCCACATCTCTGGTTCCGACTTCGTCGAAATGTTCGTCGGCGTCGGCGCCGCCCGAGTACGCGATTTGTTTGAGACGGCCAAGGCGCATCGCCCCTCGCTGATCTTCGTGGACGAAATCGACGCAGTCGGTCGCCAGCGCGGCGCCGGTCTGGGTGGCGGTCACGATGAGCGCGAACAGACGCTGAACCAGCTTTTGGTCGAGATGGATGGTTTCGACCCGAATTCGGGAGTCATCCTGATCGCGGCGACGAACCGGCCCGACGTTCTTGACCCTGCCCTTCTGCGACCGGGTCGCTTCGATCGCCAGATCGTCGTCGACGCGCCGGACCAGAACGGCCGGCTTCAGATCCTCCGCATTCACGCCAAGGGCAAGCCCCTCGGCCCGGATATCGACCTCGACGTGCTCGCAAAGAGAACGCCCGGATTCACCGGCGCCGACCTCGCAAACATGCTCAACGAGGGCGCTCTGCTCGCGGCTCGAAGCGGTCACAGCAAGATTGAACAGGCCGACCTCGAAGAGGCTCTGGATCGCGTAATGGCGGGTCCGCAGCGCAAGAGCCGGATTATCGACACGAAGGAGCGCGAAGTTCTCGCCTATCACGAAGCGGGTCACGCCGTCGTCGGCGAGTTGCTGGAGCACTCCGATCCCGTCCACAAGGTCACCATCCTTCCCCGCGGCATGTCGCTGGGATCGACAATGACGGTGCCCGACGCGGACAAGTATCTTGTCAGCGAGCACCAACTCAACGACATGATCGCAACTCTGCTTGCGGGGCGCGTCGCGGAAGAGATCGTCTACGGCGAAGTCTGGACCGGCGCGAGCAACGACCTTGAGCGTGTCACCCGAATCGCCCGAGCGATGGTTTGCGAGTACGGGATGAGCCCCAAGCTTGGAACCTTGGCGCTTGGCCGCCGCGCGCACAACCCGTTCCTCGGCCGCGACTATAACGACGAGCGCAACTACTCGGAAGAAGTCGCCAAGATGATTGACGAGGAAGTTCGAGGCATCGTGGATCGATGTCACCAGCGGTCGACCGACCTCATGACGAAGCACCGAGAGAAGCTCGATGCCGTCGTGCAAGCGCTGCTTGAACGAGAGACGCTTAGCCGAGAGGAATTCCTCGCGGTGATGGCGGGTGAGAAGCTCCCCCCGATGCCGGTCGCACCTCCTTCGGGCCCGGGTTCCTCAGTGGAGACCAAGGTTCGCGAAACGGAGAAGCAACCGAAAACGCAGATGCCGCCACCCAGGCTTGAGCCGGGTCCGGCCTAACCAGAAAGCGAGCAATTTCACAATAGCCCGGAGGGTTTCTATCCCCTTCGGGCTATTGTGATTAATACCGTGCATGCTATACTCCAACCCCGGGGAGCTTCCAAGCGATGACGATGGATATCGAAGAGACATATCAGCTTGGCTTTCAGATGCGATGCGATGGCCGCTACGCTGAGGCGAAGCAGCAATTCGAGCGCGTGCTGAGGGCAAAACCTAACCATGTGGATTCTCTTCACCAGATGGCTCTGATAGCGGGCTTTGAGGGCGATTTCGATGGCTCACTCGACTCGCTCACAAAGCTCAGCGCAGGGGCTCCCGGCAACCTCAATATTCGCTACGATCTGGCGATGACCCAGATGATGCTCGGCATGTACGAGGAAGCCTGCGGCAACCTCCGCCACATCCTCTCCGTCGATCCCAATCACGAGAAGGCGAATCAGCAAGCTACATACTGCTGAGGCCATCTTTCCGGCCACCGGCAGGTGTACTGACAATCTTAAAACCCCTCCGTTTTCGTTTGGAGGGGGTTGTACTCGGCCTTACAATTCCTCACGCAAAGACAATGCGTTGTGTCGGTCGTTTAAAGATGA
>Ga0105240_10000041_pt1 | contig 264078 bp, 198 predicted proteins | sample KBSC54metaG_FD_80426 | JGI IMG/M metagenome (GOLD analysis project Ga0105240, IMG submission 80426) | Corn rhizosphere microbial communities from Kellogg Biological Station, Michigan, USA - KBS C5-4 metaG | ecosystem: Host-associated > Plants > Roots > Rhizosphere > Soil | place: Michigan...
ACCCGCACACGCCCCTTCGCATCGGTTTTCAGAACATTATGGCTTTCGGATATAGATGTCATAGGCCCCAAGCCTCTGACATCTATGATCCCAGCCGCCAGTGGTGCTCCGCTTGACGCTTACCATCCAAACAATCCCGCACTGCCTTGACCAAATCTTCCAATTTGTAGGGCTTCTGCAGGAAAATCGTGCCGTTCTTCAGCGGGGCCGATTGGGTTGCGAAATCCGGGCTATACCCACTGGAGAAAATAACCTTCAGGTCGGGCCGCTCGGCCTGCAATCGTTCCGCGAGGAGATTCCCGCGCAGGCCGTTGGGCATAACGATATCGGTGACGAGGAGATCCACGTCATCCCCATGATCTTTCCAGATGCGCAACGCTTCCGGGCCGTCGGACGCCTTGAGGACATGGTAGCCATAATGTTCCAGGATATCTCCAAGGATCTCGCGCACGTCGGCTTCATCTTCCACGAGCAAGATCATCTCACTGCCGCCACGTAATTCATCAATTTCCCCGTTTCGCGACGGCTCCGCGGACGTCTCACTGAGGGGAAAGAAAATTTGGATCGTGGTTCCCTGATTGACCTTGCTGGCTACCTCCACCCATCCGTCGTGTTGAGCGACGATGCCGTATACTGTGGCCAATCCCAAACCCGTTCCTTTTCCTGGCTCCTTCGTCGTGAAGAATGGCTCAAAAATATGGGCCAGCGTGGAATCGGTCATTCCGCAGCCCGTGTCATTGAGACTCATGCAAACATGGTGACCGGGACTTGCCGCAGGCTGACGCTCCGCCTGGGTTTCGTCGATCATGACCGTCTCAGTCCGAATCGTCAGGACGCCGCCGTGGGGCATGGCGTCCCGCGCGTTGACGACCAGATTCATGATGATCTGTTCGACGTTTGCCTCGTCGGCATAGATATCCGGCAGAGGATTCGCGAGGTCGCACTGCAGGTCGATATGTTCGCCAATGAGCCGGCGCAGCATCTCGTGCAGGCGATGCACAATCGTGTTCAGATTCAGCACCTTCGGCTGGACGATTTGTTTGCGGCTGAAGGCCAGGAGCTGGCGGGTCAAGGCCGCAGCGCGTTCCGCCGCGATCGAAACCTGATTGAGCGAATCAGCAAGATCTTTTTCCAGGTCGTGCGCCGCCAGCCGCATGGAGGCGTGTCCCTGAATGATGGTCAGGATGTTATTGAAATCATGGGCCACGCCGGCGGCCAGTTGCCCTACGGCTTCCAACTTCTGGGAGTGCCGGAGCTGCTGCTCGAGCCGGCGCTGTTCACTGACATCCAGCATGGCGACAAGCGCCACCTTTTCTCCACCGAGATGAAAGGTCTCGGCAAACATGACACAATCACGGACACCATCGCAGCGGGTGGCAATCTGCCGCTCGAAGTGTCGCACGGAATTCTCCTGGCGGAGTTTCATCAGGAAGTACGCCTCGGCGTCGGGCTGAATGCATAGCTCAAGGTCGTGCGCTGTCCGGCCCAGGACGTCCTCGCGGCGGTATCCGGTCATGGCGAGAAAGGCATCGTTCACGTCCAGATAGTTTCCCGAGACCAGCGATTGAATGGCCATGGCGATCGGGCTCGCCTGAAAAGCCTTGGCGAAACGTTCTTCCGAGCGGCTCAATTCCTTCTGCGCTTCCTCGCGCTCTTTCATTTCCTGCCGAAGCAGTAAGTTGGCGGCCTGCAACTCGGCGGTGCGCGCGGCGACGGCCTGGTCGAGGCCGGCCATGTGCGACTGCAACCGGTGACGCAGGGTCCACTTTTGAGTCAGGGTATGCGCGAGTTGCAGCACCTCGATGTTATCGAACGGCTTCTTGAGAATGACGAGGCTGTCGGTTTTGCCAACGTGCCGGACCATTTCCTCCCAGGAATAGTCCGAGTACGCCGTGCAAATCACCACTTGTAACTCCGGATATAACTTCCAGATCCGGCTGATCGTTTCGATTCCATCCCAGCCCGGTGGCATCCGCACATCAACAAAAGCCATCGCGTAAGGTCGTTGCTCCCGCAAAGCTTTTTCGACCATCACCAGACCGTCCTGTCCCTGGAACGCGGAATCGATATCGAACTCCACCTTATCTGTCACCTCCAGTTCCTGGCCGAAAAGCAGCGCCGCTTCGCGATCAATCTGAGTGTCTTCCTCCGATGGAACTCCGAGAATCTTGCGCACGTCCTCGTGAATCGATGGATTGTCATCGATGATAAGGATGCGATGGTTGCGGATGTCGTCCGTTGTTTCTTCCGATATCGGGAGAGAATCTGCGGCTTCGGTGGTGACGTTAGTCATCGTTTTGTATTTCAGGCGCCTCGCAGTATGGGTCCGCGGGGTCGATGGGAAGTTCGAGGGAAAAAGTTGCACCTTGCCCCGGTCCGTCGCTGTGGGCGGTCAACGCCCCGCCGAGTTCGGCAGCCGCCAGTGCGGAACTGTGAAGCCCGAACCCGTGGCCGTCTTTTTTGGTCGTAAAGCCATGGGCAAAGATGCGGGCCAGATTTTCCGGAGGGATGCCAATGCCGTTGTCCGCGATGGCGATTTTCACGCGGCTATTTCCATTCATGCCCACTTGCACGCGGACCCGCTTATCCTGTATTCCCATTTCATCCGTGGCGTATTTGGCGTTGCGGATGACATTGATCAGAATCTGCAGCACCTTGTGTTTGTCGACCCGCACTCTGGGAACGGGTTCAAACTCCCGCACCACGGCGATGCCGTGTCTCTCCAGCGCGGTCGCATTCATTTGCAGGGCATCTTCGACGAGCCCGGCAGGGGAGAGTGATTCGATGATTCCCGATACCTTCGCGTAACTTTGCTGGACGGCGACGATATCCTTGATGTGTCCGATATTCTTGGCGAGCGCTTCGATTTCATCCAGTAACTCCGCCTGCTCCGCGGTAAGCCGGTCGGAGAGTGAGTGGATAAAGCCGGGCAACATTTTCCCCCGCGGGTGCGAAGTAAAAAAGCCCCCGAGATCGGCCGAGTTCTCGCGCAGGAGCGTTGAGACTCCCTTGAGGTGCGCGACCCGTGATTTCCCGACCCGCTCCGCGACAAGCATGGCCGAGACATTCACGCTGTTCAGGACATTGCCGACATTGTGCAGGACGCCGGTTGCCACTTCCGCCATGCCCGCCTGTCTTGATACTTGCAGCAACTCCTTGTGCACCGTTTCCAGCTCCTCCTCGGCGCGCTTGCGTTCCGTGACGTCCTGCGCCGTACCGACCACTCTGGCGGCCTCGCCTTCAGCGTTGAGGACAACTCTGCCCCGTTGATGCAGGATCCTCTCGGTTCCATCCTGACGAAGGATCCGCTGCTCGACGCTGAACGGTTTCAGATCGTGCAAGGCGCGCTTTAGGATTTCATCCCAGCGCCGGCGATCCTCCGGATGAATCAAGTCGAGAGCGACTTTATAAGTCGGGCGGAATTCTTTGGGCTCGAATCCGTGGATTCGATAGTGCTCCTCCGACCATACCATTTCGTCGGTCGAGGTATCCCATCCCCAACTGCCGAGGCCGGCGATGCGTTGGGCGGCCGCCAGTTGAGCTTCACTGCGGCGCAGGCCTTCTTCCGCACGTTTCCTTTCGGAAACCTCCGCTTCGAGAGCTTCGTTGGCGCTTTGTAACTCCGCCGTTTGCTGACGCAGTGGTCCACTAATGCTGCGGGTAATAAAGGTGACGAAACCAATCGCGGCAAGAAGGGCGCAGCCGGCTACGACGAGACTCTTGGCGCGGCGGTATTGATAGTACTCGATCCGTTTCTGAAGCAAGGTATCCACCTCTTCATCGGCGATTCTCCAAAGCTTGAAACTCGCTTCACGGGCGATGCGGCCGGCCGTCAGATACCGGCCCATTGGCACGTCTGCTGCCTCGGAATCGGCGATCTGCTTTGTCAGAAGAATGAAGTCCTCCGTTGCCGCACTATAGTCCTTTAGCAAGGGTGGCACTCTGGATTGGAGAGTCGGACTTATTCCATAGAAGTTTGGATCTTCGTTGAGCGCCGTCTGTACGCTCCCCGTCACCCGATCGAAATCGGTTTCCTTGAGTAACGTCGCCTGAATGGCAAACTGCTGCCGTTCCTGATGTGATATCGTCGGCCCATCCAAAACCGATTCCGCTCGCGCCATCACTGCGGCGATTCGCTCCTGGGTTTGAGGCAAGGCCAGCAAGGTGGCATCCATCAGGTAGTAACTGTCCAGGTCCGGGTCGAGGATCAGATTCGACATATCCCCGGCATGCGTGATCATGGTCCGGACATCGAGAATCAGGTGGGCATGGCGTGCCGCCAAAGCTGTGGCGTCCAGGCGACCCATTTGTGACTGCAGATCTTTCCACTCCTTCCTGACGAGCCGGGGCCGGTAGTGCTCGCGTTTGCGTTTGGCCAGCCCTTCATCGGTAAATTGAAGTTCGGTGCCAATCCGCTGGTCGACCTCCTCCAAGGCGTTAAACGCCGCGTTTATTTTTGCCGCAAGCTCTTTCTCCGCAAAGTCATCGGTTGCGGTCTTGGTCCTAATGAGCAGCTGGGACAGTGACTGATGTTCGGGCAATAACTCCAGCAGGGACTCCAGCGGCCTTTGGTATTCGTTACCCTTCTTCTCGAGTCGGGCAAACTGGATGTTTGCATTGATTCCGGTGATGAATAAGTACAGCATCACGGAATCGGGCATCACGAAGAAGATGCTGATGAGCGTCAACTTCTGGGATACGCGAAGATTGCTGAACCATTTCTTCATGGCGTCCAGAGGAGGGCGGCAAACAAAAGGGTGGATGGGTGCGGATTTTGCGCAAAGCGGCAGCAGGGAATGGGCCGCAGATATGGCAATTCTGCAATATTACGCACAATGACTTCGCGAACGCTGAATTCCTTCCAAAAGATGTTACTTAGCCATCCGGCTGCTTCAGTTATCAAGTATCCGGATTGGATAGATATAGCCACCATGGCGAAAAATTACCATGAACGACCGGGGATTTCGTCGCCCCAATCCCGATTCGAATGAACAAGTGGCGGATCGCCTTCGGCATCTGCCTTATGCCGAGTTACTATAAGAGATATCGCAAAAATCTATTTCCGGCACAAGAGGTACCGGGCTTAAGCTTCTGGCGCAATCATTCTGCCCTCTGGTTATGAACAACCTGCACCTTGCCGTTCAGTTTTTCCTGCAAATCGCAGTTATCCTCGTCTTTTGCCGTCTCGTCGGGGCGATTGCTCTTCGTCTCGGGCAGCCGCAGGTCGTGGCGGAAATGGTCGCGGGCGTATTGCTGGGACCCTCGCTTTTCGGTCTGATCTTTCCGGAAGCTCAGCATTGGCTGTTTCCGTGGGATGGGGCGCAGAAGATTCGTGATACGCAGAGTTACCTGTTCCCAGCGTCCCAGTTGGGTCTCGCCCTGTACATGTTTGTCGTCGGAATGGAGTTCCGGATGGACATCGTCCAGCGGCGGTTGCGGAGCTCGATCGCCGTCTCCCTGGCGGGAATGGTGACTCCGTTTCTGCTCGGGGCGGGTTTGGGCTGGATTCTTTTCCACCACACCGAGCTCTTCCCAAAGAAGACGTCAGAAATGGAGGCCATGCTCTTTCTTGGGGCGTCGATGTGCATCACGGCGTTCCCGATGCTGGCCCGCATCATTCATTTCAAGAAACTCTCCGGGACGACGATGGGGACGGTGGCTCTTGGCGCGGGCGCCATTGATGATGCAACCGCCTGGTGTCTTCTCGCCGTCGTTCTGGCCAGCTTCGACAAAGACTGGAGCCACGCTCTCCTGAATATCGGTGGCGGGGCAGCCTACGTCGGGTGTGTGCTGCTGGTGATCCGTCCCGTGCTTTCCCGGGCGAAGAATCTCCTGGTGAAGAACGGCACACTGACAGAAGCCGGCCTGGTGGTCGCCCTTTCGCTCATGATGTTGGGGGCGTGGTTTACGGACATGATCGGGCTGCACGCCGTGTTCGGTGCGTTTGTCATGGGGGCGGCAATGCCGCGGGGTGTCGTCACGCGCGACCTGATCAGCCGTATCCAGCCTCTCACCGTCGCCCTGCTCCTCCCGCTTTTCTTCACCTACTCGGGTTTGAACACGAAGATCGGCCTTTTGAATTCCGCCTATCTCTGGGCGATGTGCGCTGCCGTCCTCGTCGCTGCGGTTGTCGGAAAAGGAGTCGCCTGCTGGCTGGCGGCCCGGGCTACGGGAATCTCGAATCGCGAAGCGCTGGGGATCGGCGCCCTCATGAATGCCCGTGGCCTAATGGAGCTCATCATCATCAATATCGGGCTCCAGCGTGGCGTCATCTCGGAAGGCCTCTTCGCTTCGCTCGTCATCATGGCGGTCGTCACAACGCTCATGGCGTCCCCGATTTTCGAACGGCTCGTTGGCACGGGCCAGGTTCAACCGCTCCCGGAACCGGAGGGCGACACGGAGGTGCGGATAACCTCCGAAATCCGGTAGCCGCCTTTGGGGGCCGAGAACCTCGGAAAAGCGGAGCTTTTTCCCCGGTCGTGAACAACCCGCCAACAACCGGCGGAAATTCCTGCGATTAGGTTGTGAATAACTTGTGAGTTTCTCACAATTCGTCCAAAGTCACGGTCGAGCGCCAATGGGCGAAGTGGGGTGGGTGGGAGCCGAGTGGGGGATTTTCCGCGATCGCGGTTTCCGGCGATCCGACGACTACAATAAAAAGCCGATCTGGGGCATCGTTGTGGAACACGCTATTTTAAAGGCGTTCGTGGCAAATGCATTGCGGAACACGGTATTTTCAATGCGTTCCACAGAAGGCGGGCTAGGGAAACCGCGTTTTTCCTAGGAGGATCAGAGGGAAAAAATTTTGCAAACTTTTTTGGTTTGTGGAACGAAAATTTAACCCTCGCATTGTTTTTGCTTAAAGTGGGGCTTGGTGGCAAAAAGTGGGGCGTTGTGGGGCTACTTGGGGATAACTCCTACGCACCGTCGCTTCCTATGTCTTCCGAACAGAACTCTCAGCCGATATTCTCGGGAGAGATCTGTCATGCCCTCGACGGTAAGAACCGGGTCACGATTCCGTCGCGCTGGCGTAAAGGGGAGGCGGACGAATTTTTCCTCATGCCGGACCGGACTGGAGCCTTTGTGCGGGCCATGCCGCCTGAGCAGTTTAGCGCGGCTGCCGAGCGCGCCGCCGCGAATCCTGCGGTGACCGCCAAGGATCACGCGGTCTTTCTTCGCCATTTTTATTCCCGCTCGCAGCATGTGGTGGTGGATAAGCAAGGCCGTCTCCTCGTGCCGGAAGAGTACTGCCAGAAGGCCAACCTTAAGGGTGAAATCGTGCTGGTGGGTGCCAGGGACACCTTTGAACTGTGGAGCAAGGAGTCGTGGGAAGCAACGAAACAGAACGAGCAGGCGACCTTTGACCGGATTGCCGAGCTCGCGGGCCTATGATTGCCATGGATTATCCGCCCGAACAATCCCAACGCCAGGGAGGACCGTCCGTGGAATACCACGAGCCGGTTCTTCTCGCCGAAGTGCTGAAAGCTCTCGCGCCGGCGCCGGGCGATCTCTTTGTCGATGGCACGCTTGGCGGCGGTGGGCATTCTTTCGCACTCCTCGAAGCTGGGGCGCAGGTCGTTGCTTTCGACCAGGATCCGGAGGCGCTGGCCTTTGCGTCCCGCCGGCTGTCTCGCCACGGCGGAAATTTCCGCGCCATTCACACCAGCTTTGCCAAAGCAGCGGAAGCATTGGATGCCCTCGGTATCGCTCAAGTCGACGGTGTGCTGCTCGATCTCGGAGTTTCTTCACATCAATTGGACGTCCCGGAGCGCGGCTTTTCCTTCCAGAAGGATGGCCCTCTCGACATGCGGATGGATCCGACGGCGCTCGTTTCGGCGGCGGACCTCGTGAATACGATGAGTCCTGAGCAGCTCGAGCGGATCTTTCGCCAGTACGGCGAGGAACCCGCGGCGCGCAAGATCGCCGCCCGCATCGTCCGCGACCGGTCCGTGCAACCTTTCACCCGCACCCTGCAACTTGCGGATTCCGTGGAATCCGTGGTGCCAAGGCGGGGCAAGACGCATCCGGCGACGCGCGTTTTCCAGGCGCTTCGCATGGCCGTGAATCGCGAGCTGGAAGCGTTGGAAGCCGGGCTTGAGCAGTTCACCGCGCGCCTCGCTCCCGGTGCCCGCTTTGGGGTCATTACTTTTCATTCTTTAGAGGACCGGATCGTGAAGCAGTTCTTCAAGGCCCGTTCCGAGGAGTGGATCGACCGGCCCGAATGGCCGGCGCCACGCCGCAATCCCGACCACCTTTTCCGCAAGATCACCGGCAAAGCCGTTATCGCCGGTGAAGCTGAGCAAACCGCCAATCCGCGGTCCCGCAGCGCCAAGCTCCGGGCCGTCGTCAAAATCTAACCGTCTCCCCTCGAATCCCTATGCGTTCCAATCGCCGCCGCCACGCCAATGTCCTGCCTATCGCTTCGCTCGCGACGTGGATCATCGTTGCCGCGTTCGCCTGCTGCGCGGGCCTCTACTACGTATACTGCAAACACCAGCTCCTCGAGCGTGGAAATCAAATCCACGGGCTCGAACGCGAACTCGCGGAGCTGAAGAATCTCAACGAATGCGCCAAGACGCGCATCGACATGCTTTCCTCGCCTGCGGCTCTGCGCCAGCGCCGGACCCAGGATCTCGCGAAGTATGTCGAGATCACGCAGGACAAGCTCGTCCTGCTCACCGAGAAACCCGCTGACGGAAGCGAGCTGCGGACCGTCGCCAACATAAAACAGTGATGATCGCCTCTGCAAAGACGCGCGCGCTGGTGGGCTGTTGCGTGCTCGCCACCGGCTTCACCGGGTTCTCCTTCCGGTTGGTGGATTTGCAGGTCACACGGCACGAAGAATATGCCGCGATGGCCGCGGAGAGTCATGGACTTCGCCAGACGATTTTCGCCCGGCGCGGTGCGATCTATGACATTCACAATCAGCCGCTGGCGGCGAATGAGCCGGTGCGCACGATTGCGGCCGATGCTTCGAAGATCGGCGACAAGGCGGAGCTGGCGCGTTTTCTCGCCAAGCCCCTGGAGATGACCGAGGCGGCGCTGGTTGAAAAACTTTCGCGCGAACGGTGGTCCGAAAAAGAGCAGAAGATGGTGCCGGCGCGGTACATTGTTTTGAAGAAGGGCGTGCCGGAGCCGGTCGCTGACGACCTCATCCAGCGGATCGCGGAGATCGACCGGAAAAAGGACCAGAAAGATCCCGCGAAGGCGAAGCCGGGTCAGGCCACGCCTGCTCCGACAGCCAGTGTCGTGCAGGAAGCATCCGGCTATTACACGATCGAGGAGGCGAAGACCCTCGCCAAGGCTGGCGTGCGGGCGATCATGCTCGAACAGGACTCGAACCGGGTCTATCCGAACAAAAACATGCTTTCCCATGTGGTGGGTTTCGTCGATGCCGAGAACAAGGGCGTCGATGGCGTGGAAAAGACGATGGACGATTTCCTAAAGGGCCACGATGGGTTGCGCTTTTCCGAGCGTGACCGTACGGGCAAGGAACTCGTTCCTTTCCGCAGCCAGGAGCGCCCGGCACGTGATGGTGCGAATGTTCGTCTCACGATCGACCTCAGCCTGCAGGATATCGTGGAAACGGAGCTGGCGGCGGCGGTGAAGCAGTATCGCCCGAAAATGGCCATCGGAATCATGATGCGCCCCCAGACGGGCGAGATCCTGGCCATGGCGAATCGGCCGGATTTCGATCCAAACGATGTTGACGCGAGTCCGCTGGCGGCGCGGCGCAATCGGGCCATCACGGATATGGTTGAGCCGGGTTCGACCTTCAAGATTACCGTTGTGAGTGGCGCGCTTCAGCAGCACCTCGTGCATCCTGACACGATGATCCCGACGGAGAATGGATACTTCACCTACATGGGGCGCGTGCTGCGGGATACCCATCCGTTCCCTGAGCTAAGTGTACACGACATCATTGTGCACTCGTCGAATATTGGGGCGGCGAAACTCGGCATTCAGCTTGGCGATCAGCGGCTCTATGAGTGGGTGCGCAAGTTTGGCTTTGGTGACCGGACCGGGGTGCAGTTGCCAGGTGAGATCAATGGACTCGTTCATCCCGTGTATCACTGGGACAAGCTCACTATTACGCGCATTCCCATGGGACAGAGCGTCTGCGTCACACCTCTCCAGGTGGTGACGGCGATGTCCGCGATCGCCAACGGCGGTTCGCTCATGATGCCGCAGATTGTGCATGACGTGACCGATTGCGAAGGGCATACGGTTACGGCCTTTCCGCCGGTGGAAGTGCGCCGGGTCATCTCGCCGGAAGTTGCGGCTGAAGTGCGGCAGGCCCTGCAGGATGTGATGAGCAAGAAAGGCACAGGCAAAGACATTCATGTCCCGGGATTCCTTGTTGCCGGAAAAACTGGCACTGCACAAAAAGCGGGGGAGAACGGCATCGGCTACGAAAAGGGGAAATACATCGTCTCGTTCGTCGGCTTCATGCCGGTGGACAATCCGCAATTCGTCTGTCTGGTAATGCTTGACGATTGCCAGGTTGAGGCGAACAAGAACTACGGCGGCACTATCGCCGGCCCGATCTTTGCAAAGATAGCAGAACGCGCCGCGCGTCATCTCGGCCTGGAGCCTTCACAGGAATTGCTTCAGGAGCAGTCAAAGGCGGCTGCCGATTCCGAGCGTGCCAACGACTGACCATGAAACTCGACGCTCTGCTTTCTCATATCAATGCCGTGGCGGTGGATGGCTCCACCGACCGCGAAATCACTTCGCTGTGCTACGATTCCCGGCGTGCCGAACCCGGCTCGCTCTTTTTCGCGCTGAAAGGGGAAAAAGTGGACGGCTCACAATTCATTCCGCAGGCGCTGAAGCAAGGTGCCTCGGCGATTGTCACCGATCACGGCATCGCTCGAAGTGAAGCCACTTCGATCGTGGTTTCCGACGCGCGTGCGGCGATGGCCGATCTGGCGAATGCATTCTACCAGACTCCTTCGCGCGCTCTGAAGGTCGCAGGCGTGACGGGCACGAACGGGAAGACGACCACGACCTTTCTGCTCAAGCATATCTGCGAACGCGCGCTGCTGCGTTGCGGCATCATCGGCACGGTGCGCTACGAAATTGCCGATCGCATCGTTCCGGCTTCGCGGACAACGCCCGAATCACTCGATGTTCACGAGCTTCTCTGGCAGATGCGCTCCGCGGGCTGCAAGGCTGCGGCGATGGAAGTGTCCTCTCATGCGCTCGTGCAATCGCGCGTGCGCGGCGTGGAGTTCGACGCGGCGATTTTCACCAATCTCACGCAGGACCATCTCGACTATCACAAGACGATGGAGGCCTACTTCGAAGCGAAGTCCCGGCTCTTTACCGGACTTGCGGGACAAAAGAAGAAGAAGGGCCGCGCGGTCATCAATTTTGACGACCGTTTCGGCGGGCAGTTGATCAACCGTCTGGGAAGCGAAGTGCCGGTCACGACTTACGGGATGGGAGCCCGCGCCGATTTCCGCGCGAGCAACGTCCGAACGGATTTCCACGGCACGAATTACCAGCTCGATGCCAATAATCGCAGCTACCTCGTGCGGCTTCCGCAGATCGGAAATTTCAACGTCTATAATTCGCTCGCCGCAATTGCCGGCGCTTACGCGATGGGTGTGGATGTGCGCACTTCCGTTCTCGCGCTCGCCGACGCGCCTGCAGTTCCGGGCCGCCTCGAAGCTGTACCGGCGCAGCGCACCTTCCGCGTCTTTGTCGACTACGCGCACACGGACGACGCGCTCATCAACGTGATGAAGACTCTGCGGGATTTGCACCCCGCCCGGCTCATCGTTGTCTTTGGTTGCGGTGGCAATCGCGATCGCAGCAAGCGCCCGCGCATGGGCGCCGCGGTTGATCAACTTGCCGATTTCGCCATCGTGACTTCGGATAACCCGCGCAAAGAAGATCCGGCCGCGATTATCGAAGACATCAAACCCGGCCTGCGCCGCGGAGCCTACGAGGCCATTCTGGATCGCCGCGAAGCGATCTTCCGCGCTGTGGAACTCGCCCAGGCGCGCGACATCGTGCTCATCGCCGGCAAGGGGCACGAGACGTATCAGGAATTCGCCGATAAAACGGTGCCGTTCGACGATGTGGCCATCGCTCGTGCGGCGCTCGAAAACAAACGCGTTGAACTGCACCAATAACCCATGGACGCAACTCCTCTAGATTTGCTCGCGCGCTGGGCAGGTGGCCGGCTCGTCTCCGGAGACGCAGCCGCGGAAGCGACCGCCATCTGCACCGATTCGCGTTCCCTGAAAGCAGGCGATGTCTTCGTCGCCTTGCGCGGGGATAATTTTGACGGACACACCTTTATCGCCGAAGCCGCAAATCGCGGCGCCATCGGCGCGATCGTGGAATCCGCTCCTCGTGACTTACCACCGGGCTTCGGAGTCATCGAAGTAGCCGACACACTTCGCGCTCTGCAAAACCTCGCGACCGAGTATCGCCGCTCGCTGCCGCTTCAGGTGGTTGCGATCACCGGAAGTAACGGCAAAACGAGCACGAAGGATCTGACTGCTTGCATCCTTCGCGAACGCTTTCAGGTCACGAAGACCGAGGGTAATCTGAATAATCATATCGGGCTGCCACTGACGATCCTGCGGGCGCGGCGCAGTGATCAGATCGGCGTCTTTGAGATCGGGATGAATCATCCTGGCGAAATTGCGCCGCTCGCCGCGATTGCTGCTCCGGATGTCTCAATCATCACGAACATCGGTGTCGCCCATATCGAATACATGGGCTCGCGCGAAGCGATCGCTCAGGAAAAGGGAATGCTGGCCGAAGCACTGAAGCCAGGCGGCTATGTGATCCTCAGCGCGGATGACGAATACTCGGCGAGCATCGCTGCCCGCACGCCTGCGGATGCGGTTCTGGCGGGCATCGGGATCGGCGACATGCAGGCGCGCAACATTCGTTCACACTTCAATGGCGTGCGTTTTACCATGCATGCCGATGGCCAGTCCGTGGAGGCGGAGTTGCCTGTGCCGGGCGTGCACATGGTGCAGAACGCCATGCTGGCTGCCGCCGCGGCCCGTGCCTTCGGAGTGACTCTCGAAGAATGCGCAGAAGGGCTGCGCAAACTGCGTCTTACCAAGGGCCGCCTCGAACAGAAGATCATTCGCGGCATTCACATTCTCGACGACACCTACAATGCCAATCCCGACTCGATGGCTGCAGCCATCCGGACACTATCCCAGATGCCGGCCGTGGGCCGTCGGATTGCCGTGCTCGGCCGCATGGGCGAACTCGGTTTGCAGTCCGAAACCGGTCATAAACAGGTCGGTGAAAATACCGTCAAGGAAGGGCTCGATTGCGTGATTGGCGTCGGCGAAGAAGCGAAGTGGATCACCGATACCGCCTGGCGGGGTGGGGTGGAGAAAGTAATGCATTTCGGCGACGTGGAGCCGGCGGTGAAAGCATTGCGTGAGATTGTGCACGCCGGTGATGTCGTGCTTGTCAAAGGCAGCCGCTCCGCCCGGATGGAGCGCATCGTGGAGGCATTGCAAGTCGCATGATGTACTATCTATACCATTTAAGTCAGGGAGCGTCGTTCGAGTTCCTGCGGGCACTCAACGTTTTTCAATACATTACCTTCCGCGCAGTGGCCGCGGCGGTGACTTCCTTTCTGCTTTCTTTGATTTTTGGGAACTGGGTGATCCGCCGTCTCATCTCGCTGAAGCTGGGTCAGCCGGTGCGTTCCAAGGAAGAGGTGCATCGCCTTTTCGAATTGCACGGCAAGAAAGCCGGGACGCCCACCATGGGTGGTGTGCTCCTACATGGGACAGTCATTGTTTCCTCCCTGCTCTGGGCGCGGCCGGATAACACCGCTGTCTGGTTGCTGCTCTTTACGATCGTCTACTGCGCGGGACTCGGCTTTTGGGATGACTATCTCAAAGTCTCGAAGAAGAATTCCGCCGGCGTCAGCGAAAAGACGAAACTGATCGGCCAATTCATCCTCGCCGCGATTGTCGCCTGTTACTTCCTGCTGAACCCGGCCATTAACGTCCAGGCGCGGGAGTTATTCGCTCCATTCTACAAGGAGCCGCTCGTGTATAACCTTGGCTGGTTCTCGATCATCTTCTTCGCGCTCGTCATCATTGGTGCGTCGAATGCGGTGAACCTGACTGACGGCCTCGATGGTCTGGCGGCGGGCTGCACGGTGACTTCCGCGTTTACCTATGCGGTGCTCACTTACATCGCCGGCCACGAGAAGATCGCCACTTATCTGCAGATTCCCTTCTATCCCTTTGTCGGCGAACTCTGCGTCGTCTGCATGGCCCTGGTAGGGGCGTCGTTTGGCTTCCTCTGGTTCAATTGCCATCCCGCCCGTGTGTTCATGGGCGATACCGGCTCACTCGCCATCGGCGGAGCACTGGGAGTCGTATCGATCTGCTGCAAGCAGGAACTGCTGCTGGTGGTCGTCGGCGGTGTCTTTGTTGCCGAGGCCCTGTCCGTGCTCATCCAGCGGACTTACTTCAAGATTACCAAGCGGATGTATGGCGAAGGCCGGCGTGTCTTTCTCATGTCTCCCATCCATCATCACTTCGAACTGAAGGGCTGGAAGGAGAACACGGTCATCGTCCGCTTCTGGATCCTTTCCGTCATGTGCGCCCTGCTCGGGCTTGCCACTCTTAAACTTCGGTGACTTCTTCCACTTACCAAACCAAGCACCAACCGCGGTTCGTTGCTGTCCTCGGCGCTGGCGAAAGCGGCGAGGCGGCAGCGGGCCTGTTGGCGGCGTCCGGCGTTGCCGTGACGGTGCTCGATTCCGCTCCGGAAGAACGTCTCCGGGCGAAGATCGATGCTCTCGCTGCACGTGGGATCCGCGTCGTGGCCGGACCTGCCGCGGAAGTGGATGAGACGCCGTACGATCTCGTGGTGCTCAGCCCGGGCATTGATCCCGCTGTTCCGCTCGTTCGCCATTTCATTCAGCGTGGCATCGAGATGACGGGAGAACTGGAGCTTGCTTACGAGCGATGCCTTTGCCCGGTCATCGCTATCACAGGTACGAACGGAAAGACCACGACCACGCAACTCATTGAGACGATGCTGAATGGTTGCGGGATGCGCACCGTCGCGGCTGGTAACATTGGCCCGGCATTTTCCGCCCGTGTCGAGCAGAGCAAAGACCTCGATATCATGACGCTCGAGGTATCTTCGTTTCAGCTCGAAACGATCCGGTCCTTCCGTCCCAAAGTCGCGGTCTGGCTCAACTTCGCGCCCGATCACCTCGATCGCTATCCTTCGATGGACGAGTATTACGCGGCGAAGGCCCGCATCTTCGAAAACCAGACGGAAGAGGACTGGGCGGTCGTGAAACTTGGCGACAAACTGCCTCCGCTCAAGGCCCGCACGCTGACCTTCAGTGGCTACGCCAGTGGGGGAGATTTTGAATTAGCGGAAGGTGTGATCTGTTTCCGCGGCCAGCCGGTCCTGGCCATGCGGGAAGTGCAGTTGCGTGGGACGCACAATGCCGAAAATCTCATGGCGGCGCTTGCGACTGGCCATGCCCTGGGACTCACTTTTGATCAGATGCGCGTGCCACTCGCGGCGTACAAAGCGCTGCCGCATCGCTGCGAACTCGTCCGCACGCTCAATGACGTGGACTATGTGAACGACACCAAGGCGACGAACCTTGACGCCATGGAAAAAGCGCTCGTTTCCGAGACCCGTCCGGTCGTGCTTATCGCCGGTGGAAAGGACAAGGGCTTCGAGTTCGACTCCATCACCAGCCTGGTCGCCAGCAAATGCCGCGCGGTGATTCTCATCGGCGAGATGGCCGAGCGGATCGCTGCTTTCTGGAAGGATTATGTGACTTGTGTCATGGCGGGCTGGTCCCTCGAAGAAGCCGTCAAGCTGGCTCATCAGCACGCCAAGCCGGGAGACGTTGTTCTCCTCAGCCCCGGCACCTCCTCTTTCGACATGTTTAAGAACTATGCCGAACGCGGCAACCAGTTCCGCACCTTTGTCAATGCCCTGCCCGAATCCGATCAACCATGAAGCTCCCTAACTTCAAAAAGATGCGCAAGATCCGGCTTCCCGGCCTCAAGCCGAAGCCCAAGCGACTTCAGGCCACCGCGCGCCGCGCCGCGCCTGTCGCGCTCGAGGAATATGATGATGAGGAGCCGACGACGCGCTTTTCCACGGCGCTGGTCGTGGTGCTGATTCTTCATGTGGTCGCGGCGGGCGGCATCTATGCTTTCTCGCGGATCAAGGCGACGCATCTCCCCGAAGAACCGCTTTCCACCGTCATTAAAACGTCGACTCAGAAATCGGCTTCCGTGGAGGGCGACCTCGTGCCGCCGCCACCCGTTCCGGTTTCACCATCGACGCCGGTGACGCCTGCCACCTCAGTGACGCCGATTTCCGGCAATCGGGTCTATCATGTGAAATCTGGCGATACCTTTATAAAGATTGCCAATGCCTACGGCGTGATGGCCAACGATCTCGCGGAGTTCAATGGGCTCAAGGAAAGCTCCATGCTGCGCATCGGCCAGACGCTGAACATTCCACAGTCCAAGACGGCAGCGGCTGCGACCACAACGACGACAAGCACCAAATCGACACCGGCGACGGTTGCCGCGAAAGCAACGCCGGCTCCGGCGAAGTCGACCCCGGCCGAGATGGCGAAGCTCGATCCGAAGAAAACAGACAAGACCGATAAGACCGACAAGACGACGGAGGAAATGGCAGCGAAAGCCGGAACACCGGCGGCTGGAAAGACATACACGGTCAAGAAGGGCGATAACCCGGTGACCATCGCGAAAACGCAGAATGTCTCTTACGAGGAGCTCTTGAAACTCAACAAGATCGACGATCCGAAGAAGCTGCAAATCGGAGCCGTCCTCAAACTCCCGCCGCCGAAAAAGAAGTCCGAACACCATGAATAACACCGGACCCGCCAGGTCCGACCGGAAGCAGAGCGCGCCTGAACTCCAGGCGTGCTTTGGTCCGCTTCCGCCGCCAGATCACTGGCGGCGCATTCTTTTCCTTCGCGACTTTTCCTGATGCATCGCAAGAGCGTCTATCTCCTTGTGCTCGCTGTGGCCGCACTTCTCGTGCTCGGCCTCGTGATGCTTTATTCCACGGGCGCGTATGCTCGTGACGCACATGGGGATCCGTATTTCTTTCTCAAGCGCCAGGCCATGTGGCTGGGCGTTGGGATGGTGATTTGCATCATTGCCGCAAGGCTGGACTATCACTTCTGGGAGCGAACCTGGTTCTTGTGGTTTGGCGTCTCGGCAGTGCTTCTCGTGTTGTGCTTTGTGCCGCACATCGGCATGCGGGTGAATGGATCCTCGCGCTGGCTGAACTTCAAGGTGATGCAGTTTCAACCTTCGGAGCTGGCCAAGTTTGCGACGATCACGGCGCTCGCCTGGTGGTTCGGCCGGGATACCGAATCAGCCGGCGAATTCTTCCGCGGCTTCATCTATCCCTTCATGGGGGTGGGAATTCTCATGGCCCTGATCGTGAAGGAAGTGGACATGGGGACGACGGCGCTCATTGGTCTCACGACTTATGGAGTCATGTTTGTCGCCGGGACGCGCTGGCGATACCTCATCCCGGTGCTGGTGATTGGGGTGGCCGGACTTTGGTTTGCCACGATGCACATGCCCGACCGCGTCAACCGGATCATGGCCTTCCTGCATCCGAAGGAGTATCCGACGAGTTTCTATCAGCAGTTGCAGGGTCTCATTGCCTTTGGTTCCGGCGGTACGGAAGGTCTCGGACTCGGTAATGGGCGGCAGAAGATCGGCTTTCTTCCCGAAGCGCATACCGACTTTATTTTGCCGACGATCGGTGAAGAACTGGGGCTGCGGTGCACGCTCTCCATCGTCTTTGCTTACGTCGTCATCATTGTCTGCTCGACGATCATCTCCACGCATTCGCGCGACCGCTTCGGCCTGCTTCTCGGCTTTGGCATCGTCCTGCTCATTTCGCTGCAAGCGGCTGTGAATATCGGCGTCACCACAGCCGTGATGCCGAATAAAGGCATGCCGCTGCCATTTATTTCCTACGGGGGCTCGAATCTCGTCCTCTGCATGCTCTGCCTTGGTATTCTCGTTAATATCTACCGCCAGGGTATGAGTGATCGCGAGCAGCAAGCCGCCGCCGTGAAACTCGCCGTACGGACGCGCCGCCGCCTTCCCGTGCGTATCTGAGGGCGCAAAGCCACGCTACTTTCCATGAAATTCGTTATCGCAGCCGGTGGAACCGGCGGTCATCTCTTTCCCGGCCTTGCCGTGGGCGAAGTCCTTCTCGCCCGCGGACACGAGGTCATGGTCCTGATTTCCGAGAAGGAAATCGATGCCTTGGCCACGCAAGGGCGGACCGAATTCCGTATCGAACGCCTGCCTGGCATCGGCATGCCGCGTCTGTTCTCGCCCGCCGTCTTTGGGTTTTTGCGCCGGTTCAAAGCCGGGCTCGACCGATGCCGTGCGCTGTATCGGGATTTTCAACCCGACGCGGTGCTGGGAATGGGTGGGTTCACTTCCACTGCTCCGATCCTGGCCGGACGCTCGCGCAAGATTCCCACACTGGTTCACGAATCGAACGCGGTTGCCGGAAAGGCGAATCGTCTCAATGGCCGTCTTACGGATCGCGTGCTTCTCGGCTTTGAGGAATGCCAGCGTTTCTTTCCCAAAGGACGCTGTGAGGTGACGGGAACGCCGATCCGCAAAACGCTTGCGGAGCGCATGCCGCGCGAAAAGGCACTCGAAGTTTTTGGATTGCGCCCTGAGCGGAAAACCCTGCTCGTCATGGGTGGCAGCCAGGGCGCGCACGGCATCAATCAGGCGCTCGCTGACGGTCTGCCCTCTTTGAAAGATCTTCCGATTCAGGTGGTCCACCTCTCGGGGGCGCAGGATGAGCCCATGCTGCGTGAAGCGTACCAACGTGCTGGAATTCCGGCCTTTGTGGCTGCGTTTCATCATCGCATGGAAGAAGCGTACAGCGCCGCCGACTTCGCCATTTCGCGCTCCGGCGCGGCGAGTATCACGGAACTGTCCTATTTCGCGATTCCGGCGGTACTCATTCCTTATCCATTTGCGGCGGATGATCATCAGACGTTCAACGCCCGTATCTTCGAGCGTGGCGGGGCAGGCATTCTCCTCCCGGAAAAGGAAGTCGTGGCCGACACGCTGGCCGCAAAATTGCGCTGGTTCCTTGACGATCCGGCTCGTCTCTCCGAAATGTCCTCGCGGAGCGCCGCGCTGGCGCCGCGGCAATCCGCCGAACGGGTTGCCGATACCGTCCTCGCTCTTTGCAAACCATGACCTTCCGAGATTTCGACCGCTTCCCTTCGCCAAGTGATGGAATCGTCCGCACCCCAGCGGGCGCCGCCGTCCGCGTCCTGGGAGTTGTCGAATTTCTGCCGTTTTTCCAAGGCTCAGCCTTGCGCTGAGAACCGATCCTCATCCGCAAACCTCGAAATTTTTCCCCAATCGAAAATCGACCGTGGAAACTGGCCAACTCCTAGCCGAATCCATCCGAACCGGTGAATCGAAGATTCACCTCATCGGCGTTGCCGGCTCCGGCATGAGCGGCATTGCCGGCTTGTTGCTTGCGCTTGGACATCGGGTCAGTGGTTGCGACAAGGTTTCCACCGTTGAGGTGGGGCGCCTGAGAAATCTTGGACTGGAATTCTTTTCCCCGGAAAGCCCGGAGACGGTTCGTCAGGCGGATCTGGTCATTTATTCTTCCGCCATTCGGCCCGGACACGCTGACTACGATGAGGCGGTCAAACTCGGCAAACCGTTGGTGCGCAGAGCCGAAGCCCTCGCCGCTTTGCTGTGCTGCAAGAAGGGGATCATCGTCGCCGGAATGCACGGCAAGACGACGACTTCCTCCATGGCAGCGCATGTCCTCCGGCATGGCGGATTGCACCCTTCGCACTACGTGGGCGCGGAGATTCCGATCCTCGGAACGAATGCAAATTGGGATGCGGAAGGGGAATACTTCGTGGCCGAAGGAGATGAGAGTGACGGCACAATCGCTCTCTATCAGCCAGAACACGCGATCATCCTGAACATCGAGGAAGAGCATCTCGACTTTTACCAGGACCTCGAGGCCATCGAGGCGACCTTTCGCAAATTGCTCGATCGCACGTCCGGGCACGTCTTCTTCTGCGCCGATGATCTGCATGGCGCGCGCATTTGCGCGGAGCATCCGGGGGCGATTTCCTACGGGGAACGCGCGGCCTCTTTTTATCGTTTCGACGATCTCCACGCGAAGGATTTCCAATCGCACTTCCGTGTCCTGCGCGGCGGAGAACCGCTGGGTGCAGTCACGCTGAATGTCCCGGGACGCCACAACGTGAGCAACGCCATCGGCGTTATCGCGCTCGCGACCGAGCTCGGTGTTCCCTTCGGCAAAATCGCCGAAGCGCTGGAGAGTTTCCGCGGTGCCCGCCGCCGCTTTGAGATCAAGCATCGCAGCGATCGTCATATGATCGTGGATGACTACGGGCATCACCCGAGCGAAGTACGCGCGACGTTGGCCACGGCGAAAAATACCGGCCGCAATCGTGTGATCACGATGTTTCAGCCACATCGGTACACACGTACGGCAGCGTTGAAGGAAGAATTTGGACGCGCGTTTCACGATTCCGCCACCGTGTTTGTGACGGATGTCTACGCCGCGAGTGAACAGCCGATTCCAGGCGTCAGCGGCGACACGATTGTTCAGGAGATGATCCGCGAAGGGCATCCGGACGCTCGCTATCTCCCGGATCGCAAGCAGTTGCATCTGGAGGTGGGGCGCATCCTGCAGCCGGGTGACTGCGTCATTTCCCTGGGTGCCGGCAATATCCACGAACAAGCCGCCATTCTCGCCCGTGATGTCGCCCTCCTGGAGAAGCTGCAGGACACGATGGGGGCGGGAGTGATCAAACTTTACGAACCGCTGGCCAAGCACACAACCATGCGCGTGGGTGGACCGGCGCAGTTCTGGGTGGAACCGGAAACCGAGGAAGCTTTTGCCCGGGTCATCCGCTTTTGTGCGGAGGCTTCCATTCCGCTATTTGTCATGGGACGCGGCTCGAATCTGCTCGTGCGTGACGGCGGTATTCGCGGAGTGGTCGTGCATCTGGCGAGGGGTGAATTCAAGCGCATCGAAGTGCGTGACGGGCAGATCATTGCCGGCGTGGGCGTGCGCCAGAATGAGCTGGCTTACGCGGCACGCGACGCGCAGATCGCCGGTTTTGAATGGTTCGAAGGCATCCCCGGCAGCGTCGGCGGCGCTCTGCGCATGAACGCCGGTGCGATGGGCGGCGAGACTTTTCGTCAGGTGGTCAGCGTTCGTTACGTCGACTCCAACGGTGACTTCCATATGCGGACCCCGGATGAACTTGAAGTGCACTATCGAGACGTGCCCAGCCTGGTCCGAAACTACGCCGTCTCCGCGACCTTTTTCGGGCATCCAGGGCACCAGGATGAAATTGAACGGCTGCTCGAAGCTTCCCGGCAGAAGCGCCGGACCACGCAGCCGCGTGAATCCAGTGCGGGCTGCATCTTTAAGAATCCCGTGACGGTACCCGCCGGAAAGCTCGTCGATGAACTGGGGCTGAAAGGAGTTGGTATCGGCGGAGCCAAGGTCTCCGAAGTGCACGGCAACTTCATCGTCAACGCCCATCAAGCCACAGCCACTGACGTCCTCGCCCTTATTGCCAAGGTCCAGGAAACCGCGCTCCGCGAGCGCGGCATCCGCCTGGAAACCGAAGTGCAAATCGTCGGGGAAGAGAAAGGATTACATGATTGACCTCCATCACAAAAAAATCGCCGTCCTCATGGGCGGTCCCGGCTCCGAACGCAAAGTGTCCCACGCCTCGGGCGCGGGCGTTGCCCAAGCGCTGAGGGGCCTCGGCGCCGATGTCACGGAAGTCGATGTGACTGGCATGGAAGTGAGTGTGCCGGCCGGGACAGAAGTCGCTTTCAACGTGATCCACGGCACGCTCGGCGAAGACGGGCAACTGCAGCGTCAGCTCGAAGCGCAGGGAGTTATTTATACGGGCGAGGGCGTCGAAGGCAGTGAGCTGGCGATCGACAAGATCGCCGCGAAACGCCGCTTCACGGAGCACAATGTGCCTACCGCTCCCTACGAGATCTTGCGGGATGGCGCGACGCCGACGCTGCCGCTGCCCTTTGTTATCAAAGCGCCGCGTGAGGGATCGAGCGTCGGTGTTTATATCGTTCGCGATCTGGCGACGCTGGCCGGTTCTCTGAACGAAGCGCGCGCCTATAGCCACGAATTGCTAGTTGAGAAATTTATCGATGGCCGGGAGTTGACGGTCGGAATCGTGGGCGGCGAAGCGCTGCCAGTCATCGAAATCCGCGCGAAGAAGGATTTTTATAACTTCGAAAACAAGTATCCCTTTCTCAATCCGAATGCCGCCGGCGCCGATCATTTTTGCCCCGCGCCACTCTCACCGGAAGTGACCCGCCGTGTGCAGGAGACAGCGCTTGCGGCGAATCGCGCCCTCGGTTTGCAAGTCTACTCACGTGTCGATGTGCTTTTAACAGCGGATGATCAGCCGTTCGTGCTTGAAATTAATACGATTCCTGGCATGACTCCAGCCAGCCTTCTCCCTGAGGCCGCTGCGGCTGCCGGTATCTCGTACGGTGAGCTCTGTGCTCGCATTATCGAACTTTCGCTTGCCGCTCGGAAACGAAGCGCATGAAACAAGCACCCCGCCCTTATCGTAATCAGCGGCTGTTTCGCCCGAAACAGCGCCGCCAGCAGCACCTGCTCGAAGTCAGCCTCCGCGCCGACAAGGAGCGGGAGCTGCGGATTCGTCATGCGGCGGCGCTCATCTTCAAGATTGTTATCTTTTCGGCGCTCGCCGTCGGAGCCTGGGTCGGGACGAAACAGGGCTTGCGCCGGCTTGTCTGGGAGAATCGCACTTTCTACCTTAGCGATCTCCGGGTGACGACAGATGGCACGCTCACCCGCGAACAGATCCTCACCACGGGCGGCATTGTCGAAGGCCGGAATATCTTCCTGCTCGATCTGGCCAAGGTGCGGAACTCGCTGGATGCCTTGCCTCAGGTGGAGCATGTCGAAGTCCAGCGCACGTTGCCCAATCGTATCGATGTCGAGGTGACGGAACGCCAGCCGATCGCCTGGATCGCCGCGCCCGGCGATACGGATCCCACCGCTTCGGACCGCTCCTTCCTGATTGATGCGCGTGGCTACGTCATGCGCACACGCAAGCTTTTGCCTGACTATTACAGCCTGCCGATTATCACGGGTGTGGAGACGGAGAACATCGTCCCCGGCAAAAGGCTCACTGCTCCGGTAGCCCCGAGTGTCCGCGAGTCCGATGGCAGTGTTGCGGTGCTCCGGCAGGGGATCACCGCGGCGACGGTGCAGGCCGCTCTCGACCTGATCAAACTGAATGCCGACAGCACACGCTGGCAGGTGCGCAGCATCGACGTTTCGAAAGGCTATTGTCTCGTTGTGACTGACCGCAGCCGGGCGCTGATTACCTTTGGCCTCGATAACCTCGACAAGCAATTGACGCGGCTTTATCGGCTGCTCGACGTAGTTGAACCAACACGTAAGGAGCTTCAGACCGTGAATCTTTTTGTGGAACGCAATACGCCGGTGACTTTCACGGAACCACCGTCTGAGGAACCCGTTCCTCCCGTTGGGGCTGCACCGGCCAAGCCGGATGCCGCAGCCAAGCCGGGAACAAACGCGGGTAACAAACCTTCCGGTGCCTCGACTCCCATGCCTGTGCGGCGGGCTGAGTCGGTGGCGTCGCACGCGACTCCGGCCAAGACCAGGTCGAAAGACAGCGGCAAGAAAACTGGCAACGAAGCGCTCAAGAAACCCTTCCGGCTTCAGGGCAATGGCTAGCGACCAGATCATCGTCGGACTCGAAATCGGCACATCCAAGGTGTGTGCGGTCGTGGGCGAGATTCGCGCGGATGGCACCATCAAGATTCTTGGTGTCGGCGAAGCTCCGTCCCGCGGTGTGCGCAAGGGCGAGATCGTCGATTTCGAGACCGTGGGAAAATGTGTCCGCGAAGCGCTTGTGGATGCCGAGGAGAAGAGCGATGTGATGATCGGCAGCGTCTATCTGGGTGTCACCGGGGCGCATGTCGGAAGCTTCAACAATCGTGGCGCCGTCCATATTCCCGAGGACCGCGAGGAGATCGACGAGCAGGATTTCGAAGACGTGCAGGCCAATGCGCGGGAAGTTTCCATTCCCGCGCAGAACATGTTTCTGCACACGATTCTCCAGCACTATTACGTGGATGGACAGGATGGCATCCTGAACCCGATCGGGATGCTGGGCCGCAAGTTGGAAGCGGACTTCCATATCATCCACGGAATCGGGAACCGGATCAAAAACTCCGTCCGTTGCGTGAAGGAACTCGACATCGAAGTGCTCGACGTCGTTTTCAATCCACTTGCCGCAGCGCAAGTCGTTCTCGACCAGAATCAGAAGAATCTCGGTGCTTTGGTGATCGATATGGGAGGCGGCACTACGGAGTATCTCGTTTATGTCGATGGCGCGGTGAAAGCCAGCGGCTGCATCGCCATCGGTGGAGATCACATTACAAACGATCTCTCGCTTGGACTGCGCATCCCGATGGCTCGCGCGGAGAAGCTGAAACTGGAGGACGGCAGCGTGATCATCGGGCAATCCACGCCGGGTGAGATGGTCGTGCTGCGCGATGAGACCGGATTTGTCGGGAAGGAAGTGGAGCGTGAGATGCTCAACACGATCATTCACATGCGCGTGCGTGAGACTTTTGATCTGCTCCGCCGTGAACTGGAGCCGCTGAATTTTCTGCCTTATCTCGGAGCGGGCGTTCAGTTGACTGGCGGCTGTTCGCTGCTCAAGGGAATCGATCATCTCGCCGAAGATGTCTTTGGGATTCCGGTGCATCTCACGCATGCCCAGACGATGTCCGGCCTGACCTCCGCCTTTGAGAACCCGCAGCTTTCCGCGGGTATCGGCCTCATCAAGTACGCTCAGGCCATGCAGCCCGAACGGCCGCGTGGCCTCTTTTCCCGCATTGCCAAAAAGCTGAAGTTTTTCGCGCTGCTCATCGTAACCGCGATCATCGCGGCCCTCGTGTTCGTGCTGCATAACCAGTGATTCCGTATCCTCCTCGAAATCCATGATCGAACTTCCGCGTCTTCCATTTGATTTCAGCCGTTACAGCATCAAGGTGTTTGGGATTGGCGGCGCGGGCTGCAATGCGCTCGATCGCATTGTGCTCGATGGCCTGCCCGGAGCCGATCTGGTCGCGATCAATACGGATGCCCAGGCGCTGGCCGGCTCCGTGGCCGCGACGAAGGTGCAGATTGGACAAACGATTACGCGCGGTTTGGGCGCAGGTGGCGACCCGGAAGTCGGCCGTACTGCTGCGGAAGAAGGTATCGGCGAGATTCTTGGCGCTTTGTCGGACGCAACGATCGTCTGTATGGTCGTTGGACTGGGTGGGGGGACTGGATCAGGCGCCGCGCCGGTGATCGCTGAAGTCACACGCGAGCACAATGCGATGGTCATTGTCTTTGCGACCATGCCATTTCATTTCGAAGGGAAGCGGCGTACGGCTCAGGCCATGGAGTCGCTTGCCGCGCTGCATCAGGTTGCGGATATCGTGGTTTGCTTTGAGAACGATAAAATGGGCGAAGCCGTTTCACCAAAGGCGAGCATCCAGGAGGCTTTTGCCGTGGCGGATCATACGATCGGCCAATGTGTGCGCGCCCTCGTTTCCATGGCGAAACGCCGCGGACCGGTGCACACCGGGCTCGACGAAGTCGCAACTGCCGTGCGCGGTGAGTCTTCCCGCACTCTGTTTGGATATGGCGAGGCTGACGGAGATAACCGGGCGCATGAGGCGCTGGCCATGGCGCTCAGAAATCCGCTGCTCGACCGCGGACGCCGCCTGCATGATACGGAAAGCGCTGTGGTGCACATTGCCGGTGGTCCCGATCTCACTCTCGATGAGGTGCAGATCCTGATGGACGAGGTCAACAAGCAGATGCACGAGCAGACACGGATTTTCTTTGGCGCCGCCGTTGATCCCCAGCTCATGGGAAAACTGACCGTCACGATCATTAGCGGCGTTCCCGCGGAAGAGTTCGTGGAAACAGCCCCGCCGCCGGCCCGTCAGCCTATTGCACGGCCGGTTGCTGTCGCGCCGCCCGTCGAAGACGAGCCCGAGTTGGCTTTCGGCGGGAATGGCTCCCAGGAAGAGCCAGCTGCCGAGATAGAAGAAGAGATGGAGTTGGAAGAGGAAGAGGAGGAAGTTTCCGCCGAGTTGCCACCTCCGCCGGTTCAGCCGAAGCCCGAGCCCGTACGCCCGGTCGCTCCGAGGCCGCTCTTCGCCCCGCTGCGCCGGCCGGTTGCGGCCACGCCACCGCCCGCCCCTGCTCCTGGACCTGCCGCTCCGCGCGAACAAAAGGCGGAGCAGATGCAATTTGAACCGGTAAATCGGGGACGTTTTGAGAAAAGCGAGCCCACGATCATCGATGGCCAGGATCTCGATGTTCCGACATTTCTCCGCCGAAACCCCCGCTTGAAGTAGTCTTAGTCTCTGTCGCCACCCCCGGCGAGACGCACCATGGCGTTTGCGCTGTTTAGCTATTCAGGAACGAAGAATATCGGAGATGCGATCCAATCGATCGCGCTTTCCCGGTTGTTGCCCGGCCCTCTTTTGGGCGTGGATCGTAATACCGCCCTTGGTGCTGAGTGCGGGGCTTTTCTCGTCGCCAATGGATGGCTGGGAGACAACCAGATTCCGGAAGCCCCTCTGGATTCCCTCTTCGCGGGAATTTTTGTGGCGCATCCCCATAACTTTCAATGGCTGCGGCGAGGCTCATTTGAGGTCGGGGCGAGGGATCCGGCAACTTGCAAAAACCTGCAAGGGCGGGGTATTCCCGCTGATCTTACCGGCTGCGCCACGCTGACGTTTGAACGCTATCGCGGCGCGCGTTTCGGAGCGTATGCCGTCGACTTTTATCCCAGCTTCGCCAAGTCCGCGGTCGGACTGACACATCACATTTGTTATTATATGTCGTGGGCGGATCAGTGGAAACTCGGGTTGAATTTGCTCGAACTCTACCGGCGGGCTGAGGTGGTCTATACCAGCCGCCTGCATGTTGCCCTTCCGTGCCTGGCCTTTGGCACGCCTGTTTACATTGCTGCGCCTGATGGTCATCCGTCGACGCAGGCGCGGTTTTCGATCCTGGAGGATCTTGGCGTGCGCTACGATTGTGTAAATGAAATCGACGTCAGTGGCGCCGGTGCACGTTATCGGCAATTCCTGCGCCGGAACTTGAATCTCGAGATCGCCTGCGGTTGTCCGCAAATGCCAGCGATGCCATCATTGGTGATGGCATAACATTTCCCGCCATGAGTTCGTCGTCTTTCTATGCGATCAAAGCAGGGCAGCAGCTTGGGCCGATGAGTCTGCGCGATTTTGCCGGCCACTGGCTGCGTGGCGATTTCGACGAGAATACGCGGATCTGGCACAAAGGGATGGGGAGCGACTGGGGGTGGCCCGACGAATGGCTGATCAATACCAAGGATCGCGCGGAACAGAGCCGACGGTATTTCGAATCGCGATCCACGCGGGCACTCATCTGGGAGTTTCCCTGCTGGGAATTATTGCGGACGATGGAATACGACTTTCTGCCGCGCGACTGGAGAGCGCGCTGGGAGGAATGTGGCGGCCAGTTTTTTGGGGAGAAGCAACGGATGATTGCCAAAAAGGGCGATCCTGTCTGGCAGCAACTGGGAGACCAGGAGCGCTATCAGGATGCCCTTGGCGTGCCGTATCCGCCGTTCGTCCTCGGTACATCGATGATGGTGCGGGAGATCGTTCGCGAGGACGCAATTGCTCTCGGAATCATTGAGAAGACCTCCACTTCCGAGGACGAATATCGGGAAAAAATGCGGCGGAAAGGCGGGGTTGGCGGTTGTTAGTTAGTTAGGGTTTGCCGATTTTTTGCTGCAGCTCCTGCGCCATTGAAAGATGGCTTTTCAGAGTTGGCAGCGTCTTGTTGGCAAATGCTTTGACATCTGGATCACTGGATTCGGTGGCTGCCTTCTCGAAACTTTTCACGGCCTTCTCATGGTCGGATACCATGTCGTTGACAAATGCCTTGTCAAAATCCCCGCCGGATTTCGTGTCGAGCAGCTTTGTTTTTCCCTGTGCCATCAAAGACGGCCCGCTGGCTACTTCCACGCTTTTCAGATCTGCCATGGATTTGAGCTCCGTATTTGCCGCGGTATGATCATCGATCATCCGCTGGGCGAAGTTTTTGACTTCGGGGTTCGCGGTTTTGCCCACACCAAGTTCGCCCATCTTTATCTCGGCGAGACCATCTTGATAGGCATCTTTGATGAATGATTTACCGGTGGAATCCGTATCCGCGGCGGATAGCGTGCCAAGCGTTAAAGCGCAGGAGAAGGCGGCAGCGAGTGAGCGGATGGTGAATGCGTGGATTTGATTTTTCATAAGTCGCGAATGTTTAAGGACCTGAGCGGTTTGCTCAGGAGATTCTTTCAATCGTTTCGACCGCCCGAAATACGGCGAGCGTACTGGCCCCTTTCGATCGCTGTCCCTGATAGGTTTAACAGGGACGACCCTCTCTTCCGCCACCGGGCTATTGTCTTGCGGAATGGCAAATCAAGTCAGCCAATCGAGATGAGTGACCCCGCTCATTCTGGCCAGATCCTGGAGGAATTCTGGAGTGTCCGTGGTTGCTGGCTTGCCATGCCAGCGGACGGAATACGATAGCCGCCGCTGCCGGCCACTGTCGCGAAAGGTCATCCGCTTGTGCTTGAGACGCATTCCTTTCTTCTCGAAAAGGACCGAGATCGCTTCGTCCGTTGGACCGTCAGAGGTTACCTCGATGGCAAACGTTGCGCTTCTCTCTGTGGGAATGATGGCTTCGAGCCATTTGAAGACGAGTAAAACGAGCAGGCCAAGGATCAGTGCAATACCGCCCAGGGCTAGCTGGCCGCCTCCAAAACATAGGCCCATCACGGTGACAAACCACAAAGTCGCCGCAGTTGTAACGCCTGCGACAAGATTGCCGCGCCGGACGATCGCTCCGGCGCCGATAAAACCCATCCCGGATAAGATGCCGAGAGGCAGCCGCATCAGGTCCAGGACGACAAATGAGTTGCCCGCCTTTCCGGTAAGACCAAGGAGGAGGTTCGCCTGGATCATCGAGAGCGATGCCGCGAGGCAGACGAGAAGCGTTGTGCGCAATCCGGCCGTGTGCCCGCCCTCACCGCGATTTAACCCAATGAGAGCGCCTGCAACAACGGTGCAGGCAAGACGCAATGCGATCTCCTGCCAGATGATGGCGACAGACATGCAGTAGACGAAAGAATAGGGGAAATACGCCGGAGTCACTCGCCGTATCCTTTTGGTATTTCGTGGACGAGTGTTCTGCTGGACTTAACGAGCGGCATATGACGATAGACGAAAAGTGTCCCTGAGTTGCCGCTCAGGTTTTTTTTCACACTAGCGTTTCACGAGGAAACCGAATCCCTGTTATCATGAAATCAAAACCCTATCTGATTATACTGGGCGGAGGGATTGCGCTGGCCCTGGCGCTTCCGCAGGCGCGCGCTTCGATCACCAGACCTTATTCTGCCGACGACGTCGGCGATTCGCTAGTCTATCGAGTGGCCGCGATTGATGACAGTGCGTTGCAGTCCGGAGGAACAATTAATAGCGATGAGGGGCCGGGAGGTGGTACTGCCGGAGCTGGAGCGGGAAGTGCCGGTGGAGGGGCGGGAACTGGAGGGACGGGAGGAGCAGGAACTCCGGGTTCTTCCGGCGCGGGTGCTCCGGGAGGCAGCGCTCCCAGCGCTCCGGGCAATGGAAGCACGGGGAATCCTGCCGTCACGCCTACACCGGGAACTCCCGCGGCTCCGGGTGCGCCTGTCTCTCCAACGCCTGGCGCTCCGGCCACGCCGGTCCAACCGGTTCCTCCTGCCCCTGGTGTTCCGCCAGTGCCTAATGCACCTGGTGCGCCCCCGGCGCCGGTTCAACCTATACCTGCTGCTCCTGACCCAGGCACTCCGGGCGCAAATACGCCCGCCGGCCCTGCGCCCAGTGTTCCTCCAACGCCCGGTGCGCCCGGTTCCCAAACGCCGGGTTCGCCGGTTCCAATTGCGCCGGGTACACCGGGAGCTGCCACTCCGGGCGCGGGAAGTGGAGTGAATGGAGGCAGAGCCCGCTAAGAGGCGTTGTAACCGGTTGGTCTCGGAAAACTGCGGATTGCAAAGTTTCGTCCTCCGTGCAGGCTGCACGGAGGACGAAATGAAATCGCATCAAGCCGGCGGCCAGACGCATATGCAAGAGCGCGTCGCAGGGTCGGATATATTTGATCCGCCGGCACTTACCCCATTGACGGGGCGCGATACAGAAGTGGGGCTGCTCAAGGATCGATGGGAACAGGCCGTGGAGGGAATGGGGCAAATCGTCTTGATCGTCGGTGAGCCTGGACTTGGTAAGTCGCGACTGGTGGGAACGATCAAGGAGTATGTGCAGGAAAGCGCGTCTACCGCCTTAGACGCCGCCACAGAAATCCCGGTTATCGAATGGCATTGCTCGCAATGGTGTCGGGACACAGGGCTTCATCCGGTCACGGATTATTTCGCCAGTTTGTTGGGTCTGGATCGCGATGAATCTTCGTCCGCGAGGTTTGATCGACTTGCCGAATATCTCGAGAGCTGCGGGCTTGACCGCGTGGAAGCCGTGGCACTTTTTGCCCGGCTTCTTTTTCTTCCCGCGGATGAACGTTACCCGGCGCCTGGTTTGCCTCCGGTTCGGGAACGGGAGGAAATCTTCCGTGTCCTGCGCCAGTGGTTGAGGGTATGCGCCACTCGGCAGCCCATTTTGTTTGTGGTGGAGGACTTGCATTGGGTGGATGCGTCGACGCTGGAATTTCTCAGTGAATTCATCGCCGAAGGTTTTAATGACCGGATCCTGACGGTCTTCACCTTTCGTCCGGAATTCAAAACTCCCTGGCCGGCGCTGGCGCATCAGACCAGCCTTGCCCTGAACCGTTTGACGCGCCGTCAGGTGGCTGCATTGATGCGAAAGGATGCCGGCCGGTCCGTGCCGGAGTCATTAGTCACGCAGATTTGTGAACGCACGAAGGGCGTCCCCTTGTTGGTGGAGGAATATACGAGGATCATTCGCGAATCTGCCGGAAATCCGATGCATGGAGAGGACCATTCCGAATGCGAGCGGGATATGCCGGCGACGCTTCAGGCCCTGGTTCTGGGACGTCTCGACTATCTGTCTTCCAACCGCGAGCTTGCTCAGCTTGCCGCTACGCTTGGACGGGAATTCCACTATGAAATGCTGGCTGCGGTGGCTCCCGTGGACGAGCCGGTTCTTCGGGATGAACTGAACAAGCTGGCGCGCGCCGAGATCCTGTATGTCAAAGGCCAGCCACCCCATTGCGTTTATAAGTTCAAACACGCTTTGCTCGAGGAAGCACTGCACGATGCGCTCGACGCCGGGCAGCGACGGGAATTTCACCGGCGTGTAGCGGAGATCCTGGAAACAAGATTTCCGCAATCGGTAGATAAACAACCCGAGCTGCTGGCGCTTCATTTTACCGAGGCTGGGCTGGCTGATAAGGCGAGCACTTACTGGCTGAAAGCGGGAAAGCGGGCGCGCGATCAGTTCGCCAACATCGAAGCGATCAATCACTTCAAACGCGGCCTCGAGCTGCTCGCGGAACTGGAGGAAGCGCCCGGGCGGGATGCGCGTGAACTCGATATCCTCGGTCCTCTGGGCACTGCTTATATTGCGGCGCGCGGCTATGCGGCGCCGGAAGTCGGCCCCGTTTTTCGACGAGCCCGCCTGCTCTCTGAACGAGTAGGGGAAACACCCCAGATTTTTGCGATGCTGCGCGGGAATTTCGCCTTCCATATCGTACGCGGAGATTTCCGCTTGTGCGCGGATCTGGCGGGTGAAGCCATGGAATTCGCCGAGCGGATCGGCGATCCGGGGCTGTTTATGGAGGCGCTATTCCTGAAGGGGCTTACCATGCTATATCGCGGCGATTTTGAGGGCGCCCGCGATTGTTGCGAGCGGGCCATTGTGGAATATGACGATCGGGAGCGTACCGCTTTCTGGGCGACTTTTACCGGAGAGAATGCGGGAGTCATTCATCGTTGTTATCTCGCCTTGGCCTGGTGGCATCTTGGCTATGTGGATCGCGCCCTGGCCGTGAATGAGGATGCTCGCGAACTCGCCATATCCATTCGCCAGCCATTTGATATCGAATATGCTCTGCATCATACCGGATGGCTCCATCAGCATTGCCGGCTCGGAGTGAAGACGCAGGCGGCTGGCGAAGAGGAAATGCGAATTGCCGCGGAGCAGGGTTTTCCATTTTGGCACGCCTCCGGCATGCTCTATTCCGCGGCTGGTTTGTTGCTCCAGGGAAGATTGGAGACGGGTTTGCGGCTGCTCCAAAAGGGGCTGGATGCCTATCGCGGCACGGGCGCGGGATTGGGTCTTCCCTATTATCTTGGAATACTGGGAGAAGCGTTAACGCGGGCAGGCCGATTTGAGGAAGCGCACGGTGCTCTCAATGAAGCACTCGTGCTCGCGGAGCGAAACGACGAACGGTTTCAAGAGGCGGAGTTGCAGCGTCTCAAAGGCGAATTGTTACTCGAGCAGTCGGATGATCAAGCCCAGGCCGAGCAATGTTTTTCGAGTGCCATTGCGCTGGCGCGGAAGCAAGGCAGCCGGGCGTGGGAGCTCCGGGCGACGACCAGCCTGGCGCGACTTCGCCGCCGCCAGCAACGGCGCGACGAAGCATTCGCGGAACTCACCACGATCCTCGACTCTTTTACCGAAGGCCTGACGATGCCGGACCTGGTGGAAGCGGATGCGTTACAGAAAGAGTTAAGCGACGAACGCATGCGCGAGGATCTCGCCGCGGGTATCAAATATTTCTACGATCGCATGCCACCTCCAATTCACGGAAATGTCTCCGTTGACTGGCGGTTCGTACCGGCTTCCACCCTGGGCGGTGATACACTCGGTTACCATTGGATCGACAAAGATCATCTGGCTCTCTATCTCATCGATGTGACCGGGCACGGCCTCGATTCCGCGTTGTTCTCCGTCACCGTGAATAATGTCATCCGCGCGGGCTCCCTGCCGGAAGTAGATATGCGGCGTCCGGAGCAGGTTTTGAGGAAGCTCAACGAAACCTTTCAGGGCCATCTTCACGGCTATCGATTCTTCACGATCTGGTATGGTGTCTATCATCTCGAGGACCGGACCGTGACTTATGCTGCCGGAGGCCATCCGCCAGCCATCGTTGTCTCGTCCGAGAACTCCGAACCGCTGACTCTTTCCGCCACGGGGCCATTGATGGGTGTATTGAGCGATGCAGAGTTTGGAGTCCACGTCTGTCGTATTCCGGCTGACGGGCAACTGCTGATCTTTAGCGACGGTGTCTTCGAGATCTTCAGGGACAAACAGCTGGTCTGGAATCTTTCCGCTTGTGTTGCATATCTCACAACGGCTTGTCAGGCCGAGGGCGGTCCCATGGACGAGCTTCTGGCGCGCGTGCGCCAGTTGCGGGGTTCTCAACAGCTCGACGACGATTTCTCCATTATTTGTGCGCGGTTCGGTTAGCGCGCCGCGCCGCTGACTGCAGGGCCGTATTCCTTTTGCAATGAAGGCGGCTTGCCCAGTGTGGCGGAGCATGATTCGATAAGGGCTCTTCTCCCTTCCAGTGCCTTCGACAGATCAACATCTGCTCGATGTTCCGCGTTTTCCTTTCATTCCTTTTTGTCCTCCTGCTCCAAGTCACTTCGGAGAGTGAGCCCGTCATGACTTGTGCTGCCGTGCGTTCGCTGTCGCGAAGCAGTGCAGAGAGTCAACTTCCCGTGGTGATTCGGGGTGTGGTAACGGTCGGTTTTCCCGGGAAATTTGAAGGGATGGTGGTGCAGGATGAGACTGCTGGCGTCTATGTGGATCGGGCTTTTTCCCGCGATCATTTGGTCGGCAGAGAGGTAGACTGGCCGGAAGTTATTCGGTGGGGGACAAGTGTGGAAATCAAAGGAGTCACATCGAGCGGACATTTTGCGCCGATCGTTTGCCCGACGGAGATCCGCGTTTTGGGAGAAGGCGAGCTGCCGCCGGCAATCCCTTTGAGCATCGCCGAGGTATTGGATGGCAAGTGGGATTGCCAGCGTGTCCGCCTTTCCGGCGTCATCCAGTCTGTGCGAAAGATGCCCGGTTATCCGGAACTCTCGCGGCTCGATCTCGCCGCGCGTGGCGGCCGGATTCCCATCTATTCCCTGGAGGGATTGGCTGAAGGAGACGGATTAGTGGACGCCGACGTGGATGTAACAGGCGTAGTTTTTACTTACTTTAATGGCCGTGGTGAATCGGTCGGGGCTCGGGTCGAGATCGATAGTATGAACGATCTTGCAGTCCGCCGGGCTGCCTCTGCCGACCCGTGGGTTGCACCGGAAGTCCCCTTGTCTGAACTGCGCACCTTTTCCGCGAACGGTGTGAGCTTCCATCGTATACGCTGCACCGGCGTCGTGACGCTTTCGAATTCCGATCACTTCTTCTATCTCCAAAAGGGGCAGCGTGGAATTCGGGTGGAAACACGCGGTGTGCCCGATCTGAAAACGGGAGACGTTGTCGAAACCGCCGGCTTTGTAGAGATGGCGGAGCACTTCGGCAAATTGCGTGAGGCGTTGGTTCGCCCTGTTGGACATGCGGCGCGGCCCACACCGTTTCAGGTGGATGGCGCGCGAGTTTTGGGTACGGAGCGGAATGGTGCGGTGACGGATGCGGATGATGTCGATGGGACGTTTGGGCGGCTAACGGGCCGGCTTGAAAAACTCGATATGTCGAATTCCGTCGGCCCTCGTCTCTTTGTGGAAAGCGACGGAAAGCTCGTCATTGCCACCCTGGTGAATAAGGCATCGCGGGGACAGCTCGACCATGTTCAGCCCGGCTGTGAGTTACAAATCGACGGGATTATTCAAGTCGATCTGGCCTCCGGTTCTCCTGCGCAGGACTATCCGACGCCGGTCAATTTTTCCATGTTAGTCAATTCCGCTGGAGATATTGCCGTGGTTCATCCGGCGCCTTGGTGGACTCCGATCCGGCTCTGGTTGCTGTTGGGCGGTATCGGTTCCGCCCTGCTTGTTGTCTTGGGCTGGAACTGGCTGTTGCGACGGAAAGTGGAAAAACGCAGCGCGGAACTGGCCTCCGAGATCCAGGCAAGACGCGAAGCCGTGGTGGAATTTGATGCGACCCTGCGGGAGCGCGAGCGGCTGGCCGCGGATCTTCACGACAGCCTGGAGCAGTTGCTCACCAGCCTGGCGCTTCAACTCGAAGCGGGCAATGCGTTAAGAGAAAAGGCGCCCGCCCGCAGTGCGAACCATCTGCACCTCGCTTCACAACTTCTTTCGCGCAGCCGGGAGGAAGTGCGCCGTTCCGTCTGGGATTTACGAACGCAGAATCTGCAGGGCCGAACCTTTTCCGACGTCCTCAGTGAAATCGTCGCGTTGCTCTGCCCGGGCTCTTCTCCGTCCATCACAATCGAGACAAAAGGTCCGGTTCGTCCCTTGCCGGATCTGATTGGCGGGCATCTGCTCCTGCTCGCCCGCGAGGCTGTGACTAATGCCCTTAAGCATGCATCTGCCCAACAGATCCAGGTGACGATTACCTATGAAGAGACACGCTTTCAGATATCCGTCGAAGACGACGGCAAGGGCTTCGATGCCACCCATTGTCCCGGCCCGCAAGACGGCCATTTCGGCCTTCTCGGCATGCATGAGCGAATGAAGCGATTACAGGGAGAGATGACTATGGCGAGTGCCGTGGGATCCGGGACAAGGATCGTCGCCTGCGTGCCGGCGAAAGACGCGAGTCCTTCTCTGGGATGAAGGGGCGAGTTAGCGAAGCAATTTCGTCTCTTACGTAAACCTCGGCACACTCTTGCCGTACGTACCGGCGGCGAAAGCTCGCGGCAAGATTCCTGCGGTAACCGAGAAACGCTGAATCGCCTGAGAACCGTCAGGCGCAGGGGTTGCGAGCAATAGCTGCCTTCTAACAAAGGCGCAGTTGTTCCAGTAACGAATCCAGGGTGAGTGTCACGATCGTCGCCGCCGTATCACTGAGTCCATAGGGCAGGATCAGACGTTCCCGGTGGAGTAATGCGCCGCACGTATAGACGACGTTTGGCACATAACCGTCACGCTCGGCGTTTTCGGGCATTAGGAGTGGCGCGTCCAGATGGCCCAGCACTTTGGCGGGATCGTCCAGATCGAGGAGCATGGCGCCGATGCAATATTTGCGCATGGGCCCCACGCCGTGCGTGATCACGAGCCAACCGGCTTTTGTTTCAATGGGCGAACCACAATTGCCGATTTTCACCGTTTCCCAGGCGGCTGTGGGACGGCGCAGCAGTTGCGGATCACTCCAAAAGTGCGGGTTATCGGAAAACATGAGGTAAAGGTTTTCGTCATCCTGCCGCGAGATCATGGCGTAGCGGCCCGCCAGGCGCCTGGGGAAGAGGGCCATCCCTTTGTTTTGCACCGCGCGTCCATTGAGAGTGACGGCCCGAAAATTCAAGAAATCGCTCGTCTCCAGCAGTTGCGGCAGGATGGACCGGCCATTGTACGCCGTATAGGTGGCGTAGTAACTTGCGCTTCCATCATCCTCGACAAACCGGACGAAGCGCGCATCTTCGATGCCATTGCTTTCATTGGCAGAGACCGGGAAAATGACTCGCCCGGAAAGTTCGGTGGTGGGAGCAAAATGGACCTCGTAATTCGATTCGGCCAGCCAGCGGACGCATTCCAGGGTGCGTTGCACATCTCGCGAAAGCCGGGCCAGCCCTTGATTGGCGCGCTGCAGGGCGAGCTCGAGCTCGGAGAGTGTAAAAAAGTCCGGGAGTGTCCGCATCACTTCGTCGGACCACGCGTTTTCAGTGCCCATCTCTCTGAGCTTATGGAGAAAATTGACTTTGCGGTAGGTGGGGTTGGGATTGACTGAGGGAGAAGCGAGGAACGGGGATGGCGGGTCGATTTCGATCGTATAATCCTGATGCACCACTCCGGTGCGAAATTCGATCGAGGAGATATGCCCTTCCCCGGTCGCCCGCAGGCTGAGGATGAAGCGCAATTCGTCCTCGCCGAGGCCGCTCTGGTCTGGATGCGCCACAATGGAGGGATTGAAGAGGGCGGCAGATTCCAGGGCGTACTCACCGGAAAAGAGAGCCCCGATATAGTGCTGCCGCGCCGCCGAGAGTGGGCGGCCGCTAAAGAGATGCGCTTTCACCCGCTCAAAGTGGCGCTGCCAGACGCCTGGCAGGTCGTGGTGGCGGCCGCCAAAATCCGCCTCGATCTCGGCAAGCCGCTCTTCCGTTTCCGCCTCACTCAGGGAAAGGGCCCTGGCCAGGATATGCTCGATACGCGCGGGGTCGGAGGGAACGAACGGACGCACCAGCACCCGAGCGCTCTTGGGCCGGAGGGTGATCCCGGATGGATGCAGGGTCAGGCGGCGCATGGGGTCATTTTCTGAAGCACGGTCTGGCCGGCTCGGGCCATTTCTGTGTGGGAGAGGCAAAAGGCCAGCGTGGATTCTGCGCCCTGGTTTTGGTTCAGGTGATCCTGCAGCAACGCGTCGCGGCATCCGCCGGTGGTCGGATCGTAAAGCGAGCGGCCGAGGTCATTGCGCCCCAGAAACCATTCGAAACAAAGCTGCGCCCGCTGGCGCCAGTATTCCTCCCGCGTGACGGCCCACGCTTCCAGGCAGGCGGAAATGGAGGAATGCGCTTCCAGCGGCTGTTGGTCGAAGCGGGCTCGCGGGCTTCCGTGGGCCCAAAAACCGTGGCAGCCGATCGGGGCAAAGTGACCCCCTTCCGTGATCTGTGAGTCCAGCAGCCAGCGGAGTGAGGAAAGCCCGATCTCGAGCATTTCCGCATCACTCGTCCAGTGGCCGCTCAGGATGAGGGCATGAGAGAGTTTCGCGTTATCGTAGGTGGCGATACGCTCGAACCAGTGCCAGCCAGGCGCGGCGTTGGCCCGGAAAAGCGCCACCAACTGCCCCGCCAGGACATCGCGCATGAGGCTGACGGCTCGATCGCCCGAAAAAGCGCGGAGGTATTCATGGATGGCCAGCAGGGCAAAGGCCCAGGCCCGCGGAGAGCTGAAGCGCGCCACCGGCGGCAGGCCGCGCTGGAAGAGCAGCGCGCATAGGTCGCGATGGCCTTCGTTCCGAGAGCGGCCGAGCGCCGTGCCCACCGCCCAGAGAGCCCGCGCATGACTGTCTTCCGAGCCCGCCCGCTCGATCCATTCCCGGTGATGATTCATGAAGTTGCGGAAGCGCCTCGTGTTGGCATCGAAGGCGTACCAAAGAAACGCGAGATAAGTGCTTGCCTGCCGATCGAGTTCAGGATGCGGCCCTTCCAGATCTTGCTGCAGAACGGTGAAGATGAAGGCCCGCGCATTGTCGTCCGTACAATAGCCTTCATGGAAATTGGGCACATTGTAGATCGCGTGTTGAAAGATGCCTGTCTGGTCGGTCATCTTGAGGAGATGATCAAGCTTCAGCGGCGGAAAGGGATGGCTGGCGTTGGCCTTGGTCCGGAGTGCCGCTGCCTCCAGAGAAGGAGAGCTGAGACTGGCCCGCGCCCGCTCGAAGCTTTCCATATAGCGCTGCGCCACCACGGGCCAGATCATCTCGCGTCCAGCCTTCCACGCGCGTTTTCGCATCGCCGTCATGAGCGTCGGATGGGATAGATAATGGTTCACACCCGCGGCGATCGCCTCCGCATCACGGAATGGAACGAGCAGCCCGCGCTCCCCGGCGAGCAATTCCTGCGCGTGCCAGTACGGCGTGGAGATGACGGCCTTGCCCGCGCCGAAGGTGTAGGCGAGCGTGCCGGAAGTCACCTGCGCCTCATTCAGGTAAGGCGTGATGTAGATGTCCGCCGCGCCAATGAACTCCTTCAGTTCCTCCAGGCTGACAAAGCGGTCGTGGAAAATGGTCTGATTCTCAACTCCGAGCTCTTTCGCGAGCCGTTCCAGGCTGCGACGGTAGGCCTCGCCCTCCTGCGCCAGCAAATGGGGATGTGTGGCCCCCAGGACGAGATACACGATATCTGGATGGCGGCTAAGGATGCCGGGCAGTGCGCCAATGACATATTCGATCCCTTTATTTGGTGAGAGCAGCCCGAAAGTGAGCAGCACGGTCTTTCCCTCCACATCGAAAACGTCCTTGTAAAAATTCGAGTCGATAAATGGCATATCGATCACCCCGTGAGGAATGAGATCAATCTTCTCGGGATCGACGCCATAAATGCTTTCGAGCATGCGCTGGCCGCGCTCCGCCATCACGATGAATCGATCCGAAAGCGCGTCGAGTTGTTCCATCACGGCGCGTTGGTCTGCGTTCGGCTCGCTGAGCACGGTGTGGAGCGTGGTGACCACCGGCATGTGCACGGCCCGCAGAAAACCGAGGAGATAGTCTCCGGCCGGTCCGCCGAAAATACCAAACTCGTGCTGCACGGAAACGACCTCGACATTATTGATGTTGAGGAACTCCGCCGCGCGGCGATACGAATCCGGCTCCCGTTCATCGATCTCGAAGCGGACCTGTTCCGGGTAATCGTATCCCTCCGGCCGATCGTTGACGGAACCAACGATGCATTTCGTCTGCGGAAACTCGGCGGCCACTGCCTCGCATATATCCGCGGTAAAAGTGGCGATGCCGCAACGTCGCGGCAGGTGATCGCCCACGAAGGCGATGTGCCTGGTCTTGGGAGGTTCGTTCATGGGTAGCAAGTCGGTACGGGTTCGCACGCCTCGCGATGGCAGCGGCCACTGTGCAGGTCCGCGGAATGCGGACAGGGCCCTGAACGAAACACACCAACGTCGTTCCGAACGCCTTCCTGGTCAACGCGCATTTGCGGAAAACGCGACCCTTACTGCGAAACTTGGATGTCTTAAACCAAATTGGACACTATCCTGTTCCAAGGCGGCGGCCGGAGTCCACAAGCTTTAGTGGCATGGCCTCCCGAAATTGCCTCAAACTAGCATTTTTATTAGCTGACGGCCCTAATTTACCTCACACCTTTGATCTCATACGAGTTACGCTGCTTTTCGGAAAGCGCAATAGACTCGAACAGCACCGCGCTGTGGATGCTAAGTAGCACTGGCTCTGGTCGTTCGAACGAGCTGTTTGGACTTTCCCGCGGCAGTGGAGCGGAATCGCTCAACAATCGATGGTCGCAACCTCCGGCCCCGCTACTTCTGCCCCAACCGTTTTCGCGCGCGGCACCTTCGCCTTCGGTTTCCGGACTGCGCGCGCGGGGCTCACTTCCATCTCTGCGATCGCGGTCCGCCGCACCCGGATTCGGCTTTGGCTCCCGCTGCCGTAATATTTCACTCCACACCAGAACTCGCCGTCGCTTTGCTTGTGCGCGAACTCGAGAACCGCGCCGGCCATTCGCGCCGTAAAGAGCTGGCGCACGGCATCATTCACCACGTCCTCCAGTCCATTCGGGCTCATCTTTCTCAGGTCGGAATTGAGTGCCATGCGCAGGTCTTGAGTCGATGGAATAGCCATAAGAGTCCGAACGTACGCCATTATGGACCAATGTCGAAGTTATCACGCATTTATTATATTCTAATTCCGGCATTGGTCGGATTTAGTAGCACCCCCAAAGGCGCCTAAAATCGAAATATTTCTTCCGTTAGAAGCGCGGTTCGCTGGCAGCTTTTGCCGGTCTGGATTGGATCTGCTATAAACCCAAAACTTTCCGGCTTTAACCATTGACTCCCGTGCCTGCAGCCCCACGGTGGCGTGCATGGGCGATAAATCTCCAAAAGCTAATCAAAAGCACGCGGCGCAATCCCAGAGTAAAAACGCCGCGGCACAAAAGAAAAAGGATGCGGTCACGGCCGCGAAGCAAATTCCTAAAACGAAAAAATAACTTTACCGCTCCGAGCATTTTCTCCGCTGCTCGACACGTTCTAGCGAACCTTGCCACAGTTAGTTAAGGCCATGCTGGCGTCGCGTGAGATCCCGCAGTTTAACCCCGAAGGTACTTCCGAGGCTTCGACGAGCTCCATACGGCATACGGCAAACGGTTCAGTCAACAACCGTGCACACGACCAGTGTCGAATCTTCAGTGCGGATGTGTCCTTCCAGAAGCGAACGGGAAAACTTAAAAAACCTTCATGCAGCCTGCCACGGTTCATCTCGACCAAACCCGCTGGTTCGGCGAAATTTTACAGTTCTTGGAAAGCCATCCAAAGTCCTCACTTCTCGCTCTAGTGCGGGAAGTCTCGCCGGATTTCCTCGTATTGCCCCCGGATGCTCGTGTTCATTTGTGGTTCTGGATGAAAACTGAGCTTCAGTTGCTTGCCAGCGCTGGGGCATTTTGCACGGCCATCGATGCGGATGGTGTTGTCACATATTCGCTTCGGCCTGAGGGTGCCCTCAACGCTGGTGGAGGCAACAAGGAGTGAGGTTGCAGGCGGGCTTCCGATCTCCGTTTTGGGCGAGAATCGCGCCGCTCAAACGTCAGGTGCCGAATTCACGCCCGAAGCGCCCCAACGGTTGGGCGAGGCGCTCGGAAGCGTAAACTTGAAGTCGCGCTCGATCTAGAGGCTCAGGAAGCGGCGGCGCGGACCGCCACCGGGGGCATTGTTTTCGCGCGGGCGAGCTTCCGTAACGCTAATCGCGCGGCCATTGAGATTTTTGCCATTGAGCGTGCGAATGGCCTCTTGCGCCTCCGCGGGAGTGGACATGGTCACGAAGGCAAAGCCACGGGACTGCCCGGTTGCCCGGTCCTCCATGAGCTTCGTTTCAGTGACGTTGCCGGCCGAGGCGAAGAGCTCACTGATTTGACTTTCGGCAGTCTCGAAGGCGAGGTTTCCAACATAGAGTCTGTTGTTCATTTTGTTGCATTTTGCATCTGCGAAGCATCTGCGTCTGTTTCCGGTTATCGGATTTCAAATCGCCACTGGAAGTTCCGCGGTGCTAACGCGTGACAAACACAACTAGCAATCTACCAAGGCCCAAAGGGCTGCGTTTCTGCGCGGACAAGGAAGCATGCTTCGGCCCTTAAAAGCAAGGAGCAAGCGTGTCTTTTTCGTTACTAATGCGCTGTTTCGACGGCGTGAGTAGCGGATTTTAACCAGAGAAAGCATAAGCCGATTGGCCTACAATCCGCCGGTCTTCAACAGACCGAGGTCAAAACCGATGGCGACCGCTTCCGCCCGATCGGCTGCTTCCAGTTTGGCCAGGATTGATTTGACGTGGGCTTTGGCGGTGTGCTCGGTGAAACCGAGCGCGAGGCCAATGTCCTTGTTGGAGAGGCCACGGCGCAAGAAATCCAGCACCTCGATTTCCCGTTGTGACAGGTTGCGGCGGGCGGCTCTTTCTTTCAGCCGGCTGGCGATCTTTTCCGAGATGGCCGGCTCACCTTGGTGCACGGTGCGGATGGTTGTGGCGACTTCTTCCCGGGAGGCGGTTTTCAGCAGATAGGCTCGCGCTCCCGCCTCGATGGCGCGAAAGATATCTTCCTCGAGATCCGAGGTGCTCAAAGCAATGATTTTGGCGTCCGGAAAGCTGGCCCGGATGCGTCGCAGAGTTTCGATGCCATCGGTTCCCGGCATGCGAAGATCGAGTAAAGTGACGTCCGGATGGCATGATTGAAATTGCGCCACGGCGGTATCGGAATCTTCCGCTTCACCGACGACTTTAAAGTCATCCTCCAGGGAAAGAACGGCGATGAGCCCCATGCGCACGAGATAGTGGTCGTCGACTAATAAGAGGGAAATGATATCGTGCCCGCGCATTGGTGCTGGTCAGGCTAGGTGAAAATCAGCGTTGTCGCAAGGCGTTGGCCCATTGCTCTTTCGGGTAATATCCGGCAGCGCGGCTCATTGCTAAGGTCATGTTTGTCGATCGGTCCACGGCCGGTCGATTTCCCCAAAACCAGTCCCACGGATTCGTGGGGCACAGAACAGAAGATCCCCTCTATGCCTCTATTCTCTCAAAGGTTTGCGCGGTTTCGTGCCGCCGCAAAAATATCTCTGGCGTCGGCCCTTTCCCTGGGAGCCGCGTACGGAGCCAATCTTACCATGTCCTCCTCGGATCGGCAATCGATCGACGGCTGGGGTATGTTCCCCGGTTATTCCCATGATAACTGGGGCGATGTCTATCGAAGCATTGCCAGCCGCCCGGCGGTGCGTGACAAGGTCTTTGAACTGGCCGTCAATTACATCCGCGTTGAACTGTCATCGGATAGTTACAGCGCCACCGGGCCGAATAATCTGAACACCAGTGCGCTTGACGAGCTGAAGGCACATATCCAAATGGCGCAAGGTAAAGGGGTGAACAACTGGATCGTTTCCGTCTGGTCGCCGCCGGCGCCATACAAGACGCCGCTGCAGGATACGCGGGGCAAAGTGGGTTCCACGATCACCTATTTCAACATGACGTATGTGGAGCAGTTCTGCGCTTACTACGCAAATGCTCTGAAATACCTGCAGAACAACGGTTGCGGAACGCCGGTGATGATCAGCTTGCAGAATGAACCAGACTACCCCGTCGACTATGATGGCTGCAGCTACTATAGCAAATCGGACTATCAGCAGGTCGTGACCCGGATGCGTTACTGGCTCGATTCCCTGGGACTGAACTCCGTCCGCATTGGCGGTCCGGAGCCGGGCCAGCCGGGCGACCCGACCCTTTTAGGGACGGGGACGAATTTCTGGCAGGATCTGCCATCCGTTCCCGTGAATGATGTCATCGCGCATACCTATGGAGGTGCCGGATGGGATCACTATCAGTTTTCCCTGGCGCCGATTCCGCGGTGGATCACGGAATGGTGCGATATCGATGGAGACGATGAAATCAATGCGGCGGTGAAGAGCGCCTCCCACATCGCCCGGGATGTCCTCAATGACGGCGTGGGGAAGTGGCTCTACTGGAACACTTACAATCCCACGACCACTCCCGGAAGTTCGGACGTCGTTTATGGCTCTGATACCGCGCCCCAGACGACCAAGCTGTTTCACGTTTTGAAGCGCCTGTTCAAGGAGGTCGTGCCGGATAGCAGCTTCAAGGTGCGGTCATTCACATCGGACGATACCGATTTTGAAGTCGGCCTGGGTTCTGACTATTCGAAACTGATCAACGTCGTCGGTTTTCAGAGCTCCTCGAAAACCGTGATCGTCCTGACGAATACTTCTTCGAGTACGAAGACGGTCACTCTTCATGGTATTCCCGAAGGTTCGCTCGAGATCTTTCAGACTTCGTCCTCCACGAGTTCCAGCACAGAAATGGATGATCTCGGTTCGATCTCGGTCTCAGGTGGAGCCAGCGCAGCATTCACCATCGCGCCGACGACTGTGCAGATTCTCACCAGCGCTCCGGCTTCGTTTTCCGGCATCCCATTGGGTTGGTATAAGCTGACGGCGGAGTTCAGCGGAAAGTGCCTCGATGTGAACGGCGCTTCAACTGCGACCGGGGCCAACGTGCAGCAGTGGACGGACAATGGTACGTCTGCCCAACGCTGGGAGATTATCGATGTCGGCGGCGGTTACTATAAGTTAGTCGCCCAGTGCAGTGGCAAATGCCTCGATGTCAATCAGGCGGCCGATACCGATGGTGCAAATGTGCAGCAATGGGATGACAATGGAACAGACGCCCAGAAGTGGAAGTTCATCGCCAATTCCGACGGATCCTATCATCTGGTGCCGAAATGCGCCGAGTCGACCCCGCGCTGCCTGGATGTGGCTGGCTATAGCTATTCTGACGGGGCCAATGTCGCAATCTGGCAGTGGCACAGTGGGACCAATCAGAGCTGGTTCCTGACGCGGTATTAATCACGAGTTTACAGACGCACTGATGCAGCGCTTCCCGGGCTCATGTCCGGGAGGCGTTTTGCGCGCGACTCGAGTTTAGAATGAACCTGAAAACGGATGTCGAGATTGGTGCCGAATGCATCAAAGAACCTGGCTTACAGGAGGCTTCTTGATGCTAAAAGACGACGAACCTGGCAATTTCACCCTGGCGCTTGATGATCGCCGTTCCGTGGTCCGGAAAATAACTCGAGAGGCCTTCAGCATCAATTCGTGGAACCTGGCTGGAGGAATCCGTGCTGAAGCGAACGAGCGCCGTTGAAGATTCGCGAGTGGTGACTCGGGAGACGAGGCCGGGAGCGGAGTGGATGATTTCGAAATGATGCTGGATCGCAGGGATGGGGGGCGATACCGAAGCCGTCATGACAACAGGCGCAGGCGTATGGCGCACTGGCAAAAGGAGGGCGCTGGTGATTCCGCCCGCCAGGATCGTTATCAGGACCGGAACGGCACGCCGACGGAAACGCCGGCGGCGGGTGGCGGTGAGAGTGGCGGAGAGGGATTCGGCCCGGAGCCGGGCAATGGTCTCAGGAGTCATGGCGAGTGGCGCGGTCGAGCCAGGCGCGCAATCGGGTGCGAAGGCGCGCCAGGCGGGATTCTACGGCTTTTGAGGTGAGGCCCATGGCCTGTGCGATTTCCGCGACAGGCTGGCCATCGGTGTAGCGGGCTTCGAGCAGCGTGCGTTCGTCGGAAGTGAGTTGCTGGAGGCTCGAAGAGAGAAAACCTTCGCGCACGTCGAATTTGGCTTCCGCGAAATTGGGTTCCTCAGCGAGGCGCGCCAGCAGGGCGGAATAGCGGGAGCGCCGGCGGGCGAGGTCGATGAGACAGCCGCGGGCGATTTGTGCCAGCCAGCCCCACATCGCCTCCTCGCTGTTGAAATGACGGACGTGGCGGACGCATTTCACGTAAGTGGTCTGCAGAGCTTCACGGGCGGCGTCTTCATTTCCATGGGCGATTGCAAGGAGGTAGTTCAGGAGCCGATCAAAGGTACGCGCGTGAAACTGGGTCCACGCTGCATCCTCGCCAGCGACGAGCCGCGCCGAGAGTCTCGCCACATCCATCGCCGCCGAAGGCTGGAACTCATCAGGCATGGCAGCGGCGGGAATGTGGCCGGCGATCATGGTCCAATGGCTCGCGACAGGAGGCTGGCATGGGGCGCAACTTAGTTCGTGAGAGGGGGCTTTTGGGGCGAAACCGGCTGAACTGGAGGAACGGAGGAGGCGGGGGCATCCCCTGAGCCGGAACTGAGGACGATAACGTGTTCCCGAACCTCCAATTCCGCGTCTGCCAACTCGGCAGTGAGTTTCAATGCCTCCAGCGTCGAGACATTGAGCAGGCTCAGCGTCACTTTGCGATCCTCGCCGCTCCCGTTTTTGATCACGATATTGAAGCCGGTGTGCTCGGGGTCCAGTTCCAGCGCTTTTTTTCGGAGATAGTCCACCGCCTCGTGCACCGTAGCGTCTCGGAATTCGATCCGCGGAACGATGATCCGGCTGGCTTTGGCCGTGATCGCGAAATTCTGCGTATCGGGATGGTCCTGGACTTGCGTGAGTCCCTCGAGCACTTGTGGAATCAACTCCAGTTGAGCTTTGGTCCCCGCGCAGATGAGCAGGCTGGTTTCCTCGTGAAAGCGGATCGACGGGACATGGTCGGTTCCTCCCATCAAATTCCATCCCGAATTGATCGCGGCGGTGATGTCCTCGACACTGAAATGCGAAAGATACTCGGCAATCGGGAAATAGCGGACGACGGGCGCTGGTGCGGCGGGGCGTTCCGATGGGACGTCGGGTGGATTGGTGACGATAAAGGCCCAAACTGGATCTGCAGAGTCCCTGTCTCGGGTTTCAAACACGAACCCGATTTCTTTGTACTGGTAGGAATTCACACCCCCGGTTGGCCCGGGCGTGGGGACAGCGACTTGGTGTCGGCTGGAGTGGCTCAGCGCGTCGAGAAGCGCGGGAACAGTGACCCGGGAGACCACGACCGAAGGGATCTCCGTCTTTTCGCTTCCCGCCGGAATGACGACGTTCACCGGCTTGCCCAGAGCCTTGTCCAAAGCCGTGACGAATTCCTTCACGGTTCCGCCGGGGAAATTCAAATCGAAACGCGCAGGCTCGCTGGACGTTTCACTGAGGGAAGCCCCTGACTTCTCTGGGGAGCTTGCTTTCGGTAACGGCAAGTCCTGAGCGACGAGCGCGGAAGCGGTCAGGAGGGAGAGGATGGTAGTGGACAGGAATGAAGGCTTCATTTCCCAAACAGACGACGCTCGTTGTAAAATCCCTCGCGACAAATTGTATCAACGCGTTTTTCTGAAGTGATGTTGACTCGGCCCCACACCGACACGAGGGTGGCGCCCCCGCAACTCTCGTCACCCCACTTCGGGCAAGTCGAAGGCTGAAGGCCAGTAAATACTATCGACAGCGCAAAGCGACCGCTCCGCCAATATCAGCTTGGCCGCAGCTCCCGTCTGGGTCTCGCGCACAATGTTGAGACTTAGCAAACCCAAGCCACGTTTACTCTCGTGGATTTGCCGTAAGTTTGAGGTTTGGCTTTTTGCTCCGCCATCCCCATGCTCTCCGCCGCCCTATCTGGCATTTGTGAGCGCGAAAAACCTTGGTTGAGGGTGGCTCGTTTCTGCGGTCGTGGCTCATTTGCTGAAAGGACGTTGTCGTGTAAATCACGCCGTTATTAGGTTAAGTGCCTTTCTCAGAGGAGAGTAGGCAGAATTAGATTCGAACGAACGAAGGCGTAAGCCTGCCGATTTACAGTGCGGCTATCTACTATGGAATAGCTATTTTATGGCCAGTGCTAATGTAGTTAATCATTTTGGCTGCGGCATCGGCGTGAAATTGTAATGGCGAGGCGCAACCGGTTGGGGAGACGGCATGCCAACGATCGTTGGCTCGATGGCCCTGGCGGCGACGTCGATGCAACCGAATCGGGACACCGCACCATCGACCAACCGACGCAAACGTCCGCCCGGATGAATCCGCCATCCGAGTCCGAGGGGCGGATTTCGGAGGCCAGCACCGCGCCCATTTGTTCGTTGCGGCTGGAGATGACGATCCTGAAGCCCGCACGGGCAAAGGCGAGCGCCGTGGCGCGGCCCGATGCCAGCTCGCGCTCCAGTAATAAGGACAACCTGAGCGCCTGAGGTGGTGGTGAGCTTAAGAGTTTTTTGAAATGTGCGCTCTGAACTTTGTGTTGCTACAGCGCTCCCGTAATGAATTGCGTCTCACCGTTGCCGAAGCTCCAATCCGCATCGGAATTTGTGACGGTGGAAACCATGACGTCGCTGGGGGCGACGCCGCATGATTTTTCCAATTCATGACAAAGTCTGTAGTAGAACTTCAGCTTTGCTTCCTGATTGCGTGGGCGGTTCGTGACCGTAACCACGACTACCTTTTTGGATCGTTCGATTCCCAGAGCTGTGTCCTGGACGATGAGATGTGTGGCAGGATGCTCATGCACAATCGGATAACGGTCGCGCTCAGGCATGCCGAACGATGCCACGATCGCGCGGTGACGGCATCCAGCAGAGTGATTTCCGCAGGGTTGCGACCCTCGATAAGATCGAAGCGAAGCAGTGGCATGTCAGTATGCAGCGTTTAGGCCAATGCTCAGGCGTTGGTGCCGCCGTCGACGGTGAGGTTGGCACCTGTGATGTAACTGGCTTCGGGGCTGGCGACGAAGGCCACGAGGGCGGCTACCTCCTCCACCTGCCCGTAACGCTTGAGTGCGGTATTGGCGATTTGAGGCTCGGCCCAATCTCCGGTGGCTGGATTGAGATCGGTTTCAATCGGGCCGGGTTGAACGTTGTTGACCGTGATACCGCGGGTTCCAACCTCGCGTGCTAGGCCTTGGGTAAACATTTTGACGGCTCCTTTGGTAGCCGCGTAGGCCGCCAGGCCCGGCGTGTAGTCGCGTTCGCCGACGCACGAGCCAATCGAAATAACACGGCCGCCTTCTCCGATGTGCTTCAGTGCTGCCTGTGTGGCAAAAAACACGCCGCGCACGTTGAGATCGATGACCTGGTCGAGTTCCTCCCGGGTGGCCTCCTCGAACGGCTTCGGGATAGCGGTGCCGGCATTATTCACAAGAATGTCGAGGCGGCCGAACTTCGCCACCGTCTGCTCGATGGCATCCTTTACCGCCGCCTGATCGGCAGCGTTGGCTTGAATGGCGAGAGCTTTGCCGCCCGCGCTTTCGATGGCCTTCACCACCTGCGCGGCAGCATCCGCACCCTTGGCGTAGGTAATGGCTACGCTTGCTCCATCCGCGGCGAGACGTTTGGCAATGGCTGCTCCAATGCCGCGGGAAGCACCGGTGACAAAAGCGACTTTGTCGGTTAGTTTTGGCATATTATGTTTTCCGTCAGTTTCAGTATTATCTATTTCGTGGTGAAAGTGGACTTCTCCTTTGCCGGAGTAGGAGCGGCAACGCACTTTGCTAGAAACGTGCCACGGGTAATTACTCTGCCGCGCGGTGGACTTACCCTCGGATAAGCCGTATTCAAACTGCCTCCGGACGAATTTTAACTCGTGAGATTTCACGAATTCGCGGATTTTCGTGAGGAGCAAATCTGCTGTTCCGGGCTTGCAGAGCGGCGGCGACAAAGGAAGCCTGCCCGAGTGCGCCGCGGCATAGCACCTGCGAAGCCGAAGTTATGCTGAAGATTCAAGCGTCCTGCGAAAACGAGGGGACCCTGTTCGCACTTAGCGGCCGAATCGAAGCCACAGATTTGCCTCAATTGGAGGAACTGGCAGCGAGCCGGAGTGCGCAGGTGGTCTTCGATCTGGGAGAAGTAACTTTGGCCGGGCGCGATGCGATCCTGTTTCTGTCCGGGTGCGAAGCTCGCGGTGTGCGATTACAAAACTGTCCCGGCTTCGTTCGAGAGTGGATCGCGCGCGAAAAAAAAGAGGCGTAGTCGCGGGCTATTTTGCCTTGAAGGCGTGCTTGTTGATTTGGAGCGCGCGAATTCTGGACTCGAGCGTCGAAGCTGGAAGGCCGAGGCGGGCCGCCGCGCCGGCCACGCCCGCGATGCGACCAGATGTAGCTGTCAGCGCAACTTCAATGAAGGATTTTTCCTCCATGGCGAGCCGCCGCGAGAGAGTCTGATTTCCGGGGTTGGGATCAACATGCTGCGATTCCTGGCTCAGCCAGTTTCGATCCACGGAGAAAGTCTGGCCGTCGCAGAGAATCAATGAACGCTCGATAACGTTCTGCAATTCGCGGATGTTTCCCGGCCACCGATAGGCGCGAAATTGGTCGATGGTTTTCCTGCTGATGCCGGAAATGCGTTTCCCCATTTTGTCCGCGTAACGATGGATGAAATACTCCATGAGTAGCGGAATGTCTTCGATCCGGTCCCGAAGGGAAGGCATCTCAATGGGAAAGACATTGAGGCGATAGAAGAGGTCCCTGCGGAAGGCCACACTCTCTTCGAGGTTTTGCAGGTTTCGGTTCGTGGCGGCGATGAGGCGGACGTCAGCGATGATCGATTGCGTTCCGCCCACGCGCTCGAACTCGCGCTCCTGAAGCACGCGCAAGAGTGCGACCTGTGCCTCGGCAGGAAGCTCGCCGACTTCGTCGAGGAAAAGGGTTCCGCCTTGGGCCAATTCGAAGCGGCCCAAACGCCGCTGAAGCGCACCAGTAAAAGCGCCTTTCTCATGCCCGAAAAGTTCCGAGGCAATGAGCGATGGCGGAATGGCGGCGCAATTTACCTTCACAAAAGAGCGCTCCGATCGGCGCGACCGCCGGTGAATCGCCCGCGCGATGAGCTCTTTTCCCGTTCCGGTTTCACCGGTGATGAGCACGGTGGAATCGGTTGCCGCGACGCGCGCGACGCGAGAAAGAACCGCACGCAAGGCCGGGGCAGATCCAACGATCTCCTCGAACATCGAGGCTTCATCGACTTGTTCGCGGAGGACAACTTTCTCACGTTCCAGCTGATCTTTTAGCGCCAGCAATTCCTGGGTGCGTTCCTCCACTTTCCGATCCAGTTCCGCGGAGATTGACTTCTGCCTGCTGAGCAGGCGGGCCTCCTGCAACGCGATTGCGGCCTGATTCGCAGCTACGCTGAGCAGGAGCTTTTCGGTGGTCGACGGAAAGTTGCGGCGGGACGTGCCGCCGACCACCCAGCCCGTTCCCTCTTGCAGTCCGAGACGTTTCGGTTCCAGCGTGATGCCGTCGGGCGGATGGGGAAAGAAGAGGGTTTGAGGAGTTCCTTCGCTGATCGAATTCCGGAGGACTTGTTCTATTTTCGATAGCGTGACGGTTGGTCGCTCCAATGAGGCGTGTCGGATGAGCCGGAGTGTCTTTCCATCGGAAGGGCAAATCCATTCCGCATAAACGAAGTCGACATGGAGGATTCGAACGAGGCAATCGAGGAGGGACCGGATGATTTGAGTGGGTTCTGCGCTGGTCCAGGTCGCCGGCAGTGTCAGAACGCCGAGGAGATCGCTAATACACGCTTTGAGCTGCCGAATGTCTTCCTTCTCACGCTGAAACTCGAAACGGGTGACGTTCATCGCGATTACCGTGCATCCTTCACGGTGCGCCTTCGAAGTTCGTTCACAAAATCTTCGGGCGGGACGAAGAATGGATTTTCCTGGAGAACTCCACCAATGATGGTCTGCGGATGGGTCCTTATGACGTCGACGACCGTCTCGCTGCTGAAGCGGTTCAGGTCGTAGGTGCAGATGACCGGATTCACGGGGCCGGATTGTTTCATCCAGATGGCGTTGGCCTTCGCCTCGTAATCAAGAAGCTCGTTGAGGCTGAGTTGATTGATAAGCGCCCACTCCATGTGGGTGATGAAACGCACCAGCGGATAGCCCTCGCGTATCGCTCTCTTTACGACGCCCTCAAACAAAGACAGCGTTCGGTCTGGATCAAATCTTCCATCGGCAAAATGGGTATTCGCCCAAGTACGCAATTCAAATTGTCCGGTAGTTTCGAGCCGCGTCACGTCCAACCCAGACGCATGTAGACGGGAAAGATGGTCGTCACGGCGGTCTGGATCGACTGTGTGCACAATTTTTTCCCCCCGTTCAATTCCTTCGACCACAAACGGAATCAATGCGCGATATTCGTCGTCGCGGTTATGGAAAAACGCACAGATGTGACATCTATCGCCGAGATTTGAACCGGCAAAACAAACCGGCCTTACCGATTTGTCCCCAGTAGTTGACTGTTCGCTCAGAGAGTTCATGGTGGCTTATTCACAATATCCAGTCCATGGAATGGGCCAAACCATATTCCCTCACGATCGATCCGCAAAAACAAACCGCACAGGCTGCAATTCGACTGAGTGGCGAAAATCGCGACCCAAATCATGGCGTTAGTCTGCGCTCCGGCTGGCCTGCAAACCGGAAGTCTGGAAACCGGCGCCAACACCTTATGAGGCGTGTATCGAGGCAGAATTTTTCTGCGGTCGTTTTCTACAGCGGAAGCAACTGTGAAAATCCGCGAGAAAAAAGAAAGTTCTTCGACCCGATCGATCGAGTCCCTTAAAGGTGTTCTGCTATTTTACAAGGCGTTGAAAGCAGCGGGCTTAGCCACGTAGCAATAATTGCTATTTTCGGGGGTGAGCGCACGTGCGCTGACGCGGCGCTTGCCGGACTTCTGTCCGGGAAGCCTTGCTTGCCAGACCTGGGTTTACACTCCGGCCTTTTCCAGAAGATCGGCGAGGACTTTCGTCGCTTCGAAGTACTCCGCAGCGACTTCAAATGCAGCACGCGAGTGAGCCGCGTAGTCGGCATTGATCTCGCGAACCGCCTCCGCAATTTCCTCCAGTGACTGGAATGCGAAGAGGCCGCGTTTTCCACCGTAGAAGCGCGTGAAATCGGTTTCCTGGGTGATCACCGGCCGGCCCGCGGCGAGATAGCAAGCGGAACGGTCGGAGAACCAGCCGGTATTCAGCCGGACATATTGATCTTTCGCCGCGGTAAATTCACCTTTGCTCTCCTGCAGATAGCTTCGGTACAGATCGATATCGACGCTGACGGCGTCTGGCGAGGTCAGACGCCAGCCAAGAGCGGTGAGGCGCTCGATGATGGCAGGATCTTTGAGATTCGTGGCTAACTCGAACGGTTCGCCGGAACGGGTAGGGGCTTCGGCAAATTTCAGGAATTCGAGTGACTTGCTCCAAAGATACTTTTCACCGCGCCATTCCACATCCTTGAGGCCGCTCGTGTTCCAATTGGCGACCGACGTGAAAAGAGCGCCGGGTTGCGGCAGAGCCTCCATTTTCCAGAAGTCCGTAACGATCGGCTGACGGGTGGGCATCCAGCGCAAGCCGTGGGTGGGGACGGGGAAGTTCGGAGTGCCGACGTTCTCGCCGAACGTGAAAAGTGAATGATGCCGCGCGAGTTTCTCCCGGGTGCGGGGATTGCCTTTGTCGATCTCGATCTGTTCAAGCCCGGGATCACTTTCGACATAGATCAGCCGGCTGCTTTGCAGCAGGTCTTCGTTCAGCTCCTGCGCGCCGCAGACATTCAGGATGGCATCCGCTTCCCGATAGAGCTCCCGCATCCGGCGATAGCCGAGGCCGACAGTTTCATTCGGGTGAAAGAACCTCGCGCAATAACACCAGCGATCCTGGAAGCCGTATTTTTCGGAGAGCGTCTTTAGCAGCGCGATCGCGTAATCGTAATCCGGCAGCACATCGTAAGTCGTCGGGTCATAAGTAAACCGGGCTGAATCCTCGACATAGTAAACGTCATGACCCAGCCGCTGCAGCCCCACGATATAGTGAAGATGCTGCCAGATGACGCCGGCAATGGGAATGCCAGCCATAAAACCCGTTACGACGATGCGCTTGCGCTGCATGGAATGAGGCGTTCGTTCGCTCGAGAAAATCCGTGTTTTTGGATCTCGATCGGGATTTAGAGTTCCTTGACGATGATCGCCGGATTCCCCGCGACCACGACATTCGGTGGGACGCTTTTCGAAACGACAGAGCCGGCGCCAACGATGGAGTTTTCACCGATGGTCACTCCTTTGAGGATGACCGCATTCATTCCGATCCACACGTTATCGCAGATTTTCACCGGGACCGTGCGGATGGCGGGTCGCGGTGGAGCGTCTTTGTAGTAGGGGGCGAGTGCCATGGTATCCTGGCGGCGCTGAGCGGCTTCGATGGGGTGAAAGTCGGAGTCAGCAATGCCCACGTTCCAGGAAATGAGGACGTGCTTGCCGATTTCGATGCGCTCTTCGGCCATGATCATCACGCCGTTGAGCAGCGAGAAGTCGCCGACGGAACAGGAGCCGTTCTTTCCAAGGGCAAATGAACATCCCGCGTAGCAGGAGACATGTTCGCCAAAGGTGATTGCGGTCGGCAGCTTGCTCTTGAAAAAACGGAAGCTCTGCGCCGTCTCGAGATAGAATCCTTCACCCCAAATGACATTTTCCGGGACCGGCTCCTTCCACCAGTCATTCTCCACGTGACGATTCGGCAGAACATTACTCATGGCTTGGTTCGTTGGTAAGTTGCTGAAAATGAGGACGGAACAGCGATGGAAGTATTCAGTGCAAATTCGCTGCCCGATACAAGCCGGCATACACGCCGTTTTTTGCAACCAATTCGGGACCAGCCCCTGTTTCGACGACACCGCCGGGGCCGAGCACAACGATTTTTTCCACGCCATGCACCGTGGCAATCCGGTGGGTGATGATGAGCGTCGTGCGCCCTTTCATCAGTTCCTCGATCGTCTTCATGATGGCCGATTCCGTGGCGGGATCGAGGGCCGAGGTGGGCTCATCGAGCAGCAGAATGGGCGCGTTCTTCAAAAAGGCACGTGCAATGCCGATGCGCTGCCGCTGGCCGACACTCAGGTGCCCGCCACGTTCACCAACCTGGCTCCGATAGCCGTCCGGCATGGCCATGATGAAATCGTGCGCCTGCGCCCGCTTTGCTGCTTCGATGATGTCTTCTTCCGTGGCGTCGGGGCGCCCATAGGCGATATTTTCGCGGATGGTGGTCGAGAAGAGCAGGGTATCCTGCAGGACGATGGAAATCTGGCTGCGGAGTGATTTGCGGGAAATCTTCCGCAAATCGACGCCATCCAGCAGGACCCGGCCGGCATTCGGATCGTAGAAGCGAGGAACCAGGGACAGCAGCGTGCTTTTACCAGCGCCCGTACTTCCGACGAAGGCCACGGTTTGTCCGGGGTCGATCCGGAGATTGACGTGTTCGAGGATGAGGCGATCGGCCGAGTAGCCGAAGGCGACGTCTTCGAAATCGAGCCGGCCCTTGGCGCTGCCGATCTCCCTGGCGTCCTTCGCATCACTGATCTCATCGGTATGATCCAGCACTTCGAAGCATCGCGTCGCGGCGGCAGCGGCACCCTCCAGCGCCCAGGTGAGATTCGTAAGTGCCTCCAGCGGAGAATAAAGCATGAGGAGATAGCTGGAGATGAGAATGAGGTTGCCAAGGGTGAGAGTCCCGGCGAGGACGTGTCGGGCGCCGAAGTAATAAATCGCGGCGGTACTGATCGCCATGATCGTGCTGACAACGAGCGAACTCTTCATGGACGTGCCAGTCAGCCGGAGGTTGGCTTCCAGGCTCTGTTTGGCCGTGCTGCGGAACTGGCCGACTTCGTAATCCTCCCGTCCAAACGCCCGCACCATGCGCACCGAACTAAGCCCCTCCTGCGCTACGGTAAGCAGCTCGCTTTCCCGTTCCTGGATCGCGGTCGACTGATGCCGTATCTGGTTGGCGTAGAGATACATAGCGCCGACCATGCACGGGATGACAGCCAGCGAGAGGAGGGCGAGTTCCCAATCGATCCTCCACATCACGGCAAACGTGCCGGCCAGGCCGATGATGGACTGAAAGATAAACGTGCCCTTCGCGTAGAACGATTGGATCGACTGGGAATCATACGCGACGCGGAAGGACGAATCGGCGCTCCGCCGCTGATCGTGGTACTTCAGTGGGAGCACGTGAAGATAATAGTAAATGTCCGTGCGCAGCCGCAGGAGCGCCTGCAAGCCGACCCGCACGAAGAGCATCGTCGTGATGTAGTTCAGGAAGCCGCCCAACAGGTGAAAGGTTACCATGAGCCCGCAGAGCAACATCACGACCGAGGGAATAGGCCATGAGCTGAGGTCGTGGCCAAGGATCTGCATGGCGCCGCGATTTTCTGGCTTCAGGACATGATCGACGAGGTAGGCGAAGGGCCAGACTTTCAGTAGGCCGAAAGCAGTCGAAGCCAGCACGAGCGCGGCTGCGATGGACGTCGGCGCGAGAAACGGCCGATAATAGGCAAACACACGGCGGTAGATGGACATTCGAAAATGCGGCGAAAAGGTGGCTGCGTCCCATACAGGGCGCGGGGGCGCGCTGCAAGTGTCCGCTGTGGTGTCAGAAGGCTGACACAGATGTCACGAACTCGACGAAAATTTTTTGAACTTTTTGCGCGGAGTTGCGTCTCACTCCTCCAGAAAACCGATCCTCCTTGCCTCCTTGGCATCGCGGTTGCTATAAGGGTTTTCAGCCCATTCAAACAGCCATGAAAAAGAACCTTAAAAATGCGCATCGCTCCGCAAATCTGAGTCTGGGAGACCTGATTCTCGCGGTGAGCGCCTACAGCAAGAACAACCGGGAAACGGTTGCCGCTGTGGCAGATCTGCTCGAGACCGGGCGGGTGCGCCTCAATGCGAACGGTCGTAAAGTTCGCGCTCGCGTTTACTAATACCTCGCTTCGACGGCTCGTCCAGGAGAGGCCGGTTCTCCTGCGGTCCGTTTGCCGGGCATAACGCGTTTGCCGAGCGTTGAGTCCGCCTGAAGCGAAGCAATTCTTCCTCCGAAAGCGGGAGGGGCCTCAGTGCCTCTTCCGCTTTCGGCTTTTTTAGGGCGAGATGCAGGGGAGTGAAGATGTGTTAATCCGGCGCGGGGTGTGCGGTTTGACCGTGACGTTTCGTCTCCCTTTGTCCCATTGCGCAGATTTTCCGTAGCCATGCGGCCAACGTGTGCTCTAGCTTCCCCGCGTGATTGACCGTTACACCCTTCCCGAAATGAGCGGACTCTGGTCCGACCAGCGCAAGTATGAAATCTGGCTGGAAATCGAAGTGCTTGCCTGCGAGGCGATGGCCGAGATCGGCGTGATCCCGAAAGCGGATGCCGAAACCATTCGCGCCAAGGCAAAGTTTGATTTGAAGGAAGTGATGGAGATCGAGAAGCGGACGAATCACGACGTGATCGCTTTTCTTGAGAACGTGGCCCACTACGTCGGGCCGGCGGCCCGGTGGATTCATCAGGGACTGACCTCTTCGGACATCCTGGACACAACCCTCGCCGTGCAAATGGCGGAAGCTTCGGATCGTCTTTTGGCCGATCTTGCGGAGTTGCGCGAAGTCATTGCAAGGCGTGCAAAAGAGCACAAACGCACACCGATGATCGGGCGTTCGCATGGCATTCATGCGGAACCGATCACTTTTGGTTTGAAAATGGCCCTCATGTGGGACGAGTTCAACCGCGCCGAACAACGGTTGCGGGCGATCCAACCCCGGATTCGGGTCGGCAAATTGAGCGGCGCCGTCGGGACTCACGCCCATCTGGATCCGCGCGTGGAGGAAAGCGTCTGCCGCCGTCTGGGGCTTCAGGCAGCTGCCCTCAGCACACAGGTGATTCAGCGGGATCGCCACGCCGAATTTCAAACGACGCTCGCTCTGATCGCCTCAAGCATCGATCGCTGGGCGACGGAATTTCGTCATCTCCAACGCACGGAAGTCCTCGAAGCGGAAGAGTACTTCAGCGAAGGGCAGAAGGGCAGCTCGGCGATGCCGCATAAGCGGAACCCGATCACGGGAGAAAAGCTCAGCGGCCTGGCGCGGGTCGTCCGCGGCAACGCCACGGCGGCCCTTGAAAACGTGGCGCTTTGGCATGAGCGCGATATCTCTCACTCCTCAGTCGAACGCATCATCATGCCTGACTCGTGCATTCTCCTCGACTACATGCTCGTGTCGCTGCGCAAGCTGACCGATCGGCTCATCGTATATCCGGAGAATATGGTGCGGAACATGGAGTTGACGAAGGGCCTTTACTTCAGCCAGAGCATTCTCCTCGAACTCACCCGGCATGGAATGGAACGCAAGGCGGCCTATGAAGCCGTGCAGCGTGCCGCGATGAAAACGTGGCGGGGAGATCGCCCCTTGCGCGAGAACCTCGGCGAAGAGCCCGAAATCACGGCGCACCTGAACCCTGCGGAGATCGATCGCCTTTGCTCACTGGAGATTCATTTCCAGCATATCGACGACACGTTCCGGAAACTGGGGCTGGAATAGTTTTTGGAATGAGACCGATGGGACTCACAGGGCGTCTCATCGGTCCCATTTGAGTGTTTCCCGACACTGAGAGTGCGTCCGTTGCCTCCACGAAGCGCGTATTCATGTGCCCAGTGGGATGGCCTCTCTTCTTGTGTCACAAAATTTTGTGTGACGCGTCCTTTCCACGAGGTATCGATATTGTATCGTGCCGCTCGGAATACCATCTATGACCCGGAAATTCGTTACTTTCCTGCTCGCTAGCACCTTGGCGTTTGCCGGATGCAAGAAGCTCTCGCAGTTGCATCTCCCCGGGAAGAAATCCGACTCGACCGCAGCGGCCGCGACTCCGGCAAAAGCCCCGGCGTTGCCTGAAGCTCCGCCGAAGCCGGATGTTACTTCTCCCGCCGCGACGGCAGCGGCCACTTCTCCCGCTGTGCCAGCTCCCGCAGCGCCGCCTTCGCTCTCTTCTCCATCCGGCGCACCTGCCGCTCCGGCCGCGAAACCTCAGATCGATCAGAACGCCAGCGTGATCTGCCTGTGCTATCACAACATCGAGGACAATAGTAAAATGAAGGCGCTTACGATTCCGGTCGCGGAGTTCGAGCGTGAGTTGAAGGCGATGAAGGACAACGGTTTTACCGTGATTCCCATGCAGGACTTTCTGGCCTGGCGGCGCGGCGAGAAAAACATTCCGAAAAAGAGCTGCATCATCACCCTCGATGATGGATGGGTCTCCGCGTACACAAATGCCTGGCCGCTGCTGAAGAAGTACGGTTATCCCTTCACACTCTTCATCTACGTGAACTATGTCGGGACCGGCGGCAAATCGATGACCTGGGACCAACTCGCGGAAATGCGGGACGCCGGGGTGGACATCGAGAGCCATACCTATTCGCACTCTGATCTCAAGAAGCCCGGTGCGCTGGTCGACAAGAAGACAGCCGACGAGGTTAAAAAAGAGGTGGCCACGCTGGGCGTCGACGGCTGGATGAAAAAGGAGATCGTCGATTCCAAGGACGTGATCGAGAAACAGCTCGGCATCAAGGTCAACGCCTTCGCTTACCCGTTCGGGATCTACAATCCGAAAGCCCGGGAACTGGTGAAAGTAGCCGGCTACGAAGCCGCGTTCACGGTTTACGGACAGCGTCTCACGCGCTCGAGCCCTTATGATCTTCTCGGTCGCTATGCGGTGGAAGGTTCCAAGCCGAAGATTTTTGAAGATGCCATGGCCATGATCGGCGGTGGAGTTCCGCCTGCGGAAGCAGGATCGTCCGTGGCGCAGCTGGCTTCGGCTTCGATGATCACCGAGCCCATGGACGGTGCGACGATCAATAACCCGACGCCGAAGATCAAAGCCAACCTGGCAACGATGGGAGAAATCGAGCCCGGCTCTCTTGAATTGCGCATCAGCGGGGTTGGAGCACTTCCGGTCCAGTACGATCAGGCATCGAAAACCCTCAACGCACAGATCATGCAGAAACTCAGGCCCGGATCTTATTCCGTGATCGTTTCCGGGAAGGTTGGAGGGCAAAGAGCGGAAACGCGCTGGACCTTCAAATTCGATCCCGCAGCCAAGCCATCGTCTCCGATGGATGCTCCGGTTCCTCCGAAAGCGCGCTGATCTTCGGAGTTTTTCCGGGATTCTTTGAGATGGAAAAGGCCGGTTGGCCGATTCCGACCGTATTGGGGTGAAGTGATCGCACTGCCCGGGAGAGTTATCGTCTCTCTCGGGAGCACTTGATGCGTGCATTCACCCCACGTTCGCTCCATCTATTCCACCGCAATGGCCAAAAGTTCTCTCCATGAAGTCATCAACAAGCACCGTTCCTCCATCCTGGAAGATTGGATAAAAGAACAGTCGGCTGCGGTGACGATGCGCGCGGATCTGATTAAGCCGGAGGAATTGCGCAGGCAGTCTTCCGAGTTTCTCGATCGATTTCAGACGGCGGCGCAAAGCGGAGAATACGACGATATCAGGAAGCCGGTTTGGGCACCGGTCACGGAGTTGCTGGGAGACCTGTCCCGAACTCGTGGGCGCTTGGGGTTTTCGCCTTCCGAGACAGCGGTCTTCATTTTTTCCCTGAAATCACCGCTGCTCATCCGGCTGCGGGAAGAATTGGGCAGCGATGCGTCCCGCCTCTTTTCGGAAGTCGCGTCGATGACTGAGATTCTCGATAAATTGGGTCTCTATACCACCGAAGTGTATCAGCAGTCGCGGGAGGATGTCGTTCTGCGCCAGCAGGCGGAAATGCTCGAGCTTTCCACACCGGTGGTGAAGTTGTGGGAGGGCATCCTGGCTCTGCCTCTGATCGGCACGCTGGACAGTGCACGGACGAATGTTGTGATGGAGTCCTTGCTCCAGCACATCGTGCAAACTGGTTCGGAGATCGCGATTATTGACATTACGGGAGTGCCAATGGTCGATACGTTGGTGGCTCAGCACCTCTTGAAAACGGTGGCCGCCGCCCGGTTGATGGGGGCGGATTGTATCATTAGCGGCATTCGCCCACAGATCGCCCAGACGATGGTTCATCTTGGCGTGGATCTATCGGCTGTTGCGACCAAAGCCACCATGGCGGACGCGTTGCGCGAGGCGCTACGCCGTTCCGGCTTCCGATTTTCCCGGGAATCGGCTCCGAAGAGCTAGCAACGGATCCCCTCCATGCAGGAAAAGATACCCATATTGCAGATCGACGATCTGTTGCTTGTCTCGATCCAGGTGGACATGCATGACCAGCTGGCTTTGCAGCTTCAGGATGATCTTACGGAAAAGATTACCGCGACCAGTGCAAGGGGCGTTCTGATCGATATTTCAAGCCTGGAAATCGTCGACTCATTCATCGGGCGCATCATCGGAAACATTTCCGCGATGGCTCGAATTCTGGATGCGAAGACAGTTGTGGTCGGCATGCAGCCGGCAGTGGCGATTACGCTTGTCGAACTTGGGCTGACCTTGGGTGGCGTGCACACGGCGCTCAATGTCTCACGGGGAATGGAACTGCTCCGCCGAGGTAGTTCCGATTCATGAGCATTGCGAAATCATCCACCTTCCCGGTGGCGGCGGAAACGGATGTGGTCAAAGTACGTCAAGCCGTGCGGGCGGCGGCAATCGAGTGCAAGTTTTCCCTGGTAGACCAAACCAAAGTTGTAACGGCGGCCAGCGAACTGGGTAGAAATTTGCTGATCTATGGCGGTGGGGGGGAAGTGCGAATTGAGCTTTTACAGGAAGGATTGCGCCGTGGGCTGCGGACTGTTTTTGAAGATCACGGTCCTGGAATCCCGGATATCGAGCAGGCGATGAAGGATGGCTTTACGAGCGGCTCAGGTATGGGGCTGGGATTGGGAGGAGCGCGCCGCCTGGTAAATGAGTTCGATATTGTTTCCAAAGTGGGCGAAGGAACACGCGTGACGATCACGAAATGGAAGTGAGCTGTCGCGCTTCCATGAACACCACACTTTCGCTTCCGGTCTCCGATACGACCCAGGCGGGCGCCGCCCGTCGTGCAGCGGCGGAATGGGCCTATGGATATGGATGGGGCGAGGAGATGATGGGACGGGTGGCGTTGGTCGTCACGGAACTCGGGCGTAATCTTGCCCTTCACACCTCCGCGGGCGGTGCGTTATTGATTCGCCGGCTTTGCCATGCTGAGGCGACGGGCGTGGAGATTCTGTCTCTGGATTCCGGCCCCGGAGTCGCTAATTTTAACCGGTGCATGCGTGACGGTTATTCCACGGCAGGAACCCCGGGTACCGGACTTGGAGCCGTGCAGCGTGTTTCCCAATTCTTCAATGCCTATTCACAGGAGGGAATCGGGACTGCCATCGTGAGCCAGCTGTGGGCGAAGCCGCCCGAAACGCTGGTGAATGGCCGCTGGCTTTCCAGCGGCGTTAGTGTCCCGCTTGCGACAGAAATCGTTTGCGGCGATTCCTGGACGGAACAGAGCGGGCGTGCCGATACCCTGCGGGTCATGGTGGCGGATGGACTCGGCCACGGTGATTTCGCAGCGCAGGCCGCGAATCGCGCTGGGGAGATCTTCATCAAATACCCTGGCCTTGAGATCGCTGCGGTTCTCGAAAATATGCATCTGGCCCTGGGCAGCACGAGGGGGGCGGCAGTAGCGATCGCAGAATTGGATCTGACGCGCAAAGAGGTCAGCTTTGTCGGGGTGGGAAATATCCTCGGCGCCATCCTTGGCCACGAACGCATGACCCATCTTGTTTCGCTCAATGGAACAATTGGGGCGCAATGCCGGACGATTCGTACCTTTACCTATCCGTGGCCCGACGACGGAGTGTTGGTCATGGCGTCCGACGGCATTCGAAGTCATTGGCAGATGGAACGCTATCCTGGACTTGTCCAGCGTCACCCCAGTCTGCTCGCAGGAGTGCTTTATCGCGACTATGTTCGTGGGCGTGATGACGCCACGGTTGTCGTTGTCCGGCAAACGCTATGAGCGCCAAGGAAAAATCCCTGCGACTCATGACGGCTGAGATCCGGACTGAGCAGGACATCGTTCTGGTGCGGCGCCGCGCGCGCCAGTTGGCGGCGGCTCTCGGTTTCCAACCCCAATTTCAAACCGGAATTGCCACCGCCGTTTCGGAGATTGCCCGCAATGCTTTTCAATACGCCCGCGGCGGACGAGTAGACTTCTCGTTTTCAACCGAGTCTGCCGCTCGTGGCAAGGTGCAGCAGTTTTTCGTGATGGAAGTCCGGGATAGTGGGCCGGGCATCAAGGACCTCGATGCCATTCTTGCCGGACAGCGGCGTTCCGAGACCGGCGCCAGTTCGGGAATTGTGGCGGTGCGGCGGATCATGGATCGTGTGGAGTTTGCGACCTCCTCTTCCGGGACGACGGTCACTCTGGCCAAGAAACTTCCGGAATCGGCGCCCGTTTGGACGCCGCCGAAACTCCAGGAGATCGCGGACCAATTGCCTCGGCACCCGGCGACGGATCTTTTGGAAGAGATCCGGATCCAGAATCAGGAGCTGATCGCCGCGCTCGAAGAGGCGAACCGGCGAAAGGAGGAGTTGGAGCACGTCAATCAGGAGCTGGCGGAGACAAATACCGGTGTTCTGGCGCTCTATGACGAACTCGATACCTTGCATCAGATCGGTTTGACATTGGCGTCGAAACTCGAGCTTCGGCCGTTGATTGAATCCATCGTGGGAGTTACGACGACGCTGACTGGCGCTGACTTGGGGGCTTTCTTTTTTCACGAGAAAAAGCCGGAGGGGTGGAAATTATACGCCACGACTGGAACCCGGGCCAATGTGCTCGAGGACCTTTCTCCGAGTACCGATGCGAACTATTTTGGAGAAGATTTCGCCTCCGGAAGTTTGGTTCACGTTCTGGATATTGCCGCTGATTGGGAGTGGCGCGAGCGGACGGAGTTTGCGAAGGCTCTCGCCGGGAGGTTTCCCGCCGGCAGTTGCATGATCGTGCCGGTGGTTGATTCTTCTCCGATCATTCTCGGTGCGTTGGTTTTTGCCAGCGACCGGGCGAATGCTTTTTCCGAACGCAGCGAGCGGATTCTCACCAGTGTTGCCATCCAGGCAACGGTTGGAATCGAGAAGGCGCGGCTATTCCAGTCGCTGCGCGCGACGAGTGAAGCCAAGGACCAATTCCTGGCCATGCTCAGCCATGAGCTTCGCACGCCGCTCAATCCCATCATGGGGGTCATCTCAAGCCTCCATGGCGATCCTCGCGTGCACCCGGAATTGCGGGAAGACCTTGCCATGGTCTTGCGCAATGTCCGGCTGGAGGCGCGGCTCATTGATGATCTCCTGGACTTCAATCGGCTCATCAAAGGCAAGTTGCCCTTGGTTCAGGAGCCGCTCGACATGCACGCGGTAATCGAGAACGTGATTAAAATTTGCCGCGAGGATCTCGATGCGAAAAGGCATCAGCTCGAATTTATCCCAGGCGCGGGCAGGACAACCGTGGCAGGTGATGCCGCCCGTCTGCAGCAGGTGCTTTGGAATGTGCTGAAGAATGCCATCAAATTTACTCCGGAGCAGGGGAGGATTTCAATCGAAACGAGCAACGTGGAGAATCGTCTGCGGATCGTTGTAACGGACAATGGATGCGGAATTGAGCCGTCTGCCCTGGAGCGGATCTTTATCGCTTTTGATCAGGGCCAAACACGAGTTGGACACTTTGGCGGACTTGGCCTCGGTCTTTCCATTGCGCGCATGTTTGTCGAATTGCACGGTGGCACGATCTCGGCCGCCAGCGAGGGTGTGGGCCGCGGCGCCCGGATGACAATCGATCTTCCGTTAACGGAGGCGTCTGTTCAGGATCATTTGCCCGTGGCTGCGACGGCACAGGCACCGGAAGCAAAGGCTTGCCGGATTCTACTGGTGGATGACCATCAGGACACGCTCCGCATGTTGCAGCGTCTTCTCACGCGTCGCGGTTTTCAGGTTACGGCGGCGGCCAGCGCCGCCGAGGCACGGGAAAAGTTGCCGGATAAAAGCTTTGATCTTTTGATCAGCGATCTCGGGCTTCCTGATTGTTCAGGTCTGGATTTCCTCCGGGAGATTCGCAAAACGAACGATTTGCCTGCCATTGCCTTAAGCGGCTACGGGATGGAAGCGGATCTGGCCAACTCGCGAAAAGCCGGTTTCCATGCTCATCTCACGAAACCTGTCGACTTTGAGGAGCTCGTCCGGGTGATCGGATCGATCATCCCCCGGTGTTGAACTCGATAACGAAGTCCCCGGAGTTGACCGGAGTGCCCTTCGCCCGCATAGTCCCCGGCTCGCGCTGAGGCGCGAACATCGCCATGCCGCACACTCGCACCCGCAATTTCTGTATCATCGCGCACATCGATCATGGAAAGACGACGCTTTCCGATCGCCTGCTCGAACACACCGGCACGATCGAAATGCGGGATTCGGAGGATCAATTGCTCGATTCGATGGATTTGGAACGGGAGCGCGGTATCACGATCAAGGCGCACCCGGTCACGATGCGATACAAGGCGAAGGATGGGCACATTTATAAGCTGAACCTGATGGATACGCCCGGGCACGTGGACTTCGCTTACGAAGTTTCCCGTTCGCTGGCCGCGTGTGAAGGAGCGCTGCTCATTGTTGACGCGGCACAGGGTGTGGAAGCCCAGACGGTGGCCAACGTACACCTCGCCGAGAAACAGGGTCTCAAGCTCGTGCCGGTGATCAATAAGATCGATCTGCCCAATGCCGATCTCCCAACGGTCAGGAAGCAACTCGAGGACATCCTGGCGATTTCCGGTGACGAAGCGATTCCGGCCAGCGCCAAGGCGGGCATTGGGATTGACGAAATTCTTGAAGCCGTGATCGAGCGCATTCCCTGTCCGCAGGGGAAAAACACCGAAAAGCTGCGCGCCCTGGTCTTCGACTCTACTTTCGACACCTACCGCGGGGTGATCGTCTATGTTCGTGTGGTCGACGGCCACATGAAAGCCGGTGATCCGGTAAAGTTGCTGGCCACGAACAAAGGCTATGAGGTCAAGGAGGTCGGTATTTTCCGGCCAGGCCTCGCCAAGATGACCGCTCAGGATAGCCTGCAAGCTGGTGACGTGGGCTACGTCATCGCCAATATCAAGACGACGGCGGAGGTGAAAGTCGGCGACACCATGACGAGCGGACGGACTCCTGCCGAGTCTCCGCTGCCGGGTTTCCAGGAAATCCAGCCGATGGTTTTTTCGGGAATCTATCCCATCAACACGGCCGACTTCGAGCATCTCAAGGCGGCGATGGGCAAGCTCCAGCTCAACGATTCTGCATTCCAGTACATGCCGGAAAGCTCCGTGGCCCTCGGCTTTGGCTTCCGTTGCGGGTTCCTGGGGCTCCTGCACATGGAGATCATCCAGGAGCGCCTGCGCCGCGAGTACGACATGGATATCATCGCGACGTATCCGTCGGTCATCTACGAGGTGGAGAAGACGAACGGTGAGATCCTGAATGTCGACAACCCGGAGAATCTGCCGGATCCATCGGTGATCCAGGAGATCCGCGAACCGATCGTTCGCTGCTTCATCATGGTGCCGAACGAGTACATCTCGCCGCTCATGCAGCTCATCATGGATAAGCGCGGTGAGGTGAAGCACACGGAATCGCTCGATACCAAGCGGGTCATGCTTACCACTGAGGTGCCTTTGAACGAAATCCTGGTGGACTTCGTGGACAAGATCAAATCGATGACTCGCGGGTATGGCTCCATGGATTACGAGCACGCCGGCTATCGGGCGTCGAAACTCGTGAAGTTGGACATGCTCGTGAATGGGGAGCCAGTCGACGCCTTCTCTTCCATCGTCCATCGGGATAAAGCCGAAGCACGCGGCCGTGCCCTGGCGACGAAGTTGAAGGACGTGATTCCGTCGCAACTTTACCAGGTGGCCATCCAGGCCGCGATCGGCGGAAAAATCATCGCCCGTGAATCGGTGAGCGCGATGCGCAAGAACGTGACCGCGAAATGCTATGGCGGCGATATTTCACGTAAGCGCAAACTGCTCGAGAAGCAGAAGGAAGGTAAGAAGCGGATGAAGGCGATTGGCCGGGTGAACATTCCGCAGGAAGCGTTCATCGAAGTGCTCAAGACGAGCTGATCCACACATAGTGGAAGCGGCGTCCCCGCCGCTTGGAGGAGATGGATACAGATGTGCGCAGCCCATTACAAAAGGCTGCGCTGCGATCTCGTCATCACCTGCCTCATCCTTTGGAAAGAGGGATGAAGATGATGATGACGAGGAAGAGATCTTATTCAGCTCTTACCGCGAGATATCCGACTGGCTGAAAATCTCGAAGCCGTGGCTGTGCAGCACGGCACAGGCACATTCATTGTCCTCCACGTGGAGAGCGAGCGCAGTGCGTCCCCGGGGGTGGGTCAGCAGCGCATAGCTGCCGAAAATATTCACTTCCGCGGCGAGCAGGGCCGTGAGGAGTCGGCCCAGTTCGGTTGGGCCTTCCTTCAATTCCACCACGCAGAGTTCGCAGACGGAAAAGGGGATGTCGTGTTTGCGAAAGATGCTGCGCACGCTATCCGGATCAGTCACGACGATGCGGACGATGGACGTATCCGCGGAATCCTGAACGCTGATCGCGAGGACATGGACGTTGTGCTCGTTCAAGAGCTTCACGACCTCCATGAGGGCGCCGACTTTGTTCGGGAGGAAGACGGAAAACTGGTTGACTCGGGAGCCGCCGGTTTTCTCCGCGGTGGAAAATTCAAATGTCATACGATTGCTTCTTTCGGGTGCCTTGGCGCGCGTTTGCGGTGATTGGGGCAGGCCGGGCTTCCCGGCTTTGCATTTTGATTCCTTTCAGGAATCGTTCCTGGAGACGAACGTGCGCGGTTCGTTACTTGTAGGAATAGAGAAGGCAAAAGGTGCAGGGGTCGCCTTCGGTCTCGTCGACTTTGACAAAGTAGGGGCCGCTGGCTTCGGGAGAAAAACCGGCGGCTGCCTTGCCATTGTCGGCATATGGTTCCGAGGGGAGAGGTTTGCCTGTCTCGTCGTAGATGGAGAGCGAGACCTTTTTTGCCGCAGGCGTGGTGCCAATCGAAAACCAATACTGGTTTCCGGCATACAGGTTCACCTGGACGATCTTCGGTTTGCCGACCTCGATCCGCCCGGTCCAGTGGCCTTCCCGGATACTGAAGCCATCGTTGGTAAAAGCGCCGGCTACGGAATAAGCCGCATTCCGCGCTGTGGGCTCATCATTGGTCTCGGCACAGAGCGGACCGCTGAGGACTGCCGCACCCAAGGTGAAAATCAAAAGTTCGCGCTTCATTTGCCGCCTTTCTTCGCTAGTTCGTTCATCAGGTCGGAGGTCAGCGTGTTCAGTGTTTTGACCGCTTCCACCGTTGGCGGGTGATCACGCGGAAAGGAAACGGACGTTTCGATATCCGCAAGCTTGCTCCGCACCTTTTTGAGCGCCTGATCGTCGCGCATCTTTTCCGGGAGATTCATGACCTTGTCGCTCAGGAAACGGACGATGGCAGGCTGACGGAGAAGTTTCGCGCCAGCTTCCGTGTAGTGCTTGGAAAGATAATCCGAAATGACTTCGGTGCCTCGAATCCAGCCCCCCAGGGTGACCAACGTCACAAGGTCCTGATCCTTGTTTTCGATCATGGCCTTCTTCACTTCATTCTGTGTGGATTCGAACTCTTCCTTGAGCGCAATCCACTCACCGTGCTCGGCGAATTCCGTGAGGCTCTTGCCGCGGTTGAGGATGTCCTGCTGCACGCCCAGCGGTTTCGCCAGGGTCATAATGTCCTTGCCGATGTTCTTCACCTGTTGTGCATCCTCGGCTTCGACGGCGATGTACCCGTCGGCAATGAGTCCGCCGAGGTTCAGTGCCATCTGAGCCCGGCTGGAGAGATTGGTCGCGATTGGCGGGCGGATTTCGTCGGACCAATCCGGCTTGCCCAGCTTGTTCAGCGCCGCCATCAGCTCCGCAGGGGTGGGAATTGAAAACGAATCGATCTTCGCCGCGGATGTCATTTCCTGGGACGTCAACGGCGCGGAGTCGGCTGCGGTCTGGGCTCTGGCCGTGGCGCAGAGCACCAACGCGGCCGCCCAGCCGGCGAGCATGCGAAAATTCCGGATCATCCGGGGACCATAGCCGACCCGGCGCAAGAATGTCATGCTGCAAATTCCAACCGGCATTGCCAAAATTTCGGCCGATGGACGGAATTTTGGTTTGGCGTGCCTTCACCGTGTTCGATTTCCCTTTTTGCCGTTGCACTTTGGTGCGATGGATCGCAGTCTCGCCGACTCTATGAAAGCCAAGGTTATCGTCATGCCCAAGAAGAGCGTCCTCGATCCACAGGGCGTGGCTGTTCGCGAAGCGATCCATCATCACGGTGTCCCTTCCGTGAAATCGGTTCGCGTCGGCAAATTCATGGAAATCGAGGTCGACGGCGCGGATCAGGCCCAGTTGGACGAGATTTGCCGCGATCTGCTTTCGAACCCGGTCATTGAGGATTACACGCTCGAAATCGAAGGCGAAGCGAGCTAAGCTCTCTTCCGCCTATCATGAAATCGCTGCGTTACTTTTTCTGTGTGGTCTTTCCGCCGCTGGCGGTTCTGCTCACCGCCCGGATTGGAAGTTTCTTCCTGAGCATTCTTCTGACACTGGCCGGCTGGGTGCCGGGAGTCATCCATGCGATCCTCGTCGTGAATGACTACCATGAGGAAATCCGGACGGAGCGTCTCGCCCGCAACATGCATTCCTAACTTCAGCCACTGAACTTTTTTCGCCTCTCTCGCCCCTTTTTCATCGTTTTTCCATGAAAGCTGCCGTCGTTCGTTTTCCCGGTTCCAATTGCGATCAGGATTGTCATCTCGTTCTCCGCGAAATGGGGGTGGATGTCGATTTCGTCTGGCACAAAGAAGACTCTGTGGCGGCATACGACTTGATCGTGTTACCCGGCGGCTTTTCTTATGGCGACTATCTGCGTTGCGGCGCCATTGCACGGTTTTCACCGGTCATGAAATCGGTGGTCGAAGAGGCGAAGAAAGGGAAGTTTGTGCTCGGGATCTGCAATGGCTTTCAGATTCTCTGCGAGGCACACCTCCTGCCGGGGGCGCTGGTTCGCAATCGTTCGCTCCATTTCGTCTGTGAACACGTGCGCGTGCGGGTGGAGAATTGTTCCACACCATGGACCCAGGATATTCCAACGGGAACGGTCTTGCGGATTCCGGTGGCTCACGGAGAGGGTAACTATGTGGCGGATCCCGAAACCCTCCGGGAACTGAATCACAATCGCCAGATCGTGCTGCGCTATTGCAACCGCAACGGCGCCTTGGAGGACGCCGCGAACCCGAATGGCTCCGCGGAATCGATCGCCGGGATCTGTAACCGCGAGCGCAATGTCTTCGGCCTCATGCCGCATCCGGAGCGCGCCTGCGACCCCCGTCTGGGCAGCGTCGATGGTCGTCCGATTTTTGAATCGATCTTGTCGACGCTGGGTGTGCGGGTGGCGGCGTAGCAGGGTGGGGGACGTGCCCTTAATCCTTCTTTTCCGGCTTGTGCACCCGTTTGCGGCGTAGGCGCAGCCAGTTGTTCCAGGTTTTGCGAAGCGCGTCCTTGCGGGACAGGTACTGCTGGTTGAGTTCAGTGCCTTTGCTGATCTGCCCGAGGATTCCGCGCACGGAGAAGTCGTCCGTGTGCAGGACCGTATAGGCCGTGCCAATTGCGGCTTCGTGGTGAGCATCGCTGCCAGCGGTCATGGGTAGCTTTTTCCGTTCGGCGTATTCGTAGGCCATCCGGTTGTACCGCTTGAATGTGGTGGCGGCATTGAAGACTTCCAGGCCATCGATCTCCAAGGTGTCGAGGACCGATTCCCGAATCCCAGCTCGGAAGAGATCGTACGGGTGCGGAGGGATGGCGACGCCGCCTTTTTCGTGCACCATCTTGCAGACTTCCGCTGCCGGTGTGCCCTTGAGATAAGGCAGAACTACGCCGAGGCAGAGCAAATGCCCTTCGGCTGTAGTGACTTCCACGCCCGGGATGATCAGAAAATCATCCACTGGCTGCCCGTCTTCGCGCAGCAGTCCTTTGTCGAGAAGATACCGGCAGCCGTCGGACGTATTGTGATCGGTCAAGGCGAAGCCATTCAGGCCCTTGCGTCGTGCAGTCGCAATGAGTTCCTCAGGGCTGCTCACCCCGTCGCCGGAGAAAAAGGAGTGGCAGTGGAGGTCGATTTTGTAAGCCATGGAGAGCGAAGATGGGCGAAACGGGATGCGGGATGCAAGATTCCCCAAAAAGGAGGTGCAGACCCCCTTGCATCGAATCGCCTGCCTCCGCCATGATTGCAACCCATGAGTATCGGATTTAAAGAATGGACCCTCGTCTGTGAAGCGCTCGGCGATGGGCGCCAGAGCATCATTTTGCGCAAGGGTGGCATCGCCGAGGGGCGTGCGGGCTTCCGCTTTCAACACAGTGATTTCCTTCTTTTTCCGACTCTTTTTCACGAACAGGTGGCGAAGATGAAACTTCCACCCGAGACACCATTGCCTGCGCCTCGCACGGACGGACAGATCGAGGTGCGCTACGCGGTGAAAGTGGAATGGACCGAAGACATTGCGGATATGGAAACCGTTCGTCGGCTGGCGCCGTTCCATCTGTGGCAGGATTCCGAGATCGAGAAGCGCTTTCAGTATGACGACAAGCAGGGCGTGAGCCTCGCCTTTGTCCGGGCATCGCGACTTTCCGAGTCCTTTGTCTTCCCGGATTCACCGAAATTCGGTGGGTGCCGTTCATGGATCACGCTGCCCGACTTGCCCGCGGAGATCCGCCACGAGGAAGTCCTGAGTGAAAACACCCATCGCGAACGTGAGGCTGCTTTGCGAGCTGTGCTCGCGGGACGGTAATCTGCGGAAATCCCACGCAGTCTTTTAAACTATAAACGACTTACATTATGGCGCTCGACAATGCGGCAACCATCGACGCGGTGGGCCTCGACGCGACATCCGGGAAAGTGATTCTCGCGATCGTCGATTCGTGGGACTGGCTCGACGAAAGCCGTCACCTTCTCGCCCTCCAGGCGAAGCTGAACGCTTACTTCGATTTCATCGAGTTTGGGCAACTGCTTGAGAACTATCCCGACGCTGCCGGGCGGAATGTCATCATTGATGTGGTTGGCCGCCATCCGTTGCCCTTCGTTGCCTGGGAACTGCTTCAAAGTGCGCGAGATATGGTTGGGGACCTTGGCGTTGAGGTGCGTTATCGGTTCATCCCGGAGCAACTGGAAAAAGGCGGCTCTTTCCATGTCATCTGACTGATTTCCGATCACCGGTGGAATGAGGATTGCGAGGTGTCCCCTCTGCGTGGATAGTCCGACGATTCCAAGCGTCCTCCCATGACCTCCGCGACCCTTTCCAGTGCAGAGATTGCCGGCGAAGCTGATGTGGCAACTGCTCCTCGATCGACGCTTCTAATTCCTGGATTCCTTCTGGCGATCGCCGCGACCAGCATTGTCGTGGGAATCATGTGGGATATCTCGTGGCATATCAGCATCGGGCGAGACACCTTTTGGACGCCCGCTCACATGGCGATCTATCTTGGTGGCGTTCTGGGTGGATCAACCTGTGGGTGGCTGGCGCTCCGACATACATTCCTGACCCGGAGGAAGGATGACGCAGCGGTGAATATCCTAGGGGTGAGAGCGCCGTTGGGAGCCTGGGTTACGATGTGGGGGGCGGTTGCCATGCTCACATCGGCGCCCTTCGATGATTGGTGGCACAATGCTTATGGCCTGGATGTAAAGATCATTAGTCCGCCCCACACTTTACTCGGCCTCGGTATGCTGGGCATCAGCCTTGGGGCTCTGTTACTCGGGTTGTCTCATCAAAACCGGGTGCAGGATTGGGCCGGAGATTGGCTGTTTATCTATATCGGCGGCATCTTCATCGCACTCGGCAGTGTGTTTGTGATGGAACTGACGACGCCGAATCTCCAGCACGGCGCGATGTTTTACGAAGTCGCCGCGGTCACCTTCGTGTTCCGCCTTGTTTCGCTTGGCGTTGCGGGGCGAATTACCTTGCCGGCGACGCGTGCGGCATTGGTCTGTCTGGCCATGGGTTGTCTGATGAGCTGGATTCTGCCGCTGTTTCCGGCGCAGCCGAAACTGGCTCCCATCTTTCATCCAGTGACGCACATGGTGCCTCCCCCTTTTCCTTTGCTGCTAGTTTTTCCTGCCCTGGCGATTGATCTCATTTTGAAGAAAATGGACGGGCTGGTTCAGGGGTGGCGCCGCGTTCGTCTTTCGGTGATTCTCGGAGCGGCATTTGTTGCGGTATTTGCCGCCGTCCAATGGCCTTTTTCCTCCTTTCTCCTCTCGCCCGCGGCGGATAACTGGGTCTTCGCGGGTAATCGATATTGGGGGTATGAGTCCAATCCCGGAGAATGGGCGCATCGATTTTGGGAAGTATCTAGAGACCTCCCCAATTATCGGCCCTTTGGCGGTCGGGCTATTGTCTTTTCCTGGGCGATCGCGGCCATGGGCGCATGGATTGGACTGCTTTGGGGCGGTTGGATGAGAAAGGTGCAACGATGAATCTTCGCCGTTGGGCCAGCCTGTTCGTTCTTTGCGTACTTTTTGCGAGTGTCGCGCACGCCCATGTCGGAAGTCCGAACGTCTTTTTCGAAGGACAAGCGGGGGCTTATCCGGTGAAAGCGACCATCCGAATGCCCGCGGTTGTGCCCGGGCGGGCGGCGATTGAAGTGCGTGTGCCAGCCGATCAAGCTATCGAAGTTTCCTTTCTGCCTCTTTACTCGCGTATCCCCACGAAAAATGCTCCTCCTCCGGAACCGGCCCATGCTGTTCCCGGGGAACCCGGATGTTATGCGGGAGAACTGTGGTTGATGCGTGTGGGAGCGTACGGAATCGAAGTGCGGATCCACGGGGCGGTTGGTGATGGCATGGTGCAAATGCCGGTCAATTCGATCGCGACCCACCAGCTTCCGCTTCCTCCTTCACTAAGTGGAATACTGCTCGCATTTGGTGGATTATTAACCTTTGGCGGTATCGCCATCGTCTACGCGGCAGCGAGCGAGAGCGTTGTTTTACCAGGCGTTGCGGTGGAAAATCTTCAGCGGCGCAAGGGAATGGTGGCGGCTGCCGTAACCGTGGTGATTGTAGCGCTTGCGCTGTGGGGTGGATGGCATTGGTGGAAGGTGGAAGAGCAAAATTTTCGCCGCCAATTGCGTGAAGGAGCGTGGCCGGATCTTGCCGCCTCCGTCGAAACCAAGGGAGGCGATCGCGTTTTGCATCTCACCATAGGAGAGCAGGCGTTCAAGCCTGCCGAAGCACTCGCGCTTCTTCCCGACCACGGGAAGCTGCTGCACGCTTTTCTCATTCGCGAACCGGATCATGCCGTGTTTGCGCATCTTCATCCCGTTTTCACCGGCGGAAAGACTTTTGATCTCACGCTCCCGCCCATTCCCGAAGGTACTTACAAGATTCTCGCCGATCTGACCTTTGCCTATTCCGCCATCAGTACCACGGCGGCTGGAACGGTGAGCATTCCGTCGGTTCCGGCTGCGGGGCTTTCGAGAGTGGCGCCGGCGCCTGATTCCGATGACTCATGGGCGGAGAGTTCTCCTCAAGCTGCGGTTGGTGAGCAGGTTTGTACGTTGCCAGGACTGCGGGTGACCTGGAAGCCGCATTCTCCCCTGCGGGCGAACCATGATGCCAATCTGGTTTTCGAAGTTCGTGACTCTACCGGTGCCGCGGTCGTTCTCGAGCCATACATGGGCATGATGAGCCATGCGGCAGTTTTGCGAAATGGCGGCGCCGTTTTTGCACATCTTCACCCGTCCGGAAACTATTCGATGGCGGCACAATCCTATTTTGAAAGCAAGCTTGTTCGTGACGCCGGCGGAGAAGGAGACGGTGTGATCGACCACTCCAAAATGCATCATGGTGCGATGCCTTCAAGCGATAGCTCGACCATCAGCCTGCCCTATGAATTTCCGTCGCCCGGAAGTTATCGGATTTGGGTCCAAATCAAGACTGGCGGCCAGGTTGAGACCGCCACTTTCGACACGCAGGTCCTGCCGTAGGTTTTCTAGGAACGCGTCCGCGCCGGATCAGAGCGATTTCGCCTTCAGAAGGTCCCGGATTTCGATAAGTAACAGTTCTTCTTTGGTCGGCTCCGGAGGTGATGGAGGCGCCGCGGCCTTTTCCTTCTTCAATCGCTGAATGACTTTCACGAGCATGAAGATCGCGAATGAGACGATTAAAAAATTGATGATGACCGTCAGGAATGTTCCATAACGAAGCGCTACCGCCGGGTGTGTGGCATCGATCGCGGGCTTCAGGACAAGTGACTTATCCTTGAAATCAAGGCCGCCCGTAAGGAATCCAAGTGGTGGCATAATGACGTCGTCCACCAGTGATTTGACGACTCCTCCGAACGCGGCACCAATGATGATGCCGACCGCCATATCGATCATGTTGCCTTTGATGGCGAATTCTTTGAATTCCTTGAGCATAACGAAGATCTCCGTTTGTCGAGTGGCGCAACCAAATCGCTCCATAGCATGGAGTTGGCCGTGACGGCAGGGGTCTTCAACCGTCGGGAAAAACGCACTGAAGAAGTTAGCAATCTAGCTGGGCTCCACTACTTGGGTCAGCTGACGGCATTTTTACAACGGCCGCTCGCTTCGGATTCCGCCAGATTTTCGATGACGGTGGATGCGATGTTGCCGATCGCATCCCGGGTGAAAAATGCCTGGTGACCGGTGATCAGGACATTGGGGAATGTCAGCAAACGGCTGAAGACGTCATCGAGAATGATATGTCCCGAGCGATCCTCGAAGAAGAGATCTTGCTCCTCCTCGTAGACGTCGAGGCCAAGGGCGCCGATCTTCCCGCTCTTGAGTCCGGCAATCACCGCGCGCGTGTCCAGCAATCCGCCTCGGCTTGTATTGATGAGCATCACGCCGTCGCGCATAAGACGGAGCGCTTTGGCATCGATCAGGTGATGGTTTTCCCGCGTGAGAGGGCAGTGCAGCGTGACGATCTCCGATTCGGCCAGCAACGTATCCAAGGGCTGGTAACGCATTCCCAGGGCTAGGCACTCCGGGTTTTCCATCACGTCGTATCCGAGGACCTTGCATCCGAATCCGGCGAGGAGCTTGGTGACCACCGCACCGATCTTACCCGTGCCAACGATGCCGGCCGTCCGGCCGCACATATCGAAGCCAAGCAGGCCATCGAGGGCAAAGTTACCTTCCCGGACGCGATTGTAGGCGCGGTGCAGCTTTCGGTTTAGCGCCAGCATCATCGCTAGCGTATGCTCCGCCACCGCGTAAGGAGAGTATGCAGCCACGCGGGAAACAATTAGTCCGAGACGGCGTGCGGTTGGTAAGTCGACGTTATTGAATCCCGCGCAACGCAGGGCGATATGCTTGATTCCTCGAGCGGCCAGTGATTCCAGAACCGGTGCGTCGGCCTGATCGTTGACAAAGATACATACGGCATCCATGCCGTCCGCGAGAGCGGTTGTCCGCTCGTCCAAACGCGTTTCGAAAAACCGAAGAACATGCCGCCCCCCATTAGCTTCTTCCAGAAACAGCCGGTCGTAAGGGCGAGTGCTAAATACGGCCACTTTCATAGCTTCGACATACCCCAGCCGCCGCCGCAAAGGAAGCTGTCAAAAATTCGGTGAAGGAGAAATCGGGAGGTACGTGTTCAATTAAACATGCTCAAGGGAAGCAAACCCAAGGTCGTTATATGCCGCCGTCGGGGAATGGCGATAAAGGAAAAAGACAGAGAACCCCTTTATTTATCAGGTGACACCTAATGCCCCCCCTCTGGAAAACGCTGGGTAAAGATCGGGGCGGAGGTGCGTTTTGATGTTTACGTGTAAAGATCAATAATCTTTTGACGTGCCGACTCAAAGTCCTATCCTACCTAGCGTCTCAGCTCATCGTTCCCCCGAAAGCTCCCCTGAAGTCCCCTCGACTCGTTCCCCAAACGTACCCTCGTATATGCGTACCTCGGCATCCCTCCCGCGCGCCAACAAATCTCTGGCTCTCCCTCGGAAACCTCGCCCGCTCGCGTTTTCGCTCGGCGGTTTTAAGTCGACTGTGGCCATCTGTGCCGCGTTGGCTGCCGCCGGTTCGGCGGCGAGCGCACAGGACACGTGGAACGGGGGAGTGGACTTTAACTGGGATACGGGAGCGAATTGGCTGAACAGCGTTGCACTGAATCTTCCGCCGACCGCCAGCGATGCGGTGACTTTCAGCGCCGGCGGAGCAGGGACAATTACCCTCGGCGCCGGCGAACAGGCGCTTTCGTTGAATTTCCTCGCGACTTACACCTTGCAGGGCGGCGATCTAACCCTCGGAAATGGAGCGAACGCCACCATAACCGCTGGAGCGGGTTTTACCGCCTCGATTAGCTCGATGCTGCAAGGGACCGGTGGGGTGACAATTACCGGGCCGGGAACCGTGGCGCTCTCCGGAGCGAATACATTTACCGGGGGCCTGACTTTGTCGGGCGGGACGCTCGATATCAACGGTGCTTCCTCTCTTGGTGCGGCGACGAATGCCTTTACCATCAACGGCGGCACCATCGACAATACCAGTGGCGGGTTGGTGACCTTGAATAACTATCTCCAGAACTGGAATAGTGATTTCACCTTTGGCGGCACGAATGCGCTGAACATGGGCACGGGAGCCGTGACTTTGGGCGCGTCCCGAACCGTCACCGTAAGTGGAACTTCAGCGCTGACCGTCGGCGGCGCGATCGGCGGTGCTACGTTTGGACTTACCAAGGCGGGTAATGGCACTTTGGTGCTGAATGGCATCATTGGGACAACCACGGGCACGGTTACGGCGAGCGCGGGTACGTTAACGCTCGCGGGTGCGAACACTTACAGTGGCGCCACATCACTGTCTTCTCCTGCCACGCTCAATTTCAATAATACCAAGGCCATTGGAACTGGCGTCCTGGTGATCAGCGGAGGCACACTCGACAATACATCGGGCGCGGCCATTACGAACGCGAATAACAATACCCAGACGTGGACTGGAGGATTCACCTTCGGAGGCACGCAGCCGCTGAATATGGGAACCGGCAATGTGTCCGTGAATGCGTCGGTGAATCCGACCATCACGATCAATGGGACCGGCTCACTGATCGAGGGTGGTGTGATCGCCTTTGGCGCGAATAACTTGACGATCACTGGCGCCTCGGGAAATGGCGGACTCATCCTTGCGGGAACAAATACTGGGACTGGAACGATCACGATCAACGCGAACGGCAAGCTCCAGATGGGGAATACGACGGCCAATGGCGCAATTCCGACAGGCGTGATGACGATTAACTCAGGTGGCAATTTCATCCTGGCGCCCGGGACGGCAAATTTCACCCTCGCGAATGTCATCAATGGCGCCGGTACCATCACTCTGTCGGGAACAACTGCAAGCTCGCCGCCAGGAGTGACCCTGAGCGCCACGACTGGAACATTTACGGGTAACTATATTCTGAATCAGGGCCGGCTCGCCGTGACGGCGCAGACCAATCTTGGTGGAGCGACGGCCCCGATTACGGTGAATGGCAGCGCAACGAACGGAGGACAGCTCTGGGTGAATGCCAACGTCACCATTGCCAACCCGATCACGCTGAATGGCGGCGGCCCGTTGGAAGCCACTGGCAACGGCGCTGGACTGGGGGCGATCCGTTTCAATACCGGCACTTACTCGGGGCCGATCACCCTGGGCAGCAATGCGGCGATCAATCCGCAAAATACCGCGGCGACGGTTTCCGGATCGATTTCGGGGCCGAATACCGCGGTTCTGACGGTCGGGACGTTCAAAGCCAATGTTGGCGGAACGCTGACGATTACGAGCACGAACAATACTTATGCGGGCGGAACAAGCATCGCCGGTGCGACTTTGGCCGCCAATGCGGTTGGAGCGCTTGGTACGGGGCCGATTACCCTGCAAAACCTTTCCAATTCGGTTCTCACGGAAAGCGTGGCGAATGCGTTGACGGGAACGAACTCGCTGACGTTGCTGGGTGGCACGGCCACACTGAGTCAGGCGAATAACTACACAGGCGGAACGACCGTGAGCGGCGGTACGCTGGCGATCAATGCCGTGGGGGCGACGAGCACGGTTGGGATCGTTCAGAATGGCGGTACTATTACGGAATCTGTCGCCAACGCGATCACTGGCGTGCAATCCCTCAGCGTCAGTGGTGGTACGGCGAACTTGAGCCAGGCGAATAACTACACCGGGGGAACGATTGTTAGCGGTACGGGAACGGTGAATGCCTCCGTGGCGAGTGCGGTGCCGGCCGGGTTGGTTGTGAATGGAGGCGCCGTGAATGTGAGCGCGTCCGGAGGCATTTCCGGAACGGTAAACGTGAATGGCGGAATCGTTTCCTCCACCGTGACGACGGGCGCGGCAAATTCGGGGACCATCCTGCTGAATGGCGGCGCACTCGGCAGCGGTGCCACGGGTGGCCTTTTCGGAACGGTTATCGGCGGGACTTCCGCGAATATCATTACCCCGGGCGGCCTTGGGACGACGGGCATCATGGCGATCAATAATCTGACCACGGGCGCCGGCACCATTCTGCAATTCGATGTCGCTGTTCCCTGGGTCGGAACTCCAGCGACGACGGGAGATCTGCTCAATCTTACCGGCACGTTCACTTTAGGTGCCGGAACCACCATCGGGTTTGGATTCGGTGCCCCGACCGAGTCCGGCGAGTACCGGCTGATCCAATATTCAGGCACGACGGCTCCAGCTCTGCCGAATTCATTGCTGCCGACCGGTTCGCGCCCCGGGATCGCTTACGCGTTTGATACGACGACGGATCCGGGTTTCATCGATCTACTTGTCTCAAATGCAGCTGCGGCGATTAACGCGATCTGGACCCCGTCTGCGGGCGCGTCCTTCAGTTGGAATGATCCCGGAAATTGGAGCGGCGGGGTCGTGCCCAATGTCTCCGGCGACTCCGCCACATTCGATACCATTCTGTCGGGCGTGCAGACGGTGACGCTTGACGCGCCGCAGCACGTCGGGAGTCTGACACTGAATCCTGGAAGTAACTCGTTCACGATCACTTCAGGTACTGGTGGTAACCTGGTTTTCGACAACGGCGCCGGGGTGGCCTCGCTCTCCAACTTCGCGGGTAATAACATCATTAGTGCGCCCGTCATCCTGGCCAGCAGTAATACCAATGTGGATGTCGCGAACGGCACCACGCTGACGATCAGCGGGGTGATCCAGGGCGCGGGCAAGCTGTCGCTCATCACGGATCCCGGCACACTCGTCCTCTCCGGCGCAAACACCTTTACTGGCGGCATCGAAATCGATGCTGGTACCTTGAAGTTTACGACCGAAGCGAATCTTGGTGCGGGGAGCAACCCGATCGTCGTTAACGGTGGTACACTATCGCAAGGCAGCACCAACACGGGTGTGACTCTTAATACGGCTCGGACGATCACCTTCGGGACGGCAGGGGGCACGATTGATATCCCCACTGGCACAGGCGGAACGCTCACGACGGCGCCGAATCCATCTTCGGCCAAGATTCTCACCAGCGCCCCGAATCAGTTGAGCGGATCGGGACCGATTATCAAAACGGGTAATGGTGATTTTCAAATACAAGCCAATCTCCCGAATTACAATTTATCGGGTAACTGGACGGTCAATGGCGGTGTGGTGGAGGTTCAAACTCTGCTTGGCCTCGGTACAGGCTCCGTGACTGTGAATGCAGGCGGCGAGGTGACCACGACAGGCGTGGTCATCACTAACCCGATCATACTGAACGGCGGTACGCTGGCAGCAAATCTGAATAACAACGGCGTTTTCACCTCGACGATTAACGTCCAGTCGCCGTCCACTCTTTCCGCCGCACAATTTCAGGCGACTCCAACTGCTAACGGCCAGAATTTTGCCGTAGGTGGTTTGACAGGAAGCGGCAATCTCACCGTGATTGGACCGGCCAGCGGAACGACATCGCAGGGTATGGTGGCGATCGGTCCGGATACGTCGGGATATTTCGGCGCGATCACGGTCGGGCTGAACGGTATCGCGGGACTCGGGAGCGGCCAGTCGTTTGGAACAGGTATCACTGTTCTTTCCGGCGGTGGAATCGGCCTCATTGCGGATGGAAACGGTACCGGTACACCGGAGGCGATCAACTACACCCTGACCGGCACGCCGATTACGTTCAACAGCGGAAACCTTGGGTACTATGTCGGCAAGGTCGGAGCCAATGCGACGACTTTCGATCAGGCGGCCAACAAGACCATTACTTTGTCTTCGGCTCTTCCTTTGAACGGCACTAATACCTTGAACGTCACACCGCTCAACGGTTTTGGTCTGTCTCTCACGGCCCAAGCGAATCTTTTGGCGAATACCACGTTCAATGTAGCTGGCACCCAGGCCTCCAATGTAGTTCCCGGACTATCCATTTCCAATCTTGGCGGAATAGGATTTGGCATCATCAAGGCGGGAACTGGCACGCTCTTCCTTGGCGATGGTAATACATTCGGTGGATCAGGCAGCATTATCGATATTATCGGTGGCCGAGTTGCGATAACATCGGACGCGGGGCTCGGCGATCCCGGCAATGCCATCAAACTAGATACCAACGCGGCAACCGGCAATGGCTTGCTCGCCGAGGGCACCTTCACGACGAACCGTGCCATCACGATCGCGCAGGCGAATACGGGCATCGAAGTATCAGCGGGCAAAACATTAACCCTCACGGGCGCGCTCAATGCAACTACCGCTGGTAATATCCTGAACAAAAATGACGCGGGCACACTGATCATGAACAACACCGTCACCGGTACGTGGACCGGGGCGTTGAACATCAATCAAGGCGTGGTCCAATTGACTACGAATACCGGGACCGCTGGAAATGGCGCGCTTGGCAATGCCTCGATCACCATCGGCGGCGCGACCAATCTCGGACAGGCGGCGTTGCAACTGGTGGGAGCCGGTGCGGCAGGCGGTGGAATTACGATCAGTAACGCCATCAATCTCAATTCGACTGCGAATAACATCTTTGCGGGCGGTATTAACTTCGGCGGACAACTAGAGAATGTGTCCGGGAACAATACGGTTTCCGGAGCCGTCACCTTGAGTACCGACGCGGCGCTTGGAGTGGATACCGGGTCCACGCTGACGTTTTCCGGTGGTACCCTGGGTGTGGTGGCGGGAACCACTCGCGCCTTGCAGATGGTTACGCAAGCAGGAGCCACGCTCAATTTGTCGGAGAGCACGATCAATACGTTCTTTGCCATCAATAAGCTTGGAGCAGGTACGCTCAACATTACTGCACCTCAAACAACGAATGCCACGGGGGCAGCTCCGAGCATCGGGGCGGCAACTGCGGGTTACGGAGATTTTCAGATCGCTGGAGGCACGGTCAATGTCACCGGGACTGGCACGATCGCCGGTACTTATACCAGCGGTATCTCCGTGGGTTTTGGGTCGACCCTCAATCTCAACAACACCACCACGAATACCAATAACCGGGTTGGTAACGGCATCAATGCCTTGGATAGCGTCGCCGGTGGCAATCTGAATCTCATCGGCAGCGGTACCGCGACAAGCACGGAGACTTTCAAGGGGATCAACTTTGGGCGGGGCGAAATGATTGTGACGGTGACCCCAGGTGCGGGGCAGCAGGCGAACCTGACTTTAACTGCCACGGGTGGCGCGTGGACGCGGGCAGGCTTTGCGACGGGGATTTTTGAGAGCGGCGCCGGAACTTCGCTGGGGACGGCACCCGGGACGGGACTTGCGACGATTAATACCGGCCCGATCACCGCGGCAGCGAATTTTATTGGTGGCGGAACAGCTGGGAGCACGGCGAACCAGGCCATTCTGCCTTGGGCTTTGGTGAATAATAATGGCGTGTGGTCGTTCGCGACGTCTACGGTGATTGGGGCAAGTGGTTACCTGCGCACTCTCGCCGCAGGTGAAACGACAAATGCATTCGTCAACTCCTTCAATTTTGCGCCGGGTTCCACTCTTGTCGGCACTTTCGCGAGTGGCGGTACGACGGTCAACACGACGAACACGACGGGCCTTTTCGTGGGAGAAGCCGTTACCGGGGCTGGCATTGCCGCAAACTCCTTCATCACAGCGATCAGCGCCGGGACTTCCATCACGCTCAGCACCGCGACGACTGCGGCGGGGACAAGCGTGCCGCTCACTTATAGCACGACGGGAACCAATCTCGCACTGACGGGGAGTGTCGGTTCGCTGCCTGCCACAACGAATAGTCAAAACATCAATTCGCTGACCCTGAATGCCGGAGCGAGCCTGACTCTGAACAGTGCCCCACAGACCTTGACGCTCGGCAGCAGCGGGCTCGGTGGGCCGATCCTGGCACTTGATACCACGCCCACGGGAAATGTGATCACGGGTGGATTGCTCACCGCGGGAACCAATGAGTTCATGGTGCATACGATCCCGGGAGCCACCCTGACGATCAATAGTAACATCACGGGTGGTGGTGGAGCGGCAAACGGCGGCTTGACCAAAGCAGATACCGGTACGCTTGTCCTTGGGGGCACAGCTTTTTACGCCGGTCAGACCGTTCTCAACGGAGGCGCCCTCAAGCTGGCTGCGGGAACGAATAATGTGAACTCCATCTGGTATCAGAACTTCACGGTTGTGCAGCCAGGTGCGACGCTCGATCTCGCCGGTCAAAGTCTGATTGTAACGGATTTGTTCAATGATGGTGGTACTCCCGCCGGCGTGGACATCGGCGCGGGCGGCACCGTGACGACGTCCACGGGGACGGGAACGATTGTGCTCAACCGGGATAACACAGCTCGGATCTGGGGAGGAAATCTGACCGGCGCGGTGAACCTTGTCCGCTCCGGGGCAAATACCTGGACAGTTTCAGGAAACAATAACTATACAGGCCAAACCCTCCTGAACGGCGGGACCACGACACTGAAGGACGGCGGAGCCCTGAGCGGCACGACGGCGCTCAACCTGAACAACGCGACCCTCGTGCTTGATAATACCGGCGCATCGGATAGCAGCAGCCGCCTGCCTTCTTCGCTGCCGATTACTTCGCGCGGAGGTTTTCTCCAGTTCCTCGGCCGTGCACAGGGCGTATCCTCGGAAACGATCGGTTCTTTCAACCTGACCGAGGGCGTATCCGACATCAACATCAGTAACGGTACTGGGGGGACAAATATCAATTCGGCTACCTTGACGCTGAGTGATCTCGTACAGACGTCCAAGGACGCCACGCTTAATCTCCGTGGTGTTACTGGCCAGATGGGAAGTAATCCGTTTGTTCTCGTCTCGACTTATGAAGGCGCTACGCCTGCTAAGACAAATACGAATAACATCATGGGTGGTTGGGCAGTCATTGGGGGCGTAGACTTTGCAAGTTATGTGCCGACGTTGGGAGTCGCTGCGTTGAATGCCGTCGGCTACGCCGGCTATGATAGTACGATCATCCCGGCGACGACGAACAACCCGACGCAGAATATCAAAGTTGCCGCCGGTATGCCGTTGCCGTCCGGCGGTTTGAATCTGAACAGCTTGAATATCTCGGGTGGCGCTACGTTCGCGTTCGTGAGTTCGAGTGACGTCCTGAACCTGACCAGTGGCGGATTGCTCAAGAGCGCGAATGCCAATGTGACGATCGGCAGTGCGGTTGATAACGGCCAGATCACCGCGGGCGGTGCGGGAGCAACCGGAACGCAGTATCTTTACGTCCACAATAACAACGCAAACAACCTGACGATCAATTCGCGGATTGTGGACAATGGCACCGCTCCGGTCCGTGCGGTTTTCACCCAATACAACGGCGGAACGACCATCCTCGCGGACGGGCTGAACAGTTACACCGGTGGCACAGTGGTGAATGGTTGGCTTAGCTCGACGGGAACGCTGAGCATTGCCGCAACCGGGAAAGTACCCGCCGGCGGGCTTACGATGAATGGCGCCAACGTAACGCAGACCGCTGGCGGCGTCATCGATCCCGCCAACGCAGTGACCATCAATGGATATGGAACCCTGACGCTGGCTGGGAACAATACACTGGCCAGTCTGACCACTAATACTGATGGTGGCACCGCGGCTCCAACTGTGGCGAGCGCCAGTGGAGTTCTCAATCTTTCGTCCGGCAATATCACGGCGTCGTCCAGCAATGCCAACCAGGTGGCAAGCATTACCGGCACACTCGGATTCAATGGAGGAGCTGGAAATATCGTCGTCAATCCTCTGTCATTTAACGGCACTAATTTTGCGCCTCTCATTCCTACGCTCAATATTACGGCGGTAATTCCGGCAGCGAATGCGACGAGCCTCAATGTCAGCGGAGGAGGATTGCTGCAGGTGAGTGGTGCGAGTACGTTCACAGGCGGCATCACGCTGGCGGCCGGAACTTCTCTGGCGATCAGCGGAAACAGTACGAACAATACGTCCGGTCAACCGATCAGTGGCCCGCTCGGCACTGGGACATTGACGATCGGAGCAGGCAGCAGATTGATCGCCACCGGCAACAATACCGCGACCAACGCGGTGAATATCCTCGGCAATTTCACTTTCGACTCGAATACGAATGCCGCCAACAACCTGACGATTGGCGGACTCTTCACCACTACTTCGCTGCCAGCAGGTGCGACGACTATTACCGTAAATGCTCCGCAGGCCATCGGTACTCTTGGTGGCATCGTTGCGGGCTCAGGTTCGAGCATTGTTAAGTCCGGCCCTGGAACGCTCGCATTCACGAACAACAATACATTCTCCGGGGGCTTGACCATTAATAACGGTACTGTCCTTGCCACGGGCCCAGCGGGTGGAAGTTCGTCGGCATTGGGAACCGGTACCGTCACCCTCAACGGCGGCGTGCTCCAATTGCATAACAACGGCGCAACGAGCAATACGACGATTTACTACGGGAACAACCTCACCATCAATGGCTCGCTTTCGAGCGCGTTCATCGACGTCAATAACAATGGTGCGAATACCGGTAATACCATCGTAATGGGGGCGCTGAATTACACGGGATTTACAGCTGGAAATCCCGCCCCATCCACGATCCTGAACGTGACCGGTGGTAACAGTTATCGGTTGCAATTCACCGGAACGACCCTGACGGGAGCTACGAGTTCTCCGACCTTCAATGTCGGATCCGGGCTCACGTTGGTCCTTCCGGGCGGATTTACCATCGGGACGAATCTGCCGAACAATATCGGCGCCGGTTCTCTGGTTTATAGTGGTAACAATACGGGAACGGCGACCTCGCCCATCACGGGAACGGTGCAGATTGCCCCGGCGATCGGACAAACGAATACGCCACTCGGCACCGGCGCGGTTACTTTGAACAATGGCGCGACGCTGCAGATTGCTCCGATTTACTCCAATTCGATAACCACGACTGGATATACTGCGGGGGGCGTATCGGCGAAATATTACAATACCGGTGCAACCATCATGACGACGGCCACCAACTTCGGGGTTGCCCCCAATAGCGTTTTGGTTGGAGTTTTGCCGAATGACGGTATTTTCCGGAATGCTCCTGCGACGGTCAACAGTGGGGGATTGGCCACTACATTGGCTGTATATCAGACGCTGCTAAATGTTACTTCCGGGGGCACCTATGCCTTTGGTGGGGGAACCGATGACGAGATGCAGATTGTTGTCGATGGCAGCGTCATCGTTAATGACATCACGGCCGGTGGACATGCGCTGAATCAAAATGCTGCTGCATATATCAATCTCGCGCCAGGGTTGCACACGGTAACGGTTCGCGCCTTCAACAATGGCGGTGGTGGTAGCGTAAACCTTTTCTACAGCGGACCGGATACCGCCTCCAATGGCATCACCGGTACACAACCGGTTAATAACTTCCAGGCTTTGCCGCTAAGCAAGACCTTCTATTCGACGAGCGCTCCGACCACCGCGAATAACTACTTGAACTCCGCGGTCGTTGGAAACGCCATCAGTTTGGCCGCATCCGCCACGGCGACCGTGGATGGCTTGGGAACGGATTTCAACTATGCGATCTCGGGCCTGACGTTCGGCGCGGGCTCGACGCTCAACGTAGCGAACGGGAATGGAACGACGCAACTCGGAAACGGTATTTTCTCCGTGGTGGGTGCCGCGGATGCGACTGCAGGTACCGCCACTGTCAACGCCACCACCGGTACCCTCAATCTGGCCGGAGGCGTTACGGATGGTGGGCAGGGACTTACCAAGACGGGAGCAGGAACGCTCGTTTTGGGTTCGAGCTCAAGCTTTACCGGCACACTGAATATCAACGGCGGTTTCGTCCAATTGGCGAGTCCGAGTGCCTTGACGAGCGGAACAACAAATATCGGTATTGGGACCACCCCGGCAACGTTGGATCTCAATGGTCAGGCCGTTACGAGCACGGGAACAATCGTCCTGAATGGTGGCGCGGGGCCTGCCGCGAAATCGAGCGCTACTGGCGCCGGGTTGTATAACAGCAGCGCCGCGACGGCGAGTTTTGGAGGTAATCTGGCGATCGGAGCCGCCATCGCTTCGGTCAATCCCAGTATTGGAGGGTTCGGAGATATCGTTTTGAACGGTACCGTTTCGGACAATGTGTCTGGTACCGGGTGGAACAAAGTGGGCCCCGACGTTTTGACGTTGAATAACTCGGGAAATTCCTTCACGGGAGCGGTGACAGTCGTTGCCGGCGAGTTGAAGATCGGTGACCCCGGCGCTCTGGGCACAAACACGAGCACCGGAGTAACAGTCAACAGCGGTGCGACGATGGATCTCAATGGCATGAATGTCTCGATCGCCAAACCGCTGACGATCAACGGGGCAGGAATCACGGCGTTGGGGATGAACAATACGCTGGGCGCGTTGATCAATAGCGGCGCCACGGATGCATCGTATGCTGGAAACGTGACTCTGGCCGGAAATAGCAATGTTGGCGGCCCCGGACTTGTTGCAGGGGCGAATGGCAATATCACGTTGAGCGGGTCCGTGACCGGGGCATTCACAGTGACCAAGATTGGCGCCAATACCCTGACGCTCAATGGTGGGAGCGCCGCGACCAATCTTTTCAACGCCGTTACCATCAATGACGGAACGGTCGTCATGTCCGGTACTTTCCAGCAAGGGACGAGTACGACCTCCAATATCGTTTTCCCTGGGGCGAACCTGGTCCTTGATAACACGGCTACTCCTGAGAATAGCCGCCTCGGACCGCGCGGCCTTTTCCTGAATGGCAACTTGACGATCCTGGGCAACAGTCTCTCCGCGGTTCTGGAAGCGGTGACCAATGCGGGAAGTAATATCAACCTGGGAACGAATGGATTTGGTCAGAGCACAATCACCCTGGATGCGTCACAGGGACAAACGGTGACGCTGCAGGTCAACTCGACATCCGCGACCATCTTTAACCGAAGCGCAAGTGGCACGTCTGCCTTGATCCGCGGTACCGGTCTTGGAACGGCCGGCAGCGGGGTTGCGATGCTGATCGGAGGCGCCACGAGCAATGGACAAAGCGCGACGAATAGCCAGAGCTTTGGTCAGACCGGCGCGGCGGGTACCACCAACCGTCTTATCTATCCTTGGGCGGTGGTCGATACCTCGACGACGGGGGTAGGGGTGAGCTTCGCTGTGTATGGTCCCAATGGTGTGCAGGCTATGCAGGGTTCGGATTATATTACCGGCGCACCAATCCTGACGCAGATTACCGGCATATCGAATACCAACACCACCCTGTCGCTGTCGAATACCAGTGGATTGTCGGTCGGGGAACTGGTGGTAGGCGCTAATATCCCCGCGAATACGACGATTACAGCCGTCAATGCCAACTCAGTTACCCTGTCGGCTGCGGCGACGGGGTTGGCGAGCAATACGTTTACCTTTATCCAGGGGATGAGCAATGTCGCGAACCTGGTGGCATTTTCCGACCAGACGGTTGGTTTGTCGACGGCGGCTCTCACCCTCAACTCGGTGACGCTGAATAACGGTGCAAATCTGACCATTCAGGGCGCGCTCCAACTGGATAGCGGCGGCTTGCTGGCGGTTGGCGATAATGTCAATCCATTGAACTATACGATCAATGGACCTGGCACACTCACCGATGTAAATGCGACGAGCAGAGAGATTATTGCACACGTTACCGGCTCCCAGACGACACTCACGATCAATGCACCCATCTTCAGCAATGGCGGTGGCTTGACGAAAGCCGACGGCGGAACGCTGGTGCTGGGTACCACGGAGACCTATATCGGAACAACCGCGGTGAACCAGGGAACTCTCAAGCTAGCCGGCGGCAATAACACGCTCTTCTCCGTGTGGAGCACTGCGCCGACGGCAGGCAACAGCGCTGCGGCTGTGTCTGGACAGGCAACGAATGTTAACTTCGGTGGCACGCTCGATCTGAACGGCAATAACCAGGCCCTCAACGTTCTGAACACGGGCAATGGAACCCAGTTATTGGGCGGGACGATCATTAATGGCAAGGCGTCAAGTACATCGAATCTGCATATTGCTCCGAATGGAAACGTAACATGGTCGGGGAACATCGGCGGATCCGGAGCGGGAACGCTCAATTTCATCCGCGACGGTAATAGCACCTTTACCGTCAATTCTCCGAATGCCCTGACTGGTTCCGTTACCCTCACCGGTGGCGCTACGACGCTAGTCGACTTGGGGACATTCCAAAATGCAAGCAGTCTGATCGTAGACCGCGCGACACTCATCTGGAACGATACAGGTGTACAGGCGGTATCCAATCGGCTGCCGAGCACGATGCCGATTACGTTGAAAGGTGGCGGACTTCAGTTTGTGCCTCGGGCAGGAACAGGTTCCACGCCGACGGATAACATCTCGCTGGGGAATGTGACATTGGGACTGGGTGAGTCCGAAGTATTCATCAGCCCGCAGCAGGGCAGCTCTTCTCAGATCACCATGCCGGCGATTCCGACTCGCGTTGCCGGCGCCACCTTTAATTTCCACGCCGGCGCGAGTTCGCCAGGAGATAATCCGAACCTGAAATTCACGACGGCTCCGACGCTGACGAATGGGATTATTGGAGCCTGGTTTACGACCAGCGGTTTGATCGGCCAGGGTGGCGGCGCTTCGTTTGCCACTTACGATCCTGTTACGGGTGTGCGCGCGGTGAGCTATAGCAGCCCGAATTTCTTTGCTCCGGGGCTTAATAGTTTCGTGACAGCGACGAATGCCACTGTTTCCTTGCCTGCTGGAAATAATCTTACGAATACCGTCACAATGGTGGGCGTGAACGGTTCAGTAACACTCGGTTTCGTCAATGCGACTGATACATTGACTGTGCAAAGCGGCGGAATTTTAACAGGAACGGATGCGAATGCGAAAGCGATCGGCTCTACAACCACTCCGGGACAGATTACGGCGAGTGCGGGAGTCACGGAGTTCTTTATCCATATTGGAACCAACACGCTGACGCTCAACTCGAAGATCATCGACAACGGATCCAACATGAACCTTGTAGTTGATGGGCTGGACACTGCCAACACCTCGACGCTGACCTTGACCAATACCAATACGTACGGCGGAACGACGTATGTCAGCGGGGCGACCCTGAGTCTGAATAACGCCAACGGGCCGGCGATTCCGGGTGACGTGGTGCTTTCCGGCGGCAACAATACGGCGGGCGATTCCCTGGCGTTCAATCAAACTTCGATCACCCTGGCGCGATCCAATCAGCTCGTCAGCACGGCGAACGTGACGATGAATGGCGCTACTCAGTTAAACCTGAATAGCAACAGCAACACCATCGCCACCCTGACGATCAACAACGATGGTGGCTCCAACGGCGCCAATGGTCCGACGGTCTTTACGGGATTGGGCACGCTAACGATCTCGGGAAACATCAGCGTGCCGACGCCGACTGAGACGTTTACGGTTCCGACCATCAATGGGTTCCTGAATCTTGGTTCGGGAAATATCGCGGTGGATCCGGTAACGAGCAATCCAGGCCAAATCGGCCTTGCGCTGCAGGGTGGTCTCAGCGGGGCTGCTATTACCAAGACCGGTTCAGGCGTGCTCGGAATCGGCGGCCAGAGTGCCACTTACACTGCTCCGATTAATGTCAATGGCGGTACGCTGGCGATTTCCGCGAATCTTGCCCTGGTTGGAGGACAGGTAGTGCTTGGATCCGGCACTACATTGGATACCCGGGGATTGACTGGAACCATCGGGTCGCTCTCGTCCTCGAATGCCAGCGCGGTTGTGATGAATGGCTTGCAAGGGACGGCTGGTACGTTGCAGACGGGCCTCGATAATACGGCCTCGACTTTCGCCGGTATCTTCAACAGCCCGTATCCCACCGGTCTTCTCAATATCACCAAGATTGGAACCGGAGCTTTCACGCTTACTGGAAATAGTACGGCGACCAATTCCGGCACACTGACGGTCGATACCGGATCGGTGGTGGTAAATTCGACCGGCCAGCTCGGTTTCAGCACTTACACCCTGACTCCTGGTGGCCTTTTGAACCTCGATAACAGTGGCACGGCGAAAAATGATCGCCTCGGAGGACAGACGCTCACGACCTCCCTCGTGACGACCGCTCCGACGTTGCGGGTGGTCAACATGGCGGGTGGCCAATTGTCGATCAAAGGCAACTCCTCGACGGCGGTAACCGAAGATCTCGGGACGGTGAATCTCCAGGGTGGCGGTATCATTACTCTCAATGCGGCCAATACGGGTGGTGTGAATCTAAACCTTGCGAACTTCGGCACGCAAAATCAGCCTACTTCGCTGCTCATTCGCGGAGATGGCCTCGGTCAGGCAGCCGGTCCCGGAATCGCCACGCTCACGGTGGCAAACGTACCGCTGACCGGTGGACAAAGCACAGGGGGGAACGGCACAACGACGATGAGCATTAGGCCGGATATCATTGCCGATGCTTCTCCGACTGGTTTGGGAACGGGTTTCCTCGTTAAAGACAGCTCCACGCAAACCTACCGCCCGCTCGATCAGGCGACAGAGTTGGCTCCTTCCATTACGGTGGCAGCGCAAACGACGACAAACGTCGGAATCTCGTCCCTTCAGAACATCACGGCAAACGCCTCGATCAATAGCTTGACGATGCTTAGCGGTGGCGGAATCAACTCGGGCGTACTGGCCAACAATCCGTGGGGAGCCAATGGCGCCCGGCTCAACATTGATATTAAGAACACGGGTGGTATACTCGCCTTCAGTGGTAATACAGGTATTACCGCTGGCCAGATTCAATCCAGCGCAAATGATACGCTGGACTTCCATGTTGTGGGTTCCAGCACGGTCTTGAATCTCAATGCACCGATCAACAGCGCGAACGGCTTTGTAAAATCGGACGACGGCACCCTGATTCTTAGCCAACCGCAATACCTGAACGGCGGTGTCCAATCCATCAATGGTATCAACGGCGGCACGCTCAAACTTGCGGCTGGACCAAACACGCTTTACGTCCTGCCGACGGCAACAGTTCCAACGCCGCAAAATCTGCAAGTCAACAACGGGACTCTCGACTTGAATGGAAACAGCCAGATGGTGGGCAGCTTCAGTTCAACTAATCCGACTCCTTTCAGCACCGCGGTGGTGACGAACACCAGCGCGACGGCGGCCAACTTTATCGTCGCGAATCCGGCAAATACTTCCACGACCTTTGGCGGCGTCATCAGTGGCAATCTTTCCTTCTACAAACAGCAGAGTGGTAACAACCGTCCGACGATCACCTTCGAAAGCGCCAATACCTATACGGGCGATACCTTCGTTGAGAACGGCGTTCTCCGGCTGGTCGATAGCGGCGCGCTGACGAACACAAATTCCATCAATCTGATCTACGGCACGCTGCAACTCGACAATACCGGCCTGAGCGACAGCACCAGCCGGATCAGCTCCACGGTGCCGATCAATATGAGCGGCGGCGTGTTCCAGATCTCTCCAAGCGAGCGTATCGAAAGCCAGAATGTCGGCACGATCTCGGTCAATCAGGGTTACAACGAGATCAATATCAGCCAATATAACAACAACAGCCAGACGGGCTCCTACACGCTGAACGTCGCGAATCTGACCCAGGCGAATGGAGGCGTGCTCAACTTCACGACTGGCCAGTCCTTCGGATCGACTGGCGCCAACCCGCATGTATTCCTTTCACAAGTCAATGGCAGCGCATTTAGCACGACGAGCCTGAGCAACAATATCATCGGGCCATGGGCGGTGATCAATGGAGCGGATTGGGCGAGCTACACGGCCACAGGCGGGGTGACGGCTTTGGCCGCGAATGGAGCTGCCGCCTACGCAACGAATGCGCTGACCGCTGGTGTCGTGACCGATAATATCAGCGTCACGGCTACGGTGCAGGGGGTGACCACGCGGACCATTAATACCCTGGCGATCCGGAATCCTGGGGCGGCCACGACGGTGGGTCTGAACTCGGCGACGGATGTGCTAACCGTGGGAGCGGGTGGCTTGTTGATTAATAGCGGACAGACCGTTGCGATCCAGGGTGGTCAGTTGACGGCTGGTGCGACAAATACCTCGGCTCCTCTCTACATCTTCTCAAACGGCGCGGGGGCACAAACGATTAATAGCCAGATCGTCAATAATGGCACTGGCGTCACGAGTTTGGTGCGAGCCGGTGGTGGAACGATCACTTTGTCGCCGGAGATCGTCGATCTCGTCGCGAGTGTACCGAATTCCGGCACCACGCTCACGGTACCGAATGCCAGTGGCCTGTTCATTGGCATGGCCGTTTCCGGGAGCGGAAACATCCCGGCCAATTCGGTGATTACGAATATCTCGGGAACCACGGTGACGATTAACAATACGCTGACGGGTACAGCAGCAGCGACGAATCAACAGGTGGTCTTTGCCCCTGCAACCTCTACGGCGACGTCTTCGACAACTGCGGGAAGCGCGACCGTTACCATGGGCACGGTGCCGGCGGGATTCACTCCGACTGCTGGTATGACGATTGGCGGTCCAAATATTCCCGGGGGAACGACCATTACCGGGGTGAGTGGCACGACGCTGACCCTCTCGCAACCTGCGATTGCCACCGGTACGACGGCGACGCTGACCTTTGGGGCGCTGTCCAATACTTATACCGGAACCACGACGAATTATGGTGGTTCGGCCACCTTTGGACAGTTGACGCTGAATGGTCTGCCTGGCTCGGTTGTCGTGCCGGGCGACGTGGTGCTCAGCAATGCTGCGTTGGTCGAAAATACTAATCAGGGCCAGATCGCGCCGACGAGTAATGTGACCTTTGAATCGGGCGGCAGCCTGACGCTTGTCGGAACAAACACGCTGAATAGCCTGACGTGGAATGTGGCCGGAACGAGTGGTGGCACTCCGACGGCAACCGTTGGCACGCTCCTCAATCTGACCTCGGCGACTCCCATTAACTCGAACAACGACTACATCGGGGTGACCCCGACGATTGCGGGCACGACATTGAATCTGGCTAATGCGGGGGGCTCGACCATCACGACCTCGGGCCTTTCGCTGGATAACCTCATCATTTCGGCCGCAATTACATCCGCCGGAACGATCACAAAGGCCGGCGCCGGTTCGCTGGTTCTGCCAAATGCCAACACGGCGGTGCTAAACTGGAACCTGAACGGGGGCACCCTGATCCTGAACAACGCGGCGGCTCTGGGGGCGGCCGGAAGTACACTGGTAGTGAGTGGAAACGGAGCGATTGAAGCCGGAACCGCGACGCTGACCGTAGCTGCGCCGGTGACCTTCAATGCCGGCGGCAACTTGACCTTCGCGGGAGTCGCACCGGCAAACCAGCTGACCCTCAGCGGTGCCATCAATCTCAATGGCGTTGCTCCGACTCTCACCGTCTCGGGCGCTCCGCTTACAGACACGATTACCGGCGTGATCAGCGGATCGGGCGGCTTCACCAAGGCCGGGCCCGGTGCGCTCACGCTGACTCCGGCGACGGCCAATACCTTCGCGGGAGCGGTGAATATCAGTGGCGGTTTGCTTACGCTCGGGAATGCCAATGCGCTGCCCGCCGCCATTACTCCGGATCTGACGGTGAGTGCCAATGGGGCACTGAATATCAACGGAAACTCGACCTCCCTGGGTTCGCTGGCTGGAAGCGGCGTCGTGACCAGCTCGACGGGAACTGTTGTACTGACGGTGGGGGCTGGTGGAAATGTGAACAACACCACCTTCAGCGGAGCGATCACGGCGAGTACTCCCGCGAACCTTGGTCTGACAAAAACCGGAACGAATAACCTGACCCTGACTGGTCCAAGTCAGTATACGGGCGCCACGAACGTCAATGGCGGGGGGCTGGTTCTTGGCAATAACTCGACCTCCGCGAGTACCGCGACGCTTTCAAATACGGCCATTACGGTAGCTTCCGGCGCATCGCTTTCGATCAACTCCGTTGGCGCTCCGACCACCACGGTGAATATCGGAAACAATCTCACGGTGGCGGCAGGGGCATCTCTCACCCTCAGCGCTGGGGCCGGCGCGAGCGCCGGGGCGGCCTTTAGCATGCAGGACGGCGTGATTTCGACGTTCAATATCATCCAGGGCTCCTCCTTCACCGGGGCAGGCCTGACCATCGGTGGAGCGGGAGCGTCCGCGAATGCTCCCACCTTGACCCTGGAACTGGGCTCAACGCTCGGTAGTGTCGATTCGATCAATGTCTTCCAGGCTGCGGCAGCAGTTGGCGCTACCGGAGGTGTTCTCAATATCGTGCCGGTTCCGGGCGCTTCGTTCCTGACCCCCGGCGATTACGTCTTGATCAACGCCACGTCCGGATTGGGCTCGGGCTTTACGCTGCAAAGTACGTTTGTCTCTGCCGGCGGAGTTGGTTACTCGCTCTCGCTCGTGGATTCCACGGCCTCTCAGGAAGTTCTGACCGTCGCGCAGATCGGAGCGCCGACAAATGCCTACTGGACCGGCGGCCAAAGCAGCGTGTGGTCGACGGTCAATGGTACGACCGGCGCCACGAACTGGTCTTCAACACCCGGTGGGACGCCCGATACCAATCAGGTCCCGAATGGCGCTTCGAATGTCTTCTTCACCGCGAATACTGCGACGAACCTGACCACAACACTCGGCACCGATATCACGATCAATAGCCTGAACTTTACCGGTACGGGTACGTCGGCCTCGAACGGCGTTTCCATTTCCGGAAATAAGCTCACGATCAATGCGACCACTTCCAACGGGAACGCGGCTGGAAATGGCATTAACGTGGCTGCAGGCACAGGCGCGGTCAGTATCGCCAGCAATGTGGCACTGGGCTCAAGCCAGACCTGGACGAATAACAGCAACCAGACGCTTACGGTCAGCGGAGCTGTCAGCGGCACGGCCAATCTGACCACTGCGGGCTCGGGGACGATCGTCCTGTCTGGGTCGAGTAGTTATGTTGGAACCACCACCGTGAGCAGCGGCACGCTCCTCGTGACGGGATCGCTTTCCGGCACCACGGCGGTGTCCGTGGCAAGCGGCGCGACTCTCATTGCCAACGGCAATATCGCTGGCACGGGTACGGTCAGCGGCAATCTCTTTGGCAATGGCACGATGACCGGACCGGTAAGCGTCACCGGTGGCACGGTGGCTCCGGGCACGACCGGAACCGGCAGCATTGGCCTCCTCTCTGTCACGAACAGTCTGGCCTTCAACTCCGTTTCCACGTTGAAAATCGACCTTGGCGGTGTCGCTTCCGCTCAGCACGATCAGTTGTCCGTTCAAGGGCTGAATCTTGCTTCCGATGCCGGTGCTGGGGCGACGCTCAATCTGAGCCTGACCAATGGATATACGCCGGTCCCCGGCGACCTTCTGGTCGTGATCCTCAATGGCGGCAGTGAGAGCGGCGTCTTCGCGAATACGACGCCGGACTCGAATCCGAACTTCTTCGGTGGGGCGAGCTTCCCGTCAATCACCGTGGGTGGATTCGAGTTCGCGGTCGGCTACCACGCCTCGGCGAACAGCTTCTTTGGCGGCAACAACGTTGCGCTCCTCGCCATCCCAGAGCCGAATACCGCAGCGACCTTGGCCGCGGGATTGGGTTCGCTCATCGGTCTCGGACGTTTCCGCCGTCGGCGCCATTGAGCGGGGCAGGCGGAAAGCATGCCCGACGTTGCCGAATCAGATGAGCGTTTGCGACCGCACGCGCGCGTGTGCGGTCGGCACCATCTGGAAGAATCCGGATCCGAACAAATCGGATGCCGACTGAAAAGTGTGGCACGGCATCGGCGGCGACTTGTAGCGTCGCTTCAAGTCGACCGAATTCCGCTCGCAAAAGCCGGCGCGTGTCCGCTCAAATCCTAAATCCTGAATGCTTAAATCCTAAATTCCGCGAATGTCGTTTCCCAACCTCAGTCTCCAACCCGGCGAGTGGTACGCTTGGGAAATCTTTCCGACATCGTCTCAATTTCCGATTAGCGCTCCGGTTCTACTTCGGGGAATGGGGCGCATGATCCACATCCGGGGGAGCTTGGAGTTGGAACTGCAGTTTGCGAATGGAACAGGTGTTGGTCCAATCCGTGTGATCGAAGTTTATCCGAAAAAGAAATCGACGGGTTACTGGGTGTGCCGGTTGCCCGGGGTTGAAACCCCGGAGCCAACGGTGGTCCTTTCGATCCTCAATGCTGAGTGGCTATATGTGCACTGCGTGGAGTTGCGCAGATATTTGACTGAGTCCACCGCCGACCGAACGCTGCAGGCGCTTTTGAACGAAGTTTTTGTCGATCGACTACGGTGTTTCCGCGGAAATCAAGATGCTGATTGACTTAAGATTTAGAAACTTATAGCATCCGCGCCACAGTTTGAGTTTGACTGCTGGAGCTTGCGGATCGGTGAGAAGCCGATTTGGCGTCTTGGTGGTTGAACGGCTTTTCCCCCATACTTCAAAAGTGGGTGTTGCTGCGCACTTGTCATCCCGAAAAAATATGAATGCTTTATTCGTAAGTCGATCTAGCTCCGAAAATGCCTTCCGCAAGCCAGTTTGCGATATTCAAATTTCGAAGTTAAGAATGTCCATTCTAATGCTGGTGAAGTACTTACGCGCGGTGAGGGTGTTGGTCGTTCTATTTTGGCTGGCCGTCGCAACTGCTTCATTCGCCCAAAGTTACGGGCCGCCTGGTGTTGGAGATAATTGGCAGTTTTACGCCTACGTGGGACCAGACGATCAAGGACGCGATCTCTATAGCGCCGGCTCTGCGACATTGACGATTGATTCATCTTATTATCTCGACGATGGATTTGGTGGACAATATGACCCCGTGAATCACGTATTTGTCGGAGTTACGTATCCGGGTGGGCCAATAGCGCTTTCTGTAGACGGTAGTGATATTCTTGGCCCTCCTGGTGTCGAGGCGCGCGGTGGAGATGGTGAGACCCTAAATGTCAATATGGGTGGCTCTTACCTTCGGGATTTTCAATGCAATAGCGTAGTTAAATGGACGTCGATCTCGAATGGCCAAATATTCCAAATCGCTGCTACTGCTGCGACGCCAGTATCTCCGTGGTATCGATTTGATGCTTCTGCCAGTAATTTCGTAGTCATATACAGTGGAACGTCGTGGACTCCTACGAATCTGACGCCTCCTCTTCCGGGGAGTTTCTATGTTGATGGTCGGATATGCACACTTACCGGAGAGTCTTATGGTGGTGATCAGTATGAGGATTATTGGGTTAATCTCTGGTATAGTGACTGGATGGGAAATAGCTGGTTTGTGGCTTACGGGGTTTCGGGCGGTAGTTCCTACGGTTATATCACGGATCCAATTGGTTCTGCTCAGCTATCTGTTGATCCCTCAACTTGGCAGATCTCGAATGTTCCGGCAGGCCAGCAAGTCTCTTTCGCTCCTCCCTCGACGTCCAGTCCAACGTATGGTCCGCCGGTTATTTCGTGGAATGAACAGAATCTGCCATGGTCGTACAGTGACAGTCAGGGGTCTGATGTTTACTCAAACTCAGACTCTACGATGCAGGTGGTTTTTACGGCCACGAACACTTTTATTGCCACAGATCTGGTAAATTCGAATAGCGGTTCCGGGTGGTACGATACCTCGGTTGATCGCTTCTATTTCTCAGACGGAGCCATGGCGAATTTTCTCGCGCTGGACTCTGCTGGCAATCCGCTTGATCACACTGGGGTGTTGTTTAAATTTGGCTCAGACGGTCAGGCGGGGGCTGTCATTGCGCGGGATGGAAGGCACACCCCCACTTACAGATTTCAATTCGGTAGCGGATATTGGGGGGTGGAATATTTTGGGTTGAATCCGGGAGAGCCGTTTATCGTTCAAGATAGCTCCGGCGATTTTTCATCGCCAACGTACTCGAGTGGTTCATCAGGATTGGTTATCGATACGCTGTCTGCTGGATGGCCTGGTGAAAATATCTGTCCTCAAACGTTGTATGTGAATGGCTGGCCGGTAGAGGTGGCAAGTTCCACGCACAGCGGAAATGCTGATCCGGCAATTGGGACGTATTTGGGTTCGGCTACATATGCCTCGCAAACTGGTGGTCCTTCGGTTGTACTCAGTTGGACTTGGAGCGACACTTTCCATGGATGGGCGGTTGCGGGTTCGTACGGCGTCTTCGGATCGTTTACAGGTCATTGGGACGGGGTGGCGCTGGCTTTTACTGGCTTGCCTCCCGGATTGAGTATTACCCTGAATCCTATCATCATGCCACACCAAGGTCCCGCCCAAATTGATTGGAACGGCGTGACGCTGATTTGGGACCCTATTGCCTCCGCTGTGTCGGCCAGTAATCCGACTGGGCAAGATATCTATCACGACGATTCCGGTCTAGGCCTTCGCGCCGTGATCAATCCAAATGGGTCCGTGACGCTTACCCAATCTGGTGGAGCCACGCTCACGGGCACCTATAATGTTGCAACGTCGGCATTCACATTCGATAGCTCCGCCGGCAGCGTATATGCGATGAATAGCCAGGGGATAGTCATTCAACCAGGTTCAGGCGGTAGTTCAGGTCAAAATTTCGATCTCTTTGGAAATCTCGATATCCAGGGAAATCTGCTCAGTTTTGGAAATTGGACCAATACATCGGGCAGTTCAGCGGCTGGCCTGCTCTTCACGTTTACCGACGAAACAATATCGTCGACGGGATCGGTAGTGACACCAGCTCTGCTCAATTCCGCGAGCTTGCGCGCGGCTACCGTGTTCAGTTGGAGTCATGCTACTTCCGATGGAAGTTCCACGCAGAAACTCGCGATGCAATTGGACGAGAACAATCGGCTCCTGTTGTTCAATCCAGCTTCGTCTACGTCGCCTCCGCCTCCTTCCATTGTTCTCGATCCAAATGGAACATCGCATATCAATACCCCGATTGTAATAGCCCCCCAAGGTGATATCGACATGGGTATTTTTCAGGCGGGGCCAATGCCTTGATCGAAGTCCTGTCACAATTATTTAATCGTTCCTCGCTATGAGAGCACGAAATTTTGCGGGAATCGGCTGGTTGGCAGCGATCATCGGAGGCGCCTCCATTGGAATACCCTGGACGAGTGGGCAATCACCCATTCCCACTCACAAACCTGCGGGTTACCCAGCATGGTGGTTTCAGCGTAACGTGATCCCCAGAACAAATTCGAACAATGCCAACCCGGACTACAACCGGGTGGGGGACTACCGGCCCGCAAATGACTTCGCCGTTCTCACCCAAGGCCAACTCAAAAATATGGCTATTGCCGCCTATAACGAATTCATGGCAGACGTCGGAGTAAATAGTGATATGACGGCGCTGGTGGCAAAATGGGTGAATGTCGACCCGGTAACGGGCGTCATTTCACCGAACGCCGTAGAAATTGTTACGGCAGATACGGCTGATTTTGCTCCAGTAAACCTCGGCCAGTTGAAAGCGGTTGCGCAACCGTTTTATGAAGAATTGATCGCGTTGGGAGTCGTCCCGGGATACCCGTGGTTCAATTCCGAAAACACCCCAGCCGACTATACTGCAGCGAATGTCGGCCAGGCGAAGCAGTTGTTTTCTTTTGATATCATTCAAGATCTTGCCGGTGTGCCATCGGGTGGCGGCTCGAGTACGGATTTCCTCGGCGGTATTCCTTACACCTGGTTTGTTTACTATGGCTTGAATCCAGTCAAACCAGGAAATGGTCCTAATGATGACTCCGACGGAGATGGCCTGACCAATCTGCAAGAGGCCCAAATGGGTACGGATCCAAACAAGAAAGACAACCCGGCGTTACAATTGACGATATCTGGTTATGCGGCTCACTAATTCTGAGTGTTGGAAACGGTTGTTGGTGAGGTTGATCACCCTGCATTTTTGCGCGGGAACGATATTGTGCGGAGTCTCAGCTTCCGCTCAAACCGTTGAGAAAACGCTGTGCGCCATTCAGGAAAGAAAAATGGCGGTGGATCTTTTGATTCTGAATCGATATGGGCAGACCGCTCAGGACGATTTTCATCCGGTACAATGGCCGGGTAACCTGGCTAACTTCCCTGCGAATGGTTCCATTCAAGATGTCCCGACAGCGATCGCTGCGCTGAACGTGGCATCGAAAGAGTTTGACCTGCTTAAAAGATTCTTTGTCGCTTTTGATCGCTCGCGTAATAGGTATATTAATCTGCAATGTATAGCTAATCTTAATTTCGCTCCGAAGGATCCGCTGTATGATAGTGATTCAAACGGCAGCTTTGCTTACAATGGATCCGACGAGAATACGAGCTTCCGCTGCTCCGCCATCAATCTTCCGTCGGTTGGCTCATTCAACGAGCAAAACTGGAGGGATAAGCTACGGGTCCTGGCTTCCAATATTGACCAGCTTCGCGCGATTGAATGGCCATACTCCCGGCTGCAAGGCGGCTATAGTGTTACACCCGGCGCCGGAACCGACCTCTATTCATCTTATCAATCCTCGAACTGGTCTATAACCTTCCCAGCCTTCGTCCCGCCGTCGTCGCTCGTTCCGGATGATCAACTCTTCATCTCGCCCGATCCGCTTCTCGTTAAGAATGCTGGCGGCTGGGAACAAGAGGCTTATAGCTGGAAAGTCTCGGGTGGATTTACGCATTTTGCCACCGGCTTCTGGGGCGTCGAATATTCCGCTGGTGAGACGGAAGACGAGGGCGCTGACAATTTCTTTCGCGGGGATTGTGAGCTGAACGCTATTATCTATGCGGAGGCGGCAACAAAGGTGCCGTCCTGGGCGACATTGCCTGCCGGTGCTCCTAGCCTCACGGGAACGGCTTACTTCTTCAAAGGGCCGTCCGTGCAATCCTATGGTGATTTGGCGGAAGTCGTCGTCAATTCGTCGGGAAGTGGTTTGCATCTTGGCTCCTGCGATGTCGTATCAACGCCAAACCCGTTGAATATCGGCGAGAATTTAAGCGGATGGGTTTCGTACGACGGAGACGACGGATTTCTGACGAGATTTACGTCCACTTTTGACGTGGATCTTACCGGAGCCTTTGCCTTGACCGGCGTCCTGACAGACCCGCCACCAAGCGCAGCGGGCGCAATTATGTCGCTTTCCCTGCAGGACGATGGAACATACGACACTGCTTCATCATTTTCCATCTATGTAGAGGGCTACCCGAAGCCTGCGTATCGGAGAAAATACGATACTTCGGTCTATTCGGGCGATTCATTGCCGGAGGCTCAGTATCCGGCAGGCACGGGTCTGGTATATCCAAATTACCAATATTCCCCATTGGGTGGAACAACTCCATACCCGATCTATCAGGAGGAAAGCCTGAATGTTCTGCTGGACTGTATTTATCTTCCGAAGTTCACCGAATTCATGCCGGCTGCAGCCAAGGCTTTTGGAACCGTCTCCCACACGCCGGGCGAAATTGAGATGACCGCCACGAATCGTGAACTGATTCGAATTCATCTCGGTCGTGGTGAGACAGATTTAAACCAAATCGGATGGCTGGGCACGCGGGCGGACGGGTTTGGTAGTTTGTTCTTCAACGGCTCCGCGGATGCCTTTGAAGTCCTTTACGAAGATGATTGGACGAAGTTCACGGATTACCCATTTGGAGGTAAGAAATTTGATGCCTCCTCCGATGACCTTTCCGAGGATCAGGAAAATGCGTCCGGCTGGCAGGATCGCTTTGCCTATCTGGCGGCATGGTATTCTCCCAGACTGCGACAGGTGAAAGGGAATGACGTCGTTGTCGATATCATATACAATACGCCATATTCGAAGGAGATTGATTTTTACTGGGCGTCACAGGCCTCGGAGCCCGATGGGCAATTTTACACCTTCACTGGAGCTCCCTTCAAGGTTGTCGAGTTGGAGAATCCGACCGTAGACGAGGATGATTTGCCGACAGAGCAGTTCTATCTGGAGGCCAGGGCGGACGGTCAAACTTACGGGATTGAGTACACGCCTCCGTACCCGAATATCGCGACCAGCGGCGAGTCATTCTCATTCAATTTCGGTCCGACTAACGGTACCCCCTATTGGACGCGGTACATTTACGTTGATCCGGGAACTGGCCAGGATCCCGACACATGGACGACGACCGAGACAATTGGTGGAAAGACATACACAAAAGAGGCGCAGTTCAATGATCCGAGAAACCCGTTGAATACTGATCGGGCGGAATTGCGCTATTTAACCGTTGAAGATGCCGAAGGTCGAGACCGGACAATTGCGTTCACCTGGTCCGACGACGGTAGCGATGATGAGGGGGATTGGAGGCAGACATCAATCATGCCCTATCCGAACTACCTGGCGATCGGAGCATCGCGTATCGGAGATGGGCAGCAAGAGTTCCCATCGGCGTCATTCATATATCCGGATGATTATGCGAGTTTGGAATCGATTAGTTACTCCGGCGACTCCGAGTGGGCTGATAATGGACGATATATTTCACTCAACGACGATATGTTGGATTCGGAGACGTTCTACGTGGCGGGTGGGACGGTCCATCGAGAGTACGGGTGGGAAGGTAGCGTGTTCACCACAACGAGTGATTTTAACGGCGTCACGTTTCTAGCGGTTGACGATAGCTATAGTGCCGGGTTTGGGACCGACACCGTGACCGTAAATGGTGTTGCGAACGGAACCCGGACCTACAGTGGAGCGGCTGGGGGAGTGTCGCCGCCATGGCTCCCGACCGGTGGGACATATCCCGGGGGTTATAAGGAGAACATTTCGATTTCGGAGGCAAATGGGGGAATTTTCGTCCAGAGTACGGCTGGGTGGGGCGATTCGTTCGCAGCGGGAGTCATGAGCACGACGCAATCGGACCTTTTCGGTAATATTGTATACCGCTTTGTGCAGACGACGGATGGTGTTGCCCTAGACTACTTTGGGGCCTCCGCGCAGGCCGATACGACCGGATGGGGGGCACCTAAATCGGTGGACGGCCTTCGCGGCGATACCTCGCAAGTGTCGTATATCGAGAGCGGAGCGGCGTTGGGAGCGGTGTCGACCGTCGATGATGCAATGGGGATCGAGAGAGGGGTGTCGGACTTTGATTGGCTAGGCAGGCCGTCGAGAATCAAATCGGGATTTGATGCGATGTCGATCGACTACTCGAATCTGACATCGATCGTGGGGACGGCGGATTCCGGATATGTGGTTACGCAAGGTACTTCGAATTTTGGCGACCTGCGCTCGTTCAGTTCGACGTTCGGTTCCCAATATGCTCTGAACGTGGATGGGAGTGGGGCGGGTTCCATCACAGCCGACGGCCGGTCTCGCTCCTTTACAGCTGATCTCAACGGCGTATTGTCATCGATCGAGAACGGCATGGGTACACGAGGTGCCGCTATGTCGGTTTCGACGGATGGTGGAAATCTTTGCACCAACGAAGTGGTGCATACGATTTCAGGTGGTTCGAGCACCGCCGCGATCCATACCGTCTATGATGGGTTTTGTCGTGTCATTTCCATAACGAAACCGTCCGAAAACGGCGGTTCTGGTACCGACCAATGGACGTACGATGATGCCAATCGGAAGGCGACTTATACTCCGGGTTTCGGGCCGACCTTCCAAACGGTCGAATCCGCGTTGTCCAGCGATGGGGCGAAGACGACAATTACCGTCGGGGCGGACGTGCTCAAGACGATCACCAGAAGCGTCGCGAATGGAGCGTTGGTTTTCAAGACGGATTTAAATGACGATAGCGGCGGAAGCGGCGCAGTCTCGAGAACTGTTTCCGTCGAGACGTTTGCTCCCGCTGCCGGCCAGTATTCGGTCGTGCCGTGGGGCATAAGTGCGAATACCATGTCGATTAGCAAGGCGGCTCCTCAGGATGGTGGGGCGACGGAGGTGACCAACGGTCTGACGGGTGATGACATTACAATCAGCGAAGCAGCGGAGATTCCGTCGTCGATCGATGGCGTTGCCGGAGGTCTCTCGATCTCCCAAGGTCTTACCTTCCATGCGGGAGTCTTCTCGAGTATGAGCGGTACGGTCGGTGGATTCGGCACAGGACTCAGTGCCGACTCGGACGGGCGCGTGACCAATTTCTACGCGCCGGGAACGAATCAAGAGATAAGCTTTGGAGGGCAGCCTGGATTCCAGGCATCCGTCCACGACAGTCTGCAACAGACAAATCATAGCGTGACGGTGGACTCCGTTGGCAATTTCACGGGATCGAGCGGTGACGGCGCCATTGATATCTCTGCAACCACTATCGATGCGCCGCACGGAACGGCTACCACTCTCAACCAAAACCTCACGGTCAATACAAATTGGTACGGCTCCATTACGAACAAAAACTATACCGGCGGAATAACCGAAACAACGGGGTTGAATTCGGATGGTTCGGTGGCGAGCGATTCCGTGACAAGCAGTAGCGGAAATGTGCAGGCGACCCTGACCCAGTCGGCAACCCAAACCTCGGTGTCGTATTCGGGTGACACATTCACGACCAATTTTTATAAAGTCGGTCTGCCATCGGAAATTATTGGTCCAAATGACAATCGCAAGTTGACCTGGCAAAATTTCCAATTGGCCAAGGAAGATTATCGAGGCGGCTTGTGGGCTGGTTGGGCGGTGAGTTGGATTCCGGATGAAAAAGGCCGGCCCGGAACGTTGAGAATTAGTGAGCCGTCGGGTCGCTTGCACGATTTTGCCCTAAGTTACGACAGCTTTTCGCGGCTGAATGGCTCCAGTTCACCGGAAATGATTGCAGCGACACTGGGAAGAAATGGGGCCGGCGAGCCGCTTTCGCTGGCTCGAGGCAGCTATTCTTCGGGTTGGAGTTACGACACCTTGGGCAGAATGAGCGGGTATTCGGAGAATTCTGGTGGGCAAAGCCTGCTCTCGTATTCTTATCCTTCGTACGACGCCCGCAATCGTATCGAGAGCCGCCTGACCAGCCTCGGCGTAAGCTGGAGCGGAATGCAATATGACTCAGCGGACGAACTGCAATCGGCGGACATTGGCAATAGTCAGACGCTGGGTTATTCATACGATACACGTGGAAATCGAACTGGTGAGTCTGCGGTTTTGACGAATACGATCAACACTCTGGACCAGATTGGTGAGCGCCAGTTGTCTGCTCGATCGCTGGGGCTTGTCGGAACGGTAAATCCGCAGGCGACGGCCATCGCATTCAATTCCTTTTCTCCCAATGGCTTTATACTGGCCCCAAATCCGACGACAGGTGATTTCTTTCACCTTTGGCAGGTGCCACAGTCCTGGAATGAAGGCAAAGTGGGACTGGTACAGTCGACGGTTCGAGGCACACTCGCCGGACAAGGTGGGCACGGAACCGCTGCGGCGGCGGATGCGGATATGTATGTGGTAATGCCGCCGATCAATGAAACGCTCAAATATGGAGCAGCCGGGCGTCTGGCGGAGGATGCGTTCTGGATTTACACTTGGGATGGCCCGGGAAGGCTTACCGGTATGGAACGCAAATCCGGCACTTTCCAGGCGCCATCGGTGACTAGCGAATTCGTCAATTTTGCCTATGACGCAGACGGGCGGCGGACCCAGAAAATCCATACCGTAACTTACGCGAATAACCGGGTGGAAGTCGACGAGAGCCAGGTATTTTGGGCGGGGTGGCTGCCTTTCATGGAGAGGCACCTCAGGAACGGGATTTTCCAATATCGCCGTTGGTTTCAATGGGGGCCGGACGTTAGCGGAACCTTGGATGGTGCGGGAGGGATTGGAGGATTAGTGGCGATCCGGGAGGAAAATGATGCCGGCCTGTTGCGTCGGATTCTTCTGCCCGTACAAGACGGTTTGGGAAATGTGACGGCTGTCGTGGACCAAGCAAATGGAAAGATGATTGCGAGGTACGACTACGGGCCGTTTGGCGAACCATTGCGGCAAACGGGGGACGTGGACGCGTGCCCTTTCCGGTATCAAACGAAGTGGTTTGATGCAGAAAGTGCGCACTATTACTTTGGACTCCGGTACTACGATCCGCGGTTGGGGCGGTGGTTGTCGCGGGATCCGATGGGGGAGGCGGGTGGGTTTAATCTGTATGCGTATTGTGGGAATGATCCGGTGAATCGGTGTGACGCGCTTGGGTTGCAATCATGGGTTCCCGATTTCCCGAATAACAAAACGATTGAGATGCGTGCAGGCGAGGCAATTGGACAAGCGATTAAGGATTGGTGGGCGGAACGGAAATCAATTAAAAGGCAGGAAGAACAATGGAGTGCATGGCGGGAATCACATCCAAGGCTAACGCTAGAAATTGATCGAGGGTTGATCGGACGTATTCGTGCAGTCGGCGCCATCCAGCGAACATATTTCGAAATGCGAGCAAAAGAGATGGATGGTTTGCTTCCCGAAGAAATTGGCGAAAACGTAGTACAGATGCGGTTTGATAAGTTGGACGTGATCCATCAGTTAACTGATATCCAAAGTAATTTGGCTAGACGCGATTTTGAAAATACTAAACAGCCCGTTGACATTGCTGCTCTAATTCTCCCAATTGCGTGGGGAAAATTACGTTGGCTTACGGAGGGGGCAAATTTGGTTGGAGAGGCAAATATGGCGAATTATGGCGGAGCTACGGTTTATCGTTTTGCCACCCGAAGCAATCCGGCGACGCTTCAGTCAAACTTGTCGAGAGCTAGCTTTCTTACTCGCCTTCGTGTAAATGCATTGATGAAGATTCCTGCGTATCAGAGATGGAGAGCGATTCGGCATATGATGGGTGATACGGTGAATAGCCCCTTTGTCTCCGTGCTTGAAGATGCTAACGCTGGAGCAGCGACGACCGACCCGTGGCTAAAGACGATAATTACTGGAAAACCGGGGATTCCTGGTGTTGTGAAGGCTCCCGATCTAGGGACCTTTAAGGTTCCCAGTGAGAGATTATTTTATCCGGAGCCAGACATGACTTTACAGCTACAAGAAACCGAACGATTGTATTTCGGTGATGATCTTGGCGAGTTCCTTGAATCATGGCAAACAAATCCTTTTTGAGTATGCCGAAGTACGATTCTAAAGATGTCATTGTGGTGATTGCTCACCCTCATCAAAACATGCAGGTTCCGCTTGACGAATGGATTCGTATCGGCCCTGGGCCTCGGCCATTAGTACGGCCAGTTTCGGCTTATTCTGCATCAACGGGGAAGCCGCTGCCAATGAACGTCGTGCCAATGCGATTTCGAAATACTATGTGGTCTCGATTCTTTATTAGGCTCGGTCTTCTGGCTGAACCTTGGAGCCGAATGGCAGATTAGGTCCTGCCGATCAATCTCCAATAGGAAATTCCGTGGCTCTGCCGGCGAGACTCCCGAAGTTTGACCTTGCGGCAGTTCTCTAAAAATGGGTCAGTCCTCACTTCAGACTTGGTGTCGAAAAGATGCAGGCTTTTGCAAATGGCGCGACAATTGCGAGGAGAATACGAAGAGAAATCTACGATGTGATGGCAAAACGCCATAGTGAAAACACTATGGCGTTTTGCCTTTTCTCTGTCTCTCTGACTCGCAGGTCACAGTAGCCTCTCATCAAGGCGCCAGCGGCGACCACTGCTGATAGTTACTACCGGAGTCGTCGTTTTGATCTACGATTGCGCCATCGGTACTCGCCGATCCGGTGATATCCAGGACCAAGCCGCTGTTTGCCGAGACGATCTTGTAATATCCGGAGTCAGTCGGAATCAGAAGCCATCGTTGGTTGGCGCTTCCGGTTCCATTCCAGAGATCCCACATGGCGATGTAGTTGCCGTCGAGGGCGGTGCCGGAGGATTCATCGATGCCTTTGCCGGTTTGTGCGCTGGTGACGGTGTATTGATTGCCGGCCTTGTGCGTGAGGACCCATTTCTGGTTGATGTTTCCGGCGTAATTCCATTGCTGGATCTTGGCGCCGTTGGCGGTGGAGGCGTTCACCACATCCATGGACATGCCGCTGCCGCGGTTGATCAGTTTGTAAGTCCCATTTGCAACTGTGCCGGAGCTTACTGGCGTCAGTTCGATCCAGTTGAGGTTGAAATTGGAGCTCAGCATATCGATATGCATGATTTGCTGGCCCGGGGTGAGCGCGACGGTTTTGGTGATCGTCGTCCAGTTTTGGTATCCGCCCGTGCCACCGAATGTCCAGGCACCAGTCACATCCGTTCCGCCGATGCTCACGCGGAGGGAGTTTGATGCATTGGGAGACGCCACACGGATCTTGAGGGTGTACCAGGCAGCGTCGGTGATGTAGGTGGTGTATTCGAGCCATTCACCAGTGACGATCCAGCCGACGTCATAGCCACCGCCGGTGTCCGTGGTGCTTTCGATATCGACGCCTTCCGTCGTCCGATACTTGCCGCCGTTATTGCCGGTCGCGCTGTCATTGTAGCTGATTCCCTGGCCTCCATTATCGAAGTCTTCGGCCTCGATATGCAGCGTTCCCGACAGGCTTGTTGTCCATGGTTCCCCTCCATTTCCATGAACGCTGCGGCTGCCGGACGGCCAGGTGCCGCAGTCCGGCGTCCAAAGAATTCCCGCATTCTCAATGCGGTTTTTGAACCGGGTATCGTTGGTGACGAGAGAGAGGGTGATGAAACTTAGCCAGGAGACATGGAGCCGCTCGAAGTCGCCCATCTCATCGACGTTCTGATACATCGACGCGCCGTCGCCGAGGTTGAAATTTCCCATTCCCCAGGGCCACTGATAAAACTCCGTCTGAAAGCAGGGATAACCCGCATTCAAAACATATTGCAAACAGGCGCGGCATCCGGCCCGGCCGCCCGAGCCGTAGCCGTGAAAGGCGATGGCGGCATTGTTCCAGTTGACGGTGGACCCCAGGCTGTTGACATCCTGAATCACTGCCGCGCCACTGTTGAATGCCACATAAGTCATCAAGAGAACCGGCGTATTCGGAGCCTTCGAGCGGATGATATTGTAACAGTTCTTCTCCATGGTGATAACCGCGGCCGAGGAGGGGGCGCTGCCGGTCGCTTCGTTATGGATCTCGTAGAGCACATGCGTCTCGTTGGCGTACCGGCCGGCATAGAAGTTCCAGAAGTCGGTGGTGAAACTTTCCGTGGCGCCGCCGCCATTCCCGATCGTGATAATCAGATAGAGTCCGGCATCCCGTGTGGCCGCGACGACGCCATCGATGATCGAGGCTTTGGCGCCGGCGGCATATCCCTGGTCCGATCGCTCCGCATATAAGTGAACCGCATTGCAGCCATAGTTTTTGATCGCGGAGATCGTCGAAGTCGAATAAGTGCCACCCATGTCCGTGGCCATCTGTGCGCCGCGCAGCAGGCTGCCATTGTCGGCGACGAAGGTGGTCTTTGCGGCGTTGATAGTGGGGCGTCCACGAGCTGCTTCAGCCTTAGGAGTAAAGGCGGCAGATACAAGGACAGCGAGGGCCGCAAACGTGGTGGTGAGGGGATATCTGAGGTTTTTCATGTGGGGGATTTGATTCGAAGCGAAAGGCGCTTCATTTCCACATGCGTAGACCTCGGAGGAGTTACGCCATTTTATTTTGCATTTCTCAAGGCCAGTGGCGATGAGGGATCGCAGAACAACCAACTCCCAACATTCACATGGAGCTCTGTACGCGGAAGAAGTGGTAGCGAGGAGACGCGAACGATCGGGATATAGGTAACGGATCTGGCTGTTACCAGAAGTTCCCGAGGTAAATGCTCAGTCAGGAATTACGGACTTCTCTGAAAGCAGAGCGCTCGCCTCCTGCAAAAGCAGGCGGTCCATGATCCACGAGAACCATGTGTCCATGGCCGTAGCGGCGAGTGGGTGCTCGAAGCGGGCCTCGATCAGCCTCTTTGCATCATCTCGGGCAGTTATCGCTTCATGGTTCCGGTCTTGATGGTGGAGGCACATCGCCAGAATGAGGTCTGCCAGGGCCGTTCTGGGTGGGCAGTCGGTGTTCGTCACTGCGGACCTGGTTGCTCTTTCCGTCTTCTCCCAGTTCCCGAGACGATACTCGTATAAAGCTAGCGAGGTCAGCCGCCAGGCATCCACCGTTGTGGGATTCGACGGATAAGGCTCGGGTAATGAAGCGGCTGCGGTTGTGGCGATCGGCTTCAGGGCGTGCAGAGTTTCCGTGGTGGCCGGCAGCAGGAGGCACACCTTGAGGATTTGTTCCGCGGCGACGGAACTGGTGGTGGTGGCAAATCGCTGCTGACCTTCGCGACAGAGTTTGCGGTAGGCTTCCACGTCCCCAATCTGCAACAGGGTCGTGCTGGCGATCATGTAGTCACAACTGATCCCGCCGCCTTGATCTGACGCGTCCACTCGATCCAGCCGTACGACCATCAGCGCACGCCGCGCCGCCTCCGGCCAACGTTCGTTCTCGACATCCCAATCGGCGACGGTGCGAAAAACGCGCACGGCTTCCATATAGGCCGGGCACAGGTTTTCCGGGATGTCGGAGACGAGATCGTCCGCCGCCGCCATATCATCATGGCTCAAGAGGACGGTCGCGCGTGTGATCTTTTCCCGGATCTCGGCCTGCCGCCGCAGCCTGGATTCCGTGACCTGGAGTTGTTCCGCTTCCCTGCGGGCCTCCTTTTCCCGGAGATACATCCAGGCGGAAACACCGAAGCCTGCCGCCAGCGTCAGGCAGATCAACATTCCGGCGATGAAAACGCTCTTGTTCCGGCGAACGAGCTTTTGCAATCGGTACGCGCGGCTCGGCGGACGCGCCTGCACTTCCTCGTGGTCGAGATGCCGTTGTATGTCGAGCGCGAGATCCCTTGGTGTCTGGTAGCGGCGATTGCGGTCCTTCTCCAGCGCCTTCATCACGATCCAGTCGAGGTCGTCGCGTAACGCATCCTTTAAATCGTCTGCAGTAGTGCTGCGAGATCTCGTGACCGCACTCGCTCTCTCATCCGGCATGCTCGCCAATTTCGCCGAAGGCAGCGACGGGTCTATCTCGCGCAATTTGCGCCGCATCTCGCTGGGACCGGCTTCGACCAATTCCTTTCCCGTAAACGGGGTCTCGCTAGTGAGCAACTCGCAGAGAAGCGTGCCCAAACTATAGATATCGCTTCGCGTATCGACATCGAGTCCGCCGGATTCGGCCTGTTCCGGACTCATGTAAGCGGGAGTTCCGATGATATGAGAGACAATGGTTTGAAGTGGCCGATCGGTCAGTGGTTCTTCCATCGACTTTGCGATACCGAAGTCGATCACCGTGGGAGACGCCTGATCGTCGTGCGAAGTGATCAGGATATTCGAGGGCTTGATGTCACGATGAATGATTCCTTTCTGATGCGCGTGCTGGATGGCGTGGCAGACCTGCAGGAAAAGATGCAGCCGTTCGGAAAGATTGAGTCTGTTCTCGTCACAATAATCGGTGATCCTGGCCCCGCGGACCAGTTCCATGACGAAATAGGGGCGGCCCAACTCGGTTGCTCCGGCATCCAGCACCCGTGCGATATTGGGATGCTCCATCATCGCCAGGGCCTGTCGCTCGGATTCGAAGCGCGCGATCACGCCTTCGATATCCATGCCGAACCTGATCACTTTCAGTGCCACCTGCCGGCGCACCGGTTCCTCCTGCTCGGCGAGATAGACGACGCCCCATCCTCCCTTGCCGATGACCTGGACCAACTTATAGCGGCCGATCCGGATCCCGACCTTTTCTTCCGGATCGAGGCCGCAGCCGAAGACTGCCCTTACCTCGAGATCGCTAACCAGGGTTCGCGCGAGTTCCTCGGGTGAAAGCAATGCTTTCCTGGTTTCCTCAAACGTCTTCTCGACTTCCGACTGCGCGGCGAGCATCTGCTCCACGGCCGAGCGCAGTTCGTGATCGGTGCCGCATTCCTGGTCGAGCAGCGCCTGCCGTTCCTGCACCTGGTTTTTCTCCATGGCGGCGCAAAAGATTTCCTCCGTCCTTTTCAGGTTGGATTCGTGATTCAGCGCGCGATGCATTCTAAGGCTCAACGAGTTATGCGCACTGGAGCCGCGATCTGCGCCAGAGATTTTCCCTCATTCAGCACTTTTCAGCTTTAGAAACAGCCACGTCCTCGCGCACAGCCAATGCCGGTTCACGGTCCGCTCGCTCATTCCGAGCGTCTCACCCACCTCCTTGTTACTCAACTGGCCGAAGAATTTTAGGACGACGACACGGGCGCGTTCCGGGTTCTCCGATTCCATCTGGGCCAATGCTTCGTTGATCAGGAGCAACTTGTCTTCGGGAGTGGTCTCCGCGACATCCACCGATTCGGCATCCACCCGGCGCCAGTTTCCGCCGTGCTTCAGGCTGGCTTTCCGCCGCGCGTTTTCAATCAGGATCCGCCGCATCGCTTCGGCGGCGGCTCCAAAGAAATGCGCGCGATTTTCCCAGACCCAGGTTCCGTTTCGACACAGGCGCAGCCAGGCTTCATGCACGAGTGCGGTCGGTTGCAGGGTATGCGCCGTCGCCTCCCGGGCCATTCGCGCGGAGGCCAGGCGCCGCAGGTCTTCGTAGACGAGTGGAAGCAATTCCTCGGGGCGATATCTTCCGTCGAGGGCGGATTCAAAGATGGACGTAACATCGCTCATGGAGGGAAGGAGTCGAAGGGGGATGTCCTTCCATCTCCGTATGACATTCCAGTCACTTTTACAAGCCGCAGGAAAAGCGCTCGATCCTCCTCGGAACACTTGGGCGGAGACCGATGGACAAATGCCAAATCCTAATTCCTAAATGTTAAATGCTCCCGCCGTTTCTCGTAATCCGCCAAGTCGTCCCATAAGGTGTGGCAAACAAGTCAAACCCTTCCCAAAGGCGTTCAGCTCCGCGGATCGCGTCGTGATTGCCGCTGCGGCGGCACTTGGGTGGCAGGGGATCGAGATGCTTCGCATTGCCGCCGCCGATGACGGTATCCGATGGCCAGAAGATATCCTGGAGCAGGAAGATCGCCTGGTGGACGGCTTCCTGCCACTGGCTCTGTCCGTTCCGTTTTCGCGCCTCTTTGGAGAGTTGTGAGACGAAGTTTTCTTTTCGGCTGAAAGGGATGAGGCCAACTTCGATGGGAATAATCACATCGTCGGCAATAATCGAGGTGCCGACGCTGGTGCCAAAGCCGACAAACAACATTCGGCCTTCAAGATAGTTTGCCAGGGCTTGGAGAGCGGCATCGTTGATGATCCGGACCGGATGCCCGAAAGCGGCTGCGAAATCGAAGGACAACCAGCCGCCGGACAGATTCAGGGGTTCGCGCTGCAGCGCGCCATTCTTCACAAGACCGGGAAAGCCAAGCGTGATGCAGTCGAACTGCCATTCTTCCGTGGCCGCTTTGACTCCTTCGACCATGGCGTTGGCCGTGAGTTCGTTGCCCGATGGAAATTTCCGCATCTCGTCAGAGCCACTGACCATCATTTTTACGTTCGAGCCGCCGACGTCAACCATGAGAACCTTCATAGGAGCGGTGAGTAAGGTGGAGTAGATGGAAGTAAGAGTTACTCTGATTTCGCGAGGATGTGCTGATCTGGTTGTTTCGAAAATGACGGCGCATTGCCACTTTTGGAGATAGTCCGTGGCTTGGGCAGTGGAATAGTGGGATTTGTGTCCACGAGCCGGTTGATCAATTCGATGACTCCTTCTCCATGCGGACGGGAGGTGACAACGTCGACGTGTTCCTTGAGGGCTGGGAGCGCGTTGGATACCGCGACGCCGCAGCCGCAAAAATCGAGAAAGGCGTGATCATTCTCGGCATCGCCGACGCCAATGACGTTTTCGGGCAACGCGTTCAATTGCAGCAGAGCAGCGGCGAGACCAGTGGCTTTGTTCACACCGGAAGGCAGGACCATTACCGCGCCTTTGTTGAAGATGATCTGCAGATCGAGATTGTGCTCCTTGATCACTTGCAGGATGACGGTGTCGTATGGCTCCACGGTAGCCACAATGACGTGGCCAACAGACAAAGGTGAAACTCCGCGCTTGCGCAGGGAGCGGACGAACGGTTCGGGAGGAGCCGCGTGAAGAGGTTCGAACTTGCCCGTTTTTGGGTGGTACAGAAGAGCGCCATTTTCCGCGACGACGAGGTCGAAGAGGTCGAGACGGGAGAAGACAGTTTGCAGGTCTTCCACTTCGCGTCCGGTGACCATGATTGTCTGGCGTCCGGATTCCCGAAGTTGCAGGAGCGCGGCAATGGTCGCGTCGTCGACTGCCCCGTGGTGGGCGAGCGTGCCGTCGTAATCTGTGGCGAAGATTGGGTAGCGCATGTGTTACGTAAGAGAATCGGATCATACGCGACGTGAAGCCGCTTTATGCGCCTGATGTCTGAGAGCATCAACACGCCGACCACCATCACCCTCAACAGCGATGGTCCGGCTTCAGTACGGCGTCTCTTACCGGTTTGCGCTCGTCTTACGCTACCGTCTCAGCGATGGCAGCATCCGCCTCCGGAGCGGCGACGGGTTCAACCCACTTGCCATGCTCCCGGATCAGGTCTTTCAGCCGGTCCACGGCTTCGGCCTGCGGGATGTTGAACCGAACGGCGGTCTTGCCGACGTAGAGATTGATCTTTCCGGGGGCGCCACCCACGTAACCGAAATCGGCATCGGCCATTTCACCGGGACCGTTCACGATGCAGCCCATGATGGCGATTTTCACACCTTTGAGGTGCGAGGTCGCGGCGCGGATCTTCGCCGTGGTTTCCTGGAGATTGAAGAGCGTCCGCCCACAGCTTGGGCACGCGACATAGTCTGTCTTGAAAATACGGGCGCCGGCGGCTTGCAGGATGTTGTAAGCGAGGCGGAGCGATTGGCCGGGCGCCTGTTCACCTTGAACGATCACCGCGTCGCCAATACCGTCGCAGATGAGCGAACCGATGCGGGAAGCGCCGATCAGCAGGTTTTGCTGGAAGTCAGCGGCGGAATCGTTGCTTGGCGCGAGCGTATCCTTGAGCAGGATCGGATGCCGTTCCTGCAAGCGTGCAGCGAGCAGGCGGAAAGAAGTCACGACGGGCAGATTCAATCCGTCGGCCACGGTGACGAAGCGGGCTTCTTTTGCCGCATTCACTTCGGCGATGGCTTTTTCGTCGCGTGGATCCAGGGCGACGACGCCGGATTGCTCGAGCACGATCTCCGGTTTGTAGTCGCCCAGCTTGTCGATTTTATGAGCGAGTGCGTCCCACTTTGTCTGGGAAGTTACGACACGGAAGGTCTCCTCGCCGCCGAGCGGAATACCCGTGATATTCAGCCGTTCCGAAGCGCGGCGCTTGTAGACAAAGGGATCGAATGAGAGCGCGGCGTCAAAGTCCTGGTCTGTGCTCGATTCGCCAAGGCGGGCGTTGTAACGCGCGACCAGCGCCTGTGCGACCGGGATCTCGTGCACGCTGTCTTCGGTGAGGGATACGCGGATGGTATCGCCGATGCCGTCGTTCAGCAGGGACCCAATGCCAATGGCTGATTTGATCCGGCCGTCCTCGCCATCACCGGCTTCCGTGACGCCGAGGTGGATCGGGTAATTCCAATCCGGCCCCAGTTCCGTCAGCCGCGCGACGAGCAGGCGATAAGCCTCGATCATCACCTTCGGGTTGCTCGCCTTCATCGAGAAGACAAAGGCGTGATAATCGAGGTGGCGGGCGATGCGGGCAAACTCGAGTGCGCTTTCAACCATGCCCAGCGGCGTATCGCCGTAGCGATTCATGATGCGATCACTCAGGCTGCCGTGATTTGTGCCGATGCGCATGGCGATGCCACGATCGAGGCAAAGCTGGACGAGCGGAGTGAACCGCTCGCGGATGCGTTCGAGTTCCGCTTCGTACTGCGCGTCAGTGTACTCAACGATCTTGAACTTCTTCGAATCCGCGTAGTTCCCCGGATTAATCCGCACTTTTTCCACCCACTTCGCTGCTTCCAGCGCGGCCTCGGGTTTAAAGTGGATGTCGGCGACGATTGGCACATCGCAACCACGTTCGCGCAGTCCGGTGACGATGTGCTCAAGATTCGCGGCGTCCTTCACCGTCGGCGCCGTGATGCGCACGATCTCGCAACCCACTGCCACGAGGTCGAGCGTCTGCTGAATGCAGGCGGCGGTGTCCATCGTATCGCACGTGAGCATCGACTGCACACGGATGGGATTGTCGCCGCCAACGGCGACCTTGCCGACGTGCACCACACGGGTGGTACGGCGTTGATAGCGATAGGGCGAAGGACAGTAATTCATCTAGTGCGGCGCGGGAGCGGGTGCAGGGATGGGAGTATTGGCGGCGGGCGATGATGCTTTAGCCGGATGATGACTGGCACCGCCGGAGAAAATGTCCAGATCCCCGACATCATAGAAGCAAATGAACAGCATGAAGCCGATGATGACTACCGTGCAGGCGGTCTGAATAATTTCGACGACGCGAACATTCACCGGACGGCGCCGGATGGCTTCAATGACTGACAGTGTGATGTGGCTTCCATCCAGCGGAGGAATGGGGAGCATATTGAGAATGGCGAGATTCACATTGAGGATGACGCTGAACCAGAGCGCCAGCCGCCAGCCGTCCTTGATCTGGAAGAGCGTGTAGTACATGCGGATCATCATTACCGCTCCACCCATTTGCTGAACGCCGACGTGCGATTTCTGGGAAGCAATGGTCGCAATTGTATCGATGATCGACATGCCGGCCTTTTCGATCTGCTGGGCCGGGCTCGGGTAATCCAGACGGGAGACGCCGCGCGGGTCGATGGAATGGCCGAAATTGTTCACGAGAATCACCCCGATACGAGGAATGTTGTCTTCCTCCGACGGTGCCGGCGTCATGGTGAGCTGAAGGGGCTTCCCATCGCGGATCACGTCCATCTGCAGGGGCTTTGTCCCATTGGCGCGGATTTGCTCTGTGAACTTGGCCGCAGATACAAAGGGTACTCCGTTGATCGCCGTGACGCGGTCACCAAGTTTGAGACCGGCTTTCTTTGCCGGCATGCCCTTGACCAGATCTCCGACAATGGCGTCGTGGGCGGTAAGTGGGCCGATTTCCTTGATCGTCACCTCTTTATCCTTACCGGTCCGCATGATCGTGAGCCGAAGGGCGAGTTGTTGCTCAGCCTCGATCAAATCCTCCGCGGTATAGATGTGCTTCCCGTTTACCGCAGTGACGACATCGCCGGATTGCAGGCCTGCTTGTTCAGCCGGGCTGTCCTTGTCCACCTCGGTGACGATCGGAGATGCCGCGGCAACGAGTCCGATCTGCCGCAACGCCTTCCGGCGCCAGAAGTTGGTGTCCGGAATAACCGGCTTCGGGTGAAACTCAAGCTCTTCATTGCCACGCTTGACCTTGAGGTCGATCGTGTCGCCCTCACTGGAAATGATTCGCCAGTGGACGCCGTCCTGTCCCATGCCTTCCCAGTGGTTTACCGGATGGCCATCGATGGAAACGATCGTGTCTCCCGGTTGCAAATGTTTCCCGTCGGCCGTGGTTGCCTCCTGCGCGGGAGAATTTGGCGCGATCGCACCGATCGTCGTCGTCCATTCGGCCTCCGTGACCGGCTTCCCTACGGCGGCGACGATGAAGGCGAAGAAAACGGCGACCAGGAACGAAAAGAGCGGTCCGGCAAACGCCACGATGATCCTGTCCAGCGGCGTGGTCGGCGGGAGCTGATCGTGAGGAGTGTCACTCTTGCCCTCAACGGTATCCATCGCCGCCATCTGTGGCAGCTTGACGAACCCGCCAAAAGGAATCGTGCCGAGGCTGTACCACACGCCACCGATCTTCTTCTTCCAGATCGCTTTGCCAAACCAGATGCCGAATTCTTCGATCACGAGGCCCCGCCATTTTGCAGCGAGAAAGTGGCCGAGTTCGTGAACGACGATCATCAAATTGAAGACGACGATCACCAGGAGGAAGGTGAGGACAGGCAGGACGAAGGACATGATGATGGAAAAGAAAGAGACAGGAATGCCGCCGGGCGTTCAAAACTGGCGGACCTTGACGCGGCCCGCGGCTGGCGGGGCGTCCTCGAGTACAGAGATCGGTATTTCCGTGGTCATTGGCGCCTGGGAGGCATCAGGAGGCGAGCAATTCCGCCGCCCGGGTGCGAGCCCAGGAATCGGCATCTAGGATAGCATCCAGGGCGGGCTGCGCAACCGCCTGGTGTTCATGCATCACCTGATCGACTGTCTTCCAGATGGCTGGGAAGGAACAGCGCCGGTCGAGGAAAGCAGCGACGGCGACCTCGTTGGCGGCGTTGAAAACGCCCGGCAGGGTGCCTCCGGTTTCGCCCGCCCAGCGGGCTAGATCAATTGCAGGGAAATCCGCACGGCGAGGGGCTTCGAAATCCAGCTTGGCCAGGGTCGCGAAATCGAGCGGACGCAGCGTGTTCGGCACCCGTTCCGGCCAGGTCACGGCGTACTGAATGGGGAAGCACATATCCGTCACGGAAAGCTGGGCGAGGATGGAGCCATCGATGAATTCCACCATGGAATGGATGATCGACTGGGGGTGTACGATCACGTCCACACGCCCCATCTCCACATCGAAGAGCCAGCGGGCTTCTATCATCTCGAGCCCTTTGTTGAAGAGCGTGGCGGAATCGATCGTAATCTTGGCGCCCATGTTCCACGTCGGGTGTTTGAGTGCCTGTTCCGGCGTCACCCCGGCGAGTTTCTCGGCCGGCCAGGTGCGGAATGGACCACCGCTCGCTGTGAGAATGAGCCGTTTGACGTCCGCCGGTTCGCGTCCTTCGAGACACTGGAAAATGGCGTTATGCTCGCTATCGACAGGTAGCACTTTCACACCCTTGCGGCGGGCGGCTTCCATGACCTGCTCGCCGGCCATGACGAGGATCTCCTTACTCGCCACGGCGATATCTTTGCCGGCTTCAATTGCCGCAAGAGCCGGGCGTAGTCCCGCCGTTCCGACAATCGAGATGAGGACGAGGTCCGCTTCCGGCATCTGTGCGAGTTCACACAGGGCCGCCTCGCCGACGAGGAGGCTGGGGATGCGGCGCAATCCTTCACCACCGCTGCGGTTTGGGACGGCTTCGAGGAGTTCGAGTGTCTTGCGGCCGGCTTCCAGATCTGAAATCGCCGCGTGAATGGGCCGCCATTCCGCGATCTGACGGGCAAACTTTTCCGCGCTGCGGTTTGCAGCCAGCCCCACAACCTCCATCCGATCCGGGATATCGCGCGCCACTTTGAGCGCGCTTTCACCGATGGAGCCGGTGGAACCAAGAATGACAACGCGGCGTTTCTTCATCGGGCGGGCTGCGGTTTCGGTACGCAAAAGATTACGCAGACGCGCGGATTGGGGGCAATTCTCATCGTCGTTATTGGACCAGCTTCACGAAGCGCAGGTAAAAGAAGAGCAGGGGGGCAGTAAAAAGGATCGAGTCGATCAAGTCGAGAGTTCCGCCAATGCCGGGAAGCATGCTCCCGGAATCTTTCACATCGCAATTCCGTTTCAGAATCGATTCCGCCAGGTCGCCAATGATCGCGGCGAAACCGAGAACGATTCCGAGCACGATGGCGTCGAATTGATTCAAAAGCGACAACTTGCCGGGCATAATGGCCAGCAGTCCGCAAGCGCCGCCCGTGGAGAAGGCGAGGGCTCCGAAGAAACCTTCCCAGGTTTTCTTCGGTGAAATGTGAGGGATGAGCGGATGCTTGCCGATGAGTGATCCGGTGACGTAAGCGCCCATGTCCGAGAATTTTGTAACGACCACGAGCCACAGCACGTACCACTGGCCGGTGACGTGCCCATTGGAGAGATCGCGCGGGGAGAGGAAGATGATCTTCGTGAGGAACGAGAACATCCACGGCACGTAAAAGAGTCCGAAGACCGTGTAAGCCATCGTCTCGAGCGGAGAGATGTCCCGTGTCTTCTGGAACATCTGCCGCGCAAAAACCACCAGCATAAACAGCAATAGCGCAAAGACTTCGAAGTCGTAAGTGCGGGTGGCGAAGGGCATCGTTTCCGCCCCGGTGGGAAGCCGTCCGAAGTAATAAAAGCTGCCCGTGCAAAAGAGCCCGCCGCACAGCATGCCAATGATCTTGAAATTCGGCAGCTTCTTGTGGTCGAGCATCGTGTAATACTCCCACAGGCCGAGGAGGGCCAAACCGCTCACCAGCACGACAAATCCCGGCACGAATCCGCTAAAGATGATCCAGAGCGCCACGGTCCAGAGCGCCAGGGACGAGCCAAGGCGGCGGAGGAAGATGAGTTTGCGTTCAGTCATCGGTTATGGGTTTCGGGCGGGGGAGAATCCGCGAGTGCGGAGATAATGGCAAGCCTGTGCGTGTGTACTGGCCGTAGGATGGGACCATATAGGACCAATGGGACTCATGGGACCTATGTGTTAGGAAGCGGCGCTTACGGTGAGTTACGCCTGAGGGGCTTGCTGCGGCTGCGGTTCCGGGGCTGGTGTCTCCACTTTTGACGTGTTGCTCAGTTCCGCGAGGTGCCGCGCGAAAACATCCTCCAGCTCGCGGAGACGTGTGAGCATCGGCTCGTACAGTTTGCGCTGGGCGGTGCAGAAGCTCTGGAAGGGTGCGAAAGTGGCAGCGAGTTCCTGATAAAAGCGGTCGATAGAATGGCGGAGATGATCCTCCACACCGGCTAGCGTGGAGTCCCGTTTGTCGTCCATCTGTTTCCGAAACTCCGAGAGGATCTGTTTGCGCTTCCAGACGGCGATGATCGTGCCCGCGGCGATACCGGTTCCGGCCAGGATGCCCGTCACGTCGAAGACGGCGCTGTGGGCGACGATGGCGATCACTGTGGCGACGCCACCAGCGGCTGCAACACCGGCGGGTACTCGCAACCAGTTGGCCGTGTCCTCGAAAAGCTTTCCAAGCTGCTGCTCGACCTGCTGAGATGTGCCGCGTTCCAGCAGGGTTAGCTCGATCTTCCGCAGGAGTTCGTCGCGTTGCTTGAGGAAATCCGGAAGAGTGGCCGCACTGCGGGCGTTATCGGAGAAATTGCGATGGAGGGTGTCGTGAAGCTGCTGCCACACAGACCGGAGATCGCCTTCGAGGAGTTCGAGAGAATTGCCGATCTGCCGTTGCAAAGTCTCGCGCAACTGGACCTCGAGCTTCTGCTGGAAGTCGTAACGCCAGTCGCCCTTGTTCAGGATGAGCTTGATCGTATTGGGCAGCGTGAGGCGCTCCAGAAGCAGCTCTTCGCCGCGTTTCGCCGCGCGGTCATAGCTCTGGGAAAGCGTCCAGACAACACCACCAAGCTGCCGCACGCTCTGGTCCTTGCGTGCGATTAGGCTGTTGTCGAGTTCGGCGAGCCGCTGGGTGTCGCGCTCAACGATATCCATCGCCTCGCGCACTTTGGCGCCCAATTCCCGCAGGATGACCTGTGCCGTCTGGCAGACGCTGCGCAGTTTGCCGACGCGCGCCTCGCCGCTCGTGATCTCCTCATTGATGTAGCGCTCCAGTTTGTCGAAGCCGGTTTCGGCCAGGGCCACACTGATCGCAGCCGGGTCGGAACTGCTCGTTTTGGCAATGAGCGCCTTCTTGGCTGAGACTGGGAAAATGGGGCAGCTATGGCCGAGTTTCTCGAGCATCGTTTGCTCGAGGTGCTTGGAGACGGCGGCGATTTCCTCCGGAGCTCGCAGGTCGGCCTGTTGCAGGACAAAGATGAGCCGTTTCAGCCACCGCTTATTGATGAGCTTGAGAAACTCCCACGCGCTCGCCACCCACGGATTGGTGGCGGAAAAGACGAAAAGCACGAGATCGGCCAGCGGCACGAATTGCTCCGTGATCGTCTGATGCTCCGCGACAATGGTGTTCGTTCCCGGAGTGTCGACGATATTGAAATCGCGCAGGAACGGCGCCTGCCGGTAGCACTCCGCGAGGCGGTCGGAGACGTGGACGGTACGATCTTCCTCGCCGTATTTGAAGACGTAGACTTTGTCCGTGGCGGGAAGGACGTCGACCTTGCAGAATTCGCGGCCGAAGAGAGCGTTCAGGAGCGACGACTTGCCGGCCTTCACTTCACCGGCGACGACAAAAAGGAAAGGGTCTCGCAGGCTTTGCTGGAGGCTCTGCAGCGTGGAGACGGTCTCCCCGGGCGCGCGAAGGTCCTGCGCGAGCGTGGCCAGCGTTCCCAGCGCGTTTCCGAGTTCAGCGCGGGTCTGGAGATAGGCATCGGCGATCATAGAGCGCGCCTTTTGTTGAAGGTCATCGGGCCTGTGGCGAGCGAAAAATGGCGCTGGGACGTGTGCTCAGGCGGAAAGAGGGTCGTCCACGAAAAAACACGAAGGCTCGAAAGGAAGTATTTGCTCTGCTTCCGTCCAGCGCATCCCACGGGCGTCAGTCGAAACTCAATGTGCTGCTGTCGCTGGAGCAGGAGCGCCCTTCACCGGACTCTCCGCCGGTTTTGCCGAGGTCTCACTCTTCGCAGGTGCGGCAGATTCTCCGGCGGCCGCGGGTTTCGCTGCCGTTTTGGCCTTCGGCACGACCGGCCGGTCCATGGCCAGAAGTTCCGAGACGGTGACAAACTTGAAGCCCTTGGCAATCAAGGTGTCCAGCGTGGCCGGCATGGCGTCCACGGTGGTCTTGTGGATGTCGTGAGACAGGACGATGGAGCCGGGAACGGTGTGTTTGAGGATCTCGCTTTCGACGTGCTCGGAATTGCGATACTTCCAGTCCTCCGGGTCGACGTCCCACAGGATGATCTTGTAGCCGAACTCGCCGTTGCACCAGCGCTGCTGGCGTTGTGTAAAGGCGCCGTATGGAGGGCGCATCAGCTTCGGCACCACGCCGCAGGCATTGACGATTGCATCCTGCGTCTTCTGCAACTGCTCCTTCACGGAGGCATCGGTCATCTTGGAAAGTTGCGGATGCGACCAGGAGTGATTTCCCACTTCGTGGCCTTCGGCGACGATCCGTTTTACAAGCTGCGGGTATTCTGCCGCGCATTCGCCGACGAGAAAGAAGGTCGCCTTGATCCCGCGCTGCTTGAGCATATCGAGCAGCCGAGGGGTATTCTGGGCATGTGGCCCATCGTCAAAGGTCATCGCGATGTACGAGCCGTCGACATGGCACTGGCTGTAAGTGATCTTTGGGCTTGCCGTGCCTGCGGGAGCTGGTGTCGCCGGCGCTGCTGCCGCGGGATTTGCCGGCGCCGGAGTCGCTGGGGCAGCTTGGGCGGGTTGTGGTTGTGGGACAGGAACTGCGGTCGGAGTTTCGGCGCAGGCAACGAAAAGTGGCATCAACGCCGACAGGAAGCAGGCGGTAGGGAGAATACGGGCCATGGCTTAAAAGGAAAAGCGAGTGAGCAGGTGACGACGAATCGACGCGAATCGAGAAAGATGCAAGGAAGGATGGAACCCACGAATTACACGAACTTCACGAAAAAAGAAGAAACATCGTGAGACCGGAGATGCCGCCCCGTTAATTGAAAAAGAGTAAATCGAAGACTCGGAACATGGCGCGTGTCCCGCTCCGCTGACTTGCCTGATCAAGAGACGCTGGCTCGGCGGCCATCGTCTCTCGCCCCACGCGACACAGGGGTGTCGCCCGAAAGTGCGTTACCCCACGGAGAGAGGTAACGAGGACCTCCTCAAAATCCGCTTCAGGTTAAACGAATCTTTCCAGGATCACGCCCAATTTTTGCACCGTTTCCTGGGGCCACCACTTACGATCCGTGACCAAAGCGCTGTCCAGCGCCCGGTGTTCAGGCCAATCCGGCACGGTCGGGATTTGTGGGATGACTTTGAGGAGTAACTTCTTGGCGGTTTCGGCATTGGCGACCAAATGTCCCCAAACGGCATCCGCCGTCACCGCCTCCTCTTCCACCTTCCAGCAATCGTAATCCGTGATCATGGCCATGGTAGCGAGGGCGATTTCCGCTTCGCGCGCCAGTTTAGCTTCGCCCAGGTTTGTCATCCCGATGACGTCGAATCCCAGATGGCGATTTGCCTCGCTCTCCGCACGGGTGGAGAAGGCCGGACCGTCCATGTTCACATAAGTTCCGCCATTGTGCGCGGGAAGGTCCAGATCGACCGCGGCTTTGGCGATCAAGTGACGCAGAGGCGCGCTGATGGGTTCGGCAAAAGCGATGTGGGCGACGATGCCGCTACCGAAGAAAGTATGTTCCGAGCGCCGGCTCGTCCGATCGAAAAATTGGCTGGGCAGCACGATGTGCCGCGGGGCGTAGCGTTCCTGAAGGCTGCCAACAGCCGTGACACAAATAATCCAGCGCACGCCGAGCGAACGCAGGGCAAAGATATTCGCGCGATGATTGAGCTCATGCGGCATGATCCGATGCCCCCGGCCGTGCCTTGGCAGGAAATAAACCTGACGGCCTGCAATGCGTCCTCCAAAGATCGCATCAGATGGCGCGCCCCACGGAGTGTCGATGTGATGCTCCGATGGTTCCGTAAGACCTTCGATCTGATAGAGGCCGCTGCCTCCGATGATGCCAATGGCTGCTTCTTGCATCGGGCGAACGTAGGAGCGCTGCCTCCGGGAGGAAAGCCGGGATTGAATCCAAGTGCCCAATTTCGGGTTAACGGATGGCGAAACAAGCGTGCTGCTTGATTCTGGAACGAGCGGTGGCCGCGCGGCTCCTTATGATCTTTTACCTAAGAATTTCTTCTCGCTTCATTGGTGGAATCCCGTTTATCCACGGGATTTCCGTTCATGGAATCGCCCCAAGTTCAGCTTGAAGTCCTCAAAAGAGGTTCCGCCCAGATCATCAGCGAAGAAGAGTTGCTCGCCAAACTCCGGCTTGGCCGCCCGCTGAATGTCAAACTGGGTGTGGATCCGACTGCGCCTGACATCCACCTCGGATTCACGGTAGCGCTGACCAAACTTCGGCAATTCCAGGATTTCGGCCACAACGCCATTCTCATCATCGGCGATTTCACGGCGATGATCGGTGACCCATCCGGACGATCGAAGACGCGCCCGCAGTTGACGCACGATCAGGTGATGATAAATGCGACGAGCTTCCAGGCGCAGGCTTTCAAGATTCTCGATCCCACGCGGACGAAGACGATCTTCAATGGCGAGTGGTTTGAGATGATGACCTTTGACGAGGTGATGAAGCTCAATTCGCGCGTGACCATGCAACAGATGCTGCAGCGCGAGGATTTCCGGAAGCGGATCGATGCCGGAGAACCCGTGCATCTTCACGAGATCCAGTACCCGATCATGCAGGGGTGGGATTCAGTGATGGTGAAAGCTGACGTGGAACTCGGCGGAACCGACCAGCTTTTCAATATCCTCGTCGGTCGCGATCTTCAGCGCGAGGAAGGACAGCATCAGCAGGTGGTCTTCCTTCTGCCGTTGCTCGTGGGCCTGGATGGCGTCCAGAAGATGTCGAAGAGCTATGGAAATTATGTGGGGGTCTCGGAGCATCCGAATGACCAGTTCGGGAAGCTTATGAGCATCTCGGATGAGACCATGGTTACTTACTATGCACAACTGCTTGGCGAAGCATTGCCGGACGGACATCCGATGGATGTGAAAAAGCAACTCGCGTTTCGAATCGTTGAGCGGTTCCACTCGAAAGAAGCGGCGGTCGCGGCCGAGGACTATTTCGTGAATCAGCGCCAGAGACGAGATTTAGCAAACTTGGATCTCCCCAAGGTTACGTTTGAAGGCGTCCCTTCCGATCTGATTTCGATTGTTGTATCGGCATTCGATCAAATCGGGATCAAGAAGTCTCGCGGCGATGTTCGCCGACTCATCGAGCAGGGAAGTGTGCAACTTCGCGGCGAAAAGATTACCGATCCCAAGGCGACTCCCACTTTCAATTCAGGCGACGACCTGCGCCTCGATAAGAAAAACCAAGTTCGCATCGCATGAGCACTGCACCGGAGGGCAGGATCGTTTCCCAGCAATCGGACCAGGATAACGATCACCTCAAACTGCTCTCTATCTTCCACTATGTCGTGGGAGGGCTGTCTTGTTTTTGTGCCTGTGTTGCGTTGATCTACGTTTTTGCGGGCTTTGCTTTCGTAGCTGCGTTTGAGCCCATGAAGCGTCAGCTCACGGAAAATCAGACGCTGCCATCGGTGGCGTTTGGCTGGATCTTTATTGTGCTCGGCGCCCTTTTCTTTGTCGTCGGCCAGATCGTCGGTATTTCGATCATCATGGCTGGCCGATTTATCGATAAGCGGATCCGTTACACCTTTAGTTTTGTGGTGTCGTGTATCGAGTGCCTCTTCATGCCTGTCGGTACGGCGCTAGGCATTTTCACCATCCTCGTTTTGTCGAGGGATTCGGTGAAGGCGCAGTTCAATAGAGCCTGAGTGCGGATCCGCACTTACTGCCCGGAAGGGCTGCTGCACAGCAGCTCCGGGCGACACGCCGAGCATCGGGCGCTGGCTAAAACGCGAGGCGACGTCTAGTGCCGATGCTTATCCGGTCGCGCGGGGCTCGTTTGCGCGGGAGCAATACGGTTCCCTTGCGCGTCGTAATCTTCTACCCCGCTCAGTTTGTCTCCACGGTAAACAAAGATGCGTTTCCCCAGGGCGCGTCCATCTGCTCCGGAATATGCCGCTTCCACGATGTGGTCCGCCGCATCGCGCGTGTAAGTTTCCTTGTAATGTACGCTGCCTTTCTGGTCGTAGTGAATCGCTCCCAAAGCAAGATTCCGTTCATCCAGCAAGTAAGTCACTTTCCGCAGCACCTTTCCCTTGGCGTTCGTTACGGTTTCCTCCGCTGTCCTCTGATCCGGATCCACGATGGTCGTCGATTTTGAACCGTCCTCCCAAAGTTTGGTGGTGGCTTTAATGACACCAGCCGCATCTCCTTGTCCAAAAGCAGGGACGAGGGGCGCGGCTAGAATGGCCAGGCAAAGGAGGAACGTGCTTTTCACGGGAGTTATACTAACGTTTTTCGCCTTTCTGTCATGGGCAATTACCGCTCAGGAAGCGGCTGCCATTTCTTCGATCGGAACTTCTTCGCCCCGATGGCGGTGGAACTGGAGATCGTAAAGCCGCCGGTAATAGCCGCTCTTTTCGATGAGCTCGTTATGAGTTCCGATTTCCTTGATTTGGCCATGTTCCATCACGACGATCTGATTCGCGTTTTGGATCGTGGAAAGCCGATGGGCAATGGCAATGACGGTCCGTCCTTCCGCGAGTTTGTCCAGCGCCTTCTGAATCTGTACTTCGCTCTCCGAGTCAAGCGCGCTCGTCGCCTCGTCCAGGAGAAGAATCGGGGCATTTTTTAACAACGCTCGAGCAATTGAGAGACGCTGTTGCTGACCGCCGGAAAGCAAGCAACCCTTGTCGCCAATGACGGTTTCATAACCATGTGGTTGCTGGAGAATAAAGTCATGGGCATAAGCCGCCTTTGCCGCCGCCTCCACTTCGGCTTGCGTGGCATCCAGCCGCCCATAGCGGATATTATTCGCGATCGTATCGTGAAAGAGGAAAGTATCCTGGGAAACCGTCGCGATGTTCTCTCTCAGGGAAGCTTGAGTGACTGTGCGAATCGGGTACCCATCGATCTTCACTGCTCCAATTTCCACCTCATATAACCTCTGGAGCAGGGAAAAAAGAGTGCTCTTGCCCGCGCCACTGGCTCCAACCAAGGCGCATCTGGTCCCCGCAGGGATCGTCAGTTTGATATTCTCCACCGCCAATTTGTCGTGGCCGTAACCAAATGTGACTCCATCAAAATGGATATCGCCCTGCGCTTTTGGCAAAGTGACCGCTTCGGGCGCATCTTGAATGGCGGCTGGGCGATCCAGCAGTTCGAAAACCTTGGTCGTTGAAGCCAGGCACTTCTGCATCGTGAGCTGGATCCGGCTGAGCGCCTTGAAGGCCGGATAGAGCATCATCATGCCGCCGGCGAGCGACAGGAAGGTCTTAAACGCCAGATGATAGTGCCAGGCCCATACGAGAGCGATGGCCACACCGAAAGAGGCGATGGTTTCCACCAGCGGTCCGCTCATTTCCAGGGCTTTCCGCCAGCGCATGACGAAGCGCATGATCTGCCGGTTGGCGGCATTGAATCGCTCGGATTCGAAATCCTCCCGGGCATGCGTCTTCACCACGCGAATCCCCGAAAATGCCTCGTGCATCACGACCATGAGCATGGCGGCTTCTTCTTCTTCGTTTGCGCCAGCCTTGCGCACTTTCTTGCTCACAAATACGACCGGTAAGAGGCAGAGCGGGAAGATGATAAATGACGTGAGGGTGAAGCGCCAGTCGAGCCAGAAAAGTGCGCCCAAGCCGGAGACGATGGTGATGGGCTGTTTGACGATATCGCTGGAAATGCTCGTCAGCGCGGTTTGCGCCATGCGCGTCTGGTTGAAGACGGTCTGAACCAGTTCGCCCGCCTTGGATTTGTTGAAGAACTCCATCGACTGGCCCAGCGTGTGCCGGAAGACCTGCTGGCGGATGTCATCGAGCACCCGCACGCTGACCCACAGCATGTAATAGGAGTTGAGATACGAGCAGAGCCCGCGCAGGAGCATCAGAAGAGGGATGGTCGCGCAGATGGCGAGAACGATCCAAACAGTGCTCTCAAACTGGAGGTGGGCGAGATTCGGAAACCATTTCTCCAGCCATTTCACGATCCCCGGGGTCTTGGTGACCTCATGACTCTCGAAGACCGCGCCAGCGACGTATTGCACATCGAAGACGAGCAGCGCCTGCACAGCGCCGAAGAGCGCACCGAAGAGGATTCCCAGGAAGAAGCGGAAACGGTATGGCTTCAGGTAGGAAAAGAGGCGCTGATACGGTTCGCGGCTCGCGTGAACGAAATCCCAAAACGACATTTTGGAGATGTCCTTGCGGGAGATCTTTTTGGCGGATTTGGCTGGCTGCATTGAGAAAATGGGTGGCGCTCCTGGGCTCCCGCGACGGATTTTTTAGGATGCGGGAAGCGTGGCCGATGTTTTGAAGAGGGAATCCGTAGCATGGATGACCAGTTCGGTCGAGAGCCGGTCCATGGGGGCGCCTTTCATGCGCGGCTCGAATTCCGTGACGGGAGCGTCGGGTCTGGACGCGGATAGAATGACGGCCGATGGGTGGCGTGGCCGCCAATGGAAGGGGTTTGTCGGCCCAAAAAGGGCGATCTGGGGCGTGCGGAAAGCCGCGGCGAAGTGCACCATCGCGGTGTCGCAGGAGACCACGAGCCGCGCTTTCTGGGCCAGGGCGGCGAGTGTCAGCAGGTCCAGTGTGCCAGAAAAAACGGTGAAAGCGCCTCGTGGCGTGCCAGCTTGCCTGGACACGCTCGCGGCAATTTCCGCGAGATGCGCCTTTTCAAAGGGATCTGTTCCGCCGGTCATCACACAATCCAATCCTAGCGTGTTCCGGATGTGGCTGATGACTTCGGCCCATCGCTCCGGCAACCAGTATTTTTCCGGCCGAGCCGTCCCGGGATGGATCAGGACAGAGGGACAGGCGATCCCTGCCGCAACGAGGCGCTTGGTTGCATCCGCGGCGGAAGCGGACGGAATCGCGAGGCGGGGCTCCGGTAAATCCGCGCGCTTGACGCCGAGCGGCTCCAACAGATCCGCGTAATGATCTGCGGTATGCGCGGTGCGGACCGCGGAATCGACGAAGCCGTTGTAGACGAGCGACCGGAGCCGTTTCTTTCGCACCCATTCAAACGTCACCCGGCGTGGCGCCCGCGAAAACGCGGTGGCCAGTGCGGAGCGATCGGTTCCGGTGAAATCCAGTACCGCGTCCCACGGTCCGGTCAGCACCTGCTGCCACGGCGTCCAGCCACGGCCTGGGCCGAAGACGACGCCCGCCGACAGATCGGGCAGAGCAGGAAGAAGAGCGGCGGCGGCTCCGTAAGCGGCTACGGTGATTTGCGCTTCTGGCTTCACTTGCCTCAGAGCGGCGAGCGCCGGAGTCGTAAGAATGAGGTCCCCGATCCGTTTGAGCTGCAGGGCGAGGATTCTCAACTCCCGGCTCCTTTCCTGCCCAACGCGGTGCCGTAGGCTTCAAGGAGCCTTTTGTGGAAGTGACCCCAGGTAAAGTGATTGGCGACCCGCTCGCGGCCCGCCACGCCAAATCGTTGGCAAAGATCCCGGTCGCGATGGAGTTTCTCCAGAGCAGTGGCCAGCGCAGCAGGATCGTCGGGCGGGATGATCAGGCCGTTCACGCCATCGAGCACGACGTCTCCAGCCTCACGCGTTGTAATTTGCGGAAGTCCGCACGCCGCTGCCTCATACGTTGCCTTGGCGCTCCCTTCGCAACTTGAAGGGAAAACATGGACTGCAGCCGAGCGGTAGACTTCTTCGACCTTGGGTACGAACCCCAGCACCGTTACCGTGCTGTCGGCATATTTGTTCAGCGCAGGTTGAATCTCTTCATGCGCCGTGCCGGCGAGGACCAGCTCGGCATTGGAAAGTTTGAGGGAATGCCAGGCCTCGAGCAGATGGTGCACGCCTTTCCGCTGAATGAGCGCACCGACAAAAACCGCGCGGAACACTTCGGGCGGTGCCGGAGCTGGCGTGAAGCGCTGGATATCGACCCCGCGATGGTGCCGGAAAAGTTTCTCCTTTGGTACACCAGCCGCGAGGAACGTCTCTTCGGCTTTTTCGGAAAGTACCAGGAGCAGATCCGCCAGGTCGTATTCCTCGAGCATCTGCTGGCGCGTGATGAGCAGGCGATTCTTCCAGCCTTGCCAGCCGCGCGCCTCGGCCCGTTCGCGCTCGCTTTTGGTCAGACGGGCGGGTTTCGTCTTTCCTTTGTGGCGATGCCAGGTGGGGATCTCCATGATCGTTGGAATACCGCGCTTCTGCGCTTCGCGCAGGGTGCGCACGCATTCTCCCGACCACCCGTGAAAGAGATCATACCCCCCGCGTGCAACTTCCTTCGCCGCCGCTGCGTCGAGCGCATGTTTCTTTGCGCCGTAATAGTATTCGCTGCCGAGCCCGGAGAGGAGCCGCACCGGATGCCATCGCAGTGTCCGGATGCGCTGCGGAGGGATCTCCTGCTGACGGTCTTCGAAGGCGAGAGCCTTTCCAAGGCATCCCGCCCTGTAAGCCGCGCGCAACGACTCCAGCGCGACGGCGTCAAGTCCCGGTCCGCCGATGCGGGCGGAGGTGGCGTAGAGGAGATTTTTCGGAAGATCCAAGGCCGCGGAGTGTATGCCAGCCTCGGCGCGTGACAAGTGAGAGCGGAGCCGGTGGCGTCCTGATAAACTTCACGCGGAGGCGCGGAGACGCGGAGGGGGAGAGGATTTTTGGGGATTCAGGGGTTGGTAAAGAATGCGAATGCCTTCGTGTACCATCAATCATTGTAGGCATGGCGTCCCACAACCGATGGAGCATCCCCTCAATTTTACTCCAAGTGCTTCAAGAGCATCATCAGTAGCATTGATCCAAGCAGGAAAAGAAGAGCCGGAAGAAAGAATCGAAAAACTGTCTTCCAGACCGATGTCATTGAAACAGATTTAAAAACGTCCCGCTCCCGCGACCGACGCAACAATTCTGCTTGGTCAAAAGATGCCTGGCCACCCGAAGCAATCAATTGTCCGACCAAATCGAGTTCGGCGCGATATGCCTCTTGTTGAAGTGCGTCTGAAAACCGCCCAAGTATGTTGGCGTGCTTTCTCCGCCCAATATATCGACCACCGGTAAAGGTGGCGGTTTGGACTGTGCTTCGCGAGGATGGCAAGATTTGTTGCCAAAGAATACATAACATCCGCGTCTCCGTGTTTCGCAGCAACGCGAGTTTTCTGAAGGGACTCATCACATCCCGTTTGTAGTGTTTCCAAAGATTTTCGCTTCGGTGCAGGCATCTTCGCTATCTATTTAGATTCAGTCCTTGGATATAGGACGTCATTGGCGCCGGAGATGAGTTTTCCAAAATCCGTTTGCGGCTTCAAACTTATAAACGCGACAAGGGAGAGCACCATGGCGCCGATGAGTCATCGCCAATTTACCCTCTACTCGACGTGGCAGTCAGCAGTCAGAGCTGTAGATCGATGATCAAAGTCAGCATTGCTGTAATAGCGGGGGCTAATGCGCTTTTCATATTGGGCCAAGCCAGATTTTGGCGACGACGAAAACCGCTCATGCCCTCTTGAGGGGGCAATCACCCACTAAAATCCATTTTCAGGTGAAACCTTGTCGGTGAACATGCGCCTTCGTACTCTGCGCTCCCGTACATGCCGACCATACTTGCATCTGCTGCCCTCCCTGGGTCCGGGCCCAGTTTGTGGCTGGCGATTCCCTTTGTTCTACTCCTCGGGCTCATCGCCACGGGGCCGCTGCTTTTTCGCCATTTCTGGATACGCTACTATCATCTTGTAGCGGTCGGGCTCGGGGCCATCACAGCAGGTTACTATTTATTCGTGATCAAGGAGCCCAAGCCGCTGCTGCACGTGGCCGAGGAATATGTGAGCTTTATTGCGCTCATCGGTTCTCTCTACGTGATTTCGGGCGGCATTCACATCCGGGTGAAAGGTGAGGGAACACCGGCGGTCAATTGCCTTTTTCTTTTCATCGGGGCTGTGGTTTCCAATCTCGTCGGCACCACCGGGGCCTCGATGCTCTTTATTCGTCCGTGGATCCGGCTCAATCGCTACCGGATCACCTCGCACCACATCGTCTTTTTCATCTTCATCGTAAGCAATGTTGGGGGCGGTCTCACCCCGATCGGTGATCCACCGTTGTTTCTCGGCTATCTGAAAGGCGTGCCATTCTGGTGGGTGCTGGAGCACTGCTGGGAGGCTTGGGTGATTGGGGTTGGTGGGCTGATCGCCATCTTTTACGTGATTGATCGCCGGAATTTCCTGCGGGCGCCGAAGGAGGTGCGTGAAAGCCAGACGGAACACGAAGAGTGGCATTTCGATGGTCTGCGCAATGTCTGGTTCCTCGGCCTCGCGCTGGCCGGCGTCTTCCTCCCGATCGGCTGGCGCGAAGGGGTGCTCGTCGCTGCGGCGGCTGGTTCCTGGTTCTCCACACCGAAGAAAGTGCACCGGGCGAATGGCTTCGATTTTCATCCCGTGAAGGAAGTGGCGTGGCTCTTTGCCGGGATTTTCGCCACCATGATCCCCGCGCTGCAATGGATGGAATTGCACGCGGGGGAACTCGGTGTGCGAACGCCAAACCAGTTCTATTGGCTGACCGGAAGCCTCTCCGGCATCCTGGATAACGCGCCCACTTATCTCGCCTTTCTCGCCGCGGCTTTTGGTCTGACGGAACTGGATCTCGATCAGAAGAGCGATGTCATTGCTTTCGCGACGGAACATCATCACATCCTTATCGCCATTTCCGTCAGCTCGGTCTTTTTTGGTGCGATGACCTATCTCGGGAACGGCCCGAACTTCATGGTGAAAGCGATTGCCGATGCACAGAAAGTGGAAGCGCCCGGATTTCTCAGCTATATCCTGCGCTATTCCCTGCCGATCCTGCTGCCCTTTCTTGTGCTCGTAAGCATCCTTTTCTTTTCGCCGTGGCGGGTATTCTAGGAGCCAAATATGTTTACAGGTATCGTCGAAGAAACAGGTGAAGTGCTCGGTCTCAACCGTTCCCCGGAAGGTGCGCGGCTCATGATTCGTGCCGCAGAGATCGTTCCCGGACTGCGTGCCGGAGATAGCGTGGCAGTGAACGGGTGCTGCCTGACCCTTACGACGCAAAATGGGAGGGCGCTGTCTTTCGATCTGCTCAACGAGACGCTCCAGCGAACGAATCTCGGAAAGCTTGCCGCGGGCGCACCAATCAATCTCGAGCGTGCCATGGCTGCGGACGGTCGCCTCGGAGGACATTTCGTCCAGGGCCATGTCGACTGCACGAGCGAGGTGCTTCGTTTCGAGCCTTCCGGAGCGGACCACCGATTGGAAGTGGCTCTGCCACCGGAGTTCGCGCAGCTCGTGGTTTTCAAGGGATCCATCGCGATCGACGGCATGAGCCTCACCATCGCGGAACTCGGCGAGAATAGTTTCACCGTCTGGATCATTCCGCACACGATCGCGGTGACCAATCTGCGCACCCGGCGGCCCGGCGATCGGGTGAACCTCGAGTTCGACTTACTGGCCAAGTATCTCGATCGAATGATGACGCTCCGTGGCTGGCCGGCAACAAAAGGCCAATTTTGAATCGAGTTTCGTACTCGAATGGAATATAGTCCCGCTATGCGAGCCTCCACCCTTTCCACTGCTTCGATGATCCTGACGTCCTTGTTCGTCGGCGGATGTGCGCACGTCGCGAATGTTGCTCACGTAAAGCCCGCCGCACCGACAGTGGATACGGCAATGGTCGACCTCGGAGGGGGCGCTTCGGAGGCGACGCTTGAACACGGGCGTGAGATCTTCACCACGCGGTGTGCGACGTGTCACGCCGCATACCCGGTATCGAGTCACTCGACGATCGAATGGCACCGGATCGCCGACGAAATGGCTGATCGCACCAAGCTGACGCCGGAAGAGAAGTCGGCGATGCTGGACTACATCGCGGCGGCGAACGCCGCGAGGCTTGCCTCGCGCTGAGGGGAAGGGCTGCCGCCGAACGGGTGGCCAGGGAGTGAGCGTCAGTTGATTACGAGCGTCGCGGCGCTCCAGCAATCGGCGAGCATCGCATCTCGCCGGACACGTGCCTCGTCGAGGCACTTCGTGCGGAGAGAGCGGCGGATCCGCTCTTTCGTATAGGGCGTGGGATGAACGACGAAGTGAATGAACCACGTCCCATTGTTGTTCCAAAGATGATGATTCGGATTCTCGGGATTCACCCGAACGGAGAGTTGCGGAATGAGATTGTTCACAGGTCAACGGAGCAGGTTTTGCGAAAGCCTTCAGCATATGTGCTGAAATGTTGCTTCAATTTAACCTTTTCGATTTGAATGGCAAGGGGATTTTGGTCGCCTTGTGGAATGCTCTGGAAAGTCCATGAACAGAGGGTTTGCGAGAGGGGGGTGTATTTCGGAACAGATAAATCGGTTGGATGATTTGACGTTTTCGGCTGTGCTTTCCGTCGCTGTGCGCGGCCTCGCCCTCTTTGCCTTTTTCCGCGAAACAACAACCCATATGGAAAGTAAAAGTCCGACCGTTTTTGGGTCCGGTCGGACTTGTTTGAAAAGCGGATGCCCGCGGTAGTGCCTGTTAGCTTGCCAGGACTGGCTGGCTATCACTCGCGAGCAATGCATCCCGGATCGCACGCGCCTCGTCCACGCACTTTGTACGGAGGGAACGGCGGATACGTTCCTTAGTAATCGGAGTGGGATGAATCATGTAGTGAATGAACCACGTGCCGTTGTTATTCCAGAGATGGTGGTTCGGGTTTTCAGGATTCACCCGGACAGAGAGTTGAGGAAGCATGATGTTTGTTTGCGATGCAAAACACATCAAGGGAGAAGTTGGTTCGCGAGCAGCAGCAGGCGCTCGCGCACATCGCCGAAAGCGTACAGGCTTTGCGGCATCCACCTTGGTTTTCTCCAACCAGGTTGGCGGATCCTATCGATAGGAAAGGATCACTCTTGATGTATTCAGTTGTAGTAAAGAACTGCTGTCCAAATAAGCGATAACTTGAGGACGGGCAAGTGGGGGAGTGCTCTATGACACGGATAGTGGGACGGGCTCCACAGTCAGACCGAATCAGACCGAACCCGCTGGGCGCGGATCCCGGGCGATTTCTTAATCTTAATACCTCCGCGGGAGCCGCTTACGTGACGCTATGGCTTCGATTGAGATTAAGATTAGGATTAAGAGCTTCCGCCTTCCCTCCTACCCGCAGCCGCAACCGCTCCCACAAGAATGACCTCCTCCGGGAGGCATGCTATTTCCCGGCTCGGAACCGCCTCGGGATAAATAACCAAATCCACCGGTGATGACCCTACGAATCGGTTCCCCTGTTTCCGGATGCATCGTCAATGCCTCTTCCTTCATACTTTGCTGAATCTCAAAACGACGCGCAGGACGGTTTGGATCAGTAGTTTCGTAAATGTAGGTAGCCATAATCCAAATGAAGCAAACGGGGGATTGAGTGCAACCCCTACAGGGTTTACCCTGACAAAAATCAGTCAATACGGCGGAAGCAGCATTGTGTTTTCGTACCGTTTCGATCAAAAAGTGCGCCTCACTTATGTCGACGCCTCCTGATCAAACACCAAATCAACCTGATTCCGGCTCAATTCCGCCTGGTTCCGATCCTTTCAAGCTGCCGCCCTTCTTGCAGGGGCCGGAGGGACCGAACATTCCTTCCAGCAAGGAGGACCGGACGTTTGCGATGATCATTCACCTGACGGGCATCACCTGTACCTTTATCCTCCCTCTGATCCTTTGGCTCATAAAGAAGGACAAATCCGAATTCATCAATGACCAAGGGAAGGAAGCACTCAATTTCAACATCTCGGCTTTTGTCGTGGCATTCGTTTTGGCGATCATTGCTGGTATCATCCACCTCGCGATCCTTAGCCAACTATTCTGGCTCGTGATTGTTGCTCTTTCCGTTATCGCTGGCATGAAAGCGAATGCAGGCATCGCCTACCGGCACAAATATACTTTCCGCCTGATTAAGTAGGTGGTTTGAATTGTTTTTTTTACTTGGTGATCGCTCCACGAATAGTTCTGACGGAGATTCGTGGATGCGGTCTGCCAGGAAATCTGACGGTGTTCTCTCCCGGTGTGGCGTATAGGCCACATTGCTTCTGACATGTTCCATGCCCGAGCTCGCCGAGGTTGAGTTTCAAAGAAAACGATGGGATTGCGGAATCCGGAGGAAGGTTCTGCGGGTGGATGCTCATACGGAAAAACGAATCTTCCGTGATGGGGAAGGAGCGGTGCTTACGGAGCGGCTTTCTGGCGCGCAGCTTTTAGGCTCCGAAGCACGGGCCAAGCTCATGCTCTTCCGCTTTTCCAAAGCCGTGTGGATGGGGGTCCATTTGGGTATGAGCGGAGAGTTGCGAATCGAGCCGCCTGATTTTTCGCCCGGTCGTCACGATCACCTCGTGCTTTTTCAAAAGGAGCAGTCACTCGTCTTTCGCGATCCGCGCATGTTTGGGCGGATTCGCGTGCATATCGGAGAAGAGCCGCCGTCCTGGTGGACGGAATTGCCACCGGCGATTCTCTCGGAAGAGTGGACCATGGAACGAATGCGGGAGTTCTTCCGCCGGCATGGGCGGCTCGCGATCAAAGCCGCTCTGCTAAATCAGACTATGTTTCCCGGCGTAGGAAATTGGATGGCGGATGAAATCCTCTGGCGCGCCCGGCTCGCGCCGGCTCGCTTGTGCAGCGAACTTACTCCAAAGCAATCCGCCGCGCTTTGGCAGGAAACGCGTGAGGTCTGCCGCATCGCTCTCGAAACGGTTGCGGTGGACTACGCAGATCCGCCTTCAGACTGGTTCTTTCATCAGCGCTGGTCGCGCGATGGCGTATGTCCCAGGGATGGTCTTCCGCTGGAAACGGCGACCATCGGCGGACGCACGACGCGGTGGTGCCGCCGATGTCAAAAGTCGTAGAAGGCACTAAGTGCCGGAGGCGATGACGATATTGCGGAGGAAGTTTCTACTCAGACCGCGGATCCATAGATATCGATTACATCGCTGAGGAACTTCAAAGCCTCGGGCTTCCTGCGTTGGAAGGAATTGCGGCCCACGATCGAACCAAAGCCGCCGCCCTGGTGGATGGCGCGCACTTCTTCGAGAAACTTCGAAGTTTCATCAGCGGGTCCGCCGGAGAAAATCAGGATGCGCCGGCCGTCAAAAGTGGATTGCACCACGTGGCGTACGCGCTCTGCCAATGTGCCGATGGCGACTTTCTCCTTTTCGTAGACCTTGCGCGCAGCTTCCTGCTCCAGATGGTCGCTCGGCAACTTCACCTTCACGATATGTGCGCCAAGCTCGGCCGCGATGTGTGCAGCATACGCAGTGACATCGATGGCCGTCTCGCCTTCCCTGCTGATGCCTGATCCGCGCGGGTAAGACCAGATGATGACGGCCAGGCCATTTCGTTTGGCCTCGGCGGCATAGCTCCGGATCTGGCCATACATTTCCAGACGATGAGCGGATCCGGGGTAAATCGTGAAGCCGATCCCGACCGCGCCGAGACGCAATGCATCTTCCACGCTGCCAGTGAGCGCCTGATATGGATCCTTTTCATCCAGAAGAACGTCGTGATCGTTCACTTTGAGAATGAGCGGCACCTGGCCCGCGAACTCCCTCGCGCCGGCTTCGAGAAATCCGAGTGGGGCCGCGTAAGCGTTCACGCCGGCTTCGATGGCGAGCTCGAAGTGATAGTGAGGATTGTAAGCGGGGGGATTCGAAGCAAAGCTGCGCGCCGGACCGTGTTCGAAGCCCTGGTCGACGGGGAGGATCACCAGCTTGCCGGTGCCGCCGAGCCGGCCGTGATTGAGTATGCGGGCGAGGTTTGTGAGGGTGCCCGGGTTATCGCTTCCGTACCAAGAAAGGATTTCTTTTACGCGTGATGTTGTCATGACCGTTGGGTTTGCAGGTTAGGATGCGGTGGAAATCGCAGGGGAGGGAGCTGAGAGGATGTATTTTTCGATGCCGATCGCGAAGCCTTCCTCCTCACTGCCGGCGGTCACGTAATTCGCTTGGGACTGGACTTCCGCACTTGCATTTCCCATGGCGATGCTAAGGCCGCTTTTCTCGAACATAAGGACGTCATTTGGCATATCGCCCATCGTCGCGATTTGTTCCGCGGGAATTCGGAGCGTTTCCGAAAGGTAAGTGACGACGCCTCCCTTGGTTGCTTGCGGGTGGGTGACATCGAGGTAGTAGGGTTGGGATCGTGCGGCTGACACCGACGATTTCAAAGCTTCGCGGCAAGCCTTCTCGCAGACGGCTACCGCGTCGAGATCGTCGCTGACGCCGACGATCTTGACGGCGTGATCGAGATATGGGGTAAAATCCTGCGCGACTTTTGCCTCGAATTTCACCGTCCACGCTTCCCGCGTCACGTGAGGACCTTGTGGATCGGGAATATACCATTCTTCCGGTGTATACAGCCATGCGACGAGGTGATGTTGCTGAATGATCTCGATCGTTTTTGCGGCTGCTTCGCGGGCGAGAACGCGCGAAGAAATAACTGTCCAGTCGGGCCGGGTAAAGACGCCCCCATTGAAGCCCGCGATCGGTGTATCCAGATGGAGCGCGTCATTGATCATTTTCATGCCGCGGGGCGGGCGCCCGCTGGTAATCGCGAAGCGGATCCCGCGCTCTCGAAGCTGGCGGACGGCATTCTTTGCGCGGTCAGTAAGGATTTTTTCTCTGGTGACAAGAGTGCCATCCACGTCCGCGAGGACGAGCGAGATGGGAGAGGAGGAGGATCGATCTTTCATGGATGGAGCATGGTAGTCCTCTGACAGGTGGACGCGGGATCGTTCACGATTTTCGCCTGCGCCGGCGAATACGCTGACGTGGTTTCTTCAGGCGCTATGTGGGTGGCAGTGTTTCCTGAAAAACGGTGGCAATGCAATACCTCGTGTTGCTCCCTCTTCCTCTTTCTCTTTGTCTTCCTCATCTTCATCCCGGAGGCATGGGACGGATGGGACACATGCGACGAGTGGGACTTATGGGAGGAAGGACGAAGACAAAGATGAAGATGAAGATGATGAGGAAGAGGGTTTCCCGCCTCCCCCGAGGCTGACCAGGCTACGGCCTCCAAGTGTGCGGTAAAGGCGCAGCTTGAGAGGGTAAAAGTTGTATAAGTTTACCGATTACTTCGGAGTTAGCCGAAACCGGCCAAACTTGGTGGAATTTTGCCGGGCCAATTCCGCTATTTCTATCTCCGTAACCTGATTGTCGCAATGCGCCACCAGGACGTGCCAAAATCGCCTTGGAACTTCGTGTGCCTTTGCGACCTATGCACTGCCTTTGTCGGATTCACCCATCGGTGAGAGAAATTCAGCGGAAGTGTTAAATAATCTTTGCGCACCTTTGCGGGCTTCGCGTCCTTCGCGTTAAAACGAAATCGGTCCTTTCACGAGGACGTGGATTTGTTTGTCTGTGGCTCCATCAAGCTGGCTCTCTCCCATTTGGCTTGAGAACCGGACCTCTCCGGCTAACGTAATCGCTCGTGACCGGCAAATCTCCTCTCCGCTGTCGGAATCCCTTCGTAACTGCGGCCCTCGTTTGTGCCGTTTTGGGATTTAACGTGTCTTCTTCCACTGCCGATTGGCTGTCGTATCGTGGCCCGACGCAAAACGGCATCTCACCAGAGAAAGCCTGGAATGCCCAATTTCCGGCGAGTGGACCGAAAGAGCTCTGGAAGAAAGATCTCGGCACTGGTCTTTCGTCGGTCACGGTCAGCGACGGCCATGCATACTCGATGGGGAACAAGGACGGAAACGATTTCATTTACTGCCTGGAAACCGCGACCGGCAAGGAGGTGTGGGTACACCAGTTCCCGATCGCCCTGGATCCGAATATGTTTGAAGGCGGGCCGCGTTCCACTCCGACGCTGGATGGCAAGCACGTCTTTACGGTGAGCCATCAAGGCGACTTATGGTGCCTCGACGCCGCGACGGGCCGCAAAGTCTGGTATCATCAGTACCAGAAAGATTTCGGCGGACGCCGCCCACAGTGGGGCTATGCCGGATCACCCATCGTCACGGGAAATCTCGTAATCTGCGACGTGGGTGCGGCGGATGCCTCAACCGTTGCTTTTGACAAGGAAACCGGCAACGTCGTTTGGAAAAGCGGCGGAGATCAACCTGGGTACTCCACACCTGTGCTGGCGGAGTTCGACGGAAAACCGGTCGTGGTAGTCCTCAAGGCAGACGCGCTTGTCGGCAGCGATCCCAAGACCGGAAAGGAACTCTGGCGCACGGGGTGGAAGACGGACTACGATGTTAATGCCGCGACTCCTTTGCTGGCCGGCGGCGGCAAGATTTTTGTTTCATCCGGATACAATGCCGGCTGTGCGCTGTATCAGGTAGCAGGAGGAAAGATCACCGAATTGTGGCGGAACAAAAACCTGCGGTCCCATATCAACTCCCCGGTGGTTTACCAGAACGCGATCTTTGGTGTGGATGGAAACGTCAATGGCGGCAACCTCGTGTGTCTCGACCTGGCGACCGGCGAGCGGAAATGGATCGAGAAAAGCATCAAGGGCGGATCGCTCATCTTGTCCAATGGCCGTCTCATCGTACTCACCGAAAAAGGGGAACTCGTCATTTGCGAAGCCTCGCCCGCGGGCTTTCATCCGATCTCCCGTGCTCCCGTGCTCGACAAGCGCTGCTGGGTGCAGCCGACTCTCGATGCCGGTCGTCTTTTCGTGAAGAATAACTTTGGGAACCTGGAGTGTCTGGATCTGACCGGGAAGTAGCGGCAAGGTGGTGGACCGGTTCTTAATCGTAATCCTAATCTTAATCTTAATCGAAGTGGGGATTGCAGCGGAACATCCTCTCGCAGAGGGATTAAGATTAGGATTACGAGCCTGAAGAATCTACCATCGTGCCTAAGGCTTCCTCCTGCGTTCGGGTATGTTAGAAGAATCCCCTCCCACCATCACGACCCAATCGAGCCCGACCGTTTTCCTCATGAAACTCCCCCATCTTTGCCTCGCTGCGATTTTTGTCTCCAGCCTCTGCGCGCATGCGGAAAACTGGTCCAACTGGCGAGGGCCGGCTTTTAACGGCACCTCTTCCGAGACTGGATTGCCGCAGACCTGGAGCGAGACAGAGGGCATGAAATGGAAAGCACCCTTGCCAGGACCGAGTGGCGCCACGCCGGCCATTTGGGGCGATACCGTTTTCGTTTCGAGCACTGACGCCAATAAGAACCTCCTCCTCCTCTGCCTCGATCGCAAAGATGGGAAGGTCCTGTGGCAGAAACAGATCGTCGAGGCGGGAGACGTCATTCGCGGGCGAAACAATATGGCTTCGCCCTCGCCCGTGACCGATGGCAAGATCGTCTATATTCTCTTTGGAACTGGCGATCTCGCAGCGCTTGACTTCGAAGGCAAAGTGCTGTGGCATAGGAACTTGGGCAAAGATTACGGGAAATTCTCCATCAATTGGATCTACGGATCGAGTCCGCTGCTCTTCGACGGGAAGCTGTATGTCCAGGTCCTGCAGCGCTCCCCTGCGCCGCCGGATTATCCTGGCATTGGCGATGCCACGGGTGATCGCGAGAGCTATCTCCTCGCCTTGAATCCGGCCACTGGCCAGACGCTCTGGAAGCACGTGCGCCCCTGCGATGCCCGCCTGGAGTCGATGGAATCTTACGCCACGCCGACTCCGCATATTGGCGCCGATGGCAAAGCCCAACTGCTCATAGCCGGCGGCGATTGCCTTACGGGACACGATCCGGCGACCGGCGCCGAGCTCTGGCGCGGATACGGGCTCAACCGGAAGCGTGGCGAATGGATGCGGCTCGTGCCGACCCCGGTAAGCGCCGCCGGGTTGGCTATCGCCTGCGGACCGAAGAAGGAACAAATGCTCGCTTTCCGCACCGACCTCACGGGCGACATCTCGGAAAAGGGGCTCGCCTGGGTTTTTGATGAAAAGAAGACGCCCGATGTTTGCACGCCGGCCTTTTACAACGGAAAACTTTTCGCTTTGGACGGCGATTCCCAGACCTTGACCTGCCTGGATCCAAAGACCGGTCAGAAAAAGTGGCAGGGAAATCTCGGCGAACGCACCGTGATTCGCAGCTCGCCAACTGCCGCGGATGGAAAGCTCTACATCATCAACGAAAAGAACACCGTCTTCGTGTGCAGCGCCGGCGACGATTTCCAAGTGCTGTCCAAAATCGCCATGGGAGATCCCGAAGGAACACGGGCATCCATCGCTGTTTCACATGAGAATCTTTTTATTCGGACCCCGTCGAATCTCTACTGCGTAGGGCATTGAGGATTTCGGCCGGAACGAAGGTGGTTTCGTTCGGCCGAGGCGTTATTTCAACCGTGATTTCGCCTCTGGGATTGGCCCGCCCGTAAAAGCCTGTCTGGGGAAGGCGGGAAAAAGTACGAAACCGCCCCCCGTGGGCGGTGTTTCGTTTTTGCCTGCTTTTCGCCCCCTCGGTTTTTCAGTGTCACCGGGTGGGATCGAGGCTTGAAAAAAATTTTAAACACGCGACAGTGGTGTACTCCCGCCAGACTCGTTTTGCGTCCCCTCAGAAAGTTTATCAGCGGCGCCGCGCAGTTCTGGCCTGAACTCGATTTGTTGATAATGAAAACGAAGCGCGCAAGCCAGTCCACGTCCGACCTTCACAAAATTCGGAAATACGCTAGGGCCGTCGCAGTTTTAGCTCCGGTCATCCTCACGGGAGGCATCGGAGCGTTCCATATCCTCCGGGGTGCCAATCTTACCTGGACCGGCTTGGCGGGCAATAGCCTCTGGAACCTGTCCAGCGTAAATTGGAACGATGGAACCAACAATGTCGCGTATACGGATGGGTCCGCCGTGACATTCTCCTCGACGGGTACGAACAACATCACCGTGAGCAACTCCGGCGCCGGTGTGACGCCGGCGAGTATCACGATCTCGGGTTCGGGGAGCTGGGCCATCGGCGGCGAGCCAATCAAAGGTTCGGGCGCGGTGACGATGAGCAGCACTGGGTCTTTGACGTTGACCGGCTCCAATACGTTCACGGGAGGCGTGGCTATGAATGCCGGGACCTTGGGGATTGGGACCAATACGGCCTTGGGAACAGGGACCCTGTCGATTAGTGGCGCGGGTGTGACCATTCAGGGGGTAAGCAATCCGGTGAGCCTTACGAATGCCATCGCCGCCAACGCGGATTTCAATTTCGCGGGAAATCAGGCTCTCACTTTCAGCGGAGCAATGGCGCTCCCGGCCTCGGCCACCCGCACCATCACGCTGAATAATACCGCCCTCGTCACGGTCGGCGCCGTCAACGGCACGGCCTCGAATCTCGTCGTGGGCGGCACTGGCAACCTGGCCGTCAACGGCATCATTGCGACCACGACCGGCTCGGTGACGATGAATGGAAGTGGAACGTTGACCCTCGCCGGTACCAATACGTTTACCGGAGGGGTGAACCTGAATTCCGGGGTGCTCGTCGTCAATGCCGGCGGCGCGCTGGGAAGCACTGGTACATTCAACATAAACGGCGGCGCCCTGGATAGCACCGCTGGCGCTGCCGTGACGGTCAATTCAGGCATCACGACCAAACTCAATGCCGACTTTGCGTTTAATGGCACGCAGGGGCTGATTTTTGCCGGCACGACCAATCTTGGGACAAATGCCGGTGCGGCCCGGACGATCACGGTGAATGGTACAGGAGCATTAACCTTTTCCGGAACCGTTTCGAATGGAACGAACGGAACGACTCCCACGATTTCCATCGTAAAAGCGGGCAACGGCACGCTGGCCTTGAATGGCGCGAATACTTTCACCGGAGGTGTTACGGTGAATGCCGGCACGCTTTCGATGGGGACAGCCACCGCGATTGGCACTGGCGGTACGCTGACCATGGCGGGCGGCACACTGCAATCCACAGCGAGCGGGATATCGGTCACAAATCCTGTCTCCGTGACGGGTGACTTCGCGATCGGGGGCACGCTCCCATTCAGCTTAAGCGGGACCACCACGCTGACTGGTAATCGCACGATCACGGTCAATAATACGTCGGCCACCGCGACGGCCTTGGGGGCGATCAACGGTTCCAACACCAATTTGACAGTGACGGGGCCTGGTTTGCTGACCATCAACGGACTGATTGGCACCGGCTCGGGGGCGGTCACGATGAATGGCACGGGCACACTGGCTCTCAATCTTACGAGCGGTACCAGTGCTTTTTCGGGCGGGACCACACTGAACTCCGGCACGCTGGCGATCCAGACCACGGGAGCCCTGGGGAGCGGACCGTTTACGATCAATGGCGGCAAGGTTCAGGCAAATACGGCCCTGCTTGCCCTCGGCGTCCCTGTGGCCGCGAATGGAGATTTCGCCGTCGGTGGAACCCAGGCCTTCACCTTTGGCGGAGCGGTGAATCTGAACGCCTCTCGCACGATCACTCTGTCCAATACCGCGAGCACCGCATTTACGGGGGGAATCAATGGAACGGGCGACAACCTGTCCATTGTGATGGGCGCGGTGGCGAATACGACGATTTCCAGCGCCATCAATATCGGCAGCGGAAGCCTGAGCGTGTCCGGTACCGGCACGCTGCTGCTCTCCGGGGCGAATAGCTTTACCGGCGGAGTGACGGTCAATAGCGGAACCCTGACCATCGGCAATGCTTCCGCTCTCGGCACCGGCACGCTCACCGCCAATGGTGGAACGATCACCGCCGCGGGAACTCAGACGATCAGCAACCCGGTCTCGGCCACTGGCGATTTCGCGATTGGCGGAAGTTCGGCGATGACTTTCAGCAACACCATCTCGCTTTCCGCCTCCCGCGTCATTTCGGTCAATAATAACGCGGCGACCACTTTCAATACGATCAGTGGCACCAACACGGATCTGACCATTGGTGGGACGGGCACAGGGGCGATTACGATGAATGGTCCGATTAATCTCGGAACGGGCGCGTTGAGTTTTAGCGGCACCGGCACCGTGAACCTGACCGGTACGAATAGCTACACCGGGATGACCAATATCAATTCCGGCACGGTGGTAGTTACCAACGTAGGGGCTCTGGGGCCGGGAGATATGACTCTTGGTGGGAATCTGCAGTTTAATCTGGGAACGAATAATTTGACTTATGGTGGGGCAATTAGCAGCGGCAACACGGCGGGCAATTTGATCTGGACGGGATCGGGCACTCTTACGCTCAGCGGAAATAGCTCCTACACCGGAGGGATTTTCATCAAGAATGGTGCGTTCAGCGTTTCGGCGTTGAACAATGCACCTGGGACCTTTGGCAACGGAAATCTGGGGAACGGTGCCGGTACCATTACCATGGGTGATGCGGCGCTGAATAACATGGGGACGCTGATCTATACCGGGACGACCGGCTTCGATACGTCGTTCAATCCGGTGACTCTGGTGGGAACGAAGGGCGGAACGATTAAGACCGATTCCTATCTCATTTTTTCGAGCAATCTGGGTCCCAGCAGTAATATCCTCGGTCTCTCGGGTACAGCCCCCCTTACGATCGATGCCTATAGTGCTGGCGGTGGGACGGTGGAATTTGCGCAGGCAACGAATTTCACGGGTTCCATGGTCCTCACCAATGGGTCTCTGACCATGGATATCCTGGGGCCGGCTACGACTACCGGAAAGAGCGTCACGCTTCCCGCCGGCGGATCCAGTGCCGGCATTTTTACGGTGAATGGTGGCAATACTCAGGTTGGGACCGCCGGCAATACCAGCACCGGCACCTTCTCCGCGCCGGACCTCCGCAGTATTATCGTCCCAGCGGCGGGTGGTACGGTGGGCGTGGGTGGGGGAGAGACTTGGTATGTTGGTGGGACTCTCACGGATGTGGCTGGCGGCCAGCCTTTTGTCAAAACCGGGTCGGGTTCGCTGATCATCAATGGAAAGGTCACGCTGAATCAGACCCCGGTCTTCGATCCAAATGGCGGAGGAACCCTCGGCTTTGCAAATACGTCCACTGTCGCGGGCTCCGCCAATCAGTTCCTATTCAATTCCAATTCCAATCCCATCTATGTGCCATTCAGCGATACCTTGCTGACGCACGTCAATTCGTTGGGGAATGCGAAGTTCCAGTTGGATGGTGGCGCCCTGGCTCTTGTGGGCGAGGTGGGCGCAACTTCAGCCGTTTTTGGCTACAATGTTCCAGTGCTCGCCACCGGCGATGGCAGTTCTGTCGCGGCCTACAATGTCAGCGGCAGTGGCAATTATGAAGCCAAGATGGGTAACCTCGATCTGCAGGGCGGAGTCGTCTTTGGTATCACCCAGGGGCGGGTGAGCTTCACCACCACCACCATCGATACGGCGGATGTATATACATTTAATGCCTCCGCCCAGTCCGGCTTGCAAACGGGCGATCTCTCCATGGGTGCGATCAATACGAACGGCAACAATACGCCCCTGGTGAAGATTGGCGATGGCAATCTGAGCTTTGACAATGCCACGGTGACGAATTTGCACTCGTCAGGCCTCGACATTCAGCAGGGGCGCGTCCAACTGGTCAATAGCATCTCAGGCCCGAACCCGCTCGGCACGGATCTCACCACCGGGAAAAGTACGGCCATCACTTTCGACGACAACGGCTTCGGTGTGACCGCCGGGTTGGTGCTGAGCAGCAGCAGCGCCAGCGGAACGGTCACTTATGATAACGCGATCACGGTCAATTCCAATGCGAGCATCTCTGCGGCGCAGGTGCTGTACGGCGGGAGCGTGGCCGGGACTGGCGCAATCAATGTCACTTTGACCGGTCCGATCAGCATCGCGACTGATAACGGCTTTGGCGGCCGCCCTGTGCTGTCGCTCTCGAGCTCGGGAACGAACTACAATCTCTTTGTGAATTCGCAAATCACGAGCGGTGATGTCGCTGTGACCGGTGGCAAAGTGACGCTCGGGGGAGCCAATACGCTCGGTAATTTTTCCGTCACGGGGGGAACCGCGACGGTCACGGGCGCGAGCACATATCAGTCCATTACGACCAGCGGCACGACCGGCGCCATCCTCAATCTGAATGCCCCGGCGACGATTGGCGCGAACGGATCGCTCAACGTCGCGGGAAGCAGCAAGCTGATCTCGACGGCGAACTTGACGGTGAACAGCAGCGCCACCGTGAATGTCACGCAGAGCGGCAATCTGACCTTCACGGGGGTCAACTACCATGGCCCGAGTATCAATGTGGATGCTACCGGCGCTACGAGTACGGCTGCGACGTTTACTTCCAGCGGTACCACAAATCTCAATAACGCGACGATCGCCATCAAGCCCCTCGGTAACTATCCGACCTTCGATCAGTTGACGGAGAAGTACTATAGCGGAGCCGATAGTACGAACTCGCTGACGCCTGGTGATCCCGTGTTTTTGCCGACCCAGACTGCAACGACGACGGGAACGCTTTCAAATTTTGCCACGCCCGGCGGCTTGAACTTCCAGAGCGCCGATTTGACGTCCCGCAGCGGTGGTCTCACCCAAAACTTCCGCGCCTCTTGGAGCGGTTTCTTCCGGGTCACCACCCCCGGGACTTATACCTTCGGGACGGCGAGCGACGACGGCAGCGCGCTCTTCATCGATCTGAATAAAGACGGCACTTATTCGGCGAGCGATGAGATCGTGAATAACAACGCTTACCAGGGCGTGATTCAGAAGCTCGGAACGGTCACGTTCGCCACGGCGGGTGACTACCCCATTTTCATTGGTTACTATGACGGCACCGGCGGTTATTCCATGGAAGCCAAGTACGGCGCCGGGACGGTGAGCGATTTCGGCAGTCTCACGGACATCCTTTCCACTACCGGCGAAGGCTTCTACAGTCTGGCGCCGGGAGGTGGTGGTAATATCAATGTGACCGATGGAACTCTCTCGGCCGGCGCCATCACGGGAGGTCAGGCCGTGACCCTCGGTGGGGCCTCTACGGCGATCCTGAATCTCACGAATACGACCGGTACGAGCGACACGGTCAAATTGACGAACAATGGCACCACCGGCACGCTGAACGTGGCGGCTGGACAAACCTTCAAGATTACCAATCTCGACGTCAAGGCTGGCACAACGCTGAACCTGACCGGCGGAGGTACCGTTCAGCTTGCTGGCGCCAATGACAGCACCTTCACGGGCGCGGTGAATGTCTCTGCCGGAGCGCTCAACATGGGCACAAGCGTTGCCAAAGGCACCTTGCAAGGAACGGTGACTGCGCAGACCGGCGGTACTGTTGCCGGATTTGGTACCATCGGAACCCTTGTCGGTTCCGGCGGCACCATCGCTCCCGGGACGGGAACCACGGCGAGTCCCGCCCTGGCTACCACCACCACCACGTTCAATACCGGCACCACGCTGGCCCTGACCCTGAGCAGTGCGACGCTCTACAGCCAGTTGAGCGCGAGTTCGTCCATCACTCTGACCTCAAACATCAATCTCACCATCACGCTTGGTTTCGATCCGGCGGATACCGGGACCCAGTTCATCTTCCTGACCAGAACGGGAACCGGAAGCATCAACGTGGGGAGCAACCTCTTTGTCGTCAATGGCGCGGCCATCCCCAATAACGGTGTATTCTCAATTACCAGCAACTCCATCACGCAGCCCTTCCGGCTGACTTACTCGGCCACGTCGGTGATCCTGACCACCATTCCGGAGCCCACGCCGGCCATGAGTAGCCTGCTGGGCCTCGGTCTGCTTCTTGGGTTGCAGCGTTTCCGTAGACCGTCGCGTGCGTAATCTCATAGCCTTGGGCTTCAAAGTGCGGATTCAAATCCGTTTCGAGTGATACCTGAAAACGGATTTTGGATTGGGACGAAACCTTCGGCGGACCAAGCGCTGAGGCAGAGCAGTCGCTACGTGACAAGGTGCGCGCCCTGACCCGGCGATGCACCACGTGGAGAGCGACTGGTGAAGTCGTGCGTGAGATTAACCAGGTGACTCGAGGTTGGGGCAACTACTTTGCCCTGGCTCACTTCCACCGGAGTTTCATGCAAATGAATCACATCGTGGAACACCGGCTTCGGCAGTGGTTGTGGCGCAAGCGCGGTAGTCGTATAGGAAAATACGAACAGTGGCCGAACTGTGCACTCTTCAAAGCCTATGGACTCTATGAAGTGCCGACAAAACTGGCATAACAACGCCCAGCGACAAAGGAACTCGGAAAGCCGGATGCGGGAAACCCGCCCGTCCGGTTTGATGAGGGGCGGGAAGAGGCGGTCATTGGCCCTATGGCCTTTCAACCCGTAGCTTCCCGCCTACTCTATACCCCGAATTTTATGTTCTATGCTTCTATGTATTCAATGCGGACTGCGCTAAAACTCGGCGGCTTTTTACTATGCATGTTATTGTTTTCGTGTCATCGAGTCGACCCGCGAGATGTTGCGCATGGTGACAAATTTCCGGCTAATTTTCCCGGATTGTACGCGTACAGAAATCAGCGCGGGCAGATCGAAAGTTTGTCAGTAAATTCTGATGGTTCTTTCCGCCAGGAATTCTATAATGACGAGGCGGGCTTTTTGAGCAAAGGCAAGCCTCTGATTGTACATTCAGGTCAGATGCAATGTAGAAGTGGGAAGATTGAAGGAGAGTTGCTATATTTCGGCATATTTCCGCATGGGGCTGATCAGCCGGACTTAGTGGCGTATTACAATTTGTTCTGGGTTCCGCATTTTGACGGGCGGCCCGCGATCATGCTTGACGAGGATTCATTTTATTGGCTAGTGAAGCTTTCGTCAAGGGAGGAGGTCGGAAGTGTAAGGTTTAGCTATAGATAAACGGGTGATCTAAAAAGGGGCGGTCCTGAATGGCAGTTGGTTAATGCCCTGTGTTTCAAAAGGGGCTTTTGGTTTTTAATCGGGGTGTAGAGCAGGTGGGAAGAGGTGGTCATTGGCCCTATTGCCTTTCAACCCGTAGCTCCCCGCCCACTCTACACCCCAACTTCCGCTCGTTATATCAAGCGGAACCAGCGGCTCGAAAAGGAACTCGTTGATAAACTCCAGAAACAGATTAATCAATACCTGAAGTAAGAAGTAAGTGCTATGAAACTTTTGATTCGAGTAGAAGCCGGGATCTCCTCCACACCAAATGGAGATGAGCAAGTATTCGCGAAAAACGCCGATGGACTGCAAAGCGATGAAATTTTCGCGGAATATATCGACAAGGGTTATCCTGAGCTCTATGCTGCGAATATTAAAGGAGGAGTTCTAACGCTTCGATACGAAGAGCAGACAGAGCAACTCTGGTCTAACGTGGAATATGAGGTGGGCGACAGGCTTAGTCCGACTCAAGAGGCAGCTTTGATCGAATACACAATTCAGCAACTGGTAGACGGGATCGGTGATAATCTTTCGCAGGAATATGACGACAGGACCGGCGTTTTTATCAGATTCGCCTCAAGCATCCGCAATCCACAGCTTCGATACGAATCGATTTGACTGAATGGCGGGGTGCAATTCTTGAAAAGGGTCAGTCCTCACTATTGAGCAGAAGCCGCGCATGGTTCGATATGCCGACGATCTGGTGATCCTCTTTCGACCTGGAGAAGGCCGGGAGATGAGGAACGATTGGCCCGATGGCTGCGAAGCCGAGGGCTGAAGCTAAACGAAACGAAGACCCAAGTGATTCAAGTGCCATCGCAGGACGGCGTCCGAAATTCCTAGGGCATGTAATCAACTGGAATCGCTTGCCTGAAACTTCTCAAAGGCCCTCTGTCTCGGAGTAAGCAACGATATCTATTAGTTCATGTTTCCGGCCTCAATCACCAAAGAGAACGGCCCGGTATTTCGCTGCCTCCTCAGGTGGCATTTTCGGAAGAAGCGCCCGGAGCGTGTAATTTCCATGCATCTTCTTATCCCGCATATACATCCAGTCTGCGACATCTTCCATCGGCGCGAGCCAGAGAACCCCACGTCGAATCCCTTTCAAAACCACCGGATCATCCTCAATCGTACCGGAAAATCGACCGTCCGAAAATGTCGTCTCCGAAAGCCAAAAATACTCAACTTGGTCACCCTCCCTGATTGGAATCTTGACAGTAAAGAGCGCGTCGTGAAGCTCTCCGGCAAGAAATCGCTTCAAAATATCGGGCAATTCAGCCCGTGCACGTTGAACCGCCGCAGCGACATCTTGATCGTCTTTTGCCGCCCCCACTATTCCGGCTTCCGCGAGATGGCCCTCTCGCCCTACCCATTCGACAAATAAGCCCAGATCCGGGTCAGGTCCAACTCCGCGCGGCGTTGGTGGGTCCGTCGTCCAATCCTCAATCGATGTTGTTGCGTCGGTCCGTGTGAGGATGAAATATTTAAAAGGTAGGTTTTCCCGTGCTGCAGGCTGCCATTGAGGGTCTGCACACGGGCCAATGACCACAACACCAAAAATGACGCTTCCCGGTTCCGCCGATTTGGGAAATGTGATCAACACAATCAGCCGCCCTGAATCGTGGAACGAATCCACCTTCAGGCCGTCGGGTTCCATCATCGGTTCGTTTGGACAATTTGCGGCCCACAATTTCCGCCAACTACTCGAAAAGATTTTCAATCCATCTCCGCACAGAATCATGCCCGAAAATCCGCCAATCGAATAGGCAAGTTTGTCCTGAACCCATTTCGTCGCATAGAATCGTTGAAAGCCTACGGCCTTTGGCGGCGCTGTTTGCTTCTCTTCTTTCCGCTTTTTAAATAGTCCAAACATAGATAGACAGGAAAGCAGAATACGGCGCTTGCGGCTACATGGCCAGCCAAAACTCGGTGTGACCGCGGAGTCTCTACATCAGCCCCGATCGGCGGAGATGGTGATGCATTAAGGTTTGAGCTATCCACTGTATATGGCTTGAAGAACGGCGTTATCGAGGAGTTGGGTATCTCCAAAAGAAGCGGTAAGTGGAGCGTTGAAAGTGTCCGCCGTGTCGGGAAGTTATAGATAAAGGGTTTCGGTGGGAGGAGGGGATATCCGAAGAGATGAGTGATGGCGACGTTGAGACGTATCGCGAGATCCGGCGTCGACGGAAGTATGACGGGAAAGAGATCGAGGCGGAAGATTTGAAGCAAATGGGAGGGGACGGCCGCAAACTCGAGCAATCAGATTCAAAGTCCAGGCTGACTTCGCTTTCCGTTTTCTCCATGATTGCAGGATGAAACGAGCAATCCTGATTAGAACCTTCGTGTTTATCATGGTTTTGGGAACCATTGGCAGTTGGGATGCGAACGGGAAGTCTGGTCCGGCGATTCCGCTTCCGGTCATCAGTCTTTCGCGGGCCGTCGAAATGACGAAGAAATTCCTTGTCGAGGAATATGAGAATGACGGTGACAAGGAGTTCGAAGCTTTTAAGAAGGAATGTATCGTGACCTCTGTCGAATATACAAAGGGGTTTGTTCAGGAGAGCGGGGAGTCTCGGAAGGTAACCGATTTGGGAGAATCGGTGTTGGGTTGTGGTGTTCACCCATCCACAACAAAATGACCATGGCTTTACGTTCGCATTGAAGCCAAACGGGAAGGTCGCCTTTCTCGACAAAAGCATTTAACCCTTTCCGGATGACGCCAGATGGCGATCTTAAACGCCAGCAAGACAGAACATATGAAAAGCATTTACCAAAAGTCAAAAGTCGCTGCATCCCTTCACACGGGGGTTAGCTTCCTGGTTTTGTTTTATATGGCACTGGCTTTTTCGTGCCGGGCGGATGAGACGGCCATTTCTGGAGAGAAAGCCGTTGAGTTGTCCAGTAAAGAGGTGGCGGCATGCAGATCTGCCGCGGTGGATAAGCATGATATGAAGGCTGCATATAGGCTCTTCTTATTTTACGAGTTAGCAAAGCTTGATCACGCTGAATCGAGAAAATGGCTCATCCTGGCGGCGAATGGTGGTAATGTGACTGCGCAGCTTTCGTTGGGGGTGCATCTTGTTGAGAATCCCACGACTCGATCGGAGGGAGTGCAATGGTTGCGGAAAGCTGCCGCACAGGGTAGCGTGGATGCCAAGCGTGAACTGGCTCACATTGAAAAACAGTAGGATGACCCCGGAATGAAAGCGAACGAGTCGCGATCCGAGGTCGTTTATGACTGTGAAATGAAATCATTTATATATGCACTGTAAACACATAGCTTTTTCCTTGTTGATGTTTGCCGCATTTGGAATTCGCGCTCTTGCCGCAGATGTCAGCCTGGAGAAATTGATAGAGAGCGCCGAATCGGATAAATGGCTGGAGTCAAGTGCTGCGAAAAAAGAGGTGCTGCCTGAGGCCCTGGGAACGTGGAGAGGCCTTCACGACACCAATCTATACCCATATATGGGTGTGTCGCACCGAATGATATACGAATTGGGAGAAACGAAATTGAAAGACGCCCTGTATGGGGAAATATTTGCTCACATGGGGGATGGTTCAACCATGACGCTGGTTCTGATTTGCCTGACGGAAGATGACAAGATTACGATCAATGTGTGCTTTTACACTCCCAACTGTTGCAGCTTCAGCGGTAACGTATGGAGAAAGGAGCAATGGGTGAAAATTCCGGAGCTGGCAGCGTTTATCGGTTACCCCGCAAATGTCAAAGCGGCGAAAGATGGCGATCGGGTGAAGTCTATTCCTCCTGATGCAAATTACCCCGAACTGCGAGATGAGTACGCGCGCGTCCACTATTATGTGGATGGAAAAGTGGAGTCTCAGACATTCTTTCATATCAAAGAAGTGACGGCGCCCAACGCGAAGAAGGTCGGGCCGATGTTTGAGCAATTATCCAATTTCGTGCGCTTTGGAAGCTGGGAGGAGAGGTTTAAAATGGATTTGAACGCACGGTAACTGGAAGGAAACCATAGAAATGGCCGGAGCCTTCCGGTTTGCCGGGCGGGTGTGGTCCTGATACATAGAGCGTCAACGAAACTCAGTTGTGAAACACCAGGCTCCACATCGATGAAAAACAGCCGCCTGATCATATTTGCCATTGTCGCATGCTGGATCTCCCTCGCGAGCGCCTGGGGGCTTGGTCCGATGACGTATCAGGAGATCTCAGTTTCGCTTCGGACGGGGGTAAAGCCGGCGGAGATCCTGCGGGATATGCAGCAACGGAAGCTCCTGCATGGTTTGACGGAGCGCGAACAGGCGGGCCTTCGGGCGCTTGGTGCGCCGGAGGCGTTTCTCGCGGAGTTGGGTAAGCCGGAGTATCTTGCTCCGAAAGAAATGGTGGCGGCGGTTGAAGCACGCCCGGCGGAGGCGAAGCAACCCCGGGGCGGATCGAATTCTTTTACGCCGGAAATCAGGAAGGCCGAGTTGGTGGTTCCTCAGATTCCGCCAGGACATACGCTGGTTATCGACAAGATCGTGATCGATCGGCCGCCGCTTGCCGCGCCGTTCTATGTCGCCTTTTCCGTGACGACGAATGATGAGCGCCTGCGCGCGGAATTTCGTCCTCCTGGACAGTCATTTGGTGCTCCTGCTGATACCAGACCGATCGAGATCCCGGTGAATCTGACCCTCGCCGGGGTGAATGAAAATGAGTGGGTCACGGTCCGCCTCTATTTGGATGGCGATGAGCGTGTGGTCGGGACCGTCGATGCCAGGAAACGGCATTCCGGCAGGCTTCCAGCGACGGAGAAGCCCGGTCGGTTCGGGAGTGGGTTTTCCGATCCGCCACCGTGCGCGACATTTGTGCCTGGATTGAACCCGGGTGAGGAGTGGGTTTACCGAATTTTCTGGCATATCCAGTGACGCGGGTTTCGGCGTAAAAGAGTATCACTAGAACATGGATGAGCTGATTATTGTCCGGTGGCGTATGACATTTGATGAATTTCGAAGAGCACGCTATTGGCACTTCCGAAATAAGGTGCGGACGTCTCTTCTCTTACTTTATGGATGTACGCTGTTGCTGCTAATTGCGTTCTGCGCATTTGGTCCAAAATCCGGATTTGAGGCGGTTTTTCCTCTTTATTTGTTGGCTGCCTGTGTGGTTGCAGTAGCGTGGGTGTTTTGGATGGAATTCGATAAAGTGCGGAAGGCCGGCGCCGAGGTGGTATGGTGGATAACAGAAAAGACGGTGAAAATGTCACGAGGCGAACTGGTGTGGGAATGTTTGTGGCAAGATGTTTTGAGCATGGTCGAAACACCGGATGGCTTTTTGTTATATCGCGATCGATATAGGTTCGAGTGGATCCCGAGAAAGGTATTTCAAATGGAATCGGAACAGAGCCGTTTTCAGCAGATTGCCAGTTCGTCTGCCGCGAGTTATCGCCGTTTGTAGTGTCCTGTGGTGCGGATTGCGAATGGAGCTTGCTGGCGATCTATGTGAACGGGGAGGTCGTCATGACGGATCTGCTTCCCGATATTCAAGTGTTGACCGCCCTTCGGGTTTTGCGTTGATTTTCGGGGTCCACGTTTCCCCTCATCCGTGGTTTTCCTCCCTCCATTTGTTTTTCGCTTTTCGAGAATCATTGCGATCGTTTTGCTCTTCCTCGCTGCGGTTGTGTCTGCGAATGGCGCTGAAGCTCCGTTGCGTAGCATTCGGGAAATCCGGGGGCTTTCGCTGGAGGCGATCCAGCAAGGGGTTTCCGCGAGTATCGAGGCAACGGTGGAGGTGTACGATGCGGTCGGTGGCGATCCGTTGTACCAGGTTTTATATCTGCATGATGGGGAATCGGGTATTTATGCAAACTGTCACAGAGCCGCGCTCCGTTTGAAGGCGGGGCAGCGAGTGAGGGCGGAAGGGAAGGTGGGCGGGGGATTGTTTGCGCCGGAATTGCTCGATCCGGTCATTACGCTGCTTGATGGGGCAGGGGAGCTATTACCGACGCGCCCGAGCTATGACGAACTGATGTCGGGTGTGGATGATTGCCAGTGGATCGAGGTCGAGGGAATCGTGCGCGCGGTGGAGAAGCGCGCGGGGCGGCTTTCGGTGCAGCTCAGCCTGGGCGGTTCGCATTTTCCCGTGGCCGTGGCAGGCGAATCGGGCGTGAGTGCGAAAGCGATGGAATTGATCGACAGCGCCGTGCGAGTGCGCGGGGCGTGCCGCACGTTTTTCAATCACCAGCGACAAGTGATCGTCGTGGGTATGTATACGACCGGATTTGAAGCGTTTCAGATCCAGGAGAAGCCCGTGTCGCCGGAGGCGATGTCGGCGAGCCGGGTGAGCGATTTGATGACTTATGGTTCCAATGGGCGGCCGGGGCATCGTTCAAAAGTGCATGGGGTAGTGACGTGTGAGGTGCCGGGTTCGATGCTCTTTCTCATGGATGGTGAGCGAGGCCTGATGGTGCGGACCAACGGACGTGCGCCCGTGCGCCTGGGTGATTTGCTGGAGGTATTGGGGTTCCCGGTGCCAGGGGTTACGACGCCGAGCATAGAGGACTGCAGCTATCGTGTGTTGCAACACAGCGATCCGCTTCCGCCGCGGGCGATTTCGGCGAACGAAGCCAGTTCGGGGAAGTGCGAGGCCCATCTGGTTTCGATGGATGCCCGCCTGCTCGCGGACACATGTGAAGGGAAGCAGCGGGTGATGTGGCTTCAGGCCGGCGCCACGTTGTTTCAGGCGATTCAGCCATTGGATCATCCGGAGCAATTCGTCCCGTGCGCGAGCCGCAGCGAGGTTCGGATTTCGGGGATCTGTCTGGCGCACGGGCCTTTGCAATACCAGAACGACGTGGGATGGACGGCGCCATCATTCGAGATCCTCATGCCGGCCTCGAGCGAACCTCGGATCCTGCATGCACCACCATGGTGGACGCCGCCGCGTACCTATGGATTGCTGGGGCTGGTCGCGGTGTGTCTGCTGGGGACGATTGCCTGGGTGCGGGCGTTGCGGAAGCAGGTCCGGCAGCAGACGGAACACATCCGGCATCGGGTGGAAGAGCAGGCTGTCCTGCAGGAGCGAAACCGGATCGCGCGGGAACTTCATGATACTCTTGCCCAGGGATTCGCGGCGACGGCATTCCAGCTCGAGGCGCTGGGAGATGAATTGGACGGGGCATCGGATCGGGCGCGCCGCTATCTCAGCATGGCCCTCACGACCGTGCGTCATAGCCTGGCGGAAGCGCGCCGCTCGGTCGCGGGACTACGCTCCGAAACGCTCGGGCTTCGCGATCTACCCTTTGCCCTGCGTGAAGCGGGGGATTTGCTCGTGGCCAATACCGGCATCCAGTTTGAATTCCGTTCGACCGGAGCGGTCAAAACACTGCCGCCAGCGTGTGAGAGCAATCTGCTGCGGATCGGCCAGGAAGCGACGGCAAATGCGGTGAGGCATGCGGTGGCAAAGCGTATTGTGATGACGCTATCCTATCTCGAGGATTGCATAGAGTTGCGGGTTATCGACGACGGGAAAGGCTTTTGCCGGACAGAGAATGGCGTCTCCGGTCACTTTGGCCTGCGTGGGATGGAAGAGCGCGCACAGGAGATTGGAGCCGGGATGCGGATTGAAAGCACGGCGGGTGTTGGGACTACGCTGACTGTGACCCTTCCGCTCAAAGGTTCCGTCGTCGGTCCGCAGGTAATGCCGGAAGCGAAGCAATCGACTCCCCTTTCTCCCCCATGAATTCCGACAACCTCATTCGGATCGCTTTGATCGACGATCATCTTTTCCTGCGGCTTGGTTTGGCGAGCATGTTGGAAAGCCAGAGTGATATGCAGGTCGTCGCGGAAGCGGGATCGGCGGAAGAAGCGCTGCCCATTTGTGAGAAACAGCGTCCGGACATTGTGCTCATGGACTTGCGGATGCCGGGAATGAGCGGGGTCGAATGCACGGCGGCGTTGCGCCATTCCGTGCCGGAAACGAAAGTGATCGTGCTTACGACCTTCGACAGCGACGAGAATATGTACCGTGCCTTGCAGGCTGGGGCGCATGCTTTTTTGCTCAAGGATGTATCAAAAGCCGAGTTGCTGGATACGATCCGATTGGTGTATGCGGGCACTTATCGATTGCCGCAGGCGGTATCGGAACGTGTCGCCGAGCGGCTCCGGGAAGAACCTTTGACGGATCGAGAGATTGAGATCCTCGGGTGCATTGCTTCCGGGCGGAGCAACAAGGAAATCAGCTCCAGTTTGTTTATCAGTGAAAGTACAGTGAAAGGACATATCAACCGGCTGATGACAAAGCTGCACGCCCGCGACCGGACGGAAGCCGTGGTGGCCGCGTTGAAGCGTGGGTTGATCGCGATTGATTGATGGAGGCACATTTTGCCCAAAAGTACTGTTTGAAATCGGAACTTTCGGAGAGCTGACGCGCTTGTCATGGAGCGGCAGAGTCTGAGGCGCTGATTCTTTCTCCTACAGTTCCTACCGATGGCGACCGTCCCCCGGAAATCATCGGAGCGAAGAAAGCCGGCCCGCGGTCTCGCGGAAACTTCGAATCCTCGTCCCCTGAACGAAATGAATCCCCTCCAAGTTCGTCCGTTGTCGTTGTCTCATGACGCCCCTTCCACACGGAAGATAAGCAAGCCAGGTGCAGGCCGCACGATTTGCGGTTTTCTCGCCGGCGCCTTGCTTTTTTCTGGCACTCTTCCCGGCGCGTACGGCGCCTCTCGCGGCGTGAATATGTCGGGTGCGGAATTTGGCTCGCTGCCCGGTTCGCTGGGGACAGCCTACACTTATAATAGCGCCGCGAGTTTCCAGTATTTCGGCAACAAGGGGTTGACGCTGATTCGCATCCCGATTCTTTGGGAGCGGATTCAGCCGACGCTCAATGGGCCGCTGGACACGACGAACTTGAACGCTCTGACGCAGGATATCGCCTGGGCGAAGTCGTACGGATGCAAGGTGATCATCGATATTCATGACTATGGCCGGTACGCGATCAACGAAGGCGGCACGTACAATTCCTACGTTATCGACAATTCCTACGGCGGCGTGGTGAAGGTCTCGGCGGCGAATCTGGCGAATCTTTGGACGCAGCTTTCGACTCAATTTAAAAATGAGCCGGCGGTCTATGCCTATGGGTTGATGAATGAACCGCACGACATGGGGACGGCGAACTGGAGCACGATTTCGCAAACGGTGCTGACAGCGATCCGGAATAATGGCGATAACAAGCTGATCATGGTTCCAGGAAATGGCTGGGCGGGTGCGGCGAACTGGTCGGGCAACAACGGACCGACGAGCTGGATCAGTGATCCGGCGAATAACTTCAAATACGAGGCGCACCTGTATTTCGATCACGACAGCAGCGGTACCTATAACTGGACCTACGACCAGGAGTTGGCCAACAACCCGAATATAGCGACGGTCGGTCAGACTCGTCTGGCGAATTTCACAAACTGGTGTGCGACAAATGGCGTCTCCGGATTTCTCGGAGAGTACGGCGCTCCGAATACCGACAGCCGGTGGTTCACGGTGCTGGATAATTTCCTTTCCGCGCTGGATGCGGTGAATTTCGATGCAACGATCTGGTCAGCCGGGGAATGGTGGGGATCATATCCGCTATCCGTACAGCCGAGTAACAACTACACGGTGGATGCCGCGCAGATGCCGACGCTCTTGAGGCATCTCGGTTCGGTTTCGGGTGGACTGAATGGACAGTATTTCGACAACCAGAACTTCACTGGCACGGAAGTGGCCCGGATCGATCCCACGGTAAATTTCAACTGGGGCTCCGGTTCACCGGATCCGGCGATTGCGCCTAATACCTTTTCGGCTCGCTGGACCGGATTCGTCCAGCCGCTCTATTCGCAGACGTATACCTTCTATACCGATACGGATGACGGGGTGCGCCTCTGGGTGAATGGACAGCAGGTCATCAATAATTGGACCGATCATGGCTCAACGGAAGACAGCGGGACGATTACGCTCACCGCGGGGCAGTTCTATCCGATCCGCATGGAGTACTATCAGAACGGCGGTGGCACCCTGGCGCAGCTTTTGTGGTCGAGTGCGAGTCAGGCAAAGCAGATCATCCCGACCAGCCAGCTTGTTCCGACGCTGGGTGGATTGGTGGGGAGTTACTTTGGCAATATGAGCCTGAGCGGCACTCCAGTAGTGCGGATCGATCCCACGGTGAATTTCATTTGGAATGGCGTTTCGCCGATCTCCGGCATTGGCACGACCGGCTATTCCGTCCGCTGGAGCGGATCGGTTCTTCCCGATACGACGGATACTTATACCTTCACGACGACAAGCGATGACGGTGTGCGCTTGTGGGTGAATGGGCAGCAGATCATCAATAACTGGACGGATCATGGGACCACGCAGAACAGCGGCTCGATCGCCTTGATCGGCGGACAGTCGTGCGACGTGCAGATGGAGTTTTACCAGAATGGCGGAGGAGCGACGGCGGAGCTTTCCTGGTCGAATAGCACACTGGCCCAGGAGATCGTTCCGATCCCCTCGCTAAAGCCTTATCCGACCTGGACGAGCGCGGATGTTGGCGGCCCGGGCATTGCCGGTGGCTCGACGTTCAATCCGGCCAATGGCGCGTATACGGTGCAGGGTTCCGGTGGCGATATCTGGGGCAGCTTCGATGCCTTCCAGTTCTTCAGTCAGCCGCTGACCGGCAACGGGCAGATTGTGGCCCGGGTTACGTCCGTCGGAAACACAGACGGATGGGCCAAAGCGGGGGTGATGATCCGCGAAACCCTCGCCTCCAACTCAGTGCACGCGATCATGGCAGTGACCCCCGGGAACGGATTGGCAATGCAATATCGCACGTCGACGGGAGGCGGCAGCAATAGCATCAGCGGGGGAAGTGCCACCGCTCCTTATTGGGTGAAGCTGGTCCGCAGTGGGGCGACGATCTCAGGCTACGTTTCGCCGGATGGCGCCACATGGACGCTGGTGAGTTCGCAGACGATCACGATGGCCAGTCAGGTCAATGTGGGGTTGTCGGTGACGGCCCATAACAATGGGGCCTTGTGTACGGCGACCTTTGATAACGTGCAGATGACGGCGCTTCCGTAGCGGGGCGCGGGCGGCTCATCGCGCTTTTTGTAAGATGCCCTCACTTCGGTGGGGGCACCCTCTTTTTGATGGGACGGATGGGACTCATGGGACCAATAGGACGTATGGGATCCGAGGCGCCCGACTTATTTCGTGAGGTTTTCGGCGTCGCCGTCTACGAGGAAGTAGCCGATCCGGACGAAGCGGCCTTTGCTTCCATCGGGGATGTTGGCGCTGACGCGTAGTTTGAGTTCGTGCCACTGCGCGGGATCCAAGCCCTGGACGAGTGTGTGGGAGTGAGCGCGAGTATAGCCTTTGGCGTAGTGGTCCCAATTGGACTCGTGCTTCCATTCGCCGTTATCCAGGGAGACATCGACGTCGCCCGTGTCTGGTCCGATGGCGTCAAAGAGTCCGCATTGTGAGCCTTTGAAGCGCACCGTGAGGACGGCGGAAGCATCGTCTGTCTCCAGAACGTGCGGGAATACGGGTCCGACGGGACTTTTCTGGCCGGGTTTCCACGGGCCTTCCAGGTTTGCCCATTCGCAGGGGACACAACTCGCCTTTTCCATTGGTGCCGGGGAAAGAGGAGCGGGAAGGATGTGCGGGTGGATTTCGCCCGGTTCGCCGGCCTTGGATTTGCACTGCGCGATGAAGGGCTTTAGGGAATCGAAATAGAGGGCGTAACCGCGATCCATTGGATGGACGCCATCCTTTGTGAAATCATCGATGGTCAAATCTCCCGCGATGATTTTCCCGGCTGCATAGGCGCCCATGTTGACGCTGGGGATGCCGTAGTGAGCGGCCACGTGTTCGTGCCATTGAACCGTGCTGGGGATTTTGCCGTTCCGATAATCCTCCAAAGTCTGCTTCGTCATCGTGTAGACGAAGAGGATGTTTGTCGTGGGATCGGTCTGCCAGATCTGGCGAACGATGCCCTCCATGGAAGCGATGACCTGGGCTTCGGGAGCGCCCATGTCGTTCACGGCGAACTCGACGATGACCAAAGCCGCGCCACCGTTCAGCGCTTGATTGCGCGTGCGAAATGCGCCGAGCCACGATCCTGTGCCGCCGATGGCTGCGTAGTTCTCCACCAGCGCAGCGTCGGGAAACTCACTCTTGAGGTGCTGTTGCAGCAAGGCGCGCCAGGGTTTGTCCGGTCCGCTGGAACCGGCTCCTGCCGTGATGGAACCGCCGAAGTAACTAATCCTTACCGGAGCGTGCGTCTTCTGACTCTCGACGATCTTGCGAAAACTATTTCCGAGCCCTTCGCGGTATTGAATGTAGTCTGCGGCTGGCGCAGTGAGCGCCGTGAAGAGCAGGAGAACGGCGAGGACGTAGAGGCGTCGGATTGGCATAAGGGTGCTCAGATAATCCGGCTAAGACCGCGTGGCTTAGCCGGGGTATTTGGTCGACGTGATGGCGAACGGTCGCGATTGACCTCGTGGAGATTTTTCGGTCTCATCGCGCCAGAAAAGTTCGATTACCATGAGTTTAGTGCGCAAATCTTGGGATGAAATGTATCGAGGGCACACTTGCTTTAAGGCCATACATGAGGTGATCGAACTCAGTAAGACGGAGAAGGTGGACACTGTGCAGCTTGAAAATAGTATCCCGCCCTGTCGGATGTGTCGTGCGTGGTGGAGGCGGTGCAGTGCAAAAATGCATGTTACCGCGGAGATTATTTCGAATGGAGATATTTGGCGCTCTTCCATAAGACGATGGACCTAACGGAATTCGAAAAAGAATTCAGGAGGCTCGTATTCTTCACTGGAGCGACTGTGGGAGGGTATTCCGCGGTAGAGCTCGCTGCAGCGCGAACTGTTCTTCCTTATGCTTTAAGATTCATCTATGAAAGCGCCGGACGCGCAAGATTGTATCGTCAGCACAACCAGCTTCTTCCACCTGAGGCGTTGGAGGCTGATGAGGGCCATTTTGTTTCTTTTGCTCAGGAAAATCAGGGTGTCGTATGGGGATTCAAAGCTGCAAAAGATGAAGCGGATCCAACCGTCTTTCAGAGACAGTTGGATGAGGAGGATGGTCGTTATGGAGAGTGGATTTCGGAGACGATGTTGCTTTCCGACTTCCTCATTTCATTTGGGTATTGGAATGCGGCAAACGGCGCTACCGCTAAATCAATTGTGGGGGAGGCTGGCGAATCAACATTTGCGAAAATGGAGCAGCTTCCAATCGTTTGGAAATGTCCTCATTTCGAAGTGAGACGTTCGGAGGGATTGTGTATTGCCACCGAATCAGGCGACTTCCATGCATTTGGATCCGACACAGACGACATCAAAAGTGTGGCTCAGAAAATGGATCTAGTTTGGTTTGATGTGGAAGGCTGAGAGATCGACCTCGTCCACCTCGGTTTCACGCTGCAAAACCATCGCGGTGGCCTGCGTCGTCGGAGTTTCTATTCCATCAAGCGAAACGGGCTGGCCGAATTCTCGGCCAGCCCGCAGCTGTGAAAGAATGTAATATTCCTATAGGAGATCTGACGTTACACCGCAGCGTCAATAGACGCCTTCGACGATCTTCTTCTCCATCGCTCCGAACGGTCGCACTTCGGCGACACCGTCCCAGGCATAAGGAGCGCGAGGGTGGCGGCGCAGGGCTTCGTCACGCTCCAGGAAACGAGGCATGAAGAATTCCTTGGTGAGCGTCGTTAGTTCAACGCGGCCCCATTGATCGTAGTCGACAGTCTTTGCGGTGTCGTTTGGATCGACGACCCGCAGGACGGCCCGCGGCTGCGGGGCGTAGTAAGTGATGGAGAAATTGTCTTCCGGCCGAAGTGGTACGCTGGCGGCGAGGCCCATGAGCGTATTTCCGTAAGTGGGGTAGAAGCCGATCTTTCCTTCGAGCACTTCCTCCACGATGAAGCGCACGTATTGCGGGAGCATAGTCGTACCGCCGCAGAAGACGCCACGAATGCCTGCTTCATAGATATCAACCTTTTCGGCGAGTGCTTCGAGGAGCTTCGGCGTGGTGAAGAGGCCGCTGATCTTGCGATGCTTGAGGATCGTTGCTGCCTGATCCACGACGTGGTCCATATAAGCACGGGCCTGCTCGAATTGCTTGTTCGCGATCACTTTCTTTACCCAACGAGGATCGAGATCGATGAAGTAACAGCTTGAGCCGCGCACATTGGCGAGATGCTCGATGGCGAGGCGGAGCCGTCGCGGGCCGGTCGGGCCCATCATGAGCCAGGCGCCGCCGCGCGGAAAGTGTTCGTCGGAGATCTTGTCGGAGAATTCCGAGTAATCGACCTTATAGTCATTCCAGCCGATGCGCTGTTTGGGCATGCCAGTGGTTCCGCCGGTTTCGAAGATATTGAAGGGCTGGCCTTTGAAGGCATTCGGCGCCCAGACTTCCGGCTGAAGATCACGCAGCCATTCGTCCTGGAAATGCGGGAACTTCAGCATGTCGGCAAAGGACTGGATTTCCTTGCGCGGATCGAAATTCTTCGTCGCCCAGTCAAGCCAGAACGGGCTCCCGGTTTCCGGGGAGAAATGCCACGTGATGATTTCGCGAAGATGATGTTCGAGGGTTTGCTGGGCTTGAGAAACGGCCTCAGGAGTGACGGTCTGGCTCATGGTGGTGGGTCAGTTAGTGAGAAGAAGGATCGTATTTAAAAGTCGGGTGCGTCATGGCAGACGCGTAGAAGAGATTAGCTTTCGGGTCCCACGCATAGTTGGGTCCGACGCGATTCGTGCCGAAGCCGGCGGGAAGAGCGGTGACGGCTTGCCAGGTTTGGCCGCCATCTTTTGTTTCGGAGAATCCGCTTTTGCCTGCCACGACAAAGTGGCGCGCGGTGTCAAACCACGGGCCGTAGGCCGCATCGATGGTGGAGCCGATATCGCTCCATGTGGCGCCTTTGTCTCGCGAGACGAGCAGCGCTTTTCCCGTCGGCCAATAGATGGCATTTTCAAAAACCACTGGAACTGCCGCCGAAGGAGTCTGCTCGGAAACTTTTTTCCACGTCTGTCCAGCATCGGTGCTGCGGAAGATCCCGAGCTCTTTCAGTTTGGTGGCGACGAAGGTCTCGTGATCGATGACACCGCAGCCGCTGAACCCTTTGTCGATGTCGGTCCACGTGGCACCCCCATCGGTGGTGGTGGTGAGATTGCCATTGCTCTCGTGGCGAATGGCCAGAAAGCGCCGGCCAGTATCGGCCCAATCGACACTCCCGAAATCGAGATGGCTGGTTTTGAATTTCGTCCAGGTCGCCCCACCATCGGTGGTGATGGCGCTGTCGCCGTAGATCATGAAACAAGCCAAGCCTTTGCCTGCAGGGTTCGCTTGCAGGCCCCAGCCTGTTTCGCAACGTCCACCGATTGCCTTGTTATCGCAGCGCGAAAATGTGGCGCCGTGATCGTGGCTGAGCCACAGGCCCTGGTCGTTCACGACGATGAAGACGTCGCCATTCGAGCGGTCAACAACTACACCGGCCGTAGGGCCGGCGTAACCGGGCTTCACTTGCGATGTGACGGATTCCGAAATAGCAGTCCATTCCGCAGCAAACGCGGGGCTGCTGAGCAAAGCGAGACAGGCTGGAAGGAGGAACGCTTTCATTTTTTTTGAGCGATGCAGAATAGGTGCTTGTCGCCGCGCAGATAGATCCTGCCGTCACTGACCGCGGCGCTCGCACGGTTTTCCTCGCCGATCTCATTGGTGGCGAGGATTTCCAATTTATCCCCCGTTTTTAAAACATAACTTTTTCCCGCACTGGCAAAGTAAATGAGGCCATCGGGAGTGGCGAAAGGGCTGGCCCACGTAGAGACACCCGATAGACGCTCGGAAAAGGCGAGTTCGCCTGAGACCAGCTTGAAGCACTTAAGAATCTCCGGCGAGTGCGTACGCCACACTTTATCGCCAGCGATGATCGCCGAGGACAGACCTTCGGGAATTTGGGCGACCTTCCACTTGAGATGTGTCTGGGTGATGTCGCCCATTCCCGTGCAATCGACACAAACCGCTTTTCCGCCACGCCCGCTGTCACTGAAGGCGAGGTTGTTTGAAAAAGCGGGCGAGGAGGCGTCGCCTTGTGCTGTGCAATGCCAGATCATTTCCCCGGTCGCTGGGTCCAACCCCTGAAGCGCGTTCGTCGCGCTAACCAGCATTTCTGGTTTACCGGAAACGGAGACGATCACCGGAGTGCTGTGAGCGAAGCCGGTGTCCGGGCGCTTGGCCTCCCAGCGGGTTGCCCCGGTCGCGGCGTCGAATGCTTCGATCGTGGATGTTTTTCCCGTTTGATCGCAGTCGAGGATGACGGTGTCGCGGAAGAGAACAGGGCTGCTGCCGAGAGCGACATCGAAGGCGTAATTAGCCAGTTCTTTGCGCCAGATCGGTTTGCCGTCAAGATCCAGAGCGGCGATGACCGCGGAGCCAAATACGGCAAACACGCGCTTGCCGTCACAGCAGGGAGTCGGAGCTCCGTAACCGCCACGCAGATCGTGGAGCATGAGCGGGCCGGGCTCTACAGCTGTGGACCAGAGAAGTTTGCCGTCTGTCTTGGAGAAGCACAGGACTTTATGCTCGACCGGTTGATTACGGACGCAGGTAACAAAGACGCGATCGCCGGAAACGATGGGGGAGGAGAAACCGTTGTCGCTCTTGGGCAGGTCGACCTGCCACGCGATATTCTCGCCGGTCTTCGTGCTCCAGGTGACTGGAAGATTGTGTTCTTCGCAATAGCCCAAGCCGGTGGGGCCGCGGAATTGAGGCCAATCTGCGGCGTGTGTGGAAAAGCCGCAGATCGCCGCGAGAATCGCAGCGACGGGTGGCAGCCAGTGCTTGCTGGCTGCGATGCCGCGACGCACACCCGAAGAACTTTCCGAAGGCGGTGTCGCCGCTCCTTTTCGCGGTTTGAAACCGCGACGGAGCTCTGCCACCGCACTCCATGAAGGCGATTCGATGGATGGACCGGTATAAGTCATGCAGGCGATCAGTGAGGGGATATGTCGCTGCAGGCCCGCGGATTAAGCCGCGGGAGTGGCGGCTGGGTTCTGGACGGCGGCTTTGGCGGCTTCGCCGGATTCCTCGTCTTTTGGCTCGGGGAGCAGGAAGCTCAGAATGATAGCGATGACAAAGACTCCAGTTCCAACGACGCCGGCGGCGAGCGCAACTTTATCGTAGATATTCGCGCCGTTCATCATCGGGGCGATGACCTCTGTCGTGAGGAGTGCGGCGGAAGTGCCGATCATTCGTCCGCCTACGTTGGTAGCGAACGAGCCACCCGTCCCGCGCAGGTGAAGCGGGAAGACTTTCGGGAGGTATTCGCCGAAGTAAGAGAACTGCGCGACGATCAACAGGCCGCAGAAGAGGATGCCCCAATCAAAAGCGGCGCCGCCTCCATGATAGAGCGAGAAGTAAGTGAGTGGCAGGACGGCGAGGCCCGGGATGAGGAAGATTCGCAGGAGCGTGCGCCGGGAGATGGCGAGGATCACGAGCCCGGCGAGAATGATTCGTCCGATCAGGCCACCAGTTTCCTGATAACCTTGGGATGCGTTGCCACGGCCCTTGATGGCTTTGTCGAGGGGTTCCTGTTTGTCGCGGTTATCCGCGATGCCTTTCAGTAGTTTCTCACGATCGATGACGACCTTCTTTGCGTCGGGCTTTTGGGCCGTGAGTTCTGTGAGCTTGGCGTCGAGCTGCGTGAACTGTTGTCCAAGTCCGGCGAGCTTCGCTTTTGCGGCCGCTTTATCGGAGTCACTGCTCGCCGCGTCGTCGACGACCTTCTTTGTGGCGCGTTGCGCGATGCGGATACGGGCTCGCTGTGCGGCCACTTCCGCGAGACCAGGCGTGTCCTTGGCCGTGGCATCAAAGGTCGGCTTGAGTTTGAGCAACTCCTCGTTGGCTTCCTTGGCTTCCTTTTGCAGTGGTGCAATTGCTTTCCGCTGCTCTGCGAGTTCAGGCACGCCTGGAGCGATGCGGAGAGGTGTCAATTGCAGCGCGCCGAAGGCGGCGCCGTAAGCGCATGCGGAAAGGCCGGCAGTGACCAGGGTGACGCGGCGCAGGCGCGGCGAGAAGAGCTCCGAGAAGCTCGGCCGCTTGAGCGTGCCGGCCTGGCGTTTTTCGCGCCAGATTTGCGACTCTGGAACGAACGGCAGCATCAGGGCGATCGGGATCGCCGGGAGCAATCCTGTCATCAACGCATAGCGCCAGGTTGCGTGGGCATTCAACGTTTCCGGTACAGGAAGCGCGTGCAGCGTGTTGGCATGCGCGAGGATCCATGCATTCACACCAGTGATAAGCAAGCCGCCGAATGAGGCGAACGCCTGGGTCGAACCGAGTGCGATTTCCTTCTGCCGCTTGTCTGGGAACAGCTCAGCAAGCCAGGTAATTGCGGCGATAAATTCCACGCACACACCGATGAACGTCGTGCAGCGGAAGAAAACAAACGCTCCGAGGCTTGTACTGAAAGCCGCGGCCAATGGCGACAGCGAGTAAACGGCGATACTCGCTGCCATGATCGATTTACGTCCGAAGCGATCGATGAGCCAGCCACCGAGTAATCCAAACGTTCCACCGCAGAGGGCGGTGAGCCAAAGCATCCGGCTCATCCAGGTGGTGACGAGCGGATTACTGGGTGGAACGTTCAGCAATTCTGCGATGCCGGGAACGCCCACCAGCGGCGTCATCAGCAGCTCATAGGTATCGAAGAGAAACCCGATGCTCGCGATGGCGAGCACGAGCCACTGGCGGAAGGTGAGGCGCAAACCGGTCGATTGGGACATACAGCGGAGGAACAGGAGTTACGGAGCCTTCACGGTCGATTTCTCGACAGCCGCCGCAGGTTTCGCGTCGCCGGACTGCACCGGCTTTGCGCCTTCTGCGATGGAATAGAGATGAGTTTGTGTGGCAACGATCAGCGTGCCATTGGCGACGACCGGCGTTGAAAGCACTGGCGCGCCCATATTGATCTGGCTGATGACTTTCTCTTCCTTGGAATCAGCGAAGACAAAGAAATCGCCGTCTTCATTGCCGCAGTACACTTTGCCGTCGGCCACGAGCGTGGAACCCCACATGTGCGCCTGGGTATCGTGCGACCAGTAGAGCTTGCCGGTCTCGGCATCGAGGCAGTGCACGAAGCCGGAGAAGTCGCCGACGAAGACCAGGCCGGTATCGGGATCGATGCTCACCGTGGAGATGGAGCGGTGAATGCCTTTGAAATCCCAGATGAGTCCCGTCTTTGTAATGTCGCCTGTTTTTGTTGCATCCACGCAAACGAGGCGGCCGACGCCTTCGCCGTGTTCCGGATCCTGGCCGATCGGGACATAGACGCGGTTCTTATAAAAGACCGGCGTCGCATTGATCTCGCTCGGGCCTTCCGCAGCTGGGTACTTAATCGGCTTGCCGTTCTTGTCGTGCTTGTACTCTTCCGGCACGCAGTCGAACCACCAAACCTTCTTCAGGTAAGTGGAGTCGCCTTCTTTCTTGGGTTCCGGATTAAAGGCGTAGAGAACTCCGTCGCCGCCGCCGAAGTAGACCTGCTTTTTGCCATTGATCGTGCCGATGGAGGGAGAGCTCCACTGGCCGTGTTTGATATTCGGTCCGATGGCGGCGTCGTCTTCGGCGAGGAATGCTCCAGTATTCCGGTCCAGTGCAATGAAGCTAGGCGACTGGGGCGACGGGATATTAACGTGCGTCCAGTCCTGGCCGTTGGACGTGCAGGTGAAGACTTCGTCACCGAGCGTGATCACTGAGCAGTTCGACGCATTATGCGGGAAGACGCCCAGTTCATCCATCATGTCGTAGCGCCAAAGGATATCTGCGTCCTTGTCGGTGACTGCGACTGGTGGCTTGCCCGGGCCGACCATGTATTGGCCTTCATCCTTGAATGGGCCCTGATTGCCATTTGACTGCCCATTCAGATCGAGGCAGAGCACTTCGCAGCGGCTCGTAACGACATAGACTTTGTCACCAACGACATCCGGCGAAGCGAGGAGGCCGAGATATTCCCAGTCGTTCACCTTGCCGCTGGCGAGCTTTGGAACGACGAGTTGCCAGAGAAAGTCGCCATTGTACTCATTCAGGCAGAGCATGATCGACTTATCGTCCGTGAAGCGCGAGTCACGAGGTGTGGCGTTGTTGGTGCCGACAAGCACTTTGCCATTCGCGACCACGGGATTGCCGTAGGTTTGCGAACCGAGCTTGACGACCCATTTGACGTTCTTGGTCGTGGAGATGTCGATATCCTCGCTATTGGGCTTGAACTTGCCGGGATCGAATTGCGAAGGCAATCCTTTCTCGGGTGAGTACATGTCGCGCCCGGGATCTTCGCCGCCCCACCGCGGCCAGTCATTGGCGAGCGAAAGGGAAGCGGTGGCAATGAGGGTTGTGAGAATGGCGAGGGGGGAGGAATTCTTAATCATAATCTTAATCATAATCTTAATCTCTGAAATTGGCGGAGTTGCCGTACGGCTCTCCCTCTTCAAAGACACGATGTTGTGAGTTACTTTTGATGAGGCCGACGAGCATGGAGACAATCTCCAAGAGGACTGCTTTTCCTTCAGCAGTCTGTTCCTGCGTTACATGGTTTTTTGCAGTGAGTACGTCCAGGCAGGCCGCTGATTCCAACGCGGAACCTCGGGCCGTATCGAAAAAGCGACATCGGTCATCGGGCGTGAACTTTCCGTTTCCCTCAGCGATGTTGAGAGGAATGGAGGTAGATGCCCGATCAAGCTGGTCGTGAGCGGCAAGTGATTTCGGTATGGAGCGAAGAATCTGGTCTGCCCACGCGACAAAACGAAGAGCACGCTGGTAGACGGCTAGGCGCTCGTGGTCGAAGGAGGCGCGCATTGTGCGGAGGGATTAAGATTAAGATTAGGATTAGGATTAAGAAGGGTCTTATTCCTTATTCGGCGTCACCGTGATGTTATCGATCCACGCTTTCTGCCCCTGCGGAACAAAGCCGAAGATGCCCGGCGAACCTTCATTATTCGCATTCTTGTTCGGCACTTCGATCGTCCAGGCTTCCGGTTCGGGGTCGCCTTTCTTCCAGGCCTTGGCACGGATCATTCCGGAACCGTCCTTGGCGACGTCGACGCGAGTCTTCAAATGATACCACTCATTCGGCGCCCACTTGAACGGCGCATCCTGGCGGAAGAGTTCCTGATTCGACGTTACTTCGATTTGTTGCGCGTTGCCCTTGAGGATGATCATGTAGCGCTGATTGATGAGGCCGATTTCCGACATCTTGCGCTTATTCCCTTCGGTGAGCACATCGGCTTCCATCGTGTAGTTGCTGAGGTCCGAGCGGTTAATGAACACCATGCCGCGCTGCAGGCGCTTGTCATCGATGGTCTTGACCAAAGCCTTGTTGCCGTCCTTGTCACGGATTTCCCACTTAAAGCGCGCGGCGTTCCACGGCAGAGGCGGATAGGCGAAAGGCGTCGGTGGCTCGACTGTATTGGGAGTTCCAGGAGCCGGTGGTTTCGAGGTATCCTGGTTCAGTTCGAACTTCTCAAAATCCTGCACGAACGGGAGCCCGGGGAGCACGCGACCTTTCATGTACCCCTTCATTTCGCCAAGGGACGCCTGGAATTGTCCAGCGGACGGGCCATTTTCTTTGTCGGCCACCAGTTGAGCGGCATCGTTGACCGTTGCCTTCATCGTGACCTTCACCAAAGCGGTCGGAGGAATGAATGGCTCCCACTTCAAGTTCTTGGGATCTACTTTGTCTTCCACGGTGAATCCTTTGGCATCAAGCGAACGAACGTGGAGCGGAAGGGTTTCGCCCGGATTGATCAGCACTTCAGCAGGGATGATCTGAAGCTTCTTCGCCTCGCCTGCTGTCGGCCATTTTTCCGGCTCGACCGCCGGTATGTGCTCGAGGTTTGAACCCTTTTTGCCAAAGCAGTAGAGCTTCTTTTCTGTCTGGATATAAACCTTGCCGTTGAACGCGACCGGGGAGCCATAGCATTTGCCGGTGAGAACGGTGTGGCTGAGGATTTCCGCGTCATTATCGCCGGGCTTGATGACGAATAATTCGCCATCACCGATCGTTTCGCCGCCTTCCGCACTTGCGGCGGCGCCACCGGTATTGTTCGCGGCCGCAGCGATGTACATGGCGACATAGAGTTTGCCATCGGCGTAGAAAGGGCTGCTCTGCCGCTCTTCGATGCCGAGCTTTTTCTTCCAGAGAACTTTTCCGTCGTCCGCATTGACTGCCGCCAGATCTCCGGTGCCGGTTACTTCATAGATACGATTACCGACGAGCACGGGCGAACTGGCCAGCGAGCCGACCGGATTGCGCCACTGCTCGAGATCTTTTGTTGGGAAAACCTGTGGGGCCTGCGGGGTCGGGGGCTTTACTTCCGTAGGAATCTTGAAAGCGGCCATCCGTCCCACATCGCTGGTGTCGATGTTCTCGCTTTCGTGAACGACTACCATGTTGCCTTTGTATTCCACCACCGCGGCGTTAATGCCGCCCTTTGCGCCGGCCTTGGCGACCGGAGTGCGCCAGAGTGGTTCACCGGTGCGCGCATTCAGGCACACAAGGCTGCTATCGCCGCCGGCCGAGTAGAGGACGCGCATGCCGTTGTAGAAACTCAGCCACGGATGGGAGAACGTATTGTCCTGCGGGCGATCGCCAGGCGCGCTTTCCCAGACGAGATCACCGGTCTTTTTATCGAAGGCGTAGAAGCGATCTCCAGGCGGCCCATAGGCGCCCCAGGCGGCGGTGATGCCGCGGGTGATGACGATGTCCTTGTCGATCAGCGGCGAGGCCGTGCGGTTGTTCGGGAAGGTCATACGCCCGAACTCTTCCATCATCGATTTTTTCCAGAGCAGCTTCCCGTCACCCGTGAAGCAGGCGAAAATGCCGGAGCTGTTCTGGATATAGACGTTGCCCGTTTCGGGATCGATCGACGGGCTGGAATTTGCGTACCGAAGATAAACGACGTCGCTGAGGAAATCGTTGAAAAGCTGTTCCCAGAGCTTCTTGCCGGTTTCGGCGTCGAAGCAGGCCACACCTTCGCGGAGATCGGGGCCTTCGCCCTGGTAGCCCATGATGTAGAGCTTGCCGTCGTAGATGACCGGAGCTGATTGGCCGGGGAAATCGGCGGTCCAAAGCGTGTCCTTGGCGTCGATTTTATCGGGCAGTCCGGTTTCGTGCGAAACCCCGGTTTGCTCGGGGCCACGCCAGTCGAACCATCCTTTTTGTTCATTGCCGGCAGCGGCTGGTGCGGCCTCCGGTTTTTCAGGTTTTTTGGCAGCCATCTGTGTGGCGGCGACCAGGGTGAGAGCGACGGCGGGAATGACACGGAGCTTCTTCATGGGCAAGGGAATCTTGGGGCCGAGTGCGGGAGCGAGGAAAGTGCTAAGAGAAGAGGAGGGAAGATGTCAAAAAGATACTTACACGTATTATTTTGCGGCCTGCACATTCTTAGACTCAAAGCGGGAATGTGGGAGCAAAATAGTGGCTTTCGTGAGGCAGGAAATATGCGCCATTAGGCATGGATGCGAAACGGCGGCTTGCCCTATGCACCTCACTTCGCTTTCTAGGACGGCGACAGATGCGCGAACGCGAATTCCTTCACCTACCGAAACCAAACGACCCCAAGCGGCTCCCGCCGCTGCTGCGCCGTGCCTGGTATAGTTTGAACCAGACGTTCCGGCAGCGCATCGCCCATCTGGGCGTAACCCCCGATCAATTCAGCATCCTGCGCTGGCTGAACGAAGGCGATCCCCTTGGCCTTACGCAGCGCGAGATCACGGATCTCATGGCCAGCGATCCGAACACGATCACTTCCACGCTATCGCGCATGGAAAAGATCGGCATGCTGACGCGCAAACCGCACGAGACCGATCGCCGCGCACATCGGGTCAAGCTGCTCCCCGCCGGCCGCGAAATCTTCGAGAATGCGCGCCAGATCGCGCTGGAACTTCAGGGGCAGGTGTTGTCTGTTCTCCCTCCGGAACGGCGCGAGCGATTCCTAGCAGATTTGGAATTGGTCGGGAATGCGTGCGCTGCAGCTTTGCAGGCGGAGCGGGGGATGTAAGGGCGTTTTGGCCGCTTTGACGGCGAGGTGCCGCGTGCGGTTCCGTGGGCTCCAATTCCCTGTGAATGAATAGGTTATCCGGGACAAGCGGACCCATGGGACCAGCGGATAATTGGAATTTTGGCCGGATATTTGGCCGGATGGTGCCCGTCCTTTTACGCCTACTTCAAATAGTGCTGGATCATCGCGGCGATCACCTCGTCGCAGGCCTTCGCGGCTTCGTCGCCGCCAACATTGGTGGCTGAGACAAAGACCGCATTCTTTTTCGGGGCGACCCACACGTCGGTGAAGAACATGGTGTTCGAGCCGGTATGGGTGAGTGCCTTGCCAGCAGCCCATGGGCGCTCGGCGATTCCCCAGCCCATCGCGTAGTCCTGTCCAGCGGGCGGCGTGTGCAATTTTGCGAAGGTTTCCGGTTTCAGCGCGCCCCAGCCGTCTTTTTCACCCAATCCGTGGATGCCGGCATAGCGCGCCAGGTCGGAGAGGCTGCAATGAACTGTACCGGCTGGGCCGATGGATGGTGGGTTATCGGCGCCAGGTCCGGGTGGAATGGGTTTCCATTCGCCGTTCTTGCCCGTATGACCCCAAGGTTGATCGACCTGACCCAACGAGGCGGGTTCGCCGAAGCCAGCAGACTTCATATCGAGCGGGCCGAACAACATCTCCCGCATGAGGATTTCCCAGGGCTTGCCGGAGATGCGCTCGAGCATGGCTCCGGCAATCGCGTAGCCCTGATTGGAATAGATGAATTTGCTTCCAGCCGGCGCTTGCTGGGGGCGAGTCAAAAGCCCGTGGACGAATGCAAGCCGTTGCTCGGTCGGCGAGCCGATCTTTTTCCAGGCTTGAGCCCAAAGATCCGCAGGCGGCTCTCCCGGGGCGCCGGAACTGTGCGTCAGCAGTTGCGCCAATGTGACACCGCGCCAGCCGTCGGGCATCTCTTTCTGCCACTCCGGAAAGATGTCACTAACCGTCGTTTCCCATTTGATCTTGCCCTGCTCAACAAAGAGCGCCGCCAGTGTCGCGGTCATCGACTTGGTGCAGGAGCCAATGTGCCATTGATCGTTAATGGTGACGGCTTCCGGAGAACCAGATTTGCGAACGCCGGTTGCCTCCTGAACCACGATCTTGCCATCCTGCATCATCAGTCCGGCGAGCGCGGGAAGCTTGTGTTCTGTTTGGATGCGTTTCAATTCCACGTCGAGGGTATCAGCGGCACGTGCTTTCGATGGAGATAAGAAAGGGATGGCAAGTAACCCAATAAAGAATCCGAGGAGGCGTCGTTGCAGCCACGCCTTTGGGATGGCGAAGGTCACGAAAAGCCAGGCGGTGATCCATATTAGATTCTCTGACGTCAGATACTTAGGCATATAACTATACTTCTGTTCCTCTGGAAGGCTGATCGAAGGGACTGGAGATGTGAGTAAAAGGCCGAGCACCTTTGGAGGGTCCTTGCTGAGTCGTCCTTTTCGAAGGAGTTCCATATCGGCAATCGAATTTCGGAAACAGACATCGGTTGGCGCGCGAAGCTCGATAGCAGTTCCCTTCCGTGCCAACTTTGGATCAGGGCCGCGCAAACCGGTTACGACTGTCCCTCGCCCCTCGAACGGAAAGACGTCTTCAACAATCATGATTAGCGGTCGGGTTTTCATAAAACGCGTCAAGGAACCAGCGGTGTGATCAATTCCACGACATGGTCATCGAAATCTCTGACCACAGCTCGGCGCCCCCATTCGGAATTGGCCGGTGCCTTCACGACGGTCGCTCCCATTTGCGAAAGCGCCCGGACAGCCTCATCCACCGAGTCTACACGAAACCCGATTCGCATCCCATCTGTCGGGGCCGCCTTTGCGCTCAGGGGATAGATCTCGAAAACCAACCCATTTGTCTTTGCCGCGTAGTGTTCTGGTCCGGAACCGTGAGAATGGAGGGTGAACGAAAGACCTATTGCCCGATAAAAGGCGACTGCGCGGTCGATGTCCGAGGAACGCAGGACAACCAGATTCAAGTATGGCGGAGCCGTATACATGGGACGGTGCTGTGACGAGCGGCAGGGTGGTGCAGAGCGTGGTAATTGTAACGCATCGAGCGGCTTGCGAAGACGCCTCGAGCTGGGGGCGCAAGGCGTTCGGCTTCGAGCCTGCCGATTCGAAGCGAAAGATGCCGTTTTATTTTCATCCCGGCAACGCTTGACATTGGTTCTTTAGTTCGTAAGTTCCGAACAATGGCAGTACATGCCGGTGCCGTTCGTGCACGACGGTCCTGCCAGCAGACACGCAAACACAAACGCATATGAGCAAACTCACTGGAAAAATTGCCGTCGTCACTGGAGGAAACAGCGGGATGGGCCTCGCCACCGCCCGTCTCTTCGCGGCGGAAGGCGCCAAAGTCGTCATCACGGGACGTCGGCAGAAGGATTTGGACGAAGCGGTGGCGGATATCGGGAAGAATATCGAAGGTGTGCAGGGAGATATCTCGAAGCTGGCCGATCTCGACCGGTTGCACGATCATCTCAAAAGCAAATACGGGCGCGTGGACGTGGTTTTCGCGAACGCCGGTATCGGTAAGTTCACTCCGCTGGGCAGTGTAACGGAGGAGGATTTCGACCAGATCTTTGATGTGAATGTCAAAGGCACCTTCTTCACTGTGCAGAAGCTGCTGCCGCTGATTCCGGATGGCGGATCGATCATTCTCAATGCCTCGATCGCGGGGAATACGGGCGTGGAGGCATTTAGCGTATACTCGGCCACAAAGGCGGCGGTTCGGTCCCTTGCCCGGACCTGGACGTCCGATCTCAAGGCCCGAAAGATCCGGGTGAATACCCTCAGTCCCGGTCCGATCGATACGCCGATCTTCGGCAAGACGGGTCTCAGTGAGGAGCAGATCAAGGGTTTCCAAACGGCGCTGACTACGCAGGTCCCGCTCGGACGATTCGGTCATGTCGATGAAATTGCTAAGCCGGCGCTGTTCCTTGCTTCGGACGATAGCAGCTATGTCACGGGCATCGAACTGACGGTCGACGGTGGGATGAGTCAGGTCTGATCGCTGTGGGATGGTTGGCCCGGGGCCTCTGCTGGAAAGTAGCCGGGGATAACATCCCCGGTATCCTAAACATAGATGCGTGTACCCCCGGCAGGGTACTGGCCTTTGACCGAAGTTCCGGCACCCCGCCGGGGTGCGCGGCCGTATTTCATAAAACCGGGGATGTTATCCCCGGCTACTTTCCGGCAGCCCTCCGGGCTGGCACTCGCGAACACTCCCGCACGCCCCACGGTCGATCAGGCCATATCGCAAGGATCAGACCGCTCTGCGGGATGACTTGTAAATGGGGAAGTGAAGGATCGCGAATGCGATGATGAACAGGCATCCGTAGGCCACGGCGGGATGGAGAGTTTCGTAAGTCCCCGTAGCTTCGTCAGTGTACGTAATCCGAAATCCAAGCCTTCGTCCAAAGATGAGTAAGGCGGCGCAGACCGTTAAAACGACTGTCGCCACTCCATCCGACGCATACCAAATGCGTGCGATCGCTTTGTGCTGAAGCGCACGGCCGGCAAAAGTTGCTGCGAAGACAAAGGTCAAGCTGATTACGGTACCTGCGATGAACTGAAATGGAACGCCGAGGGGACCTGCGTCTGCCATTTCCGGGATCGCAAGAAGCATGTAGACGCAGAACGTGACGATTCTCGAGGCCCAATAATGTGGCGTTTGGGTTGTTTCCTTGAATTCCATGCGCGGCAGGGAGGTAAAGACTATCCGCCATGTGGCGGCCATTCAACGCCCGCCAATTCCGCCGGTAACTGTGTCGGATCGACCGGCCAGAAGCGCTTGATATCGAACGTTTCGCCGGGCTCGAGCTCATTGTCGGGCGCGCCGATGATGAGCCAGAGGACTTCGCTATCCGTGTCATTGAAAACCTGCCGTACCATCTCCGGACCGACAAGCACGCCGCCATGCTTGGGCACGGTGAGTGTCTCGTCTCCCACGCGGATCCGGCCTACGCCTTCGAGGACGAAATAGAACTCCTCTGCCTTGATGTGTTTGTGGAGTGTGTTCGCGCTCTTCGGCGGGAAGCGCCAAAACCGTGCGCCGATCAGCTCGCTTTTCGTGTGCTCGAGATAATCCACGTAAGGGATCTTCATCGGGTTGGCCGTTTTCCGCGTGAGATCCTCGGGTTTCATCAGGAAATATCCGTCGATCGATTTCATTCGTCGGGAATAAAAGTTACCAGAGATACGCGAGGCCGAGTCCCGCTTTGGCTGACAGGCAACACCGGTATGATGTAAGATGGCGAAACATAGGAAGCGCGGAGGCGTGAATTGCGCCGGAAATCGATGCATTTATAGCATCTCGGAAGTCCGTGTGGTCAAGACACATCAGGGCTCACCGCTTTGGTGATCCCCGCTTTCGGGGAATAGACACAATTGGCCGGTACAGCTAATTCAAACGGAGCGTTTCTCCCCAGCGAATGCTTTGACGTTGCCGTTATCGCACTGAGGCGAACGCTAACAAAGAACGCATTATGAAAAACTCCCCTCGAATAATCCGCTCTCTCCATGCGGATTCCCCATTGTCACCATACGCAAAAGCTGCATTTCTTGATTCAATGCGGTCGATCGATCGATGGCATTGGTTGTTACCGATTTGCTTTTTGATGATTTGGCATCTGGGCGCGACCGAAGCCCGTGCCCAAAGTCAGCCGGCCAATAGTTTGTCCATTGCTTCATACGGAGCGAGTACTTCAGCAGGAGACAATACCGCAGCGATTCAGAGCTGCATCAATGCGGCGCAATCGCAGGGCAAGAGCGTCTGGATTCCTGCTGGAACTTACACGATCCAAGGCTCGTTGAATGCCACTGGCATCACGATCGCCGGTGCGGGAATGACCTCCAGTATTATCTATCGGCAGCAGAACTCCTCTGATATCACCAGCACGCAGATCTCGGCATTGAGTTGCACAATCAAGGACATCGGGCTGGATGGCAACGGCACATCGCGTGGAGTGAATGCCTCGTATGGTATCAATATGAAGGGCGTCGGATGGCTGATCCAGCGGGTACAAATCCATCACTCGGACGCGGGAATCTGGGCCTCCGGCAGCAATGGCACGTGCGATAGCTGCGTGATGCTCCAAACGTTTGCCGATGGCATCAACATCAATAACTCCGGCACGGCGCCAAACAATGCCGGTGCGAATCTGACGATTCAAAATTGCAGTCAGACCGGAGCCGGTGATGATGGGTTTGCGATCAACTCGCAGGGTGAAGACATGAGCTGGCCAAATATGGTCAATCCGAAGATCCTGAATTGTACGTCGACCGGCGCGTTCTATGCGAATGGCATCCGGATGGCGGGTGGGTCCGGCTCCCTCGTACAAGGGTGCCTTGTTTCCAATACCGCGAGATTGTGTGGAATTGAGGCCAGTTCGTTCGGCTCCGGTGGCTGGAATATCTCGAACGGATTGATTACGGCGAACAAGGTCATGGGCAGCGGTACAGTTGATGCGTCGGCCTGTATCAAGACCGGAGATGCGCGAACGACGGCGACGTTCTCCAATAACATTCTCCTCAACTCTGCCGGGGCAGGATTTCAAGTGGGAACGCCGACCTATCCCAACGGCGGAAATATCGTCGTCGGTCCGAACAACGTGATCGATCATCCGGCGATCGGCGGCTTTGCCGTTCAGTCTGGAGTTTCCGGGAGCGGAGACTTCAAGAATAACTCGGTCCTGAATCTGAACAGCGGCCAGGCTGCCTTCACCAATAACTCAGGTTCCTTCTCTGCGACCCAGGAAAACAATAACTGGCAGGGGCTGAGCAATGGAACCTACCGGATCGTAAATCTGAATAGCGCCCTGGCCCTGGACGTGACGGGACAGGCGACCGCGAATGGTTCGCTGGTGGAACAATGGGGTTACAACGGCGGCAGCAACCAACTCTGGGCCGTTACGAGTCTGGGGGGCGGTCAATATTCGATCACCGGCGTACAGAGCGGGCGAGTGCTCGACGTCACGGGTGCCTCGCTCAGCAACGGTGCCGCAATCGAGATCTGGGATAGCAACGGCGGCAATAATCAGAAATGGATCATCACGCCATCGGCTGGGACCATCAAGGCGGTGCATAGCGGCCTGTTGATGGAAGTATTGGGCGCTTCCTCCAGTCCCGGGGCCGGTATCGACCAATGGCCGGCGAATGGAGGAGAAAACCAACAGTGGACCTTCCAGGCCCCGTAGGTGTGCTGCACATTAGTGGCGACATTCACTCTGGCGAAACGGACCTCGCCTTGGGGAAGGCGAGGTCCGCGTGGCAGGCAAAACCAATTGTCCAAATGAAGATTCTGTCCGGTTTAATATTTGTTGGCAGTGCCTCCGTTGTCGCTGCCGGGATCATGTGGCTGGCGTCGTCGGGATTCGCGGAGACGAGTAAGGTGGATTTGCCTCGGCGAACCGTGAATCGCCAGGTTCGTTCCGATGAAATCGAAGCGCCTGGAAGCGATCTGAAGGCCTCGGGTGATGGCATTGAGCGATCGAGATCATCTGCATCGCTGGCTAATGAAATCGTGAACCTTCTCGCGTCCACAGATCCCTTGGATCAAAGCAAGGTGTATCGCGAGTTGCTTCCGCGGTTCGTCCAAGAGGATCCGCGAGCTGCCGCGGACTTCGCACAATCGGCTGCTGCTGCAAAATGGCGTGCCGATCTGATGGTGGTGGTTGCCCAAACATGGGCGGATATCGATGTAGATGACGCCGAAAAGTGGGCGACGCAGCTTGGCAATCCTTCAGAGCGAAACATGGTGTTGGGTTACGTCAGCTTTGAGGAAGCGAATACAGATCCGGCCCGAGCCGCCCGCATCCTCGAAAATGGGGCGCTGAGCCCTGATCGCCGCGAACTCATCGTGGCCAATCTTGCGCAGCAATGGGCAAATCAGGATCTGCAACCGCTTTACGATGAGCTCGACAGGCTCCCGCCGAGTGAAGATCGCGACGGTCTCTTCAGATACGTGGCATTGGCACAAGCAAGAACCGCCCCGGCTCAGGCGGCGGAGATGATCGCCGAGAAGATGTCGGCCGGACCGACGCAATTTGATACAACGATGTATGTGCTGCGGGAATGGGCTCGGCGGGATATGTCCTCCGCCGTTGCCTGGGCGAATCAGTTTCCATCCGGCAAGCTGCACGACAGGGCCATGCAAGTGTTATCCGGGGAGCTCTATGGCGCATACCTGCCGGAAAACACAGCATGGTGAGCTGCCGCCCGTTCAAACCGATCGATCGTTACTAAATGCAGAGATGATATGATGTCCCTCAAACACAATCGCTTAATTCCCGGGTTTGTGATGAATCACCTTCAACGTAGCCTATGTTGGATAGTAGTCCTCGTTGCTCTCAGTTTTCATTCTCTCCTGGCGGCTCCCAATGGTTCCTTGGGCGACACCAATATCCAATACTTCGGGCGCTGGGATTTCAGTAATCCGTCCCAATACCTCAGCTATTGGGGTGGAGCCTACATTCGGGTGAAATTCTCGGGGACAACCGCCAAAATCGTTCTCGGCAATACCAGCAACTTTTACTTCAAAATTGATAACGGCGCATGGACGACGGTGGCAAACGCGACCGGAACGGTGAACTTGACCCCGACACCATTAGTGAACGGGACGCATACGCTGAGCGTCGCGCAGGGGAAGGACTACGATTACTTGTTCAATTTTCGGGGATTGATCTTCGATCCGGGCGCCACGACGGGTACGCCATCCGTATCGGCCAATCTGATCGAATTTGTCGGCGATTCCATTACCGCGGGCTACACAGATCCTCAGGCGGATGTTTCAGACTATGCCTGGGTGAGCTCGGAAGCGTTGAATTGTGAGCACACCCAAATCGCCTACCCGGGAGTCAACCTGACGAGTGGCTACACCGGCGCCGGTATGGATGCGCAATATTTCAAAGAGCAGAGCTTTAATTATCCGAGTTCCCCGGCGTGGGATTTTTCGAGGTACACGGCGAAAGCCGTGGTGATCAATCTGGGAACAAACGACGTTAACAATCGCGTGCCGGGAACGGTGTTTCAGAACACTTATGCCACCTTCCTGGCACATGTGCGGACAGAATACCCGAATGCGGATATATTTGCGATGCGCACATTTCTCGGAGGGATGGAGTCGGAAACTCAGGCGTCAGTCATGGCCCGAAACATGGCGGGAGACGGCAGGGTCCATTACGTCGATACCACCGGCTGGTTGACGGGATCGGATTACAATGACGGGGTCCATCCCAGCGTGAGCGGTCACATCAAGGCGGCTAATTTGCTGGAACCCATTTTGTCGTACTATCTGAGCGGCGGCTTGGCGAGCGGGACCTATAAGATCCTGAATCGAAATAGTGGTATGGCGCTCGACGCGACGGGACAGGGGACCGGCAACGGCACGCCGATTGAGCAGTGGACCTACAATGGCGGCGACAATCAGCTCTGGAACGTGACGAATATCGGCAATGGACAGTACAAAATCGTCGGCGTGCAGAGCGGAAAACCGTTGGATGTGATGGGGCAATCGACGACGGATGGCGCAGCCGTTCAACTCTATACCGATAACGGCGGAGGTAATCAGCACTGGATCCTGAATCCGACCTGGGATGGCTATTACACAGTGCAGGGAGTGCAGAGCGGCAAACTGCTGGAAGTCGTGGGCATCGCAACCAATCCCGGCGCCCTGGTGGACATTTGGAGCGACAATGGTGGCTCCAATCAGCAATGGGCATTCCGGTTGCCTTGATCGTCTTCTCTGCGCCGGCAACTGTTTGATACAGTTTGTGGCGTGACGACAGGCATTCGCTTGAGATGCACGGTGCTTTCAGCGGATCTTCGCGGCGCTCACGGCCGGATTTCAGACGGCGGAGTTCCCTTCCAAAACCACACGTCGGCAAACCTCCCCAATTGCCGGCGCAATGGATTCGTGCCCGGTCGGGTTTGATGCGGAGCACGGATCCAGGCGATGCCGGAGGGACGGGGCCGTCTGAAATTCGCGTGAGTTTCCCCTCATATGAAACTCATCGATCCCCCGGGCGGTCTCTCCGCCCTTTCCCATCGTGTCGCGCTTTTTCGGCCCGGCTCATTTCATTCATCGCCCATCCTCACGCGTGTTTTGCGCGTTCTGTCTGTTGCGGCCTGTTGTACCGTGTTCGCGTCGCCGGTTCGCTCAGCCGTTCCTTCGTCCGACATCACTCTTCAGTCCGTGGTGACGGACAACCTGCCGCTCTTCACGAGTCTCACGGCATACAACTATACGGATGATAGTCAGGCCGTTTCGACGGTCATCGGCGGCACCACGGTCCCGTACTATGCGCCGCTCTACTACCCGTTCGATACCGACACGCCGCAATGGTGGGATAACCTGGTCGCCGAGGAATTGCAGGCCAGGCTTCCGGTGGTGATGTTTGCCACGCGCGGTACGCTGACCACCGACCCGACGGATCTCAACGGCGGCCTCAATCCCCGCCAATTGACCCGCATGATCAGCGCGTTGCAACGCGCCAATGCGACGAGTCTCGTGAAGCTGGCCTGTTTCGTGGACACCCCTTCAATGGAAGGTGTGTATACCTCCTTTCATGGACTGCCGGGAGGGACCGTGATGGATATGTCGGTGCAGAGCGACTGGAACGATGTGTTCTGGTTGAGAGGCGTAAAGCCGTGGTTCGACACCGTGCCGCAGCAATATTGGTACACGATCAATGGCAGGCCGCTCATCGAGTGGTGGTCGCTCGCTTCCAAGTGGTTTTCCAATCAGAATGGAAACGCGAGCAAGATGCTGCAGTACATCTCCGACTCATTTAATACGGCCTACGGCGTGCGTCCCGTCTTCATTCTCGACGGCCCGTGGCCGACGTCCCTCGACCCGAGCTCGATGAATCAGCCCGATGTCATTGGAATCAACGATTGGTTCGGTCCGCCCACCAAATCCTACAGCTACACCGAACTGGATAACTATATTTGCGGGACATCGGTTCCTGGTTTCATCAATCCCGGTTACTACGACCCGGCGAATTCCAATTATCACAGTGCGAACCTGGTCATCCTTCCGAACAAGGTCGACGGCAGCGGAGTGAATGGGGATACCCTCACGGCCGGCCTGGACGCCGCGGTTTCAGCGAAATCCGCGCTAACTGTTCTGGAAGGCTGGAACGACGTGCGGGAATGGGCCGGTTACTATCGCAGCGCCGCCTCACGGTGGAGTTTCCCGAATCAATACATCAATCTCGTCCGGCGATATACGGATCTCCGGACCGTCACGCTCCGGTTGGAAGCGGAAGCCGCGGATGAGTATTTCGACACGACGCCCGGAAACTCCGGCGGAGCCTATCGCCGGAGCGGCGATCTGGACGTCCGGACGCTCGCCACAGGCACGGGTTGGGCCGTGACGAACACCGCGGCTGGCGAGTGGATCCAGTTCGATAAAGTTGATTTCAGTCCGGGCAACTATCGTTTCCCGATCCGTTACTCGACAGTTACGGCAAATCGCCATGTCCGTCTTTATGTCGATGGCGTGGCCCTGCCGGACGTGACGCTGCCGACGACGGCAAACATGGATGCCTTCGATACCATCAGCCTTGGCCAGAAGACGATCGGCTGGGGGACTCATACGCTGCGCGTCTACTTCGTCGACGGTGGTGTCGATCTCGACTGGCTCTTCGTCAGAAAATTCGACCCGTTCCTTACGTTTCGCTCTTCCAGCAATAGCTTCTATGTGACGGCCGAACGAGGCGGCAACGATGTCGTGATTGCCAATCGGACCGCGATCGGTAACTGGGAGCGATTCAGTGCGGATGATACCAACGGCGGTACGCTCAGTGCCGGTGATGTGATCAATCTCCAGGCGCACGATGGCTTGCTGCTTAGCGCCGAAGGTGGTGGCGGCGGACAACTCTCCGCGAACCGCCGGCGGGCGGGGAGTTGGGAGCAATTTACGCTGCTCAAGCTCAATGGAACTGGCGCAATCGTAAACGGCGACTCCGTGGCGCTTCGCTCCGTCAATGGCCAGTATGTCACCGTAGGCAGCACAGGAATGCTGGACGTGACTGGTACCGCAATCGGAGCCGCCCAGACGTTTACCGCAACACTCGGAACACAATAGCGGTTGCCGTGTGACCGCCATCTGACAATTGCTGCCGTTCAATGATGAGCGGCAGCATTGTTTTCATGAGTTATTACCCAACCTTTTCTTCTGGGTGGCGGTGGCAATTCAAGCGGCTCACGCGAGATAGGACGCGTGAGGTTTTCACCAAATTTCCAAATTTTTCCAATTACCAAAGTGGGACCCCGAAAAATAGGCATTGCATAGGTCCTATAAGTCCCATGAGTCGCATAGGTTCCATCTGTCCCATCTGTCCCATCCTCCGACCAGCAGCTTACCGTTTCCGCCGAGCCTGCGGAGGTGGGCCACAAGAATCCCGCAGCCGCAATTGCGGGGCGATTCGCGCCCCCAGGCACTTCGCCACGCCGCTGCCAAACCTGCGTCCGGCGAGCCGCAGACATTCTTCGCCGATTGCCTGGAGATCCCACCAAAGGGTCGTCGGCCGCGGACTCAGATAGTCCGCGTAAGCTTCCTCGTTGAGGCTCGCGACGCTGATTTCCTCCGGCACTTTATATCCGCGATCCAGCGCGGCGCGCATCGTCGCGATCGCTCCGGGGAAACTGCAGGCGATAAATGCCGTGCACTTCGGCTCCGATTCCTCTTCGAGCCACTGCATCATTTTGTGGTAAGGAGCGGCGGCGACGTCGTCCCACGGGGAAAGGTGGCAGTCGATCACCGGAGCGCTTTCCAGGGCGAAGCGGTCGCGGCAAAGGATGCGGAACGCTTGCATGCGTTCGAGCACCTCCGGGAATGGCGGTTCGTTATTCACGAATCCGATGCGCCGATGCCCGAGGCCAACGAGGTGTTCGAGCAGCATTTCAATGCCGCGCTGATCATCGGTCGTGACGAAATCCGTTTGCGGCGCCATGCCGGAAGTGCCGATCACGATCACCGGCGCTGGATCCGGGTAGAGGCGGCGCAACGCATCCAGGTCGAACACGGCAATGTCCGACATCATGATCACCGCCGCCGGTTTGATGCTTGGCGAGATCCAGAGCCCTTCTTCGTGCTGTTCCTTCCGATAAACATGCAGCGCCCAAAGCCGGCTGCGAGCCGCACGCCGCAAGCCCGTCTCGATCAGTTCAAAATTCGCCGAGGGGTGATTGTTGCGAACGAAGAGAATGCAGCGCTTTTCCGCCTGCGGACTGACATAGACACCGCTGCCTTGTTTGCGGATCACCAGACCTTCCATGGCCAGCCGGTCGATCGCGGCGGCAACGGTTTGCAAGCTCATGCCAAACTGCCGGGTCAGCCAACGCGTGGAAGGAAGCTTCGATCCGGGTGGAAGGCTCTGGATGCGGGTGCGCAGATGCGCGGCAAGGATCTCTTGCTTGTTGCTCAAGGGAAGGTCGATTTTCGGAGGGAACGAAGACTGCACCTGCAGCATGCCGGGGAGAGGAGGGCTGTACAAGCTCGACCTGAGAATCCGTTTTCCCGCCGCCCGGTTTCCGTCTTATACGAAATACCACCCACATGAGAACTCTCGCGATCGGCGATATTCACGGCCACCTGCGCGCTCTTGATGCCTTGTTGAATAGCGTCGGCCCAAAGCCGGATGACCGGATCGTTTTTCTCGGCGACTACGTCGATAAAGGTCCCGATGTAAAAGGCCTTCTCGATCGTATGGTGCAGCTTCGCGAAAGACCCAATGTCGTATTTCTCCGAGGCAATCACGACGAAATGCTCGTTCATGCTTATCGCAATCCGCCGGAATTTTCAGTTTGGGAATGTCTCGCCGGTGAGAATGCTCTGGCCAGCTATGGAGGGGGAGATTTGCGAGAGGTCATCGGGAAAATTCCATCGGAACACTGGAGCTTTTTAGAGGAGACCTGCCGCGACTATTTTGAAACGCCGGAGCACATTTTTGTACATGCCGGCATCCGCGCCCATGTGGCCCCGGCGGAAGAAGATCGGGAGCGGCTTCTCTGGACCTCGCTCCTGACGGCCGCGTCTCATCATTCCGGGCGTACGGTCATTTGCGGTCATTCCTCGCAACGCAGCGGGCACATCGCCGATCTCGGCCACACAATCTGTCTCGATACCGGCATCACCAGTGGTGGACGGCTGACTTGCCTGGACGTGGAAACTCTTGAATTTTGGCAGTCGACTGCGACTGGCGAATGTTTTTCCGGACGGCTGCTTTCGGCGGATCGGCACGGCTGAGATATGACGTCCAGTTTCTTCAGCCTCAGGGGAGAAATTTTTCCGCGTCTTTGTGCTTTTCAAGCCGTCGACGTGAGGCACTCTCCCACCTCGCATGGAACTCGAACGAGAGAACACGTTGCGCCAGCAGGCTTGGGCTTGCTTCACTTTTCACACCGAACTGCGGCTGCGGTTTTTGAAGATCTTCGCGGTGCTTGCGGCGGTGCTGGTTGCCGGAGCGGTTTGCCTGTTGCGGGAAGGCGCCAGCCAATGGTTGATTTTGCCGGTGGCCATTCTTTTGCCGCTGTTAGCCGCGCTGTTTTGGCTGCTCGACCGGCACAACGCCACACGAGCCGGCAAGGCAACAGCAGCGCTGAAGGCCCTCGAAACTGAGCCTGCGCAGCCGGTGCCGGCAGCGTTGCGTTTGTTTGAATCCGGCGAAGCAGGCAAGCCGGCGCCTCAGGATGGTTTTGCCGGGACTTATGCGGGAGTGTACGGTTTAGCCGCGCTGGTGGGGTTGTATCTTGCGGTGCTGCCTTTTGTTGCCCACGTGCATACCGCGTCCAGCGTCGCTGCAACGACTCCGGTACCGCCGCAGGGCGCCATCCCACAGCGCCCAATGCCGGGCGTCGGTTACCCCATGCCGCCTAGCATGACGCCGCCGCATCGTCCGAATTTCCTGCCGCCGGCGACTCCTTTCCCACGGCCACCAGTCGTCCCGACTGTCGCGCCGCATCCGGTGCTTCCGCCGTCCGTTAAGCCGGTCGAGACGCCCAAATAGTACGGGAATCGGTACGAATGCCGGGCAACACCGGCGTCCTTCCGGTAGCTATTTGACGCGCTGTATTTCCGCCCGAAGGATAAAGAGTTCAAGCTGGTCGGCCTGACGAGAGACTCCCATTAGTTTCTTCGCGCCATTTCGTATGACGATCGAGGTCGCCTCTCCCGTGCTCTCAAATTGCGGCCGCGTGACCACAACATCGCCTTTTGGCACCAGGACATCGTTTTCTTTTTCGGCCAGGGCGACTTTCACGGGACTCGATTGGTGGAGATCTTGTGGAGTGATCTTGAGCTGGATCGTTTGTTCGCTCTCGGAAATCGTGGGTTCCACTTCCAGTTTGGTGCCGACTTCTTTCGTTTCAAATGCGCTGGGCACGGCGTCGAATTCGGCCTCGATGAACAGACCTTTCTCCTCAGTCAGATGAGTTACAAAATTGGCCTCTTCTTTATCCTCCGCGTAATATGTCTCAACTGGTGCGCGGATATACGCTGTAGGATAACGGACTTCGTTCACCGCTTCGAAGACCGCCTTCTGTTTGTTCTGAGTTGTGAGAGTTGGCCAGCCAACGAGTTTCGCGGAACCGTCGGAGATCAGTGCCTGAATCTTTTCCCAGGTGCTGTCGATCTTTCCTTCGTCGCGAAGATCCGCGGGAAAGGTTGCGGCGATCTTTTCCGGAATGGTGACGATTTGCATCTCCACGAAAACGTTATCTTCGTCCGGTTTCGCTGTTGGTTCCTGGCCGAAAACGGGTGACAGCTGAACCACAAGGAACATGGAAAAGAGCGAGAAAGCGAGGACTCTCATGGCGGTTTATTTTGGGAGGGCTGTATGGAGAAGATAGAGGACCATTCCCGGTTTGGGTAAAGTCTGCAGAGAAACCCCCGCGAGCAGACGTTCGCCACCGCAGAGTCTGACAGACGAAACTAGCTTCTGGACTCCATATTCGGGTTCTTCGATCCGGCTTTTGGTGCCATATTGATTCCCGGCCACTTGCCAGGATTTCACCCCAAGCCGCGCTTTTACTTCCAAATTAAAATTCAGGTCGAACCGGCTGCCGCTCGCCGATGCAAGTGCGGATTCGAGTGTGACACCCGTGCTACGGGCCTCGAAGCCAGGTGGTGGTGGAGGGCAGATGTCCGGTCCTGGTTCTATGGGTGGTGGAAGTGGTGGCGCTGCTTCCTGGGGGCTGAGATTGATCGATGACGGTGGCATCAATGGTTCCGGAGCGGCGAGCGGCGCCTGATGCTCTGTTACCGTTTTGGAAGTAGTGTAGTCGGCTCCTCCGGAAAAACATGCTGGCCAGCCAATTAACTCTGCATCGTGGTGGCGCAGCATGGCCTGCAAATCGAAATAGGCTTCCTGAAAGCTATTTGGATCTTCCAATCGTGGAATAAGGGAAATGGCGCGATCGATGGGTAGAAAGATAATTTGCGCATCTGTGCGAACTCCTTTTGGGGGAAATTCGTTTCCCAGGGGTGCCTGTAGGCGATTTGTTTTGTCGACCGCGGCGAAAGCGAAGACCATTTCCAGGCTGTCCCGCGGTTCGGAAACAGGCGAGGCGGTAAGAAGGATTCTTTGTCCAGGCTTCAACGCTAACGTCGTCGATTCCGAGATGTCCCGAAATCGTGGTTGTTCAATTTGCACCCCTTTTTGCGAATTTGCATATCTTATGGTGACGTGCGACGCCTCAGCCGCTTTCGTTTCCTTGAACGATAATAATAGGCGAATGAGCGCACCGTCAGACACAACGGAGTCTACCTGGAGGGTGGATCCTTCCGTATTTGCTTCAAACGATGAAGGGAACGTGTGTAGACGCGCCGTATCCACGGAAGGGCGTTGATGGATATTGGTGGGGGCGTTTCCCGTTGTCTCAAAAGGGATGCGTTCCGCATAAAAGGAATAGTCACGAGGCGAAAGACGGTCGATGGTTCCGGCGACAAAGCCGCGTACCGTGCCGATGCAGCCGATGCGGGTCATTGACCATGCTGAGAGTGTTGCTTTGCCTTCGAGTAAAAGCGTTTGGATTTCCGCATAGGCGCCATCGATGAGCGCCGGCTCACGTAACCTTTGGATCATCGGCCAGCCAATTTTTTGCGGCAGCACGATGGCTTGCAATTCAACCCGGGCATTTGCCGGCGGTTCACCGGCTTCGCCTTGAGCACGGGCGTGCGGCGCCAGTGTCCAAAAAGTAAAGACCATCGACATGACCAGCCACTGCCCGGTTATTGAGCGATGGTTCGTCTCTATATGCATCTGGGTTCCTTCGAAGCGGCGGCGCCAGTGCAAAACCTTTTCGGGACGACCGGCGATTTCATGGGCGGGATTGAGGATCACGTGCTTCGACTTTTCGCGCGAAGACCCTCATCAGAAAAAGCTCCAGATGCTCTTGGGAGTCAGCTGCCCTATGCACCCCAAAAAGAAAGCTTTCTCCACTTCGGCAGTGCCAGGCAAAAGTGTCCTCTTTTGTGTCGAAAGTCGGACGGCTGACGCTGATGCGCTCTCCATTTGGCAATTCACCGTAATCGAAGCGATCCCAAGTGCCGAAGCGACATTGCTTTGCAGTTAACATGACATCGATCCATGTGCCATCCTTTGGTACCGACGCTTTGAATTCGATCGAATCCCCTGCATCTCGCTCTTCAAAATGAGCCGCACATGCTCCCTTGGTTGGCCAGGCTTCCAGCAATTTTGTCGCCACATCCTTTGTCAAAACCATCGGAGTACGGGGTAGTAAGGATTCGTACGCGATAGGATATATTGCCGTGATGCCTGTTTCTGTTTTGGATAGAGCAGAAATCGAAGCAGATACCGTTGTGGCCATTTCTGCTGTGAGCGTTGCTTCGCCTGAGTTGAGGAGGGCTTCCACGTCGTTCCAGATTTCAGGGCCTTTTGCCAGGTCGTCGGATTTTGTGATAAGAGGAATAGCGATTTGTTCCGGCAGTGCGACAAACCGGCATTCGATGCAGGCATTCCATTGGGAAGGCGCATTGGGAATTGCCTGTGGTGTCTCACTCTCCGCGAACGCGGCGGAGAGTGCCAGTAAACATATCGTCCACATAGCAAAGGGAGGAACGGAGCCCATTAGTGCAGTTGAGACAAGGAACGGTTTGCTAATCCACCTTCCGCCATTCTCCCCTCAATATGAAAAGCTCGAGATGGTTGGGCGGGTCCGTCGTTGGATATACACCGAGCAGCCTTTGCTCACCATTCTTTATTGTGAAGGTCGTCACAGACTTCATCGTGGTAAACTCTGGCTGCTCCACGATGACTTTCTCTTTTGTTTCCGGCCTTTCGATGGCCACTTGATTCATTCCCTTTATCCGCACGTGTTGTGGGACGATGTTCAGGGTGATCTTTTTCAGATCCTCAGAGATGGTGGGTTCGACTTCAAGGGAAACGCCTGTATTGCGCGTCTCGAATGACGAGGGAATTCCGGCAAAATCCGTGCCGGACACCGTGTTCTTCATTTCCTTGGAGTTTGCGTCCGCTTTAGTGTGCTCCATGGTCTCCCGGTCCGGGAAATAGACGCCGATTCCGCCCGCCGTGTAATCGGCCGCAAATCGAAATTCGTCGATTGCTTCGAAAACTGCACGCTGGCCACTCTGGGTGATGATCATCGGCCAGCCGACAAGCTTTGCTTCACCGCTCGTGATGAGGCCCTGGATCTTTTCGTAGGCGGCGGAGGTCTTGTTTGGATCCATGAGTTCGCGAACGAGCGGCGCGGCTGTCCCGATCGGAATGACGACCATTTGCACGTCCACAATGATATTGACGGGCGATGGTTGAGTATTCGTCGCGGCGGCGTCGACCTGGACTCCAGGGCTGGCCGGTGGCGTGGGTTCCTGGGCATGAGCCGCAGTACTGGCGACGACCATGCCGGCAAAAGCAAGCGCCGGAAGGAGTTTCATGTGTATTGAAGCGGCTTGGCGGATTTAATTAGTGACCGCTGCTGGGCAGCGCTGCCGTGCGAAGGAGAAAGAGCTCGAACGTCTTCTCTGCATCGGGGACCTTGTGAACGCCGATGAGAACTCGTTGCCCAAGACGCAAACGCATTTTCAGAGTATCCCGCATGGAGTGAAAGCAGGGCTGTTCGACGTTGAGCGGGTCGCCGTTCGATAATTTGCCCGACTCGATCTTCTGCCAGCGCAGCAATCGGTCGTGATTCGCTTCGATCTCGGCCTCGACGATTTCCGGTTCGCCGGTTGAGTGCATGATCAGCTTGATCTTCGGGCCGGTGTTCCGGGTTTCCATGGCGGCCGGAGTGAGCGCGACTCCGGGCCAATGCTTCGCGTACTCGACTGGATTGTCCTGGGGAACTTTGTCCGGCAGCGTGGGCTGGTAGTCTGTCGGATATCGTACTTCCTCGTTCGTTTCGGACTGCAGCGCTTCGTTTTCCGCTCCTTTGACAACCAAATCCGCTGCGAGAGTCGCCTCACCGGTTTCGATCATTTGTTCGATTTTCTCCCAGGCCGCATCCGCTTTGCTATCATCGCTGAATTGAGACACGAGCGAAAGCATGGCCTTCTGCGGGACGACGACCATCCGGCATTCCGCAAAAACAGTCGGCGATTTCGTGGAAGACGCAGGAACTGCATCTCCGGCACGAAGGTTTGAGAGGGGGCTGAGGATGAGAAACGAAGCGGTCAGGCCGGAGCAGATGCGAGTCAATCTGCACAAATGAGCATGGGTGTTCATGGGAAGGACTATCTGTGGCTACCACACACGGACATGATGCGTGGACGGAGCGAGGTCGAAATGCATTCAGACGACCAGCCACTTTTTAATGACCGAAGATTCTACGTGAAGGCGGTGCTTCCGCCGTCCCTCCCGGGATTCGCGGTTCAGCGCTCCGGCCGCGGAGGATTCTGCGGCCAGTCGTCCGTACGGAAAGGAGAGGCAGGAAGGTTTGTCTCGTTGATGAGATTGCCGTCCGGGTTATCTGCCCAGTCGTAACGGACTGCGACGGGTTTCGGTACATCCGGGCTCGAGACGATGACGTGATCGCCCTGGATCTCGGCCTCTGCCCAGTGAAACTTGTGGTCATCTCCGGCAATGGCGAAGCCGGTCAATTTACCACCATCTTTGCTCTTCATGCCCTCCGAGAAGCGGAGGGTCAGCCGGATCTTCCCGTCCTCTTCCTGTGCTCCGCCCGGCATTGGACCGGAGTACTCGACATCTTGGTAATACACCGCGGCGCGTGCGACGAGTCCAAGGCGGCGACCCACTTCCTGTTTGTTAGTCGGGTGGACCGTAGTGGCATCCCCGATATCGATGGTCACGGCCATGCCAGTGTGGGGTAAATCCAGTGTCTTGAGCTGTGCATCGCGCAGCGCCGCCCAGTTACTGTCCGTTGGCTCGTCATACCGCTTCATGAAATTGGCGAGCTGGACGTAAAGAAATGGAAACTCACCAGCGCCCCAGCGTTCGCGCCAGGTCTGGATCATCAGGGGGAAGAGATTCTCGTATAAGGCCGCATTGCCGGTATTTGCCTCGCCCTGGTACCAGATCGTTCCGCGAATCGTATAAGGAAGCAGCGGAGAGATCATCGCATTGTAGAGGCATCCCGGGCTGCCAAAGTCGTCGCCGCCATGTGGTGGGCGAGGCACTGGTGCGGGCCGGGTCCCTTCATCCTTCGCCTTCTTCGCGGCTTCCTGCCAGGTGGCGAGTTTCGCGTCGTATTCCGCCTTGGCTTGCGGATATCGCTCCTTGGTCTGTTCCCAAGCGGTGAAGAGGCCCTTGAACGCCTGGTACTTGGCGAGAACATCGGTCGGCGTCCACAGCTCGGCGCCCGTTCCGCCCCACGACGAGTGGATCAAGCCGATCGGCACTTTGAGATTCTCGAGCAGATGACGCCCGAAGTAGTAACCAACCGCGGTAAAGCGGCCTGCCGTAGCCGGGCTGCAGACTTCCCACTTACCCGCGCAATCCGCCTGAGGCTCCGCTTTGGCCGTGCGTTGTACGGTGAAGACGCGAATTTGCGGATGATTTGCCGCGGCAATCTCTTCTGGGGCATTCGCGGAATTCTGCACAATCATTTCCATGTTCGATTGTCCGGAACAGACCCAAACCTCGCCGACGGCGACGTTCTTGACTGTGATCGAGTTATGTCCGCTGATCGTCATTTCTCCCGCTTCACCTGCAGTTAATCCGGACAGTTTCACGCTCCAGTGGCCGTTGGCATCCGCGACCGATTGCGCGGAAGCTTTGTCAGCGAGTTTGACGGTGATTTGTTCCCCCGGATCCGCCGTGCCCCAGACATTGGCCGGCGTATCCTGAAGGAGCACCATGTTGTCGCTGATCAGCGCCGGCAGCTTGACGTCGGCGAGTGCGGCGGCTGGCACGAGAAAGAGGAGGGGACAAAAGAGGAGCAGCGAAGAAGGGGAGAGGGGACTCTTCATAGAGCGCGAATGCTCCGTACAAATGCGGGCGAAAGTCGAGCCCGAGTTGCAAGTGGACGGTGAATTCGGTGTTTCGGTTTGTTTTCCAAAACGCTCGTGTGCGCCTCGCGGGAGCTTTCGCAGTGCAAACGATGAAAACCACCTCGTTTTGCGTAGATTTTTGGGTGGCCAGTTTTATGCCTTTGTTGCGCTGCGAAAGAGATGGTTGCGTTTTAACGCAAAGGCCGCGAAGCCCGCAAAGGTTCGCGAAGATTCAGAGAAAAGAAGAGCATCCCCATCGGCTTTCGCTTTTCGGATTTCTCGCGGCGAAGCGTAGGCAAATCAGATCAACCCTTCTCAAAATCTTTGCGAATCTTTGCGCCCTTCGCGGGCTTTGCGTTAAAACCAAATCGTCTTTTCACGAAGGCGCAGATTTGGTGCGGCTTTGCCGCGCTGTGCCAAAGGCAGGAAATTCTTTGTGCAATGCGGTTCCGGAAGATCATAGTTCCCACTTGCTTCCCAACAGGCGCATCGCAAATCCCCATGCCAAAATCATCGCGCACCCTCGCTCTTTTCCTGCTGGCCGTGGTTCCGCTGTGGGCAGCGCCACCGGCTGCGGTTACCGATCCCAAGTCTCCAGTGGTACGGGAGTTGGTGGACCTGCGGACGAAGGATGCAGGATTCCTGTTCGATATCCGCTACGCCACGACGCACAACTTCACTGGCCGCCAACTCTATCTCGTGCCGGGAGCGTGGCTGCATCGCGATGCGGCGAAGGCCCTGATTGCCGTGCAGCATGACCTGAAAGAGCAGGGCCTGGGATTGAAGATCTATGACGCCTACCGGCCTCTGAGCGTGCAGCAGCAAATGTGGGATCTCATCCACGATGAACGCTACGTCTCCGATCCGGCGATCAATTCCGGCCGTCATACGCGGGGCACCGCGGTGGATGTCACCCTGGTGGATGCGGAGGGAAAAGATCTCGTGATGCCCACCGACTTCGATGACTTCACGAGGAAAGCGCACCGCGATGCCCGCGGGATCTCGCCGGAAGCGCATCACAATAGTGAAATCCTGGAGCAGGCCATGGCCCGTCACGGCTTCATTCCCTATCCGTATGAATGGTGGCACTTCGACCTTCAGAATTGGGAGAAGCATCCGCCACTCGATATCTCGCTTTCGCAATTGCAGAACGAAGCAGAAAAGAAGAAGTAGCTCCTGCGCAGCACATAGGTCCCATAAGTCCTATGCGTCCCATAGGTCCCATTTTCGGCATGTCACCCAATCGCCGCTGCTCCGCGTTCTCCCGTCTTGAGCCGCAGCGCGTCAAGTATCGGAATCACCAACACTTTTCCGTTGCCGCGCCGTCCGGTGTGAGCCGAGCGATAAATGGCTTCGAGGATGCCGTCTGACTCCTCATCGTGGCAGGCAATCTCGATGCGGACCTTCTTTGTCAGTTCCACCGCGTCGAAAGGAAGATCGTCCGGATGATCCGGATGACTGTCGTCGTGTTCCTGGCCGAAACCGCGAACGTGAGAAACACTGACTCCATGAACCCGTTGTTCGGTCAGTGCGGTGAGGACGGAGCGGAGGAGTTCTTCTGGAAAGTAAGCAATGACCAGTTTCACGGAAGTTAGTTTAGTATTCGGCTTTTTCGGTTTCGAACCATGGATACAAAATCGGGACGAGGAAGAGTGTCAGGACGGTCGATGTCACGAGCCCTCCAATGATGACAGTGGCAAACGGGCGGGATGTTTCCGCGCCGACCGCGTGCGAAAGAGCGGCAGGAAGCAAGCCCAACGCGGCCATGGCGGCTGTCATCACCACGGGGCGCATACGGGAGATCGCTCCTTCATGGACGGCCTCCGACACATTCATTCCCTTCCTGCGCAGATGGCGGATGCGCTCCACCAGCAGAACGCCGTTTTGTACCGACACGCCAAAGAGTGCGATGAATCCAACCAGGGCTGAGACCGAGAGAGATAGTCCGGAGAGTGGCAGCGCTAGCACGCCGCCTACCGCGGCAAACGGAACATTGAGCAGAATGAGCAAGGCGAGTTTTGCCGAGTCGAAAGCAGTGAAGAGCAGGAAGAAAATCGCCAGCAGAGTGATGGGCACAATGAGTTCGAGCCGTTTCAGGGCGCGTTGCTGATTCTCGAAAGAGCCGGTCCATTCGAGGCGATAGCCGGTCGGGATTTTGACCTGCTCGGCAACCTTCTTTTGTGCTTCGGCAACGAGAGATCCGAGGTCGCGTCCGCGGACCGACAACTTCACGGCGGTCCGGCGTGAATTTTCCTCGCGTTCGATGCGTGAGAAGCCATTGCGTAGATCCACCGCCGTAAGGGTGTTGAGTGTGAGCCGCTCGCCGCTCGAACCGAAGACCGGGATGCGCCGGATGGAATCCAGATCCTGCACGGATTCGGGCTGAATTTTGACGACCAGGTCGAAGCTGCGTTCGCCTTCGTGGACCTGCGTCGCGACTGCCCCGCCCAACGCCGTTTCGACTTCCTCCTGAATGTCCGACACAGAAAGCCCGGCGCGGGCGATGGCCGCGCGATCCACCGTGATCTGCACTTGCGGCTGGCCGAGCAGTTCGTCGGTTCCCACGTCCGCTGCGCCTGGCACTTTCTTGATCACATCCACGATTTGATCGGCCAGCGACTGCAGCATCTTCGGGTCTTCGCCGAAGATCTTCACGCTCAGTTCGCTTTTAATGCCGGATACAGCTTCGTTCACGTTGTCTTCGATGACCTGGCTGAACTGGAACTCCATCCCCGGAATCGCCTTGGCGAGCTTCGCTTTCATGGCATCGCAAAGCCCCTCACGATCATGCGCGGTCGTCCACTCCTCGCGTGGTTTTAGCGGCACGCCGTTTTCAACCACATCGAAACCATTGATGTCGGTGCCGTCGTCCGGTCGGCCGAGTTGGGAGACAACGTTTGTTACTTCCGGAAAGCTGGCCAGGATTTCGCGCGCTTTGCGCACCAGCCTTGAGGCTTCCGTGGGGGAGATGGTCTCAGGCATGAAGCCGCGCACCCAAAGCGCGCCTTCATCGAGTTTCGGCAGAAACTCAGACCCAATTCGAGTCAGGACGATTCCAGTTACGACCAGACTTGCCAGAGCGATGCCCATCACCACATAGCGAGCTTTGATCGCCCAATCCAACATGGGCCGATAGATCCTGAGCAGCACGCGAACGAGGAAGGACTCGTGCTCGGCGATCTGGTTACGCACCGCGAAGCTGGCCAGCACGGGCACGATAGTCAGTGCCAGGATCGTTCCGACCACGAGCGCAAACGTCAGCGTGAGGGCCATCGGGCGGAAGATTTTCCCTTCCACCCGTTGCATCGTGTAAAGCGGGATGAAGGCTGTCAGCAGGATGGCCTTCGAAAAGAGAATGGGGCGTCCCATCTGCGTCACCGCCTCGACGATCAGCGCCGGCAGATTTCGGCTGCCATTCTTTCGCGTTTCCAGCAGGCGCAACAGATTCTCAATCACGACCACCGCGGAGTCGACGATGATCCCGAAATCGATCGCCCCCATGGAGATCAAATTCGCGGGGATACCGCGGAGATCGAGTAGGAAAAAGGCCCCGAGAAGAGAGAGCGGGACGACAAGCGCGACCACCAGCGCGGACCGGTAGTTTCCCAAGCCGAGAAAGAGAATGAGCACGAGCAGAACGAGGACGATGCCCTCGATCATGTTATGCCGCACCGTGTGAAGCGTGCGGTCGATCAGTTCGGTCCGATCGTAGTAGGGCACCAGTTTGACGCCTTTTGGGAGATAACTGGCATTGATGCGCTCCACCTCCGCCCGAACTCGCTTCAGGACTTCCAGGGCGTTTTCTCCCTTACGGAGAATGACGATGCCCTGCACCACGTCGTCACGATCTGCGCGCCCGGGAGTTAGCATTCCCACACGACCGAGCCGTAACTGATTGCCGATTTCAACCCGGCCGAGATCCTTGATGCGGATGGGGGTGCCGCCGCGCGTATCGACAGCGATGTCCGCGATATCTTCCGTGTTATTCACCAGGCCGATACCGCGCACAATATACATTTCCGGGCCGTGCTCGATGTATGAACCGCCGGCATTGCGGTTCCCGTTGGAGAGAGCATCGAAGACCTGTTTGAGCGGGATGTTGAATGACCGAAGTTTCGCCGGATCGATCAGCACCTGATACTGCTTGGTAGGACCGCCGAAACCGACGACATCGACGACTCCTGGAACGGTACGAAAACGGAGTTCGACGACCCAGTCTTCAAGCGCCTTCAACTCAACGGCAGGAAAGCCTTCGGGAGCTTGCAGTGTATAGCGAAAGATTTCACCGACTGGTGTGGAATCCGGCGAGAGGCTGGCATTCGCTCCAGTGGGAAGGTTGACCTGTGCCAGTGCCTGGAAGGCTTGATTGCGAACGAAGTTACTATCCGCATCGTCCTCAAAGACGATCGTCACCTGGGATAAGCCGAACAGTGAGATCGAGCGCATGGAGACCCGTTTGGGGATCCCATTCATCTGATTCTCAATCGGAATCGTGACCAGCCGTTCCACCTCTTCGGCGCCATGTCCGGGGAAGAGGGTGATGATCTGCACCTCAACATTCGTGACGTCGGGATAAGCTTCGATCGGCAGCCGTTGAAAGGCGGAGTATCCCGCAAAAACAAATGCGGCGAGAAGAACGAGGACGATCGCCCGATGCCGGAGGGCGTAAGCGGTAAGTGTTCCCATGGAAGGTTAGTCCTTGCTTCCGCCTCCCTCGGCGAGGGATTCAAGGAGCAGACAACCGTCCGTGACCACCTTTTGGCCGGGCTCCAGTCCCGCGAGAACGGCTACCTTTCCGGCGCGCTCGCTTCCCACTTCCACGGCATGACGCTCGTATTCTCCCGGCGCCATTTCGAGGAACACGTAGTGATGGCTTTCCTTGGAGAACACCGCTTTGACGGGCACTTCCACGGGTCTGGAATTGGCGGTTTTGAATTCCGCCGAAGCCGCCTTGGCGTCGGTACCGGCTGCCTCCGGTGGAGGTAAGGTCTGTTCGAGAGGGCTGCCGACTTCCACCGTGACATACATTTCAGCTTTGAGTAAGTCGTCGGTGTTATCCACCGAGCCGCGTGCGTAGATTGTACGGGTCTGCGGGTCGAGGGAGTGACCGATGACTTCGAGTTTGCCATGAAACTCATTTGACGGATACGCGCGGGACCGAATGGTAAGGGCCTGGCCGGGTACGAGTTTCCTGAGATCGAGTTCCGTGACATCCAGCAGCACGGAAAGTTTGGACGGATCGCTGATGACAAAGAGCGGGTTAGTGTACTGTTGGACGTTGGCTAATATCTGGTCCGGACGCACCTCCTGCCCTGGATTGATATGCTTCTCGACCAACGTGCCGCTGATCGGCGCCTGCAATGGATACAGGCCATTGACCGCGCCGAGTTTGCCTCCATACAATTCCAGCCTGGCGACTGCCCGCTTCAGTTCGGCTTCCTTGTTTTCGAAGTCATCCTGTGCGGCCTCCACGTCTTTCTGCGCGGCGGCGCCGTGTTTCAAGAGATCCTCGGTGCGATCGAGCGTGCGCCTGGAGAGTTTGTCATCGGCGTCAGCCTTGGCGGCATCAGCCTCGGCTTGTCCGAAGTCCGGGGAAAAGATGGAGGTCAGAGTCGTGTCTTTTTTGACCTTCTCACCCAGATTTACTTCGATGCTATTGACGCGTCCGGCCACCGGGGTGAAGACCGAGACGGTCGAGGATTCATCCCACACCAACCGGCCGTTAACGGTGAGAATCGACTTCTCAAGTGGCTTGGCGACGTCAGTGGTGAGGGCGGCTTCTTTCGCGGAGGAATCAGTCAGTGTGATCCGATTCCCCTGAACCTTTGCGCCTTCGGCTTCAGCGTTGTCCGTGGAAGGATCTTTGTGACATCCGGTAAAGCAGAGGCCTGTCAGTGCCAGGCTGAGGACGGTTTGCCACGGCGAGATGATGACTGGGTTTCGCGATCGGTGATGAGGTGTCATGCTGCTCTCAGGGTTTGTGCGCCGGCTTCATGGCGCTTTCCAAAGTGCTGTTTCTGGCCAGGGCGAGGCTCACGGCCGCGGTTGCGCTATCCGCCATGGCTTGGGCGGTGGCGATGCGCACATCGTTGTCACTGCGCTCCGCCTGAAGAAGGTCGACCAGCGCCGCTCCGCCTTTTTTGTAAGAGTACTCGACGCTCTCCACGACTTTTGCGGATCGCGGACGGACTTCCGCTTCGTAACGCCGCCAGCGGCGTTGCGCCTCGTGCCATGCGTCTTCCGCGGTCGCGATATCCGCCGCAACCTGGGTCCGTACCTTTCCGACTTGTGCCGCGGCTTGCGCTCGTGTGGCTTGCGCCGCGCGGATATTTCCGGTGTTCCAATTCCAAAGTGGCAGCGGAAATGAGACACCGACTCCGACAGTGGTTGGCTGGTCGGGCGGGTTGTGTTCGTACTCCACGAGAAAGGTCGGATCGGGAATGCGGATGGCGCGTTGCAAGTCGAGATCGGCTCCGGCCTTGCGCAGGCTGGCCTCGGCGGATTGAAGATCGGGCCGCTGTTCGGGATCACCCGAGTGCAAGTCCAGCGGCAAGCCCGCGAGCGAGGCCAGGCTGTCCGCGGCTTTCCAGGTACCCAGTGGATGGCGGACTCCGAGAAGCACTTCCACCGCGATGCGAGCAGCACAAGCAGTGCTCTGAGCAGCCTGAGCGTTTAGTTCAAGCTGGTCCGCCGCAATTTCGATCTGGCCCCGGTCTGCCTCGGAGATATCTCCCGCCTTCAGCCGCGCGCCGGCGATATCCGCTTCGCGGCGAAGCGACTGTGCCGACTGCGTGAGGACCCGGACATTCTCTTCGGCGAGCAGTGATGCGATGTACGCTTTGTCCACACCCAGATCGAGCGTTCGGCGGGCGTCGCGAAAACTCGCCTCCATCGCTTCCAGTCCCGCCTGTGCCGATTTCTGCCGGGCGGTGCGCTTGCCTCCGATTTCGTAGAGCTGATTGATCGCCAGAATGGTGTCGTAGGTGCGATCGAAGACGCCATTTCCGGAAGGAGTGCTGGAAGGGGCGTTGCCTTCGCCGACGTTGATCTTCGCGGTGGACCACGAAAATGTGGGATTCGGAAACTCGTGGGAGACCATCCTCTGCGCAGCCGCCTGATCGACGCCCGCCTGGGCAGCGATCAGATCCCAATTGTGAAGAAACGCGAGCCGCCTGGCCTCAGTTAACGAAAGCTTTTCCGGAACCCGATCGGGTGAAGCACCCTGGGATTGCGCGACGACGCTGCAATGCTTGGGCGTACCCGCCATGGCGGCTCGTGGTGAGAGCAGGGTGGAAACGCTGAAAGAGAGCAGAACGGCACGCTGAAACGCGCGTTGAGCACGCACGTATATCGACTTCGTCAGTAATGGTTTCTGTAGCGGCAGGCTTCCGGGTTTCAATCGGGCGGAAGCTTATGCAGGGGGAATGACCTGTCATGTTAGGTCCCATTGAGTCATTTTATAGCAAGTGGGATAGCTTATTTGTAGGGCGATGTACTAATCGCATTGCGCTATCCGCTCCACTCACCTGATAAGGGTTGGCCGCTATCCCAATGCCGTTAACTGAGCCTGCCAATTCGCCAGATCTGTAATACGATCTCTTCGGTCTGCCAGCCGTCAGATTCACGCGTCGCCCGGGGGATTCGGCAGATTGCTTTAATCTTTGCGAACCTTTGCAGGCTTCGCGGCCTTTGCGTTAAAACGAAATCGCTCCCTCCACGGAAAGCAGATTGAGATCTGGCTTCGTCACTTTGTAAACCTCGACTGCCTCACCCCTCTCCCCAAAACCTGCCGAAATACCGCCCGCCGCTTAGTCGATCGAGTCCTTCCACCGCACGGCTTCGCGCAGCAGTTCCGTCATCGTATTGAGTCCCATCTTCTCTTTGATCCGCGCGCAATAGACCTGGACGGTCTTGATGGAGATATGGAGAGACTCAGAGATCCTTCTGGTTTCAATCCCATCACCCAGCATGCGAAAGACTTCCAACTCGCGGTCACTCAGTAACTCCACGGGGGAACCGGTCTCGCTGGCTCCACGGTCAATGAACCGTTCCGTGAGGCTCGCCGCAAACTCGGGGCTGACGTACATCCGGCCATCGAGTACGGCACGGATGGCGGCGAGTATCTTCTTGGTCGTGTCACGCTTCATCACATAAGCGCGAGCGCCGGCGCGAAGAGCGCGTTCGGCATAAAGACCCTCATCGTGCATACTGAGTACGATAAGTGCCGTCTTTGGGCACATACGCTTAACGTCCTTGATCAATTCGATGCCGGAGCCGCTGCTCACAGTGATATCCACGACCGCAACATCCGGTTTCTTTTCATCGATCCCGCGCAAAGCTTCGGGAGCGGATTCCGCTTCGCCGCAGACATTGAGATCGGGTTGTTGATTGATAAGATTAATCAACCACTCGCGAACGAGAGGATGATCGTCGACCAGATAGATATTCTTTTTGGCGGTGGCTTCGGCGGTGATCATATCACTAAGGGAGCGTTTCTTCGTCCTTTCGCAAGGTACATTCGACGATAGTGCCCGGTTTTGCCGGATAGATATCAAGTTCTGCTTCGATCATCTTCGCCCGATGTCGCATAATATGAAGTCCCATTCCTGGCGTCTTTTGCAAGCCTTCGGGGATGCCGCATCCATCGTCGCGGACGGTGAGCCGGGTTAAGCCGGGTTCGCCGACAAGAGCGATCTTCACATTCCGGGAATGGCCGTGCCGGATGGCGTTCGTCACCGCTTCCTGGGCGATCCGAAAGAGATGAATGGCCACCCCCCCATCATGAATCGGCACAGGGTCGGCACACAGGAAGGTGCATTGGATGTGAAATCGTTCGCTGATGGAGCGGGCAAATTGAGAGAATGCCGCCATCAGCCCCTCTTCCTCTTCAAATTCGACGGGCGCAAGTCCGCGGGCCAGGCCGCGAGCCATGGTGATGCCCTCCTCGACCAGCGTCACGATTTGCCGTGCGTCCGCCGCTTCACCCCGGCCCTGCCCTTCGAGCTTTTCCCGCAGGACCTCGCCGGCGATTGCCGTAGCGGTCAGATGCTGGCAGAGGCTATCGTGCAAGTCGTGGCCGATCCGCTGTTGCTCCCGGTCGCTGACGGCGAGGATTTCCTTTTCCAGGGCCTCCCGCTTTTTCATTTCCGCGGTGAGCGCCGCCGTACGATCGCGGACTTTCTGTTCGAGCTGGTTTTGCAACGAGCGCAGGGCGGTGAGAATCCACACCACCACGATGTAAAAACCAAGGGCGAGGAAGGTATTCCACGCGGAGAGAAACAATCTTCGGCCCGCGGCTCCCGCCAGGATGTCGCTGATGAAGCTCAGACTCGAGCTGGCGATCGAAATCAGTACGGCAAATCGCCAGTCGATGAACCAGGCGGCGAGGGCTATGGCGCCAAGGTAAAAGAAAGAAAATGCGATTTCGTACCCTGTAAAGTAGTCCAACGCTCCGACGCCGATCGCGAAGAACCAGATGATGAGGACCAGGCGCGGGCGGGAGCAGTTTTCAAAAAATCGCAGGATCTTCGTCATCGCGGAGGACAAATCGTGGCACGGAACGGCCTTTGCAAGTTCGCCACCTTCCCGCCTCTGGCAAAGGGTAAAGGGTGGTGATTCTGCATTCCCGGGCCTACAGCCCTGTGTCATCGACCTCTTCGTAGTTCCCGTTGTTTGCCGTCATGATCCGGCCGGAAAGTCCGAGATCGGTGTAGGCCACTTGCCAGAGAGCGCTGCCGTCGGCCAGTGTGGTCGGCGGGCGGACAGATACCGATCGGGTGCCCTGAATGACCCAGCGATCGTGGATCGAAAAATCTCCATAGTATTTCTCGCGTGCCACCGTGAGAACCGCCTCCTGCTGGGACTCGGCCAGCTGGATATTGTTTGCCTTGCCGACGGCGACGATCCGGTAGATCCGGTGCGACGTGGGTGTGATGAAAACCCAATACTCCTGGAAGAGCCGGTTTGGGGCTGCGGGCTGGAAGCGGAAGGCCTGCGTGCGCGCGTATTCATCGGTCCGCACGGTTCCGCGCGGCGTGTTTTCATTTGGGGTGAATACATCCCCAAAACGCAATCCGAAGGCTCCGTCGAGCGGATCGACCGCCTGGCAGATGAAGGGGAAGGCAAGAACTGCACAGAGTAGGAAAAACCGTTTCATGGGTATGAGGCGAATGGTCGGTGGCGAGTGAATGGCGTCGAGGAAGAAATGTGGAGCTCGGAAGTCTGGAGACGGGCGATCTGCGAAAGTGAAAATACGAGGAGCCCGGGTATTTATTGTGCGGTTTCCATCGAGAAAATCACGCCTCGATAGACGCGGCGCGAGACGGTTCCATTCGCGGATTTTTTAGAGGGCCCGTATCTCGCGGATCCTGTTTGCCGCGATTGAAGATGGTGCGCTGGCGGCCGTTGGTGTAACGATCCGCCGTCGTGAGATTTTCCGCACCGTTTCGCCTGCTTCCCCTGTTTGTTGCCTTCCCTTTGATGGCCAGTCCGGAAGCTGCGGATCGCTTCTCGAGTGAGGCACAGGAAGCCTACAAAATGGGAAATTATCAAAAGGCCGTCGATCTCCTGACGCAGGCCATTGCCGAAGATCCCGGAAACCCCGAACTCTACGAGAATCGCGGCAGTTCCTACGATAATCTCGGCAAGGTCGACGAGGCGCTGCGCGATTTCGACGCCAGCTACAAAAAAATGGTCGAGCGTTCCAAGGATCCCAAGGACAAAGGCCTTGCTGAAGTGCTTTACAATCGAGGAGCCGTGCTGGCTCGCGCCCGCCGGTTTCCCGAAGCGTTGGTGGATTTCGAGAAGGCCGTCGAAATCGACTCCGATTTCCCCGATGTGCGCATGGATATGGCGTGGATTCTGGCCACGGCTCCCGAGGCCGAATTTCGCAAACCCCAAAAGGCGCTGGAGTACGTACAGGAGGAAATCCGGCGCAACGGTTCTCACTCCCCAGGTGTGCTCGATACCCTTGCAGCAGCTCTCGCCGCTACGGGAAAGTTCGAAGAGGCAGTCCTCCAGGAAAAGACGGCCCTGGAGCAGGCATCAAATATCCTCCAGCGCAAGCAGTACCGGGATCGCCTCCATCTCTATCAGGAGAAAAAGCCGTACCTCGATACCGCCGATGCAGGTCAAAAGTAATCCGCCGTCGCGCGCTGCCTGGGCGATGAGTTGGGCTAAGAACTTCTTTTCGGAAGGATAGAAGGGAAGGCCGCACCGGTTGAATGCAGGCCTTCGACAACGAGGGTCCGGTGTGCCAGAATAACGTCCCTCGATGATCGTGCCCCGCGACACCCTCCCCATTGGCCTGGCGCTTGCCGGCTTCTTTCTCTGTGCCGTAAAGGTTCCACAGGCCCATGCTGCTGCTGGTCCGGAATACGTCAAAGACGTAAAGCCGCTCCTCGAAACCTATTGCTTCAAGTGCCACGGGAACGGAAAGAAGAAGGGCGGAGTCGATCTCCAGGCTTTCACGACGGCGGATGCCGCGATCAAAGACCCAAAGACGTGGCAGGCCGTGCTCGACAACGTGCAGAGCGGCGACATGCCGCCCGATGATGAAGAAAAGCAACCGAAGCTCGACGAGCGCGAATCCATCGAGAAATGGATCGAGTTCACGGTTTTTGCCATCGATCCCACTCACCCCGATCCGGGCCGGGTGACCATTCGCCGGCTGAACCGCGTGGAGTACAACAACACGATCCACGATCTGCTCGGCGTGGATTTTCATCCGGCCGACGATTTTCCCGCGGACGACTCCGGGTACGGATTCGACGATATCGGAGACGTGCTTTCAATGCCCCCGGTGCTCTTCGAGCGTTACCTGGCTGCGGCGGAAAAGGTGATGAGCATGGCGATCCTGAACGATCACAAGCCGCGAGCACAAACGACGGGAGTCGATCTTCTGAAGATCGCCGGCGGGCCGGACAAAGGGAATACCGAGAACTCGCGGCGGCTGGACGATCGTGCGGCCTCGATCAAACTCGATTTTCCGCTGGCTGGCCAATACACGCTGAAGATTGAAGCTGTTGCCGCAAAGGTGGGGGGTGAGCATCCCCGGCTGGAACTCAAGTTGGACGATCAGCCGGTGCCGGGCGTGCCTCAGTTCAATGGCGAGCGTGATACGTCGACGACCATCAAGCCGGGGTTGAATATCGCCAAGGCGGGCAGCCACACCCTTTCCTTGCGCGTTTCAAATCCGCTTGCTCAGCCGGAAATGAAGAATGGGAAGCCGGTGAATCGGACCATCACTCTGCGCTCGGTGGCTTTGATTTCCCCGCCTCAGTCGGTGAAGGCGCCGGAGTCGCAACTCCGGATTTTTGCTCCGGGCCGTGGTCAGACGAATCTGACCGTCGCGGCGCGTTCGGTGATCAGTTCCTTTGCCGCGCGGGCCTTTCGCCGGCCGCTTCAAGCTTACGAGCTGGACCGTTTCATGTACATTTACGCTCTCGCACAGAAGAAGGGCGCCAATTTCGAGCAAAGCGTCCAGACGGTGCTCACGGCTGTGCTTGTCTCGCCGCACTTCCTTTTCCGTGGAGAGCTCCAGCCAAACCCGGACAGCCCGAAAGACGCCTATCTGATCGATGAATGGGCTCTCGCCTCGCGGCTTTCGTATTTCCTGTGGAGCACCATGCCCGATGCGGAACTCTTTGCCAAAGCGCAGGCTGGAACGCTCCGCAAAAATCTCGACGCCGAAGTGAAGCGGATGCTGGCCGATCCCAGATCCTCCGCGCTCATCGATAACTTTGCCGACCAGTGGCTTCAGACGCGCAATCTTTCGCAGATCCAGCCCGACGTGAAGACTTTCCCGGACTGGGACAAGCTGCTCGCCAAAGCGATGGAGCGAGAGACGGACATGCTCTTCGAGCATATCATGCGGGAGAATCTCTCGGTTACCGATCTGATCGGTGCCGACTACACCTTCGTTAATGAGCGTCTCGCGAAGCTGTACGGCATCGATGGAGTAGAGGGAGACGCCTTTGTCAAAGTAAAGCTGCCGTCGAACCGGCCGGGCGGCATTCTTGGGCAAGCCTCGTTTCTGACGCTGACTTCAAATCCCACGCGCACGTCACCCGTGAAGCGCGGGAAGTACGTCCTGGAGAATCTGCTGGGGACACCGCCGCCACCGCCTCCTCCGGCGGTGCCTGATCTCAATGATGCCAAGCGGACCGAACTCCATGGCACCCTTCGCCAGCGCCTCGAGCAGCATCGCAAGGATCCAATTTGCGCGAGTTGTCATCAGCGGATGGATCCCATCGGCTTTGGTCTGGAGAACTTCGATGGCATTGGCCAATGGCGTGACAAGGATGGGGATGCCCCGGTTGATTCCACTGGAACGCTGGTCAGCGGCGAGCAATTCAAGGGGCCGGCGGAACTCCGCCAGATCCTGCTGACCAAGAAGCGCAATGACTTCCTGCGTTGTGTTACGGAAAAGATGCTGACTTACGGTTTGGGGAGAGGGCTCGAGTATTACGATCGTCCCTCCGTGGACAAGGTCGTGCAGGATATTGATAAAGACGGCGCCAAGTTTACGACCCTGGTGCTGGAGGTGGTGAAGAGTGTCCCGTTCCAGATGCGGCGTGGAGAGGGGGATCACCGTAAGTTCGAGGAGGCTGCGGTAAAGACGGTCTCCAAGTGAGTGTGGGCCGGTGGTGGGGTCTTAATCTTAATCTTAATCTTAATCCCCCTCGCACGACTTACCTAACTTCAGAGCAGCCTCTTCTTTTCGTTGGTCCGATATATGACGGCGTCCAAACTGAAGCGGTGACAGGATTAAGATTAGGATGAAGATTAAGATTAAGAACCTACCGCCTTCGCCCCTTCGACCGCTCAAACATCCCCTTCCTCCGACACATCAAACCGATCAAATAACCAGCCAAGGAAAAGCACTCCGGCCGCCCCTTCGATCAACAATACCAGTCCGGCTGCGGGAAGTGCGATCGGAAGTGCCCGTTCATAACCGGCGATGAACCACAAGGCCGCGGCCACGGCTGCCGCGGGGAGCAAAGTAATGACGAAGGTCAGAAGCTGACCGATGAGAAGAAGCAGCCGCATGCCGGTAGCCTCGATTCCCAGTCGTCCCGTTTTGAACCACGCCGGCAGAAGCAGGCCGGCTGCGCAAGGAACGATCATCATCACGAGATTGAAGCCCGGCAGCAGCGATGTGGCGAGGATCGTGGGCAACAGGGGAAGGAGTAATCCGTGCAGTTCGGCTGACAGGCCGTTGGCGACGAGATAGAAAAGAGCCACACCTGCACATTGGAGGATGGTGCCGAAGATCATCGGCCCGAGGAGTTCGCCACCGACGACTTGCCAGCCTGCAATGGGGTAACTCTTCAGCAGATCCATCATCTCGGTGCTGCGCCGAAATTGGGTGACGGCCTGGGTCGAAGGTCCGAAGAGCAGCAGGATGGAACTGAAGATCAAAAAGCTGCTCAGGATGATCTGGACCGTGGGCCAGGCATGTGTCCGCATCAAAATCGCCACGGCGGCAAAGATGCATGCGGCGACGATAAGCGCATTTCGCAACCCGTCGCGGCCGCCGAGTTGCAGCAGCGATTTCCAGAAAAACCCCACCAGTGCCGAACCGCGCGGCTGCAAAGTGAACAAGGGGACGCGCACCGTTTTTGACGCCGTGCGGACACCGCGCTCGCCGCGCGCTCTTGCGGCAAGGAATGCGGCCCGCACTTTCGAAAACGCGATGGATGCTTCTTCAAAAGAGCCGTCCGCGCGGACCACCCACGCGTAATGTGCGATCAGGATGAGCACCGCCGGCCAGGCCGTTCGCAGAAAATCTCCGGTGGAGACCGTAAGGAGCGGCGCGATCATCAAACGGAACGGGAAAAGCAAAAACTTCATCGGCCCCGCGGTGAGCAACTGTTTCAACATCGCGAAGACCGTTTCCGGTGAATCGATATGTTGCGGAAGTGGGTAAGCCCGCACATCGCGAGCCCAGAGATAGATCGCGGTGCCCACCGCTAGGCCGCCCACGAGCAGCGCGATGCGGCGAGGAGCATCGGCCAGCCCTTTTTCCCGGAACCGTTGCAGAGCGAAGGAAGCGCCGATGCGGTGCATCTGGAAAGTAGAGGCGATCATCCACCAACTCAGGATTCTTAGCCACATGGCGCCGCCGAGGAGAAACCGCCCACTGATAATCGTGAAGAGCACGGCCGCGAAGAGAATGCTCAGTTGCGATTTCACCAGCTTGTAGGCCACCAGTGTGGAACGGCGAAATGGCCCCGGAAAAAGCCACGCGATTTCTGCTTCGGTAAAGTAAAGCTGTACTCGCGAGGCGGGGATGATCCACGAGGAAAGCAGCAAAAAAGCCATGAACAGAAACGCGCCGCCCAGCGAGGCGATTTCCGGCAGGGAACCCACCGGGATCCGGGTGGAATATGCCGGGTTACGCGCTCCGTGATAGCCGCCCATCAGGAGAAACCGATAGAAGTAGAAGTGGATGTAGAGCAATCCCATGATTGCTCCGGCGAGATACTTCGGTTTCCGCAGCCGCTTCACCCGGAAGACGACCGAGTTCCAGAAGGACCTCGAGAGAAGATATAAGAGCGCGGGATTCACTGGCCTGCGTCCTCGCCTACGAGGCGGATGAATACTTCTTCGAGGCTGTTCGTTTCCGGACCCAGGCTGCGCCGGACTTCTTCCATCGTCCCATAGGCAACCGCGCGTCCTCGCTTTACGAGCAGGACGTGGCTGCATACTTCCTCCAGCAAATGGAGCAGATGCGAGGAAATGACGATCGCGATTCCCTCGCGAGCTTGTGTGCGAATGAGATCTTTGGTCCGGCGGATGGCCAGGGGATCGAGGCCAGTCAGAGGCTCGTCAAAAAGCATGGCGTGCGGATGATGAAGAAAGCCGCAGGCCAGCGCGACTTTCTGCTTCATGCCGCGGGAGAGTTCGCCGGGCAGCAGGTTGGCTTTATCTGCCATTTCGAGTTGTTCCAGCAGCATCCGGCTGCGCTCGGCGGCATCTGCCACCCGATATAGCCGGGCTGTAAATTCCAGGTGCTGGCGGACGGTCAGGAAATCGAAGAGACGCGGTTCGTCTGAAAAAAAGGCCAGCGCCTGTTTGGCCTCGAGCGGCGCCTCCTGGATATCGTGACCAGCGATGCGAATGGCGCCGCCTGTCGCGGGTATGATTCCCGCGAGGCAGCGCAGCGTCGTGGTTTTTCCTGCGCCATTGGGCCCGACCAAACCGAGCACCTCGCCCGGTTGCACTCGGAAGGAGAGATCCGAGACCGCGGCGAAATCGCCGTAGTGCTTGCTGAAACTGTGAACTTCAATCACTTGCCTTTTGGTATGGCAGCAAACGCGCGGAGCCGAGCGGAAAAAATCGGATGACGCTGCTTGCCGCCGGCTACTTCTTTTGCGCAGCCGCCTCGCGTTCGGCCTGGGCGGTTTTTTCGGGGACGAATTGCACAGCGTCTACGACCACATAGCCGTCCGTTCCCTCGTTCGAAACCAAAACAGATCCCTGTTTGCCCTTTTCGAACCGGAACAAGCCAACGGCACGCGGAACCCCGTTTACGACCCCGGGCTCCTGTTCGTTCAGCGTCGCCGTTTTCGCGCCGTCCGCACCGGTGATGGTGATCGGAACATTCGTGGCGCGATTCCGATTTACGAGGTAGACGACTCTAACCTCGTAGTTCCCGGTTTCTGGAATATTCGGGGTAAATCGGGCGGTCTTTTCTCCTTTTCCGGCATTATCATCGTGGTGGTACGAACTGCCGACCAGAGGAGGCACGATGTTGCTCGTTTGCCACACGCCTGTGTACTGGGCGGCATCGTCATCGACAACGATTCCGGAAAGTTTGACGGTTGGCTTGTGCAGAACGAAATCGGCCGGCGTGACGAGGATCTGGCCGTCAGCCAGCAACCGGGTGCGCAACTTTTGGTAATCCAGGCTTTGCATGGCGCATTTGTCATCGATGGCCAGGCAGGCCGCCGTGGCGGCTGATTGCCCGGTGATCATGAGCACCGGCTCCATGCGCAGCGTGCTCAGGCCTGTGTGTGTTGCTGAAACGCAAAAGACCACCGCGAGATTGGCGCACTCGGATTTCTTCGGAATGATTGCCCGATACGAGAGGGGCAGCGGATGCGGCACGTTGGCGTAAGTCTGGCCTTCGTTGCTCACTTTGCCGTCCACGACCAGCCGCGCGGTATTGTGCGAGTCCATCTGGTACGACGCCAGTGCGATTCCGTCCTCGGCGATAATGTCTCCACGTCCATTGTGCTCTGTCATGACGTAGTCGCTCACCATGCGCCGTGCCTCGCGGACGTAGAGTTGAAACGGCCAGCCGCCGCAGTCTGTGAATTCCTCTTTCGGCAAGCCGAATTTGCCGACTGCTTCACGGATGTCAGCGGGCACTCGCTCGTCGTTGGCGAGAAAATACATCAGGCCTTGCTGGTAGCTGACGTGCTCCTGGAAGATCTTTTCCCGGGTCGGATAGTCGGCATCCGGCCAGCCGTAATTCATCCCGATATCATCGGTGGAGAATGCTCCGTTAAAGAAATGATGATTGTTGTTATCTCCCCCGTGAATGCCCATGTGGTGATTACCGGCCGCAATGTAACGCAGGAGTAACTCGTACCGGGCCGGATTGTAGTGCGCCGGCTTCGGCCAGGGGAGGCCGCGATCGGAGGGCACGAGCCACATCCGGAAGTTATAAGCCTGAACCCGCTTGTCGCCCTGGCCAAGGCCGCCTGCCGGCTCTGCGCTGATGCCCGGAAGCAGTCCGCTTTCGGGTTTTCCGGGCTGAACATATGGGTCCAGTGGCTTATCGAAATTGTCCTTCGGCCCAAAGATTACGCCATTGATCTTCTCCTGATACTTGTCATTGCCTTCCCGCCCCACAGCGTAAGAGACCCCGGCCTTCGCCAGCAGATCGCCTTCATAGGTGGCGTCGATGAATTCCTTCGCGTGGACGCGGTTACCGTTCCCCAGGCGGAGCTCGACGATGCGGTTCTTGTCTTTCTTTACGGAAGTAAGCGCCTGTTCGAAGAGTACCTCCACGCCGCCCGCATCCAACATCTGCCGGAACGCCGTTTCGGCCTGAGACGGGCGAAAGCCCGCATGGCGGCCGACCCACTTGTAGAATTCATCTGCAAGTCCTCCCGTGATGGCCTTGTCTCCGCCATCCGTATCGCTCAGCCCGCCGGCTGTCATACCCCCGATGTGACGGCCGAGTTCGAGCAGCACGGCATGCTTCCCCATGCGGCTGGCCTGAATCGCCGCAGTGACCCCTCCTGGCGTCGCACCGTACACGCAGACATCGGCATCGATTACGCGCGGCTTCTCTTTGTGCGTGGGCGGAAAATAGTAGTGGAGACCCTCGGGAACCACATTGCGGTCTTCGGCGTGTACTGCTACGATGGAAAGACAGGAGAGCAGGCCAAGGACAAATTTTAGTCGGGCGTTCCTCATGGGGCAGCGAAAGTGGCGGATGGGGTGATTCACGCCGTCAGGGTATGGACAGAGCATATCCTGTCAACCGACTCAATCCCGCCAGCTTGTAAGAAATCAGCGACGGAGCCATTTCGCTTGAACTGAAGAGCTATTTTGCGTCTTGGCCTTTGATCTTTTTCAGAAGAGATTTGGCATCCGCGATGTCCGGTTCGTCGTGAACGATATCGAGAAAAGTTTGAAGGCATTTCACGGCTTCATCCTTTTGGTCCACATGAGCGAGGGCGATTCCTTTATAGTAAAGAAGATGAGGGAAGGCGGGAAACTCCCCTATGGCTATATCTGCGGCTGATACAGCTTGCGGCCAGTCTTCGTGCCGAATGGCATCGAGAATAGTGAGGTTATGTAAGAAGAGTTCGTCCTTTTGCGAACTCAAAAGATCTCTGATGCATTCATCGGGAATGGTGGAAGGCTCTCCCAGGAGCATTGCCAATTTGATGGCATCGGTTACGATGGATCCATTCCCGGTGGCCCATCCCGACGTTACGAGTTTGCGTATTTCTTCACGAGCCCGTTCCCGTGCCAGTTTCAACTCATCCGGCATATTGAGGAGAGTAAAGGCCCTGACGGAAAGAGCGATGAAGTCTTCGCTGAGCAACAGGTTCGCGGGAATTTCGCCTATGATTTGCCGGACAGTTTCTGGATCTCCCAATCCAATGGCTGCCGACAGAATGTGGCGCCAGGCGTATTTTTTGAACGGGGATTTTGCGAGTTCTGCAGGCAGTTCGGTGGAGGGTTTTATGGTGCCGGTGCGGAGACCTACCTCCAGGTCATAACAGTAGATCGCCGCAATCGTTTGCGGCTGATTCCGCATGTCACGCAGAGGAGCGAGTAACTTTTTGGCGACTTGTCGTTCCGTTTCGGAATCTGTATCAATCACAGAGCGTACTGAAAGAACGATATCGGCGATCGCAGAATCTTCCGTTGCCTTCCCGAATGCCGTTTCAAGGAGTGACTTTCGGAATACAAGGGTGGACTCGTCGTGCGGCAACAAGCGAGCGAAGTATGCCCATCTGGAAAAATCGGCGTCTCCGAAAAAGCGGTCTTTGATTTGATGGAGATACTCAGCACGTGCATCTGCCCTGCTTAATCTGGTGTTTCGGGCTGGCTGGTTACATTCTTCGATGTCCGTGGACGGGCCGCGCCCCTCGCCGAACTGTTTCAAAGTGAGGTCTCGGAGAGCGAGGTGTATAGGGGAATACATTTCCGCCCGCTTGATCCGTTGGAGAGTTTTGAGTTCCAGTGACGCCTTTTGATCTTCTGAATCCGTCGATGGCAGCATTGAATGAAGCGCCTTTTGAATTTTGCGAGCGGTTTCTGTTTCCCCCTCTTCGGCGAGTCGGGCGATGACTTCTTGAAGAAGGTCTCTTGTTACAGCAGACGGTGGCTCCTTCAATAAATCCATGCCAAAGGATGCCAATGCCTCCGGGGCGCCTTTTTCCGTTTCGAAGTAGCGCTTGCCGAACTCCACAGCTTTCTTCTGAGCTTCATCAAGCGAATTGCAGATAGGGTTCTCCGCTAATCTCGCAAAAAGCCCTGGTTCCCGGGACTGCCGGCTCATCACAAGAAATGGGCGGAACAGGATAGCGCGTTGTTTCTCTGACAGAGCGGTCAAGTTTGCGAAAGACTCTGCCCACTTGGCTGCGGTTGCGGCGTCTGGGGCGATCAATGCAGCATCCCAAGCCATTCCTAAAAGAGCCGAGATACGTCTCTTTTCCGGCTGTTGCTCGTCGCTCACGACAAACGTTTCGAGTTTAAGAAGTTCGGGGCGGGAGAGGCTTGTTTGTGAGGATGAAAGAGCAAGCTCGATATCACTCACTTGGGGATCATTGAGGCTCTTTGGTCGGACATAGTCGTACCAGGAGGGAGTATTGCTTTTCAGCCACGTGGCCAACGCGTCCGACAAGTGTTCGCTCATCGAATCACGCTGCAGAAGTTCCAGGCGGGTCAAAAATACTTGGTTGCCTTGCTCCGACAGCGCAATGGTATTCCTGCTGGGGTACATCTTTTCGCGATGGCCGCCGAGTAGGTTGATTCCCGTTCCCTGCATGTCTTTGTGATCGCTCGACCACGGCGAAGTCTCCGTCTGTTGCCTCGATATTCCAGGCGTCTGAGGGGATGCGTCTGCGACAACCGCAAGATTTGCCGCATAAGGGTAAATCAAAAGAAGAAAGAAAGTCCGCGCGATTCTCATTGTGCCTGAGTGGTAACGGGTGCTCTTGCCTGCCCTTCTGAAACCCATTGAGACAATGAGAATGCCGGAGCTTCGGGGGCACGCCCGTATTGAAACCCGTTCGGTTCTATCCGCAACAGACAAATACGTGCCGCCAAAAGAAAACCCCGCGGGCAAGCAGTCTGCCCGCGGGGTTTGGTGGTTGGTTTTGGGACGATTATTGGCCGGCCGGTTTGCTTGCGGAATCCGGAGCAGACGCGTTTTCGCCAGCAGCGGGAGCCGCAGGAGCAGGTGCAGCTGCAGGAGCAGGTGCAGCTGCAGGAGCAGGAGCAGGGGCTGTATCCGGGGCTGGTGTGGCTGGAGTCGAAGCCGGTGCAGCTGATGGTGCTGGAGCGGGAGCTGGCGTTGCGTCCGGAGCTGGCGCAGCGGGAGCGGGAGCAGGCGCCGACGGAGTCGGAGCGGGGGCCGGTGCCGGAGTTGTCGCTGGGGTCGCGTCCGGAGCCGGAGCGGTTGGAGCGGGAGCAGGGGCAGGCGCTGCCGGAGGAGCCGGAGCAGGTGCCGGTGCAGCGGGCGCTGGAGTCGCAGCAGGGGCCGGTTCAACCGGAGTCGGAGCAGACGCTGCTGGAGTGGGCGCTGGGTTGACTGGGACCGGAGCGGGTGTTGCCGGTGTCGCTGCGGGCGCTGGCTGTGTCGGCGTTTCTGCAGGTTTTGCGGGAGCCGGTGCTTCGGCCGGTGTGGACGGAGCTGGCGTTGCAGGAGCTGGCGTTGCAGGAGCCGGTGTTACTGAAGCCGGTGTTACTGAAGCCGGTGTTACTGAAGCCGGTGCAGGAATTGCCGGCTTGGCCGCCGATTCCGCTGCCGCCGCTTTGTCCGTCAATGGCGCTTTGAATGCTTCAAAGTCTGGCCGGCTGATCACAAAGGTGCCATTGGCTCCTTCGGCTGTTGTGTACCAGAAGTCATCGGGAGTCGCGCCGCCGATCGTCAACTTGCCAGGGGTCTTCTTATCCCCCTGAGTGGCCGTGAAGCTGACCGTAATCGCTGGTTTATCAAACCCCTGGTCTGGAGCAGTGGGACCGACCCAGCGGTAAGCACGCAGGGAAGCCAGCACATTCACGAGTGCCTCGACCTTCGGCGTTGCGATCGTTCCTTCGCCTTTGGTCAGTTTCCACGTCTTATCCTTGTCGCGTTCCAGGGCAAGGGCTGGCTGGCCGGGCTTGTCCACTTCGAGCGATGTGATTTCTTCCGGCTTGAAGTGGTAAATATCAGGCTCCTGCCACTGGATGGGGGTGGTCAGGATGGAATCGAGGATCGCTTTCGGCGTGGCGACGATGAAGGGTTCGTCATCCAGCTTTGCATAGCAGTCGGTACCTTCGGCGGTTCCGAACAGGATCGAGACGACCGGCTTCTCGCCCGCATTGGTTTCAGCCGTATTCTCCTTTGAATACGAGCTCAAGGTCACGGTCACCTGCGGCTTGTCCAGGCCGTATTTGGCAAGATCCGTCGCGGTGTCGGCCACGAAGTTATCGACCTGCGCTCCTTGCAGCTCGGAGATCAGGCGTTTGGCTGCTGCCTCATTGATCTTCACTTCCTTATCGCCATCTTTGCGTACCCACGACTCACCCTTTCGGGCGATGACCAGCTTGCCGTTGCCGGGGGATTCGATGTTGATGCGGTCCACAATGTCGCTCTCAAACCGGACAAGATTCTTGTCCCGGATGTCGTTCGGCTTGGCATTGAGCAGCCCTTCGATGGAGCTCTTCGGAACGAGGGTCAGTCCGTCGCGTGAAGAGAGCTTCACGTAGACTTTGTCTTTGTCCTTTTCTTCCTTCGGGCTGTTGCCCACCTGCAGCACGACCGGTTTGTCCGAACCTTCCACGGTAAACGTGATGGTGCCACGCGGCTCAGCGAGCCCATAGTTGGCGAGGTTCTCGTCAGTCAGGAACTGCTCAATATGCGCCGTTGAGGCCTGGGAAACGAGATCGTTGATCCTGGAGTCGTCACCCCGGCTTTGCAGAGGCTTGGCGAGGCTCCAGTGATTATTCTTCCGATCCAGCTCCAGATCGCCTGCCGCACTCTTCACGTCGATCTGCTTGATCTGTTGAGTGGTAAGGTCGGCGAGCTTGCGGTCGCGGAAATCATCCGTCTTCTTCGAGAGCTGATTCTTCAGCTCGTTAGGGATCACCTCGATCGTATTCGACCCGGCGACCATGACATAGACTTTGCCTTCGATTGCGGCGTCCTTGCCGAAATCGATTTCCACCGGTTTATCCTTCTCGCCGGTGAGGATGATCTTTGTATTCGGCTCGGCCAGCCCGAATTCCTTCAGCTTGTCCTTATCGTTGCCGCCTTCGATCGAATCCGTGTCACGCACCGTTTCCAGTGTCGTGAAGAGCGTATTCAGCGCCATGCTATCGGCGCGATCCTTGACGGGTGCGTCGATGAACCACTGATTGTCACGCTTCGTGAAATCGATCTTCGTCTCGGGATTCTTGATCGTGATTGCTTTGATCTTATCGCGATCCACTTCGACCACGCGGCCTTTGCTTTCGAGAAGGTCCTTCGTGCCCTTCGTGTGAATCTCGAAGAAGTAAATGAAGGCGAAAAGCGCGCCGCCGATTATGAGGAGAATGAGGGTGTTCTTTAGTTTCATGGACGGAACTGAAGTGCGAGAATGATGAGAAGGAAGACGACGAGGATGCCGGCGATCCGCCTGTTACCTCCACGGGCTGCCCAGATCAGCAGGCCAAGGACAGCGAAGAATACGGGGATATCACCCATTACGATCCAGGCGATTCTGCTGAGCTGCTCTTCCTTGAGATTGGTGGGAACCGCTTTCTTTTCCTTCGGCGGAATGCCGATGGCTTCATCATGCGCAAGGAGCCAGTTCAAGCCATTCACCGCGAAGTCCTCCGTGGAGCCCTCGGCGAGCCGGCCTTCTTTGTCGCTGAGGACTTCGGCGTTGCCGATCACGATCATGCGAGAAGTCTCGACCTTCACGCGGACGTCTTCGAGCGCGCCCTTTTCAACGGATGCCGCGATGGTCACCGGCGGGGCGTGATCTTTCTTCGGATCAAAGAAGGCGGTCTTGAGATCCCCGCCGAGATCGGTCTCGCCCCAGAAGCTTTCGGGGGCCTGCATGAGGGGCGTAAGCCGAATACGCAACACTTGCGACTTGGCCTGATCCAGTTGCAACGATTGTGTCGAGCCAAGCAGCTGCTTTGTAATACCGCCGAGGTCCTTGGTAATCGGACCGCTGTTTTCCAGGATCGTGAATGCCGCATCGGTCACCAGCCCCTTGGAGAATTTCGGCAGGCCAGTGGTTTCATCCATGCTCACCGTGTTGGCCACCCCGATGACTCGATCGTCCTGCGGACTGACACCCTGGGCCGACAGCCATTCATTCAGGCGCTGGGTCTTGGCATAAGGATTGAGGCAGACAAAGAGGCTGCCCTTCTTCTGCCAGAATTCGTCGATCAGCTTGATCTCCAGTTCCGACAGATCGTACTTCGGTCCGTAGATGAGAAGGTTGCGCGCATCTTCGGGGACCTTGCCGGCGCTGAGCAGATTGAGCGGCGCCGTCTGAATGTTTTGCCGCTTGAGCAATTCCATAAAGCCACGGAATTCGGGGCCGGAGACCTCTGGTTCGCCATGGCCGGTCACCAGATAGACCTTGTTCGGCTTTCCGGCCGTAAGTTCGAGCAAAGCGCCAGTGATGGCGGCTTCACCCTTGAAGTCTTTCATGCGGGCCTGCGCTCCCATCATGGCCTGCATCTGGTCGGGATTTTCGTAGTCCGCCATATCCGAGGCGTTCACGAACTTGCTCTTTCCGTCGTAGTCCAGGATGACGATGTTATCGTTTGCCTGAATCTTATACTTATCGACGAGTTCCTTCGCCCGGGTCAGGTTCCGGTAAGGATCGACCACTTCGTAGATGAATTTCTTGTCCGCGGCGAACTGATATTCCCGGAGGAGGTTATTCAGGTCCGGAAGCACTTCCGCGGCGGTGGAGAAAAAGATGATGGCATGGACCGGCTTTTGCAGGCTGGACAGAACATGCTTGGTCTGCGAACTCAGCGCATATTGCTGGTCGTGTGAAAAGTCCCACCGCTTGAAGTGACGGAAACTGAGGTAGTTCAGCAACAGCACGATGATCGCGATCACCGCGAGCTGGACGATGACGTTGATGCCGATCTGCCAGCGATGGATCTGGAATACCTTCTGGTTTTCAGGAGTTGGATTACTCATGGAGAAAGAAATGCGAAACGGTGAAGGGGAGGATCAGGCTTTCCACTTACGATACTGGAAGACCTGGAAAGTCAGGAACGTCGTCAGCGCGGTCATCGTGAGATAGTAAACAACCGGCCGGGAATCGATGATGCCCTTGGAGAAATCGGCCATATGGCCGACGGGCGAGACATAGCTTTGCACGTCGCGAGCCACAGGCAGCGTGACATTGGCAATATCGAAGATGAAACCGAGGAAAAGGAGCAGCGTGATCGTCGTGAAACTCACCATGGCGGCACTCACCTGGTCTTTCGTCAGGGCCGAGGCCAGACACCCGATCGAGCAATAGAACAGGCTCATCAGGACAAGAAGAAAATAACAGGTCCCAAACGCGCCTGTTGCATTAGCCGCAGCGTGGCCGCTCACCTTGGTATAGAAGACAAAGAAGAGCAGGCTCGGCAGGAGCAGCAGGCACGAGAAAAGGAAAGTCCCCGTGAGTTTTGAGAGGACGATCTGCAGATCGCCCACCGGGGCAGTGGTAAGCGATTCAATGGTGCCCATGCGGAACTCCTCGGAGAAGACCCGCATGGTGATCAACGGGAAGACGAGGATGAAGGGGAACCAGAAGATCGCGCCGGAAAAGAACTGCTGCACGAGAGTGACTTCCACCGGATAACCGTTCGAGGCGGAAATCAGCGCCCACGTATTGAAACCCATGAGGAGCAGGAAATAGAACAGCACCACATAGGCGATCGGCGAGTAGAAGTAGCTCTTCATCTCGCGCGTTAACAAAGTCATGAAGGTTTTCATCGGATGACGATATTTGAAAAAAGGATTGTTGGATTGGGTCGTGTGCCGGACCGCAAGGCGGGTTCAGCTGACGGGAAAGCGAGGTGGCGAAGCACCGAAGCTCAGCTATCGGAGTGGGTCAGTTCGACGAAAACATCCTCAAGAGTGGAGCGGCGGCGCATCAGTTCCCGCACCTTCCAGTGCCGATCGACGGCCATGCGCATGACCTCTTCACTGGGCTCCGCGTTGGCGTCCGTCCGGAGATGGAAGATGCTGTAATCGCCGTCTTTCTCTTCGGTGACGTCTTTGACTCCCGCGATCCCGGAGAGCGCCGCGGTGGCATTTTCTCCGACATTCTTGGCTTCGAGCCGGATATTTCCCACAGCGCGATGATTGCGGAGGAGATTTTCCGCTGTATCGGCCGCTCGAATCTTACCCTTGTGAATGACAATGACCCGCGAGCACATGATTTCCACTTCCGGAAGGATGTGGGTGGAAATGAGAACCGTCCGTTTGGTGGCGAGATTCTTGATCAGTTCGCGCACCTGGCGAATCTGGTTGGGATCAAGACCGATCGTCGGCTCATCGAGGATCAGGAGATCCGGATCGTGCACCAGCGCGTCGGCCAGCCCTACCCGCTGCCGGTAACCTTTTGACAGAGCCCCGATCAGCTTGCGCTCCACGTCCCGCAGGTTGCACATCTCCAGGACGTCGCCCACCCGCTCACGGACTTTGCTGCCGCTCACCCCTTTGAGATTGGCGCGGTAGCGCAGGTATTCGCTCACCCGCATGTCGGTGTAGAGGGGCGTGTTTTCCGGGAGATAGCCGAGGTGCCGCCGGGCTTCGATCGACTGCTCGAAAACGTCGAATCCGGCGATGGATGCCGTACCGGATGTCGCTGGCATATAGCCGGTGAGAATGCGCATCGTCGTGCTCTTTCCGGCGCCGTTTGGCCCGAGAAAGCCGACGATTTCACCTTTCTCGACTTCGAAGTTCAGTTTATCGATGGCGGTGAAACCCGCGTACTGTTTGGTCAGGTTTTCAACTTTGATCATGAGGCAAGTGGGAAAATTCGCGAGAAATGGCGGAGAGATTTAGTCTCCTGATTTGCAAGGCATTAGGGGCTTTTTAGTGCAACATCGACTCAGCGGGCTGTCAGCGTGACCGGCTGGAGTTGCCGCTGCGCCAGACCTCGGACGCGGCGAACCACCCCGACCGTAAAATCAACGACGGAACCGGTGCTGACAGGTTCCAGCAGTTCTTCAACCTGCTTGGAGGACGTGACCTGATAGCGACCGACCCGGGAGATGACAAGCCCCCGTTTGATTCCCGCTTCATCGGCGGGGCTGCCTGCGTCCACATCGGCCACCAGCACTCCTGAGCCCGGTGGGTGGCCCATGGTTTCCGCGAGTTCAGGGGTGAGATCCTGCAACTGGAGTCCGAAATATTTTCGCGCCAGCGAGTCTTCATCCACATGCTTCGGGCCGGCGATTTTCCCTTTTGCCGCCGCGGTTTTGAATTCCTCGACTTTGCCTCGGACTGTTTCGCCAGCAATGGCAAACCCCATTCCCTGTGTCGGCACGCCCTGTGGGGTGAAGGCCATTTTGACCGAGGAAACGCCGACCAGCCGTCCGGCAATATCGATGAGCGGACCGCCGCTGTTTCCCGGGTTGATTGCCGCATCCGTCTGGATGAGGTCCTTGTATTCGACGTTCTCGACGGTCATTGCCCGTCCTTTGGCACTGAGGATTCCCCGGGCGACCGAAGATCCGTAGCCGAGCGGATTTCCCAGGACGAGCACTGTCTCTCCCAGGTAGTTCGGCGAAAGATTGCCGAGATCGATGTAGGGCAGAGCGGTCTTCGACTCGATCTTCAGGAAGGCGAGGTCGCTTTCGGGCGATCCGGTAATGTATCGGGCGCTGAAGGTTTTGCCGTCACTGGTCGTCACGGAAATTTTCAGGTCCGCCGCCCGCTGCACTACGTGTTCGTTTGTCACGATGTAGCCGGCCGGATCGACCAGGAAACCGGAGCCGAGGCTCTGCACCTTTTGCTGATAAGTGCGCGGACGTGCCATCGGGCCGCCGAAGAATTGGTTGTAAAATTCATCGAACGGATCGCGGACGGTCCGTTTGATGATCCGTTCGGTATTGATATTGACGACTGCCGGCATGGCCTTGGCCACAGCGACCACCGAGGGCTCGCTTGCCGGATCCGATTGTCCGTGGCAGAGCGGGCCTTCCGTGGAAACGAAGGCCAAGAGCGCGGCGAAAATGAATGATGGAACATTCAGGCGGCGCGGAAACATGGGGAGGGGTCTGACACGCAGTTTCAAAAGTTGCTCAAAATTTCCTCTCGCCACCGGTTGTAAGCAGTGAATCCTCGATCACATGCATCACGTCCTCCGTTGCTCCATCTTTGCTCTCCTCGCCACACCCGTGTTTGCCCAGGAACCGGCTGCCGCTCCCGCCCCGGCTCCATCTCCGGATTTCAAACCGATCGCCGGGAACATTGATCTGAAGGACGGAGATACCCTGGTGTTTTTGGGTGACTCCATTACCCACCAATGCCTCTACACGCAATATGTGGAGGATTACTACTACACGCGTTATCCCAAGCTGCACCTTCATTTCCACAATGCCGGCGTGGGTGGTGATAAGGCATCAAATGCTTTGGTCCGCTTTGATGACGACGTTGCGTCCTACAAGCCGAAGTACGTCACAATCCTACTTGGGATGAATGACGGCGGTTATACGCGTTACGAACAACCCATTTTTGATACCTATCAGCGCGATATGAATACCTTGCTGGATAAGATCCAGCAAATCGGCGCCCAGGCGATCCCGATGACGCCAACGATGCACGACGCCCGCTCGGCACGCATGGCAAATCACGGCCAGGAGCCGCGCGATACTTATTACAATGGAGTCCTCGCTTTGTATGGCACCTGGTTGCGTGAGCAGGGCCAGGTTCGCGGCTTGGGCTTTGTCGATATGTGGTCCCCATTGAACGACATCAGCCTCGAGCAGCGAAAGACCAACCCAAAATGGACAATGATTGCCGATGCGGTTCATCCCGGGCCGGTCGGCCAGACGGTGATGGCGGCGGCGGTTGTAAACGACATGGTCCCGCGCTCGAATGTTGCACAAATTACGATCGGTCAGGACCAGGGGCAATTGACCTCTCGTGCCTTGCACGGAACGATCGGAAATCTGCAGAAGACTGACAAGGGATTGAGTTTCAACTTTGCCGCCGAAGCGTTGCCTTGGGTTCTGCCCCCGGAAGCGGCCGAGGGTGTCAAGCTCACGCACATCGGGCATAAGTTCGCGAATGAGAAGGTTACTGTGCACGACCTTCCGCCCGGTAAATACCAACTGAAGATCGATGGCCAGGCTATAGGGACCTATACGGCTGGACAGCTCGCCACCGGTGTCGAGCTGGAAGAAAACGACAAAACCCCGCAATACCAGCAGGCATTGAAGGTGGCGCTGCTGAACAAGAAGCGGAATGATGAGGCGATGCGTCCGCTGCGCGATCAGTGGGCGGCCCTGAAGGTAAAGCGTCACGAACTCGATCGTCTCAAATCGACAAACGCCGAGACCCTCGCCGACAAACAGGCCGAATTTGATAAATGGTACGCTGGCTTCCCGGGCACAGTGGAGGGACTCGTGGCCAAGGCGAAGGGTTTCGAAGACCAGATTTATCAGGCAAATCAGCCCCAGGCGCACCAGTACGAGGTGACGCTCGAGTAGGAGAGGTCATCACGCGGAGCCGCAGCGCGGAGGGCCGCAACCAAATCTGCGGCTTCGTAAAAAGGAGCGATTGAGTTTTCACGCAAAGACGCCAAGGCCGCAAAGGCTCACATCAAAGAATTACCAAATGGCCTGCCGGCCCGCTCAGAAGTATCCACCCGGAATTGTAGGATCTTTCTGATTTGCATTGCGGAAAACGCGAGGTGGTCGGGAGCAAGGGTACTCGTCTGCCGAATCCATCCTGTTGGTGAAGTCGCAAGGTTTCTCCCAGTGTCTTCGTGTTGAAGGGCTCGTGTTTGCGTTTCAATGACGCCTAGGGGATTTGCTTGTCAGTCGTGACTGAAAGCTTGTCGCCAAGCCGGAGGCTTGCCAGAAGGTAGCCGGTGCGTCGAAGACCACCGGAACCCGTCTGAACACATGCACCCCGGTAGTGGGTGCCAGAACCACCCTTTTTGTCATGGCGTCGACTTATGTAAACCTAAAGTATCACATCGTTTTCAGCACAAAGGAACGCCGCTCCCTCATCAGTTCTATGTGGCGATCCCGTCTGCATGAATACCTTGGAGGAATCGCTCATGGCTTGAACGGGTTTCCCAATGCCATCGGAGGCGTCGGTGATCACGTCCATCTCCTCATTGGATTATGCTCAACACATTGCTTGGCCGACTTTGTTCGCGAATTGAAAAAATCGTCGTCTTTCTGGGCCGCCGAACACCATGAGCCTTTGTTTTGCTGGCAGGAGGGGTACGCTGCATTTTCTGTCAGCGCGACGCACGTGAAGGCAGTCGAGAAATACATCGCCGGGCAGGAAGCACATCATCGTCGAGTAGACTATTTATCCGAGTTTCGACGGCTGTTGGAACGGAACCAAATAGAATACGATCCAAAGTACCTCGAGTAATTCCACGGTTCTGCCACCCCTCCGGGGTGAAACGGCTGTGTTCCTTCTTCCCGGTGGTCTCCGACACACCGGCTACCTTCTGCCAAGCCTCCGGCTTGGGAGAACTCCGCGTGAGACCACGTCGCTGTCGGTTAAAATTGCCCATTTCGTGCATTCCCATGCATGTGAAATGCACAAAACATGTCATAAGGTGACCGGAACGTACCGGGAATCGGCCATCTGGGGCTTGGCGTGGAATTTGCGTTTGTCGATGAAATCGGCTAAATAGCGACCGCCTTCGCCCCATGACTCGATCTACCTTTTTGGCTTTCGTCTTCACCGGTGTGGTATCCGCCGCTCTCGCGGCAGGTTCCGGGGACGATTCAATCAATGCTCGCATGATGCAGATGCCTGCGGTGTCTGCCACCCAGATTGCCTTCTGTTATGGAGGGGATATCTGGATTGCCCCGAAAACTGGGGGCGAAGCCATGCGGCTCTCATCGTCCCGCGGGCCCGAGTCGTTTCCACACTTCTCGCCGGATGGACGACACCTCGCCTTCACGGGCAATTATGAGGGGAACGAAGATATTTACGTGATGCCCGTGAGCGGTGGTGATCCCCACCGTGTCACCCATCACGGAGGTGCGGAACGGGTGCTCGGTTGGTATCCCGATGGAAAATCGATCCTGTTCCAGTCGAAAATGACTTCATTCACGGATCGCGTCGGCCAGTTCTTCAAGGTGCCGGCTGAGGGTGGTTTGCCGGAGCAGTTGCCCGTTCCATATGGAGAATTCGGTGCGATTTCGCCGGATGGAACAAAGCTCGCATTCACGCCGACTTCTACGGAGTTCGCCACCTGGAAGCGGTACCGTGGTGGACTTGCCCCAGACATCTGGGTTTACGACATGGTGGCCGGTACGTCCGAAAACGTGACCAGCAATCCCGCCAGCGATTCGATGCCGATGTGGCACGGCGACACGCTCTACTTTTTGTCGGATCGCGATGAATACGAACGCCGCAATCTATGGGCTTACGACGTGCGCTCGAAAACCACTCGTGAGGTCACGCATTTCACCGATTGCGATGTGCATTTCCCGGCGATCGGACCTGACGATATCGTCTTCGAAGCACGCGGACGCCTGTATTTGATGGATCTTGCGACAGAGAAGTCGCACGAAGTGCAGATCAGCGTTCTCACCGACCGCGTGACGTTGCGCCCGCATGTGGAAAATGTCGCCGGACAGATCCGCGACTCGGCCATTTCGCCCACTGGCCAGCGTGTCGTCTTTGAAGCCCGCGGCGACATTTTTTCTGTTCCGGCAAACGACGGCATTGTGCGGAATCTGACGCAGTCGAGCGGGGTGGCGGAGCGTTATCCGGCGTGGTCGCCGGATGGCCGCTGGATCGCCTATTTCTCGGATCGCACTGGCGAATATGAACTCACCATCCGTCCTTCAAATGGAAAGGGTGAAGAACAGACTTTGACTTCTCTCGGTGCGGGCTGGCGTTATTCGCCGCAATGGTCCCCGGATAGCAAGAAGATCGCGTTCATTGATGCGGCGATGAAGCTGCATCTCTACGATTTCGATTCGAAGAAGACACAGGTCATCGATCACGAACTCTGGCGTTACCATGGAGATCTGGATCATTTCCGCGTCAGTTGGTCCAATGACAGCCGCTGGATGGCTTTCAGCCACGATCTTGAGAACCGTCAGGACGCAATCGTTCTCTACGACACAAAAGAAGGCAAACGGCACCAGGTGACGAGTGGATACTATGATGACGATCTTCCGGTTTTCGATCCGGATGGCCGGTACTTATACTATCGGTCAAAGCGTAATTTCGACCCGATTTACAGCGAGTTCGATAACACCTGGGTTTACGCAAATGGCGAAGTGCTCGTCGCTGTGCCTTTGCGCGAAGAAATCATCTCGCCGCTCGCGCCTCGCAATGACGAGGAGCCGATGCGGATGCCCGTTGACGAACCAAAACAAACGGACAAACCCGCGGATCAACCTGCGGACAAGCCCTCCGATAAGGATGGCGGGCAGCCGGCAAAGAAGGATGAAGACCCAGGGAAGAAAGTTGCTTTCGAAGAGGAAAAGAAGGCAACACCGTCACCGGGATTTGCTGCGCCAAAGGCGGATCCGCCTGAGAAAACGGCCAAGAGCGGATCTGGATCTCAAGACGGACATTCCCTTCAGATCGATCTCGAGAATTTTGAAGGCCGCGCCGTGGTCCTGCCGGTCAATGGCGGGCGTTTTGATGACTTGCTCGCATTGTCTGGCAAGCTGCTGTTCGTGAGGCTTCCGCGCGTTGGCTCAGCCTCCGGCGCCCATCCGCTCTGTTTTTACGAAATCGACAAGCGTGACGATGGTGTCATCCTCGACGATGTCAGCAGCGTCGAGTTATCCGCCAATCACCGCAAGCTCCTGGTAAATCGCGGGCGGTCCTGGGCGGTCATTAACCCGGTGGAAAATCAGCGCTTCGATCACATCCTCGCGACAGGGCAGATGGAAACAACGATCGATCCGACAGCGGAGTGGAAGCAGATCTTCAATGACGCGTGGCGGATCGAGCGCGATCTGTTTTACGATCCGCACATGCACGGTGTGGATTGGCCGCAGATGCGGGAGCGCTATGGGGTATTGCTCAACGATTGCGTGACTCGTTCCGACGTGAATTACGTCATTGGCGAAATGATCGGTGAGCTGAACTGTTCGCACGTCTATCGCGGCGGCGGCGACTTTTACGATGGCCCGCATCGGGGCGTCGGTTACCTGGGTTGCGACTTTACCCTGGAGCAGGGCGCCTACCGCATTCACCGCATTTTAGATGTTGCTCCGTGGGATTACGCGAATCGCTCACCGCTGCGCCAGCCTGGCGTGCGAGTGAAAGAAGGGGATTGGCTCCTCGCCGTGAACGGCCATCCGCTCGATCTCAATGAAGATCCGTGGGCCTCCTTTGACGGACTGGCCGATACGACTGTGCAATTGACGGTGAATAGCTCGCCGAAGATGGAAGGTGCGCGGGAGATCCTGGTCAGAACCATTGGAGATGAGTCCAGGATGCGTCAGCTCGCCTGGGTGGAAGCCAATCGCAAGATGGTCGAACGGCTAAGTGGAGGAAAGGCCGGCTACCTGTATGTTCGCAACACGCAGGTCGATGGGCAGAGTGATCTCTATCGCCAGTTTCGCGCGCAATTTAACAAACCGGCGCTGATTATTGATGAGCGCTGGAATTCCGGTGGGCAAATCCCGGATCGCTTTGTCGAGTTGCTCGGCCGCCACGTGACGAACTACTGGGGCGTTCGCGACGGCCACGATTGGCAGACGCCCTCCGTGGCCCATACCGGCCCGATGGCGATGCTGGTGAACGGCTGGAGCGGATCCGGTGGCGACTGTCTGCCCTGGCTCTTCCGCAAGGCCGGTCTCGGCCCGGTGATTGGACAGCGCACCTGGGGCGGTTTGATCGGGATGACCGGCGCCCCGCAACTCATTGATGGCGGCCATGTCACTGTCCCGACCTTCGGCATCTACGATACCAACGGGTCCTGGGTCATCGAAGGAAACGGTGTGGAACCCGATATCGCGGTGGTCGATGATCCTGCGAAGATGGTCAAGGGCGGCGATCCGCAATTGGAACGAGCCATCGCGGAAGTGATGAAGTCGCTCGAAACCGCCGCGCCCTCCCTGCCGAAACGCCCGGATTACCCGAATCGCGCCGGGATGACCGTTTCAGCGCCGGCGGCTCCCGCGACGCCCATGCCTGCCGCTGCGGAACCGGAAAAAGTAAAAGTGGCCGAGGCTCCGGACCATTCCGTGCAGAGCGATTGATTTGCACTAATTTGCACTAGTTTGGGCGAGGGACCGCGAAGCCACACCATGAAGTGTGCCATGGTGTGTGGTGGCAAGAGAGCGACGGCGAGAGGGACACCGCCGGAATGTTCTGCTGGCGGGTACAGCGATTTGCTCATGCTGAATCGGTCTCCTTTGGGAACTCCATGGCCTGCGGCGACCCCAAAAATTCTTCGCAAACAATCCCACGAAAATCTTTTGACACTCAAAGGGGCGAGATCTACGTTGCCCGCTCGCTTTTCGGAAAAAGTGGGTGTGTGATAGCCTGATCGTTCTCGGGGTACTTCCCGGATCGGTTCGGGCTTTTTCACCCTCTGGCCCTGAAATGCGCCCGGTCAATCGGAGTCTCACGATTCTGTTGGCTGCGAGAAGAAATGAGATGCCTGGGTAGCTCAGTCGGTAGAGCACGTCCTTGGTAAGGACGAGGTCGCCGGTTCAATCCCGGTCCCAGGCTCCACTCTCCGCGCGGTCGCCGGCGAAATTTTCACCACCAACAACTAAAAACCAAACCAGAGACCTGACCATATGGCCAAGGCGCAATTCGAACGCAATAAACCGCACGTGAACGTCGGCACGATCGGCCACGTTGACCACGGCAAGACTACGCTCACGGCGGCGATCACTACCATTCTCTCCAAGAAGGGTTACGCCGAAGCAAAGAAGTACGACGAAATCGATGCAGCTCCCGAAGAAAAAGAGCGCGGCATCACGATCAATACGGCGCACGTCGAGTATCAGACCGACAAGCGTCACTATGCTCACGTCGACTGCCCCGGCCACGCTGACTACGTCAAGAACATGATCACTGGCGCCGCCCAGATGGACGGTGCGATTCTCGTGGTTTCCGCCGCGGACGGCCCGATGCCGCAGACCCGCGAGCACATTCTCCTCGCCCGCCAGGTCGGCGTGCCTTCCATCGTCGTCTTCATGAACAAGGTCGACATGGTGGACGATCCCGAGCTTCTCGATCTCGTTGAGATGGAAGTGCGTGATCTCCTTACGCAGTATGATTTTCCGGGTGACAAGATTCCGATCGTCAAGGGTTCTGCCGTCAAGGCGCTGAATGCAGCGGATCCCGCTCATGCGGACGCCAAGCCGATCCTCGAGCTCATGGATGCGGTGGATGAATACATCCCCGTGCCGGAGCGCCCGATTGATCTGCCCTTCCTCATGCCGGTGGAAGACGTGTTCAACATTGAAGGTCGTGGCACTGTTGCCACCGGCCGTGTTGAGCGTGGCATCCTCAAGAAGATGGAAGAAGTTGAGCTCGTCGGCATCCGCGACACGCAGAAGACGACCGTCACCGACATCGAAATGTTCCGCAAGCTTCTCGATGAGGCTCGTGCTGGTGATAACGTCGGACTCCTGCTCCGCGGCACCAAGAAAGACGACGTCGAGCGCGGCATGGTGATCGCCAAGCCCGGCTCCATCAAGCCTCACCGCAAGTTCAAGGCTGAGGTATACGTTCTCTCGAAGGAAGAAGGCGGCCGTCACACGCCGTTCTTCACCAACTACCGCCCGCAGTTCTATTTCCGTACGACGGACGTGACCGGTTCGGTCAAGCTTCCTGAAGGCGTGGAAATGGTGATGCCTGGCGACAACGTCTCCGTCGAAGTCGAGCTCATCACTCCGGTCGCGATGGAAAAGACGATGCGCTTCGCGATTCGCGAAGGCGGCCGCACTGTTGGTGCCGGTCGTATCGCGGAAATCGTCACTCCGTAATTAAAGCTTTTTCTCGTTTTCTCTTCCTCTTTTTTGAGGAAGAGGAGACGGTGAGAAAAGGCAGTAAGTAGTTTCTACGGCAGTAGCTCAATTGGTAGAGCAGCGGTCTCCAAAACCGCATGTTGGGGGTTCGAGTCCCTCCTGCCGTGTTTCTTTGAGTGCGATTTGAAGTTGGAGTAAAAAGCGCAATATCGTTGCTTCGGCTCGAATCGATATCCCAAAGAAAAAGTCTGGCGCATTCTGAATGCGCCTTCCGTCTTTTCCCTCAGTCTTCAGTCCGCATTCCCTGAATTTTTCTCGTGCTAACCAAAACCAAGAATTTCACCTCCGAGATCGTGGTCGAATTGAAGAAGGCGTCGTGGCCTTGGGATCCGAAGGAAAAGGGGATGAAGAAGTACAAGGAGCTTGTCGATTCGACCATCATCGTGGTCATTGCAATGCTGCTCCTGAGTGGTTATATCGCGGGTTGGGATTTCGTGATGAACATCATCATGAGCGTCCTCTTTGGAGCTCCCAAACACTAACTTTTAGACTTTCTTTGCGCCGATGACCGAAGAGCAAAAACGCAGTCAGTGGTACGTGGTTCATGTCCTCGCCGGGCAGGAGAACAAGGTGTACGAAAACCTTGTCAAGCGGATGAAGACCGAGGAGATGGGAGATTACGTCTACGAGGTGGTTTTGCCCACGGAGCGCGTTTCGGAAATCAAGCGCGGTAAGAAGACGGAAACGACGCGCAAGTTTTTCCCCGGCTACCTCATCGTCAATATGTGGCTGCTCGACGACAACAAGCAGCTCGTCGACCGGACGTGGTATTTCATCAAGGACACTCCCGGCGTGATCGGATTTGCCGGGACGAAGGATCGTCCGATTCCCATGCGGCAAAGTGAGGTGGATGGGTTGCTTGCTCAGGTCCGTGGTGGTGAAGATGCGGTTAAGCCGAAGATCAGTTTCACCGTTGGCGAAACCGTGAAGGTCGCCGACGGCCCTTTCCAGAACCAAAGCGGCATCGTCGAAGAGATCGATCCGGAACGCGGCAAGTTGCGCGTCTCGGTCAGCATTTTCGGTCGCAATACCCTCGTCGACCTCGAATACTGGCAGGTCGAGCGCAGCTAAGTTCGCATTCCATCTTCTCCCGAGGGCGTGCCTCCGCTCTCACGTCTCCAACTAAAAATCCAAATCACTCTCTCGAATGGCTAAAGAAGTCGTTGCCCAAATCAAATTGCAGATTCCGGCCGGTCAGGCAAACCCGGCGCCTCCCGTGGGTCCCGCCCTCGGTCAGCAAGGCGTGAACATCATGGCCTTCTGTAAGGAATTCAACGCCCAGACCCAGAAGCAGGCTGGCGATGTGCTCCCGGTGGTCATCACTGTCTACAAAGACAAGAGCTTCACTTTCATCACCAAGCAGCCGCCGGCCTCCGCGCTGATCAAGAAGGCGATTAATATCGCTTCCGGCTCCAAGGAACCGAACAAGACCAAGGTCGGCAAGCTCACGAAGAAGCAGCTCCAGGAAATCGCTGCTCGCAAGATGAAGGATCTCAATGCCCGGACGGAAGATGCCGCGATGCGTATCATCGCCGGCACTGCCCGTCAGATGGGTGTCGAGACCGAGCTGTAATCCCTTCGATCCCAGCCCTTTTGTAAGACGCGCTCCGTGAAAACGGAGCGCATTTTTTTTGCCCATAAGTCCCATTGGTCCTATGAGTCTTATCGGTCCTATCCGCGGCGGCTCATTTTCAGGATTTACCCCATCTTCGTATTTGGGAAGATGAAGCCATTGCAGTCTCCAGATTCCGTGGGCCGCCCTGCCGCCCTCGTGCCGGCTGCAAGTTCCGTGGCGCGTGGGTTCCGCAGAAGAAGTGTCCTTTCCGAGCCAAACGATGTGACCGAAGATCACGACAACAGCGACGAAGAAGCCGCACTCTCCAGGAGCGGACAGCAACGGAGGTGGTCGGTTCGCGCCTTGCCGGATCTAGGCGCTATATCGGAACCTCTTTTATCCTCGGATTGTGCGAGTTTGTCTGAATCTCGCCTCGTCATGCAGCCAAGTCCGGCTGCGGAAGCGACTGATCGCAATGAGGACGAGAATGCTCGGGGCAGCAATGTATTCGACTGGTCTGATGCCGAGTTAATCGCTGCCGTCCGTCGCGATCCACCGGATGAAGCAGCTCTCAACGTGCTCGCGGACCGCCATTGGCGGCCGCTGTATGCGCGTTGCCAGATGCTAACGCTGGACCGGGAGAAAGCCAGCGACCTTGCCCAACAGGCGTGGTGCCGCGTTCTGCGGGTGCGCCAGGCGTTGAAGTCCGATGGTAATTTTCCCGCGTATCTGGCGACCGTGGCGACCAACCTCTGGCGTGATGCCCATCGGGCTGCGTTTCGCGCCGGGCCGATGGCGGAAAACCGTCTCATTTCGATCGACGGCGCAGTGTCTGCCGATGGTGGCGACTCTGTTTCTCTGGCCGATGTCCTGCCTGATCTGAAATCGCTCGACGCTGACGAGCAAAGAACCCTGGCCATGGACCTCGATGAAGCTCTCAGGCGTCTTTCGCCGCTCCTCCGCGATGTCCTTGTCGCGCGTTTTATCACAGGCGAATCGTGTGCCGAGATCGGGCGGCGATATGGTCGAACGGAACAAACCGTGAGTGGATGGGTTCGCCAGGGCGCGCGGGAAATGAAGGCATATTTGGAGGGACCTGCGGAATCTCGATCCGACGACTTATGAATATGGAAACAGACCTTCAACGTTTGCTTCGCTGGCGTCTTTCGCTGGCTGAAGGAGAAGGGCCGGCTCCTCCCTCCGCTTCGCGTTTGATCGCGATGTCCCGGCCTTGGTGGGAAGCCTGGCCTGAACAGTTTCAGGGACTGGTTGAACGCTTGTTCCGGATGCAAACCACCTTTGGATACGCGATGGCGGATCCCTCTGCGCGGAGTGGGCACCCTGTGCCGACGCTGATGGTGCAGACGGAAACAAAAGAGGAGACCGAAACGTCGGCGCGGATTCTTTACTTCGACATTCGCAACGGTGGACTGCGGCTCCGGTTTCAGTTGGATCGAGTATTGGAAGCACCAAGCCACGCCTTTGAGGCGACCTTTGTTTCTTCGACCACCGGAAGACCTCTGTTTTCCGCGCTGGCCACGCTTTCGGCCAATCAGGAATATCGGATCGATGCCCAACTGGCGGAAGACACCGCCCAGGGTTGGGAATCTTTGAAAGTCACGGATGGCATGCCCTTCCGTCTGATCCTGCGCACTCGCGAATCCAGCCAGTAACTGAACGCTATTTTCCCGGGAGCAAAATCGATGCGCTTCGTTTGGTTCTGGACCTTTTGGCATTGGAGTAGAGAAGGCTTTCGCGATGGCGTTTTGCTGCGCAGCCCGTTGCAGGGAGCCGCCAGCCACTGGGATGAATGGTATCGCTACGAGGCTTCTGAACATGACCGTCAACTGATTCGCGAAGCGGGCAGCACTCGCACCACCCAGCACAGATTTGTCAGTTGGATCGTTCGCCATTGGAGCCGTGAAGCAGGGTTTGCCGATGATCGCATGGTTCCACGGTTCCTCCTGGAGCAACTCGCATCCCTTCCGCCTTTCGATGACTGGGCGGCTCTGGCCCCTTATCGGGTCGGGCAGGGGAAAGGGGCCGTTTCAGCCGTGGTCCTGGCGGGTGAAAGCCGAGGGGAGGCAGACGATGTCAGGCCGGTGGAATGTATAGCTTTGCCTGCGGAAACCGATCTTCAGGCGGGAAATATTCTCGCCGAGAATTTTCGCTGTGACGCCGCTGACCTGGATGGACCGCGCCGCGCCGCGCTGAGTACTTTTTCGGGGAAGTCACTATTCCTTCTGACCGTACTTTGGATCACGGGAGGGAAGCGTCCCTACACACCATGGTTGAAAGTGGCTTTGACCGCAGGGTGGCTTTCTGTCGCTGGATTGATCCTCTATTTATATTTTGGCCCTGAGCCTGGTGAACGGCTTCCCATTCTTTGCGAAGTACTCATGGCTCTTTGGCTTACCCTGATGAGCTTTGCTATCGTATCTGTAGCAGTGCTAAGTTGTGGTGCCTGGTGTCAGGGAAAGATATGGGCAAGTGATTTGAAGCGGAGCCAGATTCGCGTTCGGATGGCTGGAGGACTGACGATGAAAGGAGGCTCGGCTGGATTGCCGTTTTGCCTGGCGATATTGCTATCGATCTATCGGGCTTATCCGCAACGGTCCCGGCGTTCCTGGCTATGGCGGCAATTTTTCCACAAGTTCAAGTCCGATGCGCGGAAGTTTGCCGCAACTGGAGTGATTACTCCGGATGGGTATCTCAAACCCGTCGTGATCGAAGAAAAGCTGCGGGCGTGCCTGCTGGCGGATGGCATCCGGGCGATCTTCACTCCACGGCAGGGAGGAGTTGGTCGGAGCGCTATCAGGCGGATCGCCTCTGCTTCTGGAAGGATCGATCGTCCGAGGCAGGAAAAGGCCGATGTATTGCCGGATGCGAATCTCGGGTTTGCCGCGGAGCCGCATTGTCTGAAAGCGTATTCTGGAAGACATGTCGCCCAGGTTATTTTGCGGCTCGGAGCCCTCTCCAGTTCGTGGCAGAAATGGTTCAATGCCTTCGTTGTGATTGTCAGTGGCTTTGTTCTCGTTGCGCTCCCGGATATCCGCGGGATCCTGTTTCCGCCGCCGGCTCCGGCGGTGATAAAGCCGTCTTCTCCGGCGCCTGAATATCTTTGGGTGAGTCTTGATACCCGGGATGTGGATGCCTTCCAGATCTCCTTCGAGTCCAACTACTGGTCAAACCGCCGCGCGGATGTCAGTCTTCATGGCGGCGCAAACGCTTCCGCAAGAGCGGAGATTCACTTGCACCCCCTCAGTGCGTCGCCCACCCGTGATACTCAGGACGGGGTTGTCTGGATCGAACGCAAGCGCCGCTTTCTCACTCGAGAGTATGCACCTGGTGAGCGGGTCGGACGTTACACCCTTGCCTACTTAGTCGGCCTTCCCCATGAATGACGTATTCCCCTCTCTTGCCATGATCGTTACGCGTTGCTTTGCCGTCACAGGCCTCGCGGTTTTGGTTGCCATTACGGGATGTGAGCGGCGCGAAGTGGGGCACGTCGACCTGAAAGCTCGAGCGATTCCCGGCGAGCCGTTGACGCGCTTGGAAGTCGAAGCGCAAGTCTCTGCTCCGCTGGCCGGCTTGAAATATAAGTGGTTCGCGGTCTCCGGCGAATGCGAGCCACAGGAGTCGAATCAGCCGAAAATGGTTTTCAAGTTTCCCGAAGGTGTCCGTCAGGACCGGATTTCCGTCGAGGTATGGCGTGGAGACAACCGCATCGCGGAAAATGATCTTCGCGTGAAGTATGACGCAGAAGCGGACCGCCGGAAGGCGGCGGAACCTGAGGTTCAGATCACGGTTACGAAGATCCCGCCGGCGGAGCAAGGTGGCCCCGAAACGAACGCGATAATTGCCGGGAATGTTACGGGCAAGTTCCCTCCGGACAGTCGTGTCTTAGTCTATGTCAGAGCCTATGGCTCGTGGTTTATCCAGCCCTTGGCCCGCTCAATGCATTCATTGCGTCCGGATAACACCTGGGAGACCTGGACGCACACTGGAATCAGATATGCGGCATTACTTGTGACTTCAGACTATGAACCTCTGAACAAGATCGATATGTTGCCGGAAGCAAGCCAATCGATCCTCGCCCGGACTATTGTCGACGGCGCGAAGGCACAGGGGGCGGCGGCAACGCCTGTCTCGTCCGATGTTTCCGGAACTCCTTCGAAGACTTTGCCGTAGCACGGTAAGAATCAACTTTTCAAACACACAACCATATGACTCAACCATTGAAGAATAAGCGCGCATTGGTAACCGGAGGCAGCCGAGGAATCGGTGCGGCGATCGTGGCAAGGCTGGCGCGTGAAGGGGCCGACGTTGCGCTTACTTACACCAGTTCACCGGAACGGGCACAGGAAGTCGCAAAGTCAGCGCAGGCGTTGGGGGTTAAGGCGATCGCGATCCAGGCGGATAGCGCGGACGCGGCGGCTGTTGTCCAGTCGGTCGAGCAAACCGTGGCCGAGTTGGGTGGTATCGATATCCTCGTGAACAACGCAGGGGTTCTGGCCGTGGCGCCAATTGATGAATTCAAACTCGAAGACTTTGACCGGACATTAGCCGTAAATGTGCGCGCCGTATTCGTCGCGACGCAAGCGGCGGTCAGGCATATGAAGGAAGGCGGGCGAATCATCAATATCGGCAGCACGAACGCTGAACGGATGCCTTTCGCCGGCGGCGGCGTCTACGCGATGAGCAAATCGGCTCTTCTCGGTCTCGTGCAAGGGCTGTCTCGCGATCTGGGACCGCGCGGCATTACGATCAATAACGTTCAGCCTGGGCCGGTGGATACCGACATGAATCCAGCCAACGGCCCAGCCGCGGAATCGCTCAAGAAACTCATGGCTTTGCCTCGTTATGGCCGCGCGGAGGAAATCGCGGGAATGGTCGCGTACCTTGCGGGACATGAGGCTGCCTATATCACGGGCGCGAGCCTGATGATTGATGGCGGGTTTAGCGCCTGAAAATGGACGAACGTCTCTTAACCGGCATTCGCCGTTGGCTTTTGGCGGACGGCGTGCCGGATGTTACAGCAGTGGATTTAGAGCGATGTGAATAATATCTCGGCCAGATTCACGAGTGCAGCCCGGCAGGGCTGCTGGAAAGTAGCCGGGGGTAACACCCCCGGTTGTGCGGGGAATGCCCTGCACCCCGGCAGGGGTGCCGGAGCATTCCGGATGTCGCGTGAGTCGAAATGTGCCTGTGTAGATCACATTTGGGTGTGTATCCATACTGTATTAGTTCCGGCACACCCTGCCGGGGTGCGGCCCTTCTTGTTCGAAAACCGGGGGTGTTACCCCCGGCTACTTTCCATCAGCCCTGCCGGGCTGGGTGAGTCGAGACGACCACGCCATTTCTTAAACCGCTCTAAACGCAAAAAAACGCAGGGAACAAAGAGGAACGCAAAGATTTTTGCGTCCTTTGCGACCCTTTGCGTTAAGTCTGAACCGTTCTCCACTAAAGAGGGCGATATAACGAGTGACGTCATACTGGAAGAAAGATCCGAATTCCGCGAATGAGAACAATGAAAGTCATGCGTTTCAATGAAAACGCCCAATCCCCCTCGCTTGCTCCAGGTATAGCGGATGTGCCGAAGCCGGGAGCGGGACAATTGCTCATCAAGGTATGTGCGGCAGGGGTTACTCCCACCGAGTTGCAATGGTATCCCTCGACTCACCTGGCCGATGGTCAAAAGAGGTCGGGTGCGATTCCCGGACATGAATTCTCCGGAGTCGTGGCCGAGGTCGGCGCGGGCGTCGATCCCGCTCAGGTCGGACGGGAGGTATTCGGTATGAATGACTGGTTTGCGGAAGGCGCCACGGCCGAATTCTGTCTGACTGTTCCCGCCTCCGTTGCGTCCAAGCCAACCAGACTTACTCATCAGGAAGCTGCGAGTGTTCCGATCGGGGCACTTACGGCATGGCAGGGACTATTAAATCGAGCAAAGTTACAATCGGGCGAGCGAGTCCTCATTCATGGCGGATCCGGCGCGGTAGGCCTCTTCGCTATTCAATTCGCGCGCCGTTCGGGTGCGCATGTCATCACAACTGGGTCTCCGCAAAGCTTTGATCTTCTGTCCCGTTTGGGTGCTGCTGAGATCATTGATTACCGCCGCGAGCGATTTGAAGAACAGGTGGGGCCGGTCGATGTCGTTTTCGACACCGTCGGTGGTGAAACTTTGCGGCGTTCGTGGGAACTACTCAAGTCCGGCGGCCGTCTGGTCACGATTGCCGCGGATAGTGAAGGGACGAAAGATGAGCGCGTCGAAAAAGCGTTCTTCATTGTCCAGCCGGACCGGGAGCAATTGACCCGGATCGCCGATTTGCTCGATGCCGGTGAACTGGAGTGCTGCGTCGATGCCGTGGTGCCATTCATGTCCGCCCCGGCTGCCTATCAGCGCGAAGTCGCCCCGCGCCGAGGCTTTGGCAAAATGGTGATTTCGGTCGACGCATCGGCGGAGGGGACGGCCGCGCCGGGATAGCTATCACTTTTCGGAGACTGGGCGTGGCCAATACATCTGCTGAATGCTTACCGGGCATCGCACGAAGATGTGATTGGCAAATCGTTGGGTTTGTTGGGCAAATCGGCTATAACGTAGGACATGCTCCTCCTGGTCCCCCCAAGGCGCCTGCTTTCACTGTTCGTCGCAGGGATATTGCCGGCGGTGGGGAGCATGGCGGCAAAGGTTCCGCTCAAATCGGTTCAAGCCAGCTATAGCGAACGGGCAGCGGAAGCGCTGCCGCTAGTCATTGATGGGCAGGATACCGGCCGTTTGGGCTGGTCGGTGTTTCCGCGCACCGGCGAACGCCATAGCCTCTTCGTACAAACCGCTTCCCCTGTGCAGGCCCAGTCGTTCGATTTGACGCTCTGCTTCCTCTCCGGACTGGCCAAGCGGTATTTCGGAAATTTCACCCTATCGTATACAACGGATCCTGTTCCCTCCCTCTCCGGGGTGTGGCACGAATTTGTGCCAGAGCGCTTTAGCGCCACCGGAACGACGTTGGAACTGAACGAAGAAGGTCATCTCGTGGCAGGAAATGTGGATAGCATGATTTGCGATGCGATCTTCCACGTCCACGTGCCCGCTCCGCGCGAGGCGGTGACGGGATTTCGCGTAGATGTCTTCCCTTTCGAACGCCCTGACGCGCCCGGCCTGCGGGTTGCCTGGGGAGAATATCGCGACTTTTGCCTGACCGAGTTTCGGATCGAAGCCGTCCAGAATGCGACGACGAATATCGCGCTCGGCTGTCCCGTGAAGTCTTCGCACCCGCTTTGGGCAGGGATGTCGGCGAATGTGCTGACGGATGGGCTTCCTGGAAGCTTTAACCATCCTGCTGACCCCGGTCTCGGATCGGCATTCTATTTCGAGATCGACCTTGGCTCGATTCGGCAGATCGACCACATCGCCCTGCGGGGCCGGGCGGATGGCTATGCCGCGGATCGCATGTCGCGCGTGAACGTCAGAGTCTACGGGGCTTCTCCGGAAACGGGCGCGAAACCGGAGTGGGAGGCCTTGGACCGAGCGGACGGCACGCACCCGCTGCCGGGAGCCGTGGACGTCCTCAGGGCGCGCGATGGAAAAGGATCGTGCAAAGGAAGATATATCCGGCTCTCCAGTGACAGCCCGGTCTCCTATTCGCCGCAACTCGCGGAGGTGGAGGTGTACCCGGAACTCGCCGTGCAGGCTCTCTCGATCAAGGCGGATGGCCACGCGGTGTCGATGAAAAGCGGCCTGCGCGTTCCCCCGGGAACTGCCGTACTGACCATGAAATTGAAGGTGCGGGGAAATAACCTGCCGGAGCGAACCCCAATCCGTTGGCGCTTCCGTGGCTGGAATGACGAGTGGCAGGAGACCGATGAAGGCGCTGTCGAGGTGACGTATCCGCCGCCCGGGAATTACGAATTCGAAGCGCAGGTCCGACATACGGACCGGGAGTGGAATGCGGGCATGCTCACCGTGCCCGTGACTGTTCTCGCCCATTTTTGGCAGATGCCGCAGTTCTACTGGTCAGTCGCTGCCGCGATGCTGCTGGCGGGGCTCTGGACGATGCGCGGCATTGCCCGCCGGCGCGAAGCCCGGCGGATGGCGGCGCTTGTTTATCAATCCGCCCTTTCCGAAGAGCGGAGCCGGATTGCCCGGGATATGCATGACGAAGTGGGAGCCCGCCTGTCGCAGCTCGCGCTCATGCAGGATCTGATGATCCGCCAGCACGCGATGCCGCTGGAAGTGGAACGCAATCTTCGCGAACTCGCGGTCAATACCCGGCAAACGGTCGATGCGCTCGATCAAGTCGTCTGGGCCGTCAACCCGCTTCACGATACCCTTGCCGGTGTCGCGGCCTATCTTTCGCACACCGCTTGCAGCTATCTTATGCCGCTCAATATCGCTTGCCGGCTCGATCTGCCATTTGCGTGGCCGTCAGTGGAGGTTCGTGCCCAGGTGCGGCATCATCTGATTCTGGCGTTCCGGGAAGCGTTGCAGAATATCGCCAAGCATGCCGGTGCGGATGCTGTGACTTTCTCCATGCGCTACGAGGGGACGCAGTTACATCTTTGCCTCATCGATAATGGCCGTGGCTTTCCCGAGGACCCAGGTGGAATTGGCAAGGACGGATTGGCCAATATGAGGGCCAGACTCGGAGCGATTGGCGGCCTTTGTACCATGCGCAATCATCCGGAGGGCGGGGCCGAAGTGGAGATGTGGGCACCTCTCGTTTCTTCTCAATCGTTCAATCATGTCCATTCGCACCGCCATCATTGAAGACGTCGCTTCATTCGCTGAGGCCCTCGTAAAGTATATCCGGATCAGCGGTGCTGGTGTCGAATGCATCGGAATCTATCCCAATGCGGAAGAAGCCTTGGAATGTCTTCCCGACGATCCGCCCGACGTGGCGATCGTGGATATTAACTTGCCGCAGATGAGCGGGATCGAACTTGTTGCCCGGCTGCGGGAAGTGTGCCCTTCGGTGCTCTGTCTCATCCTCACCACTTATGAAGATAGCATTCGGATTTTCGATGCACTAAAGGCCGGAGCTTGCGGTTATCTGCTCAAGCGCGCACATGCCGAGGAAATTGTGAATGCGATTGTGCAGGTCCACGCGGGAGGTTCTCCCATGTCTCCACAGATTGCGCGGCAGGTGGTTGGCTTTTTCCACGGACAACCTGCTGGAAAAGGGCTTGGCTCTCTGAGCGAGAGGGAGCGGGAGGTTCTCGAATTACTCGCCGAGGGATCGCTCTATAAGGAGATTGCCAGGCGCTTGTGCATCAGCATCGATACGGTGCGGACCCATGTCCGCAAAATATATGAGAAGCTGCACGTCCACTCGCGCACGGAGGCGATTTTGAAGTATCTCGGAAAGAAAGCGTGATGTGGAGTGATGCAGGGTTGAGTGGCAGCCCATAGTGGAAGCGGCGTCCCGCCGCTTGAGACGCGCCTCTGGCAAGATTTGCGTGGATCTTGTCTTTATCGAAAAACTACCAACTCCCAACGCCAAACTATCAACATTCAACGGTACCCGGAACGACGCCTTCCGTGTAAAAATGCACCGAGGATCAATGGTATACGAACGGCGCATCGGCGCATCGTTGAATGTTGGGAGTTATTTTTCCTCGTACCTCGCTCCTATGCGGCAGCGCACTTTCGGCGACGCCCCCGTGTCATCACGCGCCTCGAATCACACGCTCGACAAATATCGCCCGTTGGCCATGCGTCTCTAGTCGTATGCGCATGTCCATCGGCGCGCTTGCGTGCCGTTCTCTTTCTGTCAGCATGCCATTCGTGTGACGGGTATCCGTCGCCATAAGATGCCATTGCCATGACGCCGGTTGATTCTCCTTCTGCGGATGCGGGTGCTGCAACTTTTACTCCCGCGCTTGTTGAGAGCGAACACACGTTCACGAGTTGGGACGGGACACCCATCTTTTATCGGGCCTGGATGTCGAGCGGGAGTTTCGACAAAATCGTCATTCTGCTTCATCGCGGGCATGAACATTCCGCGCGATGGGCGGAAACAGCGAAATCACTGCGAATTCCGGGTTCCGCCATCTTTGCCTGGGATGAACGCGGCCATGGCAGATCGCCAGGCGAGCGGGGATGGGCGGAAAGCTTCTCCGTCTATGCGCGCGATCTGGATGCCTGGGTGCGCCACTTATCGGAAGCAAACAAGATCCCGGTTGAGAACTTTGCTGTGATTGCGCATAGCGTGGCGGCTGTTATTGCCAGCGCCTGGGTGCATGACTATGCGCCCCGTATTCGCGCGCTGGTCTTGGGAACTCCGGCGTTCCGCGTGAAATTGTATGTGCCAATGGCCATTCCGAGTCTGAGGTTGCTTCAGAAAGTTCGCGGAAAGGCTTTCATTAAAAGCTATGTCGGCGGCAAGCTATTAACCCACGATCCCACGCTGGCGAAGGGATATGACGAGGACGCAAATATCTCCCGCAACATCGCGGTGAATATTCTCCTCGATCTCTACGACACTTCGACCCGGTTGATTGCGGACGCGGGCGCCATCTCCACTCCCACGCTGATGCTGGTCGCCGGTACGGATATGGTCGTCGACCCGGCGCCACAACGGCAATTCTTCGAGCGGCTCTCTTCACTGGTAAAGGAACTGGAAGTCTTGCCTGGGTTTTACCACGCGATCTTTCACGAGACGCGCCGCGCGGAAGTCTTTGCCCTGGTCAGTAGTTTTCTCTCCCGCCAATTTGAAACCAGGGCTCAGGTCCCGTCGCTCATTCGGGCCGACGAAGCCGGCTACACAAGGGCGGAATACCATTCGCTTTCGAGTCCGCTGCCGCCGATTTCCCAGGAACGTTTGCAATATGGCATCCAGTCGATCGCCATGAAAACGCTCGGACGTTTGAGCCACGGAATCGCCACGGGCTGGCGTACTGGATTCGATTCCGGGGAATCGCTCGATGCCGTCTATGAAAACCAGCCGCGCGGAACCGGGCCGCTCGGTCGTTTGATTGATTGGGGCTATCTCAATGCGGTTGGCTGGAAGGGGATCCGTCTGCGCAAAGTTCATCTGCAGCATGCGCTCGAAAAGGTACTCCGGTCTGCACATGCGGACGGAAGACCGCTGCGGGTAGTCGATATCGCTTCCGGCCCGGGCCGTTATCTTCTGGAGATGGTCGAAAAACTGCGGCCGCTCGAAGTGGAGGTGTTGTGTCGTGATCGGTCGGCGACAGGCTTGACGGCCGGGCGTGCACTGGCCGAGAAGCTCGGCATCGGCAGCGCCAGGTACGAGCAGGGGGATGCGTTTGATCCCGCGTCGATCGCCTCCATTTCTCCGCAACCGACTGTCGCCATTGTCTCCGGCCTGTATGAACTGTTTCCCAGGAATGCGCCGGTCAGAGCATCTCTCGATGGGCTCAGTAAACTTCTGTCAGCCGGTGGTTGGCTCATTTACACGAATCAACCCTGGCATCCGCAGGTCGAGATGATCGCGCGGGTGCTCCCGAACCGGGATGGTCAGCCATGGATCATGCGTCGCCGGACACAGGCGGAAATGGATGAGTTGGTCCGGGAAGCGGGTTTCGAAAAGATCGGGATGGAAATCGATCCGTGGGGAATCTTCACCGTGTCCGTGGCGCGAAAGAAAGCGGGCGCGTGAGTGGCGTCTCTTCCGTCCGCCGGCCTTGGATCGAAGCTGCGCTGTGGATGTCGCTGGTCGGGCCGTATTTCTTCCTCGTTTACGGAGCCTGCAATTGGATCAGCTCTCAAACCGCATCTGTACCGAGTTTCTATTGGGAGTGGGAAAGACACATCCCCTTCGTGCCGATCTTCATTCTGCCGTACATGTCCATCGACGCGTTCTTTGCCGCGTCGGTATTCCTATGCCGGTCGCGGAGAGAACTTCACACTGTGGCGGCCCGGATGCTTTTTGCCATCAGCGCTTCGGGCATTTGCTTTCTCCTGCACCCGTTAAAGTTCGCTTTTGTGCGGCCAACGGTCGATGGGTGGCTCGCGCCAATATTCGCGCCGCTGATCGCGAATGATCGCCCCTTCAATCTCGCACCGTCGCTGCATATCAGCCTGCGCGTGATTCTCTGGACCGTCTACGGAAGGCACCTGCAGGGAATCCTGCGTGGCGGGGTGAAGACATGGTTCTTCCTCATCGGGCTCTCGACCTTATTGGTCTGGCAGCACCATTTCTTCGATGTCGTCGCCGGTTTCGCGATGGCGCTCGCAACTTTTTACATCTTCCCGGATCGCACCGTGCCGGTCGTGCCGCGATCAATGGAGGATGCCGCATCGAGAAAGCTGGGGCTCGTCTACGCCGCCATGGCGATCGTGTTTGGCTCGCTGGCGTTGCTGCGGCCATATGGCTTGTGGTTTCTGTGGCCCGCATTGTCTTTCGGCCTCGTCGCTGCGGCTTATCTCGGTGCCGGAATCGCCGTTTTTCAAAAGCAGCATGGATGTCTCTCTGCGGCGGTGGAGTGGGCTCTCCTCCCATGGTTGCTCCTTTGCGGAGCGGTGCGATGGCGTTGGCGGCGGCAGGGGGCTGCCTTTGTTGAACTGCCCGGCAAAGTTTTGTTTGGAAGACGGCTTACGTCGTCCGAAGCCGCAACGGCCGTAAAAGATGGCGTCGTCGCCGTTTTGGACCTCGCGGCGGAAAGCAATGAAGCCCGCCCTTTCATCGAGAAAACGGTGTGCCGGCAGTTTTCAGTGCTCGATTTCACCTCGCCATCACCGGACGCGATGGGGGAGGCCGTGGCTTTTCTGGAAGAGCATGCCGCCCGGGGAAAGGTCTATGTGCACTGCGAACTGGGATTTTCCCGGAGCGCGGCGATTGCCGGCGCCTGGTTGATTGCACGTGGGGAGGTGGCGGATGCCGATTCCGCGATCGCCCGTCTTTTGGAACTGCGTCCGTCCGTTCGCCTGCGGAGCGTGGAACGCGCTGCACTCGCGGAGTTTGCGAATCGGCGGAAGCGTTCCGTGCAAATCGCTGAGCCGGAGAGCCTTTCGGAGGTTGTGGTGAAAGCAGTGTGATCTGCCGGGCCGCCTGACATTTACAATTCCGAAACAATTTTCCACAAATTCGGAAATAAAATCTTAATCCCTCTCGTCTATGGTTGTTGAAATCCTGAACGACCTATGACGCTTCCAGCCGCATCCTGCCGAAATGAAGTTTTGGTGGTGGACGATAACCCGGCCATTCTCCATCTCGTGGCCCGTTTGGTTCGTTCCGTCGCCTCCCTGTCAGCGCGTTGTTTTGAATCGCCCGCCGCGGCTCTTCGGGCGTTTGGCGACGATTCCCAGCGCTTCCGTATGATCATTTCGGATTTCGACATGCCCGGAATGAATGGCGCCGAACTGCTTCGGGAGATCGCCAGGCGTCGGCCGGAACTGCCGATGGTCCTCTTTTCCGGCAGCACCGAAGAGGAGATCGTGTCCAGCAGGCTGCCTTCTCAATGCCGGTTTTTGTCGAAGCCGGGCGGGATCAAAAAGTTGATCGAGATGATCCAGGCCGTGGCTGCGGGGTAGGGGAGCGTTGTTTTTCACGAAGACGATTTCCGCATTTCCCAAACCGGCATTTCCCCGCTATTGGTGCCGCCGCATGAACATTCTCGTCACCGGCGGTGCCGGCTACATCGGCAGCACTTGCGTTGAACAGCTTCTTGAAGCGGGGCACGGCGTCACGGTTTTCGACAACCTGACGGAGGGCCACCGCAAAGCGGTCGATCCGCGAGCGAAACTGATCATCGGTGATTTGCAGAACCGCGCGGAAATCGAAGCGGCCATGCAGGACGCTCATCCGGACGCGGTCATGCACTTTGCCGCGAATGCTTTGGTCGGCGAGTCGATGCAGAATCCCTCCAAGTACTTCCGGAACAATGTCTCCGCCGGCGTGAACCTCCTCGACGCGATGGTTTCCGTGGGCGTCAAAAAATTCGTTTTCTCGTCCACCTGCGCGACCTTCGGCATTCCGGATCGGGTGCCGATCGACGAAACCCTTCCTCAATTGCCGATCAATCCCTACGGCGAGTCGAAGCTGATGTTTGAAAAGGTCCTTCGCTGGTACGACGAAATCCACAGCCTCCGCTATGTGGCGCTCCGCTATTTCAATGCGGCTGGAGCGACCGAGAAGTATGGCGAGGATCACCGCATCGAGACGCATCTCATTCCCAATGTGGTCAAAGTGGCCCTCGACCAGAAATCGCACGTGGAGATCTATGGGACAGATTACGAGACACCGGATGGCACCTGCATTCGTGACTACATCCACGTCCTGGATCTGGCTCAGGCTCACATGCTGGCCTTGGGCGTCGAGCAAAGCGCCCGTTACAATCTTGGCACGGGTGGCGGAACGAGCGTTCGCGAGATTGTCGCCGCATGCGAAAAGGTGAGCGGAAAGAAAATCGCCGTCATCGAAAAGCCGCGCCGGCCCGGCGATCCGGCCCGGCTCATTGCGGGTTCGGACAAAATTCAGCGCGAACTGGGCTGGAAACCGAAATACCAGGCGATCGACAAAATCATCGAAAGCGCTTGGTCATGGCATGTGCGGAACCCGAACGGCTACGGGGACTAGCTTCCTCCCAAAATCTCTGCGACCCTTTGCGGGCTTCGCGGCCTTCGCGTTAAAGTCTTCCCATTCCCTTTAAGATCGGGGGATGGACCAACGTTGAGCGAGACACATCCGTTTGTCTCGTGGTAAACGGTTTCCACCGTGGCAAATCCATCCGATCTCCAATTCGATGTCGTCATCGCCGGCGGAGGCTTCGCCGGCGTTTATACCGCGCAAACACTTTCCCGCAAACTTGGCTGCGAGGCGGCGCGGAGGGTGGCCTTGGTCGCCAGCGAGAACTTCCTGGTCTTCCAGCCAATGCTGGCCGAAGTGGTGGGTTCGGCGCTTTCCCCGCGCCATGTGGTCAATCCCTTGCGGCTTCTTTGCCAGGGTATCTCGGTCCTGCGCGGCGACATCACCAGCATAGACCTTACCGAACGCAGCTTCCGCCTGCAGGCGGGCGATTTCACGGGTGGGGTGTCCGTGCAGTTCGAGCATCTGGTTTTAGCCCTCGGCGGGGTGGTGGATTTGAGCCGGGTGCCAGGCATGCCGGAGCATGCCTTTCTGATGAAGAACGTCGGCGATGCGCTCCGTCTGAGAGGGGCCATCATCGACCGATTCGAGGAAGCGAATTCCGAAACGAATGAAGCCGAGCGCAAGCGGCTCCTGACTTTTGTCATCGTCGGAGGCGGCTATTCCGGGGTGGAGACTGCCGGGCAGATTCTCGATCTCACCAAGGAAATTGTGCGGTTCTACGCGCGCATCGGTGAAGACGAGCCCCGGGTGATTCTGGTCCATAGCGGCCCGCATCTCTTGCCGGAAATCAGTGAATCACTCGGCCGGTACACTGAAGAAAATCTGAGCGCGCGCGGTGTGGAGATCATTCTCAATGCCCGGGCATCGGCCATGACGGCGAGCAAACTGCTCCTTGGCGACGGGCGCACCATCGAGAGCCATACGGTGGTCTCGACAGTGGGAAATGCCCCTCATCCGTTGCTGGGTGATTTGTGCCGGAAGAGTGGCATTGCTTTGGAAAAAGGCCGCATCATCACGGATTCCATGCTGCGTGTTCCCGGGCACGACCGGCTCTGGGCGGCGGGCGATTGTGCCGCAGTGCCGATGCCGGCAAAACATGCCGCCGAAAGGTCCGAAGGCGTGGCAAAGCGGTCGCCCTTCAAGCCCCAGACTTACTGTCCGCCTACAGCCCAATTCGCCGTGCGCGAAGGCGAGGTGCTGGGAAAGAATCTTGCGCGCGTCCTTCGGAACGAGCGGTGCGAGGAGAAGTTCGCCTTCACCGGTTTGGGGGAATTGGCCGCGATCGGGCATCAATCGGCCGTCGCGGAGATTCTTGGCCTCAAATTCCACGGGTTCATTGCCTGGTGGATGTGGCGTACGATCTATTTGATGAAGCTCCCGGGCTTCGAACGGAAGCTGCGCGTGATGATCGACTGGACGCTCGATCTGTTTTTCCCGCGTGACATCACACTCTTCCAGTCCCGGCCGACAGAGACGATCAAGGAGATGCATCTCGAAAAAGGGGATCACGTCTTCCACGCCGGCGACCCGGCGCTTTCCCTCTACATCGTGAAATCGGGCCGCATCGAATTGCACGATGAGCAGGGCGCCGTGCTCCGGAATGTCGTGGCTGGTACGCAGATCGGAAAGCAAACGCTCCTCTCGAGCAAAGTCTGGCGCTTTACCGCTGTGACCGCGGAACCGACTACCCTGGTGGCGGTGAGTGGAAAGGTCTTCGAGACGGTCGTGAATGCGGGTTCGACGGTGGAAGAAGTTTTCACTCCTGCCGTGCCGCGAAAAGCCGATGAACCCGAGCCCGTGGGCGTTTGCTGAAAACGCCCGTCCTCGTCGATGCTACTCGGCTTTTCGTGAGGCTGTGGCCGGCTCCGCAGGAGCTTCTTCGCCACCCTCTGTTGCGGACGGATTGGGCGTGGCGAGTCGATAGGCGACGGTGAAAAGGATCAGGCCGACAGGTAAAACGATCGGGACCCAGATGGCTTTCTCCGCAAAGAAAGCGATCGCGCTGAGACCGTACACGATGATGGTGATGCTCCCTGCCGTGACCATCGTCAGCTTCTTGCGCTGCGGAATCCAGAGGCTGAGGACAGCGATGATGCCGATGATGGAAAGATCGAACCAATAGGGAGCGCGCCGTACAAAAGCCTGCTTTTGAATGGTCGCGATGGCTGCGGCAAACAATTGGCCCTCCGAACATTTGCGGCCGGTACCGGATGAGATCGTCTGCACTGGAGCGTCGGTTCGCGCCAGAAGGGTAATGCCGCCGGCCATCCGGTCGACCGGCGCGGCTGGCTTGATCTTCGCGTCGGCCTGGCTTTTGGCGAGGACGAGATCGTCGAAAGCGATTTCGTTCCATGGAACGCCGAAGTTCACGCGCATCTGTCCCGCCTCATCGATCGGGATTTCCAATTTGTCGCCGACGCTCAAGTGCGAGCCGAGTTCCACGCTGACGTCGTCCAGCGAGAGCTTTTTCCACATGACGATGGACTGCAAAACGAGCGTGGGAACCACTTCTCCCTGATAGCGAAGCACAAGGGGAACGGCCTGCAGAGGCTGTGAATCTGCGGGAAGATTCACAAAGCCCAATGAGGCGGGCAGCCGGTATTCTTCTTTCGGTTCCCGCTCGATGACCGTCCATTCCGGGATGGCGCGAAGATTTCCGGCGACCTTGCGAATGAGCGGTAATTCCTGAAGCGGCGGAATGGATTGCGGATCCTCCGGCCAGCCCAGCCGCGCGGCGAGGAGCACTTTGGGGACACGGAGTAGCGTGTCCTGGAGAATGTTTTCGTACTGAAGCTGAAATTGCTTGGGCCGTTCGCCCCCCTGTGAACCGTTCGGATGATCCCATTCGAGGATTTCGCCGAAGGCGGTGACATCGGAATGAAAGGTCTTCGACGTCTCGGCAAACAGTGAGAAATCAAGCGGGCCGCGGTGATTGTCGTCGATTGCCACCAACGTCAGGGGTGCTCGGTCAGGCCGCCGTGCCGGGCCATTCAGGGCGGTCCAGGCAGCGAAACGCTCGTCGAATGTGGAGCAAGGCGCCTGCTGCGATTCACGCAGGAGGAAAAAGCCTGCGAGCAGGACGAGAAGGAACATCTGCGCGCCAGTTTTGAACATGGTCGCGGCATTAAAGGCGATTGAGGCCGCAGGCCAACCGAAAATTGCGTGTCTTGCCGTGTTTCCCGGGAAGATCCGAAGCCTTGCCCTCCTGCTTCCCGGCAATCGAAACCGTTGCATTTCCCGTCTAAAAAACAAAAAGCCGCCAGAGAGCTACGACAGAGAAGGTCGAACTACCGTTGCTGCATTCCTGCCCTGGCGGGGTTCGCTCGCCTTCAATCCATAGTCCCTGGCGGGGGCGTGACTATGCGCGAGCCTCCGGTGAACACAAATGATTTTTTCTTGGGGAAAAAAGCGGAATATCCCTTGCATTGACTGCGAATCGTGGCTTTAAAGTCCACGCGCAATTTCCGGATGGCCTTAAGCGCAGCCATCCGCCCCCACAGTTTTTGACCCCAGTATATTTTTTATGGCCAAGATCTCCCTAGTAATCGCCATTGTTGTCACGTTGCTGACAGCAGGCCTCGCATTCGTGACGAAGACCAAAGTGGACGATTTGCAGGGCTCCCTGAAGACGACCAAGAACAATCTGACCTCAACGCAATCCAAACTCTCGCATACAGAGTCGGATTTGAAGGAGCGGACAGAGTCTCTGGCCACGATGACCAAGGACCGTGACGACAAGCAGCAGCAGCTGACTGCTGCTAACGCTGAGCGCGATGAGCAGAAGAAGAAGGCGGACGATATCGCCAGCCAGATGGCTGATAAAGATAAGCAGGTCGCCGACGCCAAGTCTCAGTTGGAAACAATCCAGAAGCAGTTCGAGGGTGTTGATCCGGCCCAGCTCGGTGCCAACGTCAAGAAGGCGCAGGAAGATCTCGCCAAGGCCACGACCGATCTCGCGGAAAAGGATCAGATTATCAACACTCTCCGCTCCCAGGTGGGCGAATCCACGCGTCAGGTTGAAACGGCGAACAACCAGCTCAAGCGCTATCGCGACAACATCGCTCTCAACTCTTTCACAGGCCGCATTGTTGCCGTGAATCCCGGTTGGAACTTCGTGGTTCTCGATGTGGGCGACAAGCAGGGTGCGACGGTCAATACTCCTCTCATCGTGGTGCGCAATGGCCAGAACATCGGCAAGGTGAAGATCACCTCAGTGGAACCTTCCACTTCGATCGCGGACGTGGTTCCCGGTTCGATGGCTCGCGGCCAGTTCGTGCAGCCTGGCGATCAGGTGGTGTTCACTGCCAAGCGTGGCGTTCCCGCTGGTGCTGGCGGACAGCCTGCTCAGCCACCGGCCGGTGCTGCTTCTTCCGCGAACAACTCGGTTCCGCTTCCATCTGCTAATTGATTGATCTCAAAGGCAGGTCGAGGAAAGGTGTCGATATGAAAATCTTTTTCGCGTCGATCTTCCTCGCCCTGCCTTTCCTTTTTTTGGGAGGTTGTGCCAGCCAGGAAGATCGTCCGGCCGATCAGGAGCATGTGAGCTCTCTTCCTTGGAATCGGCCGGAATCGTGGGAGGGACAGGGACCGATGGGCGCATTCGCTCCGCAATCGCATTGATCCTGGGGCTGGTGCCCTTTTTATCACAATAGGGTGAAGCCGCGCATACTCGTCATCCGCGGAGGAGCCATCGGTGACTTCATTCTGACGTTGCCGGCCATCAATCTCCTTCGCGAGGCTTTCCCTCAGGCGCATCTCGAAATCCTCGGCTACAAGCACATCGTGGCTTTGGCGGAGGACCGTTTCTATGCGGATGCCACTCGCTCCATCGAGTACGGAGCGCTCTCGGGATTTTTCATCCCGAATTCAGAACTCGCTCCGGACTTGGTGGAGTATTTTTCCAGCTTTCAGCAGATCATCAGCTATCTCTACGATCCCGACGGCCTTTTTGAGGGAAACTTGCGGCGCGCGGGGGTGAAGAACCTCCTTCGGGCTTTCGCGAAGGTGGATGACACGGAGCACGCCGCCCGCCAACTCGCCCGGCCGCTCCAGGAATTGGCGCTCTATCTTGAGGATCACGCCGCACGGATCTTTCCATCCAAGGCTGACTATGCTGCTTCACAGGATTTTCTCGGATCGAACGATGGGAATCCGGTCATCGCGATTCACGCAGGGAGCGGCAGCCCAAAGAAAAACTGGCCGGTCGATCGGTGGGAGGTGCTGGGCCGCAAGCTTGCGGAAGATTCGCCTGGCACGCGCTTGTTGCTCATCGGTGGAGAGGCCGATCAGGCTCAGATCGATCGCTTGAGCGCAGCCTGGCGTGATCTTTCCGTGCTGATCGCACATGAATTGCCTTTGCCCACGCTGGCGGCGATCCTCTCGCGTGTCCGGTTTTTCATCGGACATGACACCGGGATTTCCCATTTGGCGGCGGCGGTCGGCGCGCCGTGTCTTCTCCTGTTTGGACCAACCGATCCCGCTGTTTGGGCGCCAGCCAATCCGGCGGTTGACGTGATCGAAGCTCCCGAAGGCGATCTGGAACAGCTTCCGCTGGAAGTGGTCGTCGAGAAAGTGGGCGATTTGCTTAGTCGCATTTCGCGCGACCGGGTTTAGATCCGCGCGTCACGTGTTCGATCCAGAGGACTCCAACTCGGCTTCCGGCACTTTTTCCGGTTCGGCCACCAGTGAGCCGATCTGGCGGACTTCCGGCCACTTGAGGCCGACAGCGATTACTACCAGAATCGTGCCGATTCCACCGGCGATGACCGAAAGCACCGGGCCGAATAGTGCCGCTGTGATGCCGGATTCAAATGCACCCAGTTCGTTGGAAGAGCCGATGAAAATATTGTTCACGGCGGCGACGCGTCCTCGCATGGCGTCGGGGGTCAGGACCTGAACGAGCGTGTGCCGCACCACGACGCTCACGTTATCCGCAGCGCCGACGAGAACGAGGGCGCCGAACGAAAGCCAGAAGGAGCGTGAAAGTCCGAAAAGGATGGTGGCGGCGCCAAATGCCGCGACGGCAAAAAGCATGGTCCAGCCGGCTTTTTTCAACGGCGGAAGGTGAGCAAGTGTTACAGCCATGGCGACGGCACCCAAAGATTGGGCGGAGCGCAACCAGCCAAGGCCCAGCGCGCCGATGTGGAGAATCTGCTCCGCATACATGGGCAGCAATGCGGTGGCGCCTCCCAATAAAACCGCGAAGAGATCGAGCGTGATTGTGGCCAGGATGGCCTTTGTCTGCCCGACGAAGCGCAGCCCCGAGAAAAGCTCGCGCAGCGGATGTCCTTCTGGTCTCGCTCTCTCCTGCTGAATCCGGATGGGCAGGAGAAACATGATGAAAGCAAAGCCGCAGGCCGCATCGAGCGCATAGACCGCGGGAAAGCCCAGCAGAGCGATGATCAATCCGCCGAGTGCCGGGCCTGTGATGCTACCGATCTCGAAGAGGCTGCTTCCCCAGGTGATGGCATTAGCCAGCGCAGCCCGTGGCACGAGATTCGCCACCACTGGGGAACGGGCGGCCCATCCGAAGGTCCGCGCGACCCCATTCAAAAGCAGCAGGGCAAACATGAGCGGGATTTCCGTCCGAAACGTGACGGAGCCTTCGTGAAAGGCCGCGGCAAGCCATTGCAAGCCGCGGGAAGCCATTTGCAGAATCGGCCATGCCGGAATCCGGTCGGCAAGGACTGAGGTCAACATCAGCCCGAGCGAGGTCAGGACGCTCATCGCCTGCGTGACAATGATGATATTGCGCCGGTTAAACCGGTCCGCCACCTGTCCGGCTGGCAACGCGAGGAAAATGATGGGCAAAGCTCCGGCGAGCCCTATGAGGCCGAGCGCGGTAGCAGAATGGGTGCGCTGAAAGACCTCGTAACCGATCGCGACCCCCAGCATCTGACGTCCGATGACCGCGATGAAATTGCCGATCGAGTAAGCACGATACGCCGGGCTGCGAAAAGCAAGGTAGGGATCGTGTTGCTCGGGAGACGCGGCCATGAAGGAAATTGGGAAGGGGAACCTGAAATGGGGGAAGGAGAACGCCAACAAATGTAGCGCGGATTTCGGAAAGAAAACCGCTCGCAGGAGGCAATGGCTGGAACCTCAACCTGTTAGAAAGAATCTTTCCAGCATGGCGCGTCCACGGTGTCCATCCTGTCCCCGCCGTCCACTCAGCCTTCAGGAGCGGCTCTCTCTTTATCCTTAGAGCACGTCCGTCTCGTCCGGAAAGCCGGGGTCGTGCCGGATGCGGTCCAGGCGCTTGCGGGCTGCCCGCTCGGAACGGTTCCAGGCCTTCACCAGCCCACCCACGACCGCTGGAACAGCCAGCAGCAGCCCGACGGAAAACAGCGTCGCGGCTGTCGTCTTCTGGGCGGGTCGGCGGAGCTTTCCTGCGAGGAGCAGACCGATGCCGCAACCAACGGCTGTCTGGGTAACTGCAAGCAGGCTGGTTTGAATCGTATCGGAAGTATTGCGACCGGACATTGGCTTTACGGAAAGTGAATATCGCAGGATCGGTCGAGAAGAAAATGGCAAAGCGGAGCGATCCTCCGAAAACGGCCTTGTTCACTTTCTGGCGGAGGTTTTCGGAATCTTTCGCTGCGCCGTAGATGAAACCGCAAATTTTCGCTTGCCTCATGTGGTTGCGGGGCAAAAAATGCGCCCCCTTTTTCTCCCGCTAAACAGTCGGTCGGGAGCGTTCTTTTTGCCGCTTGTGAAAAATTTCACAAACTTCTCTTGCAAACGTTTTCCTGAGCCGATTTAGTCCAGACACCCTTGAAATTCCGCCCGATGCCTTCAGCACCACTACGCGACCAAACAGGCCGCCAACTCCACTAGCGCATGGCGAACATTTTCCCGCGCGGGAGCAATTGGCTCCCCATTAAACTCACCATCATCTCCAGCTTCGTTAGCATCGCTATCATCGCTGGTGTTTGGTACTACTTCACACCCAAGTACACGCGCGTCGGCTATCAGCCGAGCCAGCCGGTGCCGTTTCCGCACGACATTCACGCGGGGCAGCTCGGGATGGATTGCCGGTATTGCCACTCTTTCGTGGAGGTTGCGGCGCACTCGAATGTCCCGACCACTCAGGTGTGTATGAATTGCCACTCCCAGGTGCAGAAGGACAATCCCAAGCTCAAGCCGGTCGTCGAATCGTGGCAGACCGGAAAGCCGATTGAGTGGGTGCAGATTCATAAGACTCCCGATTTCGTTTACTTCAACCACTCGGTTCACGTGAACCGCGGCGTCTCCTGCGTGGAATGCCACGGCAAGGTGAATGAAATGCCGGTGGTTTATCACGCCAAGTCCCACTCCATGAAGTGGTGCTTGGAATGTCACCGCGAACCGGAACTTCATCTCCGTCCGGTTGATCAGGTGACCAACCTTGATTGGACGGCGCCGCAGAATGCGGGTGAATCGCCGGAAGATGCTCAGCTCCGCGTGGGGCTTGCCATCAAGGCCAAGGAGCACGTAACCCCGCCGGACAAGAACTGCTTCGGTTGCCACCGCTAATTTTGCCTGAATTGAAATGAGCAAACGTGTTTTCCATCATCCGCCCGAATCAGAGACGGGCCGCAAATACTGGCGCTCCCTCGGCCAGCTTGAAAATCGGCCGGAATTCCGGGAGTGGCTCGAGCGGGAGTTTCCGCAGGGCGCTGCCGAATTCAAAGGTGGCGAAGTTTCCCGGCGGAACTTCCTGCAGCTCATGGGCGCCTCTGCGGCGCTCGCGGGCTTGAGTCTGGCTTCCTGCCGTCGTGAATTGAAGCATCTCGTTCCCTTTACCAAGGGTGTCGAGTGGTCGATTCCTGGTAAGGCGCTCTTTTTTGCAACGTCCATGCCGACCCGCCGCGGAGCTCAGCCTCTGGTGGTGGCGACTTACGATGGTCGCCCAACGAAGGTGGAGGGGAATCCGCTGCATCCTGCCGTGAAAGGCGCGAGCACGACTTGGGCGCAATCGTCGATTCTTGATTTGTATGATCCGGATCGCTCTCGCGACTTCCTCCACATGGGGGAAAAGAGCGATGAGGCTTCTTTCATTAAGGCGCTGGAGGAAATTCTGGCGAAAGCGGGAGACGGTTCTGGAATCGCTTTCCTCGTGGAGCGCAATGCTTCGCCAACTCGCGAGCGTCTTCGTGCCGAGATCGAAAAGAAGTATCCGAAGGTTTCCTGGTCGGTCTATGAGCCGGCGGGTGGTGTTGCCGCTGACGCGGCGCGGGTTGCGTTCGGTGAAGGGATGCTGACGATTCCGCAGATTGAAAAGGCGGACGTCATTATGGCGGTGGACTCTGATTTCCTCGGAAATGCCGAAGGTGATGTGGAAGGAATCCGTCAGTTCACGGCTCGCCGCAAAGTGGATGGTCCGGAATCCCGGATGAACCGGCTGTATGTCGTGGAAAGCCATTACACCGTGACAGGCACGATGGCCGATCATCGGCTGCGCGTGGCGGCAAGTCAGACCACGGCATTCCTTGTCGCGCTCGCGGATCAGATCGGTAAGGCGACCAATGATGCGATCCTCAACGGCCTTGTTCAGGCGGTTCATGCGTCCAATCCGTTCAATGCGGAATGGGTGAAGCAGTCTGCGGCTGATTTGATTGCCAATAAGGGGCGCAGTCTTGTGCTGGTTGGTGAGCGTCAGTCGGTGCTTGCTCAGGTGATTGGTCACGCGATCAATGCGGCCCTCGGCAATCTCGGCAAAACCGTCCTCGGTCGCCGTGAAATTGCCAAGCCGGCGCGCAAGATTGAAGATCTCGCGGCGGACATCGAAGCGAAGAAAGTTCAGACGCTTTTCATCCTTGGTGGAAACCCGGTGTATAACGCTCCGGCGGATCTGCAGTGGGTGAAAAAGCAGGGGCTCGTTCCGACGGTCATCCGGCTTGGGTTGCACGAAGACGAGACGACAAAGTCCGAAGAGACGACGGATATCGAAAGCCGTCCGCGCGTGAAGTGGCATGTTCCGGTGGCGCACTATCTCGAGGCGTGGGGCGATGGTCTGGCTTCTGATGGAAGTTATACCTCCACGCAGCCGATGATCCTGCCGCTCTACGGCGGTTGGTCGGAAGTTGATTTGCTTGCGGTGATCGCAGGCCAGAAGAAGCCGGGTGGTCCGGAGTTGGTGCAGGAAACTTTCCGTGCGATTGCCAAGCCTTCGGATTTCACGGCGGAATGGTCGAAATTCCTCCACGACGGCTTCCTTGATAAGAGTGCCGCCAAAGCAGAGGCGCTTACGCTCAACGGATCGGCTGTTGCGCAATACTCCGTCAAGAACGCCGCGCTGCCGGCGATCGAAGACGATAAATATGAAGTCATTTTTGCGACCGACAACAAGCTGGACGACGGACGCCATGCCAACAACGGCTGGCTCCAGGAGTTGCCGGATCCGATCACGAAGCAGACTTGGGATAACGCAGCGCTCATTAGTCCGAAGCTGGCTAAGGAACTCGCGAAAAACGCTGGTCTCGAAGATCCGGTTGGTCAGTACGACCGGCACATGTTCGTCAATAAGATCGAGATCCAGCTTAGCGAGAAAGACGGCGGTGGTAAGATTAGCTTGCCAGCCCTGATTTCTCCTGGTGCGGCCGATAACTCGATTCGGATCACGCTCGGCTACGGACGCACGGTCGTTGGTCGTGTGGGGCGGGGGATGGCTGATGGTGGAACCGGATTCAACGCCTACCCATTGCGGACGACGGCAAATTCCTATTTCGCCACCGGCGCGACGGTTTCGGTAACCGAAGAGAGATACACCGTTGCGGTAACGCAGGAGCACGGAACACTGGAGGGCCGTGGCGCTGATTTCACTCGTGAGGCGAACTTCGAGAAGTATAAAGTCGTTGCCGCCGCTGCGGAAGGATCGGAAGAGAAGGAGTACTTCAAGAAGATGGGGATGGATAGTCATACCCCGCCGAATATCTCTCTTTACGGTCACCCCGAACTGACCGATCCGCATCAATGGGCGATGACGGTGGATCTGAACACCTGCACAGGTTGTTCAGCCTGTATGATTGCCTGTCAGTCGGAAAATAACATTCCGATCGTTGGTAAGGATCAGGTGCTCGACAACCGTGAGATGCACTGGATGCGGACGGACCGTTACTTCGCGTCGGAGAACGACGACATGACTGATCCCGAAGTGGTTTCGCAGCCGCTGATGTGCCAGCACTGCGAGTACGCTCCATGTGAAACTGTTTGCCCGGTCAATGCGACGGTTCACAGCGATGACGGCGTGAACGTGATGGCCTACAACCGCTGTATCGGAACCCGGTACTGCGCGAATAACTGTCCCTTCAAGGTACGCCGCTTTAACTTCTTCGATTACAACCAGCGCGACGTGCTCGGCCACAAGACGGGGCATCCGTTCAGCGGCCTCTACAAGTGGAATTTGCTTCAGGATAAAGGAACGGCTGAGACGCTGAAGATGCAAAAGAACCCGAACGTCACTGTGCGTATGCGCGGTGTCATGGAAAAGTGCACCTTCTGTATCCAGCGCATTCAGGAAGCCAAGATTGCGGCCAAAGTGCATTCGCGTGACAGCGATGCTGTGCCGAAGGTTCCAGCTAATGCCTTCACCTCCGCCTGTGCGCAGGTTTGTCCCACGAGTTCCATCACTTTCGGGGATAAGAATAATCCCGACAGCGATGTCTCGAGGGTGCTCAAGAGCGAACGTGGTTATCGTTTGCTTGAATATCTGAACGTCTCTCCGCGCGTCACGTATCTCGCGCGAGTCCGTAATCCAACCCGAAAATGCCGGACTATTCGAAGCTCGGTTCCTTCATCGAAAACTCCCGTGAATCCCACAAGGAAGCCACACCGAACGGAGGTAACGCGTAATGGCTGACTCATCCTCTATCGTCTCGCTCGAGACCCCTAAAGAACTCGTCAAGGCTCCGCTCGTTTCGAACAATCGCAGCCTTGCCTGGATCACCGACAAGGTTTCCTCGATTTGTGAGGAGAAGACTCCGTTCTGGTGGTGGGTCGCTTTCTTGATCACCTCTCCGATCGCTCTGGTAGGTCTGCTCTGTATCGGCTACCAGATTTCGAACGGCGTTGGTGTCTGGGGGGAAAACCATCCGGCTGGCTGGGCTTGGGATATTACGAACTTCGTGTTCTGGATCGGTATCGGTCACGCCGGTACGCTGATCTCGGCTATTCTCTTCCTCACCAGGCAGAAGTGGCGGACTTCGATCAACCGTGCATCCGAGGCGATGACGCTCTTCGCGGTCGTTTGCGCTGCGATCTTCCCTGGTATTCACGTTGGCCGTGTTTGGTACGCTTGGTTCCTGGCTCCAGTGCCGGACAGCTTCGGGATCTGGCCGAACTTCCGCTCTCCGCTGCTTTGGGACGTGTTCGCGGTTTCGACGTACTTCACGGTTTCCGTGCTGTTCTGGTACACGGGTTTGATTCCCGATCTTGGAACGCTCCGTGATCGTGCCAAATCTCGTGCGGCTCGCTACATCTACGGCATCTTTGCCTTGGGCTGGCGCGGTTCGAATCGCAACTGGCGCCACTATGAGATGGCCTACCTCATCCTGGCTGGTATCTCCACACCGCTGGTGCTCTCCGTGCACTCGGTCGTGTCCTTTGACTTCGCTACTTCAATCCTTCCTGGCTGGCACACCACCATCTTCCCGCCCTACTTCGTGGCAGGCGCCATCTTCGGCGGATTTGCAATGGTGTTGACCATCCTTCTGCCGGCCAGTTTGATCTATCCGCAGCTCAAGGATCTCATCACTCGCGATCATGTCGATCGCATGGCCAAGATCATCCTGTTGACGGGTTCGATCGTTGGTTACGCGTACATGATGGAATTGTTCATCGCTTACTACAGCGGGAACAAGTTCGAAGGGTTCACCTTCTTCCACGCCCGGTTCAATACGGACGGAAGCGGTTGGTACCAGTGGGCTTATTGGTGCATGATGTTCTGCAACGTCATATCGCCCCAGATCTTCTGGTTCAAGTGGGCGCGCCGGAACCTGATCATCGTCTTCATCATCTGCCAGTTCGTGAACATGGGCATGTGGTTTGAGCGGTTCGTGATCATCGTCACCTCGCTTGCTCAGGACTTCCTGCCATCCTCCTGGGGTCACTATTCACCCTCCTGGGTCGAAGTTTGGACCTTCGTTGGCACCTTCGGTATCTTCCTTTCACTCTTCCTCCTCTTCATGCGCTTCCTGCCGATGATCGCCATGAGTGAAGTAAAGATCGTCACGGCTGCGGCTGATCCGCACGCATACATTCCCGATTCCGGCGTGGGCGCCAGCGCTCACCACCCGGTCGAAGCGGAATCGCACACCCACCAAAAAGCTTAATCGCTCTCCATGACTGAATACCGCAAAGTTTACGGTCTCGGGGCGGAATTCGCCAACGCCGCCGAACTGCTCCACGCCGCGGAGAAAGTGCGCGACGCAGGTTTCTCCAAATGGGATGTCCACACGCCTTTCCCCGTCCACGGAATGGATAAGGCGATGGGTCTCGGAAAATCCTGGCTTTCGCTGCCGGTTCTCATCGGTGGAACCACTGGCCTTCTCACTGCCGTCGCCCTCGAGTGCATCCCGTCGTTCTCGATCTATCCAGTGATCGTCCATGGTAAGCCGTTCGATTGGCGAACGCTGCCGGCCTTCTTCCCGATCATGTTCGAGTTGACGATTCTCTTCTCGGCTTTCACGACGATCTCCGCGCTTCTCATTATGAACCAGCTCCCGCGCTGGTATCATCCGGTCTTCAACTGGGAACGTTTCAGCCGTGTGACTGACGACGGTTTCTTCATCGTCATCGAAGCCCGGGACCCGAAGTTCAACGAAGCGAAGACGCGCGAATTGCTGGAAAGCATCGGGGGCAAGCACGTCACGCTCATCCACGACTGATCCAACGCTCATGCTTCGCTACTTCTTCCTCTCCTTCATTGTAGTCGTTGCCGGCGTCATTGCGCTGGCTGGCTTCCGGGGCGAAAAATCCCCGAATCCGCCGCTTCAGATCTTTCCGGATATGAAGGCCCAGCCGCGGTTCGACCCGCAGCATACGACGAGCTTTTTCCCCGATGGACGTGCCGACCGCAAGCCGGTGGAGGGCACGATCCCGATGGGTTACACATTGGAGCACCGCTTCTATCAGACGACGGCGAATAACCGTTTGGAAACGGCGCATTTCACGAACGTGCCGGACTACACGAATACCGGTAAGATCGGTGACGTGTATGGCGACGGAATCCCGCTCGAGGTAAACGCTCAATTGATCGAGCGCGGCCGCGAGCGTTTCAACATCAACTGCGCGATCTGCCACGGTAAGACCGCTGCGGGTGATGGCATCATCAAGAGCTTCGGACTCGTCACGGTGGCTTCGCTTCAGGACGACCGCATCCGCACGATGCCCGACGGTCAGATTTTCTCTACAATTACCAACGGCAAGAACACGATGGGCGCGTACGGACCGCAGATCGCGGTTGAGGATCGCTGGGCCATCGTCGCCTATGTCCGGGCGCTGCAGAAAAGCCAGAATGCCACGCTGGCCGAACTCCCGGCGGACCAACAGAAGGAACTTAACTCGAAGCAGTAAATGGCCCACGCACCTCATCACGCACCTGTTCCTGTAGCGGAAAAGTACGACAGCAAAAAGCTGGGCGGCTTTCCGACGATCTGCCTCGGCGTTGGCGCCGTCGGCATTTTCGGAAGCCTGATTGGGCTTATCTTCAACAGAGCTCAATTCGCTCATTCCTGGCTTTTCGCCTTCGCCTTTTTCTTCACCATTGCGGTCGGATGCCTCTTCTGGATCTGTTTGCACCACGCGACTGATGCGGAATGGTCTGTCGTCGTTCGCCGGGTTTGGGAAAACATCGCCTCTCTCCTCCCTTGGTTCTCGCTGATCTTCCTCCCGTTGATCCTCTTTTGTGCGAGTGATCTCTGGAAGTGGTGGGACAAGAATCCCGGCGATGATCCGCTGCTTGATATCAAGCATGGTTATCTGACCCACGGCTTTTTCTGGGCCCGCGCGATCGGTTATTTCCTCCTCCTCGGTGTCTGGGGAATGTCGCTCCGCAGCCGGTCAATCGCTCAGGACAGAGACGGTGCTGCAAGACATACGCTGGTGATGCGTAAGTTCGGCGTGACGGGAATCATCGTTCTCGCCCTATGTTTGACCTTCGGCGCGTTCGACTGGTTGATGGGGCTCGACTATCACTGGTTCTCGACAATGTGGGGCGTCTACATCTTCGCCGGCGCCGCAGGGGCATCCATGTCTTTGACGGTGATTATCGTAACGTTCCTGCGCAGCCAGGGCTATTTGAAGCCGGTGAACCTCGAGCACTACCATGTCATGGGTAAGCTCATGCTCGCCTTTACCATCTTCTGGGCCTACATCGGCTTCTCGCAGTACATGCTCATTTGGTACGCGAACATTCCTGAAGAGAATGTCTACTTCCGGATTCGCAACACCGAGACGTGGTGCGCCTTCTCCTGGTTTCTCGTAATCGGACGGTTCTTCATTCCGTTTCCGATTCTCCTTACCCAATGGGTCAAGAAGACGCCAAATCGTCTCTGCCTGGTCGGCGGCTGGATAATCTTCATGCAGTTGATCGACATGTATGTGGTGGTCCTGCCATCTCTCCATCCGTCCGGATTTGCTCCCAGCATCCTTGATCTCCTTGCGCTTCTCGGCGTAGGCGGAACGGTCGGCTGGCTTTGGTCCAGTAAATTGCCCACCTCCAACCTCTTCCCAACGCGTGATCCGCGCCTCGCGGCTTCGCTCAACCTCACCAACTAATTGACAATGGCGAGAGTAAACCCAACCCGCACTCCAAGCGGGATCATGACCTTCCTCTGCGGCTTGATTCTGCTGGCTGTTTTCGCGGCCTGCATCGTCAAGTGGATCAAGAGCTATGGCCCTGGTGATGACATCGGCGCTCGCCGTGCTCATGCCCGGTCCGAGCTGCGCTCAAAACTCGAACTGAAGTCCAACGAACAACTCAACTCTCTGGGTTGGGTGGACAAGAGCAAGGGAGTTGCGCATGTGCCGATCTCCCTGGCGATGAAGCTGGCTGAGACCGAGCTGAAGGCGAAGAAAGTTGGTCCGTCCACGGTAAAGGTGGAAGCACCGCTTCCCGCCGCTGCTCCGGCCGCGCCGGATTCGACGGAACCGGTACCGCCCGCGCTTCCTTCCGCCCCTCAGGGTGCTGATACCATCCGTTTCGCTTCCGCAACTGCTGGAGAGGCAACGCCAGCTCCGGCTCCTGCAACGCCAGCTCCGGCTCCTGCAACGCCAGCCCCGGCTCCTGCAACGCCAGCTCCGGCTCCTGCAACGCCAGCTCCGGCTCCTGCAACGCCAGCTCCGGCTCCTGCAACGCCAGCCCCGGCCCCTGCAACGCCAGCCCCGGCCCCTGCAACGCCAGCCCCGGCCCCTGCAACGCCAGCCCCGGCCCCTG